>Ga0268299_1000225_pt1 | contig 216198 bp, 186 predicted proteins | sample NOBtaG_FD_193484 | JGI IMG/M metagenome (GOLD analysis project Ga0268299, IMG submission 193484) | Activated sludge microbial communities from bioreactor in Nijmegen, Gelderland, Netherland - NOB reactor | ecosystem: Engineered > Bioreactor > Aerobic > Activated sludge | place: Netherlands... | reverse complement strand
GATCGAGGCGCCGGTCGCCAAGGTCCAGTCCCCGAAACTCGTCCGCGATATCCAGGCCCTCATTCATGCCGACGCTTAGATCATCGGCCGCGGCTGGGCGCACCTCTGATGTGTAGGATCCTGAGGTCTGGAGTCTGGAGTCGGTAGCTCCCGACTCCAGACTTCCTCACTGACACTGGAAGTCGGGCGGGAACGAAGGCGGCGTCGTCATCTGGCAGCTCAGCGGCGCGACGCACGGCACGCACATGCGGCCGCGGCTGCCGCACAGCATGTTCGGCTGAGGGGTGATGCAGCTGTTCAGCCAGCAGCAGCCGGTCATGCAGCTGAAACTGCTGCAGCCGCCGCTCCCGCCCGAGCCGCCCGTGCCCCCGCTGCCGCCGGTGCCCCCGCCGCCGGAGGTCCCGCCGCTGCCGCCGCTGCCGCCGCTGCCACCGCTGCCGCCGCTGCCTCCGGCCGTTCCGCCGCTGCCGCCGCTGCCGCCGCTGCCCCCGGTGCCTCCGCCGGTGCCTCCGGTGCAGCCCACGCCTTGCTGGCAGGTGCTGCCGACGCTCCCGAACGAGCAGTCGTCACACAGCGGATAGAAGCCCGCCCCGTAGCACTGGTTGTCGTTCTGCTGGCCGACGAAGACGCACTCGGTGCCGCTGCAGCAGTCGTTGCGGAGGCACGACTGGCCGTCGCAGATGCACGTGCCCGGCGTCTCGCCCCCGCCGATGATCACCCCGTCGTTGCAGCGCTGGCCCTCCATGCACGGCCCGACGGACCCGCAGCGGCACGTCTGCGCCATCGTGTCGCAGTGGTTCGTCGTACCGGCGTCGAGGCAGTGCTCGCACGCGGCTCCGCCCGTGCCGCACGCCAGGTCCGACGTGCCCGGCTGACACTGATTGCCGACGCAGCAGCCGTTCGGGCACGACATGCCGTCGCAGATGCAGCTGCCGTTCTCGCACCGCTGCCCCAGCTGGCACACCACGCCGCCCGGCCCGCACGAGCACGCGCCTGCGGGCGTGCACTCGTCGGTGCGGTCGTCGCAGACCGTGCACTGCCCGCCGCTCCCGCAGTTCGGCCAGACCTGCCCCTGGCAGCCGCCTGCGCCCACGCAGCACTCCTGGCCGGGGCAGGAGCAACCCGTGCACATGCCGTTCATGCAGCTCTGCGCGCACGCCACGCAGTTCACGCCGCCCAGGCCGCACGCGCCCGTCGCGTTGCCGGGCTGGCAGACGCCCGCCATGTCGCAGCAGCCGGTGCACGTCATCGGGTCGCACACGCACGTGTTGCCGGAGCAGCGATAGCCCGGCATGCAGCCGACGTTCATGTTCCCGCACACGCAGTTGCCGTTGCGGCAGTTGGGCGCGAGCGGCAGCGTGCAGATCGCGCACGACTCGCCCCCGGTGCCGCACGCCGTCGGAGACGTCGGGCCGCCGGCGCATTGCGGCGGCGACATCACCGTCGTGCAGCAGCCGGAGCACGTCATCGAGTTGCACTCGCAATACGCCATCGTGCCGGTGCCCTTGCAGTCTTCCCCGGGATCGCAGCGCGGCCCGGCGCCGCAGCGGCACTGGCCCGTCGCGGTGTCGCAGCGGTTCGAGTCGACCGGCGTGTCGCAGTTGAGGCACGCGGCGCCGCCGGTGCCGCAGTGTGAGTCGTCTTGCATGCGGCACTGATCCAGCTCGCAGCACCCGCCCGCGCACGAGGTCGCGGTGCACCGGCACATGCCCGCCTGGCACTCCTGGCCGGCGGCGCACGGGCGGTTCAGCGCGCCGCACACGCACGAGCCGTTCGAGCAGGTGTCCGAGCGCTTGTCGCACGCCGTGCACGTGCCGCCGTCGTTGCCGCAGGCGCTCGTGGTGCCCGCGGTCGAGCACATGCCGCCGATGCAGCAGCCGCTGCAGCTCTGGCCGTCGCACACGCACTGGCCGCCCGAGCACCGCTGGCCTGAAGGGCATGGCGGGTTCTGGCCGCACCGGCAGGCGCCGGCGACGCAGTTGTCGCCGTTGAGGAGCGTGCAGTTCCGGCACGACACGCCCGCGGTGCCGCACTGCGTGGCGCCCTGCATGCCCGCGCCGAGGCACACGCCGTTCGAGCAGCAGCCGTTCGGGCAGAGCGCCGGAGTGCAGCCCGAGCACCCGCCCGCCATGCAGGTCTGGCCCGCGGGGCAGGTCGAGCACGTGCCGCCGCCCATGCCGCACGCCCCGGGGTCGGTGCCCACCGCGCACGCTCCCGCGTCGGCGGTGCAGCAGCCGGAGCAGTACATCTGGTCGCACACGCACCGGCCGACCTCGCACTTCATGCCGGCGGCGCACGGCGCACCTCCACCGCACCGGCACTGACCCGCGGTGCAGTTGTCGGCCGCGAGCGGGTTGCACGCCGCGCACGCCTGCCCGGGCAGCGCGCAGTGCTGCAGGTCCATCGAGGCGCAGCCGCCCATGCTGTCGCAGCAGCCGCTCGTGCACGACTGCGCGTTGCACTGGCACGCGCCGCCGTCGCAGAACTGCCCGGGCTGGCAGCTCGACATGCCCGAGCACACGCAGCGGCCCGCGTTGCAGCGGTTGCCGAGCGGGTCGAGCCCGCAGTCCCTGCAGACCACGTTGTTCGTGCCGCACTCGTTGTTCGCGCGGCCGCCCTTGCAGATGCCGTCGACGCAGCAGCCGTTCGGACAGTCGCACGAGCAGCGCTCGCCGTCGCAGGTGCTCCCGGCTGCGCACACCCGGCAGTCGCCGCCCGAGCCGCACGCGTCGTTCTCGAAGCCGCTCTGGCAGCCGCCGTCGCTGCCGCGGCAGCCGGGCTCGCACGGGCCCGCGTCGATGGTGCTACCGCCCGCCGTGCCGCTGCCGCCGGCCCTGCCGCCGTCTTCGAAGACGTCGCAGTCGGCGAACGGCGCGCAGTACTTCCCCGGCGGCAGGCCGGGCACCGGGCAGCAGCGCGCCCCGGTGCGCAGCGAGCAGTCGGAGTCGTCCATGCAGGCCGGGTACTTCACGTCGACCTGCGGGTTCAGGCAGTTGCACGAAGGGCTCAGCACGAGCGCGAGCAGCGCCAGGAACAGACCGATTCTCAACGGGTCGGAGCGCACCGGTCTCTTCTCACTCCTTCAGGAACAGCAGCGCCGAGGTGATGCCGAGCACCGCGCCGAAGCCGAGCAGCCCGCCGCCCAGGCCGATGCGGAGGTTCGACTGCGACGCGAGCCCCGCGAGCTGCATGTCGTTGTAGGTGCTCGCGACGCCGGGCAGCGCGTCGGTCGACGCCTGCGTCTGGAAGTACGTGCCGCGGTCGAGGAACCCGAGGATGAGGCACGCGATGCCCGCGCCGACCGCGATGATCGCCGCGCCTGCCGTCACGTAGCCGACGGGCCCCAGCGAGCTCTTCTGGGTCTGCGTCTCGGCCAGGGCCGCCGGCGGCGGCACCGGAGGAGGCTCGGGCACGAGCCGCGTCTCGCGCGGCTCTTCGAGCGGCGGCGAGCCCTTCAGGTCGGGCTCGGTCTTCACGGGGGTCGCGACGATCACCTTCGCGCGCCGCGCTTCGTTGAGCGCCCCGATGGGAGCCTTGAGCTTCTGCGCGAACGCGGTGGCCGCTTCGCCGGCCTTCTTGTTCCACGACTTCGCGTCCGAGGTGATGTCGTCGGCCGCGAGCGACTCGACGCGATCGAAGGACACCGCCTCGAGGTGCCCCGCGGTGAGCTTGCCGGCCTTGCTGACGTCGACGCCGATGACGACGCCCTGGAGCAGCTGCGCGAGCTTCTGCAGGCACAGCCGCGCGGCGTCGCAGGCCTTCGGGTCGACCGCGCCCAGCGCGGTGAGCCGCTGCACCGACTCGGCGTCGCCGGTCGCCGCGATGCCCTGCCCGGCGAGCGCCACCTTCAGCTGCTCGACGACCGCGGTGGCGGAGCTGCCGGTGTCGCGGCGGCTCGAGATCACGATCGCGACGGGGACGTCGGCGGGAGCCGGTGCCTGCGCGAGCGCGAAGAAGATGAGTGCGGTCATCTCGAGGGGGGTGACACCGGCGGCCCTGGGTGCGCGCGACTCTACTACCGGTCGGGCGGCGCTGCTCGTCAGGATGTCGAACGATGCTGCTGTTCGACATCCACACTCGCGGCCGCGCAGCCCTCCGGACTACCGCTCGATCTGCCGGGCCACGTCATCGAGGAGCTGCCACACCTCGCGGCGATCGCCGTCGCTGTTCGCCTTCGCGGCGTCGTCGCGCGCCTGCTTCAAGAACGAGCGGAGCACGGGCAGCGCCTCGCCGCGCATCGCCTCGCGCTGCTCCAGCTTCCTCTCGAGCGCAGCGATGCGCCCCTTCAGCTGCGCCGCGCTGATGCCGCGCTTGACCGGCACCGGTGGAACGGGAACCGGCGGAGGCGGCGCGACGGCGGCGGCGGGCGCCCCGGCGTCGGCGACCGGAGCCGCCGCCACGCCGGCGTCGTGAAGCTCGAGCGCGGGCCGCACCACCTGCGGCGGCGGCGGCTCGACCACCGTCTTCGGGCCGTCGCCCGGAGCGGGCCGCAGCACGGCGTAGGCGGTGAGGCCGACCGCCGCGAGCACCACGGCCGCGAGCGCGACGTAGCGGACCGGCGAGGGCCTCATCGCCGACAGCGCCGCGGCGGTGCTGGGCGGGCGCGACTCCTCGGTCAGCTTGAGGGGGCTCATCGGCTTCGACTGCACGGTGGGCCCGGTCGCGCTGACGGCCGGAGCCGCCGTGGTCAACGGCTTCGACGGCACCTGCTGCGAAGCGTCGATGGTCATCGCGCCGCGCAAGAGCTCGAGCTGCGTGAGCACGTCGCCGCTGGTGGCGGGGCGGTCTTCGGGCCGCTTCTGCATGAGCTTCCAGATGAGCTCATCCAACGGCAGCGGCACCTGCGGGGCGAAGCTGCGCACGTGCGGCGTCGGCTCGACGACGTGCTTGAACATCGTGTCGAGCGGGTTCTCGCCCTTGAAGGGCAGGCGGCCGGTGAGCAGCTCGAACGCCATGCAGCCGACGGCGTAGAGATCGGTGGCGGCGCTGATCTCGCGCCCCTGCGCCTGCTCGGGAGCGATGTACTCGGGCGTGCCGATCACCACCGACTGGCGCGTCTGGGGCGTGCTGCCGGTCTTCTGCGCGTTCGTCTTCGCGATGCCGAAGTCGAGCAGCTTGATGTACGGGCGCGTGCGGCCGCTCTCGACGAGGAAGATGTTGCTCGGCTTGATGTCGCGGTGAATGACGCCGGCGTCGTGCGCGGCCTTGAGCGCGTCGAGGATCTCTTCGAGGTGGCGGATCGCGAGCGCCGGGTGCATCGGCGCCTCCTTCGCGATCACCTGGTCGAAGGGGCGGCCGTCGAGAAACTCCATGACGAAGTACTGCGTGCCGTCGTCGAGCGTCCCGAAGTTGAAGATGTCGACGATGCCGCGGTGACCGATCGCGTTGACGGAGCGCGCCTCGGCCACGAAGCGCGCGACGAGCTCCTTGTCTTTCGAGAGGGCGGGGAGCAGGAACTTCACGGCCACGCGCTTGCCGATGACCGGGTGCTTGCCCTCGTAGACGACGCCCATGCCGCCGATGCCGATGCGCGACATCATCTCGTAGTCGCCGATGCGGCGGCCGGTCAGATCGGGGAACTCGTCGTCGGAGGCCATGTCAGGGCACCGTGAGCGTAAGCCCGGTGTCGACCGTCGTGCAGCGCTTGGTGCGGACGCTGACGGGGTACGTGCCCGCAGCCAGCTCGGGCGGCAGGTCGCCGAGGAACGCGTCCTGCGCGGGCGAGTAGAAGCCGCGCGACAGCGCGATGCCGCCCACGACGACGTCGAGCGCCGAAGACATGCCCGTGCCCTTCACCGAGACCGGGTCGGTCGAGCTCGCGGGCGCAGTGACCTGAGCGGGTTGCGGCTCGGGCAGCGTGTCGTCGCAGACGAAGAACGGCAGCGTGCTGAACGACTGCCCTCCCCGCCCGTCGCGCAAGACGGCCCACACGGTGCCGAAGCGGCGCTGCGGCACGGGGTCCTCCGGCAGGTCGGGAGCGCCGGGCGCGAGGAAGATCGTGTCGGGCCCGGAGGCGACGTCGAGGCGCTCCTGGCTGAAGCGACCGCCGGTCGAGTACCAGGCGGCGACGAGCTGCTCGGTGCGCTCCTGCCTGCCCTCGGGCAGCTGCAGCGTGTACGTCTCGCCCACGCCCGCGCGCACGTGGAGCGCGACCTGCTGGCCGGCGTGCACCTGCAGCGTGGCGTTCTTGGGCAGCGCCACGCCGTCGACGTCGACGCCCTCGAGGCGCGGGTTCTCGTTCGCAGGGTCTCTCTCGCTCACCGTGATGCGGCTCAGCGCGAAGACGCTCTTCACGGTCTGGGTCTCGATGCGGCGGAAGAGGTCGCGCAGCTCCTCGTTCGTCGAGGTGGGGTCGATCTCTTCTCCGATCACGACGGCGAGCACCGGGCCGACGACGCCGTTGAAGCGGTTCGAGTCGTCGACCGGAATCGGGTCGAACAGCGTGGGCGCCGACGCGTAGCTCGCGCGGTTGCCGATGCCGAGGATCTTCACGCCCTCCGGGAACGTGGTGAACGAGGTCGGCTGGAGCAGCGCGCTGGTGTCGTTGCACGCGCTGCGGCCGAGGCCGAACGGGTCGGGCTCGCAGCCGACCCAGATGACGGTGGTGCGCGCGCCCGAGGGGTCGAGGAGCAGCGCGCTGAGCTGCGTGCTCTGGCCCGGCTTCACCTCGGGAGGGTCGGCCACGATCGACAGCACGCGCAGCTTGTCGACCAGGGTCTCGGGCTTGAGCTGGGCGCCGCACGCACAGAGAAATACGAGTGAGGTGAACGCCGCCCGGACCATGCGTGCGGCCCGGGTATAGCACCCCGAGCGGCGGGTTCAGATGTTCACGCCGATGCGCCGCATGCCGGCCTGGAACTCCTGGAACGAGACGCCGCCGTTCCGGTTGCCGTCGAAGCGGTCCATCATGCGATCTGCGACCATGAACTGCGGGGCCCCGACGGTCCACGCGGTGACGCCGGCGTCGTCGAGCATGCGGGTGATGGCCTCTTTGCTCACCTCGCGGCCGGGGCCTCCGGCGTAGTGCTCGAAGGCCCTCTTGTAGTCGCCGCCGAAGCGGCGCTGCACGAACGCGTGGATGCGCTGGGCGACCTGCTGCTCGGTCGAGGCGCCGCGGGCCTGGGCGAGCTGCACGCGATCGTTGCTGAGGGTCTGAGGTACCTGGCGAAGGCCGACGGGGGGAATCATGTGAGGGCTCCAGCAGAAAGTGAGGGTTCGAGAGCATTCTCAGCGGTCGATTGCGCACCGTTTCTTGCGCAACGTCGAATGCACCCGAAGCGCAACTGCGCCGGGCCCTCAAAACTCTGCGCGCAGCCCAAGTGCCGGAAGAATCGGCACTCCGTACACGAACTGCTTCTCCGAGTAGTCGAAGTTGTAGAACACGCCCTCGACGTTCTGCCGGTTCGTGACGTTCTGCACATCGACGTACACGGCGAGCACGAAGCTCTTGAACACGAAGCGCTTGTCGAGCCTCAGGTCGAGCGAGAAGAAGTCGGGCAGGCGCTGGCTCCACGGCAGGCCGGGCAGCGGGTAGTAGTAGTTGCCGTTCGTGTCGTAGAGCGACGCGACGATCGGAGTCACCAGCGGCCCGCTCGCCCAGCGCACGCGGGCGCCGATCACGAAGTCGAAGGGCAGGCGGTACGTCGCGACCGCGATGAGGTTGTGGGGCTGATCGAGCGGCCCGGGCGCGTAGATGACGCCGCCGTAGTAGTCGCGCTCGAACCGCGACAGCGAGTAGCTCACCCAGCCGAAGAAGTTGTGCGCGAACTTGTGGCGGAGCAGCAGCTCCATGCCGTACGCGCGGCCGTAGCCGTCGCTCGTGTACTGCGCCTGCGCGCCGGGGATGTTGACGTCGCTGCCGATGCCGCTCGCGAGCGTGAGGCGCGCCTGGTCGAAGAGATCTTTGTAGTAGCCCTGCAGGTCGAGCCCGAGCGCCTCGGTGATCTTCACCTCGGTGCCGATCATGTAGTGGCGCGCGCCCTCGGGCTTGAGCTTCGGGTTGCCGAACACCGGCGAGAGCTGGCCGGTGCGGTAGTCGGGAGGCTGGTGGTAGATGCCCGCGGCGCCCTTCAGCGTGAAGCGCTCGTGCGGCGTCCAGAACACCGAGAGCCGCGGGTCGGCCCACGCGCGGTTCATGTACGACTGGTAGTCGCCGCGCAGCGAGCCGACGATCTCGAGCGAGGGAATCGGGCGCCACGAGCCCTCGAGGAACAGGCCCGGCTCGACGTGCACGTACGTCGCGTTCTCTGCCAGCAGCCGGCGCTCGATGAACGGGTCCGGAATCTGGTTCGGCTTGAACGGCGGCGGGCTCGTGGCGTCGACGCGCATCGGCACCGTGAGAAAGTCGAGCCCGGCGTTCACGACGAGGTTGGCTTCGGGGATCTCGATCGCGACGCGCTCGCGCAGCTGAACCGGGTACTGGTCGACGCGGTACACGATGTCGGTCGTCGAGCCGGAGAGCACGTAGCGGTCGAAGCCCACCGAGTTGCGCGAGACGAGCTTCACGCGCGGGCCGAGGCGGTGGTCGACGCCCAGCATCAGCCGGTTGTACATGACCGAGGTGCCGAAGCTGCCCTGGTTGCCCTCGCTGTCGGGATCGAGGAACGGAATCGGCCGCGTGAAGACCCAGGCGTCGCTCGAGCCGAGCAGCTGAATGAAGACGCGGTTGCCGCCCTCGCCCTTGCGCTCGGCGCGCAGCTGGTAGTCCCAGTAGACCGGCGAGACCGAGAAGCCGACCGCGCCCGCGACGGCGGGAGCGAACGTGTTCAGCGCCCACGGCAGCGTGACGTCGATGAGGCCGCGGCGGCCGGCGGCGGCGATGCTCCACTTGTCGGTGATGGGCGTCTCGACCATCACCTGGGCGTCGAACGGCGAGACGTCGAGGAAGCCGTGGGTGCCGCTGAGCGAGGGCGACCTGAGCTCGGCGCGCACGAGGCCGCCGATGCTGCGGCCGAACGTGGCGCTGAAGTTGCCGGGCTGCAGCGCGAGCGACTCGACGAGGTTCGAGTTGATGGTCGAGTTGAAGCCGGCGAAGTGGAACAGCTGGGGGATCTGCACCTCGTCGATGTAGATGCGCGAGTCCCACGCCTTGCTGCCGCGGATCACGAGGAAGCCGGTGTTGAACGGCGAGCGGGCGACGCCGGGCAGGTTCTGGAGCACGCGGAAGGCGTCGCCGCCGGTGCCGGCGACGTAGCGGGCCTCGGCGCGGGTGAGCTTCACCTGCGAGGCCTCGCGCACGCGCTCGCCGCGAACGACGGTCTCGGGGGCCGCGCCTGAAGGGTGCAGGTAGTAGGTGACCTCGGTGCGCTCGCCCTCCTTGATCTCTTCGTCGAGCTCGAGCTTCGTGAAGCCCTGCGCGGTGACGGCGACGTGGAAGCCGCCGGGCGGCATGCCGGCGATCTCGAAGCGGCCGTCCTCCGAGGTGGTGGCCTCGAAGTCTCCGGCCGAGACGAGGGCGCCGGCGATGAGCTCGCGCGTGCCCATGGCCTTCAAGGTGCCGGCGAAGTTGACGGCCGGCGGAATCGGGGTGCCGGCGTCGGAGAGGGGCTCGGGCGTGGCGACCGGCTTGAGCTCGAAGTGGTACGCGTACTCGATGCGGACGGCCGCGGGGGCTCCGTCGATCTCGGCGGGGCTGAAGACGAAGCGGCGCACGGCGTCGAGCGCGCTCTGATCGAGCGACGGGGTGCCGCTGGGACCCGTGACGCGGGCGTCGATCACCTTGCCGTCGGGGCCGATGTCGATCTCGAGCGTGACGGTGCCCTGAATGCCGGCGTCGGCGGCTTCGGCCGGGTAGACGGCGTCGGGCTGCGCGAGCAGCTCGGGCGGTCGAGTGAGCCCTCCCAATGTGATGGCCAGCGCGAGCCAGGACACGTTGCGGGGTGGGGGCTTAGCACGGCCTCGTGAACCTGAACGTGGACGCGAACGTGGACGGCCGTGTCAGCGCCGCAAGAAGCCGTTCACGTTCGCGTCCACGTTCGCGTTCACGAAGTGTCGCAACTTCGGGACGCTCGAAAGTCACGTCCGCGGCACGGCGGCACGGCGCAAGGTACCGTCGGGCTCCTTGAGACGCGCGCTCGCCTTGCTGCTGATCGCCTGTGGTGGACGTGAGCTCGAGCCCGACGCGGGCACCGCGGGCGGCAGCACGGCGGGTGGCGAAACGACGGCCGGCGGAACGGCCGGCGGTTCGGCAGGAGGCGCCACCTCGGGTGGAACGACGGCGGGCGGGAGCAACACGGCGGGCGGCTCGACGGCGGGCGGCGCCCCACCCGCGTGCACGACCCGCATCACGTACGGCAGCGCGTGGGTCCGCCCGCCCAACCACCCGGCCGACTTCGACGACGTGATGGGCACCGTGACGTGGGACGGAGGCTTCACCATCGACGGCTCGGGCAACTCGGTCGCCGAGCTCTCGAACGGCTGGCGGCCGGTGTTCACGGGTCGCCAGGGCGCGATCGTCTCGCTGCAGAGCTCGTGCGACGCGGGCCCGTGCAGCACGCGCGTCAGCTACGGCTCCAACTGGCTCGCGCCGCCGAACCACCCTGCCCGCCACGACGACGTCAGCGGAGTGCTCACCAGCGACGGCGCCTGCCGCAACACCGGCGCGCAGTCGTTCGTCACGCTCTCGCCCGGCTGGCAGCCGCACTTCACGGGCAACGACGCCTGCATGTACGCGATCCGCTACACGCAGTGCGGCAGCCGGCTCTACGCGAACCCGGTGGTCGCGACCGACTGCCCCGATCCCGGGGTCGCCTTCGACGCCGACGCCGGCTACGTGATGGCGTGCACGTCGGGCGGGCCGGGCTACCCGATCCGCTCCTCGCCCGATCTCGTGAGCTGGACGCTGCGCGGCACCGCGTTCACTCAAGCGACGAAGCCCGCGTGGGCGACAGGCGACTTCTGGGCGCCCGAGCTCTACCGCGCCGCGAACGGCTGGGTGCTCTACTTCAGCGCGCGCCACACCGACGGCTCGCTCGCGGTCGGAGCCGCCAGCGCTCCCACTCCGTTCGGGCCGTTCACCGCCCAGGCCGCGCCGCTCGTGAAGGAGCCCGGCCCCGGCGTCATCGACGTGCACGCGTTCACCGCGAACGGCGGCGCGCGCTGGCTCTCGTGGAAGCGCGACGGCAACGCGGTCGGCGCGCCGACTCCGATCCGCGTGCAGCCGCTGGCGCCCGACGGCCTCTCGCTCACCGGCGCTCCGACCGACGTCATCACGAACGATCTCCCCTGGGAGGGCGCGGTCGTCGAAGGCCAGTGGATGATCTTCGAGGGCGGCTTCTACTACCTGTTCTACAGCGGCAACGGATACGCGAGCGCGGCGTACGCGATCGGCGTGGCGCGCTCGGCGTCGCCGTCGGGCCCGTTCACGAAGGCGCCGGCTCCGATCGTGGTGAGCAGAGGAGCCTGGGCCGGCCCCGGCCACGGCTCGGTGCTGCGCGGCCCCGGCGGTGGCTGGGTGCACGTGTTCCATGCGTGGCAGGCCGGCCGCATTCAGCAGGCGCCGGGCCGGCAGGTGCTGCTGGAGCGCGTGACGTTCGAGAACGGGTGGCCGGCGATGCACGCGGCGCCGTCGTCGCGCTCGCAGCCGGTGCCGTGAGCGTCAGACGACGATGCCGGACCAGCGCGTCACCCACTTGTGCGGGTGAAAGTCGGGAATCGGCTTGGGCTTCACGATCGGCGCGCCGTCCTTCCAGAAGCTCTTGAACGGCCGCTTCTCGCCGGTCGTGTAGAAGTGGAAGACGTAGGCGACGTCGCAGGCGGCGTAGTCCGAGAGCCACTGGTCCATGTCGGTCACGCCGGCCTCGTGGAACAGCTGCATCGAGTAGCGGCACGCCTCCATCTCGTACTCGCGCAGGCGGGCGATCATCTCGTCCGAGGGGTTCGGGTAGAGCTGGTAGCCGATCTCACGCGCCTTCTCGTCGGTGTTCCACTGCACGGTGTGGCCGAAGAGGTGCGCGATGATGAACAGCGCGGCCTCGATCTCCTCTTCGAAGTCGACGTGGATCTCGGCGCCGTCGAGATCGCCGGTGAACGGGTTGGGGACGTCGCGGATGCGCACGGGGATGCCGTACTTGTTCTCGATGTACGGCTCGAGGGTGTTGAAGGCTTCGCGCATGCGCGCATCGGAAGGCTTGGACAAGGTGCGGTGACTCTCTACGCTGGGCGCTCCATGCTCAAGAAGATCGTGGTGGGGCTCCTCGTGCTGCTGCTGCTGACGGCCGTCGGCGCTGGCGGCTTCGTGATGGCGTACGCGTCGGACTACGACGAGAGCGCGGGCAAGAAGTACGACCTGCCGCTGCAGACCGGCGTGACCGTGCCGAACGACGAACAGACGATCGCGCGCGGCAAGCACCTCGCCGGCGGCATCGGCGGCTGCACGGCCTGCCACGGCGACGACCTGGGCGGCGGGAAGGCCGAGAACATGGGGCCGATGGGCGTGCTCGTGCACCCGAACGTGACGAGCGGCGGGAAGCTGGCGGAGTACTCGGACGCCGAGCTCTTGCGGCTCTTGCGTCACGGCGTGAAGCGCGACGGCACGACGGTGCGCATGATGCCGATCTTCGAGATCTCGTGGTGGCCGGACGCCGACCGGCTCGCGGTGATCGCGTACCTGCGCAGCCTGCCACCGGTGCAGGGGCAGCCGGGCAAGCTCGAGGTGACCGCGTTCGGCAAGGTGCTCGACCGTTTCGGGAGCGTGCCGTTCGACGTGGCGCGGCGGGTCGATCACACGGCGCCGCCCGCGAAGGTCGAGCCGGCGCCGACGGCGGAGTACGGGCAGCTGATCTCGATCGGGTGCCGCGGCTGTCACGGCGAGAAGCACCTCGCGGGCGGGAAGATCCCGGGCGCGCCGCCGGAGATTCCGATTCCGCTGAACCTGACGCCGCACGAGACGGGGCTCAAAGGGTGGAAGTACGACGACTTCGTGGAGCTCGTGCAGACCGGGAAGCGGAAGAACGGGAAGCCGCTCGACCCGTTCATGCCGGTGGGAGCGCTGCGGAACTACAGCGAGGTCGAGCTGAAGGCGACGTGGGCGTACCTGTCGTCGCTGCCGCCCGTCGAGTTCGGGGCCCGGTGATGGGCGTGACGTGAACTTGAACGTGGACGCGAACGTGGACGGCTTCTTTCGGCGCCGCAACAGCCGCAACAGCCGTCCACGTTCGCGTCCACGTTCGCGTTCACGCTGAGTCAGACCGTCGCGCGCTTGTAGAGCGTGACGACCGCAGCGCCGCCGAGCCCCAGGTTGTGCTGCAGCGCGAGCTCGGCATCGGGAACCTGCCGCTCGCCGGCCTGGCCGCGCAGCTGCCACACGAGCTCGGCGCACTGGGCGAGCCCGGTGGCGCCGAGCGGGTGACCCTTCGAGAGCAGCCCGCCCGACGGGTTCGTGACGAACGCGCCGCCGTAGGTGTTGTCGCCGTCCCAGATGAACTTCTCGGCGCCGCCCTCGGGGCACAGGCCGAGCGACTCGTACGTGAGCAGCTCGTTCGTGGTGAAGCAGTCGTGCAGCTCGACGACGTCGATGTCCTTCGGCGAGACGCCCGACTTCTCGTAGACGTCCTTCGCGGCCGCGGCGGCCATGTCGAAGCCGCACATCTTGATCATCGAGTCGTTCTCGAAGGTCGTCGCGAAGTCGGTGCGCATCGTCTGCGCGACGATCTGCACGGCCTTCGTGATGCCCTTCTTCTTCGCGAAGTCGCTCGAGCACACGATCGCCGCCGCCGCGCCGCAGGTCGGCGGGCAGCACTGGAACTTCGTCAGCGGGTCGAAGATGTCGTCGCTCGCGAGGATCTGCTCGACGCTCAGCACCTCGCGGAAGACCGCGAGCGGGTTCTTCGAGGCGTGCTTGCGCGCCTTCTCGGCGATCTTCGCGAACGTCTCGCGCTTCGTGCCGTACTTCCACCGGTACTCGCGCCCCGCGCCGCCGAACATCTGCGCCGCCGGCGGAGCCGTGTTGAACCCCTGCACCTTGCTCATCACGTCGACGTGCTTGTCGAGCGGGTTCGTGCGGTCGGTGAACTTGCTGCCCAGCGCGCCCTTCTCCATCTGCTCGAAGCCGACGGCGAGCACGCACTCGGCGAGACCGCCCTCGACGGCCTGCCGCGCGAGGTACAGCGCCGAGCTGCCCGTCGAGCAGTTGTTGTTCACGTTGACGACGGGGATGCCCGTCACGCCCGCGGTGTACACGGCGCGCTGGCCGCAGGTGCTGTCGCCGTAGACGTAGCCGGCGTAGGCCTGCTCGACCTCCTTGAAGTCGACGCCGGCGTCCTTCAAGGCGTCGCGAATCGCGTTGCCGGCCATGACCTCATAGCCGTCGGAAGCGCCGGGCTTCGCGAACTTCACCATTCCAACTCCAATGACATTCACTTTGCGTCCCATGGTGGCGGTTCCTTTCAGAAGAGCTTGTTGAAGATGCCGAGGCGGTGAACCGGCCCGACGTCGCCGTCGACCCGGAGCAACCCGTTCATGTAGAGGTCCTTCGCCGTGCGCTCGCCCTTCGCGAGCGCCGTCAGGTCCTCGTCGTTGATCGTGATCGTGGTGTTCGCGCTCCCCAGCTCGAACGTCTGCTTCAGGTCGGGATTCTTCACGTTGAAGGTCAGCTTCGCGTCGACCTCCTTCGCGAGGTGCGGGTTCTTCTGCAGCCGCTCGGTGAGCAGCGCGAAGATCTTCGCCGCCTGCGGCGTGTGTGCGCCCGCCGCCGCCGGAGCAGCAGCCGCCGCCGCGACCGGAGCCGCGACCGCGTTGCGATCGATCTTCTTGAGGAACTCGAGCTTCTGGCTCGCCATCACGTTGCCGCTGATCTTGAGCTTACCGGTCGAGAACAGCTTCTGCGGGTCCGCCTTGCCCGTCGTCATGTCGAGCCAGTCGGCGTCGGTCAGCTCGAGCGTGCAGTCGGGCTTCGCGACCGTGCCCTCGCTGACCTTCCCCTCCTTCGTGTCGATGATCCACGCGCTGTCGGGGTTCTTCAGCTTGAACTGGTACACGACGCCGATCTTCTTGATGTCGGCCGCGTTCGCCTGAACGTGGGCCGCGATCGCGCCGAAGATCGTCTTGGTGTCGATGCCGCCCGCCGCCGGGGCAGCAGCCGCCGGAGCCGAGGCCGCCGCGGCCGCCGCGTTCCGATCGATCTTCTTCAGGAACGCGAGCTTCTGGCTCGCCATCACGTTGCCGCTGATCTTCAGCTTGCCCGTGCTGAAGAGCTTCTGCGGGTCGGCCTTGCCGCTGGTCATGTCGAGCCAGTCGGCGTCGGTCAGCTCGAGCGTGCAGTCGGGCTTCGCGGCGGTGCCCTGCGACACGCGGCCCTCCTTCGTGTCGATCACCCAGGCGCTGTCGGGGTTCTTCAGCTTGAACTGGTAGACGGTGCCGATCTTCTTGATCTCGTCCGCGTTCGCCGCGACGTGCGCGGTGATCGCGTTGAAGATGAGCTGCGTCTGCGACTGCTCAGTGGGAGCAGCGGCAGCGACCTTCTTCTCCGGCGCCTTCGCGACGGGGATCTCTTTGTAGAGCTCGACCGCCGCGTTGCTGATCACGACCTTGTTGCGCTCGACCACCGTCGCGCGCAGGAGGATGCGGCCGTCGCTCTCTTTCCACATCTCGGTCTTGATCGTCTCGCCCGGGAAGACCGAGTCGGCGAAGCGCACCTTGATGCTCTTGAACTTGCGCGGGTCGCCGCCGAGGAAGCTGTTGATCACCGCGCGGCCGACGTAGCCGAACGTGCACAGCCCGTGGAGGATCGGCTTCTCGAAGCCGAACATCGTCGCGAACTGCGGGTCGACGTGCAGCGGGTTCCAGTCGCCGCTGAGGCGGTACAGGAGCGCCTGGTTCTCGCTCGTCTTCTCGGTCACCACCGCGTCGGGCTTGCGGTCGGGCGGCACGTTGACGTCGCTCGCGGGGCCGCGCTCGCCGCCCCAGCCGCCGGCGCCGCGCACGACCATCGAGACGTCGTTCTTCACGAGCAGCTGGCCGGTGTCGGCGTCGTAGGTGTCGATGTGCGTGACGACGACCGCGTGCTTGCCCTTGTCCCAGATCTCCGAGACCTTGGCCTTGTGCTTGAGGTTCGCCTTCGGAGGCAGCGGCACCATGAGCTCGGTGTACTGCTCGCCGTGGAGGATGCGATCGAGGCCGTAGTTGAGGCCCGGCACCATGTTGCCCTCCATCGCGGCCTTCAGCATCGACGCGATCGCAGGCACGACGCCGTAGGTCGGCAGCGTCCAGAAGCCGTCGCTGTTGCGCTCGTAGGTGAGGTGCAGATCTTTCTCGTCGGTGGGGTTCGCGCCCGCGCCGACGCCGAGGGCGTACAGCGTCATGTCGCGCTCGTCGTAGCTCGACTCGACCGGAGCGGCCTCGTAGCCGAGCGCCTGATCGACGTCGATGAATTCGTTGCCGCCCAGCGACTTCGAGGTCGAGTTCGCGAGCACCGGCGACAGCGACTCGGTGACGTTCGTGGGGTGCGTCGACTTCTTGAAGTCGGTGATCTGCTCCCAGCTGCTCTGCAGCTTCTCGGGGGTGATCTCGCGGCCGAGCTTGAAGAGACGACCCTCGGTGCGCTCCCAGCGGAGCTTGCCGTAGAAGCCGCCGCCGACCTCGAAGATGCCGCCGTTCTCGGTGCAGCTCTCGTGGGTGAGCCACGCGACGAGCGGGCTGACGTACTCGGGCTTGAGGGCGTCGATGAGCTCCTTCGGGAGCACGGTCTCGGTCATGCGCGAGCCGGCGATCGGCGCGATGACGTTGACCTTGATGTTCTTCTTGTCGCCCTCGAGGGCGAGCGTCTGCGTGAGGCCCACGAGCGCGAGCTTCGCGGCGCTGTAGTTCGCCTGGCCGAAGTTGCCGTAGAGGCCGGCGGCGCTGGTGGTGAAGAGGACGCGGCCGTAGCCCTGCTCGCGCATGAGCGGCCAAGCAGCGTGCGTGACGCGGAAGGCGCCGAGGAGGTGCACCTTGTAGATGAGGTCCCAGTCCTGCTGGGTCATCTTGTGGAAGGTGGTGTCGCGGAGGATGCCCGCGTTGTTGATGACGACGTCGACGCGGCCGAAGGCGTCGACGGCGGTCTTGATGATCTTGTCGCCGTCTTCGACGGAGTCGTAGTTCGCGACGGCCTGGCCGCCGGCTTCCTTGATCTCGGAGACCACCTTGTCGGCGGCAGCCGAGCTCTTGCCGGAGCCGGTGTGCGAGCCGCCGAGGTCGTTGACGACGACCTTGGCGCCGCGCTTCGCGAAGAGCAGAGCATGGCTGCGGCCGAGGCCTGCGCCTGCTCCGGTGATGACCACTACCTTTCCGTCGAATCTCAGCTCGTCAGCCACGTGAGTAAGCCTCCTGGTCGTCGGGCCTGGGATGGTGCCCGCGATGCGAGGTTCTTCTCACTCCCCCGATTCAGAAGTCAACACGGGGGCGCGAAAATGTCTCCACTGGTGACACCGCGCAGTGACGCCGGTCAGGCGAGCAGCCGGAGAGCGGCCTCGCGGGCTCGAGCAGCGTCCAGCAGGCCGAGGCGGCGGCGCTGCAGCTCGGGCAGTGGGTCGGCGCTCAAGGCGAGCAGCGCCTGCTCCCGTGCCTCCTTCGCTCTGCGGCGGGCGGCGAGGGTGAGCCTCGGAGCGAGCAGCTCGTGAAGCTCCTGCGACGCGCGCGCGTGGGCCTGCTCGTCGGGGACGATGGAGCGCATGACGGCCCTGACATCGGCGTCCTCCGCGTGCTCGGCCTGCCAGGCGTTGACGAGGGCCCCGAACGCCTCGCGCCCGCAGCCTTCGGCGGCGTTCTCGACGGCGAGCTCCTCGAGGGAGCGCGGCTCGGGTGGCAGATCGATCTGCGGCCGGCGAGGCAGAGCGCCCATGCGGAGCGAGAGCCCGGTCAGTAACCGCGCGTGGCGGATCTCGTCTTCGGCGGCGCGCCGCGCCGGGGCTGCGGGCAGGCCGTGCGCCTCGAGCTCGTCGGCGAGAACGCGGAAGGCGGTGACGGCGGCGGCCTCGAGCTCGGCCATGCGCGCGATCCACGAGCCGGGGGTCGCGTCGACGTCCGAGAGCGAGAGGAGCCCGGGGGGAGCGCGGCCACCGAGGCACACGGGGGTGCACGACAGCATGCCCGGCCCCGCCGGCGTGCAGGCCTCGGCCGGCGAGCTCGTGACGGCCGCGCAGGCCATGTCGCAGTCGGCGGCGGTCAGCGGGCCGCTGGTCCAGGTGCCGCCGTCGGCGAGCCGGCCGCTCCACGCGGTGGTCACCGAGGGGGGCAGCTGCCGCAGACGAAGCAGCCGGACAGCACGGGGGCACCCGCGACAGCGAGCAGCACGTGTCTTCGTTTCATACGCGTGACCTCTCCAGCAGCCGGCGGGCCGTGGCCCCCGCCTGCTTTGCATCCATCAAGCCGAGCTGCTGCCGGACCGCCTCGGGGAGGCCGTCGTCGCTCATCGAGCTCAGCGCGCGCTCTTGCGCCTCGCGCACGCGCCTGCGCGCTGCGAGCGGGAGGCGGGGCCTCAAGGTCTCCGCCAGGGACATCGAGAAGGCGGCGTGCTGCCGCTCGTCGGGAGCGATGTCGCGCATGAGCGCGCGGACACGCGCGTCTTGCGCGTGCTCCGCCTGCCAGGCATTGATGACGGAGCCGAAGAGCTCGCGGCCGCAGCCTTCGAAGGCGTTGTCGATCGCGATGGCCTCGAGGGAGCGCGGCTCGGCGAGCGGGACGATGCGCGGCAGCGGAGGGAGCCAGCCGTGGCTGAGCGCGAGCTTCGTGGTTTCGCGCGCGTGGCGGACCTCGTCGTAGGCGCCGTCGCGCGCGGCGTCGCCGGGCAGGCCGTGGGCCTCGAGCTCGGCGGCGAGCTGCCAGAAGGCGTGCACGGACGCGGCCTCGAACTCGGCGGCCGCCGAGAGGAACGACCCGATGCTCTCGCCGAGCATCACGTGGGTCAGCAGCCCGGGCGGCGCTCGTCCGCCTGGGCAGTAGAACCTGCAAGACAACGTGCCTGGCGTGCCCGGCGCGCACAACTCCTGGCCGTTGCAGAGCGTGCGGCAGTCGTCTTCGGCGATGGCGCCTCCGTCGAATAGCCCTCCGTCAGGAAGGCGACCGTTCCAGCCGATGGTGTCAGCCGGCCCACAGCCACTGCTCCCTCCGGAGATGCAGCCTGACAGCGCCGGCGCACCCGCGAGCAGCGCCCACGTTCGCGTCTTCATACCGGCGAGTCTAGGGCAGCGTCGCCGGCGACCGGAAAACGGTGCCGTTCAGCCGGGTGAAGTCCTTCATCATCACGACGAGGAACTCGCCGTCGCGCGTGCTCGCCGCCACCGGCGTCTCGTACGTCCCGTTCGGCGGAGCCACCGTGTTGAGCTGCACGAGCGGCCCCACCGCGCGGCCGTCGGGGTCGACCTCGATTCCGGCGGCGTCGTTCGACGTCCACGCGTGCCACGTGAGCAGGTAGCTGTTCGTCACGCGCGACCACGCGATGTGCGGCACGCCGGCGCCCTCGGGCCCCATGCCCGCGATGCGATCGACGACGCGCGCCGTGCCGTCGGGCCCGAGGATGCTGACGCGGATCTTCCGGTCGAGCGCGGTCGCCACCGCCCACTCGTCGTTGCGCTCGTTGTAGGCGACCGAGGTGCGGTCGGGGATCACGAGCCCGATGCGCGTCGCCGGCAGCACCGGCCCGAGCGCTCCGTTCGTGATGATGCGCGCGCGGTACGCCGTGTCGAAGTTGTTGCCCGTCGTCGGAAGGTAGTCGTCCCACCCGACGAGGAAGCGGCCACGGCCGCCGCGCACCGCGCAGCGCCGCTGCCCGTGCTCGTTCTCGCCGAGGCGCAGCTCGGGGCCGAGCGCTCCGGCCGGCGTCACCGTGCGCGCGATCATCACGTAGCCGTCGTCGCGCACCGGCACCTCGCGCCCGCTCGACCAGGCGACGAGGTACGTGCGCGTCGTCTCGTCCCACGCGACGCACGGCGCCTGCTCGTTCGCCGAGCCCGAGCCGATCGCGAAGTTCGTGCCGACCCGCTCGAGGCGCCCGTCGCCGTGCGCGCGCAGGAACTGGCCGTAGACGTGGTTCTGGTAGCCGCCGCCGGGCGGCACCTGCCGGTAGCCCATGAACGCCGCGAGGAAGACGCCGTCGGGGCCGGCGGCGAGACCGTTCGGGCCGGAGTAGTGCTCGTAGGCAAGCGCGTCATCGACGTCGAGCTCGGGTCCGGTCGTGGGCATCGGGCTCATGCGGAGGTTCACCGCCTGCAGCCGGAAGCCCGGCACCGCCGTGCGGTTCGCGTCGACGAAGATGATCACGTAGCCGCCGCCGTTGAAGGCGTCGTAGGCGACCGAGTGCTCGCGGACACCGCGCATCACGATCGGGAAGTCGAGCATCGCGTTCGCGTACGTGCCCGCGTGGTGCGTGGGCCCGGCGTCGATCGGTCCGGCATCGGGTGCCCCGGAATCGACGACGGCTCCGGCGTCGTGGCCGGCGTCGACGGGCGGCTGTGTCGTGCCGGCGTCAGTGCTCTGCTGCTCGAGGGTCGAGCAGGCGGTGAGCAGGAGCAGGCCGAGCCGGCGCATCGGGCCTGCTTATGTGCTACGCCGATTCCAGAATCAATGCGCAGCGCTCTGCTCATGCTGCTCGTGGCGTGCACGAGCGAGCTCCCGGCGATCGACGCCGGTCACGACGCTGGGAGAACCGAAGACGCGGGCATCGATGCCGGGGTGGACGCTGGCGTCGACGCCGGTTCCATCGACGCCGGCATCGTGCTCACGCCGATCGACCGCCCACTGTGGGTCGGCTACTTCAAGGTGCACGGCCGCTACGGCGACTACACCACCGAGGCCACGCGCGACGCCGGCAACATGGCGTGCGTCTTCGCGAACCACGGCGACTTCGACACGACCATTCAAGATCCCATCGCGCTGACGGCGAAGGCGGCGGCGGATCTCAACGCGCTCGGCGCCGGCATCGTGATCGCCGGCGGCACCGCCGAGATCACGGCCGCGCGCCCGTACTGGAGCCAGGTCGTCGCGCTCTACGTCACCGGCGAGGCCACGGGCGCCTCGCCGCTCGACTCGGCGCCGTGCGAGCAGCAGGCGGCGGCCGCCCGCGCGCACCTGCAGGGCCTCGGCCTGCCGAACCGTCCGGTGCTGTGCTACTACGACACCGACATCAGCGTGGATCCGACGGGCATTTGGCGCCTCCCCGCCGGAGTCGACTGGATCGGCCTGAACGCCTACCTGGGACCTCAGGCTCCGGCCACGACGGCCGAGGCGCTCACGCAGCTGCGCGACCGCATCCGCCGGCAGCTCGCGCGGCTGCCCGCGAACCAGCCGGCCGTGCTCATGGCGCAGGCCTACGACCGCAACTTCGCGTGGACGGACATTCCCATGCTCGAGCGCATGCAGCCCGTCTACCTCGAGGAGGCGCGCGCCGACGCCCGCATCAAGGGCATCTGGTGGTTCAGCTACTCCCGGCCCGGCGGCACGCTGATGCACCGCGCGCTGCGGCAGTGGCACGAGGCGGTCTTCCGCGCGAACGTGAGGGGACGGCCGCCGATCGAAGTGCCGCCTTAGTCAGTCGACGAGCTTCGTGAGCAGCCCCTGGAGCCGCGACTGCTCCGCGGCGGTCAGCCGGGACATCACGGAGTGGATCTCGCCCATCGGCACGAGGTGCCACTTCGCGTACCAGGCCTCGCCTTTCAGCTTCAGGTGCACGGTGATGCGCCGCTTGTCGGAGGCGTCCCCCACCCGCTCGACGAGGCCCTTCTTCTCGAGCCGGTCGAGGAAGCGCGAGACGCTGGCGGCGCTGGCTCCGATGTGATCGGCGAGCGCGCCCTGCGTCATCGGGCCCTGCCACTTCACGTTGGCGATCACCTGCCACTCGAGCAGCGACTGCTTCTCGGCGCCGAGGGCGCGGGAGACGCGGCCACGGATGAGCCGCCGCACCCGCCCGATCAGGCGGGCGAGCTCGGTCGCGTGCTGCAGCGCCTTCTCGGTCGGCACCCCGCCCGCATAAACCTCAATCGTTGCTTCTGCAACGATCGCTGCCAGAGACACCAGGCGACGACCGCAGGCTCCGCCGCTGATCGACGGCCGGCAGGAAACGGCGGTCTCACCTGGCCTCGGCGGCATCCCGCAGGGGCCGGCAGGTCGACGGCTCATGAATGGGCTGCACGTTGTCACCAGATTCCTGGTGACATTCGACAACTGATTCATCACCCGACCACCCTCGCGCCCCGCGGGCCTCCTCGCTTCCCCCGGCGCCTCCCCCGGTCGCGACGCATGGAGCTGACGAACCGCTGAGCACTCACTGCGCGTCGCGGCCGAGCGCACCCACCCTCGTGGAGGATTCGACGTTTGCTCTGGGGTCGGCGGGAACAAACGCCCAAGAGAATCGCTCGAGGCGGGGCGATTTCAGACCCTTCGCGATTCTTTTGGGCGTTTGTTCCCGAGGAGGCCGCCGTGGAAGCATCGAAGCGCCGGGAGCCACGTCCGTCGGCCCGGCCGGCCGGCGCGTGAAGCAGCACGCACGCCGGGAGAAGCGAGCATGAACGCTGGAGCGACCGCCGCTTTCCTGTCGGCCGTCGAGCGTGCAGCGGTCACTGCTTCGGCAGGCGCCACACTCCGCCCGACGTGCCCAGGTAGAGCGTGTCGGAGTCGGACGCGAGGTCTCGGAGCCGCGCGTCGAGCTCGAGCTCGGCCGCTCCGCCGTCGCGCGGCCTCGACTGAAACCCCGTCTCGGCTCCGCCCGCGCCGGCGCCGACGGCGAACCACCAGGCACGGTCGGAGTCTCCGACCGCCCGCACCGGAAGGTCCACGTTCGCGGCCAGGGTCTCGACCGCACCGCCCGAGACGTCGCCCGAGCGCGCCGTGCCCGGGCTGCCCTGCTCGACCCAGTACAGCCGGCCCCCCATCACGACGAGGCCCGCCAGAGACGCCTGCCCCATGAACAGCTGGGTGCCCATGCCCATGCCGGCGACGTTCAGCGGAGCCGACCGCACCCGGCCGGTCTGAGGGTTGGCCCAGTACACGTTCTGATCGTCGCACGCGAGGCTGCTCACGGCCGAAGCGTTCGCGACGCCGTGCGGAGCTCCTCCGTCGAGCGGCGCGAAGAACACGTCGCCCGCCAGCAGGCCGCTGTAATAGACGCCGGGCGCGTCGGCCGCGATCACACCGATGTCCGCTTCGCACCGCACCGGCAGCGCCGCGCCGCCCGCTGCAGGAGCCCGGATGATGCCGTTGCGGGTCGTCCAGTACACCTGGCCCGACTTCACCGCGACGCGTGAGCCGCCGGTCTGGCCCGAGGCGAGCTTCACCGCGGCTCCGCCCTTCGGCGCGGCCCAGACTCCGCCGGCGATGTCGAGCCACGCCACGTGCTGGTCGTCAGCGGCGAGGTTCACGACCGCAGGAGTGCACCCGACCTGCTGCGCCTCTCCACACGTTCGCCGGCCGCCGTCGGAGCACCACTCCGAGACGAGGCAGGTGCCCGCGTCGTCGCTGGCGCCGGGCAGAGACGGGCCGCACGGATCAGGCCCGGCGTCGGCGACGCTGCCGCCGGCGGTCGCGCCTCCCGCAGTCGCGCCTCCCGCAGTCGCGCCCCCAGCGGTCGCGCCACCCGCCGTCGCGCCGCCCGCGGTCGCGCCACCCGCGGTCGCGCCACCCGCCGTCGCGCCACCCGCAGTCGCGCCGCCGGCGGTCGCACCACCCGCCGTCGCGCCACCCGCGGCTCCGCCGGCCGTGCCGCCGCCGGCCGTGCCGCTCGTGCAGCTCAGGCAGGGCCCGTACGACAGGCCGTCCGCGCTGCAGGTGCGGACGCCGCGCCTGCCGCCGAGGCCGCCGAAGCAGTCGCACGCGATCTGCTGCTGCGGCTCGCAGATCGGCGCCGGCGCCGGCGGGCCCGAGCACGCTACCGCCAGCAACAGGATGACACAGCGCATTCGTTGCACTCGCAACGATCTCGGCATTAGAACCGGGCCCGATGTACCGACTGGTAACATTGCTCGCCGTTCTCGCCGCAGCCTGCTCCGATAGCAAGCCGCCAGCGAAGACGAAGCCGGCCCCCCTCGTGACCACGGCGAAGGTGTCGGTCGAAGACGTGCCCGTGCTGGTGCGCGGCCCGGTCGACATTCGCCCGGTCGCGCAGGCCGACCTCGGCAGCAAGACGGTCGGCTACCTCGACGCCGTGCTCGTCGACCGCGGCGACGTCGTGAAGAAGGGCCAGGTGCTCGCGCTGGTGCGGCCCTCCGATCTTCCCGACCAGCTCGCCGCCGCCCGCAACGCGGTCGCGCAGGCCGAGGCCGCCCGCACCCTCGCGAGGACGAACCTCGAGCGGGCGCAGAAGCTCGCTCCGAACGGGCTGGTGTCTCAGCAGGACCTCGCGAACGCGACGAGCGCCGCGGCCGCGGCCGAGGCCCAGTACGGTTCGGCCCAGTCGCAGCTCGGCGCCCTCGGAGTCCGCCTCGGCGAGACCCGCCTCGAGGCCCCCTACGACGGAGTCGTCACCGCCCGCCGCCTCGACCCCGGCGCGCTCATCGGGCCCGCCACCGGCCCCGCGCTGACGGTCGCGAAGATCGACGTCGTGCGCGCCTTCCTCGCCGCGACCGAGGAGCAGGCGACCGGGCTGCAGGTCGGTCAGACCGCGCGCGTCCACGTCGCGGGCCACGACGCGCCGGCGGTGGGGCGGGTGCAGCGCATCGCCCCGGGCTTCGACCCGGTGACGCGCACGCTCGACGCCGAGATTCACCTCCCCAACGCCGACGGCAAGCTGCGCCCCGGCATGTACGGCAAGGGCGAGATCGAGACCGAGGTGAAGCCGCAGGCGGTCGTGGTGCCGGTCGAGGCCGTGCAGCTCGCGAACGGCAAGGCCTTCGTGTTCAGGGTCGAGGGCGACGTCGTGAAGCGCACGGCGATCGAGCTCGGCGAGGACCTCGGCGATCGCCTCGAGGTGAGCAAGGGCCTCGAGGCCGGCGCCGAGATCGTGGTGCGCGGCATCGACGCGCTCGCGGACGGGGCGAAGATCAGGAAGGCGGGCGTGAAGGACGGCGGCGGCGCTCCGGCGGCGACGAGGTGACGTCATGTGGCTGACCCGCCTCGCGCTGAAGAACCCGGTGCTGATCCTCATGCTGTCGCTGATGACGATCGTGCTCGGCTGGGTGTCGCTGACGCGCCTGCCGGTCGACCTCTTCCCCACCATCGACGTGCCGAACGTGCGCGTCGCGGTCTTCTACAGCGGGGCCGGACCCGAGGACATCGAGAAGTCCATCACCATGCCCATCGAGCGCGCGGTGAGCGCGGCGCCGGGCATCGATCGCGTCGAGAGCACCAGCAAGCAGGGCGTCTCGCTGGTGACGGCGTGGTTCCAGTACGGCACGAACCTCGACAACGCGCAGTTCGAGGTGCAGCAGCGCATCGGGCAGATCCTCAACACGCTCCCTCCGGGCGTCGGGCAGCCGCTGACGCTCAAGTTCGACATCACGAACATCCCCGTGGTGCAGATGGCGGTGACGTCGGACGAGCTCGACGAGAAGCAGCTGCAGGATCTCGCGCTGAACGTGATCGAGCCGCAGATCGAGCGGCTGCCGGGCGTCGCGAGCGCGGTGCCGGGCGGCGGCCGCACCCGCGAGATCCAGGTGCTGGGCGACGTGGGCGCCCTGCGCGCGCGCGAGCTGTCGATGCTCGATCTCGTGACCGCGGTGCGCAGCTCCAACCTCTTGCTGCCCAGCGGCTCGCTGCGCACCTCAGGCCGCGACTACAACGTGTTCACGAACACCCAGGTCTCGACGCTCGAAGAGATCCGCGACGTCGTGGTGCGGCCGCCGCGCGGCGAGGCGCGGGCCGTGCGCGTGCGCGACGTCGCGACCGTCGCCGACGGCGCCTCCGACCAGACCGAGGTCGTGCGCGTCAACGGCCAGCGCGGCGTCTACCTGCGCGTGCTGAAGCAGCCGGGCGCGAACACGATCGCCGTCGTCGACGCCGTGCGCGCCGCGATGCCCGAGCTGCGCGGCATTCCCCCGAACGTGCGCCTCGCCATCTCGTTCGATCAGAGCAACTACATTCGCAACGCGGTCTCGGCGCTCCAGCACGAGGCGCTGCAGGGCGGGCTCTTCGCGGTCTTCGTGATCCTCGTCTTCCTCGTGTCGCTGCGGGCGACCGCCATCGTCGCCGTCGCGATTCCGCTCAGCGTCGTCGCGACGTTCGTGCTGCTCTACTTCACCGGCCAGACGCTCAACATCTTCACCCTGGGCGGCCTGGCGCTCGGCGTCGGCCGCCTCGTCGACGACTCGATCGTCGAGCTCGAGAACATTCACCGCCACCTCGGCATGGGGCAGTCACGCAAACAAGCCGTGCTCGCCGCCGCGCAGGAGGTGGCGCTGCCGATCCTGGTCTCGACCATCACCACGATCGTCGTCTTCTTCCCGGTGCTGTTCCTCCAGGGCGTGGCGCGCAACCTGTTCGTGCCGCTCGCGCTGACGATCTCGTTCGCGCTGCTGATGAGCTTCTTCGTGTCGCGCACGGTGACTCCCCTGCTCTGCCTCTACTGGCTGAAGCCGGGGCACCCCACGAACGTGACGGCGAAGCGCATCGAGCGCACCCTCACGCGCATGGATCACGCGTACGCCGGCCTGCTCGAGAAGGTGCTGAAGCACCGGCTCGCGACGGTCGCCGCGATCCTCCTCTTCGCCGCCGCGGCGCTCGTCATCGCGGGCCGGCGCGTGGGCACCGAGTTCTTCCCGAAGACCGACGAGTCGCAGATCGGCGCGAGCATCCGCGCGCCCATCGGCACGCGCATCACGCTCACCGAGGACATCACGAAGACCGTGGAGGACACCGTCAGCTCGACGCTCGGCGACGCGCAGAGCGGCGGAACCGTGCGCACGATGCTCGCGAACGTCGGGCTGCCCACGGGCCGCTCGGGCCTCTTCTCGGACAACAGCGGGCCCCACGCGGCGCGCATCAACGTCAACCTCACCCAGCGCGTCGATCGCGCCTACTCCGACCAGGAGGCGGTCGAGAAGGTGCGCAAGGCCCTCGGCGACAAGCTGCCCGGCATCCAGGTGTTCTTCAACACCGGCGGAATCGTCGGCCGCATCATCAACTTCGGCTCGGCGGCGCCGATCGACGTCGAGATCCTCGGGTACGACTTCGAAGAGGGTCAGAGCCACGCGCGCGCCGTGGCCGCCGCGATGCGCGCGCTGACCGACTCGAAGGGGCAGCCGCTGCTGAGGGACGTGCAGATCAGCCGCGAAGAGAACTACCCGGAGCTCAACGTCGAGGTCGACCGCGAGAAGGCCGGCGTGCTCGGGTTGTCGCAGCAGACGATCGCCCAGACCGTGCTCGCGACGCTGAGCGGCAGCAACCAGTTCGCGCCGATTCCGTTCAGCGACCCCGAGACCGGCCACGAGTACTTCATCAACGTGCGGGCCGCCGACCCGTACCGCTCGCACGTCACCGACCTCGCCGACGTGCCGGTGCGCACGCCCGAGGGCCGCCTGGTCACGCTGTCGACGGTCGCCGGCGTGAAGCGCACGAGCGGCCCCGTCACGATCAGCCGCAAGTACCTGCAGCGCGCGATCGACGTGACCGCGAACGTCGCGCTCACCACCGACCTGGGCACCGCCGCCGAAGCGACCCAAGCCGCGCTCGACGACCTGCCTCCGCCCGACGGCTTCACGGTGCGGCTGTCGGGTCAGGCGCAGGCGCAGAAGGAGGCGTTCTCGGGCCTCGGCTTCTCGGCCCTGCTCGCCATCGTGCTCGTCTACATGGTGCTCGCGTCGCAGTTCAAGAGCCTGGTCGACCCGCTGGTGATCATGTTCAGCGTGCCGCTCGGCGTGAGCGGCGTGTTCCTGATGCTGTGGGCGACCGGCACGACGCTGTCGGTGAACAGCTTCATGGGCATCATCATGATGATCGGCATCGTGGTGTCGAACGGCGTGCTGCTCGTCGACTTCGCGAACGTGCTCCGGCGGCGCGGCAAGTCCATTCACGACGCGACCGTCGAGGCCGGGCGCACGCGGCTGCGCCCGATTCTGATGACCACCATCGCGACGCTCGTCGGCCTCGCCCCGATGGCGCTGGGCATCGGCGAGGGCAGCGAGACGAACCTGCCGCTGGCGCGCGCGGTGATCGGCGGCCTCGGGGTCTCGACGGTGCTGACGCTCTTCCTGGTGCCGGTGCTGTACACGGCGCTCGATCGCTTCGCGAAGCGCGACCCGGAGGAGCACGACGAAGAGGCGCCGGCGTGAGCGCGGCGCTGCTCGTGCTGCTCGCCGCGGCCGCCGAGCCCATCGAGTTCCAGCAGGCGGTCGACCGGGCGCTGCAGGCGCACCCGGCAATGAAGATCGCCGAGGCCGACGCCGAGCGCGCGCTGGCGGTCGTCGAGCAGGCGCGGGCGCCGAGCCTGCCGTCGCTGACGGCGAACGGCACGTACACGCGGCTCGACGCCGAGCGCGCGATCGGCGACCGCGTCGTGCAGCCGCGAGACGCGCTGAACGGCAACCTGCAGCTGAACGTGCCGCTCATCGCTCCGCAGCGGTGGGCGCAGTGGTGGCGCGCGAAGAACTCGGCGAACGCGCAGCGCGCGACGAGCGACGACGTGCGCCGGCAGGTGGCGCTGACCGCGGCGCGCACGTGGCTGTCGGTGCTCGGCCAGAAGCGCGTGCTCGAGGCGGCGGTGCGGGCGCGCGAGACGGCGAAGGCGCACGTCGACTTCGCGACGCAGCGGCGCGCGGGCGGCGTCGGCAACCGGCTCGACGAGATCCGGGCGCAGCAGGAGTACGCGGTCTCGAAGACGCAGGCCGAGAACGCGGCCGGGCAGCTCGTGCGGCTGCAGGAGCAGCTCGGGGTGGCGGTGGGCGCCGACGCTCCGCTCGACGCGTCGGTGAACGAGCCCGAGCTCCCGGCGCCGGCGTCGATCGACGAGGCGCTGAAGACGGCGCCCGACCGGCTCGACGTGAAGGCGGCGGCGGCGCGGCGGGAGGCGGCGGACCAGGCGACCCACGCGGACTTCGTCGACTACCTGCCGCTGATCACGCTGATCGGGCAGCCGTTCGCGCAGAACCCGCCCTCGGTCACGCAGCCGCAGACGGGCTGGCAGGCGCAGGCGGTGCTGTCGCTGCCGCTGTACGACGGCGGCCTGCGCTACGGCCTGCAGAAGGAAAGAAGGGCCCTGGCGAAGCAGGCCGAGGCGCAGCTCGAGACCGCGCTGCGTCAGGCGAAGAGCGAGGTGCGGGGCGCGTTCGAGATCGTGAAGCACGCCGACGAGGCGCTCAAAGCCGCGCGGGAGGCGGCGAAGCAGGCGGCTGAGGCGCTGCAGCTGTCGAGCATCGCGTACGCGGCGGGGAGCATCACGAACCTCGAGGTGACCGACGCCGAGCGCAGGGCGCGCGACGCCGAGACGCAGGCCGCGGTGGCCGAAGATGCGTCGAGGCAGGCGCGGCTCGATCTGCTGGCAGCGGCCGGCCGCTTTCCGTGACGTGGACGTGGACCTGGACGTGAACGGCTTCTCGCGGCGCCGACGCGTTCACGTTCACGTTCGCGTTCACGTTTCGAGCGCGTCGGAAAAAATCAGGTGGCGTGGAGCCAAGGGAAATGGGCTCCACGCCACCTCTACTGCAAAGCACATCGCTCCAGGGTTTCGCAGACCCGAGCGCGCGCTCCCCTCCGTTACCCCGTCCTCCTCACCCGAATCTGATTCGAGATCTCGACCACTCCGGCACACCGGTCGGCGATCTGCTCGATTCGGTACTTCATGCTTCGGTCGGGCACGCTCCCCGCCAACACCACCTCGCCCCCGCGCACCACGACCTCGACGTCGCTCGAGTCCAGATCCGTCATCAACATCAGCTCATCGCAGATGTCCTCACGGATCCGCTCGTCGCTCCGCCGATAGCCCTTTGGTCCCGGCGGGTACTTCCGAGCCGGCTCCCGCTGACCAAAGCTGCTGCTCCACAACCCGCCCTCCACGTCCCCGTACTCCGGCACGAGCTCGTCCTGATCCACCGCTCCACCCAACCGCCGGCCCCGCTCGTCACCTTCACGAAACGACCGCCGGCTCTCGTGCCGCCCCTCTTCCCGCGCCACGGCGCGAACTTCCGCGCCGTTGCGCTTCTGAGCCCTCGCCTCTCGTCCACTCGAGCTGCGCATGCAGCGACTCATCTGCAACACGAGTGCCCTTCAGCAAAGGTGCGACGCCTGAAAACGTAGGCGCCACACTCACGAGGCGCTTCACCTCGAAAGGGGCAAAGCGCCTCCACACGCGCCCAGCGGCGCTGCGATCAGCGCGAGCGGCGGCGGCGGGGAACCTTCGCTCCGCGCTTGCGCGCCTGGCTCAGGCCGATCGCGATCGCCTGCTTGCGGCTCTTCGCGCGGCCGCCGCGGCCGCCCTTCCCCGTGCGGAGCTTGCCCCGCTTGTACTCGTGCATCGCCTTCCGCACCTTCTTGCCTGCCGCCTTTCCGTAACGCGCCATCTTCGTCTCCTTTTCAGGGCTGTGGGTGCAAGCCACACGCCCGTCTCACCTGAGGCGTTTCGCCGGGCACCGCGCGGTGACGGCGCGCCAGATGTCGCGAACCTTCCCGGGTCACACCGTGGCGCGGGGCTCGCAATGACCTCTTCACCATGAAGCTGGGCACGGCGTGGAAGCTCGCCAGGCAGACGGTCACGGAGTGGACGGACAACCACGCGACCACGCGCGCCGCGGCGCTCGCCTACTACACGGTGTTCTCGATCGCGCCGATGGTGATCATCGCAATCGCCATCGCCGGAGCCGTGTTCGGTGAGGCCGCGGCGCGCGGAGAGATCGAGCGCCAGATTCACGGCTTCGTCGGCGAGGCCGGAGCGAAGGTGATTCAAGACATGGTCGACAGCGCCGCGCAGCCGGGCCGCGGCACCATCGCCACGCTGATCGGCATCGGCGCGCTGATGTTCGCGGCGACCGGCGCGTTCTCGGAGCTGCAGGAGGCGCTCAACGCGTTCTGGAAGGCCGCGCCGCGCAAGGTGAACGGCCTGGTCTCGTTTCTGCGCACGCGCGTCGTGTCGTTCGCGATGGTGCTGTGCGTCGGCTTCCTGCTCGTCGTCTCGCTCGTCGCCAGCGCCGCGCTCTCGGCGGTCGGCAACTGGGTCTCGACGAGCTACCGCCGCGAGTGGGCCGACGCGGTGCAGCTGCTCAACCAGGTGATCTCGTTCGCGGGCGTCACGGTGCTGTTCGCGCTCATCTACAAGATGCTGCCCGACCGCAAGGTGGGCTGGGCCGACGTGTGGCTCGGCGCCGTGGTGACGTCGCTGCTGTTCAACGTCGGCAAGTTCGCGCTGGCGTTCTACCTGACGCACGGCAGCGTCGCGTCGTCGTACGGAGCGGCCGGCTCGTTCGCGGTGCTCTTCATCTGGGTCTACTACTCGTCGCTCATCCTCTACCTCGGCGCCCAGTTCACGTACGTCTTCCACGCCCACCGCGTCGAGAAGCGGCTCAAACGAAAGAAGGAGGTACGGTCATGGCCCAGCACACCGGCAGGGTTCCCTGGTACCGCAAGAAGCGCTGGTGGGCACTGATCGTCGCGCCGATCATCCTCGCCGTCGCCGTCGTCATCGCGTTCGACCCGCTCGTCGAGTGGTACACGCGCCGCACGCTCGCGAAGGTGAAGGGCTACACCATCACGCTCGGCGACGTGCACCTGCAGCCGACGAAGCTCAACGTCGCGCTGGAGGAGCTCAAGATCATGAAGAAGAGCGCCGGCGGCGAGGAGCGGCCGATGGTGTTCGTCGAGCACCTCGAGATGGGCCTGTTGTGGAAGGAGCTGCTCCACAAGAACCTCGTCGGCAAGGTCTACGTCGAGAACGGCAAGGTCAACCTCATCGCGGCGAAGGCGAAGGAGGACCAGCAGGTCGAGCTCCCCGATCTCGCGAAGCAGCTCGACGCGCTGCTCCCGCTGCGGCTCGACCGCATCGACGCACGCCGCTGCGAGCTCACGTTCATCGACAAGACCAAGAAGGAGGTACCGAAGGTGTGGCTGCACGAGATCGAGGCGACGGTCGAGAACCTTTCGACTCGAGCCGCGCTGGCCCGTGGCGAGCCCACCGTCGTCGCCATGTCCTCGAAGCTGCAGAAAACGGGAGAGCTGTCGGCGTACGTGACCGCCGACCCGCTCGCCAAGGGACTGTGGTTTTCGGGACAGGTGAAGGCGGTGGGCCTCGACATGGTCGAGTTCCACGATCTGATCGCGTCGAACAGCGGGCTCGCGCTCAGCAAGGGCGAGCTCGACGTCTTCATCGAGTTCGACGCGCGCGGCGACAAGCTCACCGGCGGCGTGCGGCCGATTCTGAAGAACGCCGAGGTGATTCAGGCGAAGCCGGGCATCGGCAACTGGTTCAAGGACGTTCTCGCCGACGCGGCGATCGACCTGCTCTCTGACCGGGTGCCGGGGCGCAACGCGGTGGCGACGAGCATCCCCATCGAGGGAGACCTGACGAAGCCCGACATTCAGCTGTGGCCGACGGTGCTCGGCGTGATCCGCAACGCGTTCGTGGCGGGCATCGAGTCGAGCTTCGAGAACCTGCCGCCGCCGAAGTCGAAGGAGAAAGAGGGCGTGATCGATCAGGCGATCGACGCGCTCGACAAGGGGCAGGAAGCGCCGCGCGCTCAGCCGGAGGACAACACATGACCCGAACAGGCACCGTATTGATGGCGACGCTGGTGTTCCTCGCGTGCATGCACACGCGCGAGACGGAAGACCAGCAGGAGGCGCGGCAGGCCGAAGAGAAGCCGCGCGAGGCGAAGAAAGAGCAGCGCGAGAAGAAGCAGAGCACCGACCGGCAGGCGCGCCGCGACCGGGAGGTGAAGCGGCCCGCGGCCCCCGGCCGGCCCGAGCTGGCCTCCGACCCGACGGGGCTCATGACGCCCGACGCCCCGATGCAGCTTCAGCGCCGGCTCGCGGAGCTCGGCTACTACTCGGGCGAGGTGACGGGCGAGCTCGACGAGAAGACGGCGGCCGCGCTGGTGAAGTTCCAGGGCGAGCACGATCTGGCGAAGACCGGCGCGCCCGATCGCGACACGATCGAGGCGCTCGGCCTCGACCCGGATCAGATCTGGCGCCGCAACGCCGAGAAGAAGTAGCCGCCGCTACGGCGTGATGGGCCCGATGACCGCGTCGGCGCGGCCCGTGATGCCGCCGTTGGCGAACGGCTGGGTCTCGACGTCGATGCCGCCGTGGGCCTCGGCGGCGACGATGATGAGGTGCTGGCCTCCCGCGGTGAGAACCCCGGGCGGCAGCACGAGGCGCGTGCCCTTGAGCCGCAGGCTCGCCGAGTAGCTCAAGCGCGTCTGCCCGCCCTGGTTGACGAGCCGCGCGACGGCGACGATGTAGCGGTCGGCGGTGCCCAGCGACGGAGCCGCCCACGTGAGGGTGGGGGTCATGCCGACGCCGCTCAGCGGCACCGTCGCGCCCATGCCGTTCACCTGCACGTTTCGCGGCGGGCTGATGCGCGGCGTGAGCCCGCCCGAGAGGCTCGCGAGCGGTGTGGTGGTGCCGATGATGCCGTAGAACGTCGTCGACGCCGCGCCGGCGGCCTGCACGTTGACGCCGAACAGCGTGTCGGAATCGAACGCCAGAGGGACGCTCGCCGGGAAGGGGTTCAGGAAGTTGAAGGTGCCGTTGAGGTCGCCGCTGCCGGCGGCCACCGGGACGTAGAGCAGGTACGCGGTGCCGCCGACGACGCTCCGTGCGTTCGTGAGGCCGGGCATTCCATAGACGAGCAGCTGCGTGCGCACCGCGACCGCCTGCGGGTGCACGTCGGCGCGGTAGGCCTCGAACTGCGACAGCCGCACGTCGAGCTGCCGGCTGGTCGGCGTGCCGGTGGTGAACGCCGCGTTGATGGAGCTCGCCACGCCCGACGTCTGCGTGAGCCCCGTCACGGTCGCCGACGCGACGCAGGCCACGTGCGGCACCGGCGACCCGATGACGCCGTTCTGGGTCAGCACGACGGTGTCGCCGAGGGCCGCGCTGACCAGGGGCTGCTGGAGCAGCCGGTAGTCGATCGTGATGCTGCCCGCCGTCGAGCCGGCGTCGAGCGTGCTGGCGGTCGCGGTGGCCGCGACGTCGTCGCTCGCGAGCCCGTTGTTCGTCGACGTGAGGCACAGATCGTCGGTCGGATCCCACGGGAGCAGCCCGGTGACGTTGATCTGCAGCGGAGTCGTCGCGTTCGGGTACGACACGTTGTAGCGGCCGCTGTAGTTCTGGGCGAGGTCGAGCGTGCTCGCGTTCGTCAGCACGAGGAAGCGGATGCTGCTCGACGTCAGGTCGAGCAGGTACGGGCCGTTCGGCACCGGGAGCGTGAAGTTGCCGGGGCTGTTCACCGTGCCCGGGTAGGTGGTGAAGGTGCCGCCGCTCTCGAACTGCGCGCGCACGCCCGAGCTCATCGGGTCCGGGTACGTCTGCATGCCGACGTCGGTGACGAAGGTGTGAACGCGGGTGCCGGTGACGTTGCGCAGCACGGCGCCTCCGGCGGTGCCGGCGCCGCCCGCCGTCATGCCGCTGCCGCCCGCGGTGTTGCCGGTGCCGCCCGCGGTCATGCCGGTGCCGCCCGCAGCCATGCCGCTGCCGCCCGCAGTCATGCCGCTGCCGCCCGCAGTCATGCCGGTGCCGCCCGCGGTCATGCCGGTGCCGCCCGCGGTCATGCCGCTGCCGCCGGCCGTCATGCCGCTGCCGCCGGCCGCGCCGTCGCCGCCGGCCGTGGAGCCGCTGCCGCCCGCGGTCGAGCCGCTGCCTCCGGCGGTGCCTCCCGCGATGCACTGGCCGTTGGTGCACGTCTGGCTCGCGCCACAGGCGATGCACTGCGCGGCGTTGGCGCCGCAGGCCGTGGCGGTGGTGCCCAGCTGGCAGACGCCGGCGGTGTCGCAGCAGCCGACGCAGTTGGTGATGTCACAGCCGCGCTGGGAGCCCGCTCCGCCGAAGCACGCGGTGAAGAGGATGGACGAAGCGAAGAGTACGAGGCGGAGATTCATGGTCAGAACGTGGCTACACGCCCCGAGCCTTTTGAGTGCAGTGAAATCGGATTGTCGCACGCGAGCGACACTGCGCCCGCGCGCAACCCTCCGTCACCTGGAGCAGCGTGCCGGGGTTACAGCCGCCAGGCGACGCCGGCCTTCGCCGCGAGCGTGAACGCGCCGGTGTTGTTGCCGGCGATGTAGGTGGCTCCGAAGCGGGTGTCGAACGTGACGAGCAGGTTCTTGAGGGCGGCGATCTCGACGCCGGCGCCGGCGAGCAGCGGCAGGTAGAGGCCGGCGGGGTAGACGATGTCCGGACCGCGGGCCATCGGCGCGCGCATCGGAGCGAACGTGAAGTACAGCGGGCTCTCGGCGACGAACGCGAGGCCGACGAGGTCGGTCACGGTGAGGCCCAGCTTCGCGGCGATGGGCAGCGTGAAGCCCGGGGCCGTCTGGTACCAGCCGCTGTACGCGAAGATGCCCGGAGCGGCCTCGAGCGCGAGCGACAGCTTGTCCTTCTCGAGCAGGTTGAACTTCACGACGCCCTGCGCTTTCGCTCCGGTGATGAACAGCGGGGCCATGCCCTCGTAGGCGCCGTTCAGCGAGATGCGGCCGCCGAGGTCGAGGTTGTTGCGGAGGCCGTGCATGTACCCGACGTGCAGGCCGGGGAAGCCGAGGGCGGCCTCGAGCATGTCGGCCCCGGCGCCGAGCGTCTTGCCGCCGAGCGCCGAGAACCTCGGGCGGGCCGCCGGCGCGTCGGTGCCGGTCGAGACGACGACTTCTTTTCCGCCGGCCAGCGCCGGCACGGCGAAGAGCAACGCGAGTGAGAGGATGCGGGTCATGACTGCTCCTTTCGTTGGCTGAAGGACCCAGCATGCAGGCCGGGTGGCCACGGCGCTCGCCACGTTCCCGTGAGGAAACGCGGGTTTGGCCCGGCTGATGCAGTCAGCGAAGCTGCCGGAGGACAGCCGCTCGCCACGCGCGGATCGCTTCGTGCGTCGGCTTCGCGAGGTGGCCGGCCAGCGCCACGAGATCGATTCCGGGGAGCGCCCTGCTCGACGCGGCGGCGACGTATCTCTGGCCGCGAAGCAGGTACACGGTGATTTCCGCGCGTTCCCAGAACCAGACCTCGCGGACGCCGAGCTTCCGGTAGATGTCGAGCTTGTCGACGCCACCGGAGCTCCAGACGACCTCGATCGCGAGATCGGGTCTCTTGGCCCTGTCGAGGTCTCCGAACACGTAGCACTCGTCGGGCTCGGCGCCGCGCTTCTCCGACTTCTTCTGAATGGTCCAGGAGCCGACTGGCTCGAAAGGGATCTCGTTCTCGAGGCACCAGACTTCGACGAGACGACCGATCTTGCACGCGATCGACTCGTGCATCTTCCCCGGGCTCATGATCTCGAGCTCCCCCTCGAGGTAGTTGATGCGTGGCGCCGAATGGTCTCCACGAAGCTCGAGCACGCGCTGATAGTCCGCCCAAGTCGCACCATGGAGGACGACGATGTTGTCGCCGTCTTGCGAATCGTCGTGGTTGCGGAGCTGCTCGAGAGACATCGCTTCAGACTCTAACGCGAACCGCGCAACCAACACTCTTCGCGAGTCAGGTCGAGCCGAATGCCCTTGAGCGGTGAGCGCTGGAAGAACTCGACGAGGCCGCCGGCTGGCGCTGGTCGCGGCTTGCGCTTCTTCGCCTTTCGCGGTGGCTGCGGCCGGCCCATGGTTGCTCGACTCTACGTCAGCCCCAGGTGTTAGGACCAAGCTGCTCTGGCGACTCGACTCCTCACCAGCCCCTCCGCCGCAGCGCGGCTCGAGCGCGCCCGCGCCTGGCTCGCCGAGCGCCGCCGCGACGAAGAGCTGCTCATCATCGGCGGCAGCGTCGACGGAGCGCTCGAGCTCGCCCGCGAGACCCGCGCCACGACGTTCGGGTGGAGGCGCTACTCGCTCGACGCCCTCGCGCGGAAGCTCGCGGTGCCGGGCCTGGTGCGCGCCGGCCTGTCGCCGGCGACGAACCTCGCGCTCGAGGCGCTGTGGTCGCGCGTCGTCTACGAGCTGGGGGCGAAGAACGAGCTGGGGCGGTTCGCTCCGGTGGCGACGCTGCCGGGCCTGCCGCGGGCGCTGGCGCGGATGATGAGCGAGGCGCGGCTCGAGGGCGTGCCGCGCGGGAAGCTCGAGCCCGATCTGGCGAGGGTGGCGAAGGCGTTCGAGGAGGCGCTCAAAGACGCGCAGCTCGCCGACCGCGCCGACGTCTTCGAGCTGGCGAAGCACGCGTCGAACAGGCTGCCGCTGCTGCTGCTCGACGTGCCCGCGCACTCGCGGCGCGAGTGGGAGCTGATCGCGTCGCTGGTGGCGCGCTCGCCCGACGTGCTGGCGACGGTGCCGGCGGGCGATCAGCGCAGCCTCCAGAACCTGGAGCGCGCGCTGAACACGCCGGCAGAACCGCTGCCGCCTCCGGAGGCCGCAGCGCTGTCGCGGCTGCAGACGTATCTCTTCTCGACGGAGGAGCCGCCGAAGCACCCGCCGAGCGACGAGGTGAGCGTGATCTCGGCGCCGGGTGAGGCGCGCGAGTGCGTGGAGCTGGCGAGGCTGATCCACCAGGAAGCGGCGAGAGGCACGCCGTTCGATCGCATGGCCGTCTTACTGCGGGCGCCGGGAGCGTACCGGTCGGCGATCACGGAAGCGCTGCGGCGGGCGAAGGTGCCGGCGTACTTCGCGAGAGGCACGCGGCAGCCGCACCCTGCGGGTCGGGCGCTGCTGGCGCTGCTGGCGTGCGCCGAGGAAGGGCTGTCGGCGAGCCGGTTCGCGGAATACGTGTCACTGGGAGAGCTGCCGCGGGACCGCGCGGCGCAGAGCTGGTCGCCGCCGGATCCGGTGGAGTCGGAGCTCGACGAGCCGGAACCCGAAGAGGAGGAGCCGGAAGAAGAGGCAGACCCGGACCCCGACCAGCCGGTGGTGGCGGGCACGCTGAGAGCGCCGAGGCACTGGGAAAAGCTCCTCGTCGACGCAGCGGTGATCGGAGGAAGAGATCGCTGGCAGCGCAGGCTCGAGGCGCTCGAGAACGCGCTGAGGCTGCAGCGAAAAGCGCCGGACCTGGAAGAGCGGAAGCAGAACGCGATCGATCGAGATCTCGAGTCATTGAAAGCGCTGAGAGAGTTCGCGCTGCCGCTGCTCGACCAGCTCGCCGCACTGCCGCAGGCGGCGACGTGGGGCGTGTGGCTGCAGGCGCTGGAAGCCATCGCGGTCCAGGCGCTGAGAAACCCGGCGAGGGTGACGCCGCTGTTCGCGGAGCTGGGGCCGATGGCGTCGGTGGGCCCGATCACGCTGAGAGAAGTGAAGCGGGTGCTGAGCGAGCGGCTGCTCGATCTCACGCACAGCCCGAAGCACCAGCGATTCGGGCAGGTGTTCGTGGGGCCGATCGACGCGGCGCGCGGCATGTCGTTCGACGTGGTGTTCGCGCCGGGGCTGGCGGAGCGCATCTTCCCGCAGAAGGTGCGCGAAGACCCGGTGGTGTCCGATGACGACCGGAAGCGCATCTCCGACAGCCTCGTCACGTACGACGATCGCCGCGACGCCGAGCGCCTGCAGCTGCGTCTCGCCGTCGGCGCCGCCTCGCGCCGCATCGTCCTCTCGTACCCGCGCATCGACGCGCACGAAGGGCGGCCGCGGGTGCCGTCGTTCTACGCGCTCGACGTGCTGAAGGCGTGCGAGGGCGAGCTGCCGCGCTACGAGACGCTGTCGCAGCGGGCGGAGACGAAGGTCGACGCGCGCATCGGCTGGCCGGCGCCGCGCGACGCGTCGACGGCGATCGACGAAGCGGAGCGCGACCTCTCGGTGCTCGGCGCCCTCTTCCGCGATCGCTCGGGCGAGCCGCTGCACGGGCGGGCGCGGTACCTGATGAGCGTCAACGAGTACCTCGGGCGGGCGCTGCGGCTGCGCTACGCGCGGTGGATGCGGAAGTGGTCGCGCGGCGACGGGCTGGTGCTGCCGATCGCGGAGGCGCGGGAGGCGCTCGATCGGCACAAGCTGTCGGCGCGGGCGTTCTCGGCGACGGCGCTGCAGCACTTCAGCGCGTGCCCGTACCGGTTCTACCTGTCGACGATCGTGCGGCTGTCTCCGCGGGAAGAGCCGGAGGCGATCGAAGAGATGGACCCGCTGCAGCGCGGAGGCCTCGTGCACGACGTGCAGTGGGAGGTGATGAGCGAGCTGCGCGCGGGGTGGAAGCCGCCGCTGACGGTGGCGCTGGACACGGTCGACCGGGTGCTCGACGACGTGGCGGCGCAGCGGCGGGAAGAGCTGCACCCGGTGATCCCCCGGGTCTGGGACGACGGCATCGAGGCGATCCGGGCGGATCTCCGCCAGTGGATGCGGGAGATGCTGGAGGCGGAGTGGACACCGTGGAGGTTCGAGCTGGCGTTCGGGCTGCCGGGGCGTGAGCGAGCGGATCCGGACTCGCGGCCGGCGCCGGTCGAGCTCGAAGGAGGCTTGCGGCTGCACGGCTCGATCGATCTCGTCGAGAAGGCGGCCGACGGCGCGCTGACGGCGACGGACTACAAGACGGGGAAGCAGCGGGCGGAGGCGGACACGAAGCTGGGCGGCGGGAAGACGCTGCAGCCGGTGCTGTACGCGCTGGCGCTGGAGAAGCTGTTCCCGGGGTCGCGGGTGGTGGGCGGGACGCTCTGGTACTGCACGCAGGCGGGGAACTTCACGAAGGTGCCGATCGCGCTCGACCAGCGGTCGCGCGACGAAGCGAAGACGGCGATCGGCATCGTGAGCACGGCGCTCGAGAAGGGCTTCCTGCCGGCGGCGCCGGGGCGCGACGAGTGCACGTTCTGCGACTTCATCTCGGTGTGCGGCACGCGGGAAGAAGAGCGCCTGCAGCGGAAGTCGCAGTCAGAGCTGGAGCCGCTGCTGCGACTGAGGGAGCTCGAATGAACCCGTTCGAGGTGCTCGGAGTCCCGACCGACGCAGACGACTCGACCCTGAAGCGCGCGTACGCCGCGAAGGTGCGCGCCCACCCGCCGGAGACGGATCCCATCGGGTTTCAACGAATCACCGAGGCGTTCGAGATTCTTCGCGACCCCGTGCAACGCGAGGCGATCACGGAGCGTCTCAAGGACCCGGAGCTCGCCGCGTTGTTCGAAGGCGCGCAGCAAGCGGTTCTGCGCGGGTCCGCAGCAGCTGGCGACGTAGTGCAGGCACTCATCAATCGATTTCCTGACTACCGGCCTGCGCGCGAGCTCCAGATTCGGTATCTGCTCCGTCTCGGTCGCGTCGACGAAGCGAAGGCGTTTTGCGAGGCCTACGCGGCGCGGTTCGCTCGTGACCTCGAGGCACTCTTGTTCATCGCCAGTATCGACCTCGAGCTCGATGAGGGCGTGAAGGCCTTCGCCAGGGTCGAAGCGGCATGCGCGATCGCCCCGGCCGACCGCCGCGCTCAGTTGCTCCGGGCCAGCGTGCTCGAACGCATGGAGCGCTGGCCCGCGGCACTCGAAGCGGTCGAGCTCGCGCTCAGTTCGACCGATCGGCGCTACGTGACCGACGCGCAGGTGATCGCACGGCGAGTGCTGCTCCGGCTGGCGCTCGACCAACGGTCAATCGCGGAGGCCGAAGTCACCAAGCTCGTCACGGATGCCACCTCGAGCGAGGCTCGCGTCTCGACGGCAACACTCCTCGTGCAGCTCGCAGGTCACATCCTCGAGAAGGGCAGAACGCAGCACGTCAGCTTCGCAGCCCGCCTGTTCGAACAAGCGACCCAGCTCGACTCGCGGAGGACCTTCACGCTCGACGTCCACTACGAGCTACCAATCTCTGAGCTTCCACCCGAGCTGTCCGCCCACGTTGCGAAGATTCGGGAAACGCGCCCGCCGCATGTACTGCAGCTCCCCCAGTCCACCACGCTCGCGGGTTGCGCGTTGCTAATCGGCGTCGCGCTCGCATCCGCTGGGTTGCTCTTTCTCGCAGATCGCTTCTTGGAGCCGGAGCTCAAGCGGTGGGCCGTCAATTTGGTCGGTCTCGGCGCTGTGGCGCTCGTGCTCTACATGTTGTTCCGTCCGACGCGGCCCCGCGACTTCGACTTCCTAGAGCTTCGGCCGATGCACCTGATCCGGGCGCAGCGGAATCGCGTGACGGTGGTGCCGATCCTGCGCATCGCCGGCGTGATGGCCGTCGGCACGACCGCAGCCTCCGTGCAATTCGAAGATGGCGGAGCGATGATCTTGGACAGCATCCAGAGCAAGCTCGCCGACTTCTTCGGCGCGCTCGAAGCCCAGCTCCACCGGCTGCGCTGCCTCGCGAGCTGTGACCTCCTCGAGAACGAGCTCGAGCGTGAACCGCTTCCCTGGAGACGGCACGGCTGATGGCCGCAGATCCCCAAGACGCCGCCGCCCGCGACCTGATCGCGACCGCGCTCGACCGAACGCTCGTCGTCGAAGCCGCCGCCGGCACCGGCAAGACCACCGCCCTCGTCGGCCGAATCGTCGCCATCGTCCGCGCCGGCAAGGCGACATTGAAGCAGATCATCGCCGTCACCTTCACCGAGAAGGCCGCCGGCGAGATGAAGCTCCGCCTGCGCAGCGAGCTCGAGAAGGCGCGCCAGGCGAAGGCCTCGTCCCACGACGAGAAGCTCCGCCTCGAGACCGCCCTCGAAGAGCTCGAGGTCGCCCGCATCGGCACCATTCACGCCCTCTGCGCCGATCTCCTCCGCGAGCACCCCATCGAGGCCCGCGTCGACCCCCTCTTCGAGGTCGCCAAGGAGCCCGAGTCGCAGGCCTTGCTCGACGCCGCCTTCGACGCCTGGCTCCCCACCACGCTGCGCAATCCCCCCGAGGGCGTGAGAAGACTGCTGCGGCGGCGACCCAAGCGCCGCGATCAGTCTGCACCGCGCGAGCTGCTGAGAAAAGCCGCCTGGCAGCTCGTCGGCCACCGCGACTTCACCGCGAAGTGGGCCGTGCCCCCGCTGCAGCGCGAGCAGCTGCTCGACGAGCTCCTCCCCAAGCTCCGCGAGCTCGCGGCGCTGAGCAGCAACGGCGACTCCGACGACTTCCTCAAGCACAACTTGAAGGAGCTCCACCGCTTCATCACCGACCTCGACCACCGCGAGCCGCCCGGCTCCCCGCGCGACTACGACGGCCTCGAGGCCGCCCTCGCCCAGCTCGCCCGCCACCGCACCTGGAACTACCGCGGCTTCGGCCCCATGTTCGGCACCCAGCAGCGCTCCGAGGTCGTCGCCAGACGCGACGCGTTGAAACAGCAGCTCGACCAGACGCTCGTCGACACCGAGGCCCACCTCGCCGCCCACCTCCACGCCGACCTCTGGCCCCTCGTCGACCTCTACGAAGAAGAGAAGCGGCGCTCCGGCAAGCTCGACTTCTTCGACCTGCTCATCAAGCTGAAAGACCTGCTCGTCAAAGACGCCAAGGTCCGCAACGAGCTGCAAGGCCGCTTCACGCACCTCTTCATCGACGAGTTCCAGGACACCGACCCGCTGCAGGCCGACATCTTGCGCCTGCTCGCCGCCGACGACCCCGCCACCACCGACCCGGACCTCGCCATCCCCAAGCCGGGGAAGCTCTTCATCGTCGGCGACCCCAAGCAGTCGATCTACCGCTTCCGCCGCGCCGACGTGGCGCTCTACGAGAGCGTCAAGCGCAAGCTGAACGCCGAGGTCGTCGATCTCACCACCAGCTTCCGCGGCACCCCGAAGCTGCAGGAGGCGATCAACACCGCCTTCGCTCCGGTCATGGTCCAGGAAGAGACCGGCACGTTCCACACGCAGGCGCGCTACGTGCCGCTCACGCGCTCGCGCCCCGAGATCCCCGATCAGCCCAGCCTCGTCGCCCTGCCCGTCCCGCGGCCGTACTCCGAGTTCGGCAAGGTCACCACGTGGCAGGTCGACCGCTCGTACCCCGACGCCGCCGGCGCCTTCGTCGACTGGCTCGTGAAGCACAGCGGCTGGAAGGTGCAGGATCCCAACTCGCGCGACGCGAAGCTCGTGCCCGTCGAGGCCCGCCACGTCTGCATCCTCTTCCGCCGCTTCCGCCGCGGCGAGAGCGACGTCACGCTCGACTACACCCGCGCGCTCGAGGCCCGCGGCATTCCGCACGTGCTCGTCGGAGGCCGCTCCTTCCACGGCCGCGAAGAGGTGCTCGCGCTGCGCAACGCGCTCGCCGCCATCGAGTGGCCCGACGACGAGCTCGCCATCTACGCCACCCTGCGCGGCCCGCTCTTCGCGCTGAGCGACGACTCGCTGCTCGCGTACAAAGAGACCGCGAACCGCGGCTTCCGCCTGTTCCGCCGCATCGACGAGGACAAGCTGCCGCCCGCGGCGCTCGACGTCAGCCGCGCCCTCGACGTGCTGCAGGACCTGCACAAGCAGCGCAACCGCCGGCCCATCGGCGACACCGTCGCCACGCTGCTCGAGCACACCCGCGCCCACGCCGGAGTCGCGTTCTGGGTCGCCGGCGAGCAGGCGCTCGCGAACCTCGCCCAGCTCGTCGACCAGGCGCGCCGCTACGAGGCCGGCGGCGGGCGCTCGTTCCGCGGCTTCGTCGATCTGCTCGCGCGGCAGGCCGAGCGCGGCGAGGTCCCCGAGGCGCCCATCGTCGAGGAGGCCAGCGAAGGCGTCCGCATCATGACCGTGCACGGCGCGAAGGGCCTCGAGTTCCCCATCGTCGTGCTCGCCGACCCGACGTGCCGCATGACGTTCGACAACCCCACGCAGTGGGTCGACCCCGAGCTGAAGCTCTGGTCCGAGCCGCTTGCCCACTGCGTGCCGAAGGAGCTGCGCGACCGCGCCGCCGAGGCCTTGAAGCGCGATCACGAAGAGGGCGTGCGGCTCACCTACGTCGCGGCCACCCGCGCGAGAGATCTGCTCGTCGTCCCCGCCGTCGGAGACGAGGAGCTCGACAAGACCTGGCTCCAGCCGCTGCACCCCGTCATCTACCCGGGCGAGGACGACAAGCGCCGCGCGCTGCCGGCGCCGGGCTGCCCGAAGTTCGGATCCGAGTCGGTGCTCGAGCGGCCCGAGAAGGCGCGCTTCCGCACCAGCGTACAGCCGGGCCTGCACCGCTCGCGCGCCGGCATGCACGAGGTCGTGTGGTGGGACCCGTCGAAGCTCGAGCTCGACAAGCGGCTCGACGCAGGCCTGCACCAGGACCAGGTGCTCCACGAGAAGGGCGGCGAAGAGGCGGCCGCGCGCTCCGAGGCCGAGTACCGCGCGTGGGAGCAGAGGCGCATTGCGCTGCTCGAGAGCGGCGCGAAGCCGAGCCTGAGCGTCGCGTTCGCGAGCAAGGCCGAGGTGCAGGCGCTCGCCGTGCTCACCGACGAGACGCAGGTGCCGCGGCAGGGCCGGCCCGGCGGCCGCCGCTTCGGAGCGCTCGTGCACGCCTCGCTCTCCGACGTCCCGCTGGGTGGCGCCGAGGTCGAGCGGTACGTCAGCACCCACGCGCGCCGCCTCGGAGCCACCGCCGAGGAGCGTGACGCCGCGGTCGCCGCGGTGAAGGCCGCGCTCGCGCACCCGCTGCTGCAGCGCGCGACCGCGGCCTCCGTGATCCGCCGCGAGGCTCCGCTGACGCTGGCGCTGGCTGACGGGACGATCGCCGAGGGCATCGCGGATCTCGCGTTCCGCGAGGGGGATCAGTGGGTGGTCGTCGACTTCAAGACCGACCAGGAGCTCGCGGCTCGCCGCGCCGAGTACGAGAAGCAGCTCACCGTGTACGCGCGCGCGATCTCGGCCGCGACCGGGCAGAGCGCGGCGGCCTGGCTGCTGTCGGTGTGAGGGCCGCGGAGGAGTCGCCCCTCACCCTGACCCTCTCCCCTACAAGGGGAGAGGGAACCCGGTTTCTCGTGTAGCGTTCGGCCATGCGCCCTGCCCTGCGGATTCTGATCGGCGTCTCGGTCGCGTCGCTTGCGGCGTGTGATTGCGGCTCCACTCCGCCGACGGGCGGGACGGGCGGCGGCTCCACAGCAGGCGGCTCCACAGCGGGCGGCTCCACAGCAGGCGGCTCCACAGCAGGCGGCGCGACGGCGGGCGGCGCGACGGCGGGCGGCGCGACGGCAGGCGGCGCGACGGCAGGCGGCGCGACGGCAGGCGGCGCGACGGCAGGCGGCGCGACGGCAGGCGGCGCAACGGCAGGCGGCGCGACGGCAGGCGGCGCAACGGCAGGCGGCGCAACGGCGGGCGGCGCGACGGCAGGCGGTGCCACTGCGGGCGGCGCCACGGCGGGCGGCGCCACGGCAGGCGGCGCCACTGCGGGCGGCGCAACGGCGGGCGGCGCGACTGCGGGCGGCGCCACGGCGGGCGGTGCCACGGCAGGCGGCGCCACTGCGGGCGGCGCGACGGCGGGCGGTGCCACGGCGGGCGGCGCCACTGCCGGTGGAGCAACCGCAGGCGGCGCGACCGCAGGCGGCGCGGCCGGTGGCGGCCCCGCGCCGACGGCCTTCCGCATCACGAGCCTCGCGCTCATCTCTCCGCGCGTCGCGATCGACGTCCCGCTCAGCGGGTGCCAGGACATCACGCAGACCTGCCCCACGGTCTTCGGCAGCTGTGTGGGCGACTCCATCAACACGCAGTTCGCGAACGCGCTCTCGCCGGCCGCCGGCTACTCGCTGCACTTCGTGAGCGTGTTCAGGCCGCTGAGCACGACCGCTCCGATGGTTCCGATGTCGCAGCACACGAACGCGGTCTGCAGCGCAGCTCCGACGCCGGACAGCTGCGGCCCCGCGACTGCGCCGGCCGTCGCCCAGACGATCGCCAACAACGGAGCCACCGCCTGCTTCATGCCGATCGCGACCGACGTCAACACGCGCGCCGGCACGCCCGCCGCCTACACGCCGACCGTCAACACGGTCGTCTCGCCATGCTTCATCACCGACGAGATGGCGATCACGATCCCCCTCGGCGGCATGCCGATCCCCCTCACGCGCGCGCGGCTGGCCGGTACCTGGCAGGGCATGCCGCCCACCCAGATCACCGGCGGCGTGCTCGTCGGCTACCTCTCGGAGCGCGACGCAGCGGACCTCGTCATCCCCGCCTCCACTCCCATCATCGGAGGCCAGCGCTTCTACTCCGTGCTCCAGGCCGGCAACGCGACCGCGACCGCCAGCGACGGGGGCATGATCGCCGACTCGTGCAACGTCGGCGGCTCCACCGCCGAAGACGACCGCGATCCGCTCGGCACCACGAACGGCTTCTGGGTCTTCTTCAACGTCACCGCCGAAGTGGTCACCTGGACAGGCCCCTGACGCGCCTCAGACCTGTGTCCTGCGCGGTCTCATGACATCGCCGGACACGGGCCCGCAACTCATTGAGATTGCTGCAATATTGGGTGGCCCCAACCTTGGAATACCAGGGCCGCGATGTCCACCCTCGACACCACCTGCGGCCCGATCAAGCTCGGCGAGACCCTCGGCAAGGGCGAGCTCGGAGTCGTCTACTCCGGCACGCAGCTCGACACCGGCCGCCGCGTCGCGGTGAAGCTGATCCGCGCGAAGGTCCACGACGAGACCGTCGTGCGCTTCTTCTCCGACGCGCGCACCGTCAGCAACCTGCGCCACCCGAACGCGGCCGAGATCATCTCGACCGGCCGCACCTCCGACGGCCGCACGTACGTGGTCACCGAGCACCCCGAAGGCCGCACGCTCAGCGCGCTGCTCGTGCAGCAGTATCGCGTCAGCGTGCAGACCGCGCTGCAGTGGACGGTGCAGATCCTCGGGGCGCTCGACTCCGCGCACGCGGCCGGCGTCGTTCACCGCGGGCTCAAGCCGTCGAACGTCTTCGTGGTCGAGCCGCCGCGGCGCACCCCGTTCATCAAGGTGCTCGACTTCGGTGTCGCGCGGCTCTCGAAGAGCCCGCGCAACGTCGGCTACCTCGCGCCCGAGCAGGTCGGCCCGTCGAAGAGCATCTCGTACGCGACCGACCTCTACGCGCTGGGCTGCGTGATGTTCGAGCTGATCAGCGGCCGGCCGCCGTTCTCGTCGACCGATACCGTGCGCAAGTCGCTGCCGGTGCTCTCGCAGGTGCTGCCCGGCATTCCCCGCCCGCTGGAGCAGTACGTCGAGTGGCTCATGCAGCGCCTGCCGACGTCGCGGCCGCAGACCGCCGAGATGGCGCTCGAGCACGCGCTCGCGCTCCAGGAGATTTTCCCGCGCCGGCGCTCGACGCCCACGCCGCTGCCTGCGCCCATGCCGGTGAGCAGCGACCGCACGTTCGTGATGGCGGCGGAGCCGAAGGCGAACCAGGTGCACGTGCCGGCGTCGCCGCCGATGTCGCTGAGAGCGGCCGAGTCGCAGGTGACGATCGTGCAGCGCGTGCGCACGCCCGCGCCGCCGCCGGTGGCGCTCGTCGACCCCGAAGAGCACATCGAGCCCACGTACGTCCGCCTCGACGCCGAAGACGACGGCGTGGGCTACGAGCCGACGTTCCTCCGCCCGAGCCTGCCCGCGGCCGAGCAACCCATTCGCCTCGCGCACGACGAGGTGCCGACGCAGCCCGGGCTGCTGCGGGCGCTGGTGCCGCCGACGCGCGAGGCTCCGGCGAGCGTGCGGCACGACGAGCCGCGGCCCACGATCATCAGCCGGGCGCAGAGCCGGCCGGACCTTCGCCAGCTGTTCGAGGACGTCGAGGCCGTGAGCTCGCAGCAGCTCGCCGACGAGCTGTTCGGCGACATCGAGGGTGAAGACGAGGTGCAGGTCGACGCAGAGGGCGCCGGCGAGGAGCCGAGCCTCGCCGAGCAGGAAGAGGCGCTGCTGCGCGACGGAGCGCCTCCGGTGACCCTGCGCATGGACAAGCCGGCGGCGCCCGCGCGGCCGAAGAAGCGCACCGGCCTCAAGCTGCTCGCCGCGATGCTCGTGCTCGCGATCGGTGGCGGCGCCGCGTGGAAGTACGCGCCACCCGAGATGAGGGAGCGCGCCTCCGAGCGCGTGCAGGCGCTGATCGTCGAGCTCAAGGGCAGGCTGCCGCAGACCTGAAGCACCGATGAGTTCCTGAGGCCCGGGCCGTCTCGTCCCCGAAACCGGATTCACCGGTGAAAGGAACGAGACATGGCAACGATTGGCCCCCACTTCCGATGGTCCGCTGACCCCGCGCACCGCAAGACGATCGCCCGGTTCTTCACCGAGGTGCTCGACGCGCAGGCCTCGACCCCGGTACCGAACATCGACAGCTTCACCCTCAACCCGCAGTCGAGCGTCGGAGTCGTCTACGGCAAGCCCGAAGACGCCCTCGCCGAGGCCGACCAGCCCAAGGCAACCTGGGTCGAGTTCCTGGTCGACGACGTCGACGCCAGCACGAAGAAGCTCGCCGCGATGGGCATGAAGCCCATCGAGTACCACGACAAGCAGCACTCGTATTTCCGCGTCCCGGGCGGCCCGGTCTTCCGCCTCGCGAAGCTCTCGCTGCTCGTCATGGCCGTGATGCTCGCCGCCTGCGGCACCGGCGGCGGAGGCGGCGGCACCTCCGGCGGAGGCGGCACCGCGGGAGGCGGCACCGCCGGCGGCGCTCCGCCCAGCTGCCCTCCGCCGGAGGATGCCGGGCCGCCCGTCTACCTCGCCCTCGTTCGCGGCACCCTCGCGCTCCCCGACGGAGGCTCGCCGGGGGACGCCGGCTACACCGCCGCCGATCTCGCCGCGATGCGCGACCGGCACAACGCCATCGCGATGGGCGGCGAGGCCCAGGCGCGCGCCGCCGGCGACTTCGCGCACGACGTGCTGCTCGGCACCACGCTGCTCTCGCAGGCCGGCGGCACGAAGGCCGACGAGTTCGTCGCGCTCGACCGGTGGTCGGACGCGACCGCGATGCAGGGCTTCTACGCGAACCCGCAGATCGCGGCCGCGTTCGGAACGCTGTTCAGCGGGCCGCCCAGCATCGAGCTCTTCGAGGCGCGGCCCACGTGGGTCAACTGGGGCGACATGCAGTCCGGTGACAGCCACACGCCGTACTGGTTCCACTTCGCGCTCGGCACGCAGTCGGGGAGCGAGGACTCCGCGCGGCAGCTGGCGCACGACCAGGTCGCGTGCGGCGGCAAGGCGCCCTCGCTGGGAGCCGGCAACCTCGCCCACGTCGTCTACACGGGCCTGACCGACCGCTCGCGCTTCCTCGCGGTCGACATCTGGGGCTCGTCGACGAACATCGAGGCCTTCTATACGAACCCCGACTTCGTGGCGGCCTTCGGCCAGCTGTTCAGCTCGGTCGGCCAGCCCACCTACGTGTCGACGAACGGGCCGGCTACACCGACCGGCCGGACCGGGTGGTACCAGTGGTAGCCATCAGCCGGTGACTCTCCGCAAGCAGGGGCCGAAGCTGCTTCCAGTCAGGCTTCGGCCCCAGCACCACGCCGTACACCTGGGGCCCCCACTTCGTGCCCCACACGGCGTGGAAGTACGGCGCCGCGAGCGCCACCTCGGAGCGGAACGTCAGCACCACGCCGTCGTCGATTCCGGCGGCCTTCGCGTACGCCGCCGGGTGGCCGCGCGAGATCGGCAGCACGTGCGCGAAGGTCTTGCCGCCCACCTTCCAGCGCATGCCGAGCCAGGCCGGCTCCTCGACGGCGTTCGGCAGCGCCCGGCAGATCGCTTTCAGCCGTTCCATGGTCTCGGGGCAAGGTTAGTCTCGAGCCGTGGACTACGCAGCGCTCGTCACGCGCCTGCGCTCGCACGCGCAGGCCGCCCGAATCACGCGCTACGGCACCATCTCGGAGAAGGGCCGCGCGTACCCCCTGCTGCGGCTCGACACGGCGGGGTCTCCGCGGCTGCTCATCACCGCGGGGTTTCACGGCGACGAGCAGGCGGGCCCTCTCACGCTGGCGCAGCACTTCACGGCCATCGCGCGCTACGCCGGCAAGCGCGGCGTCGGCCTGACCGTGTTTCCCTGCCTCAACCCGAGCGGCTTCGAGCTCGCCACGAGGTACAACGCGAGCGGCGAGAAGCCGAACAACGACTTCCTCCGCTACGAGCTCGAGGACGGCTCCGAGGAGGGCGTGCTCTACGGGCGGGAGCCCGCCTTTCGGCGCTGGCGGCTGTTCAAGCAGGGGCCGCAGGAGACCCGCGCGATCCGCCGCGCGCTCGAGCGCATCCGCACGCCGGTCGCGGCGCTCGATCTGCACCAGGACAACTACATGCGCCGCGCCGCCACGTACGCGTACGTCTTCGGCGACGCGAAGCACTACCTGCCGCTCGCGCGCCGCTCGAAGCAGCACCTCCCGCTCGCCGCCCGCGTGCAGGTCGACCCGCGCCTCGTGACCGACGCGAACGGGTTCATCTGGTTTCACGACGGCAGCGTCACCGACTGGTTCATGCGCCGCGGCTCGCTCTACAACGCCGCGCTCGAGACCACGACGCTGGGGTCTGCGAAGGCTTGCGATGCGGTGAACTTGATCTGGATCCGCGGGTTCATCGACCTGGTCGCCGCTACGCCAGCACGGCCCACCGCTCGATCGGCTTCTCGCCGTCGACGACGACGAGATCTCCGAACGCGTTGAGCACCGCCTCGCTCTGGGTCGGCCGGTAGAACACGCAGTCGCCCACCGCGACGTCGAGGCCGTCGCCGGCGACCACGAGCTCCTGGTTGCTCGAGCGGCCATAGAGGCTGCTGTACGAGAGCCCCGGCGGAGAGACGGGGTTCGCCAGCCAGTGGCCGCCGAACACGAACAGCCCGTGCGTGGTCTCGGGCATCACGAACGAGCGCAGGCCCGTCAGCGCCTCGAGCCCGGGGATCGGCATCGGCGACAAGCGCTTGAGCACGGGCGTCGCGATGAAGGCCGCGGGCTGGAGCGGCTCCTGGTCGAAGTCCGACGGCGACACGAACGCCGACCCGATCGCCACCTCGTTCGCGGCCGTGCCCTCGAAGTGGCGGGTGAACGTCATCGACCCGCCGCTGTTCAGCGTGAGCCCGGCCGGGTCGAAGCCCGCTGCCTTCAGGGCCGCGACGGCGGCCCGGTAGCGCTCCTGCACGTTGCTCCACGCACGGCCGCGCAGCGGCGCCGGAGTCTTCGCGACGTGCGGCTCGTAGCCCATCAGCCCCGCGAGCGAGAGCCGCGGGTGGCCCTTCAGCGCCTGCGCGACGTCCGTCACTTCCGCGAAGCCGCCGCGGTGGAAGCCGACGTCGATCTCGAGCGACACCTTCAGCGTGAGGCCGTGCTCGGCCGCGAACGCGTCGTATTCGGCGAGGCGCTCCTTGGTGTCGATGAGCCACTGCGTGTTCGTGCCCCACGTGCCGAGCGCGTGCAGGGCCCGCACCGCGGCGATCGGCATCGGCTTGCCGAGCAGCACGTCGGTCGCGACGTCCCTCGCCCAGAGGGCCGAGAGCATCGTGGTGTTGAACGCCATGTAGCGCTGCGTGCCCGCCTCGAGCGCGTCGAGCAGGTTCAGGCACGGCAGCGACTTCACCACGAGGCGCAAGCCAAGCTTCGCGGCCGCGACCCGGCCGACGATGGACTTCGCGTTCGCGCGCACCCGCGCCAGATCGACGACCAGCGCGGGGACGCCGAAGGGCTTGAGCTTCGCGTTGAGCGCGGAGAAGTATGGGTCGTGCGGGCCGCTCGCCGGCGCGGCGAGGCGGCGAACGCCTACCGCCGCTCCGGTTGCCACGAGGCCGATGGCTGCCAGGCCTCGGCGTGTGAAGCGGAATCGGGGCATCGCGGGGTGACCATAGCTTGGCTCCCCTCACCTGCGGCCCTCTCCCCTACTGGGGTAGAGGGGACGCGTTCGCTGGCGTGTTGCCGAACATCTCGGCGATGTCGGCCCGCAGCTGCGCCGCGTCGGCCGCCGTCACCGGGTCGTCACCCTCGAGCTTCTCGTCGATCGCGAGGATCAGCTTCGTCAGCGGGTGAATCCACGCGAATTCGGGGTCGAACGCCATCAGCCGCAGCCGTTCAGCCGGCGGCAACACGGCTCCCATGCGTGCCTCGTACGTCAGCATCGCGGCGTCGATGACTTTCTTGTGGAGCACCAGCGCCTCGGCGCGGACGGCTTCCATGTCCTGTCGCGGAGTCATGCCCCAAACGTATGCATGGCGCGCGCTGACGCCAGCCGCGCTACACGGCGAAGCAGCTCGCCGTGATTCCCGCGACTTGCTCGACCAGAAGCGGAGGCTCCTCGCCGTTCGGGCGGTAGAGCAGATCTCTCGCCCCACCGTTCGCGTGCACCGAGCGCACGGAGCCCACCCCGAGCCGCGCGAGCGACTGCTGCCCCGCCCAGTGACGCGCTCCGCCGGCGCGGCGCGCCACGAGCACCGCGACGCGCGGGCGCAAAGTCGCCACACCGGCCCGGACCCGGGGGTCGAAGATCTCGGCGTCGATGATCGGGGCGACGCGATGCGCTCCGACCCGCATCTCGACCGTGCTCTTCAGCCTCGCCACCTTCGAGCCGCCGGGGGCCCAGCCGAGCACGCCCTCGGCGTCTCCCACGATCACGGCCACCCTCGCCTTGCGCGCGGCCTTGAGCACGGCCGACGCATCGACCACGTACTCGGCCGGCAGCACGATCAGGTCGCACTTCCCGGGCCGCGCCTCGAACAGCGCTTCGGCTGCCGCGAGTCGATTCACGATTCCGGGCGGCACGATCGTCGTGCACACCCGCAAACCCTTCTTGTTCGCCATCTACTGCTCCGCGTTGTGACGAACCGACAGGCGAGATTGTCACTAGCAGGAGGGTCCGACACTCATGCCGTCAGCGCGAACCCGGGGAGGGCCGCTGCGCAAGGGGAGAATGGGCAGGCCCATGCGACTCGCGATTCTCCCCGCAGTGCCCCCTTGGCCAGTCGAACCCTGTGCAATCCCCCCCTGCGCAGGCCCAGGCCCAGGCCCAACCCATCAGCGCGTCAGGCGCGCTGTGATTCTCATCGCGGGCTACCGCTCACCGGAGGCACGTTCGTGCCGCGCTGCCCCAGGGTGCTCTCGACCACGTCCTTCTCGTGGAGCGTGCTCGGCTGCGAGGCGTAACAGACCTTCCGCCGGAGGTTGGACCCGGTGGGGGCTTCGAGCCGGCAGCGGATTCCCGGGCTCTCTTCGAAGCTCTCGTCGTCCTCTTCGGCCTCGGCAGCGGTGTCGTGAATGCCTTCTTTCATCAGCGCGCAGCCACCGCACGTCACCAGCGCCGCCAGAGCCAGCCACCTCAGGGTCATGTCGCGGGTGACATATCACTTCGCGGTGGTCACGACCTCGGCGTGGGGCGCGAACGGCTGAATGCCCAGCGCGGTGAACAGCTCGTCCGGGTAGTAGTAGCTGCCGCCCTTCACCGTCAGCCGCCCCTTGCGAATCGCCGTGATGTCGGCGGTCGGGTCTCCGTCGACGAGGTACAGGTCGGCGAGCTTGCCGGGCGCCACGGTGCCCAGCGAGTGCTCGAGCCCGACCAGCTTCGCGCCGCCGATCGTCGCCGCCTGCAGCGCGGCGGTGGCGGGAATGCCGGCCTTCACCCACGACTCGAGCTCCGAGTGCAGCACCAGGCCCGGGACGTCGTCGGTGCCGGGCACGAGGGGAATGCCCTCTCGGTGGAGCAGCACCATCACCTCTTCGATCTTCTTCCACGAGGCGGCGTAGAGCTCCTCCTTGTCGGGGGTCACGCCGAGCACCGAGCTCTTGCGCGAGCGCTGCACGGTCACGGGCGCGTGCGACAGCCACCCTTCGTCGGTCGGAGACGCCTTGCCCGGCCGCGTGCGCAAGAGCGCCGAGAAGGTCGCGAGGGTCGGGTCGAGCACCGTCTTCTTCTCTTTCATCAGCTTCAGCATCTTCTGAAACGGCTCGCCCTTGAGGTCGAGCTTGCCGGTACGCTCGCCGAGCGCGGTGAAGCGAAAGGGCGTGCGGGTGTCTTCCTTCGCGGTGTCGATGATGAAGCTGAGGAGCAGCTGGTTGATGTGGTGGATCTCGTCGTACCCGTCTCTCACCGCGCGCTCGCTCGACATGAACGCCGGCACGTGACCCGAGACGTGCAGCCCGAGGCGGTGCGCCTCCTTCGCGAGGGCGGCGACGTAGTCGGGGTTCATCGAGTTGTAGAGCTTGATGCCCCAGTAGCCGTGGTCGGCGAACCAGCGCACCTTCTCGAGGCCCTCGTCCTGGCTCTCGATCACGTAGCCGAGGTGGGCCGAGTACGGCGACTTGCCCTCGATGAAGCCGCTCATCACGGTGCGCGGCCCGAGGATCCTGCCCGACGAGACCTTCTGCTCGAGCGCGAGCTGCGTGTCGATGTCGTTGCCCGGGTCGCGGCCGAAGGTCACGCCGGTCGCGAGGTTCAGCGGCCCGCCCCAGTCGGAGGCGTGCGCGTGCGAGTCGAACAGCCCGGGCAGCAGCGTGCCGCCGCCGCCGTCGGCCACCTTCGCTCCCGCCGGCGGAGCGTCGCTCCTCACCGACGCGATGCGATCTTTGAACACCACCACGTTCGTCGGCTCGCCGCGCTTGCCGGTGCGCGGGTCGAAGATGCGCACGTTCGTGATCCACAGGGGCTCGGTGATCGGGTGAGCCACCCGCTGCGTCAGCTTCTCGAGCAGCTCGCCCGACAGATCGCCCGCCAGCTTCGACAGGTGCGCGAACGAGCCGGCGTACTTCTCGTCGACCAGCACCCAGCCCGGCGAGATCACGCCCGCGAACTTCCCCTTCACCTGCAGCATCAGGAAGGGAGCGCTGTCCCAGCCCCACAGCGCGTACGCCGTGGCCTTGTCGGCCTTCGGCGCGGACGACAGCGGCACCTCGCGCAGCTTCTCGAGGCGCACCTTCCCGCCCGGCAGCACCGCGTGCTCGTTGCCCTTCGAGTTGAGCAGCACGTCGAGCAAGAGCCCCATCGCCCACGGGCTGCCGTTGTTCGGGGCGTACACCGCGCCCTTCGCGTCGGCTTCGCCCTCGTCGTCGAGCGTCTTCCACCTCGCCTTGCCACCCTCGATGACGAACGACTCCTTCACCGGAGCGCCGACCCAGCCCTGCCCTTCGATCTCCCACTTCGCGGGCAGGCGGTCTCTGCCGAGCTCGATGTGCTCCTTGATCTTCGGGCCGCGGCCGTTGTCGTCGACCTTCCAGTCGACGTCGATCGCGTTGCCCTTCGCCGTCGCGATGAAGGTGCCGATCTGACCGGCCGAGCTGATGAGCGAGAGCTTCTGTTCCTGCGCCGAGCCTGCCAACGCCAACGACACGACGAGCGAGATCATGGGGCGCGCCGTACCACCAAAGAGTGCATAGCGTCTGCGCACTCTTTGCAGTCCGAAATTGATTTCCGAGTCGGTCGGGTGGTGAACCCTCGGGAATCTCGTGTGGGAGCGCCGGGCATGCGCGCTGCACACCGCGCCACCCCGCAGCGCTCACTCCTGAAAGGAAGTCCGATGCGTGTCCCCAACGGCAGGGCCGTGGTGTCGTCGTGTCTCTTGTGGCTGGCGTGCGGAGAAGGAATCGCCGAGCTGGAGCAGGCGCCCGAGCCCGACACGCTCGACGGGGTGGAGCAGTTCGTGATCCCCGCCGTGTCGGACGAGGTCTTCATCGACAAGTCGCTGATGATCATCGACCCGTCGGTGGTCGACTCGACGCTCGCGCAGTCGAAGCTCGACAACCCGCTCGCTCCGGGCGACGGGCCGTGGTCGTTCGCGCACCTCGTCACCAGCATCTCGGGCACGCTCGACCCGAGCGCGGTGGCCGAGTCTCTGATGGTGCAGCTGTCGACGCCGCAGACGGTGAACGGCTTTCCGCTCGCGCCGCTCCTCACCTTCACGCAGGCCGGCCAGCAGAGCGCGCCCGGCGAGGCGCTGCGGAGGTGGTGCAGGCTCGCCGACGGCAGGCTCGATCTGACCCGCGCGCCGTTCCGGCTGCTCGCGATCGTGAACCGCATGGACCTGCGGGGCGCGACGACCGAGGGCGGTGAGCTGCGCTTCATCTTCAACCTGCTCGAGACCGACGACACGTGCGCGCTGAGCGCCGACGACACCTCCTTGCGGCCCGCGGTGACCGGCGCAGCGGCGCTCGAGGTGATCTTCGAGCTCCAGCAGGCGGTCACGAGCTGCTCGCAGGCGAGGTCGGTGGCGAATGCGTGGCGGGCGCTCGCCGGCCGGCCGTTCGGCGGCGGCTACAACTCGGCGCTCAGCTCGCTCACGCGGCGGACGACGAACTACCGCACCTCGACCCGCCCGAACGGCAGCCTGCTCAACCAGGTGCGCACCAACGAGCCCGAGTCGTTCACGCTGTGGTTCTTCAAGGAGCTGCGGCTCGGCGGCACCGCGCCCGACCTGGGCACGCAGAACGCGCTGCAGCTGGTGTCTCCGGCCGCAGTGCCGCACTTCCCGTCGGTCGACGACAGCTCCGCGCTGCAGGCGTGGGTCGTAGAGAACCGGCCGGCGCTGCTCGCGGGCATGAACCCTCCGGTGCCCGCGACGTTCAACGGCGTGCCGTTCGGCGGCGCGGAGTCGGCGACGTTCATTCAGCGCTTCCGCGTCGGCGGCGTCGACGCCACCGAGCTCAACTTCCAGACCTGCGGAGGCTGCCACGGGACCGGTGCCTTCGGCCCGCACGTCGGCGGCCGCTTCGGCCCCGTGCCCGTCGGCCGCGAGCTCGGCGAGCGCGCCGGGCTCTCGACGTTCCTGACCGGGGAGCAGTTCGGCCCTCCCACCCGCGGCGAGCTCGCGCGGCGGCTGCCGCTGCTCAAGGCGCTGCCCGAGACCCCCTCGTGCGGCGGGCTCGAGGTCGCCGACGCGGTGCCGCGGTTCGGTCAGCTGGCGTCGCCCCTGGCGTTCAGCCCCGGCGAGACGGTGTGGCTCAACGCGATCGCGCCGAAGCCGTCGTCGAAGACGGCCGCGGCGGTCGTGAAGCTGTACCGCGTGGGAGACCCCGACACGGCCCCGACTGCGGCGTCGTTCACCCTGCCCCGCACGGCGGCGCGGGTGACGCTGCCGATTCCCGCGCCGGAAGAGCACGGCACGTGGGAGCTGCGGCTGTTCCTCGCCGGCGCCGCGACGAGCGCCGCCCGCAGCGCGCCGTTCACGACCGCGCCCGGCGTGCACTACACCGTGTCGAACAGCAGCTTCGCGCAGCGGGGCATGCCGACGTTCGTCACGTGGACGGCGCCCGCCGACCACCGCAGCGACGACCGGCTCGAGGTGCACCGGGTCGGCGAGCCGGCCGGCGCGCCGATCTCGTCGATCGCGATCGGCGCGGGCACGCCCATGAGCACGCTCGACGTCTCCGGCACGCTCCAGGTCGTGATGCCCACCCTCGCCGGGCAGTACGAGCTGCGGCTCTACCGGGGCGCCTCGACGTTGCTCGCGACGGGCCAGGCCATCTCCGTGTTCTGACGCGGGGTCAGGCGAATCACGCTGTCGCCTCCCGTGGACACCTGTCACCCGGATGTGACAGTAAGTCATTGTAATCGCTGATGTTTTACGCAACTGACGGCGGGCCGCGCCGATAAGGTCGGCATGAGCCTCAAGAACGCGATTCAAGCCGACCGCCGTGGCAACGCTCTCATCCGCAAGGCGCTCGAAGACGGGCCGCTCACCGAGACCTCGAGCGGGGCCGCGGTGCGGGCCGCCGAGCGCATGCTCAAGATCGCCGGCTACGACGTCGGCAAGGTCGACGGCACGTGGGACAGCAAGAGCCTCGAGGCGCTGAAGAAGCTCGACGCGGCGACGGGCAACGCGGCCGACGGCGCGTTCGACCAGAGCTCGTTCGACGCGCTGCGCACGATTCAGGGCAACGTGCGCAAGCACCACGGAGACACCTTCCTCGGCGTCGGCCAGGCCGGCGCGCAGGTGAAGGCGGCCGAGCAGCGGCTGAAGCGTCTCGGCTACGACGTCGGCGCCGCGGACGGGGTCTTCGACGACGCGACCGCGAAGGCGGTGAAGGCGTTCAAGCGCGACGAGGGCATCAAGGGCGACTCCGAGTTCCTGGGCAACCGCTCGACGAAGGAGCTGCGCCACGAGGTGAACGCGCTGTCGCACGCGCCGTATCGCGGCCGCGTCACGAAAGATCACAAGCAGCACCGGCGCCTCGACGCGGCGACCGCGCGGGCCGCCGAGAACGGCATCGCAGCGGGCTCGAGCGAGCGCGTGGTGAAGAACGTACAGGCGCACCTCAAGTCGGCGGGCTTCAACCCCGGCCAGGTGGACGGCCGCTTCGACGGCCGCACCGAGGAGATGGTGAAGCAGTTCCAGAAGAAGGCGGGGCTGCCCGAGACCGGCCAGGTCGACGCGCGCACGTGGAAGCAGCTCGAGAAGGCGCGCTTCCTGGCGAAAGACGGCACGAGCCCGGCGCAGACCCTCGGCGAGAAGTCGGCGGCGGTCGAGCGCAGCGAGCGCATCTTGAAGAAGCTCGGCTACAAGAACGTGAAGGTCGACGGCATCTTCGATCGCGCCACGCAGAAGGCGTCGCGCGCGTTCGAAAAGAAGTTCCCGGGCATGGGCGACGACGGCCGCATCGGCGAAGGCCAGCTCGAGCGCATGAAGCAGGTGCTGCACGCGAAGCAGGATCCCGGCAGCGGCCCGCTGGTGAAGAAGGGCTACACGGGCAACCCGGTGAAGCAGCTCGAGACGCGCCTGAAGCGCATGGGCTTCTTCAAGGGCAAGGCCGACCGCAAGTTCACCAAGGGCACCGCGGCCGCGGTGCGCCGCTTCCAGCGGGCGTTCAACCTGAAGGCGGACGGCGTGGTCGGCAAGAAGACGTGGCGCATGCTGGGTGTGGACGCGAAGGGCTCGGTCTCGCCGCCGGGCATCGGCGGCACCGCGTTCGGCAAGAAGCTGGTGAGCGCGAGCCGCGACGTCGCGATGAGCATGGGCGGGTTCTCGAGCCAGGGCCTGTGCGCGACGGGCGTGAGCCGCGCGCTGGCACGGCTCGGCGTGACGGTCTTCGGCAACGGCAACCAGATCGACAACAACCTGCCGCGCGACAAGTTCAAGCAGATCAACGTGTCGCTGTCGCAGGCGCTGAAGATCCCCGGGGCGATCATCACCTGGGAGCGGACGTCGACGACGCTCGGCGCCCGGTTCGGTCACGTCGCGATCAGCTGGGGCAACGGCCGCACCACGAGCTCGGACTTCATCGAGTCGAACACGACGGGCTCGGGGCGCTTCGGCATGAAGGTGTTCGTGCCGCGGTAACGAAAAAGGGGACAGGCTACTTTTCGGCGGGCGTCCGAGTTACGGACACTTCCGCACCGCGATGAAAAGTAGCCTGTCCCCTTTTTCAGTCCGCATCGGGACGATGGATCTGCGGCGCCCCGAGATGGTGGCGACGGTGCCGGCGCGCACGCTGCACGCCGGCGAGCGCGTGTGGCGGGCGTCGAAGCGGCTGTTCGGCGTCTCGGGCGGGCTCTTGCTGCTCGGAAACGTGCTGCTCCTGATGGTGCCGGTGCCGCACGTGCACCTGTGCCTGTTCCCGCTCGCGTTCATCCTCGGGCCGGTGCTGGGCTTCTTCGCGTGGCGCGATCGCGTCGTGCTCGGCGCCGCGACGCTGCCCTGCCCGAAGTGTCACGAGCCCGTCGTGATCCCCGACGGCCTCACCGGCTGGCCCGCGCGCTTCAACTGCGAGCGCTGCGGCATCAGGGTCGAGCTCAACCCGGCCGCGTGAGCACGCGCGTGTCGGCCCCGAGCGCGCGCCCGAGGTGCTCGTCGTGCGTGACGATCAGCAGCGCGCCGGGGAACTCGGCCAGCGCGGCGCCGAGGCGCTCGATCGCCGGCAGGTCGAGGTGGTTCGTCGGCTCGTCGAGCACCGCGAGCCACGCGTGCCGGCCGAGGCCCAGGGCGAGCCGCAGCTTCCGGCCTTCTCCGGGCGACGGCGCGGGCGAGGCCAGCAGCCGATCGGGCTCGACGCCGAGGGCGTGAACGAGCTGCAGCACGCGCCCGCGCTGCTCCTGCGGCAGCGCCTTCGTGGCGGCGAGATCGGCCTGCGACTCGTCGAGCGTCAGCTCCTGCGGCAGCACGAGGCGGCGCTCCTGGGGCACGAGGCAGCCTTCGGCGAGCACGCGCTTCAGCAGCGTCGTCTTGCCGCTGCCGTTCGGCCCCTGGACCCACAGCCGCCCGTCGCGCGCGAGCTGCAGGCCGTCGAGCTGGGCGACGGTCGGCTTCGGGCAGCTCTCGTAGCGCAGGAACAGCGCCTGCCCGGCCTCGTCGGCGACGTGCAGCCCGTCGAGCTCGCCGCGCACGCGCTCGGCGCTCCGCTCGACGCGGCGCAGGGCCGCGGCGTGGGCCTTCTCGGCGTGCTCCGCGCGGACGTCGGCGCCGAGGCCGCGTGCGTCGGAGTCGTGCTTGTTCCGCATGCGCGCGCCGGCGTTGCGCTGGCGTGAGGCGGCGGCCAGCGTGTGGCGGCGGGCGTCGAGCTTCGCGTCCTCCTTCTCGAGGCGCCGGCGCGCATCGCGGCGCTGCTCGCGCAGGCCCTCCTCTTCCCCGAGCCAGAGCTCGCGGGCCTGCGAGTACGGGTGCGCCCACAGGCGCGCGCCCGCTGCCGTGAGCCGCAGCGTCGCCGAGGTCGCGCCGTCGAGCAGACCGCGATCGTGCGAGACGAGCACGCCGACGCCGCCGAACGCGGCGAGCGCGCCACGCAGGGCGTCGAGGCCCTCGCGATCGAGGTGGTTGCCGGGCTCGTCGAGCAGCAGCACGTCGGGCTCGGCGTGCAGGGCCGCGGCGAGCTGCCAGCGCTTGCGCTCGCCGGACGAGAGCGTCGGCCAGCGCTCGAGCTGCGCCGGTTCGAGGCGGAGCCGCCCGGTGAGCTTGCGCGCGAAGCCGTCGCTGCCCTCCGCGAAGGCGCGGATCGCGTCGTCGAGCTCGTCGACGCGCTGCGGGCACCAGGCGACGCGGGCGCCGCGCGGCTCGACGACGAGCGCTCCGCGGGTGGGCTTCAGCTCGCCGAGCACGAGCCTGAGGAGCGTGGTCTTCCCCAGCCCGTTGGCGCCGACGAGGCCGGTCCAGCCGGGGCGGAGGTGAAAGTCGAGTGCGTCGAAGATCTGAACGGTGTCGTAGGCAAAGCCCAGCTGCTGGGCGCGGAGGGATGGCATGACGTGACTCCGAGAGAGTGAGCGGAAGAACGAACGGACATCGGCTTCCAACGAACACTGCTTCTGGAATCAGGCGATCATGGCTGCGGCCCGCGAGGGTCGCGCAGGCACCATAGCAAGGTGTCCTCCTGCCCGCACGGGCAGGTCGTCGGGCACCGCGCGCCGCTAGACTGAAGCTCGTGCTCCAGACCGGCGAGCTCATCGAGAAGGCGTGGCGGCTGCCGGTGGCTCGGCTGTACGCGCCGCTGCTCTCGCAGAGCTTCCGCGCGATCTGCGGCCCGACGAGCGTCGCGAACGTGCTGCGCTCGATGAACGTCGAGACGGGCAAGAACCCGTTCCGCCGCTTCGGGCTGCGCGCGATGAGCCTCGACCAGGTGGTGCGCGAGTCGGCCGAGGTGGTGCCGGCGGGCTGGCGCGTGACGGCGGTGCGGCCGCGCACGGTCGGCGAGCTGCGCGGCGAGCTCGGCCGCATGAACGACGCGCGCCACCGCTACGTCAGCAACTTCTCGCGGGCGCCGCTGTTCGGCGGAGGCGGCGGGCACCACTCTCCGCTCGGCGGCTGGCTCGAGGAGGAGGATCTCGTCTTCGTGCTCGACGTGAACCGCAGCTTCGGGCCGTGGCTGGTGAAGACCGAGCGCCTGTTCGAGGCGATGAACACGACGGCCGACCAGGCGACGGGGCTGACGCGCGGGCTCGCGCGCTACGCGCTTCACGGGCAGGTCGCCGGCCAGTCCGCCGCGTAGACGCTCCACACTTTCGGCGTCGCGATGCCGAGCTCGAGCACGAGCACCGCCTTGCCGCCGTCTTTCGGGTAGTTCGTGCCGGTCGCGATGATGCAGCCCTCGACGGGGTACGCCGGGTGCTGCACGCGCTTCTCGCGCAGCTTCCACTTCGCGCGCGGCCCGGCCGGGACTGCGAGGGCGTCGAGCTGGCGATCGAGCTCGGTGACGGCGGCGTCCCATGACGGAAAGATCGGGAAGTCGATGTCGAGGTCGCGCACGGTGCCGGTGGGCGCGTCGAGGGTGACGATCGCGCTGCGGGTCTCGACGCGGTACGTGCGGCCGCTGGGGAAGATGACGGTGAGCTCGAGCGGCCCCTTGATCTCGTGCATCGACAGCGGCTTCGCGCCGCCGGGCCACGGACCGTCGCCGGTGATGTCGGCGATGGTGCCGCCGAGCTTCACGCTCACCGCGCGCGGCCGGCCGGCGTCGGCGGGGCCGGCAGGTGCAGGCCGCGGGCAGGCCACGACGAGCAGCATCGCGGTGGTGAGCCTCGCCGGCACGGCGGCGAGCGTACTAAAGCGCGCCAGCGATCTGACGGAGGACCTGAGATGCAGAAGCGGCAGCTGGGCAAGAGCGGGCTCGAGGTCTCGGCGCTGGGCCTCGGCTGCATGGGCATGAGCTTCGGCTACGGCCCGCCGCCCGACCGCAAGCAGATGATCCAGCTCATCCGCACCGCCGTGGAGCGCGGCGTCACCTTCTTCGACACCGCCGAGGTCTACGGCCCGTTCACGAACGAGGAGTTGGTGGGTGAAGCGCTCGCTCCGGTGAGAGACCGCGTCGTCATCGCCACGAAGTTCGGCTGGAAGCCGGGCCCCGACGGCGGCCGCTGGAGCGCCCTCGACAGCCGCCCCGAGCACATCAAGGAGGTCGCCGACGCCTGCCTGAAGCGCCTGCGCACCGACCGCATCGATCTGCTCTACCAGCACCGCGTCGACCCCGACGTGCCGATCGAAGACGTCGCGGGCGCGGTGCGAGAGCTCATTCAGCAAGGCAAGGTGAAGCACTTCGGCCTGTCCGAGGCGGGCGCGAAGACGATTCGCCGCGCGCACGCGGTGCAGCCGCTCGCCGCGCTGCAGAGCGAGTACTCGCTGTGGCACCGCAAGCCCGAGGAGGAGATCCTCCCCACGCTCGAGGAGCTCGGCATCGGCTTCGTGCCGTTCAGCCCGCTCGGCCGCGGCTTCCTCACCGGCGCCATCGACGCGAGCACGCAGTTCCACCGGTCGGACTTCCGCGCCGGCCAGCCGCGCTTCACCGCCGCTGCGCGCGAGGCGAACCGGGCGCTCGTCGAGGTGCTCGCGCGCTTCGGCGAGCAGAGGAAGGCGACTCCGGCGCAGATCGCGCTCGCGTGGCTCCTGGCGAAGAAGCCGTGGATCGTGCCGATCCCCGGCACCACGAAGCCCGCCCGCCTCGACGAGAACCTGGGCGCCGCCGGGCTCGTGCTGAGCGCCGGCGACGTCGGCGAGCTCGAGGCCGCGGCCGCGAAGGTCCAGGTGAAGGGCGCGCGGTACCCCGAGCACATGGAGCGCCTGGCCGGGCGCTGAGCCTCAGTGGGTCGCCGCCACGAGAGCGGCGACCTTCTCTTCGAGATCGGACTCGATCTTCCGTGCGTCCGACACGTCGTGAACGAGCAGCACCGCGCCGATGACCTCGCCCTGCCCGCCGCGCAGCGGTGACGCCGAGCACAGCAGCCGCTTGCGCTCGCCGTCGACGCAGCGGAGCTCCATCGGCGAGTTGTGAACCGCCTGGCCCCGCAGGGCGACATCGAGCGGCCCGCCCGGCGCCTTGAGCACCTCGCCGTCGCCGAGCCACCACTCGAGCAGCTCGCCATACGCGTCGCGAGGCACCGCGCTCGACGCCTTGAGGATCGCCGCGGCCTCGTCGGTCATCTGGGTCACGCGCGCCTCGGAGTCGGCCACGAGGACGCCGACGTGCTGGTGCTCGAGCTGCGACGACAGATCGCGCCCCATGCGCAGCACCTCGGACAGCTCGTCGATGCGCCGCTCGCGCTCGCGCAGCAGATCGGCCTTGAGCCGGAACGACGAGTAGATCGCGACCTTCTTCTTCAAGATCTCGGGGTCGAACGGCTTGCTGAAATAGTCGACGCCGCCGGCCTCGTACCCGCGCTTCACGTACGGGTCCTCCGAGAAGACCGCGGTGACGAAGACGATGGGAATGTCACGGCCCTCGGGCAGGTCCTTGATGCGGGCGGCCGCCTCGAAGCCGTCCATGATCGGCATCTGCACGTCCATCAAGATGACGTCGATGTCGGCGCGCGTGCGGACCAGCTCGATCGCCTCGCGGCCGCTGTTCGCTCGCAGCAGGTTGTAGGCCGAGCCGAGCACGGCCTCGAGCGCGAGCAGGTTCGCGGGCTTGTCGTCGACGGCGAGAACGTTCGCGCGGCGAAATGGGGCTGCCGGTGGCACGACAGGGGTGTCTGCATCGGTCAGGCCCGGTGCAACCTCGGGGCCTTGCACGACGCCCACGCGCCGTCTCGCCACACTGGGCCGCCCGAGACGCAAGCTCGCACCACCCGGCGGCTACTGGCGTGACGTGACCTTCTGATCCAGCACCATGATCAGCTCGTTCACGCTCACCGGCTTCACGAGGTGGCAGTCGAACCCGGCGTCCGCCGACCGCTGCCGGTCTTGCTTCTGGCCGTAGCCGGTCGCCGCGATCAACGTGAAGCCCCTGCCGTGCTCGGCGCGCAGCGTCTTCGCGAGCTGGTACCCGTCGAGATCCGGCAGCCCGACGTCGAGCACCGCGGCGTGCGGCACGAAGCTCCGCCACCGCGCGATCGCCGCCTTCGCGTCGTGCGCCGTCGCGGTCTCGTACCCCTCGTCTTGCAGCGCCTCCGACAAGAGCTCGGCGATGTCGACGTTGTCGTCCACCAGCAGCACGCGCACTCCGGCGCGCGCGCTCGCGGGCTTGAGCTCGGGCGTCACGATGCGCTGCTCCACGCGCTCGACGGTCGGCAGCTCGACGGTGAACGCGGCGCCGCGCCCGCGGCCTTCGCTGCGCGCCGTGATCGTGCCGTGGTGCCGCTCGACCAGGTTCTTCACGATCGCGAGCCCGAGGCCGAGCCCGCCCTGGAGCGCGTCGCGCTCGCGATCGGCCTGCACGAACGGCTCGAAGATGCGGCGGATCTGATCGGCCGCGATGCCGCGCCCGTTGTCGCGCACCGTCACGCGCACGCGGCCGGGCGCAGGCTCGACCGTCACCTGAATCTCGCCGTTCGGCGGCGTGAACTTCGCCGCGTTCGTCAGCAGGTTCCCGAACACCTGCGTCAGGCGCACCGGGTCGCCCTGCACGAGCAGGCCCGAGGCGTCGGGCAGTTTCAGCACGTGCTTGTGCCGCGCCACGAGCGGCGCGACCAGCTCGGCCGCACGGCTCAGCACGCCGTCGAGCTCGACCTGCTCGTTGCGCAGCTCGACGTGCCCGTGCGTGACGCGCGAGATGTCGAGCAGATCGTCGACGAGGCGCGAGAGGTGCCGCGTGTGGCGCTCGATGACCTCCTGCTCGCGGGCGGCCGACGCGTTGCGCGCGAGCAGCTCGGTCGCCGTGACGATCGGGGCGAGCGGGTTGCGCAGCTCGTGGCCCAGCATCGCCAGGAAGTCGTCTTTGCGGCGGGCGTTCTCGAGAACCTTCGCGCCGTGGAGCGTCGTGCCGATGACGTTGCCCGCGGTGCGGATCAAGACGCGGTCGGTCTGCGGGTCGAGCGGCGTGCCGCGCCCCGCCACGAGCCGGCCGCGCTCGCTGCCGATCGGCACCTCGACCTCGAGGCAGTGGAACTTGCGGCCGCCGACGACGACCATCGGGTCGCCGCCGTCTCCGTCGTGGGCGACGACCGCGCGGAGCTCGGCGAGCTGGGCCTCGGGCACCGGGCCGCGCGCGATCGCCGCCCGCTCGTGCGGCGGCGAGCCGGGCAGCACGAGGTAGACGAGCTCGCAGTCGAGCACCGTCGGGAGCGCGTCGAAGACGAGATCGAGCACCTCCTCGGGCGTGCGGCCGACGCACATCGAGGGCAGCGCGTTGAGCGCGGCGAGGTCGCGGATGCAGCGCTGCAACCGTGCGTCTCCGTCTACGGCCATTGCGCCCCGCCTAGCAGGACGCGGTCCGGGCCTGGAGCTCGCGCAGCAGCTGGTCGGCAGGCGTGTAGAACGGGTTCTCGTGCAGCACGCCGTTCATGACGGTGAGCGGGTGCGCGCGGAGCAGATCCATCATCATCGAGCCGCTGAGCCGGCGCACGTCGTAGACGCAGCACGTCGGCGTCTTGCCGCGGTTCAGCACCTCGTTGACGCTGGCCTCGTACGCGACGAGCTGCTCGATGCCCGGCGGCTTCGAGAACACCCAGCCCATCTGCCCGACGAGCCGCATCGGAGGGCGGCCGGTCGAGGCGTGCTCGCGGATGAGCTCGTCGAGCGACGCCATCATGCGATCTTGATCGAACGAGCCGCCCTTGAGGTGCGCCTGGTGCCACGTGGTGACCTCCAGCAGGTCGGGCGAGGGGCACGACCTGCCGAGGCGGGTCTCGTGATCCTGCCGGTGGTCGGGGTCGACGATGTACACGGCCTTCTCGCCGCGCTTCATGCCTTCGACGAGGAACGGGTCGATGACGGCGGCCTCCTCTTCGGGGCCGCTCACGAAGGCGCAAGCGTGGAAGTGGTGACGAAGCTGGGCGTGGGCGAGCGTGGTGGAGAGTGACATGGGTGGCCGCCACCGTAACGGCAGCGAAAATCGTTACCAAGTGCCTCGACGTTGCGGCACTGTCCGGTAACACCGTTGGCCCCGCCCAGCCCGTTCATCCCGACGCCGGATCTCTCCCTCGTCCTGTCGTCGCGCGGCAACCACGTGCGGGTGCGCCAGAGCTTCTGCGTCTGGCGGGTGCCGTCGGGAGCCCACGGCAGCATCTCGTGGGGCAAGGCCACGGATCACGAGGTCATGGAGATGTGCGACGTGTTCGACGCGATCATGCACTCGCCGCTCGCGGGCCACCCGTCGATCATGGACATTCGCGCGATCGAGTCGGTGAGCGTGGTCGCGTTCGATCGCCTCGTGAAGACGCTGACCGAGCGGCACGACGCCTGGCAGCCGCGCGCCGGGCGGCAGGCGATCATCCACGGCGCGAGCTTCCCTGCCGCCCTCGTGCTCGGCGCGCTGCAGATCGCGGCGACCGGCTACGAGCTCGCCGCGTTCGACGACGAGGACGCCGCCTTCGCCTGGGCCGGCGCCTCGGCTGCCCAGCGCGACGTCGCCGCGCTCCGCGCCTCGCTGCTCGAGCCGCCCGACATCGTTCGGCGGGTGCGCCTGGCGCTCGACGCGCACGACGCTCCGCTGTCGCTGAAGGCGCTCGCGCGCGCGGTCGGGTCGAGCGAGCGGACGCTGCAGCGGCACCTGGCGAGCGCGGGCAGCTCGGTGCGCGCCGAGCGGACGAGGCACCTGCTCGCCCGCGCCGAGCGGCTGCTCGCGGGCACCGACCTCGACCTGAGCGCCATCGCCGCGATGCTCGGCCTGTCGTCGGCGGGGCGGCTCATCGCGCTGTTCCGCGCCGAGCGGAACATGACGCCCGATGCGTGGCGCCGCGCGGCGCGCTGAGCGCCGCGGCAGTGACCACGGCGCTCAGCGGCGCCGCGAGCCCCTGCGCGCGCGCGCCTCGGTAGCCCGCGCCTTCGCCCGGCGCCGCTTCGGCGCCGGCTTCCCGCCGCCCTCGCCCTCGAACGCCGCCTCGAGCTTCGCGACGTCGAGCTTCACCATCTTCATCATCGCCTCGGAGGCTCGCCTCGAGGCCTCGACGTCGCTCGACGCCATCATCTCGTTCAGCACGCGCGGCACGATCTGCCACCGCACGCCGTAGCGATCGTTCAGCCACCCGCAGGCGACCTCTCTGCCGCCGCCCTGGAGCAGCGCCTTCCAGTACCGGTCGACCTCGGCCTGATCGTCGCACTCGACCGTCAGCGAGATGGCGTCGTTGAACGCGTCGTGCGGCCCGGCGGTCATGGCCTGGAACCGCTGCCCGAGCAGCGTGAAGTCGACGACCTTCACCGAGCCCGGCGGCCCGCTCGGCGACTCCGCGTGCATCGTCGACACCCGCTCGACGCGCGAGCGCGGGAAGATCGACGCGTAGAAGCGCGCGGCGCCCTCGGCGTCCTTCGCGTACCAGAGAAACGGGAAGATCTTCGCCTGTCGTGCGGTGGCCATGCCCCTTCCTAATCGTGGGGCGATCAGAGCGTCTTCAAAAACGCCACCAGCGCCTTGCGCTCGACCTCGGTCAGCTCGCTCGTGTGTCCCATGCGATCGCGGTTCCCGGCGAGCATCGCCTCGAGCGTCGGCGCCGAGCCGTCGTGGAAGTACGGGGCCGTCAGCCCCACCGACAGCAGGCTCGGAGTGTCGAACGACGCCGGGTCTTTCTCCGCGTCCTTGCGGCCCACCAGCCGCTGCCGCTGCGCGTCGTCGAGCGTGCCGACGTCGTGCCGCGCGCCGTCGGTCAGCGAGCCGTCGGTCGTGTGGCAGTCGGCGCAGCCCACGCCCGAGCGGTGGAACACCTCGGAGCCCAGCGCCACCAGCTTCGCGTCGACCACCTCGGGCTTCACCGGAGCGCGCAGGCCCTCGGTGAGGTAGCGCGCCAGCGCCTTCAGCTCCGGCGCCTTCAGGCCGGAGCCGCCCAGCCGCTGAATCGTCTGCGCGAGGCTCTCCTCCAGCGTCGGGGCGGTGCCGTACCAGTTGTACGGCGCCGTGTGCGCGAGCTTCTCGGCGAGGATCGGCGTCTGCAGCCGCGCGCCCTTCAGGCTCCACACGAGCCCGTCTTCGCGGCCGTCGGGGTGGCAGGTCGCGCACGCGAGCCCGGCTCCCGAGGTCTTCCGCTCGTCGGTGCGGTGGAACAGCCGCCGGCCGAGCGCGAGCTCGGGATCCACCGTCGAGGGCCCGAGCGACACCGGCTTGCCGGCCGTCCCCGTCCACGGCCGCACGCGCTGCAGCGTGCGATCGAACGCGGCATACGTGACGAGCTCACCGTCGCCCGAGCGGGCGAGCCCGGTGAGCCCTTCGCCGAGCCCCGTCTGGTTGAGGCTCACGTCCCCCCGGCTCAGCCGCTCCAGCGGAATCGTGATCATCGACCCCGTGCCGCGGCTCACCAGCGCGAGGTGCTCGCCCGACAGCGCCGCGCCGGTGATCTCGCCCACCCCGAAGGTCTGCTCCAGGCCGGGCGGCCTGACGATCAGCTCGCCGCGGTGCAGCTGCGCGACGTGCAGCTCGACGGGGCTCGCGACCCCGCCTCCGTACCCGTCGTCGCCGCGGAAGCCGAACCGCCGGCCGGCCTCGCCCTCGTCGAGGCCGGTGTCGACCGACGCGTTCACGACGAGCAGATCGTCTCCGGCCGGCACGAGCGCCTGGCCGTGCCACGCCCGGCGGCTCCCCGACGTGAGCTCGACCTCGCGCACGCGGCCCAGGTCGGCCGAGGCGAGGTACAGCGCCGAGCCCACGCGCGGCAGCGCGGCGATCTCTCCGCGGCTCACCGCGACGAAGTACGGCGGCGCGCCCAGCGTGACCCGGCCGAGCACCGCGCCGCTCTTCGCGTCGAGCGAGACCAGCTCGCTCGCGGTCACGAGGCCCACGTAGAGCGTGCGCGCGGCCGGGTCGAGCGCGAGGCCGCGCGGCTCGGGGCCGGCGGCGAACGAGCGGACCTTCAGCTCGAGGTCGATGACGTCGACGCGCCCGGCTCCGCGGCAGCTCACGAACACGCGGCCGAACGGGTCGACCACGAGCTGCTCGGGCCACGCGCCGACCGCGACGACGCTCGGCGGCCCCGAGGCGCCCACGAGCATGACGCTGTCGCGCTCCTCGTCGACGACCCAGGTGCCGCGGCCGAGCGGGTCTTCGGCGACGGTGCCGCCGGTGAGCGCCGGGACCGCGGGGACGCGCGCGACCGGCGGGTCGAAGAGCAGCGTCGACTCGAAGCTCACGGGGCCCGCGAGCCGGGCGAGCAGCAGCCCGCGCGTCGAAGGCGTAGCGGTGCGCGCCATGAACGCCGCGGCGGCGGCCAGGGCGACGGCTCCGAGCGCGAGGCTCACCCGCGGCGACGGCGAGGGCGGCCCGACCCAGCGGCGGAAGAAGTGCACGCCGTGCCGCGGCGAAGAGATCGCCCACGAGAGCCACGTCGCGACCATGAGCCCGATGAACGCGTAGAACCCGTTCTCGAGGCGGAAGCCGGGGCCGTCGGCGAACGCGATGACGAGCATCGGCAGCGTGGTGATGAGCCAGATCAGCGCGCGGAAGACGCGCGCGCGGAGCGTGGAGACCACGAGGATGACGCCGGCCGCGATGCCCGGCAGCACGGGGCCGATGTGGAAGCGCGTGGCGGCGAGGGCGGTGACGCACGGGAGCACGACGATCGCGGCGAGAGACCACCCCAGCCGATGGGGCAGGCCGATCGCGGGAACCCACCGGCCGTGGCGTTCGCGCCGGGCTCCGGCGATGCGCGGAGCGAGGCCGGCCGCGACCCCGAAGGCCAGCGCGTGCGCCAGGGGCAGCGCGAGCGAGCGCAGCGACAGCTGGTACGGCGCGGCGATCACGGCCGGCACCAGCCCCCCGGCCCACACGGCCGCGGCTGCCCGGGCCACCCTCGCGCGCGCGGTCGTGGCGCTGCGGATCCAATCGAAGCCCAGCGCGAACGCGAGCGCGGCGCCGGCGAACGCCGCCAGCTCGAGCGGCGCGACGGCGGTGCTCTCGAGGTTGATGACGCCGGGCAGCGTGAACGTCGCGAGCCCGGACGCGGCGACGGCGGCCGGCTGGAGGAGCCAGCGCAAGCGCCCCGCGTGTGACGCGAGCATGAGGCCGAAGAAGAGCAGCAGCGCCGAGAGGCCCATCAGCAGCACCGCCTGCGGCACCCGGCCGCCGGGCCACACGACGATGAGGCAGGCATCGACGACGGCGACCCCGAGCGCGGACACGAGCGCCCACGCGCCGGACAGGCGCGGCAGCGGCGCACCGTCGCTCGCGGCTCTCAGCCTCGGCCAGAGGATCGCCGCGGCTCCCAGCGCGGAGCAGAGCGCGCCGGGCAGCAGCAGCACGGGCAGAAAGCCCTCGTCGCGGGTGAGGGTCGCCCACAACAGCTGCTCGCACGAGATCATGCCGAAGCAGACGGCGGCCGGGAACCTCCACCGCCGGGCGCCGAGGGCGAAGACGAGCGCCAGCTGCAGGCCCGCGCTGAACAGCAGCGTGAAGTGCGCCTGCCCGGTGACGACGGCGACGAACATCAGGACGATCGTCGCGAGTCCGAGACCGCGGGCGACACGAAGGCGGTTGATCATGGTGGCTCCAGGGTACGGACACGCTGCTGCGTGCGAATCGGTCAAGGCGAGGAGGGTCCACCGGATGACCGATGGCCCGCGGCCCCGGTGAGACACCTCGGAGCCGCGGCGGTTCTCGCAAGGCTCGCGCCGACCGCCGCCCACGGCCGAGCGCGGGCTTGCCGCCGTGGGCCGCGGCCCGAAGGCGACGCCGCGCGTCTGGGTGACCATGGCGTCACCGCTCGGTAACCACGGAGGCCCGCTCTTCCGCCCGTGGGGCCGCGCGCTACCTTCCTGAGAGCCTTGAGCACCCCATCTCCTGCGCACGCCCGGCTCCGCGGGCTCTTGCCGCTGCTCGCGCTCTTCGCGGCCTACCTCGTCACGGCGCGGCTCGGCCTCGCGCTCGGCGCGGTCGGCGGGTACGCGACGCTGGTCTGGCCTCCGACCGGCATCGCGCTGTTCGCGCTCGTCACCGGCGGCCGGCGCCTCTGGCCGGCGGTGTTCGCCGGCGCGCTCGCGGCCAACCTCTCGGTCGGAGCGCCGCTCGCGGCGGCCCTCGGCATCGCCACCGGCAATACGGCCGAGATTCTGCTCGCCAGCTCTCTGCTCACCAGCGCGGGCTTCAGCCGCGAGCTGGGGCGCGTGCGCGACGTGGTGGCGCTGCTGGGTCTGGCTGCGCCCGTGAGCCCGCTGCTCGGCGCGACCGTCGGGGTCGCGAGCCTGTGGGCCGCCGGCGAGCTCCCGCCCGAGGCGCTGGCCTGCGCCTGGCGGGCGTGGTGGCTCGGCGACGTGCTGGGGCTCGTCATCGTCGCGCCCCTGCTCTTCGCCTGGGCGCAGCCCCTCGCGCGGCCGAAGCTCAAGCAGCTGCGCGAGGTCGTGGTGCTCGTCGCGGGCGCCGGGGCGCTGGCCGGCATCTTCCTGGGGGACGCCGCGCCCGTCGCGAGCGACGTGCCCCTGGGCTGGCCCTACTTCGTCTTCCCGGGCCTGTTCTGGGCGGCGCTGCGCTTCACGCAGAAGGGCGCGACGACGGCGGTCTTCGTGGTCGCGGCCGTGACCATCACGGCGACCGCGCTCGGCCACGGGCCCTTCGTGCGGCCGTCGCTCAGCGAGAGCCTGTTCCTCGTGCAGGTCTTCATGGCGGTGACCGCCGGCACGGCGCTGATGCTCGCGGCCGCCGTCAGCGAGCGCGACAGCGCGCGCGCCGGCGCCGAGCTGCGCTCGAGGGCCTCGAGCTTCCTGACGCAGGTCAGCGACACGCTCGCCGCGGCGCCCGGCTACGAGCAGACGCTGGCCGCGGTCGCCCGCCTCGTGGTCCCCGCGCTCGGAGACAACTGCGTCGTCGACCTCCTCGAGCCCGACGGCTCGCTTCGCCGGGTCGCCGAGGCGGCCGCCGACCCGGGGCGCGAGGCGCTGCTGCAGCGGCTGCGCCGGTTCCCACCCCACCCCGGCCGCAAGAGCCCCGCGCTGCAGGCGCTCCAGACCGGGAAGACGGTCTTCATTCCGAAGTTCGACCTCGCCGCGCTGAAGGCCATCTCCGCCGGTGACGAGTACACCGACGTCGTGCTGCAGCTCGGGCCGCGCTCGTCGGTGACCGTGGTGATGCAGGCGGAAGGCCGGGCCGCCGGCACGATCACCTTCGGCATGGCCGAGTCGGGGCGCACGTACAGCGCGGACGACATCGCGCTCGCGGAAGAGCTCGCCGAGCGCGCCGGCGCGGCGATTCAGCGCGCGCGGGACCTCGAGGCCCGGCGCGAGGCCGAGGCGCGGCTGCGCGCGACCGAGCAGCGCTTCTCGGCGATGTTCCACGGCTCGCCCTTCTCGATCTGCCTGGTCGAAGAGGCCACCGGCGCCATCGTCGACGCGAACCCGGCCTTCTCGCGGCTCCTGGGCCGCTCGCGCGAAGAGCTGTTCGGCAAGACGGCCGCCGAGCTCGGCGTGCACCACGCGCCGCAGGCGCTCGACGGCGTCCGCGAGGCGCTCGCGAGCAGGGGCGCCGTGCACGGCTTCGAGACCCGGGTGGCGTCGCGGTCGGGCGAGTCGCGCGCCGTCTCGAGCAGCATCACCCGCATCACGCTCGAGGGCGCACCCTACCTGCTCGTGACGCTCGAAGACGTGACCGAGCGACGGCGCGCCGAGCAGGCGCTGCGCGAGTCCGAGCTGCAGTTCCAGACGCTCGCCGACTCGATTCCCCAGCTCGCCTGGAGCAGCTCGGCCGACGGAGCGATCACCTGGTTCAACCGGCGCTGGTACGAGTACACCGCGGCCGGCCCGTCGGACGTCGACCAGGGGTTCGGCTGGGTGAAGCGGCTCGCTGCGGCGGAGGCGCCGGGCGTGCTCGCGCGCTTCACCGCCGCGATCGAGTCGGGCGAGCCGTGGGAAGACGTCGTGGCCCTGCGGCGCGGCGACGGCCAGCTGAGGCGCCACCTGTCTCGCGCCCGGCCGGTGCGCGACGCGAACGGCCGCATCGTGAAGTGGTTCGGCACGCACACCGACGTCGAAGACCAGAAGCGCTTCGAAGAAGAGCTGTCGAGCGCGCTGCGTGCCCGCGACGATTTTCTCGCGGTCGCCGGGCACGAGCTGAAGACGCCCCTGGCGGCGCTGCTGCTCCACGTCCAGAGCCTGCGGCGCGCGCGGCAGGGCGACACCACGCCCGAGAACCTCATGGCGCGGCTCGAGAAGGTCGAGGGGGCGGCGCTGCGGCTCGAGAAGTTGATCCACCAGCTGCTCGACGTGACGCGCATCACCGGCGGGCGGCTGCAGCTCGAGCCCGCGCGCTTCGAGGTCGGCGGCCTGGTCGACGAGGTGGTCGAGCGCTTCTCGGGCGAAGCCGAGCGGGCGCGCTGCGCGATCACCGTGTCGAAGCCCGCGGCGGCGTGGGGCACCGCAGACCGCTCGAGGGTCGATCAGATCGTGAGCAACCTGCTGTCGAACGCGATCAAGTACGGCGCCGGAAAGCCGATCGACGTCGAGCTGCGCGCCGACGGCACGCACACCATCGTGACGGTCGTCGACCGCGGCATCGGCATCGAGGCGGCGCAGCAGCAGCGCATCTTCGAGCGCTTCGAGCGCGCGGTGAGCGGGCCTGAGTTCGGCGGCTTCGGGCTGGGGTTGTGGATCAGCCGCGAGCTGGCCGAGGCGAGCGGCGGCCGCATCGAGGTCGAGAGCGCCCCGGGCCGCGGGTCGAAGTTCTCGCTGCTGCTGCCGCGGGGGCCGGGCGAGGAACCCCATGTCGTCCACTAGCGGGTGCGTGCTGATCGTCGACGACGACGCCGACATGCGCGAGGCGCTGCGCGACACCCTCGAGCAGGAGCGCTACGCCGTCGCCGAGGCGCGCGACGGCGGCGACGCCCTGCGGTGGCTCTCGGCCAACCCCGCGCCCGCAATCATCCTGCTCGACTGGAACATGGCTCCGATGAACGGGGCCGGCTTTCTTCGCGAGCGCGCTCTGCAGCCGGCGCTCGCCGGCATCCCCGTGGTGCTGCTGACGGCAGACGCGCGGGTGCTCGGCGAGCGGGTCGACGGGGTGATCGCGGCCCTCAAGAAGCCGATCGACCTCGAGGGGCTGTTGTCGCTGCTCTCGCAGCACGGCGTCGAGACCTCTCGTTGAGCCGGTGATCCGCCGGGCGTCCCGATCCTCGGGCCACCCTGTCCCATCGCGCGCGCCTTCCGCGCGGCGGTGCGCGGTGTGAATCCTTCAGGCGCCGTTCAACCTTCTGGAGCCCACCGCCATGCAGACGAAGAACCTCGCCGCAGCCCTGCTGTTCCTCACCGCCGCCACCGCCGCCGCCCAGGACAAGCCGAAGGACTTCAAGAAAGAGTCCATCGCGCTGCCCGCCGGCGAGCTCAAGTGGGAGAAGCCGTTCGGCCCTCAGGGCCCCGAGATCGCGGTGGTCGGCGACAAGAAGGGCCCGTGCGCCATCTTCTTCAAGATGGCCGCCGGCTCCGAGTCGGGCTGGCACACCCACGACGGCTGGTACGTCGGCACCGTCATCAAGGGCACGGCGACGTCGCAGGGCCAGGGCGACGCGGCGCCGGTGCAACTGCCGCCCGGCTCGTTCTTCAGCGAGCCCGCGAAGAAGAACCACAAGAACACGTGCACCGCCGACGGCGAGTGCATCGTCATGAACTGGGCCGAGAAGTGCGTCACGTACAACCCGAAGACCGCCGACGGGAAGACGCCGCCCAAGACCGAAGAGAAGAAGTGAGGCCACGATCGTGAGGGCCGCCCACCGCGCTGCCCTGCTCGCGCTGCTGCTGCCGGCAGCGGCGCAGGCCGGCGGCATGATCCGCATCGACGACGAGAAGTCGATCTTCGTGGCGGTGGGCCTGCGCGCGAGCGTCGGAGCGGCCGCGACCGCGGGCCCGGCGACGTACGACGCCGCGCTCGACGCGGCGATCTTGTCCATCGGCGGCCAGTTCGACCCGACGCTGAAGCTCACGCTCAACGGCGGCCGCGCGCGCGGCGGCGAGCTCGCCGTGCTCGACGCCGTCGGCATGTGGGAGCCGAAGGAGTGGTTCCACCTCTGGGTCGGCCGCTTCCTGGTGCCCACCGATCGCGCGACGCTGACGGGGCCGTTCTTCTCGACGTCGTGGGACTTTCCCCAGGTGGCGGCGTACCCGGCGGCGGTCGCGGGCCGCTCCGAGGGCCTCGCGATCTGGGGGAACATCGCGGCGATCGGCCTCAAGTACTACGCCGGAGCGTTCCGCCGCCCCGACGTGCTGCCCTCGGGCGTGCGCGACCTCATGGCGAGCGTGCGGCTCGCGTGGTCGCCGATCGGCTCGGAGCCCAGCTACTACGCGAACGGCACCTTCTTCGGCTCGAGGCGCGTGCTGACGTTCGCGGCCGGCGCGCGGATCGCGCCGAACGGCATCGGGCCGCCGGAGGCGCGCGGAGATCTCTGGGGGTGGAACGTCGACGCCTTCTTCGAGTCGGCGATCGGCGCGGCGGGAGTGCTCACCGTCGAGGCCGGCCTGTTCCGCTACTACCCGACGCTCACCGCGTCGGCGCTCGTGCCCGCGGGCACCGCGACGTACGAGACCGTCTCGTGGATTCCACCGTTCTTCATCGGCACGTCGCGCCTGCAGCTCAGCGTGCGGCACCAGCACCTGTTCAGCTCGCGCGGCGACCGCTTCGAGGCGACGGCCAACGTGCTGGTGAACGGCCACTTCATGCGCGTCGCGCTCACCGGCTTCGGAGACGTTCCCGGGCCGGCCTTCGGGGCACGGCTCGGCGCGCAGCTGATCTTGTGAGGTCTCGATGACGGCGCTCGTTCTGATGATGATGACCGCGGTGCCCGCCGACACGGTGCAGGCATTCGAGCGCGCGTGGGTGTCGGGTGACGTGACGAAGGCGCTGGTGCACGTGTCCGACAACGCGCGCTTCACGTTCGTGCTGGATCCCGCGGCGCCCCAGACCTTCGAGGGCAAGGGCCAGATCGCCGGGCTGCTCGTGAGCTTTCTGCCGGGGCTGGAGCTCTCGCCGGGCGAGCCCGCCGCGACGCGGCGCATCGCGTACCCGTGGCTGAAGCGGCTCGGGCTGGAGCGCGCGGAGGCGACCGTGGAGCTGACGTTCGCGTCCGACGGCCGCATCGCGACGTACCGGCTCTCGCTCTCGCCCGAAGACGCGGCGCGCGCGGCCGCGGCCCAGCCGGAGCAGAACAAGGCGGTGGTGCGCCGCTACTACGACGAGGTGAACCGGAAGAACTTCGCCGTGGTCGACGAGGTGCTGCTGCCGTCGTTCGTGCAGCACAGCATGGTGGCGGTGAGCCCCGGCCGCGAAGGCGTGGCCGCGCTGTACCGCGAGCTTCAGGCCGCGTTCCCCGACTTTCACTTCGCGCTCGACGATCTGATCGCCGACGGCAACCAGGTCGCGGTGCGCATGACCGGCCGCTACACGCACAAGGGCGAGTTCCTCGGCATCCCGCCGACCGGCAAGGCGATCGCGCTGCTGAAGATGGACATCTTCAGGTTCGTGAACGGGCGCTGCGTCGAGCACTGGGACGCGGCGGACCGGCTCGGGCTGCTGCAGCAGCTCGGCGTGGTGCCGAAGCTGCCGCGGTGGAACTACCTGCCCGGGTACGAAGGCTTTCGCTGAGGGAAATCACCCACGCCGGCGCGTTCAACCTTGAATATCGAGCTTCGAGCGCCGTCTGGCGGCCGCGATTTCTCGCCGGGAGGGCGCGCATGCGTTGGAAGATCACGATGGGGTTCGGCCTCGCGCTCGTCGGAGGCTGCTCTGCGGCGCCGGTCGAGCGCTGCGAACCGTCGATGGAGAAGACCCGCGTGCAGCTCGACGGCGGCTCCGTCTGCGTCGGCGACGGCCCCTGCGCCCCGCTCACGGTGCTGCAGGCCGGCGCTCCAGACCCGCGCAGAGGGCTCAGCCTGGTCTTCATCGCCGAGGGCTTCACCGCCGGCGAGCTCCCCAGGTTCCGCCGCAGCGTGAGCGGCCTCCTGGCGGACATGGGCCGCGACGCGGACAGCCTCGTCGGCCGCGCCGGGCCCCACGTGAACGCCTATACGATCGAGCTCGAGTCGCCGACGAACGACACCACGAACGCGGCTCCGCACGACACCGCGCTCGGCGCGTGCCTGGCGGCCGACGCGCTGAACCCTGCCGGCCTCGAGCTGCTCACCACCGCCGAGCGCGACCTCGCCGCCCGCGTCGCCGGCCCGCTGGTTCCCCACGCAGACGCGATCGTCGTGCTCATCAACTCGGCCTACGGGAGGGCGAACGCGAGCTACGACGGCCTCATCTTCATCGGCCTCGACCACGACGCCGCCACGCTGACCCACGAGCTGGGCCACGCGGTGCTCGGCCTCGGTGACGAGTACACCGACACCCCCGAGGCGTTCGACGGCGGGCTCGGTGGCTTCGCGTTCTGGTACCCGGGCCCCGCCGATGTCCGAGAGCCCAACCTCTCGCTCGACCCGACGGGCGCGAAGTGGCGGCACATCGTCCCCTCCGCCGTCGAGGGCGGAGCGCGGCGAAAGACCGGCGTCTATCACCCGGCCGAGCGCTGCCGGATGAACCGCCCCAGCGACCCCTTCTGCCCGGTCTGCGCCGCCGAGGCGGCGGCGTTCGTGCTGCCGTTCTCGGGTGGAAACGACGGCCCTCCCCGCTGCCACCTCGAGAGCACCCGCTCGCTCACCCCTTTCGACGCCCCCCTGGGGTTCCTCGAGGTGCCGTGCACCGACGCGAACGGCCTCGAGGCGATGACGGTGTGGCTCGACGATCGGCCCGTGTGGGATCTCGCTCCCTTTCTCGCCGCCCCGTGGGTCGACCCCACCGGAAAGCGCCGCACGTGGGTGGCCCAGGTCGCCATCGGGTTCGAGCCGATCATGCCCGGCTCGACGCCGCTCGACGCCGGGCGCCACGTGGTCCGGGTCAGCGCTCGAGACACGATGGGGCAGGCCGCGAGCTTCGAGCACGCGTTCGAAGCCGGGGGCCGGTGACGGCCCGCTTGTAACCGTCTGGGGCCTGGTGCGTACTGGCGGCATGCGAGCCGCCGCCGCGCTGGTCCTCTCGTCGCTCGCCGCGTGCGGCGGCGGCAGCCGCGGCTCGTCCGACGGCGGGTCTGTGCCCACGACCCGCGCAGAGCTCGTGGCCTTCGCCGAGGCCGGCGACTACCTCGGCTGGAAGGCCGAGCCGATGGCCCACCCGTCTGCCGGGCCACACGGAACCGTGCGCACGTTCGTGAACGACCCGCTCTACGCCTCGATGAAGGCGGGCAACACCACCCACCCGAACGGCAGCATCGCGGTGAAGGAGCTGTACTCCGGGAGCACCGTGAACGGCTGGGCGATCGACGTGAAAGCCGACGACGGCCGGTGGGTGTTCTTCGAGGGCTTCAAGCCGAAGCTCGACCAGTACTACTTCGTCGGCGGCGGCAACCTCTGCGCGAACTGTCACGCGGGCGGCACCGACTTCGTGCTGCTGGCGGCCACCGCGCTCCCGTAGACGGCGGGCTCACTTCGCCCGGCAGCTGTCGTCGACCGTCTTCGCCCCGTACGTCTTCTGCTCGACCGTCGCCGCGCCGCTCGCCGGCACGCGCACCACGTAGAGCTGGTCGTACTGGCCCTCGCAGAGGTCCTTCGGCCGCGGAGCCCCGAGCTCGGCGACGATCGCCGCCACCGTGTTGCTGTGCCCCACCACCAGCACGGTCTGACCGGCGTGGCGCCGGACGGCCGCGGCGACGGAGGGCGCCTTCGCGTCCACCAGCTCGATCTCGAGCTTGAACCGCTCGGCGACCGGCGCGGCGGTCGCGCGCGTGCGCGTGGTGTCGGTGCTCAGCACGGCCGTAGGCCTCAAGGCCTCGACGGCGCTCACCAGCTGCTTCGCCCGCGCGGCGCCGGCCTCGGTGAGCGGCGGGTCGCTCTTCATGTCGGCGGCGGCGGCGGCCTTCTCGGCGTGCCGCACGACGATCACGGTGGTCGTGGTGCCGGCATCGGCTCCTGAGAGCAGAGCGGCGGTGAGAAACGCTGCGCATGTCCCGGTCATGGGCACGGGGTATATGCGGCTGTCATGCGCGTGACGACGAACGGCATCGAGGTCGAGGTCGAAGACTCGGGCGGCGAGGGCCGGCCGGCGGTGCTGCTCATCATGGGCCTCGGCATGCAGCTCATCGCGTGGCCGGCCGCGTTCGTGCAGGCCCTGATCGACGCCGGCTACCGCGTGATCCGCCACGACAACCGCGACGCCGGCAAGAGCCGTCACTTCGACGAGCTCGGCCGGCCCTCCTGGGCGTGGACGATCTTCAAGCTGAAGCTCGGGCTGCAGGTGACGCCGATGTACCAGGTCCGGGACATGGCGGCCGACGCGCTCGGAGTGCTCGACGCGCTGAAGGTCGAGCGCGCGCACGTCATCGGCGTGAGCATGGGCGGCATGATCGGCCAGTGGGTGGCGGCGACCGCGCCCGGCCGCGTCGCGAGCTTCACGAGCATCATGAGCTCGAGCGGAGCGCGCGGCCTGCCGCCGGCCCGCCGCGAGGTGATGCGCAGGCTGATGAGCCGGCCTCCGAGCTTCGAGCGCGAGGCGGTCGTGCAGCACGGCATCGGGCTGTGGCGGACGATCGGGAGCCCCGGCTTCGAGTCGACCGAGGCGAACCTGCGCGCGCTCGTGGGCGACGCCTACGACCGCGCGTTCCACCCGGTGGGCGTCGAGCGGCAGATGCTGGCGATCGTCGCGGACTCGCAGCGCGCCGCGGCGCTCGAGAAGATCGAGGCGCGCACGCTCGTGGTGCACGGCCGCGAAGATCCGCTGATCCCCTGGCAGCACGGCGAAGACACCGCCAGGCGCATTCGCGGCTCGCGTCTCGAGATCATCGAAGGCATGGGCCACGACCTCGCGCCCGGAGTCGTCGAGCGGCTCGTGCCGGTGCTGCTCGGCCACCTCGGCGACGTCGTGCCGCAGAAGGTCTCTGCGTAGTGCCGCGCCTCTCACTCTCGATCACGCCCTCGGGGCACGTGCTGCTCGTGAGCCCCGAGGCCGGCGAGCCGGCGCTCGAGGGCGAGGTCGCCGGCCGCGTCGACGCCGCGTGGGATCGCGGCGCCGCGCACGGCCTGCTGCACCTCGGGTGGGTCGAGACCGCCACCCCGCTCCCTCCGGCGTTCGCGTTCTTCCGCACGCTCGCCGAGTCGGTGGTCAGCGCGGTCTGCACGACGCCGGAGATCGAGCAGCTGCGGGACAAGGTCGCCGTGCAGCCGCCCGAAGCCCTGCTCGAGCAGCTCGCCCGGTCGGCCCCGCCGATGCAGGGCGCCGAGTACCTGAGCCCCGCCGTGCTGCAGGCGCTGCACGCGCAGATCCTCGACGCGCTGCGCGCCGAGCTGCGGCGCTCCAGAGACAAGACCGTCGAGCAGGTGCTCGGCGCCCGAAGCCCGGCCTGGCACGTCGTCGGCAAGGTGCACCTGCACCTCGCCGAGAACCGCAAAGATCCCGAGCACCCCTTCGCGTTCCTCGCGACGTACACCACCGGCCTCACCGCGAAGGGCCGCCCCGTGCACCGCCCGCTGGGCGACGCCGTGCGCGAGTCGTCGTCGGAGCGCGACCGCGAGCGCCTGCTGGCCCTGCTCGTGCCGGTGAAGCGCGCCGCGGAGCAGGCTCCGGTGCTGCGCGAGCTCGTCGACTCGGGCCGGCTGTTCCGGCCGCTCGCGTGGACTCCCGAGGAGGCCTACCGCTTCCTCAAGGAGGTGCCGCTGCTCGAAGGCAGCGGCGTCGTCGTGAAGGTGCCCGACTGGTGGAAGGCCGGCCAGCCGCCGCGCCCGTCGATCTCCGTCGCCATCGGCGGCGAGGAGCCCGAGGGCATCGGGCTCGAGGCCATGCTCGACTTCTCGGTGCGCGTGACGCTCGACGGCGAGGCGCTCACCCCGGCGGAGCTCGAGCGGCTGCGCGCGACGAGCGAGGGCCTCGTGCTCCTGCGCGGCCGCTGGGTCGAGGTCGATCGCGAGAAGCTCGACCAGGTGCTCGCGCACTGGAAGCGCATCGAGCAGCTCGCCGCCGACGGCCTCACCTTCATCGAGGGCATGCGGCTCATCGCCGGCGCCGGCCTCACGTCGGGCGAGCCGCCGAGCGACGAGGTGCGCGAGTGGTCGGGCGTCGACCCGGGCCCGTGGCTGTCGAAGACGCTGACCGCGCTGCGCACGCCGGGCAGCGCCGACCCGGGTCCCGGCTTTCGCGCCGAGCTGCGCCCGTATCAACGCGCCGGCGTGCAGTGGCTCGGGTTTCTCACGCAGCTCGGGCTGGGCGCCCTGCTCGCCGACGACATGGGCCTGGGCAAGACGGTGCAGGTGCTCGCGCTGCTCGAGCGCAGCCGCACGCGCGAGAAGCCCGCCGCGCCGCACCTGCTCGTCGTGCCGGCCTCGCTGATCGCGAACTGGCGCGCCGAGGCCGAGCGCTTCACGCCGCAGCTGAAGGTGCTCGTCGCGCACCCCTCGGAGCACGCGCCCGCCGAGGCTCGAGACGGGGCCGCCACCGCCGACCTCGTCATCACGAGCTACGGCACGCTGAGCCGCTGGCCGTGGCTGACGGAGCGGCGGTGGGCGCTCGTGATCCTCGACGAGGCGCAGGCCGTGAAGAACGCGGGCGCGAAGCAGACGCGCGCGGTGAAGCAGCTGAAGAGCCTCGCGCGCATCGCGCTGACCGGCACGCCGGTCGAGAACCGCCTCGGCGATCTCTGGTCGATCTTCGACTTCCTGAACCCCGGCCTGCTCGGCTCGGCGAAGCAGTTCGGCGAGTTCATCAAGAAGACGCAGTCGTTCGGGCCGCTGCGCGAGCTGACGCGGCCGTACATCCTGCGCAGGCTCAAGACCGATCGCGCCGTCATCTCGGACCTGCCCGAGAAGACCGAGGTGCGCGCGTGGTGCGGCCTCTCGCGCCGCCAGGCCGCGCTGTACCAGCAGAGCGTCGACGCGCTCGCGAAAGAGCTCCGCGGCGCCGACGGCATGAAGCGCCGCGGGCTCGTGCTGTCGTACCTGATGCGCTTCAAGCAGATCTGCAATCACCCGTCGCAGTGGCTCGGCGACGGGGCGTACGACGCGGCCGGCAGCGGCAAGCACGCGCGGCTCGCCGAGCTGTGCGAGGTCATCGCCTCCCGGCAGGAGAAGGTGCTCGTGTTCACGCAGTTCCGCGAGCTGTGCGCGCCGCTCGCGAAGTGGCTCGAGGCGCTGTTCGGCCGGCCCGGCGTCGTGCTCTCGGGCGAGACCGCGGTGCGCACGCGGCAGGGCCTGGTGAAGCGCTTCCAGGAAGACGAGACCGTGCCGTTCTTCGTGCTGTCGCTGAAGGCGGGCGGCACCGGCCTGAACCTCACGGCGGCCTCGCACGTGATCCACTTCGATCGCTGGTGGAACCCCGCGGTCGAGAACCAGGCGACCGATCGCGCGTTCCGCATCGGCCAGAAGCGCAACGTGCTGGTGCACAAGCTCGTCGTCCGCGGCACCGTCGAGGAGCGCGTCGACGCCCTGATCGAATCGAAGCGCGCACTGGCGACGAAGCTGCTCGACCCGGCCGGCGGCGGCGAGCTGAAGCTCACCGAGCTCGACGACGAAGCCCTCTTGCAGCTCGTCTCGCTCGACGTCCACACCGCGAAGGCGGAGAGCTGACGTGGCCTGGTACGACTTCGACTTCGTCCGGCAGCCGACGAAGCGGGAGCGCCAGGGCCGCGCCCTCGACGCCGTGCGCGCGCTCGAGGCCGAAGGCAAGACGCTCGAGCCGATCGTGCCGATCACCGGCAACCGCATCGCGCACACGTTCTGGGGCAAGGCGTGGTGCGACCACATCGAGACGTACAGCGACTACGCGAGCCGCCTGCCGCGCGGCCGCAGCTACGCGCGCGACGGCGCCGTGATCGATCTGAAGCTGACGCCGGGCGAGGTGCGCGCGCTCGTGCAGGGCTCAGAGCTCTACGAGATCGCGATCGACGTCGAGCGGCTGGAGCCCGCGCGGTGGAAGACCCTCGTCGAGCAGTGCTCCGGGCAGATCGAGTCGGTGATCTCGCTCTTGAGCGGGCAGCTGTCCGACCGCGTGCTCGCGCTGCTGTGCGACCGCGAGAAGGGGCTCTTCCCCGCCTCGAAGCAGCTCTCGCTGTCGTGCTCCTGCCCCGACAGCGCCGTGCTCTGCAAGCACCTCGCGGCCGTGCTGTACGGCATCGGAGCGCGCCTCGACACGCAGCCCGAGCTGTTCTTCGTGCTCCGCGGCGTCGACAAGCTCGATCTCGTCAGCGAGGCCGGCGCGACCGCCGGGCCCGACGAGCTGAAGCGCGAAGACCTCGCCGAGATCTTCGGAATCGAGCTGGCGCTGAAGCCCGTCCGGAGGAAGAAGAAGGGCCGCAAGAAACGGAGCCGCCGCTGAGCACCACCCTCCCCGCCGAGCACCAGCGCCTGATCGAAGAGGAAGAGGCGCTCCTCGCGCGCACGCTCACCGCGCTGAAGGCCGCGCGCCGCCGATCGCTGGCGTTGCCCGGCCTCGCCGAAGAGCTGAGCGCGCTCAAAGAAGAGGCCGCGACCGCGAACGTCGCCGACCTGCCCCACCTGTTCCACCAGATGGACCTGGTGAGCGCCGTCGTCGACCGCTCGGGCAGCCGCGCGTTCACGAACCTGCAGTCGCCGTACTTCGCGCACCTGCGCGTCGACGGGCCGGCGGGCGTTCGCGACTACCTGCTCGGGCGCGAGAGCTTCACCGACGCGGCGGCCGACGTGCGGATCATCGACTGGCGAACCGCACCGCTGGCGCGCGTCTTCTACAACTACCAGGAGGGCGACGACTACGAAGAGACCTTCGGCGATCGCCTCACGCACGGCGACGTGCTGGTGCGGCGCCTCGTCGTCATCGAGCGCGGCGTGCTGACGGGAATTCGCCGCGGCCGGCTGTCGCTCGAGCGGCTCGACGACGGCACCTGGGTCGACAGCAGCGACCGGCCGGGAGTCTCGCTCGCGGGCGGCGCGGGCAAGGCGGTCAGGTCGGGCTCGCTGCGCCGCCTCGACGTCACCGCGCAGCTCGACCCGGCGCAGTTCGCGGCGATGAACGTGCCGGCCGATCAGCCGCTGCTGGTGCTCGGCAGCGCCGGCAGCGGCAAGACGACCGTCGCGCTGCACCGCCTCGCCCTGCTCGCCGCGAAACAGCTCGCCCAGGTCGCGCGCACGCGCCTGCAGGTCGTGGTGCCCGAAGAGGGGCTGGCGCGGCTGTCGAAGCGGCTGCTCGCTCCGCTCGGGCTCGAGAAGGTGCCGGTGAAGACGGCGGGCCGCTGGGCGATCGACACCGCGCGCGGCGTGTTCAAGACGAAGGAGCTCGAGGCGTACGAAGACGCTCCGCCGCTCGTCACGCGGCTGAAGCGGCACCCGGCGCTGGCGGCGGCGCTGAAGCAGCACCCGACCGTGGGGCGCAAGGCGTCGTCGTTCGCGACGCTGCGGCGGCAGCTCGCCGAGGTGTTCAGCGACCGCGAGTTCCTGAAGGGCGTCGTGGCCGCCGCCGGCGGCGATCTGCCCTCGACCGCGATCGAAGAGACCGTGCACCACACGATGCTGCAGATGGCCTCGCGCCTGAGCGACGGCGATCTGTCGGCCTATGACAGCGACTCCACGACCACGATCGACGGCAAGTCGCTGTCCGAAGGCACGCCCGAGGCGCTCGCCGGCACGATCGACGTCGAAGACTTCCCCATCTTGATGTCGCTGTTCGCCGAGCGGCAGAAGCTCGACGCCCCCGGAACCCAGTCGACGATGCACCTCGTGCTCGACGAGGCCGAAGACTTCTCGGTGTTCGAGCTCTCGGTGCTCGGCCGCCTGCTCTCGAAGGAGGGCACCTGCACCGTCGCCGGCGACGAGCTGCAGCAGACGACGTCGAGCTTTCCCGGGTGGAAGGCGCTGCTCCAGACGCTCGGCGTGCCGAACGCGGAGCAGGTGCGGCTCAAGATCTCGTACCGCTGCCCGCGGCCGATCGCCGAGCTCGCGCGGCACGTGCTGGGCCCGCTGGCGGCGGGGCCGGAGCCCGCGCGCGACGGGCGCGAGGGCGTGCCGGTCGGCTTCCATCACTTCCCGAGCTTCGATCAGGCCGCGCTGTTCCTGCGCGACGCGATTCAGGATCTGCTGGAGCGCGAGCCGCAGGCCTCGGTCGCGGTGATCGCCTCGAGCTCCGAGGCCGCCGACCGGTTCCACGCGGGCTTGTCGGGCCTGGGCCGCGTGCGGCGCGTCATCGAGGGGCAGTACACCTTCGAGCCCGGCGTCGACGTGACCGACGCCGACGAGGTCAAGGGCCTCGAGTGGGACTACGTGGTGCTGCCCGACGTCACCGCGCGCGCGTACCCCGTCGATGACGAAGCGCGCCGGCGGCTGAACGTGGCGGTGACGCGCGCGGCGCACCAGCTGTGGGTGCTGTCGTACGACCTGCGCTCGCGGCTGCTGCGGTAGCCTTCGCCGTCCGTGCGTCGGCCGCATCGCGCCGGGCGGCCTAGCCAGGATCCGTGCGTGAGCCGAGCCGTTCAGCGCCACGGGTCAGCAGCGAGCGCAGCGACCGAGGGAGCTGCGCCCGCATGTCTTCGATCTCCCCCGGCGACACCAGCTCGGCGATCGCGCCTCCGATGCTCGTTGCGAGCTCGCGCGCTCGCTCGGACCCGATGTCCAGCCTGATGGCCAGCGCGGCCTCGATCGACTCCCGCGTCACACCGCGATCGGGACCTCGTGCGAGGCCGGTGACGTACGCGCGCAGGTCCTTCGGGAGCTGAGCGGCGAAGTGCTGCGCCTCTCGCGGAGTCAGCCGGTGCGCGAGCGCAGACGCCACCACCTCGAACGCTACGAGCGCTTGTTCGGCGTCGCCGAGCCCGGTGAGCGCCATCAGCCGGCGGCTGAAGCGCCGCAGCGTCTGCTGCCGCCGCGCCTCCCGGCGGCGCTGCCACACCGCGGGGTCGCGCACGCGCCCGCGAGGGTGCGTGAAGCCCGCGGGCTTGCCGGGAGCCTCGTCGGCGAGCTGCGCGAACACGACGTCGCGGACGCGCTCGGGGTCCACGGCGCGCGAGAGCACGAGATCGTCGAGCGTCACGATGCCGGCCACGCGCCCCTGATCGAGCACGACGAGCCGCCGAACGTGCAGCGCGTGCATGAGCGCCGCGGCCTGATCTTCGGTCTGATCGATGTCGACGCACAGGGGGTCGGGCGACATCAGCTCGGCGACCTCCACTTCGGCCGGCGGCAGGTTCTTGGCCACGCAGCGCAGCGCGAGATCGCGATCGGTCACGATGCCGAGGGGGCGGCCGCGGCGGCTGATCACCACGGCGCCGACGCGGTTGTGAACCATCGCCCGCGCGGCCTCGAGCGCCGAGGCATCGCGCTGCAACACGACGAGACGGTCACGGCAGTACGCTTCGAGAGACACGATCGATACCCAGCGCAGCAACCGCCATGCCGGGCGCCCGAGCGGAGCGCGCCGGGCGAGGCGCGGCCTTCGACAATGACTTCGAAGAGATGGGACCACCGCCGCCGGCACCGCTCCACGCCCGTGTGGCGCGGTGCACCGCCTGCGACGCAACGGCCTCGAGCGTGCCTTCCTGATCAGCCGTACGTCTCGCGCCGCACACGGCGAGGGTCGATGCCCAGCCCGTTCAGGCAACCCATCACCGTCTCCATGAACCGGGGCGCCGGGTCGGCGCCCGTCTCGAGAGCCGCCTTGCGAACCCAGGGGTGAACCGCCGGCCCGCACGCGTAGACGAGGCAGCGCCCGCGCTCGTCCTCAGCGATGAGCTCCTGGAGCAGCTCGCGGCTGATCCGGCCGCTGCGAAAGCCCGGAGCGTTCTCGCGCGTCAGCGTGTTCACGATGGAGAGCCGCCCCTCGTGAGCCCGCCCGAGGGCGAGCAACCGTTCGTGAAACAGGACATCCACGCGACGCTTGTTCGACGCGACCCACAGGTGCCGCAGCGGGAGCTCGCGGTGCAGCGCGTCTTTCACGATGGAGAAGTTCGGCACTGCGCCGGTTCCGGCCACGATGTGCACCACGAGCGTGCCGGGGGCCAGGTCGTCGGGGAGCACGTAGGGCCCGGCGCAGCCGAAGACCGTGAAGTGCGCGCCCTTCGTCACTCCGCGCACCAGCAGGTTCGAGATGAGCGGCGGGTAGCGCGTGACGCCCGGAAGGTGCTCCTCCGCCTTGACCGTGAGCATCAGCTGCGGCTCGTGCGGTGCGGACGCGAGCGAGTACTTGCGCGGCGGCTCCTTCTTGCCCTTCAGCTGCTCCAGGGAGGCGATGAGCGCGGCGAGCTGCGGAAACTGGTGGGGGCTGATCGAGACGTACTGGCCCGCGCGGTAGCAGGGGCGCTCCGCGGTGCTCAAGGCGAGCGTCGCGGTGTCGGGCGACTCGAGCTCGACGTCCTCGACCGTCACCTCGAAGGGCCCGGGCAGCGTGCTCATCCATCTTTCAACAGACGGACGCAGTTCGGCATGCCCTCGTCTGCGCGCCCAGAAACTCCTGAGCTTCAGGTCCGCGCGAGCCTCTCAGGCGCCCGGCGAGGCGCCGGCGAGCTCGACGTCCTGGAACACGCGCCTCACGCCGCGCGTGCCGCCGGCGATCTGCGCGGCCTCCCGCCGGGCGGCCGCGTCGCTCACCGTTCCGCTCAACCGAACTGCGCCGCCCGCCACCGCGATCTCGACGCCCTGAAGGCGCGGGTCCTGCCGCAGGCGCTCTCGCAGCGACGCCTCGAGCTCGGCGTCGTCGCCCATCAGCCGTGCCGCGGCTGAAGGCGGCACCACCACCAGCCGCTCTCGAACGGCCGTGACGCCCTGCACGCTCCTCGCGAGGTAGACGGCCCGGTCGGCCGACGGCTTCGAGGGCACGGCACCGAACAGCGTCACGCGCCCATCGTCGGAGTCGACGCTCACCTGCGGGCCCGACAGCCAGGGTGAGGTGGCGAGCCGCAGCTTCACGTCGTGGACGATGGTCTCATCGGTCGGCTGAAGCGGCTGCCAGGGGAAGGTCGCGCCGGCCGTACGGCCTGGCGTGGTGCACGCGGCGGTCGAGAGCAAGGCCGCGAGCGAGAGAGGAAGGGCAACTCGGGGCATGGCTTCGCTCCCCTACTTCGCGCGATCGCCGCGGGCCGCGATGGGCACCCACGAGAGCGTGAAGACGATGATCGCCACGATGACGTCGTTGAAGCGCGGAACCTCCGGGAGGCGGAAGACCCACACGGCGGACAGGAACAGCCAGACGGACAGCGCGGTGTTCACGAAGCGGGCGCCGTCCACCGTCAGCGCCGCGAGAGCGGTGATCACGATCGCGCTGCCGGCGAACCAGCCGTTCGTCTGCGCGGCGAGACCGCGCTCGAAGAAGAACGTCGAGATGAACAGCCACCCGCCAGCCACCATGGTGGCGTACCGCGCCCACGCACCCGGCGCTCGTGGCGCGCCAAGGGCGCTCGGGGAGATTCGAGCTCCTGGGGTTCGCATCGTCTCTGCCATGACCGGCTCCTCGTCAGATCAACGATGTCGCCCCCGCACGCCGCGCACCATGACGGTCGTCACGACCCGCTTCGACGCACGGCTCGCGCTTGACGCCGATCAAAGCCGCGAGCCCACGCCACCGATGGGTAGCCGGCGCGCTCTCGGAGCGCACGGCGCTGCGGTAGCGCGCTCAGCGCGCGAGGTCGACAGATCGCCACATCGCTCCAGACCCGCCCCTGGCACGGCTCGCGGGCCCGCATGGTGCGCCGCTTGCTGGGCACGCCGACCCTGGAGGTTCTCGCATGGAAAAGACGATCGAGCGGCGCGCCCCGGTGGGCATGTGGCAGCGGCTGGTGGCGGTCTCGACGCTGGCGCTCGGCTCTCTCATGCTGTGGCACGCGCTCGGCCCGTTCGCGCCCGGGCCCGCCGGAGCGGCGATCGCGGTGACAGCCGCGGCGGTGCTCGAGCTCGGCGTCGGGCTCACGCTCGCGCCGGCCGGCCACGGAGCCGTCTACGTGTTCGCCGGGGCCGTGGCGGTGTGCCTCGCGGCGGTGTTCGGAGCGTGCGCGCTCGCCTGCTCGTCCGACGTCTCGGGGCCCCTCGTCGCTCTCGGCCTGGGGCTCGCGTGCGTGAGCACCGGAGCGATGCGCGGCATCGACCTCGCGATCGTGCGCTACGGCGCCGGCACCGCGACGGTGAGGGCCATCGACTGTGCGTTCAGGCTCATGCTCGGCGCCTGGCTGCTCACCTGGTGGCAGGTGGCCGACGGCAACCTGCTGGCGCTGGCCGTCGCGCTGCAGCTCGTCGCGGCCGGCCTCGCGCTGTCGTGCACCGGCCCGAGCAGCATCGGGCGCACGCCGGTGAACGCCGCCTTGCCCCGCGCCTCGAACCCACCCGCCAAAGGAGAAGAACCATGACCGACGTCAAGATGCCCGGAGTCTTCCGCGCCGCCACCGACCGACTCGCCGAGCTCCGCGCGATGACACGCGAGGGCACGCTGAAGCAGCGCCTCGCCCAGCTGCTCTCGATCGGCCCGCGCGGAGTCGCCACCCACGTCGCGCGCCGCGCCGGGCTCGCGCTGCGGGGCGGCGTCTCGTTTCGCATCGCGATCGTCGTGCTCGAAACGCCCCGCCCGACGCCGCACGCCGAGGCCGCGGCGCAGACGCACACGTTCCGCTTCGCGACGGCCACCGAGCTCGAGGCGTGGCAGCACGAGCCGGGCGGCGTCTTCAAGCCGTGGGACGTCGAGGCCCTGCGCGATGGCTGCCGGTGCCTGCTGCAGCACGACGGCGACGAGCTGGTGGGCTACACGTGGGCGAGCACGGCGCCGCTGGTCGAGCTGCGCTGGGGGCTCCACTTCAACGTGCCCGACGACATGATCTACAACTACAACGCGTGGACGGCGCCGGCGCACCGCGGCGCGGCGTTCCAGGCGCTGCGGCACAAGAAGCTGCTCGAGCTGCTCGCGCACGAGGGCCGGCGGCGGCTGTTGGGCTACGTCGACGTGCTGAACTACCGGTCGCTCCACGGCGTGCAGAAGAGCGGGTACCGCAAGGTCGGCGAGCTGAGCGGCGTGAGGCGCGGCGGGGCGACGCGCCTCGAGCTCGAGGTCGAGCCGGGCGCGTGGTCCGAGATCGTGCGCATGGGGCCGCGCCAGCGTCAGGCGGCGGCCGCCTCGAAGATGGTGCAGTAGCGGCGCAGCCGGTCGCTCGCGAACCACAGGTAGGGCTCGCTGCCGTAGTAGTAGCTCCACCAGTTCGCGGGCACGTGCCCGCGCGCCTCGCGGTAGATGCCCTTCACCTCGTAGTCGACCGGCGACAGCGCGCAGGCCCGGGTGAGCTCGACGCGAAGGTCGAGGTCCATGCCGTCGACGAAGAGGAAGCCCCGCGGCCGCAGCACGCCGAGCACGTTGTCGAACGCCCGCCGCGCGAGCGGCGGGCTGAGGTGGCAGAGCACGTTCTGCGCGAACACCAGGTCGGCCGGCGGGAACCTCGCGGGCAGCCCCTCGTCGAGCAGATCGGCCTGCTCGAACGACACGCGCGCGCGAACGTGCTCCTTGACGACCCAGCGGCCGGGGCCCGCAGGGTCGAACGTGCGCTCGACGAACTCGCGCGGCGTGCGGCCGCCCGCCGTCACCTCGTCGACCGTGTAGACGGCCTCGGAGGCCTTGCGCACCGTCTCGGGGTGGAGGTCGGAGGCCCGCACGGTGAAGTCGAGCGCGGGGCGGCGGTGCAAGAGCTCCGAGGCGATGGTGTACGCCTCGGCGCCGGTGGAGGCCGCGAACACGGCGATGTTCACGCGCGTCAACCCGCGCTGCTCGAGCGCCCGGCACACCGGCCCGGCGAGGGCGTCGAGCTGCCGCGGTGAGCGGTAGAAGCACGTGTAGAGGTGGTGATCGTCGCGCGCCGCGCGCTGCTGCAGCGCGCGGTGGCGCGCCCGGCTCGCCGGGAGATACGAGAGGCCGAGCTGCAGCTGGGAGCGCGCGGCGCGAATGAGCGCGCGCGCGCTCCCGATGAGACCGTCGTCGAACATGGCAGGGCTCGTTTCAGTGGAGGATCAGCGTGGCGTTGCCGGTGGCGAGGAGCTCGTCGTCTTCGCCGACCACCTTCAGCTCGCAGCGCAGCCGCCGCTCGCCGCCGAGCTCTTCGACGGTGACGACGTCGCCGCCGCAGCGCAGCGGCCGGCCCGGCCGGGCGCTCTTCACCACCTTCCACGACAGCGAGCGGATCTCGCCGCGCTCGGCGAGCCAGCCGGTGAGCAGCCGCGCGAGGAAGTTGCCGATCAGCGCGCGCTGCACCACCACGCCCTGGTGCCCCTCGGCGCGGGCGGCCTCGTCGCTGTAGTGAATGTGGTGCCGGTTCCAGGTGACGGCGCTGAACATGAACACCTGCCCGGCCGTCGGCTCGAGCGACAGCGTCGGCAGCGGAAGGGGCAGGCTGAGCTCGCCGGGACGCAGGCGATAGAAGCGGGTGAGGTCGCTCATGGCCGCTTCACGTAGGTGGCGACCTCGGTGCTGACCGGGTTGCCTTCGGGGTCCGTGCACTGCGTCTCGACGTCGAGCAGGTAGAGCGGGCCGCTCTTGCCGTGCTTCACCCTCACCGCCTTGAGCGTCGTCACCACGGCGAGCAGCTCGCCGGCGCGCACGCGGCGGTAGAGCGTGAACTCGCTCGAGCCGCCGACCACGCGCTTCGCGGGCACGGGCACGTCGAGCTCCTTCGGCGAGCCGTCGGGGGGCAAGAGCTCGAGCGGCAGCTCCTCGTACGCGAGCGTCTGGCAGAACAGCGGCGGCGCGAGCAGGCTCTCGTCGTCGTCGTCGAGCAGCGGGCAGCTCTCGCCGATCGCCTGCGCGAACCTGCGAATGTCGCGCGCGGTGACCCGGCACTTGCGCCGCTTCGGCGCGCCGGCCGCCGCGTCCGCCCTCTCGACGCCCGAGGCGGGCGCCTCGGCCTGTGGTGTTACCGCAACCTCAATCGTCCGTTCGTTCATGGGACCTCCCCGTGATGGTCGGCCGGGCAAGTGCCCGACCGCCCGTCGCCCACGCGACGGTGAGCCGCCGCGCTGCACTCGACGCGCCGAAGCGCTCTTGCGCAGGAGGCAAGATGACGGGCGTCAAGCCCGCCCGGGCCGAGCCTGCGCGGCGCGCCAGGTGAGCAGGCCGGCGACCGCCAGGGCCGCGGCCGCGAGCCAGCCGCCGTGCGTTCGCAGCCAGAGCTTGGAGCTGCGCGTCCGCGACGTGGCGTCGAATGGGCCGTGGGCGCCCCGGTCGGTGAGAATCGGCGTGTCGACGTTGTCGCGCTCGTGCCGAGCGGGGTGGCCGGCGGGGAGCCGGGCAGTCTGCTGCGAGCCCCAGGCGTGGCCGGCGAGGTAGCGGTCGAGCAGGCCGGGAATGAGGCGCTGCCCGATGATCGCGAGCGTCGTGCTCCAGCCGATCCACAGCTCGCGGCGCGGGTGGCGCGCGGCCCACACCGCCGAGCGCGCGATGACCTCGGGCTGGTAGATCGGCGGCACCGGGTGTGGGTGCCCGGGCAGCCGGCTGCGCACCACCTCGAACTGCGGCGTGTTGACCGCCGGGAGGTGCAGCATCACCACCCTGACCGGGCTGTTCTCGTGGTGCAGCTCGCTGCGCAGCGAGTCGGTGAAGCCGCGAATCGCCGCCTTCGTCGCGCAGTACGCGCTCTGCAGCGGAATCGAGCGGTACGCCAGCGCAGAGCCGATCTGGATGATCGTGCCCGAGCCCCGGGCGCGCATGTGCTTCAGCGCCGCGAGCGTGCCGTACACGTACCCGAGGTAGTTCACCTCGGTGACGCGGCGGTACTCCTCGGGCCGCGTCTCGACGGCGGGCGAAAACACCGACACCATCGCGTCGTTCACCCACAGGTCGATGCCGCCCCACTCGCGCACCACCCTCGCGGCGGCGCCGCTCACCGCCGCCGCGTCCGAGACGTCGAGCGGCAGCACCATGGCGTCGCTGCCGAGCTCGCGCACCTCGCGGGCCGCCGCCTCGAGGGCGACGGCGGTTCGCGCGACCAGCGCCACCCGGGCTCCCTGCGCGGCGTAGGCGCGGGCGATCGCCCGCCCCACTCCGCTCGATGCGCCGGTCACCACCGCCACCTTGCCTTCGAGAGATCGTCTCACGTGCCTGGACGGTGCACGGTCCGTTCCGAGCACGCGCGCGCGGCGCGGCGGCCCGAGATTGACGGAGGTCAAGCGTCGCGGGCCCGCGCGGGCGAAGGGCGCCCACCTTTGACGGCCGTCAAGTCAGCGCAGCGCGCCGCGGGTCGGAAACAGCGACAGGCCGAAGACGAGCAGGGCTGCCGCGGTCCCGCTCCAGTACGGAGCGCCGGACAAGCCCATCAGGTTCACCGAGAACGCGAGCCACAGCGCGGCCAGGCTGTTCACGAACCGCACGTTGTTCAGCCACAGGCCGGCCAGCGCGACCAGCGCGATGACGCAGCCCGAGATCGCGAAGTCGAGGCGGGCCGCGCCGGTCTGCGACCACAGCGTGCTGGACACGGCGAGCCACACGCCGATCGAGAAGTTGCCGAGGCGCGCGAGCACCCCGCCCAGGCGCACGGGAGCGCCGCCGCCGAGGTGCTGCGGGCTGGGGAGTGTCGAGGTCGCCACGAGGGAACAGTAACCGCGGCGCACGGCGCCCGCCGCCGCGCGGCTCAGTGCACGGCCAGAGACCGGGCGGGAACGCGGCACGCCAGGGCCGCGACCAGCGCCGGGATCTCGATGGGCTTGTGGAGACACGCGGACGCGCCGAGCGCCAGCGCCTCGTCGTCGGCGTTCTCGGCGCCCGAGACGACGATCACCGGCACCTGCAGCCACGACGCATCTCTGCGGAGCTCGCGCAGGAACTCCCGCCCGTCCATCTCGGGGAGGTTCAAGTCCAGCACGAGCAGCGTGGGCCGGCGCGCGCAGCGCGACAGGTAGTCGAGCGCCTCCCGGCCGTTCGACGCGACGGCCACCGCGTACGCGTGACTGAGGAGCACGTCGCGCAGCGAGTCGCGAAGCACCGCGTCGTCTTCGACGATCAGCACGACCGGAGGCGCCTCGCGGACCGACTCCGCGGGCGGCTGGCCGAGCGGCAACGTGAAGTACGCGGCCGTGCCCAGGCCCGGCTCGCTCTCGAGCCAGATGGTGCCGCCCTGCGCATCGATGATCCCCTTGCTGATGTACAGGCCGAGGCCGCGGCCGCGGTGCTTCGTCTCTTTGGCCTGCACGAAGCGCTCGAAGAGCTTGCGCATCACCGACTTCGGGATGCCGGGCCCGTCGTCGTGGACGCGAAAGCGGGCGAAGCCTGCTTCGAGCGCGACACCGACGGTCACCGTTCCGCTCTCGGGGGCGAACTTGATCGCATTGCCGATGAGGTTGGTGAGGACCTGAACGACCCGCGCCGCGTCGCACACGACCCACATCGCCTCCCCGAGCGGCTCGGCCTCGAGGCGAATCGACTTCTCCATGGCGAGCGGCTGCAGGAGCGCGACGGCCTCGCGGATCAAGCGGCCGGCCTCGTGATCTCGCCGGTCGATCGACAGCCGCCCGGCGTCGATGCTCGCCGCGTCGAGCAGATCGTCGATGATGCGCTGCATCTGCGCCGCGCTCTGGTTGATGCGCTCGAGGTGGGTGCGCGCCTTGCGCCGCTCGGCCGCCGGAGGGCGCCCGGCCATCATTCGCGCGCTGATCAGCAGGCTCGAGAGCGGCGTCTTCAGGTCGTGAGAGACGACCGAGAGGATGTCCTGGCGGGCCTGGAGCGCCTGGTTGGCGCGCCGGTAGAGGCGCGCGTTGTCGACGGCCATCGCGGCGCGCATCGCGAGGTCGGTCGCGAAGGTGAGGTCGCCCGCGGTGTACCGGCTCGCCGGACGGCAGCTCACGAGGCCGAGCAGCCCGACCGCGCGGTCGCGGATCCGCATCGGGACGAACATGATCGACGTGGCCCGGGCCTCCTCGATGAGCCGGGCACAGTCAGCCCCCTCGCCGAGGACCATCGCGAGCGCCGCGGGCGCGGCCCCGGTGAGCAGGAGCGGCTCGCTCATGTCGGTCGGAGCCATGGTGCTGCTGCGCAGCCTCTCGACGAACGCGGGCGAGGTGCCGGGCGAAGCCGACACTTCGACGCGGCGCACGGTGCCGCCGTCGACGAGATCGACGAAGGCGACGTCGGCGAAAGCAGGGGTGAGGCTCCGCACGACGGTCGCGAGCGTGCGATCGATCTCGAACGAAGAGCCGAGGACGACGCTCGCATCGGCGAGCAGACGCAGGCGCTCCTCCGAGCGCTTGAGGCTCGAGACGTCGACGAGGCCGAGCTTGCACCTCACCGGCCGCCCGCCGTCGCGCGAGAGCAGCGGCACGCCGATCAGGTGATACGGGACGTCACCGAGAGGGGTGGGCAGGCGAACGTCGCAGCTGACCCGCACATCGTCGCGAATGCAGCGCTGCACCTCGCGCTCGAGCCGGAGCCGATCGGCCGCGACGCACAGGGTGCCGACCCGCTTGCCGATCAGATCGACCCGGTCGGCCCCGAGCAGCGATGCCGCCGTGAGGTTGAGATCTTCGATGCGGCCGCCCTCGTCGACGGTGAAGCGGAGCGCGGGGGAATACTCGTAGAGCTCTTCGTAGTGCCGGCGGGCCGCGTCGACGCGCAAGAAGGTGTCTTGAAGATCCGTCAACCGGCGCTCGAGCTCGCGCTGGTGCATTCGCAGGTCGTGCGCAGCTCGATCTTCTTCGAGGTGGCGGCCGTCCCCGTCGGCGCGGGTCAGGAGGTCTGCGGCGAGGGCGAGCAGCTCCTCACGCGACATGTCGTCGATCTTCGGTGTCGTCAATGTCGCCCCCCGCCTCGTATCGTTCAGATCGCGCGCGAAATCAAAGCGCGCCGCCCGATCAGTCGCGGCCGCCCACGCTCGCGACGAGCAGCTCCTGGCCTGCGGGCGTCGTGACGGAAGCGCTCGGCTCGGCGGTGATGAAGAGCCTGAACGCGTCGTACGGGAGCACCACCATGACCGAGCCCTGGAGCCGGTCGTCGACCTGAAACGCGCCGGCCTTCTCGACCGTGTCCGCGCCCTCGGGGCTCACCCACACGACGTAGGTCGTCGCGCCGGGCACGACGCGCTCGGGCGGAGCCAGGTGCTTCACGCGCACGATCACCTGCGTCGTGTCGAAGGGGCCCTCCATCGTCCTCACCACTCCGCTCCCCGCAGAGAGCTCGTCGGAGGCGAGCGAGAGCTTCACCTCGTTCATCCCGTACAGCCACAAGCAGCTGGTGGCGAGCAGCAGGGGCACGACGCGAAGCGGCTTCAGCGAACGCATGGCTCTCAGTGCGGCGCCCCCGGCAGCTCGGCCTCCGAGGGCCGGCCGCTCTCGACGGCGCGCGCGTTGTGCTCGAGGAAGGGGCGCAGCAGGGCGGTGAGCTCGATCGGCACCACGACCTTCGTCGCCGCGCTCGAGCCGAGGGCCTTGAGCGCCTCGAGGTACTGCAGGCTCATCGTGCGGCTGTCGACGTGCCGGGCCACCTCGTGGATCTTGTCGAGCGCGAGCGCGAAGCCCTCGGCGCGCAAGATCGCGGCGGCGCGGTCGCCCTCGGCCTTCAGGATCTCGGCCTGCTTCTGGCCCTCGGCGACGCGCACCGCGGCTTCGCGCCGGCCGTCGGCCTCGAGCACCATCGCGCGCCGGCTGCGCTCGGCCGACATCTGGCGGCTCATCGCCTCCTGAATGTCGCGCGGCGGCTGAATCTCGCGGATCTCGACCGCCGTCACCTTGATGCCCCACCGGTTCGTGACGTCGTCGAGCTTGCCGCGGAGCGCCTCGTTGATCTCTTCGCGCTTCGCGAGCACGTCGTCGAGCAGCATGCTCCCGACGACCGCGCGCAGCGTGGTGGTGGCGATGCCGCGCGAGGCGCCTTCGAAGTCGTCGACGTTCACGACGCTGGGCACGGCGTCGACGATCTTCCGATAGATCAGGAAGTCGATCGACAGGTGCGCGTTGTCCATCGTGATCGTCGTCTGGGGCGGCACGTCGAAGAAGCGCTCGCGCAGGTCGACCCGCACGCCGCGATCGACGAGCGGGATCAGCAGCACGAACCCCGGGCCCCGCTCACCGACGAGCCGGCCGAGGCGGAACACGACGAGGCGCTGGTACTCGGGCACGATGCGAATCGCGGCGACGAGCACCAGCGTCACCAGGGCCAGCAGCAGCCCCGCGGCGATCAGGTTCGAGAGTGACATCATGGCGAAGCTCCAGGTCCGGGGGTTGGCGCCGGCGCGACCTTGAGCGTCACGCCTTCGACGGCGAGCACGCGCACGTGCTCGCCCTTGTGAACCGTCTCTCCCGAGGTGGTGGCGCTCCAGACCTCGGTGCCCACCGCCACGGTGCCGCGCGGCTCGAGCTCGCTCAGCGCGAGTGCCTCGAGACCGGCCAGCGCCTGAGCACCGCTCTTCACCGGCTCCCGGCGCAGCCTGAGCAGCGCGACCGACACGACCGCCACGAAGCCGGCGACGAGCGCGAACATCACCCCGATCAGCCACGGGCTGACGCGCACCGCGGGCGCGCCGAGCGGGACGTCGAACGGGCGGTACAGCATCAGCGACCCGGCGACGAAGGCGAGCGCGCCGCCGATGCTCAGCGGCCCGAGCCCCTCGCTCAGCGCATCGAGGACGACGAGCCCGACGCCGAGGGCGAGCAGCAGCGCGGCCGCCCAGTTGATGGGGAGCGTGCCGAGCGCGAAGAACGCGCTCAGCAGGCAGACGGCGCCGATCGAGCCCGGCAGCGCCCCGGCCCCGGGGTTGTACGCCGCGCCCGCGAGCCCGAGCACGCCCAGCGACAGGAGCAGGTACGCGATGTTGGGGTCGGCGAGCGCGTGGAGCGCGCGCTCGGGCAGGCTCATCGGCATGCGGACGACGGGCGCTCCCTTCGTGCGCAGGGTGACGGTGCCGCCCGCCGTCTCGACCTCGCGGCCGTCGATGCGTGCGAGCAGCGCCGCCGGGTCGGCGACGACGGCGTCGATCACGCGGGCGCGCTCGGCCTCGGGCGCCGACGCCGAGATGCTCTCGCGCACGGCGCGCTCGAGCCAGCGGGCGTTGCGGCCGCGGACGTCGGAGATCGCGCGAGCCATGGCGGCGGCGTCGTTGACGACCTTCTCTTCCAGGGTGCCTTCGAGCTCTCGCCCCATCGCGACCGGGTGGGCGGCGCCGATGTTCGTGCCGGGGGCCATCGCTGCGACGTGCGCGGCGGCGGTGATGAACATGCCGGCGGACGCGGCGTGGGCGCCCGCGGGCGCGACGAAGACGGCGACCGGCACCGGCGCGTTGAGCAGCGAAGACACGATGCCGCGCATCGGCTCGAGCCCGCCGCCGGGCGTGTCGAGCTGCACCACCACGAGCGCGGCCCCGTCTCTCGCTGCGCGGCTCACGCCCCGCTCGACGTAGCGCTCGACGACGGGGTCGATGACGCCCTCGACGTCGAGCCAGAGCACTCCGCCCGAAGCGGCCCGGGGGGCAGCCGCCGCGATCGCCGCGGTCAGGATCACGGCCGCGGTCGCGGCACGCACTGGCGAGCGGCCACATCTCATGCTCAAGCCCTAACGGCGGCGAACGCGGCACGCGCCCGATATCGAAGACTCGAGCGCTGCAAAAGGAGCCCCTCATGACCGCGCGCATTCAGTCAGACCCGTTCCGCATGTCTTTTCCCCCCTCCTCCGGCACGCGCGTGCCGCGCGCCGTGAACCTCGTGCTGGGGCTGTGGCTGTTCGCCTCGAGCGCGCTGTGGGAGCAGCCGTACGGCGCCCGCCTCGACGGGTTCGTCGTGGGCGTGGCCATCGCCGTCTTCTCGATCGTGGGCAGCTGGGCCGGCGCCGCGCGCTTCGTGAACACCGCGCTGGCGGTGTGGCTGGCCTTCGCGAGCTTCGTGCTGTTCCGCCTCGAGGGGCCCGCCGCGATCAACGCGGGCGTCGTCTCGGCGCTGGTGTTCGTGCTCTCGCTCTTCCCGAACGGGCCGACGCGCGACGCGCCGCGAGGCGTGACCGAGGGGTGAGCCCCGCGGCAGCGGTCACGCCGCGCCTCCGCGCGGGGGCCGAACCTCGATCGCCTGCTCGACCCGAACCACGCCCGGCACGCCGAGCGCGACGCGAACCGCGAGCACGCGCGCCCACAGATCGGCCACCTGCCCCGTGAGGCGAACGACCCCGTCTGCGACGCGGTGCTCGACGCCGGCGAGCGCCGCGCGGCTCGAGAGCGCTCGGCCGAGCGCCGCGTCGATCTCAGGGTCGGCCCGCGCGGTGAACGAGAGCTCGCGCGGCGACACCTGCAGGTGGTTGTCGACCGCGACCACGCCGGCGACGGCCTGGGCGCGCCGGCCCGCCAGCTCCCACGCGGCGTGCGAGGGCACCCTGCCGAACAAGGTCACGCGGCCGTCGCTGACGTCGACATGGAGGTCGACGCCGCTCGCGGGCAGCGAGGTCAACAGCTGGAGCTTGACGCCCGCGGCCAGGAGCTCGTCGCCCGCCTCACCCGGCGGCGGAGGCGGAGCCCCTCGCTCGCGGCCGCCGAAGCGCTCCCGGGCTTCGACGGGCATGGCGACGCTCCGCACGCCGGGCACGGAGCGCGCGACGCGCACCGCGTGAACGAGCCCCGCGAGGCTCTCGGCGTGGCCCTCGAGGGTGACCGCCCCGCGCTCGACGCCCCGCACACGAAACGCACCGCCGGCGAGGGCCGGGTCGGCCGCGAGCGCGCCCTGCACGTTCGCGCGCAGCACGAAGTCGGGCAGCGACGGCTCGGGTGAGGGGCGCGCTGGCTCGACCTCGATCGCGTTTCTCACCTCGCGGACGCCGGGCACCGAGGCGAGCGCGCGGGCCGCGGCGGCCCGCTGAGCCCGGGTCGGCACGGTGCCGAACAGCGTCACCACGCCGTCGTCGGCGTCGACCTTCACGTCGAGCGCGTTCACGTCGGCCGAGGTGAGCAGCGCGAGCTTCGCGCGCTCGGCGAGCCCGCCCGGCGGCGCCGCGGGCGAGCCCGCGAAGACGATCGACAAGGTCAGCGCGAGGTGTCCCATCGTCACGCGGCGAGCCTCCCCCGCGGGCTCCACGCGACCACCCCGTCGTAGCTCCCGTAGTGCTCGCGCGTGCGGGACGGGAGCACCGACAAGACCGCGATGGCGGCGCCGAGGGCGGCGCTGCTCCAGCGCGACGCGGCGGTGCCGCCGTCGAGGAACCAGGGGGCGACGACGAGCCAGGCACCGAGCGCCAGGTTGAGGAACCGGGCCGGCCGGGCGACCTCGGCGAGCGCGACGACCGAGACCACGATCACGAGGGCGCCCGCGAGGTGGTCGCTGTCGGCCGCGGGAGCCTCGATCGAGATGCCGAAGACCGCCGGCGCGAACATCAGCCACACGCCGGCCGCGACGCTGAGCCACAGGGCCCCGCTGCCGGTGAACCCCCAGAGCATGCCCTTCGGCCGCCAGGTCTCCGGCCTCGCCGCCGGGGCGTCGTCGTCGGGCAGGTTCGCGCCGAGCCAGAACACGCGCCACGCGGAGCGCCCCTTGCGCCGCTCCTGTCGCACGAGCTGCACCATCGCGACGATCTCGTCGAGCGACAGCGGGATCATGAGCAACATCGCCGCGGCCGTGAACAGGCACGGGGTGCACCAGGCGCCGACAGCCAGCGGCTGCATCACGACCAGCGCGATGCTCACGAGGCCCAGCGGCACCACCACGACGCCGAAGATGGCCACCATCCACGGCATCGTGCGCCAGCGCCGCCCGTCGCCCATGAGGCCCATCAACACCTCGAGGAGGTACGTCAGCGCACCGAGCCCCGCATCCGAGACGGGCCACGCCTTCGAGACGTCCGAGGTCAGCACGCGCTCGGTGCCGCCGCCGAAGAACGGGTCCCAGGCGGCGTCGGTGTAGCCGAGCTGGAAGCCCGCCATGTCGCGCGCGGCGAGGAAGCTCGCGAACGACAGCGCGATGATCGGCGCGCGCTGCGGCCACGACGACGGGTTGTACGACCAGCCGGGCGGAACCTCGGCGCCCTTCATCGTCATGCCCATCGGCACGATCAGGCCGAAGCCGATGAGCAGCGCCCCGACGAGCGTGTCGTTCGAGTACGCGGCGGCCTGCGGCGCCCAGAAGACGAGCGGAGCGCAGAGCAACCAGAACCCCACCCCCGCAATGAGCCAGGCCGCGAGCCCGCGGTGGGGCTTGAGCGCGAGCGCCGCCAGCCCGAGCGCGGCCACCCCGCTCAGCACGTCGCTCCACGCCAGGGCGCGGCTCGTGTAGCCGAGCGCGAACGGGCTCGCGATGAGCCAGAGCGCCAGGCCGGCGATCGGGGCGAGCACCCAGCGGTACGGAGCCCAGTGATCGACGGCCATCATGACCATGGGCTCCTTCATCGCCCCGGGTCGCTCGTCGCGGCTCACGACGCCTGCTCCGCGCCGCGGCCCGGCTGCTCGCGCTGCTGCCGCACGAGCCAGCCCGGCGGCGGAAGGTCGTGCTCGCGGTACCACCCCAGCGGGTCGGCGTGGAGCGCCGCGACCATCTCGGGCAGCGTGCCGAGCAGCGTGCGGCGCGGCTGCCAGCGCAGCAGCTGCCGGGCGCGCGAGACGTCGAGCTCGTAGTGATCGTCGGCGAGGTCGATCATCCACGGCTTGATGAAGGGCTCCTCGCCCGGGACCTGGTCGCGAACCCACGCGCCGGCCTTCGCCAGCGGCTTCGGGAGCTGCCGGGTCTCCCATTCTTCGCCGTGCAGCTCGCGCGCGATGGTGCGCTGGATCGTGTCGTACCCGTACGTCTGTGCCTCGCCGATGAGCAGCGTCGTCTCGCGCGGCAGCGCGTGGCGGCACTCGACACAGCGCGCGAACGCCTCGACGGCGTCGTCGAGGTGCACGAACGCCTGTCCCTTCGACACGTCGCCCGGAAACACACGGCTCACCAGGCGCCGCTCGAAGATGCGCGCGATCTGCCGGGCCAGGGGAATCGACTGGCAGCCGTCGCCGTACACTCCCGCGAGGCGGAGCACCACGAGGGGGATGCGGTGCCGGTGCTCGCGCAGCAGCTGCTCGGCGGCGAGCTTCGACTTCGGGTACGCCCAGCGGCCCGCGAGCGGCGAGCCCTCGGTGAGCGGCCTGCCCTTCTCGCCCGGCGCGTGAACGAGCATGCTGCTCGCGAAGATCAGCTGCTCGACGTCGAACGCGTGTAACCGGCGCAGGAGCCTCGCGGTGCCCTCGACCGTCACCGCGTCGTAGAGCGGGCTGGGCTCGCCCGAGAAGTCGTAGAACGCCGCGAGGTGAATGAATGACGCGATGCGGCCGGCGCAGGCGCCGCGCAACCGCCTCAGCGCGGTCTGCACCGTGTCGTCTTTCGTGACGTCGAGGTGAATGTGCTCTCGCAGCGGCGCGATCCGCTTCGGCGGCCGGCTGTCGAGCCCCACCACGTCGTGGGTCTCGGCGAGCCGTCTTGCCAGAGCGCGGCCGATGAGGCCGCTGCTCCCCGTGACGACGATCACGCTCTTCATGACGAGAGTCGATCGGAGCATTTCCCGTTCCGCCACCCCGGGTCGCGCGGTTGCACGGCCGGCCCGTGGGCGGCAGATCTCCTTCATGTCGCTCGCCGCCGGAGCCGCAGGCACGCTCGCCGTCGAGCTCTCGGAGCGTCTCGAGCGCGCCGTGCTCGGCGACGAGCCCGTGTACGCGGCGAAGCGGGTCGCGCGCCGCCTCTTCGGCCCACGGGTGCCGGGCAGGCTGTTGAGGTGGACGTACGGGCCGCTGCTCGGGCTCGCGGCGGGCCGGGCGCTCGAGGGCCGCTCATGGCCGTTCGCCGCAGAAGCAGCCGGGGTGGGCTGCTGCGTCTTCGCGTTCGAGCTCGCCGCGATGCCGGCGGCCGGCGCCACGCCGCCGGTGCGGCGCTGGCCGGCCGGCCACGTCGCGGCGCTCTTCGTGCACACGCTGGCGTTCGGGCTCGGCTTCGCCGCGGCCCGGCGCCTCTAGCGCTCACCGGATCGTCGCGCGCGGATCAGGCCACGCCAGCACGACGCCCAGCGTTCTCTCGAGCAGGGCCTGAAACGCGGCGAGCAGGCCGGCGTCGGCGCGCACCTGGCGCGGCGAGAGCTTCCGCTCCAGGCAGAACGCCGCGAGCGCGCCGGCGGCCTCGCCGATGTTCCACTCGACCGGGTGCAGCCGGTAGCAGCCGTTCGTGATGTGCGTGACGCCGATGTTCTTCGCCGCCGGCAGCAGGTTCTCGATGCGCACCGGCAGCAGGGCGCCGAGGGGAATCTGAAACGGCCACGAGCTCAGATCGACGTAGGTGCGCTGACGCGTCGTCGGGTGCAGGTCGATGCGGTAGCTGCCGACCCCGACGCTGTCGGGGAAGTGCTCGGCGCCCTCGAGCCCGGGTCGCGCGTCGACCGCGACGTGCTGCTCGCAGACCGTGAGCTCGGCCTTGATGCGCCGGCTCTCGCGCACGTACACGTGCTTCGCGAGCCCGTCGCCGGTGCCGAGCACGTCGCCGCGCAGCCGCAGCCCCCGGTAGCCGAGGCCTCCGTCACGGCGCGGCGCCTGCGTCTGCATCCAGTAGACGAACGAGAGGCTGAGCTGCCGCGCTCCGCGGACGTGCCGCGCCCGCTCTTCGTCGGACACGCCGACGAGCGGGCCGAGCCAGTAGTCGACCTGCGGCCAGTTGACGAGCGAGATGTCGCTGGCGAACCGGCCCGCGGGGTAGTGCGCCGCGTAGAGAATGCGGCGGAAGTTCCAGAGATCGTCGGCCGAGTCGTCGGCGCTCTCGAAGATGGCCTGGCGCCGCACGTCGAGCGTGACCGGGTCGACGAACACCCAGCCGAGCTGCGGCCCCGGCCAGAACGCGGCCTGGTACCGGCTCCAGAAGTCGAAGTCTTCGGGGCGATCGATCGTGTGGTCCTCGCCCGGCAGGTAGTCGATCGCGAAGCAGGCGGTGACGGCCTGCTGGTCGAGCGGGTCGGCGGGGCCGTCGAGCGCGTGCGGCTCGCCCGTCTGGGCCCGGCTCTCGGCCCCGATGACGTGCTCGACGTTCGCGAGCGGGAGCAGCTCGCCGAGCTCGGTCGCGTCGAGCACGAAGGGCGCGGTCACGACGACGTCGCGCCCTTCCAGCGTGTGGCGGAGCTTCACCGCCCGCACCCGATCGCCCTCGACGTCGACCGCCACCGGCCGCGTCGAGGTCCACACCTCGAGCTGCGCCGCCGACTGAAACGGCGCGAGCAGCTCGTACAGCACCGCGAGGGCGACGCGCGGCTCGTGGCAGAGCGCGCTCACGCGGCCGCGGCCGGGGTTCAGGTGATTGTCGAACCGTGGCCCGGGCAGCAGCGGGTAGTTGCGCCGGTAGTACTCGCGGATTCCGCGGCGCAGCTGCTGGTACGTCGCGGTGCAGCCGGTGCCCTCGATCCACGGGTGCTCGTCGGGCGGCACCGCCTGCGCGGTCAGCTGGCCGCCGATCCACGTCGTCTCTTCGGTGAGCACGACCCTCTTGCCGAGCCGCAGCGCCGCCAGCGCCGCAGCGCAGCCGCCGAGGCCGCCGCCCACGACCAGCACGTCGGCGCGCCGCTCATGCATGGCCGCCGCCCGCCTCGCTGCCCGCCTGGGCCGGCCTCGCGGCCAGCAGCTCGAGCAGCAGCCGCTGATTGGTGCGCGCGCGCTCCTGCAGCCGATCGAGCGAGGCGGCCACCCGGGCCTTCAGCGCGTCGCGCTCGCCCCAGGCCCGATCGACCGCGGCGATGAGCTGCCCGGCCGTCGTCGCGTCGAGCGGCGGAGCACACATGCCGAACTCGTTCAAGAAGGCCGCGACCTTCTCGGAGTACGGCAGCCCGAGAAACGGAGTTCCCGCGAGCGCCGAGAACAGCAGGAAGTGCAGCCGCATGCCGACCGCGAGCTGGAAGTGGCCGAGCAGCGTCACGATCTGCCCCGGCGTGTAGAGGCGCTTCAGCACCGTCGCGCGCGGAGCGTGGCGCATCTGCCCCACGACGCCGTGGCTGTGCCTCACGTCGTTGTCGGCCTCGAGCGGCACGAACACCACCTCGGCGTCGAAGCGGTCGACGAGGTAGTCGGCCGCGCTCGCGAGCAGCTGGTGGTAGTGCTCGGAGTCGAGGTGCGGCGCGGCGGGCCCCGGCTCGCGCACGGAGAACGCGACCAGCCGGCTGGTGAAGTCGATCGCCTCGAAGTGCGCGAGCTCGGCGGCGCTGATCGGCTCGGCCGGCAGGAGCACCGCGGGGTCGGCGGTCAGGCGGATCTCCTGGCTGACGGCCAGCCCCTCGAGGGCGTGCTGCGACCGCGCGTCACGCACGGTGACGAGCGCGGCGCGATCGAGCACCTCCTTCACGCGCGAGCGAACACCCGGGTCGGTGAGCGGCCCCGCGCTGACGGCGTAGACCATCACCGGCACGCCCAGCTCCTGCGCGAGCGAGACCTCGCGGAGGAACAGGTCGGCGTCGCCGTCGTAGAGAATGCCGCCGCCCCCGAGCACGAAGAGGTCGAGCCCCTCGAGGTGTGTGACGGCGTCGCGGCGCGAGAGACCTCCGAGCGGCAGGGCCCGGTCGACCTCGTGCCAGGAGCGCGTGTGCTCGGGGTTGCGCGAGAACACCGTCACGTCGACCGGCCCGGCCATGCGCAGCGTGGCGAGCACCGCGCTCAAGATGGCCTCGTCGCCCAGGTTGCGGCCGCCGTAGGAGCCCGAGATCGCCACCCGGAGTGTGCCACGCGGATGCATACGGCTCTGGTAACGGTGGCGATGGCGCGCCCGCCACTGGCGCGCGTCACCGGCGTGGCCGCGGCGAGGTGCGTCGTGAAACGCGCAGGCGCGCGGCTTAGCTGATCGATCATCATGACCCCGTACGACGCGGTACGCCCGTGAGCTGCCTCGCCTTCGCTGCCGCCGCCGCGCTCCTCGCCGCCGCTCCGCCGGGTGAGGCAGCGAAGCGGTGCCCTCAAGCTCCGGGTCGGCCCACCCCCGACGACCGGGGCACCCTCGCGACGCTGCATCACCACTCGGCGGTCATGGTGCGCCTCGGAGCCCTGGCGCCGGCGCGGAGCAGCTCGGCGCAGATCGCGTCGTTCGGGGCCGATCTCGTCGAGCACCACGCGCGTGCGAACCGCGCCATCGGCGCGCTCTCGCGCGAGCTCGGCGTCACGCTCGTCTTGCCGCCGCCGAGGGACGAAGCCGAGGCTGCGCGCCGGAAGTCGATCGGCGGGCGAATCGCCGTGCTGGAGCTGCTCCGGGGCGACGACTTCGATCGCGCCTTCGCGCGTGTGACGGCCGACGCGCACCAGCAGGCCCTCGATCGGTCGCGCGACACGCTCGACGAGACCTGCCACCCGCGCGTGCGCGAGCTGCTGGCCGAGCAGGTGCTCGGGCTCGAGCGGCTGCTCCGCACCGCCGAGGCGCTGAGCCGCGCGACCCGCGTCGCCCCGCAGGCCGAGCGCGCGCGCTGACCTCCACGGGTTGACGGCCGTCACGCACGCCGGCCGTGCCGGCTGCGGCGGCGAGGCAGGTTGACGCCGCCGCGCCCGTTCGGGCTCCGCGGCCCGCGTGGTTGGCGAGGGTTCACGCCGAGCACGCATGTTGCGTCTGTACCGATCGATGTCCGCTCCATCGCGCGCCCGTGAGCACGCGCCGAGCCCAACCCTGGAGAACCGTCATGTCATTCAAGAGCCCCCTGCTGATCGCCGCCGCCCTCGCTGCCTCTGCCTGCATGCACCGCATGCAGGAGGTGAAGCTCTCGACGGCAGCCGAAGGAATCCCCGCGGCCCAGGGCGCCGTGAAGACCTCGAGCACGCCCAACGACAACACGAAGCTCATCGTGCAGGTCGAGCACCTCGCTCCGCCTGGCCGCGTCGAGAGCGGCGCCACGACGTACGTGGTCTGGGCGAAGCCCGACGGCTCGGGCGCGGCGCAGAACATCGGTGCGCTGCTCGTCGACGACAACCTGAAGGGCTCGCTGACGACGGTCGTGCCGTTCGACACGTTCGAGGTCTTCATCACCGCCGAGCCCAGGCCCGAGGTCACCGCGCCGACGGGGCAAGAGCTCCTCGCCGCGAACGTCAACCCGCGGTGAGCGCAGTGACGCCGCGCTCGAACGCCGGCGCCGCAGATGTCATGAAGCGGTAACGCACCGTCGCCCGAGCGAGGTCACCGGTCGCGCCCGCACGAGAGAGCGCGAGCGATTTCGGTGCGCGGGGCGCGCTTTCGCGCGCGCATGAAAGGTGCGCTCATTACTCCGTGCACCGCTCGCGGCCATTTCGGCTCGCGGCGAAACCGGAGACACAGCACATGAACTACCTGAATCGGTGGGGCGGTCCGTCCATGTTGAACCTGAAGCGCGACGTCGAGAACCTGCTCGAGGAGTACTCTGCGCCCCGGTGGATGCGCCGCGAGGTGGAGCGCGTCTTCGACGAGATGCCCTCGCCGCGCGCGATTCGTCGCGAGCTCGACGCGATGCTCGACACGTACAGCTCGCCCGAGCTGCGCTGGCAGCTCACCCACCTGTTCGACGCCTTCCCGGGCATCAGCCGCGAGACCGGCGTCGGCCGGCGCGGCGACCGCTTCGTGCCCGCAGTCGACTGCAGCGACCGCGACGGCGAGTACGTCGTCCGCGCCGACCTGCCCGGCATGCGCGAGAAGGACATCGAGCTGCACCTCGACGACGACCACCACCTCGTGATCAAGGGCGAGCGCCGCGACGACGAGTCGCGCAACGTGCACGGCTACCAGATCCGCGAGCGCGCCTGGGGCGCGTTCACGCGCTCGATTCCGCTGCCGACGGGTGTCGACCGGTCGCAGATCCAGGCCGACTTCCGGCTGGGCGTGCTCGAGATTCGCGTGCCGAAGACCGCCAACACCTGGACACGGCGGATCCCCGTCACGATCCGCGACGAGCGCGCGCTCGCGGGCAACGGCCAGGCGACGGTCACCGCGAGCTGACGCAGCAGACGAAGCACGGCCTTGGGGCGCGCCGCCGCTGCGAAGCGGGCAGCGGCGGCGCCTCTCGACCCTCACCGGCCACCGCGCCAGCACGGAAATTGCGTGCACTGTGGCCCATGAGCACCACACTGCATCGAGCCATGGCCGCTGCCGCGATCGCGGCGCTTCTGATGATGGGCTGCACCACGACCTCCGTCGTGAGCACCTGGAAGCAGCCCGGCGCGGACCTCGCCGCGCTCGGGAAGATCGTGGTGCTCGTCAAGGTCGAGGACCCGGCGCTGCGGCGCACCGCCGAGGAAGAGGTCGCCCGCGCGTTCGAGGCGCAGGGCGCCGTCCCCGCGCTCGATCTCCCCGGCGCCGCCGGGCAGCAGACCCCCCAGGTGCTCGAAGCGGCGATCGAGGCCGGCCACTTCGAGGCGGCCGTGGTGATGCGGGTCGTGCGCGTCGAGCACGAACCCGTGTGGAGGCGCAACATCTCGTACTCGGGCCCCTCCTCGGTCTTCGCGCAGGGGTGGTACCGATCGCAGTACTTCGACGTCGATCGCCTGGTCCGCGTCGAGACGAGCCTCTACGCGCTCCCGTCCACCGAGCTCTTGTGGTCGGCCACGACGCGCACCGCCAACCCGAGCGATGTCCGGGAGCTCTTCGAAGAGACCGCGCTCGAGATCCGCGAGGCGCTCGAAGCAGCCCAAGGCCCGCCGGCGCGGCCTCAGCGGTCCGGCGCCCGCGCGTCCTGCACCACGACGTCGAGCTCGCCGCGCACCGCGACGACCCGAGCCTTCGCCCCGCGCGAGCCAGAAGAGAACTCGAGATCCACCTCGGCGTCGCCGACGCGCAGCTGCTCCAGCCGCAGGTGCTCGACGAACGCGGGCAGCACCGGCCGCACCACGGTCAGCCGGCGCTCGAACGCATCGGGCTCCAGGCCGAGCAGCGCCTGCAGCATCAGCGGCACCGAGCCCGCGGCCCAGGCCTGCGGGTGGCACGCGACCGGGTAGCGCACCGGCACACCGAATCCCTCCCGGGGAAAGCCGGCGAACAGCTCGGGCAGCCGGTGGTGCTCGAAGAACGTCGACGCCTCGACGAGGTCCGAGAAGATGCGGCAGGCCGCGTCGTCGAAGGCATAACGCTTGAGGCCGGCGGCGATGAACGCGTTGTCGTGCGGCCACACCGTGCCGAGGTGGTAACCCAGGGGGTTGTACGCGCGCTCCTGCGCAGAGAGCGTGCGCACGCCCCAGCCGCTGTACAGGCCGTCGGACATCAACCGCTGCGCGACCGCGGTGGCCCGTCCCGGGCGCAGCGCGCCCGCCCACAGCGCGTGCCCCGGGTTCGACGAGACGACGTCGAGGGGCTCGCGCTTCGGGCCCTGCAGCCCCAGCGCGAAGTACTGCCGCTTCTCGAGCCAGAAGTCGCGGTCGAGGCGGTCGCGCATCGCCCTCGCCCGCCGCTCGAGCGACCGCGCGCGAGCCCCGTCGCCGCTCCTCTGAAAGAGCCGGGCCGCCGCCCGCCACGCCGCCACCGCGTAGGCCTGGACCTCGACGAGCGCCACCGGAGGCCGAGCCACCTCGCCGCTCCGCTGCAAGATCGAGTCGCCCGCATCCTTCCACCCCTGGTTCACGAGGCCCTTCGCGCTGTCGACGTCGCTCTCGTAGTCGATGAGGCCGTCGCGCCCGTCGAAGCTCGCCATCCACCCGAGCGCGAGGTCCACGGCCCCGCGGAGCTCCTCGAAGAGCGAGAGCGACCCCGTCCACCGGGCGTGCTCGTCGAGCACGATCAGGAACAGCAGCGTGGCGTCGACCGAGCCGTAGTACGGCGTGTGAGGCACGCGCCCCAGCCGGGCGAGCTCGCCGTCGCGCAGCTCGTGCAGGATCTTCCCCGGCGCCTCGTCTCGCCACGCGTCGTGCTCGCGGCCCTGAAAGCGCGCGAGCAGGCGCAGCGTCTGGGCCGCGATGTGCGGGCGGAACGCGAGCGTCTGCAGCGCGCACACCAGGCTGTCGCGGCCGAACAGCGTCACGAACCACGGCACCCCGGCGGCGAAGTAGTGCTGCCCGCCCATCGAGCTGCGCAGCGCGCGCAGGTCGAGCACCGACCTCTCGAAGACGCGGTCGAGCCGGCCGCTGCTCGACCGCACCTGCGCGAAGCCCTCGACCCACTCGGAGCTCGACCGCTCGAACGCGTCGCGCACCGTGCCGCGCGCACGCACCGAAGCGCGCCGAGCCCTGCCGCGGCGCCCGGACTCGGTCTCCGAGAGCTCGAGCGAGACGACGAGGCGGTGCTCCTGCCCGGGCTCGAGCGCGAGGTCGAACCGGGCCTCCCCGCCGCGCCGGCGGGCCGGCGGCTGCGAGAAGTGCACCACGAGCTCGCGGTCGCGGCCGTCTGCCCCGCGGTAGCCGAACGACAGGCCGCGCGCGCTCCACTCGGGCTCGCGGCGCCGGCCCGGCTGCTCGTCGCTCAGCGAGCGGATGACGAAGACGTCGGCGAAGTCGGCGTCGAACCGGAGCGTGAACGTCAGCCGGTGAGGCCGCGTGTGGAAGTTGCGAATGGCCAGCTCGTCACGCAGCGCGAGATCTTCGAAGTCGATGGCGTGCCGCCACGTGATCCCCAGCTCCTGGCGGCCGAGGCCGTCGAGCTCGGGGTTCGTGAGCTGGAAGATCGACCGGAACCCGTCGGCGCTGCTCGCCGCGAGCGCCTCGGGCGCGGCGCCGCACAGCTCGAGCTCGTAGCGGCTCAGGTACCGGCAGTCGTGGAAGTAGAGGCCCAGGCCGTGGCCGCCGCCGCCCGGCACCGCTCCGTCGGGCCGGCAGAGAAACGCGAGGTCGCCGTCCTTGATCACGACGGCGTCGCCGATGCCCGAGACCTGCGCGGGCGCGGCCTGCGTCAAGAGCCTCCGCTTCCGGCCCGACCGCCCCGAGGTGTTCGAGGAGCGCGTCATTGCACGAAGTACAGCACGGTCATTCCACCCAGGTAGACGGCGACCGCGGCGGCCGAGTCCCACCCGATGCCGAGCAGCGTGCGGTCTTCGCGCTCCATCAGGCCCCACAGGTAGATGCAGGTCATCACCGCCCCGATGACGCTCACGAACACGACCGTCGGCTCGGCGTGCGCCAGGATCGAGTCCTTCCGGTACAGGAGCTCGGCCACGAACAAGAGCCCCACGTCGAACGCGTTGCTGCCGAAGATGTTCGACATCGCCATCGTGTAGCGGTCGCGGCGCGCCGCCGAGACCGTCGTGCTGACCTCGGGAAGAGACGTCGCGAGCGCGAGCAGCGTGGCGCCGAGAAACGCCGAGCCGAGCCCCGTCGCCTCGGCGAGGCGCTCGGCGGTGACCGTCGCGAGCCAGCCGGCGCCGAGGACCACCCCGCTCAGCGCCCCGAACAAGAGCCACAGCGCCGCCGTCGAGCGCCCCGACTCGGCTTCGGGGCCCGCGTCTTCCTTCATCGAGCGCTCGGCGTCTTCGCCGGTCGGCTGCCAGCGCGGGCGCGTCCTCGCGCGGTAGACGAGGACCATCACGAGCACCCACACGGCGAACAGGGCCACCACCCACGTGCTCGTCGACGCAACCTGCGGCACGCCCTTCACGGTGATGCCGCCGATGACGAGGAGCAGCATCATGATGAGCCCCACGCCCTCGATCAGCAGCACGAACCTCGGGCGAAACGCGGTCATCGCGCCGCGCCGCTTCTTCGCGCCGTCGGCGATCGCGAGGATCGCGGTCTGCAGCGCCACGCCTCCGAGCAGGTTGTGCACCGCGAGCGTCGGGTTGTCGAGCACCCACACCGCGGTCACCGTCGTCGCCACCTCGGGCAGCGACGTGGCCGCCGCGAGCAGCAGCATGCCGGTGAAGGCCTGCCCGAGCTTCGTGCGCTCGGCGATCACCGCGGCGTACCGCTCGAGGCGCGTGCCGGCGAGCCAGATCGCCGCGGCCGAGACGGTGAACAGCGCGACGTGCAGCCACAGCGGCAGGTCTCTCAGCACGTCACGGCTCCTCTCGCCCGAGCGCGGCGTAGTACGCGGCGGCGGCGCGCAGCTGCTCGGGGGTCAGCCGCGGCGCGACGTGCTCCATGAGGTGCGCGTACGGCGTGCCGCCGCGGTGCCCGTCGCGGAACAGCTCGAGCTGCAGCACGAGGTAGCTCTCGTACTGGCCGGCGAGCTTCGGGTAGTGCGCGTCGTGCGCGTGGCTCGACGGCCCGTGGCACTCCGCGCACGCCGGCACGCCGGCGGGCGGAACCCCCTGGTAGACGACCTCGAGGCCGGGCGGCGCCTCGCCGCCGGCGCCTCCCGCCGCTCGCGTGAGCACGCGCGCGTCTTCGTCACCGAAGCCGCCCAGGGCCGCGTACCACCCGGCGAGCTCGGCGCGGTCGGCCGGCGGCAGGCCGAACGCGATCGGCTCCATGATGCCGCTGTGCCGGCGGCCCTCTGCGTAGGCGTCGAGCGTGCCGAGCAGGTACTCGCGCCGCTGCCCCGCGAGCTTCGGAAACGCGCCGCTGCCGCGGCCTTCGCCCCGGGGGCCGTGGCAGCGCGCGCACGCCCGGGCCGAGCGGGGCATCGGCGGGTCGAGCTCCGAGAGCGGCGGCGCACCGGCGGCCGGCTCCCCGGTCTGCCCGAAGACGAGCGCGCGGTAGCCGGGCGCGTCGAGCCGGGGCAGCTCGCGCAAGAAAGAGACCACCGCCCGCACCTCGTCGTCGCGGTGCTGGGTGGGCCACGCCGGCATGCCGGTGAGCTTGATGCCGTGCTTCACCAGGTAGAACAGCTCGTCGTCGTCCCACGTCGGCACCCGCGCCGAGAGCTCGGGCGGCGCGGGGAGCATCGCCGCCGCGATGCGGGGGATGCCGGAGGCCGGGCTGCCGTGGCACGGCCGGCAGCCGCCCTCGTAGTGCCCTGCCCCGCGCAGCACGAGCTCCTTCGACCCGAGCGCGCCGACCTTCATGCCGAGCGTGTGCGTCGAGACCGAGCGCCGCTTGCCGAGCTCGAGGATCCACCGGGTGACCCCCCAGTGCCCCGCGCTCGCCTTCAGGGGGATCACGCCCGACAACCCCACCGCCGCCATGAGCAGCCCGGCCGCGGCGAACGCCGCGAGCACGGTGAAGAGCCGCACGCGCGCCGGGTAGCTCATCGCCGCTCCTGTGCGAGGCCGCGCGGCGCTGCGAGCAGCTGCGCGGTGAGCGCGAGCCCGCCGGCGAGGTACGCGACGCCTCCGCCGACGAGCATGATGACGCCGCCGAGCTCCTGGTCGGCGAGCGCGCCCGCGCCGTGGTGCGCGTAGAGGGGCCGCGTCGCCAGCGCGAGCAGCGCGCCGAGCAGCGTCATGTGCATCGAGGTCAGCAGCAGGCCGATCACCCCGGCCGCCCGCGCCTGCAGCGACGCGCGCCACAGCCAGAGGCTGAACAGCAGAAACGAGCCCTGCTCGAGCGCGAACCCGAGCGCCGAGTGCCGCGCGAAGTGGTGCAGCGCCGGAGCGTGCCAGGCCCAGACGACCGCGAGCTCGGCGAACGAGACCGGCACCGGCGCGGCGAGCGCGCTCGGCAGCCGCGAGCTCGAGAGGCCGAGGGCGAGCAGCGGGGCCGCGGCGGCGACGACGGCCATGTGCACCGCCATGTGCGCGGAGAACGCGCCGGGGAGCAGCCCGGGGAGCGGCGAGAGCCACCCCGCCGCGAGGAGCAGCAGCCCCGCCGCGAGGCACGCTCTCTTCGCGGGCGCGCTCACCGGCAGCTCCCGATGAACACGGCGGGCAGCACGGCGTAGACCACCGCGATGCCGCTGACGCCCGAGAGCAGCAGGCTCGCGAACCCGAGGAAGCGGTAGCGGTCTTCCGGAGTGTCGGCGTCGTGAGGCAGCTTCGAGCCGCCCAGCCGGTGCCGCCGCCAGCCGCGCGCGCCGATGAGCGCGATGCCGGCCAGCGCGACGGCCGTGAGCGCGAAGATGAACAGCTGCACGGGCCACAGCGAGCCCGAGGCCGCGGCCAGCTTCGCGCAGAAGATCGCGGCCACCCCGTACGACAGCAGCAGGTGCGCCGCCCAGATGAGCGGAGACGCCGCCAGCCACCACAGGCTCTCGTTCGCTTCGCTCATGTGGTCAGGGGGAAGCCGGCCGTGACCGCGACCGTGATGGCGGCGGTGAGCGCGGTGAAGTGCCAGAACAGCACGACGTTCTGGATGTCGATGTCGTGCCGCGCGGTCATGCGGCCCGCGAGGCGGCTGACGAAGCAGTAGGCGAGCATCACCACGCCCGCTCCGGTGTGAAGCACCGTCCACGCCATGAGCAGCCACACGATCGCGTCGTACGCGTGCGCCGACGGCGTGAGCCCCGTCGCCCAGGGCCCCGCGAGCAGCGCCGCCGCGCCACAGGCGGCGAGCACCATCGCCAGCGCCGTGCTCACGTAGAAGCGCAGGCCGCGGTCGTTGCCGTTCGCGCGCCGCGCGAGCAGCGTGAGCGCCCACGCGGCCAGCAGCCCCGCGCCGCCGAGCAGCGGCCAGAACAGCCCCGGCCCGTTCGCCCCCGGCCGGGGGAAGTCGTCACGCACCGTCCAGAAGAAGAAGTAGCCGAAGACGATGCACACGTACGCCGTGAAGACGGCGAGCAGCGTGATCAGCATGGCCCACCAGCCGACCGAGGCGGGGCCCGAGACGTACAGCGGCAGCTCGAGCCCGAGGCCCACGTGCTTCGTCGCCCGCTCGGGCTTCACGGCGCTGCCCACCCACAGCCAGCGCCAGAAGATGCCGATCGACAGCACGAAGCTCAGCACCGCGGCCCACCACAGGTGGAACGTGCCGAAGATGAAGAAGCCCCCGAGCGCCAGCGCGCCCACGAGCGGAATGAAGCTCGGCCCGGGCAGCCGCTGGCACTGCTGGGGCTTCGCGTCGATGACCGACGTGACGAGCGTCTCGCGCAGGCCCTCTTCCGCGTCGGGCAGGTAGAAGCGGCCCTGATCGATGTCGCGAACGAGGTTCGGCTGCTCCCACAGCGGGTAGCGGCCGTCGATCTCGGGTATCGAGCGGATGCCCCAGGGCTTCGCCGGCATCTCTTGCACCCACTCGAGCGTGCCGGCGCCCCACGGGTCTCTCGGGCTCTTTCGCTTCTTCGGCCACAGCACGTCGGCCACCACCACGGCGACGCCCGCGGCCAGCACGAACGCCCCTACGGTCGAGAGCAGGTTCGGCAGCTCGAGCCCGAGCCCCTCGGGGTAGGTGAACACCCGCCGCGGCATGCCGCGCATGCCCGAGAGGTGCATCGGCATGAACGTGACGTTGAAGCCCACGAACGCGAGCCAGAACGCGATCGTGCCCAGCCTGTCCGACAAGAGCTTCCCGCTGACGATCGGGTAGAAGTAATAGAGCCCCGCGATGATCGGGAAGATCGCGCCGCCGATCAGCACGTAGTGGAAGTGCCCGACCACGAAGAACGTGTCGTGCGCCTGGAAGTCGAACGGAGCGAGCGCCACCATCACGCCCGTCAGCCCGCCGAGCACGAAGATCGCGAGCGCCCCCACCGACCACAGCATCGGCACCGAGCGCTTCACCTTCCCCGCCCACAGCGTGGCGATGAAGCAGAAGAACTGCACGCCGGTGGGTATCGCGACCGCGCTCGAGGCCGCCGAGAACAGGCCCAGCGAGATGCCCGGCAGCCCCGTCGTGTACAGGTGGTGCACCCACAGCCCGAACGAGATGAAGCCCGTGCCGACGGCCGCCAGCACCACCCAGCCGTAGCCCGAGATGGGCCGCCGCGCGAACGTGGGCACGATCATCGCCACCAGCGCGATCGACGGCAGAAAGATGATGTAGACCTCGGGGTGCCCGAACAGCCAGAACAGGTGCTGCCACAGCAGCGGGTCGCCGCCGCGCGCCGGGTCGAAGAACGGCCAGTCGAACGCGCGCTGGACCTCGAGCAGCATGCTCCCGCAGATCAGCGGCGGGAACGCGAAGACGATCATCGCGGCCCCCACCAGCGTGTACCAGGCATACAGCGGCATCAGGTGAATGCGCATGCCCGGCGGGCGGCACTTCAGCGCGCCGACGATCAGCTCCACCGCCGACGCGATCGCCGCCACCTCGATGAACGAGAACCCGAGCAGCCAGATGTCGGCGCCGATGCCCGGCTGGTACGCCGACGTCAGCGGCGGGTACATGAACCAGCCGCCCTTCGGCGCCGCGTCGAAGAAGATCGAGCCGCACAGGAAGAGGCCGCCCAGCACGAAGCACCAGAAGCCGAACGCCGCGAGGCGGGGAAACGGCAGGTCGCGCGCCCCGAGCATCTGCGGCATCAGCGTCACCGCGATCGCCTCGAAGATGGGGATCGCGAAGAGGAACATCATCACCGAGCCGTGCACGGTGAACGCCTGGTTGTAGTGGTCGGCCGACAGCACCCCCGCGTTCGGCGTCGCGAGCTGCAGCCGCATCAAGAGCGCCAGCACGCCCGCGAACAGGAAGAAGACGAACGCCATCGCCGTGTACCAGAGGCCCACCTCGGTGTTGTTCACCGCCGACCAGTAGCGGAAGCCCGTCGGCGTCTCCCACGCCTTCTCGAGCCGCTCGGCCTGCGCGCGCTGCAGCTGCTCGGGCGGCTCGTGCTCGAGCGGCTCGACGTCGGGCGGCCCGGCCGCGGCGGTCGCCTTGCCCCGAGTCACTTCAGCCCCTCGAGCCACGCGGCGAGCGCGCCGGCGTCTTCGGCCGGCAGCAGGTGAAAGGCCGGCATACGCACCTCGGGCTTGATGACGTGCGGCTGCCGCACCCACCGCGCGAGCGCCTCGGCGCCGTTGCCCAGCGTCGCCGCGGCGAGCGAGCGGCGGCCTCCGACGTGCGTCAGGTCGGGCCCCACCCGGCTCCGCGCCGCCGTGCCGCGCACCGCGTGGCAGGCGCCGCACCCCGCCGAGAGGAACACGGCCGCGCCGCGCGCATCGCCGGCTGCGGCGGGCCGGGCCTGCCCCGCGAGCCAGCGATCGAAGGCCTCGCGCTCTTCGACGACCACGTAGAACGCCATCAGCGCGTGCGAGGCGCCGCAGTACTCGGCGCAGGCGCCGCGGTACACGCCCACCCGCTCGGGGTGCAGCGTCAGCCGCGTGGTGCGCCCGGGAATCATGTCGACCTTGCCGCCCAGGCCCGGCACCCAGAACGAGTGAATGACGTCGGGCGCGTCGAGCACGAGCTCGACCGGCTCCGACACCGGCAGGTGCAGCTCGTTCGCGAGCTCCACCGGCTCGCCGCCCTCGCGCCCGTACGTCACGCGCCACCACCACTGCAGCCCGCTCACGTGGACGCGCAGGCTGCCGGGCGGCGCCGGAGCGAGCAGGCCCTGCAGCAGCCACAGGCTGTACGCGAGCACGCCCGCCAGCACGACGGTGGGAAAGACGACTCCTCCGCCGACGATGAGCAGCCGCTCGCGGTCGGGCCGCGGCCCGTCGCGCTTCAGGTAGGCCGCCCAGACCGCGAGCGCCGTCACCCCGAGCCAGATGAGGCCGCCGCCGGCCACGAGCCACCAGAACAGCGACGCGAGCTGCCGCGCCTCGCGGCCCCCCGGGTCGAGCGCCGACTGCTCGCCCGCACACCCCAGAAGACACGTCACGCAGGCGAGCCTCACCGCCTTCGCCACAGCCACCTCCCCACGCCGTACGCCGCGAGGCCGGCCGCGGCGACGCCCACGGCCGCCGCCGCCACCCGCCGGCGCCGGGGCACCGGCAGCACGACGTCGCTCCAGCCACGCTCGACGGGCTCGGCCGCCGGGCCCTTCGGCCCCTGCTGCCGCGCGATCTGCAGCACCTGCGCGAGGTGCAGCGCCCTGCGCCCGGTGAGCTGGCGAATCTGCTCGCGGCACGAGAAGCCGTCGGCGATGACCAGCGTGCCCTGCGGCGCCGCCCGCACCGCCGGCAGCAGCACGCGCTCGCCGCACGCCACCGACACCGCGTGGTGCTCGCGCTCGTAGCCGAAGCCGCCCGCGAGGCCGCAGCACCCCGAGTCGAGCACCTGCGCCTGCAGCCCCACCGCCTCGAGCACCTTCGCCTGCGCCGAAAGCCCCAGCACCGCCTTCTGGTGGCAGTGCCCGTGCACGACCGCGCGCCGCTCGAGGCGCGGCGGGCGCCACCCGCCGTCTCTGACGAGCAGCTCGTCGAGCGTCACCGCCTGGCGCGACAGCGCCTGCGCGACCGCGTCGGTCGGGAACAGGTTCGGGAGCTCGTCGCGAAACACGGCGAGGCAGCTCGGCTCGACGCCCACCACCGGCACCGAGGCCTCGACCAGGGGCTGCAGCGTCCACATCACCTTGCGCAAGAGCCGCTTCGCGCGGGGCAGCATGCCGCTGTCGTAGAGCGGCCTGCCGCAGCACAGCGGGGCGTCGGCGACCCGCACGCGGAAGCCGGCGTGCTCCAGCACCTCGACCGCGGCGATCAGCACCGCCGGCTGCCAGTGATCGTTGAACGTGTCGGCCCACAGGAGCACCGGCGAGCGCCCCACGTTGCGCGCCGCGCGGGAGCGCCACCACTCGCGAAACGTCACGTTTGCGAACCTCGGCAGGTCGCGCTCCTGCGCGAGGCCGAGCGCCGCCTTCATCACCGCCGACAGCACCGGCGCGTGCATCGCCGCGTTGGCGAGGCCCGGCGCGAGCGCCGCGAGGGACGCCCAGACGTCGATGAGGCCGAACGCGTAGGCGGCGGCCGGGCGCAGCCTCCCCCGGTAGTAGTGCGAGAGGAACTCGGCCTTGTAGGTCGCCACGTCGACGCCGACCGGGCAGTCGCTCTTGCAGCCCTTGCACGACAGGCACAGGTCGAGCGCGCCGCGCACCGCCTCGCTCTTCCACCCGTCGGGGAGCCCTCCGCGCATCGTCTCGAACAGCAGGTGCGCGCGGCCGCGCGTCGAGTGCGCCTCTTCGCGCGTCACCATGTAGCTGGGGCACATCGTGCCCCCGCCGAGCCGGCGGCACTCGCCCACGCCGACGCAGCGCTCGGTGGCGCGCGCGAAGCTCCCGCCGTCGTCGGGGTAGGCGAAGTGCGTCTGCACGCGCGGCGGCCGGTACGCGGGCCCGAGCCTCAGATCCTGATCGAGCCTCCGCGGGCGAACCACCTTGCCCGGGTTCATCTTCCCGTCGGGGTCGAAGAGATCTTTCAGCTCTTCGAACGCCCGGAGCAGCCCCGCACCGAACATGCGGGGCAACAGCTCGGCGCGCGACTGCCCGTCGCCGTGCTCGCCCGAGAGCGAGCCGCCGTAGCGCACCACCAGGTCCGCCGCGTCTTCCACGAACGCGCGGTAGCGCGCGACGCCTTGCGGGCTGCGCAGGTCGAAGGGGATGCGGGTGTGCACGCAGCCCTGGCCGAAGTGGCCGTACAGCGACGCGCGGAACCCGTAGCGCGACAGCAGCGCCTGGAAGTCGCGCAGGTACTTGCCGAGCCGCTCGGGCGCGACCGCCGCGTCCTCCCAGCCCTCCCAGGTGTCGCGGTGCCCCGGGACTCGCGCCGTCGCGCCCAGCCCCGACTCGCGCACGGCCCACAGCAGCTCGGCCTCTCTCGGGTCCGTGATCACCTTGACCGCCGGCCCGCCGCGGAGCGTCGTGAGCCGCCTCTCGAGGCGGTGCGCGCGCTCGAACGCCTCGTCCGCCTCGTCGCCGCCGAGCTCGACGATGAGCCACCCGTCGCCCTTCGGCAGGGCGTCGACGCCGCGCGGCTCGAGGTGCTTGCGCGAGACGGCGTCGACGAGCCGCCGGTCGAGGCCCTCGAGGCCGATCGGCCGGTGCTCGAGCACCTCGACGACGTGATCCGCGGCCTCGAACACGCTCTCGTAGCCGAGCACCGCGAGCACCCGGTGCCGCGGGCTCGGCACCAGCTTCACCTTCGCGCGCAGCACGGTGACGAGCGTGCCCTCGGAGCCGACGAGCGCCCGCGCCACGTGAGCGCCGTTCTCGCCCAGCAGCGCGGGCAGGTTGTAGCCCGACACGCGCCGCGGCAGCCCGGGGAAGCCTTCGCGAATCGCCGCCGCGTGGCGATCGCGAAAGGCGCCGAGCTTCTCGATCAGCCCCGCGGGCCCGCCGTCACCGCCCGCGCCGGCGGTGAAGCGCTCGCCGCGGTAGGTGAGCACGTCGAGCTCCTCGACGTTGTCGGCGGTCGTGCCGGCCATCACCGAGTGCACGCCGCACGAGTTGTTGCCGATCATGCCGCCCAGCGTGCAGCGGTTGTGCGTCGCGGGATCGGGGCCGAAGGTCAGGTGGTGTGCCTCGGCCGCCTCGCGCAGCGAGTCCAGCACCACGCCGGGCTCCACGACCGCCGTGCGCGAGGCGGCGTTCACCTCGATGATGCGGTTCACGTACTTCGAGAAGTCGAGCACCACCGCGACGTTCGACGACTGCCCGGCGAGGCTGGTGCCTCCGCCGCGGCTCACGATGGGCGCGCCGTGTCTGCGGCACACGCCGACCGCGGCGATCGCGTCGTCGGCGTCTCTGGGCACGACGACGCCGATCGGCACGTGGCGGTAGTTCGAGGCCGCGGTCGCGTAGAGCGCCCGGCTGCCCCGGTCGAAGCGCACCTCGCCGCGAACCTCGCGCGAGAGCGCGCGGGCCAGCTCGGCTGCACCGGCCCACGCGCCCTCAGGCGACGGCCGCATCGGTTCCCCCCGAGATGGCAAAGCGCTCGGCGTCGCGCTCCTTCAGCGCAAGCCCCAGACCCGGCCGGCCGAGGTCGGGCCACAGCGCGCCGGCGTGCGCCCCGGCGAAGCCGTCGAACAAGAGCTCCTCGATGCGCGCGTGGTCGTGGAAGTACTCGACGTGCGCCATCGGCCCCGCGGCGCAGCCGAGGTGCGCGTGCAGCGACGGAGCCGTGTGCGCCGACAGCGGCACCCCGAACGACTCGCACAGCCGCGCCGCGGCCATGAACCCGGTGACGCCGAGGCAGCGCGTGGCGTCGGCCTGCAGCACGTCGACGGCCTGCGCCTCGAGCATGCGGCGGAAGTAGCGCGGCTCGTACCCGTACTCGCCGGCGGCGATGCACAGCCCGCCGGGCCCCCGGTCTCTCAGGAACCGCAGCCCCTCGAGGTCGTCCGACGAGACGGGCTCCTCGAACCAGCGCACCCCGAGCTCCGCGAAGCTCTCGGCCTGCTCGAGCGCCTGCTTGCGCTCGTAGGCGCCGTTCGCGTCGACCATGAGCTCGACGCGCCGGCCGACCGCCTCGCGCGCGGCCCTCACCCGGGCCACGTCGTCGGCCGGGTTCGCGCCGACCTTCAGCTTCACGCGCTGAAAGCCCGCCTCGGCCCACTCGCCGAGCTGGCGCTTGAGCTCCGGCACCGAAGCGTTCGTGAACCCGCCGCTGCCGTACGCGGGCACCGACCGGCGTGCCGCGCCGAGCAGCCGCACGAGCGGCACGCCGAGCAGCCGCGCCTTCAGATCCCACAGCGCCACGTCGACCGCCGAGATCGCGCAGGCCGCGATGCCCGGCCGCCCGGCGTTGCGCACCGCGCGCTGCATCGCGCGCCACGCGCTCTCGACCGCGAGCGCGTCGAGGCCCGTCACCGCGTCGGCCAACAGACCGCCGACGAGCGGCACCATCGCGGCGCTGCCGTAGCTGTAACCGAAGCCGCGCTCGCCGCCGCCCTCTGCGTCGACGGTGACGAGCGTCGTTGAGGTCCAGTCGAACGTGCCGTCCTCTTCGGCCTCCGAGGTCGGCACGACGAACGCGCGCGCGGTCAGGCGCTCGACGAACGCTTCACGCTTCATGGCTCCCTCAGCCCTTCTTCGGCTTGAACGTCTCGACCATCTCGCGCAGCGACGCGCGCAGCGTGCCCCACGAGTCCGGGTCGCCCTTGACGAAGGCCTTCATGTAGTTCGTCGCGTACTTGAAGCTGATGTGCGGCGGCAGCGGCGGCACGTCGGGGTCGACGATGGCCTCGATCACGACGGGCCGGTCGGCCTTCAGCGCGGCCTCCCACGCCGGCCCGACCGCTGCCGGCGTGTCGATGCGGATCCCGCCGAGGCCCAGGCTCTCGGCGTAGCTCGCGTACGGGAAGTCGGGGATGTTCTGCGACGCCTCGTACTTCGGCTCGCCGATGAAGGCGCGCATCTCCCAGGTGACCTGGTTCAGGTCGCGGTTGTTCAGCACGAGCACCACGAGGCGCGGGTCGCTCCACTCGCGCCAGTACTTCGCGACGGTGATGAGCTCGCTGTTGCCGCACATCTGCATCGCGCCGTCGCCGACCAGCGCCACGACCGGCCGCTCGGGCCAGGCGAACTTGGCCGCGACCGCGTACGGCACGCCGCAGCCCATCGTCGCGAGGTTGCCCGACAGCGTGCCCAGCATGCCCGGCCTCAGCTTCACGTCGCGCGCGTACCAGTTCGCGGCCGAGCCCGAGTCGGCCGTCAAGATGGCGTCGTCGGGCAGGCGCGACGAGAGCTCCCAGAAGACGCGCTGCGGGTTGAGCGGCTTCGCCTCGTTCATCGCCCGGCCTTCGAGCACCTGCCACCACTTGCCCACCTGCTTCTCGATCCACTCGCGCCACGAGCGGTCTTCCTTCCGCTGCAGCAGCGGGATGAGCGCCTGCAGCGTCTCTCTCGCGTCGCCGACCAGCGGCAGCTGCATCGGGTAGCGCACCGAGAGCATCTTCGCGTCGATGTCGATCTGCACGCCGCGCGCCTGCCCCTCTTCCGGCAGGAACTCGGGGTACGGAAACGACGAGCCGATCATCAGCAGCGTGTCGCAGTTCATCATCAGGTCCCAGCTCGGCTTCGTGCCGAGCAGGCCGATCGCCCCCGTCACGTACGGCAGCTCGTCGCTCAGCACCGCCTTCCCGAGCAGCGCCTTGGCCACGCCCGCCCCGAGCAGCTCGGCGGTCTGCTCGACCTCCTGGCGCGCGCCCAGGCAGCCCTGGCCGACCAGCATCGCCACCCGCTTGCCGCTGTTGAGCAGATCGGCCGCGGCGTGGAGGTCGTCGCTCGCGGGGAGCACCCTCGGCGACGCGATGCCGAGGCCCGTGTGAACCGTGCCGTGCGCGTGCGGCTGGCGCGGCACCGCGTCGAGCTCCTGCACGTCGTGGGGGATGATGATGCACGCCACCGACCGCGTGGCCTTCGCGATGCGGAACGAGCGATCGACGAGGTGGCGCAGCTGCGACGGGTCCATCGCGGTGTGCACGTACTCGTGCGCCACGTCCTTGAAGAGCGACTGCAGGTCGACCTCCTGCTGGTACGAGCCGCCGATCGCCGGACGCGCCGTGTGGCCGACGATCGCCACCACCGGCTGGTGATCGAGCTTCGCGTCGTACAGCCCGTTGAGCAGGTGAATCGCGCCGGGACCCGAGGTCGCGAGGCAGACGCCCACCTGGCCGGTGAGCTTGGCGTGCGCGCACGCCATGAACGCGGCCATCTCTTCGTGCCGCACCTGGATGAAGTCGATTCCCTCGCCCTGCTTCTGGCGCCCGAACGCCCCGAGGATTCCGTTGATGCCGTCGCCGGGGTACGCGAAGACGCGCTCCACTCCCCATTCACGCAGCCGCTGCAACAGGTAGTCGCTGACCGTCTGGGCCATGGTGGTTCCTTTCGTCGATGCGTGAGAACCACGAGCTAACGGGCACCCCCCGGGGCGTCACATCGAATGATCGGTTCGCCGCGCCGATTTTTCGCCGCTGTTCCGCCGCCGCAACACGCCGCGCGCGGCGCGCGTCACCCACCGGTGGCGTGGCCGGGGTCACCCGGAAGACTTCGGCGAGTCCGGCACCGTCAATGCACGCAGCACCCGGCCCCCATTCTGCAGCTCGACCCTCAAGAGGAGCACCTCGCCGGCCTTCGCGCCTCGCAGCACCTTGTCGAGCTGCGCGGCCGAGCGAACCGGCTGGCCGCCCGCCTCGACGATCACCATGCCGGCCTGCAGCCCGGCCCGATCTGCGGGGCCGCCCGGCTCGACCGCCGTCACCTGCACGCCCGCGGGAAGCCCCTCGCGCTGCGCCAGCGCCGGCGGCACGTCTCGAAGCGAGAGCCCCCACTTCTCGCGCCGCCGCTCCTGGGCGCCGCCGCGGCCGCTCCCGGCGACACCCTCATCCGCCGGCCGCGTCCCCAGCTTCACCGGCACGGTCAGCTTCTCGTCGCCGCGCAACACCGTGAGGCTCGAGACCGAGCCCGGCGCCTTCAGCGCGACCTTCCGCGTCAGCGCACCTGCCGACTCGATGGGCTCGCCGTCGACCGCGACGATCACGTCGTCGGCCTTCAGCCCCGCCGCCTTCGCCGGGGAGCCCTCGTTCACCCCGCTGACGAGCGCGCCCCGCTGCACCGGCACTCCGAGGCCTCGGGCCAGCGGCTCCGAGAGGTCCTGCACGCCGATGCCGAGCCAGCCGCGCGTCACCGAGCCGGTCTTCTCGAGCTGGGGCAACAGCGACTTGATGAGGTTCGAGGGCACCGCGAAGCCGATGCCCGTGCCGCCGCCCACGATCGCCGTGTTCATGCCGATGACCTCGCCGCTCATGTTGAAGAGCGCGCCTCCCGAGTTGCCCGGGTTGATCGCGGCGTCGGTCTGCAGAAAGTCGTCGTACGGGCCGGCGCCGATCACGCGCGCCTTCGCCGAGACGATGCCCGAGCTCACCGACGAGGTGAGCCCGAACGGGTTGCCGATGGCCACCACCGGGTCGCCGACGCGCATCGCGTCGGAGTCGCCGAGCTTCGCGATCGGCAGATCCTTCACGCCGCCCTCGATGCGCAGCAGCGCCACGTCGGTGAGCGGGTCGCGCCCCAGCACCTTCGCGTCGAAGCTCCGGCCGTCTTCGAACGTGACGCGGATCACGGTGGCCCCCTCGACGACGTGGTTGTTGGTGAGAATCAACCCCTCGCGCGTGACGACGATCCCCGACCCGACGCCCTGCTTCAGCAGCTCCCGCGGCGGCTGCACCTGGCCCGGCCCGAAGCCGAAGAACCGCTCCAGCAGCTCGTTGCCTTCGAACCCCTGTCCCTGCGGGCCCTGAAACCTCGAGACCACCTCGACGTTCACCACCGCGGCCTTCACCGAGTCGACGAGGTCGGCGACGCCGGACAGCGCGCCACGCTCCGGCCGCGGCGCCGACGTGCGCTCGGCGCTGGCGTGGATCTCGGGTTGCTGTGGCGCCGCGTCGCAGCTCGACGGGCCGAGCGCCACCGCCCAGAGAGAGAAGGAAAAGAGAATGCGATGCATGACGAAGCTCCTCTCACTTTCGTCACCGGCCGGGCGCGCCGCCGCAACGCGGAAAGTCCGATCGCTGCCCCCGTTTGACGGCCGTCACGCACGCCCGGGCCCGCGCGCCACGGCGGCGGGGCAGCCTCGCGCGCCGGCCTCCCACAGCTCGCGCGCTTGAGCGCACGCGCCGCCGAGCACGCATGTTGCGTCTCGACCGATCGACGCGCGACAGCCGCGCCCACTCTCACAGCAAGGAAGACCGTCATGACCAGCCACCGCATCACCCTCATTCTCGCCGGCGTCCTCATCGGGGCCGGCGTGGGCCTCGCCTCCCATGCCAGCGCAGGCACCGACGACCCGAAGCCCGGGGCAGGCACCTCCCAGCATGAGAAGGGCATGAAGCAGCAAGAGCGCACGCAGCAGCAGAAGGACCCGCCGCAGCAGGAGGCGCGAGGTGACGCCGAGGCGCCGGCCGTGCTCCTCGGCGTCGTGGTCGCGGTCCCGCTGCCGATCGCCGACGTCGCGCTGCCGCGCGGGGCGGACTATGACGCCGAGATCGACGAGGCCGACGCGCTCCGCTCGACGCTCGCGGCTGCCACCGAGGCGGTGCTCAGCAAGGGCGACCACGACGACCTGGTGGGCATGCTCGTCGACCGCGACCGCAACCGCCTCACCGACTTCGACGACCGGGCGCTGACCACGCTCGAGGGCCGCATCGATCAGATCAACGAGGCCTGGCGCGAGAAGTACGGCCAGGAGTTCGACATCGCAGAGAACGCCGTCTACCGGCCGCTCGCGTACGCCGAGGGCGAGATCACCGACGCCCAGGCGTTCATCAAGGGCTGGCCCGTCAAGGCGGCCGCCTCAGGCTCCGCGTCGAAGAGCCGGGGCAAGACGGTCACCGACCGCGCGCGAACCCAGGGCAACATCGAGAACGGCCGCGAGTTCGCCGTCGCCCGCTTCCCCGCCGAGTTCGGGCTGCCCGCGGTGAACGTGTCGTTCATCGACGAGGCCTTCGGCTGGAAGATCGATCTGCCGAACGAGATCGGCGGCGAGCAGCTGCGGTCGAACCTGCTCACCCAGCTGACCGCCTTCGGCGAGCGCTCGAGCCAGTGGCCGGCCGGCGTGCTCGACGCCCAGCGCATGGCCAGCCACTACGTGGCGATGGCGCTGTACGGCGTCGACGCCAGGCAGAAGATCTCAGCGCGCTGAAGAGGGCGGCCCTCGTGAGACGCATCAGCCTGCTCGCCGCTCTCGCGCTGACCGCTGCTCCCGCGGCGGCCGGCGCGCAGGGCGTCACCGTCACCTCAGGCGACGCGCTCGAGATCGCCGCCGGCGAGCGGCGCACCACGGCCGCGCTCGAGGGCCAGCGGCTGCGCGGGCCGGACGTCGCGCTCTCGCGCACGCCCGAGGCGCTCCGCGGCGAGTACCTGGGCCAGGACGTGCTGCTCGCCACCTCCACCGGCGAGGTCTACGGGAAGATCGGCGCGACGGCGCTCACCCTGGTCTTGTCGCGCGAGGGCCGCGCCATCGTCCTCGAAGGCGAGCTCGGCCGCGAGAGCGTCGATCTCCTCGTGTCGCCCTCGCAGATCCGCGGCCTGCTCGGCCCCTGCACGTACTCGCTGCGGGCCGCCGCTCAGAGCTACGAGGGCTGGCGCGACTGCAACGGCGGAGGCCGGCCCGAGCCGGTGACCTTGACGCTCCCCCGGGCGCTCACGGCCGACGCCGACCCGGCGATCGCCGCGCTGCTCTCGGTCGTCCTCGCCCCGCTCGCGCCGCGGGCGGCGCTGCAGCCCGAGGTGCCCGCCGCCGCGCTCGTGCTCGAGCGCTTCGGCCTCGCGATCGCTCCCGCCCGCGGGGCGGCCGATGCCGGCCACACCGGCGTGCGCGTGACCCGGGTCGTGGCGGGCTCGCCGGCGGCGGCCGCGCGCCTCGACGAGGGCATGCAGATCGTCCGCGCGGGGCTCGAGCACGTTCACGAGCCCGGTGAGCTGCACCGCGCGCTCCTCCGCCTGCAGCCGGGTGAGTCCCTCGTGCTGTGGGTCCACCGGCCCGGCACCCTGGAGTGGACCGCCCTCAACCTCGTCGCGCCGCAGCTGCGCCCGGCGACGTAGCCCGGCCGCCCCGTTCGCCACACCCTGACCGCACACACCGTTACCAAGGCCGCAAAACCGCACGCGCGGGCCCGGGCACGGCCGGTGCAACCGGCAGCTTCAGGAGAACTGCCATGTCACTCGACAAAGCACTGCTGATCGCCGCTGCCCTCGCCACCTCCGCCTGCATGCACGGGAGGTCCGAGGTGAAGCTCTCGACCGCCTCCGAGGGAATTCCCGCCGCCATGGGCGCCGTGAAGACCTCGACCGGCCCCAACGAAAACACGCGCCTCGTCGTCAAGGTCGAGCACCTCGCTCCGCCGGGCCGCGTCGAGAACGGCGCCACCACCTACGTCGTCTGGGCGCAGCCCAACGGCTCCTCCGTCGTGCAGAACATCGGCGCGCTGCAGGTCGACGACAAGCTGAAGGGCACGCTGTCGACCGTGCTGCCGTTCGAGGCGTTCAAGGTCTTCATCACCGCCGAGCCGACGGCCGCGGTCACCGCGCCGACGGGCCAGGAGCTCCTCGCGGCGAACGTCGCCCCGCGGTGATCGCTCAGCGGGTGTGAAGCACGTGCTCGCCCGGCGATCCCGGGCGGCCCGCCGCGTCTCCCAAGAGCTCGCGCAGCCGCGGGTGCTCGACCGACTCGCCCGCCTCGAGCTCCCGGGCGAGCTGCTCCAGGGCCGAGCGGTGCTCCACCAGCTTCGCCGAGGCGCGCTCCAGCGCGGCGGCGAGGAGCCCGCGCGCCTCGGAGTCGATGAGCTGTAGCGTCGCCTCGCTCACCCCGCTGTCCGTCGCGAGCCGCTGCCCGAGGAAGGGGTGCTCTGCGTGGTGCTCGTAGTACGCCGGCCCGATCGCCTCGCTCATGCCGTAGTTCGCCACCATCTTCGCCGCGAGCCCGCTCCCCCGCTCGAGATCGCTCTGCGCGCCCGTCGACACGTCCGCGAGGAGCAGCAGCTCGGAGGCGTAGCCGGCGAGGAGCACGTCCAGCTTCGCCTCGAGCTGCCGGCGGGTGGCGAGGTGCCGGTCTTCGGCCGGCGCCTGGTGCGTGACCCCGAGGCTCATGCCCCGGGGAATGATGCTCACCCGCCGCGGCGGCTCGGCCTCGGGCGTGAACCACGCCACCACCGCGTGCCCCGCCTCGTGCACCGCGACGCGCCGCTTCTCCGCCGCGTCCAGCTTCGCGTCGCGCGGGTTGCCCAGCACGACCTTGTCGTACGCGGCCAGGAAGTCGCTCGCGGCGATCTGCTGCGCTCCGCGCCGCCCCGCCCCCAGCGCCGCCTCGTTGACCAGGTTCGCGAGATCGGCGCCCACGAAGCCGGCGGTCGCCTCGGCCACGGCCCGCAGGTCGACGTCGGGCGCCAGCGGCTTGCCCCGCGCGTGGACCTTCAAGATCGACTCGCGGGCCGCCAGCTCGGGCCTGTCGACCATCACGCGCCGGTCGAACCGGCCGGGCCTCAAGAGCGCCGGGTCCAGCACGTCGGGCCGGTTCGTCGCGGCGAGCACCACGGTGAGCGCGTCGCGATCGAAGCCGTCCATCTCCGAGAGCAGCTGGTTCAGCGTCTGCTCGCGCTCGTCGTGGCCGCCGCCCATGCCCGCACCTCGCGACCGGCCCACCGCGTCGATCTCGTCGATGAAGACGATCGCCGGGGCGCTGCGCTTCGCCTCGGCGAACAGCTCGCGCACGCGCGACGCGCCGACCCCGACGAACAGCTCGATGAACTCGGCGCCGCTGATGCTGAAGAACGGCACCTCGGCCTCGCCCGCCACCGCGCGCGCGAGCAGCGTCTTGCCCGTGCCGGGCGGGCCCACGAGGAGCACGCCGCGCGGCACGCGCGCCCCGAGCTGGCGAAAGCGCTCGGGCTGCTTGAGGAAGTCGACGACCTCGCGCAGATCCCGCTTCGCCTCGCGCAGACCGGCGACGTCGTCGAACCGCACCTTCTGGCCGCCGCTCGCCTCGAAGCGCTTGCCGCGCGCGCCGGCGATGCGCGCCGCCAGGCCGCCGGGCCCCGACTTCAGCGTCGAGAGCGCCCGGCGCGAGAGCCAGAGCCAGAGCGCGATGAACAGCACCCACGGCAGCACGCTCACCATGAAGCGCGCCGCCGGCGAGGGCTCGGCGCTCAGCGCGCGAATCTGCACCCCGTGCTCGTGCAGGAGCGGCAGCCACGTCTCGTCGCGCGGCGGGACGCGGGTGGTGAAGCGCTCGATCGGCTTGCCGTCCCACTCGAGGTTGCGGGCCAGCGTGCCCGTCACGTCGTCGCCGCGCAGCTCGACCGACTTCACGTCGCCCGCGGCCACCCACCCGTAGACGACCGAGTAGTCGACGGCCGGCGGCGCCTCGGCCGGATCGCCCGCCAACAGCCTCGAGACCGCGAGCGTCGCCGCGATGAGCACGAGCGGGAGCCACCAGCCCGTACGGGCCGGCATCGAGGGCGCTCGCTGCGGCTGGGCTGCAGAGCTCACCCGCCGTTCTGTAATGGCCGCGCACCGCCCGCTCAGCGAATGCGGCCGCGTCACCTGGCGCGCACGTGACCGCCGTCGCCCCGCGGCTCGACGCCGGGCCCCCCCAGCACGCGGCGGCCGTGGAAGAGCCGGCCGAGGAGCCGGTCGCGCAGCCGCGACAGCACGTCGTACAGCGTCGGGATCACGAGCAGCGTGAGCAGCGTGGCGGTGATCACGCCCCCGATCACCGCCCGCCCCAGCGGCGCGCGGAAGTCGCCGCCCTCGCCCGCCCCGATCGCCACCGGCAGCATGCCCGCCACGATCGCCATGCTCGTCATCACGATCGGCCTCAGCCGCACCGCGCCCGCCTCGATGATCGCCTCTTCGCGGTTCTTGCCCCGCGCCTCCGCCCACTTCGCGAAGTCGATCAGCAAGATGGCGTTCTTCGCCACGATCCCCATCAGCAAGATCACCCCGATCATCGACATCAGGTTCAGCGTCGAGCCCGTCGCGAGCAGCGCCAGCATCACCCCGACGAGCGACAGCGGGAGCGAGATCAGCACCGGCACCGGGTCGAGAAACGAGCCGAACTGCACCACCAGGATCAGGTACATGAGCAACAGCGCGATCGTCAGCGCGCTCAGAATGCGGCCGAAGACCTCGCGCTGGCTCTCGACCTCTCCGCCCTGCTCGATGCGGTACCCCGGCACGAGCGGCACCTTCGCGAGGCGCGCCTCGATGCCCGCCGTCACCTCCGAGAGCGGCCGGCCGTCGCTGTTCGCCCCGATGATGACGAGCCGCCGCCGGTCGTGATGGCTGATCTGCCGCGGCCCCAGCGACCGCTCGACCCGCGCGACCTGCTCGAGCGGCACCACGCGCGACCCCTCGCTCGACGGCACCACCAGCGGCAGCCCGCGAAGATCCTCCGGCCGCGTCCGCGACTCGGGCGCGAGCCTCACCCACACGTCCCGGGTCTCGCCGTCGGGGTCGACCCAGTCGCCCACGTCGAGCCCGGCGAACGCGGGGCGCAGCGCCCGGGCCACGTCGGCGACCGTGAGCCCGAGCTGCGCCGCGAGCGCTCGATCGGGCCGTATCTCGAGCTCCGGCTTGCGCCCGCGGCTCGACAGCCCGACGTCGACCGCGCCCGGCACCTGCTCCACCTCGCTCTCGAGCCGCGCCGCCAGCTCCTCGAGCTGCTGCAGGTCGGGCCCGGTCAGCCGCAGCTGAACCTGCTTCTGCGCACCGAAGCCCTGCGTCAGCGACGCCTCGACCCCGACGAGCCGGTCAATGCGCCGCCGCAGCTCGAGCGCGATCTCGGTCTGGTGCGCCGCGCGCTGCTCCTTCGGGTGCAGCCGCACGTAGATCGTCGCGGTGTCGACGCCGCCGTAGGCGTCTCCGATCGTCGCGTAGGTATACGCGACGCCTTCGGTCTCGCGGCAGAGCCGAATCGCCTCCAGCGTCTTCAGCCGCGTGTAGGGCAGGCTCGCGCCCGGCGGCATCTCGAGCAGGAGATTGAACTCCGACCGATCTTGAACCGGGAAGAAGGCCGAGCCCACCACGCCCGTCGCCGGCAGCGCGAGCGCGCCGGCGAACGCGGCGAGCACGATCGCGAACGTCGCGAGCCGGTGCCGCAGCGCCCAGCCGATCACCCTCTTGTAGCGCGGCACCAGCGCGTCGAACCCCCGGCCGAACCACGCGAGCCGGGCCGTGAGCCAGCTGCGGGCCGCCCCCTCGGCCTCGGGGTCCGGCCACAGCGCCGACAGCATCGGGTCGAGCGAGAACGACACCAGGAGCGACACCAGCACCGAGCTCGCGATGGTGAGCGCGAACGGCGCGAACCACTGCTGGGCGACGCCGCCCATGAACGCGATCGGCACGAACACCACCACGATCGAGAAGGTGGTCGCCGCCACCGCGAGGCCGATCTCCGACGTGCCTTCGCGCGCGGCCGTGACGTGGTCCTTGCCCAGCTGCATGTGCCGCACGATGTTCTCGCGAACGACGATCGCGTCGTCGATGAGAATGCCGATCGCCAGCGACAGCCCGAGCAGCGACATGGTGTCGAGCGTGAAGCCGAACGCGCGCACCGCGATGAACGACGCGAGCACCGACACCGGCAGCGCGAGGCCCGTGATGATCGTCGAGCGCCACGAGCGCAGGAAGAGGAAGACCACCAGCACCGTCAGCGCCGCGCCCTCGAGCAGCGACGCCTCGACGTCGCGCACGCTGCGCGAGACCCTCGGCCCCGCATCGCGCACCACCTCGAGGCGCACGTCGGGCGGCAGCCGCTCCCGCAGCTCGGCCACCCTCGCGCGCACGGCCTCGCTCACCGCCGTCGTGCTGAAGCCCTTCGACTTCTTCACGTCGATGCCCACCGCGGGGCGGCCGTCGAACAGCGCCTGCGAGCGCGGCTCCTCGGCCGAGTCGGCCACCCGCGCGAGCTCGTGCAGGTACAGCGGCCGGCCCGACGGCGACGGCACGCGCAGCGCCTCGAAGTCACGCGGCCCCTCGAGCCGGCCCTGCAGCCGCAGCGTGCGCTCGGTCAGCGGCCCTTCGACCCGGCCCACCGGAGCGGCGAGGTTCTGCGCCTGCAGCGCCTGCACCACGCCGGCGACCCCGACGCCGTGCGCCTGCAGCGCGCGCGGGTCGAGCTCGACGGTGAGCTGCCGCTCCTGGCCGCCCACGAGCGTCACGTCGGCCACTCCCGGGATGCTCCGCAGCTCGGCCACGATCCCGGGGTCGGCCAGCCGCGTCAGCGCCGGCGCGTCGAGCCGCTCCGAGGTCAGCGTCAGCGAGACGATGGGCAGGTTCTGGGGGTCGAAGCGCGTCAGCACCGGCTCCTCCATCTCGGGCGGCAGCTCCTGCCGCACCTCCGAGAGCTTGTCGCGCACGTCCTGAGAGGCCTGCTGCAGGTCCTTCGAGAAGAGGAACGTGATGACGATCACGGCGAAGCCGTCGGTCGAGGTCGAGTCGATCTGATCGACCTCGGTCATCGCCGAGAACGCCTCCTCGAGCGGAGTCGTCAGCTCGCGCTCGACCGTCTGGGGGCCCGCGCCCGGGTACGGCACGACCACCGAGATCACCGGCGGCTCCACGTCGGGGAACTCGTCGGTGTTGAGCGAGAGGAGCGCCATCGCGCCGAACACGACCAGCGCCAGCATCACCACCAGCGTGATCACCGGGCGAGAGATCGCGAAGTTCGAGATGAACATGGCCGGCGCGTCACCGCAGCGCGGTGCCTCCCGGCTCTTCGAAGACGACCGGCGTACCCTCGGCGAGCGTCCGCGCCGGCCCCTTCAAGACGAGGTCTCCCTCGTCGAGGCCCCGCGTCACCACGACGCGCTCGTCCACCTCGTCCTCCAGGCCCAGCTCGACCTCGACGCGCTCGACCCTGCCCCCGCGCACCCGCGCCACGCTCGGCTCCGCCGCGTCGAGGTCCACCGCCGAGAAGGGAACCGACAGCCCTTCGGCCGATCGGGCCCTCACCCGGCCCTCGGCGAACAGCCCGGCGATGAGCCTCGCGTCGGGGTTGGGAATCGACACCAGCACGTTCAGCTCCCGCGTCACGGGGTCCGCCGCCGGCGAGATCTGCTCCAGCGCTCCCTCGAACCGCCGGCCCGGGTAGCCCTGGATCTCGAAGACCGCCTTCGCGCCGACCTTCAGCTCACCCAGCGCGCTGCTCGGCACCCGCGCCGACAAGCGCATCGTCGACGGGTCGATCACCGTGAACAGCTGCGCGCCAGGAGCCACCACGTCACCGACGTTCACCGCCCGTTCGCTCACGACGCCATCGATCGGCGCGCGCGCCGTCGCGTCGCCGAGCTGCGTCTGGGCCTGGGCCAGCCGCGCTCGCGCCGCCGAGACCTGCGCGCCGGCCGAAGCCGCGTGGCCCTTCGCCGCCTCGAGCTCGGCCTGCGTGGCTGCGCCGGCAGCCCGCAGCTGGCGGATGCGCTGGTAGGCGAGGTCGGCCACCTCGGCCTCACGGCGCGCGGCGCTCAGGGCACCCGCGGCCGCGGCCCGAGACTCCGCGAGGCCACCCGCCGCGATGACGGCGAGCACCTGACCCCGCTTCACGCGGTCGCCCAGCTCGGCGCCGACGCGGCTGACGTCGCCGCCCACCTGCGCGCGCACGCGCGCCTGCTCCCGCGGCTGCAGCCCACCGGCGATGCGCGGCCCGGACCACAGCGTCCCCGCCGTCACGCGCTCCACGCTCTCGGCGCCGAGCACCAGCGGCCCCGCGTCGGGCACGGCCGGCGCCCCGCCTTTCCGGCACGCCAGCCCCGCCGCGAAGACGAGCGCAGCCGAAATCGCGATCCGCACGGTCTCACCACCCCTTTCCGGTTGGCTCAGCAATCACGGCGGGCGCCCGGCCGCGCAACGGCTCGCGGGAGCGTTACCGCCAGCGGAAGGCCGCTGCCTCGAGCGACGTGACCTCCGGGTGCTCGCTCGCAACCGGCCTGAACATCGGGGTGTCACGCGATCGGGCAGCCCGCTACAGATCCTCCATGTCGACCGAGGCCGTTCTCGCGGCGATCCAGCGTGCGCCGGTACTCTGCGAGCTGCCCGACTTCCACCTGCTGCAGCTGGCCCTCGCGGGGAGCGCCGTCGAGCTGCGCGCGCAGCAGGTGCTGTGGCGAACGGGCGAGCCCGCCGGACGCCTCGGCGTCCTGGTGCGGGGCCGCATGGCGCTGGCGAGGCGCGACTACCGGGGAGAGGTGCTCGTCGAGCTCGTGGGGCCGGGCGAGCTGCTCGGTGACGTCGCGCTCGCGCTCCAGCGGCCCTACGCGTTCGACGCGATCTGCCTGCGCCGCGCCCAGGTCATCGTGCTCCCGTCGCGCGCCGCCTACCTCGCGCTCGACGCCTCGCCGGTCGCGCAGCGCGCGCTCGCCCGGCAGCTGGCGCGGCAGGTGGTCCGGCTGTCCGACCGCCTCGAGTCCCTCGCTTGCGGCAAGGTGGAGCAGCGCCTCGCGCGCGTTCTCTGCGGCCTCGTCGACCGCTTCGGCGAGGCCTCGGCCGGCGGCGTCGTCGTGCCGGTGCGCCTGCGCAGGCAGGAGCTCGCCTCGCTCGCGGCCACCACCGTCGAGTCGACCAGCCGCCGGCTCGCCCGGTGGCACCGCAGCGGCCTCGTCACGCCCGACCCGGCCGGCTACCGGGTGAACGACCCGGGCGCCCTGCGTCGCATCGCCGACGGTCTGACTGCGGCCGCCCGCGACCCCGGAGCGACGCAACCGGACGGTGACGCGGCCGGCGCCACCGCCGGCCAACTCGGGTAACGGGGCCCGCACGGTGCAGCGCCCCCCGGGGCATTCCGCAACGGTCTGCCCGCGTGGCCCGGAGCGCAGGGGCTGGCGCGGCACTGGCAGGGCCCCTGGCGCCATGACCAACAACGTCGCCGAGCTGCTCGCGTCGGCCCCGATCTTCCGCGAGCTTGCCCCCGTCGACCTGGCGCCGCTCGCAGCGGCGGCGTCGGTGCGCCAGCTGGGCCGCCGCGAGCAGCTCTGGCGCGCCGGGGCGCCCGCCCGGGATCTCGCGGTGATCGTCTCCGGCCGGCTCAAGGTCTGCCGGCAGAGTGAGGCCCGCGAGGTCGTCGTCGAGGTGATCGGCGCCGGAGACGTCGCGGGCGACGTCGCTCTGTCGCTCCACCAGCGCTACGCGTTCGACGTCGTCTGTCTCCGCCGGGCGACGGTGGTGCTGGTGCCGGTCGAGCGGGTGGCTGCGGCGATCGACGTGAGCCGGCCGGCGGCGCGCGCGCTGTCGGCAGAGCTCGCGGCGACGGTGGTGAGACTGAGCCGGCGAATCGAGGCGGTGAGCGCGGGCACCGTCGAGCAGCGGCTCGCGCGCGTCCTCATCGGGCTCGTCGAGCGGTTCGGTGAGCGGCTCGACGGCAACGGAGTCTTGATTCCGGTGAGCCTGCGGCGCCGGGAGCTCGCCTCGCTCGCGGCGACGACGCTCGAGTCGGCGAGCCGGCGGCTCTCGCGGTGGAAGGGTGCGGCCATCGTCCAGCCGCAACCCGCCGGGTTTCTGGTCCGTGACGAGCGCGCGCTGCGGCGGCTCGTCGGAGGAGGTCAGGCGTAGAGGCCGACGACGTTGAGCACCTCGCCGGCCGCGACCGGCTTGTGGATGATGTCGCAGGCGCCGGCGAGCAACGCCTCGCGGAGCGCGGCCTTGTCGGCCGCCGGCGCCATCAGCACCACCCTCAGCTTCGTCGGCGCGGCACGGAGCCTCTTGCAGGCCGCGATCCCGCTGCAGCCCGCGAGATCGACGTCGGACACCACGAGCGACGGGGCCGGCAGGCTGCCGGACGAGCCGTGGGAGATGGCGAGGTAGTCGAAGAGCTCGAGCCCGTCTTCGACGGCGACGACGTTGTACCCCTCGGAGGTGAGCCAGCCCTCCAACCGCGCGCGGAGCTCGTCATCGGATTCGGCGACGAGCACTGTGGGAACGAAGAACCGCTTCGAGTTTGCGACGACGTGCATGGTGATGCCCCCGTTTCTTGGTTGCGATGAGGAGAACCACTGATCGGCGGCGCGCGACCATCGGAATGCGATCGGATCTTGACCGACGACAAACTCGCGGCGGAATTCGCCCCTCATGCGCGTCGGCTGTGGACTGAGAGGCCACGGTCCGTCGCAGTCGAGGCGCAGGTTGGCCGAGGAACCGGGCTCGCGCAGGTGCGGATACCTCTCCATGTCCTCTCGCGTCTCGACGAAGTGTCCTCAGCTGCCCCCGCCGGTCTCGCACCCCGGCGCTGCAAAGAGCCCGGTGGCTGCACCGCCGCCGCCCGCCCCGGTGTCCCGCCCGGTGGGGCACTCCGGCGTCTCGCACTTCGAGCCCGGCCGCGGCCACGAACGAATCGTGCCGGGCCGGGTGAGAAACGATCCCGGCGATCTTCACCCCAGTGACGTCGCCCCGAGGCAGGCGGCGTTTCGCGCCGAGATGGAGCGGGCGACGCGCACGACGCCTCACGATCCCCCCACCGAGTCGGAGGTGCGCGCGTACTTCCGCACGCTCCGCGGTCGTCCGCCCGCCGAGGCCGTGGCGGCGTGCGAGCGCTACCAGGACGCGTTCCAGCGCCACGACGGCAGCCACGACTACGGGAGCCAGAGCGTCACCCACGTGACGGCTCCGGCGCGCGGCACCCCGCGCATCCTGTCGGGCGAGGCCGCGGCCGAGCGCGAGCACCGCGCCGGGCGAAACACCACCGGGTACACGAACGACGCGCCCGACGACTTCGCGCAGGCGAACCACACGAGAGACGCTGACGGGCGGGCGCACATGGACTGCGAGGGCTTCGCGGTCTCGTCGGCCGAGCTGTTGCGCGAGGCCGGGTTCAGCCAGCGGCAGGTCGTCGGAACGGCCCCCGACGGCAACGCGCACGCGGCCGCGATCTTGAGCCGCGGTGGGCAGTCGTGGGTGATCAGCAACGGAGACGCCTACCGCGTCGAGGGCCGCGGTGACGCCGCGACGCGCGCGGCTCTCGATCTGGCGTTCGATGCGACGATCGCCGACGGCGTGCCGCAGACCTATTACACCGGCCGGACGCAAGACGAGGCCTCGGTCCGCGAGGCGATCCACTCGCGGCAGGGCCGGATCGAGTAGCTCCGTCAGCCGCGGGCCGCGGCGGCGGCCAGCAGGTCTTCCAGCGCCTGCACGTCGATGGGCTTGACGAAGACGCGGGCGAAGCCGGCCTCCTCTGCGCGGCGGCGGTGCTCGGGGCCGCCGAAGCCGGTGACCGCGACCAACAGCGGCGCGACGGGAGCCTCGAGCGCGGCGAGCGCGCGCGCAACCGCGTAGCCGTCGACGTCGCCGGGCAGCCCGATGTCGCAGAGCACGATCTCGGGCGCGAGGGCGCGGCCCCGCTCGATGGCGCTCTGGCCGTCTCGCACCAGCTCGACGTCGTGACCCAGCGACTCCACCAGCGTCTCCATCATCTCGCCGCCGTCGAGGTCGTCCTCCACCAGGAGCACCTTGAGGCGCCGCGTAGGAGCGGCCGCGCGCGTGGCCGGCTGCGGCGCCGGCGCGGGCCGCCGGGGCAGGCGCACCGTGAACGTCGAGCCGCGGCCGGCGCCTTCGCTGGCTGCGGTCAGGGTGCCGCCGTGCCGCTCCAGGAGTCTCCTGGCGAGCGCGAGCCCCAGCCCCAGCCCTCCCTCCGAGCGATCGAAGACGCGGCGCTCCTGCACGAAGGGCTGGAAGAGATCCGGGAGCGCCGCCGGATCGACGCCGACGCCGTCGTCGCGCACCTCGACGGCGAGCTCGCTGCCCACCGCTTCGAGCTGCACCTTCACCTTGCCGCCGCGGGGCGTGAACTTGCGCGCGTTCTGGAGCAGGTTGGTGATGACCTGCGTCAGCCGGGTGGGGTCGCCCTCCACGAAGCAGGGCTCGGCGCCCGCGCGCAGCTCGAGCGAGAGGCCGGCCTGCTCGAAGGCGGGGCGCTTGTCGGCGACCGCCTGGTTCAGCAGCTCGGTCAGGTCGACCGGCCGGCGCTCGATCTCGAGCTTGCCCTCGGTGAGGCGCGCCACGTCGAGCAGGTCGTCGACCATGCGGCGCGTGTGCGCCACCTGCCGGGAGATGACGTCGCGCGCCCGGTGGACGAGGGGATCTCTCGAGGCGGCCGGCGCGAGCAGCTCGCTGGCGCTGGCGATCGCGGCGAGAGGGTTGCGCAGCTCGTGGCCGAGCATGGCGATGAACTCGTCCTTGCGGCGATCGAGCTGGCGCAGGCGCTCGCCCGCGGCGCGCAGCTCGGCCATCACCTCGGCCACCTCGAGCGCGACGGCGGCCCGGCGGGCCACGTCGAGCGCGAGGTCCAGGTCTGGGGGCCCGAAGCGGCGCCCGGACTCCGCGGCGATGAGGGTCAGCGCCCCGCGCACCCGGCCGCGAGACGCGACGGGGACGCAGACGTACGAGCGCAGGCCGAGCGAGCGCATCAGCGCGAGGTGCTCGGGGTCCTTCGCGGCCGCCTCGAGGACCCCGGGTGGCAGCTCGGGCACGAGCTGCGGCGCCCCACCGCGCAGGATCTGCCCCAGCCCGTCGGCGGGGTCGCCGAGGTTCGGCGGGTAGCGCCGCGTGAGCTCCTCGACGAGCGCGACCTTGGCCGGGTCGACGTGGGCGACCGCGAGCCGCTCCACGCGCGGGCCCTCGACGAACAGATCGACCGCGGCCCAGTCGGCGAGCCGGGGCACGGCCAGCCGGGCGAGCGTGCGCAGCGTCTCGAGCGGGTCGGTGGTCGAAGAGAGCTGCTCGCCCGCGTGCGCGAGGTAGCGCACGCGCTCGGCCTCGTGCTCGGCGCGCTCGGCGGCGGCCTCGCGGTCGGCGGCCGCGGCGCCGAGCTGCTCGACCTCCGCCTCGAGCCGGTCGAGCGTCACCTGCCATTCGGCGTCGGCGCCGGCGCGGAGCTTCGCGAACAGCTCGGTGAGCACGGGGTGCTGCAAGGCTGGCAAAATGTAACAGCCGCGAGGCACTGGAGCAGCCGTCAACCCGTCGCCGCCGCGGGGGTCGAGCCCGCCGACGACAGCAGCGCTTGCAGCGCGGCGCTGCGCACGGGCTTGCGCAGGAAGGCGGCGCCCAGGGCCTGCACGCGGGCGGGCGCCTCCGGCGAGGTGTCGCCGCTGACGACGACGCGGCGCGCGCCGGGGCGGCTGCGGCCGAGCGCTTCGAGCAGCCAGACCCCGGAGCTGCCGGGGAGCCAGAGGTCGGTGATGACCACGTCGAGCCGTTCGATCTGCGCGGCGTACTCCACGGCTTCCTCTGCCGACTGCGCCGCGATGACCTCGTAGCCCCAGCCCTCGAGCATCGCGCCCAGCGCCTGGCGGGTGAGCCCGTCATCGTCCACCAGGAGCGCGACCTCGCCGCGCCGGGGGCGTCGTGGCTCGCCGGCCGGCGAGGCCACCACCGTCAACGCGGCGGCGGTGAGCGGCAGGGCGAACGAGAACACGCTGCCCTTGCCCGGCGTGGAGCGCACCGTCACCTCGGTGCCCAGGGCCCGCGCGAGGCGGCGGACGATGGCGAGGCCCAGACCGAGGCCGGCGCTGCGGTCACGGTTGGCGTTCCCGACCTGGTACAGCTCGTGGAAGATGCGCTCGTGCTCGGCGGCGGGAATGCCCACGCCGGTGTCCCAGACCTGCAGCAGCGCCTGCCCGGCGCGCCGGCGCGCGCTGATCAGCACGCGGCCGCGCCGCGTGTACGCGATCGCGTTGGCGACCAGGTTCCTCAAGATCCGCAGCACCAGCTCGGGGTCGGTCATCAGCACCAGCTCGGGACCCCGGGTCTCGAGGCGCAGCCCGCGCTGCCGGGCTCGCGGCGCGCTCTCGGTCTCGATGAGCCGGAGCAGCTCGCGCACCGCGACCGGCCGCCGCCGCGGCACCACGGCCCCGACGTCGGCGGACGAGATGTCGAGGAGCGCCTCGTGCAGCGAGACCAGCGACCCGTGCGCGAGGTCGATGTTGCCCACGAGCTGCTTCGCCTTCGGCTCGAGCGGCTGCTCCTTGAGCGTGTCGACGAAGAGCCCCAGCGCGTGCAGCGGCTGGCGCGCGTCATGGCTGGCGGCCGCCAGGAAGCGCGACTTGTCCTGGTTCGCGCGCTCAGCGTCGCGCCGGGCGGCCTCCTCGCGCTGCTTCTCGACCGCGAGGGACGCGAGCAGCTCCTGGTTCTCGAGCCGGAGGCGGAAAGACTCGCGCAGCGCGCGATGGTTGTGGCGGAGCGCCGCGAGGCTCGCGAAGAAGAGCCCCACCGCCATCAGCGCTACCCGCTGCAACGAGGTGTCTTGGGACAGCACGAGGTGCGCCGTCGGGGGGGCCAGCGAGAGCACGTACACGGTCACCATCGAGCGGGGGCCGCCCGACGTCGTGACGGCCCCCCCGGTCATCATGGCGACGATGGCGAGCAGGATGGTGATGGTGACGAGCAGCGACGTCGAGAAGCGGCTCACCACGAGCAGGCCCGCGCCCCACCAGAGCGCCGCGGCGGCCCCGATCGCCAACATGATCGCCAGAAAGGTACGGATCTCTGCGTCGGTGCGAGGCCTGGACTGGACGGTGCGCCACAGCAGCGCGCGCGCGGCGGCGATGACGGCGAGGCCCGCCCCCCAGACGCCGAGCCGCGACCAGGGCACCTCGGCCGACAGCACGAGCATCACGGCCAGCCCCGCGCCCGTGGTGGAGCGCGCCATCGCCGGCAACGCCGCCAGGACGTCGCGCGAGCAGAGAACGTCGATCGCTTCCTCTCGACCGGTGGCCGCCTCGTGGTTGTTCGGCATGCGGAGTGTGTGAGAGTACTCCTCCCGATGGCGCGGACGTTGCGAATCCTGCTCGTAGACGACCACGGCCTCTTCGCCGAGGCGCTGGCCGGCGTCCTCGCCAGGCTCGACGAGCACGTGGCCGTCGTGTCGGTGCGCTCGTGCGAAGAGGCGCTCGAGGCGCTGGAAGGCCCGGGCACGTTCGACCTCGTGCTGCTCGACCTCGGTCTGCCCGGCCTCAAGGGGCGCGCGGCCTTCGATGCGGTGCACAAGGTCGCCCGTGGCGCGGCGGTGGTGGTCGTCACCAGCGCGGAGCCGACCGCCGAGTCCCTCTCGCTGTTGCGTGCCGGCGCGCGCGGTTATGTGCACAAGCGCTCCAGCAGTGACGAGCTCCTCGCGGTGCTGCGCTTCGTATTGGCCGGCGGCACCCACCTTCCCGCGGCGGTGCTCGACGCGCGCCGCGACGGCGAGCAGGTGTCGCTCACGCCGCGGCAGCGCGAGGTGCTGACGCTCCTGGCGCGCGGGAACAGCAACCGCGACATCGCCCGGGCGCTGGGCATCTCGGAGGCGACCGTGCGCGTGCACGTCAGCAGCGTGTTGCGGGCCCTCGACGTCGAGAGTCGCACGCAAGCCGCGACGAGCAGCCTCGGGCGGCAGCTCGCCGACGAAGGGTGAGCGTCGTCTAAACGAAACGCGTAGGCGCTTCAGTGTCTGTGCGGCGTGTGCACCGGCCTGTACTTTTGCGCGATGCCACGGCACTCCTCGAGCTCGCGCGTCGTTCGGATCCTCGTCGTCATGATGGCGGCCACAGGGTGTTCTTCCGCACCGCCCGGCGGAACCGGCGGAGGCGCTGCGACGGCCGGCGGCGACGCGACGGCCGGCGGCGGCGCGACGGCTGGCGGCTCCGCGACCGCTGGCGGCTCCGCGACCGCTGGCGGCGGCGCGACGGCTGGCGGCTCCGCGACGGCTGGCGGCTCCGCGACCGCTGGAGGCTCCGCGACCGCGGGCGGCGCGACGGCGGGCGGCGCCGCGACGGCCGGCGGTGCGACGGCCGGCGGTGCGACGGCCGGCGGCGGCACTGGCGGCGGTACGGTGCAGTGCACTCCCGGGTTCGCGGACTGCGACAACAACCCGATGAACGGCTGCGAGGCCGAGCTGGCGACCGACGCGAACCACTGTGGCCAGTGTTTCAACTTCTGCGGTGGCGGGCCGAACGCGCAGGGTGTCTGCAACGGCGGCGCGTGCGTGCTCGAGTGCAGCGCCGGGTACGGCGCCTGTGACAGCAGCACCGTGAACGGGTGCGAGACGCAGATCGCCACCGCCGCCGCCAGCTGCGGGGCCTGTGGCCTCGTCTGCCCGGTGTTCGCGCAGACCGCCGCCTCGTGCGTGGCCTCGGAGTGCCGCGCCTCCTGCCTGGCCAACTACGCGGACTGCAATCGCGACCTCGCCGACGGCTGCGAGGAGTCACTCGCCGACGACGAGCTCAACTGCGGCGGCTGCGGCGTCGCGTGCGGCACGGGCGAGACCTGCGTCGCGGGCGCCTGCGCCTGCACCGGGGTCTTCGACTATCGCTTCCCGCCGACGCCGCAGAACGCGGTGACGCTGTCCGACGACAGCTTCACGCTGACCCTCTCGTGCGCCATCGCTCCGGCTTCGCTGACGAACTTCAACCTCGTGGTGCGCGGCGCGAGCGGCGGGGCGGTGCCGGGCACCACCACGTTGACGGCTCCGAACGTGGTGACCTGGCGCGCGGCGGGCACGCGAACGCTCCGCGGGGGCGAAGCGGTCGAGGTGCTGGTGCCCGCGGGGCTGCGCAGCCTCGACAACACACGGCAGATCTCGACCTACCGGGTGCTCCAGGGCTTCGTCGCCACCGCGCCTGGGGGCAGCGGCGCCTTCGTCACCGGCGCGAGTCTCACCTGGGGCTCGTCCAGCGGCGCCTACTTCGGCCTGGGTGACGTCGATGGCGACGGCGACCTCGACCTCGCCACGCGTGATGGCGTGCGGCTGAACGATGGCCAGGGCGGCTTCAGCACCAGTGTCATCGGGCTGGGCAGCTTCAGCGGTTCGACCGGCGTCTTCGTTCGCGACCTCGATGGAGATGGCTTCGCCGACGTCTACTACCACGGCGACGCCACCAGCGCCGTCTACTGGGGCGCGGCCACCGCCCCGCTGTCGACCTCGACCACCGTCGCTGAATCGGGGATCTCGGCGGTGACGACCTTCGGCGACATCGACGGAGATGGCCTGCTCGACCTCGTCATCTACTACCCCCTCTCCGTGCAACAGAGCCGGGTTCGGAAGCAGCTCGCCAGCCCGGCTCGCACGTTTGGGCCCGCGACCCAGGTCGGGAGCACGCAGCGCCGCCGCGTTCGCCTCGTCGATCTCGACCGCGACGGTGATCTCGACATGGTGCAGGCGAACGAGCTCTACGAGCAGCTCTACCGCAACGATGGCCTGGGGAACTTCACGGTCATCCCGACCACCAACCTGGGCGCCACCGGCAACGACGTGGTGGGCATCGCCGTGGGCGACGTCAACGGCGACGGCCTCGCCGACGTGCTGATCGCGCAGGTCAACACGGTGGCCGAGCAGCTCCTGCTCGGCAATGCGAACGGCACGCTGACGGCCTCGACAACGCCGTTCTCGGGTTCGGGCCAGATCGAGCTGCTGGACCTCGAGGGCGACGGCGACCTCGACGTGGTGACCATCTCCGGGGGGAATCTCGCGCTCTACCGCAACGACGGTAACGGCTCGTTCACCGGAGGCGCCACGGCCTTCGCCACCTCGGGCTTCGCGGTCGGCGACATCGACGGTGACGGCGATGTCGACCTCATCACCCGCTCGGCCAGCGGGACCACCCTGACGATGCGCATCAACGGCTGCGCCGGCGCGAGCTGCGTCTGCGGCAACAGCGCGATCGACGGCGCGGAGGCGTGTGACGACGGCCCGAGCGGGTCGGCGTCATGTGACGTCGATTGCACGCTGCGCGTGTGCGGAGACGGCGTGATCAACACGCTCGGCGGTGAGCAGTGCGATGACGGCAACGCGATCGCGACCGACGCGTGCAACGCCTGCGTCACCACCACGTGCAGCGACGGCGCGAAGAACCGCGACGAGACCGACGTCGACTGCGGCGGCAGCTGCGCGCAGAAGTGCGGCGCGGGCAGGAGCTGCCAGACCGGCGCCGATTGTCAGGGCGGCGCGTGCTACGGCTGGCAGTGCGGCTACCGGGCTGACTTCGAGAACGGCGCGATCCCCGCGGAGCTCAGCACCTCGGGCGCCGCGACCTGGGCGGTCGACCCGATGTACCCGATCGGCGTGGCGCCCCCGGGCCCGGTCAGCACGCGGTCGCTCATCAGCGGCAACGTCGCCGGGACCGGCGTGAGCAGCCTGTTTCTCACCGCGACCTTCGCGGGCACCTCCAACCGCATCAGGTTCCTCACGAAGACCAACACCATCTCCGGCCACGGAGCGCTGGTCTTCCTGATCGACGGCGTCGAGGCCCGCCGGTGGACCGGCCCTCGGCTCGACAGCATCGGCGTGAGCAGCGAGTTCTCGGTCACACCCGGCGCGCACACCTTCACGTGGCGCTTCGAGCAGATGAGCCCCTCGGGCTCGCTGCTGGTGAACGACCCGAAAGACCGCGGGTGGGTCGACGACATCGTGCTCGTCGGGGGCGCACCGTAAAGGGGCGAGCTGCGGCGTCTTCGACGTCGTAGGTGTCCATGTCGCCTTCGACGAAGAGCTGAAGCAGCTTCCCGGTGAACTCGATTCGGTGCTCTGTATACCTGCGAAGAGCGAAGCCATCGAGGTCTGCCGACGCCCGGTCACGGCACGTCGTCGAACTGGGCCGCGGCGGGCAGCGACGGATCGATCTGTGCCCAGTACCGGTCCGTCACCGCGGCGTCGTATTTCTCCGGCACTCCGGCGCGCGTCGCCGTCACCTGCAGCCCGAGGTGCATCAGCTCGCGCCCGTGCGGCACATGCTTCAAGATCTGCGCGACCGCGATGTGGCGCGCGTGATTCATGCCGGGCAACCTGCCGGCGAGGAAGAGATCGACGACCCGCTCCATCCACGGCTCCATGTGCACCTCCAGCTCCGGCCCCAAAAGCAGAAGGCCGGCGGAGCTCTTTCGAGTTCCACCGGCCTTCAGACATCAGTTGCGGGGGCGCGCTGGTCGGCGAACCTCTGACCTTCGGCGCGCTGCCCTTCACAGCCATCGTCAAGCGGACATCACGTGAAGATGCCCAGGCCCACGAGACCGTGGCCGCTCCCGCACCACGATCTCGACGTCTCGACCAAGCGCATTGAGAAACCGAATGAGCCGCTCAGTCGAGAACCCGCTGAGCTTGCCCCTCAGCAGCGCTGACACTTTCGGCTGATCGATGCCGAGGATCTTCGCCGTCTCAACCTGGGTCAGCTCCTTGGCGGAGATGATCCGGGCGATGCGCGCAGTCAACTCGGCCTTCGCCAACGCCTCTTCAGGCGCATCGACCCCGAGATCGGCGAACACGTTGCCGCTGCCGACCTGGTACTGGTTCTTTCCCTTCTTCACGAAACGCCACCCTTCTCTTTGGCCAACGCGGCAAGTCGCTGCTCGTGAATCTCTTCGGCCACCTTGAGGCGAGCCTTCACCTTGTCGATGTCGGCCTTCGACGTTTGCGAGCCCTTCCGCGACTTCTTCTGGAAGGCGTGAAGGGCGTACACGGCATTCGCGAACTTGACCGTGTACACAGCCCGGTACGTGTCGCCGTCGAAGTCGTCGACGACTTCCAGAACGCCCGCTCCACCGAAGCCCTTGAGCGGTTTCGCGTCCGGATGTTTCTCGCCGCTCTGCGCCAGGTGCATCGCGTAACCCACCATCTTCTTCACCTCGTCCGGGAACGTCTTGAGGTCCTTCAAGGTCGTGCCGACCCAGATGAGCGGCCGCAGCTCGGTTTCGTCCTGCTCCGGCTCCACGTCGCAACTATGCCAATACTGGCATAGTTACGCAACCCCATTCGCGCCGCAGCTCCGCGACGCCCAACCGCTCGACCCGCGGCTCCGTGTGCCACCTCCAAAGCAAAACCGCCGGACCTCTTTCGAGATCCGGCGGTTTCTTTTCACTTCAGTTGCGGGGGCAGGATTTGAACCTGCGACCTTCGGGTTATGAGCCCGACGAGCTACCAGGCTGCTCCACCCCGCGTTATGTGCCCGGCTAAGTACGCCCGCCGACCATCGAAGTCAAGACGAAGGGGCGCTCAAAAGTTGTCGGAATCAAAGAACTTCGGCGGATGCACCGCCGGCCGCACGTCGGTGAACACGTAGCGCTCCAGCAGCGTTCCCGACCCATCGAACCCCTCGACCTTCGCGGGAAGGCGCGAGTCGACGTCGGTGCAGATGCGCGACTTCGCGGCCGAGAAGCCCTTCCCGCCGTTCGGCGCCGTGTACATCGTGCACCAGCTCCCCGACTTGTCCCAGCCCTCCTGCGTGATCTTCATCCCGCCGATGCCTTCCGCCTTCTTCAGGTCCGCCGAGAAGCGATCGAGCAGCGGCCCCATGCCCGCCTCCTTCACCGTGTGGTTCGAGTCCTTCTTCGCCATCCCCGACTCCACGCTGATCCACACCGCTCCGAACACGCCGAGGAACCCGTGCTCCCTCACCCGGAAGTCGTCGGCCCGCTCCTTCGGGTTGTAGAGAACCTTCCGCCCCTTGCCCGGCCCGCCCACGTAGTGCAGCCGCACCGCGAACGGCTTCTCCTGCACGTACATGTCGATGTCCTGCACCGGCAAGAGCTCCCCGCCCACCCGCTCCTCCTTCGCCATCCGGTAGCGGTACGTGCCCAGCTCCTTCACCTTCGCGCGGCCCATCTCGATCAGCTCCGCCTGCGGCGTCTCGGTCATGACCTTCTCCGCGAGCTCTCGCGGCACGCCCCCGTCGCCCGGGCCCTGCGACAGCACCAGCATCAACACCCACATGCGAATCTGCTCCTTGACGGCGGCCGCCGGCGTTCTACCTCTCTTCCCGTATGCCGCTCCACGAGTCCAGCGCAGCTCAGTCGGCCGGCATCGCGAAGAGAAACGACGACGGGGTCGACGCCTGGAGCGGGTTGCAGAGCGGGTCCGTCGTGCCCTGCGGCGGAGTCGCCTCGCACTGCCCCGACACCACCAGCCGCTCGTCGGTCAGCATCATCGCGCTCCCCGACTTCGGCGCGTTCGTCGAGGGAAGCCACCTCACCGAGAGCAGGCGCGCCGAGCGATCGAAGACGAAGACCGCCAGCGTCTGCCGGTCGAGGGTGGGCAGCACCTCGCCGGCGAACGTCGCCTTCGAGTCCGCGACGGTCGCGAGCACGTAGACCCGGTCGCGTGCGGGGTGCGGCAGCACCTCGACGACCCGCAGGCCGAGCGCGCTCTGCTGGGTGACGAAGGCGCTGCCGGTGGCTTCGGCCTGCGCCGCGGCATCGGGCTGCACCGAGAGAGCGCTGTAGCGCTCGAGCCGCAGGTGGCTCGTGGCCGAGTAGTACGCGATCCACACGCTGTCTTCGGTCGCGCCGATCGCTGCGGGGCCGTAGAGCGCGTTGCTCGCGAGGTCGAGCGTGCGCACGGTCGGCACGCCGCCGCCCACGACGTGCTCGTCACCGAGGTAGCGCACGAGCACGAGCTGAAACTGCCCGTTCGGAGGCGTGACGTAACGGCCATCGCCGAAGTTGCAGGGGTTCGCCTGCACCGCTCCGATGAAGAAGCGGTTGAGCGTGTTGCCGGCCCTCGCTCCGCCCCACCACGACACCGGCCCGCACGGCGTCTCGGTGCGGCGAACACCGCCATCGGGCAGGGCGTAGGCGCTGACGTGCGTGCCGCTGCTGTCGCGCGGCCCGACGACGTGGACGAGCGGGCTGCCCCTCGAGCCGGTGAACATCGCCCCGGCGATGATGCCGCCGGTGGTGACGACGACGTCCATCGAGGCGGTGCGGGTGAGCGGAGCCCCCGAGCTGCTCATCCACTGCACGCGCCAGTCGCTCACCGAGGCGACGCCGCGCCCGATGAAGGCGGCCTGCTGGCCGTCCGAGACGACGTTGTACGGGGCGAGGTCGTAGGGCAGAGCCGAGAGCAGCATGCCGTCGCTCTTGCGCAGCGTGGTGATGACGCCGGTCGACCCGAGCACGTAGCGCAGCCAGATGATGTTGGAGCCCGAGGCCGCCGAGGCGATCGAGTACTCGTCGACCGCGCCGCGCAGCATCCAGTCGAAGGTGATGGGGACGACCGGGATCCCCGCGTCGGGTGGCGCGCTGCCCCCGTCGTCTCCCGCATCGCTGCCGGCGTCGTGGCCGGCGTCGCCGTGGGCGTCGCCGGCATCCTCACCGGCGTCCTCGCCGGCGTCGGTGCCAGCGTCCTGGCCGGCGTCGAGGTCGAGCGCCTCGTCGCCCGCGTCCTCGGCGGGTGGCTCGAGCGGCCTCGACCGCAGGCCACAGGCCGCCAGCATCAACACCAGCATCGCGAGGCTCCAGCGCATGCGCCCCCACATACCCCGGCATGCGTTTGCACTGCAAACCGGCAGGACGCGAGGTGGCGCGGGTTCAGGCGGAGAAGGAGGCGCGCGCCCCGCATCGACACCCACATGCGAATCTGCGCCTTGACGACGGCCGCCGGCGTTTTACCTCTCTTCCCGTATGCCGCTCTACGAGTACAGCTGTCCTCAATGCGGGGACTTCGAGGTCCTCCAGCGAATCACCGACAAGCCGCTCACCCGGCACGCCGAATGCGGGCGGACGATCAAGCGCAAGGTCTCGCGCTCGAGCTTCCAGCTCAAGGGCGGCGGCTGGTACGCCGACCTCTACGGCAGCAAGAAGCCCGCCGGCTCCGGCTCCGACAAGGCCGCCTAGCGGAAGTGCATGTACACCGCTGTCAGGCCCATGCCGCCCAGCAGCGAGTAGTGCAGCACCGCCACCACCACCGCGACCGCGAACGGCCTCCCGCGGTTCAGCGCGTACCCCGCGTGCAGGAGCCGCAGCCCCAGCAGCGAGCCGCCGCACAGGTGCAGCCAGAACGACGGCACGTGCGCCAGCTCGAGCAGCAGCAGCGCCAGCACGCCGAGCGGCACCCACTCCGCCGCGTTGCCGTGCGCCCGCACCGGGTAGATGAGGTTCTCGGGGTTCGGCTTCCCGATGCGCGCCGCCGGCCCTCCGAAGAGCCGGATGAGGCTCACCCACGAGCCGAGCAGCACCACCAGCACCACGAGCAGCCCGCCGTACAGCAGCGTGACGGGGATCGCGAAGCCGACGAGCACTACAGCTTGAAGCCCTTGAGCTTGTCCGCCAGCGTGCCGAAGCCCTTGCCGCCGGCGCCCTTCTGCTCGGCCTTCTGGGTCTTCTTCCACGCGTCGAGATCCGCGCGCTCTTCGCTGCGCAGCGCCGCCGTGATCGACAGCTTCAGCTTGCTGCCCTCGATCTCGATGATCTCCGCCTTCACTTCCTTGTTCAGCGGAAACGCGCGGCGCAGATCGGTGCCGCGCTCGGTGCCGGTCTCGCTCGCGGGGATCAGGCCCTTGCCGCCCTCCCAGCCCACGAACACCCCGAACGGCTCGATGCGCTCGACCTTCGCCATCACCACCTGGCCCCGGCGCGGCTTCGCTGCCGCCGGCTCGCGCGGAGCAGACGGCTCCCGCGGCTCGCGAGGCTGCGCGGGCTCCGACGACGCCACGCCCTGCCCCACCACGTTGCCGTCTTTCACCAGCCGCAGCGCGATGCGCTTCTCGGCGAGGTCGGTCTTCTCGACCAGCACCTCGACCTCGTCGCCCACCTTCACCGCGTCGCGCGGGTGCGCGATGCGCCGGTCGCTCAGCGCGCTCACGTGAATCAGCCCGTCGACGCCGGGCTTGAGCTCCACGAACGCTCCGAACGCCTGCAGCCGCACCACCTTGCCCTTGGCGCGCGTGCCCTCGGTCAGCTCCTCGAGCGCCGCCTTCCACGGGTCTTCTTGCCGCGCGCGCAGCGACAGCGTGATGCGATCTTTCCGCTTCGACTTGTCGGGCGACCCGGGCTCCGCCGGCTCGATGCGCAGCACCTCGACCTCGACGTCGTCGCCGACGTTCACCACGTCAGACGGGTGCTGCACGCGCTGGTGCGACATCTCGCTCACGGGCACCATGCCCTCGAGGCCGCCGATGTCGACGAACGCGCCGAAGTCGCGCACGCCGGTGACCTGGCCCTTCAGCACCTTGCCGGGAGCGAGCTCCTTGCGCAGCTCCTCCGCCTTCGCCTTGTTCTCTTCTTCGAGGATCGCGCGCCGCGAGAGGACGACGTTGCGCTCCTTCACCTCGGTGACGCGGAAGGAGAGCTTCTCGCCGAGGAACTGATCGAGCTTGCCGACGAACCGCACGTCGACCTGGCTCGACGGGCAGAACGCGCGCACCTCGCCGACGGCCACCTCGAGGCCGCCCTTGTTGACGGCGATGACGAGGCCCTCGACGGGCATGCCGCTGTCCTTCGCCTGCGCCAGCAGGCTGAGCGACGCCGCGTTCCGCGAGATCTTCCGCGAGAGGATGATGCCCTTCGCGCCGGTCTCGACGACGTGCGCCTCGATCTCGTCGCCGACGCCGAAGCGCAAGATGCCCTCTTCGTCCTTCAGCTCGCCGAGGTCGATCATCGCCTCGCTCTTGCCGCCCAGCGAGAGGAACGCAGTGTCGGCGCCGAGCTGGAAGATCTTCGCGCGGATCTTCTCGCCCACCTTCGGCAGCCGCTTGCCGACGTCTTTTCCCGACTGCTCGAACATCTCGGCGAAGCTCTGCGACTCGGGGACCTCTTCGTACAGCGGGCTCGTCGGAGCCGGCGCCGGAGTCACCTGCGGCTTCACCTCGCCCGAAGGCGCCGCGACGGCCGGCTTCACCTCGACGACGGGGCCTTCCGGCTCGGGGGCCTTCGTCTCGATCGCTCCGCTCGCGCGCTTGATGACGACCATCGGGCCCTTGGGCCGCTCGTCCTTCTTGCGCTCTTTCTTCTCGGGGCGCCCTTCATCGCGCTGGCCTGACGGGATGCCGAGCATGGCATCGCCGAACGTGGCCTTCGGCTTTTTGGCTCCTGGGCCCTTATTTTCGTCCGTCACGACAGTGCTACCCCTGGCTAGAGAAACGGGCTGCTGCCTAGCAGAACCTCCGAGAGAAAGGGAAACGCCTGCGGCGGAAAAGTACGAGGGGAATCAGGGCGGCGCTTGACCCGCATCCGGAGCTGTCGGCCACCACCCGCTCGCGGTCGTCGCGCGTGAGCCGCAGCGTGCGCGTGTTCGAGACCGCGCCGTAGGGCTCGAGCGTGGCGGTGACGCGCAGCGGGCCGTCGGTGAGCTCGAGGCCGCGAAGAACGAAAGGTGGCGAGCGGAAGCTCGCGCTGGCTTCGAGGGCGCCGGTGGCCACGCGAACGCGGAGGAGCTCGCTCGCGCGAGGGCGGGCGTGCACGAAGGCGGTGACGGAGCTGCCGTCGACGGCGGCGTTCCACACATAGGGAGGCACTGTGACGGGCGCGCCGGTCTCTGTGCGGCGGGAGCCGTGGCAGAGGTAGTCCACGTGAGGAACGAGGCGGGATCCGAACGGGACGTCGTCGAGCTGAACGGTCTGGTCGCAAGCGCCGCCGGGGGACGTCGCGGCGACCTCGCCAGTGACGTGTCTTAGCGACACGGTGACGACGCGACACTCTGCTGCGCACGCGATGCGAGGGAAGACGAGGGCGGTGATGTGGGGGGAGGCGATGGGGTCGAGGACGACGGTGACGGCGGCGAGAAGGAGCATGGGGCTGCTTCTCGGGTTCATTCGCGACGCCGCAGCAAGTCCGCGGCAACACGCTCGCGAGAGCGGCACGAGGCCCGCAGACAGAGACGCTCCAGTTCTCGTCCGCGAAGAAAACAGGGGCTGGGGCGGGGGGGTTCTCGGGCGGGGGTTCTCGGGTGGGGTTTCTCGCGTTCGGGCGGGTGGACGGTGCCGCGTTCGTTCACGGAAAACGGGCGGGGGCTGCGACACGGGCTGGGTTGCTCCGGTGGGGGCCCGCACCGGTGCCGCGACGCGTTCCCCCGCCGCAACGCGTTCCCGTGAACGAACGCGGACCCGTGGCCGGGCCCTGATGCTTTATCCGGGCCCTAACGCTTGCCCAAGTCCCCGACCCTGACCCCCCACTTCTCTCCCGCCTGAAGCTCCTTGCGAGCGACGGCCTCGACACCGGCATCGGGACGAGAAGCGCTCACCTCGACGACGACATGAGAAGAATCAGGCGACGCGGCCTCGACCTCGAGCGTAATCCCGGGCCCGATGGGCGACTTCACGGAACCAGCGAGCATCAAAGCGACGGACATCCCGGTCTCGGCGACACCCTCATCCCCCCGCAGAGACAACTTGACGTCCGTGACCGAGAGAACGAGACGGTACCCCGAGAGCCCGACCCGCAGCCCGGCAAGCGCCATCGACACGAGCTTCTTCTGCAGCGCAAGACGCTCGGCCGCGGAAAGCACGCCGTCCCGGTTCGCATCAGCGCCAGCCCGAATCAGCTTCGCCTGCTCGCCGGAATCGACGTCCATCACGAGGAGCGCATCGACGTTCTGGCGAGACAAAGACAGCGCGAGCCGCTCGTGAAAGCCGGCGGCGTGTCCCAGCAAGAGAACCGCAACCCACCCGGTCACGGGTCGGAGTGGAACTGCCCGAACAGCAGGCGCAGATCGCCGAAGTCGCGAGGCACGAACTTGTCGGCGGCACCGACGGGAAGCACCCGCTTGGGGCTCCGCAGCGGAGACGAGGCCTGGCGGTTGACCCACACCGGGTTGGTGAACCCGTACGGGCGCACCGTGTTCGTGAGCTCGGGCTGATACTTGCCCCACTTCGCGGGCCCGAACGAATTCGCGAGCGGGCCGGCGATCGCGACGACGGCGTCGCTGATCTGAAACGAGTTGATCTCGTACGGCGTGTAAACCGGCCACATGTCGTCGTCGCCGGAAGCCACGGCCACGATGAACGACTTGTCGGGCACCGTCATCGTCACCGTCGTGTCGATGCGGCACGGCGCCACGCACGAGCCGCCCTGGTCCGCCGCCGTCACCGGGATCTCGCGCGCGATCGGGCTGTACGCGTCGGGCCCGCCGCGCATGATCTGAACGCGGTCGACGTCGATCCACTTCGCCGCGCTCACGCGCACCCGCACCTCGACCTCGCCGCTGGGCGCCACGGCCTCTTCGCCGGGCTGCTTGCCGTTGACCCATACCTCGATGAACGGGCCGTTCGTCACCATGGCGTGGCCCTGCTTGAGCGCGGTCATGCACGACGACTCCGACAGGCCGCGCATCGAGCCGTCGGCCGTCGCGCCGACGCGCAGGTACGTGCGCGGCAGGCCGGCCTCGGCGTTCGGGCCGTGCGAGTCGCTGTTGCCGGTCGCCGCGATCTTGTGGCCGTGGCCGAGCAGCGAGTACCAGTCGTCGAGCGCTCCGGGAAACGCGGGCTGCGTCATCGTGCCGCCGTCGAGCTGGGTCACCGTGATCAGCGCGAGCTCGCCCGGGGCCGGCACGCAGTCGGCGATCTTCCCGGCGGAGCACGGAGGGTACGCCGACGGCTCGGGCCCCGGCAGCGGAGTCGTAGGGATGCGATAGCTGAACAGCAGCATGTCGCGCTTCGCGTTGAAGACCTCCATCACGTCGAAGTCGAGCGAGAACTGCGACGGGTGATACGGGCTCACGCGGCCGTCGGGCAGCGGCTCCTGGTTCAGCCCGAACGCACCGGCCTTGAACGGCTCGGTGGTGTACGTGCCCATGTTGAACTGCGAGAAGTACCCGAGGATCGTGTCGCGCGGGTGGTTCACCTGGATCAGCGTGTTCTGCGGGTCCACCCCGAGGCCGCGCAGCTGCGCGAACAGCTCGCCGGGCGGCCGACGGAACCACGCGAAGCTCCCGTGGTTCACCGGGCCGGGGTCGAGCTTCACCGGGAAGCCGTTGAAGTGCCCCATCTCGAGCGTCGTCAGCTCGAGGCCGATCGTCGAGCGCAGCCAGTCGCCCAGGTTCAGCGCGTCGATCGTCGGAGCGAAGTCGCTCACGTAGTTGTGATCGGTCGACGCCACCAGGTCGATGCCCTCGACCGCGTAGCTCGTCACGCGATCAGGCAGCGCCATGTCCGAGTCCACCGAGTTGATCGAGTGCACGTGGAAGTCCGCGCTCGCCCACCCCGGAGTCGGCACCTCGTGCTTCAACGTCAGCTTCACCTCCGTCGTGCGGTTCGCGACCAGCTCGACGTCCTCCGACTCCAGCGAGTACTCCGGCCCGCGCGACGCGTAGACGCGGTACTTGCCCGGCCTCAGCTCGCGCCCGCCGTTGCCGATCGTCGCGTAGAAGATGCGCTCGAGGTACCGGCGCGACTGCGGGTCGGTCGTGTCGGCCTTCAGGTCCGAGTTGCGGAACCGCTCACCCACCGCCAGGTTGTAGAGGAACTCGCGCGGCAGCTCGACGCCCGTGTGCTCGTAGATGCCCTCCACCGAGATCTTCGCCGGCAGCGCCCGGCCCTGCTCGTCGCGCACCGTCACCGTCAGCATCGCCGGCGGCTCCATCGTGAGGTCGATGTGCGTGGTCTCGTTCTCCTTCACCTCGACGTAGCCCTCGCTCACCACCACCGAGCGCGCCTTGTGCACCGCGTAGGCGCGGTACTTGCCCGCCGGCACGTGCGCCACGTAGCTGCCGTTCTCGAGCGTGTGCGCCTGGCTGAGGTACTTGCCCTGCTCGTTCTGCAGCACCACCGAGATGCCCTCGAGCAGCTGCCCCGTCACCGCCTCGCGCACGAGGCCCGCGACGTTGCCGTACACCGTCGGCTTCTTGTTCACCTCGGGGTCGTCGATCGCGTACGCGACCTTCTGCGCCGACGCGACGTCGCCCGTGCCGACCGACACGTACGCCACGAACTTGTGCGTCTTGCCCGCGCCGATGCCGGGGTCGCCGCTGGGGAGCGCGGGCGGGCGGCTCCAGAACGTGCCGAGGAAGCTGCTCGACGCGATGGGGATCAAGATCGAGTCGGGCTTCATGCCGTACGGCTTGTAGAACTCGGGCTTGCCGCTGCGCCGCGCGGCCTCGTCGGCCGAGAGCATGTACTGCGGCCCGAACGGAGCGGCCGACACCGCGTAGCTGACGCCCGTACCCTCGGTGGCGATCATCGGCACGATCTCGCCCGGCAGCGCCGTCAGCTCGCTCGGCCGCTTGTAGACCTCTTCCAGGTGGAAGCGCACGTTGAAGCCCGCCTCGTTCGGCAAGAACAGCCGCTGCCCCTCGCCGAGCAGCGTCACGAACCCGAAGGGGATGACCGCGCCGTACGTCGCGTCGCGGCCGCAGAAGCGCTTCTTCTCCTCCTGCAGCGTCGCGCAGTAGTAGCCGGTGGGGCACTCGAAGTCCGCCGTGCAGGCCTTGTCGCGAATGACGTCGTCGTTGATCACCGACGTCTCGATCTTGAGGTACTGCTTGCCCGGCTCGAGCACGTAGTCGACCTGGTAGCGGAGGTTCGCCTTCGGCACGAGGTTCAGCGAGTCGTTGATCTCTTTCACGACCGAGATGAACTCGCCGCCGCCGCCGCTGACCCGCAGCCGCGCCGCCGCCCCGTCGCTGCCGTCGGCGATCACCTCGACCTTCGACGGCTCGACCGCGTGGAGGAAGAACGCCGGGAACATCTCGGTGAAGAAGTCGTTGCCGGCCGTGCCCTGCGTCGGGCTCGTGCGGTTCGCGCGCACGAGGTCGAGATCGATCAGCGAGCCGCCGAACGCTCCGAAGCCGCGCGACGTGCCGACGTCCTGCACGATCGCGTGGATGATGCCGTTGCTGATCTTGTAGTCGCCGATCTCGCCCAGCGCGCGCTGCCCGCCGATCAGATCGTGGCGGCTGTTGATCTGGAACGCGCGCGCCGGCGGCACGCTGCGACTGCACGTCAGCGACAGCGGCATCGCGACCAACAGCAGGAAAAGACGTTTCATGCGGTACTCCTCACTACCAGGTGGCTTGCGCCATGAAATCGACCGAGTCGTTGTCGAGCGCCACGCCTTGTTCTTCGTCGCGGTGAGTGTACTGGAGGATGACGCGCAGAGGCACCCACCGGAACCGGTAACCGATCAGCGCCGCGTAGTCCCACGTGCGGTTCTGGAAGTCGGCCGTGCCCGGCTCCAGCCACGAGAAGCGAATCGCCGCCTCGAGGCCGATGCTCGAGAGCACGTACTGCGCCTGCGCGAACATGCCCATCGCCATGTCCGACCGGTAGCCCGGCAGCCCCTCGACCGTCGTGCTGCGGCCGAGGAACCCGATCAGCGTGCGGAAGTCGCCCAGGCGCACCGCGAGGTCCGCGCCGTAGCCCAGCTGCGCGAGGCTCAGCCGGTTCGGCCGCACGCCCTCGGTGCGCACGTTGTAGTAGCCGTTCACGCCCAGCGTGACCTTGCGGAACAGCTCGAGCTCGAGGCGCCCCACCGGCGCGATCGGGTTGCTGTCGTTGAACAGCGTGTTCTGGCCGTTGCCGTTCACCGCGGCGACGAAGTAGCGGAAGCCGAGCAGCTCTCCGCCGAGCCGCTCCGAGAACACCATCAGGCCCACCTGGCGGCCGAGCGTCAGGCCGTCGCGCACGTACGCCTCGGGCGGGTTCACGCCGTCGGTCGCCAGCGAGCGCGTGAGGAACGGGAGATCGGCGTCGCCGAGCAGCGTCTCGCCGTTGAACGGCGCCTTGAACTGGCCGATGCGGAACTGCAGCAGCTTGAACGGCCGGTACTCGAGGTAGGCGTCGCGCGCCTCGACGAGGCGGCCTCCGGCGAGCGGGTCGGCGGGCGACAGGCCCGGCGCCGCGATCTCGATCGACGCCACCGCCTGCAGCTTCTCGTGCAGCGCGAGCTCGAAGCCGAAGCGCGCGCTCGCGACGCGGAAGCCGCCGTTGCTGCCGACGAGCTGCTCGTTCGTGAACGGCACCGTGTAGAAGACGCCCGCCTTCACGTAGCCGAACGGGCGCAGCTTCCTCCACCACTCTCCGAGGATCGCCGTCGGCGGGTTCGCGCCTGCCGCGCCGGGCGCGTTCTCTTGCGCGCGCGGGCCGGCGAGGTCCGCGGCGTCGCGGTCGGGCGAGTCGGCCGGAGGCAGCCGGTTCGGCTTGGGCTGTGACGCCGGCGCCGGCGACCCGGCCTCCGGCAGCGGCTGCGCGACTCCAGCATCGGCCTGACACAACACGAAGAGCGCAAGCAGGGTGGGCGTCATGAGCCCGGCCGCTTAGCACAGGCGATGTGACCGTCCGGTAACGTTTTAGATGACGTCGCCGTCGTGCACCGCGGGCTCGCGCAGGGCGCCGATCATGCCCTCGTTGATCCACGAGCCGATCGCCTGAAACGCGGCGTGCGCGGCGTCGTCGCCACGGCCCGCGAACTTCTCGCAGATGGCCGCGACGTTCTCGCGCGCGCGAGCCGCGAGCAGCGCGGCGTGCTCGTCGTCGGCGACCGCGACGTGAAACACTTCGAAGCCCTTTCGCCAGACGATGGCCCTGGCGGGGACGGGCGCGGGCGGCGGCAGCTCCGTCGCCTTCGCCTCCATCGCCGACCACAGCGGAAGCACGTCATGCTGCAGCTCCAGGATTCGAAAGCTCGGCACGAACTGCATCCAGCAGCGGGTGAACCGCTCGGGCCCCAGCTGCTGAATCTCCTCGGTCTGCACCGCGGTGCAGTCGTCGGCGACGAACGCCTCGCTGCGAGCCCACTCGAGGGCGGCGAGCTCGGCGAGGTCCGCGCGAGCGCCGTCGACGGGGTGCTCGCGAAGCCACTTCGAGAACCCATGACCGAGGCGCGCGAGCGAGTAGTGCGTCGAGGGCACGTCGGCGACGTACCGCTTCACCAGAGCAGGAAACGCCTCGCCGAGCAGCTTCGCGGTGTGCGGCACGTCTTCCGCGAGCGCGTCGTGCGTACGCGACTCGTACATGCCGGCGTAGACCTCGAGCCGCCAGTCATCGATGCCCGGCAGCCCGGCCTTGCGCTCGATCACCCGCTCGAACAGCTCTCGCTGCAGCCGCTGCAGCTCGGTCTCCGGCGGAGGCGCCGGCGGCGCGGGCGCAGGCTCCGGCTCCGGTGCCTTCTTGCGCGAGAACGGCCACATCAGCCCAGCATCCTCTTCTCGGCCTCGGCGTTCGCGCGCTCGAACGTCTCGTACTCGAGCACGCGCGCCTTCTCGGCCTCGGCGAGCAGCGTCTCGAGCTCCGGCACGCCGGTGTCCCACTCGATCAGCGTCGGCACGCGCCCGAGCTTCTCGACCGCGTACGCGTACAGCTGCCACACGTCGTCGATGATGTGCCCCTCGTGGGTGTCGATGATGACGTCGCCGCGGTTGAAGTGGCCGGCGAGGTGGAACTGGGCGACGTGCTCGACCGGCATGGCGTCGATGAACGACCTCGGGTCGAAGCCGTGGTTCTTCGCGCTCACGTAGATGTTGTTGATGTCGACGAGCAGGCCGCAGTCGGCCCGCCGCGCGACCTCGGCGGTGAACTCGGCCTCGCTCATCGTGCTCGCGGGGTACGTGAGGTAGCTCGACACGTTCTCGAGCACGAGCTGGCGCTTCAGCCGGTCCTGCACGGCCTGCACCCGGGTGACGACGTGCTGCAGCGCCTCCTCGGTGAACGGCAGCGGCAACAGGTCGTGCGAGTAGCGGCCCTTGTGCCGGCCCCAGCACAGGTGATCGGACACCATCGCCGGCTCGATGCGATCGATCAGCTGCTTCCACTCGGTCAGGTACCGGTCGTCGAGCGGGTCGACCGAGCCGATGCCGAGCGACACGCCGTGCAGCACCACGGGCCTGTCGACGCGCACCTTGTCGAGCACCGCGAGCGGCCGGCCGCCGGTGCCCATGAAGTTCTCCGAGATCGCCTCGAGCCAGTCGACCTTCGGCTGGCCTGAGAGGAACTCGCCGTAGTGGCGGGGCCGCAGGCCGACTCCGTGACCGAGATCGAGGCGGGGGAACATCTTGCCGCGTGTATATACACGCGCGCGTGCCGCATCACGTCTGCGCCGTCGTGCTGTTCCTCGCTGCCGCCGCCGCGTCCCCGGCCGAGCAGGAGCAGGCGCGCGCCCTCGTCCGCTCCGCCAAGGAGGCCTTCGACGCCGGCGACTTCGCCACCGCCGCCGACCTGCTGACGAAGGCCCGCGCGCTCGCGCCCACCCCCGCCACGCTCTACAACCTCGGCCGCGCGCTCGAGAAGAAGGGCGACCTGCCCGGAGCCGAGGCCGCCTACCGCGAGTACCTCTCGCTCTCGCCCGCGGCTGCGGATCGCGGCGCCGTCGAGGCCACCATCGCCGACCTGCAGCGGCGCATCGCCGAGGCGAAGCGGCTCGACGATCTCGAGCGCGAGCGCCAGCAGCGCGCCGCCGAGGTCGTCGCCCCCGCGCCGCCTCCCCCTCCGCCGCCGAAGCCGCTGCTCCCGCGCGTCGCGCCGTGGGTGCTCGCCGCGCTCGGCGCCGGCGGCCTCGGAGCCGCCATCGGGTTCGGCATCACCGCTCAGAGCCGCCACGCCGCCGCGGTGGCCACGCCCGACGTCGACGCGGCGATCGCGACCCAGGCCGGCGCCGAGTCGTTCGCGCGCGTCTCGACCGCCCTCTACGTCACCGGCGCCGTCGTGCTCGGCGCCGCGCTGCTCTGGCTCGTCATCGCCGCCGTGCGGAGCGACGATGCGTAGCCTCGTCTTCACGCTCGCCATCACGGCGTGCTCCGTGCCGCCGCTCGACGTCACCGGCAAGACGTGCACGCGCGAGTGCCCGGCTCCCCACGCGTGCCAGGCGGGCCTGTGCGTCGCTCCCGGCGGGCGGCTGTGCGCGGCGCTTCCCGAGCCGCCGCACGCCTGCTTCGACTTCGAGGGCTCCACCACCGTCGATGCCCGGCAGGAGGTCCGCAACGGGCAGCTCACCGTCGACACCGCGTCGCGGCGCTTCGGCGCGAACAGCCTCGACGTCTCGATCACCGGCACCGGCGGCGTCGACGTCGCGCGCCTCTCGGTGCCCGTGCCGGCCGACTGGCAGCGCATCGCCGCGAGCTGGGACGTGCAGCCCGGCGCGGCGAGCGACGGCATCTCGCTCGGAGAGCTCCTCTGCAGCGGGGCCGCCAGCTACACCGGCGTCTGGCTGTTCTTCGAGGGCTCGCCGGCGCGCGCCGTGCTCCGCACCGACGCCACATCCAACCCGATCGATCTGCAGCCCTCGGTGCCCGAGGGCAGCTGGACGCGCGTTTCGCTGGACCTCGAACGTCAGTCGCTCGCCGGCACCGTCCGCATCGGTGGCCAGCAGGCAGCGACCGCGACCGTCGCCGACTGCGGAGGCCCGTGGACCGTCGAGATCGGCATCAGCGGCCGCAGCGCCTTCTCCGCCGCCTACGACGACGCCGTCGTCACCATTTCTCGTTGAGCGGGTCGGGGCCCTTGCTCGCCTTCGGTGCTCCGCGGCGGGCCGCGGTCAGCTTGAGCGTCAGCTTCTGATCGACGTCGGGCACCAGCGGGCTCTGCAGCTCCTGGTAGCCCGCCTTCTTCACCACGACCTTCACCGCCTTCTCGCTCTTCGGCACCCGGACGTCGAGCGGCGTCACGCCCACCGCGCGGCCGTCGAGCTCGACGCGCGCACCGGCCGGCAGCGTCTCGACACGCAGGCGAACGTCTTCGGGCGGCGGCGGCGGCGGCTCCGGCGCCGGCTGCGGAGGCTGAGGCAGAGGCACCACCACCGCGACGGGAGGCGTGAGCGCCGGCGGCGCTTCGCGCGGCCACAGCACGAACGCGGTGACGCCCGCGGCGGCGAGCAGCGCTGCTGCGACCGGCACCCGCAGCGATCGCCTCGTCACCGCCGATGTCGCCGTGGGCCGGACCTCGACCTCGTCTTCGATGTCGATCGGCTCGGGACGAACGACCACGGCGCCGCCCGCGCGCGCCTTCTCGACCAGCTCGCGCTTCTCGGCGACCCGCGCCGCGAACAGCTCGCCCATCAGCGGCGCCAGCGCGTCGGGCCCGGGAACGACGTCGCCCGGCAGCTTCGACGCGATCGCGAGCAGCTCGCGCCTCAGCTCGGCCGCGGTCTGGTGCCGCTCGCCGAGCGGCCGTGCCAGCGCCTTCAGGCACGCCGCGTCGAGCTCCGGCGGCAGCCCGCGCGCGAGCCGCGACGGCGGCGGCACCGGCTCCTCGGCCACCGCCCGCGCGATCGCGAGCACCGACGGCCGGCGGAAGAGGCTCTTGCCGGCGAGCAGCTCCCACAGCACGACGCCGAGCGCGAACACGTCGGAGCGCGCGTCGAGCGCCTTCCCCGCCGCCTGCTCCGGCGACATGTACTCGAGCTTGCCCTTGATGGTGCCCGACTCGGTGCGGGTGAGGCGCCCGCGCGCGTGCGCGACGCCGAAGTCGAGCAGCTTCACCGCGCCGTCGTAGGTGAGGAAGACGTTCTGCGGCGAGAGGTCGCGGTGCACGACCTCGAGCTGGTGAGCGGCGTGAACTCCGGCGGCGGCCTCCGCCACGATCCAGCACGCCAGCGCGGGCGGCAGCGCGCGGCCCGACGAGGCCAGCGCCGTGCGCAGCGAGGCGAGGCTCTCGCCCTCGAGGTACTCCATGACGATGCACAGCTCGCCGCCCTCTTCGAGCAGCTCGAACACCTGCACCACGTTCGCGTGGCGGATCGAGGCGACGATGCGCGCCTCGTCGAGGAACATGCTCGTGAAGCCCGCCTGCTGCGCGAGCGCGGGCAGCACGCGCTTCAGCGTCACGAGCCGCTCGAAGCCGCTCGCGCCCGCGAGCCGGCACAGCAGCACCTCGGCCATGCCGCCCGAGCCGAGCCGCCCGAGCACCTCGTAGCGCCCGATGCGCGCGGGCCAGCTCGCCTCCGACATTCGGCGGCGAGTCTCGCACACCCCGGCGGCGCTGCTACGGTGACGCGAATGTCCGTCACCGAGTCCCCTACCCTCGCAGCGGCCGCGCCGGCGGCCCCGGCGCGCTTCGACTTCGTCGTGACCGTGACGCAGGGCCCCGACTCGGGCCGCTCGCTGCGCATCGACCAGCGCGTGCTCGTCGGCACGAGCGCGGCCTGCGCGCTGAAGCTCACCGACCCGCAGGTCTCGCGCCGCCACCTCGCGCTCGAGCCCACGCGCGACGGCCTGAAGCTCGTCGACCTCGGCTCCACGAACGGCACCCGCGTCGATCGCGTGCGCGTGCGCGAGTGCTTCCTCGAGGGCGAGGAGTTCGTCTCTCTCGGCGCCACCGCGCTCCGCATCGAGGCCGTCGCTCCGGCCGGCGGCCCCGCGCCAGAGGCCACCGGGTTCGGCAAGGTGTTCGGCCAGAGCGACGCGATGCGGCGGCTCTACCCGCTCATGAAGCGCCTCGCGCAGACCGAGGTGCCCGTGATCATCGAGGGCGAGACCGGCACGGGGAAAGAGGCGCTCGCCGAGGCGCTGCACGAGGCCGGGCCGCGCGCGAAGGGCCCGTTCGAGGTCTTCGACTGCACCGCGGTGCCGCCCAACCTCATCGAGTCCGAGCTGTTCGGCCACGAGCGCGGCGCGTTCACCGGCGCCACCGCGCAGCGCAAGGGCGTCTTCGAGCTCGCGCAAGGCGGCACGCTGCTCATCGACGAGATCGGCGATCTCGACCTCGCGCTGCAGCCGAAGCTCCTGCGCGCGCTCGAGAGCCGCGAGGTGCGCCGCGTCGGCGGCGACCGCTGGCTGCCGGCCGACGTGCGCGTCATCGCGGCCACGCGCAGGAACCTCGACCTCGAGGTGCAGGCCGGGCGGTTCCGCGACGACCTCTTTCACCGGCTCGCGGTGGCGCGCATCGAGCTGCCCCCGCTGCGCGATCGCGAGGGCGACGTCGAGCTGCTCGCCCGCCAGTTCTGGCGCGAGCTCGGCGGCGACGTGCGGCAGCTGCCCGAGGGCGTGCTCGCGCGGTGGCGCTCCGGCGAGTGGCCCGGCAACGTGCGCGAGCTGCGCAACGCCGTCGCCCGCCTCCACGCGCTCGGCGAAGAGGCCCGCACCGGCGAGGCCGCGCCGAAGGCGGCCGGCACTCTGGAGTCGGCGCTGAGCCTGCCGTTCATCCAGGCGCGCGACCGGGTGCTCGCCGAGTTCGAGCGCAGGTACGTCGAGCGCCTGCTCGAGCAGCACGGCGGCGACGTCGCGAAGGCGGCCGCGGCCTCCGGCATCGGGCGGCGGTACTTCCAGAAGCTGAAGGCACGAACGTTCCGTTCGCAGGAGGGGTGAACAGTTCGTTCGCCGCCTCGCGCCAGGCCCCGCAACCTCCCGCACCCACTCGGGCTTTCAGGGGCACAACGGTTGCTCAACGGGCCCTCATGCGGCCCCTCCTTCCAGTCCTGCTGCTCGTCGGCTGCGACGGTCAGATCCTCTCGGCACCGCCGCGCTCCGGGCCGGACCCGGAGGAGCCGGTCGTCGTCGCTCCGACCCTCGACCCGGTCACGCTGACCGCGCCGCAGGGCACGGTGCTGCTCACGAAGGAGCACCTCCGCCGCACGCTCGAGCAGCAGTTCGGAATCAGCGGAGCGAGCCTGACGTGGGACGAGCCGTCGCTCGGCCTCTACGAGTCGAACCGCCTCGCGCAGGCCCACACGCTCACCGACTTCGACGACTACTTCGCAGCGACCGAGGCGCTCGTCGCCGCGCACCTGCAGCGGTTCCTCGCCTGCGAGGTCGCGAGCCTCGACACGGCGTGCGTCACCGCGACCGTGCGCTCCGCCGGCAAGAGGCTCTTCCGCCGCACGCTCACCGACGCCGAGGTCGCGCGCTACGCCGGCATCGCCGGCTCGCAGGGAGACGGCCGCCTGGCCGAGGGTGTGCGCTACGCGCTGGTCGCGCTGCTCAACTCGTCCGAGCTCCTCTACCAGCCGCTGTACGGCGAAGACGGCCGCCTGAGCGATCTCGAGCTCGCCGCGCGCCTGTCGTTCTTCGTCTCGGGCGCCAACCCCGACGTCGAGCTGATCGACGCCGCCGAGCGCGGCGACCTCGCGACCTCCGCGGGCCTCGCCGCCCAGGTCGATCGCCTGCTCGCGAACGACGCCGCGAACGCGCGCCGGTTCGCCGACGTGCTCTACGAGATCTGGCGCGTCAACCGCCTCGACGAGTCGCTCATCCAGGGCTACTTCCCGCAGGAGATCGCCGCGCTCGAGGGCGACTTCGCCGAGGAGTTCCGCCGCACCGCGCACGAGATTCACGGCCGCGGCGACTGGCGCCTCGCGCTCACGCACGATCGCGCGGTCGTCAACCGCAAGCTCGCGCTGCACTACGGCCTCAGCCCCGTGCCGGCCGACGACGCGACCTGGCAGAGCGTCGGGCTCGACAGCAAGCGCAGCGGCCTGCTCTCGACCGGCCTCATGCTCGCCGCCCACTCGGGCAGCAAGTACACCTCGACGATCCACCGCGGGCTCTTCACGCTGAACCACCTGCTGTGCCGCACCATCTCGACGCCGCCGAACCTGCAGGAGCTCATCGACCAGAGCGGCGTCGTGCTCTCGGAGCAGGACACCGTTCGCGAGCGCGTCGAGAAGGTCTCGGCCACGCAGCCGTGCGGCAGCTGCCACAACCAGTTCGACCCCATCGGCATGGTGTACGAGAACTTCGACGGCTTCGGCCGCTGGTCGGCCACGCGCTACGGGCAGAGCGTCGACGCGCGCTCGACCGTCGAGGGCCACAGCGTCGAGAACGTCGCCGGCCTCGCGCAGGTGCTCGCGCGCGACGACGCCCGCCTCGCGCGCTGCTTCTTCAAGAAGGTCTTCACGTACGCGACCGGCGCGCTCGTGCCCGAGGGGGTCGACCTGCTGCCGGCGCACGGCGTGTCCGGCGAGCAGCGCTTCGACTTCGAGGCGATCGTGCGCGCCGTCGCGCTGAACGAAGGCTTCCGCAAGGTGAGGGCACCATGAGCATCAGCCGGAGGAGCTTCCTGCGCGGCACGCTGTCGGGCGTCGCGTTCTCGGTGGGGCTGCCGATCTTCGAGCAGCAGCTCAACGGCCACGGCACCGCGTTCGCTCAAGGCGCGCCCCTGCCGCTGCGCTTCGGCACGTGGTTCTGGGGGCTCGGCTGGCCTTCGATCAACGGAGGCGGCGACGACTACAAGCCGTCGGGCAGCGGCCAGGGCGCGGCGTGGAGCCTCCCCTCGGGCCTGCAGCAGCTCGCCGCCCACAAGGACTACCTGACCGTGTTCTCGAACTACTCGTACCAGGCGGCGAACGGCGCGGCGCACATTCCCTCGCGCGGCATCTCGCTGTCGGCGTCGCACAACCCCGAGTGGGTGCTCGACTCCGGAGCGAGCGGCTTCCGCAACCAGAGCATGCCGCTGCCGACGATCGACGCGCTCGTGCACGAGAGCTGGGGCAACCCGGGCACGCTGTTCAGCTACCTCAACATGTCGCTGCGCGTCGGCAACCTGTACGAGAGCACGAGCTCGTGGAACCGCGGCGGCAGCTTCCGCGCGTTTCACAAGTCGCCCGTCGAGCTCTACAACGCGGTGTTCGCTCCGCTGCAGGGCGGCGGCGCGCCGATGCCGTCGGGCCCCACCGCGGCGCAGGTGACGAACGGGTTTCGCAAGAGCGTGCTCGACGTGGTCTCCGACGACCTGAAGGCCACGCAGGCGAAGCTGGGGAGGAACGATCAGCTGCGGCTCCAGGCGCACCTGCAGAGCGTCACCGAGCTGGAGCGGCGCATCGCCCTGCTCGCCCAGGCCGACGCGGGGACTGCGGGCGGAACGATGACGCCGACGTGCGGCGGCGTGACGCGGCCCCCCGCGTACTCCGGAGCGAGCGAGGTGCGGGCGCGCAACGACGCGATGGCCGACCTGCTGGTGTACGCGCTGTCGTGCAACCTGACGCGGCTGTTCTGCTTCGAGTTCACGCCCACGCAGTGCAGCGGCACGATGCCCGAGATCGGCCTGTCGGACGGCGAGGGCGTTCACGACACCTACTCGCACGGCGACAACGCCGAGATGCGCCGCTACTGCAAGTTCGTGATGGACGGCCTCGGCTACCTCGTCGGCAAGCTGAAGGCGACGCCCGACGGCGCCGGCAACCTGCTCGACAACCTGCTGATGGTCGCGACGAGCGAGTGCGGGCCGGTGCACTACCACGACTACCACCCGTACCTCTTCGTCGGGAAGGCGAAGGGCCGGGTCAAGGGCAACTACCACGCGACGAAGGCGAGCCCGTCGAACAACGAGGGCGCGCGCGTGCTGCTGACGGCCGCGCACGCCGCCGGAGCGATGCTCCCGAAGCTCGGCATGCCCGCGACGCCCGTCACCGGTGCGGGATCGGGCAACACCGTGAACTACGAGGTGACGGCGCCGGTGAGCGAAGTGCTCGTCTGAAGACGCCGCCCGGCGCTCTCATCGCCCGCTGCCTCGCGACGGCCAGCGGGGCGGGTTGCGGGCGTGGGGCGAGGGCTCGGCTGCGGGCCCGGCTGCGGGCTCGGCCTGGTCTGGGTTTGGGGCCCGTTGACGGTGCCGCGTTCGTTCAAGGGTTCGTGCTGCGGCTCGGGTAGCGGCTTGGGTGGCGGCCGGGCCGGTGCCGCCGCCCGAACGCCGTCCCGTGAACGAACGCGGCACCGTCCACCTGCCCGAACGCGAGCCCACAGGCCCAGCCCGAAAGCCCAGCCCGGAGTGGGCCCGACCGACGGCGGCGCCGCGTGGGACTGCAACGGCGACTTCGACACGGTGTTCGGCAGCTACCGGCGCACGCCGCGCTCGAGCCGCGGGCGAGCCGGCCGAAGTCGCGTTACGCTCGGCGGGGTCATGCCGCGCCTCCTCCGCACCCTCACCTACGCCGCCGTCGGAGCCGTCGCCGCGATGCTCCTCGGGCGCCTGCTCCAGCTCGGCACGGGCCTCGCGTGCACCTGCTTCCTCGGCGACCCACTCGTCGCGCTCGAGTACGGCGCCCTCGGCGGCGTGTTCTTCTCGTTCATCTACCGGCCCGACCTCTTCGGGCCGCCGCGAGCTCCATCGCGCGAACGCGTCGCCGTGACCTCACCCGCCGACCCCTCCTGCAGGACCTGAAAAGCCGAGAGCCCGGCCGCGCACGAGGCGCGAGACCGGGCTCCCGAAGACCTGCAGCGAGCTGCTACTTCTTCGCCGGAGCCGCCGCCGGAGCCTTCTCGTCCTTCTTCGCCGGCGCAGCGTCGGCCACCACCGTGCCGTTCTTCGCCTTGCAGTCGGCCTCGGTCATCTTGGTGACGCCCTTGCCCTTGCACTCGTTCTTGCCCGCGCACGCGTTCGACGCGCCGGCACATGCACCCTTGCCCTTGCACTCGTTCACGCCCGTGCACTTCACGTCGGCCGCCGCGGCCTTCGCGTCCTTCGCCGGGGCCGCCTTCGCGTCCGCAGCGTACGCGCTGAAGGCAAACAGCGAGGCAACTGCCGAGGCGATCATCGTTCCCTTGACGTTCTTCATATTCGTTTGACCTCCAACCATCGGGTGGGTGCCGCGCGCGCCGATCTACTACTTCGCCCGGCGGCGCAGGACTTTTTTCCAGATGTTCGGAGTCAGCGCGAAGTACACGGCGCCGTACACGCCGAGCACCACCGGCGCCACGAACAGGGGCCTCCACTCGGGGGGCGGCAGAATCGCACCGCCCCACTCCGCGATCTCCGCGGCCCCGAAGTGCGCCGCCAGCGCCACCTTCACGCCGACGGCCGCCGCCGACGCCGCCAGCGCCGCGCCCCACAGGTGCGCGATGCGCTTGAAGCCCACGCCGACGTCGCCGACGTGCGCGCGCAGCGCGACGCGCAGCCTCAGGTACTCGGCCCACGCCGCGAGCCCCGACGCCGCGCTGATGGCCGCGACCGCGACGTGCTGCGGAACCCCGAGCACGCGCGGCAGCTGCGTCACCGCGACCGCCGCCAGCGACGCCGAGATCGCGACCCGCATCACCGCGAACTTGAGCGGCGTCTTCGTGTCTTTGAGCGCGAAGAACGCCGACGCGTACAGCCTTCCCTGGGTCGACGCCGTCAGCCCGACCGCCGAGCCGATCAGCACGTACCAGGCGACGCGGGTGTCGGCTCGCAGGAAGTGCCCCGACTCGAGCAGCGGCGCCGCGATGACGTCGCCGAGGAACACGAACGCGGCGGCCGAGGGGACGACGAGGAACACGAGCCGCTCGAGGCCCGCTTGCAGCCGCGCCTTCAGCGCGTCCTTCCGCGTCGCCGCGTCCTCCGACATCGCCGGCAGCTCGGACGCCGAGATCGCCATGCCGAACAGCGAGACCGGCAGCATCGAGATCGTCTGGGTGTGAAAGAGAATCGCGCCCGCCCGCTCGCCCGCCAGCGACGCGAAGATCTGATCGAGGAACGACGAGATCTGCACCACGCCGCGCGCGGTCACCGCCGGCACGAAGCTCTTCAGCACCTGCCGCACGTGCTCGCTCGCCAGCGACACCGAGGGCCTGAACGCGCCGAGCAGCTTCAGCGTCGACGGCACCTGCACGAGGAACTGCACGACCCCGCCCGCGATCACCCCGAGCGCGATCATCACCGCGTCGGCCTCGAACACGATCAGCGCCGCGATGATGCACACGTTCCACAGCACCGGCGCCGCGTACGAGAGAAAGAAGCGCCGGTGGCTGTTCAGCACGCCGAGGCACCACGCGCTCAAGACCAGCACGCTCGTCGCCGGGAAGAACAGCCGCACCAGCGTGGTCATCAGCTCGCGCGTCTCGGGCGCGAAGCCGGGCGCGAGCAGCTTCACCAGCAGCGGCGCGGCGAGCACGCCCACGCCGACGAGCACGAGGTTCGCGACGCAGAGCAGCCCGAACACGGCGCCCGCGACGGCCTGCGCCGCCTGCTCTTCCTTCTTCGCGCGGAGCCCCGCGTAGACGGGAATGAACGACGCCGACAGCACGCCCTCGCCGAGCATGTTCTGCAGGAAGTTGGGGATGCGCAGCGCCGCGAGGAAGGCGGCGCCCGCGGCCGACGTGCCGAAGTAGTGGGCGAGCAGCCGCTGCCGCACGAGGCCGAGCAGCCGCGACAGCAAGATGCCCGCCCCGACGACCGCGGCGCCTCTTCCACTGTCGCGCTGGGCTTCCGGCATGTCGGCTGACCGGCACTTTCAACTACAGTGCCGCGCATGGCCAACAAGATCGATGCGTCGCGCTCCGGAAGCCTCGCCAAGATCCGCGAGCAGCTCGCCGGCCTGCAGGACGAGGTGAACGCCGGCGACGAGCTCAAGCCCGGCTCGCACGCCTTCGAGAAGCTGAAGGCCATCTCGGCCCGCCTCGAAGATCTGCAGGAGAAAGACTTCCAGGCCAAGCAGCTCAAGATGGAGATCGATCGCGCGCTGAGCCAGGCCTCTGACGGCATTGCCGGTGGCCTGATCGGCGCGTTCAGAGCGTTGGGTAGCAGTGACGATCGCTTCGAGTAGCGCAGGCAAAAGCGCGAAATCGATTACGCACTGCCCCCGCTTGCCTCGAGGCGCCGTTCACTGGTACTGGCCGGTGACAAGCCTCTAAGGGAGGGCTCTACACACATGAAGTCGATCAACATTGCGATTGCCGGCGTCGGAAACTGCGCCAGCTCTTTGGTTCAGGGTCTGGAGTACTACCGTCACCAGAAGTCGCCGGACACCGCCGGCCTGATGCACGTGAACCTCGGTGGCTACACGATCGAGAGCGTGAAGGTCGTCGCCGCGTTCGACATCGACAAGCGCAAGGTCGGCAAGCCGCTCGAGCAGGCCATCTTCGCGAAGCCGAACAACACGGCCGTCTTCCAGGCCGAGGTCCCGGCCTCCGGCGTCACCGTGCAGATGGGCCCCGTGCACGACGGCCTCGCCGAGCACATGGCGCAGTACCCCGAGAACCAGGCGTTCCGCGTCGCCGACGCGAAGCCGGTCGACGTCGCCAAGGTCCTCAAGGACACGAAGGCCGAGATCCTGATCTGCTACCTCCCGGTCGGCTCCGAGCAGGCCGTGCGCTACTACGCGCAGGCGTGCCTCGACGCGGGCTGCGCGATGGTGAACTGCGTGCCCGTGTTCATCGCCTCGAACGCCGAGTGGGCCGAGAAGTTCAAGGCCCGCGGCCTGCCGATCGTCGGCGACGACATCAAGAGCCAGGTCGGCGCCACGATCATCCACCGCACCCTCGCCCGCCTCATGAGCGACCGCGGCGTGAAGCTCGATCACACCTACCAGCTCAACACCGGCGGCAACACCGACTTCCTCAACATGCTCAACCACGAGCGGTTGAAGTCGAAGCGCATCTCGAAGACCGAGTCGGTTCAGTCGCAGCTCGACACCCGCCTCGAGCCCGAGGACATCCACATCGGCCCGTCCGACTTCGTCGCGTGGCAGAAGGACAACAAGGTCTGCTTCCTCCGCATGGAGTGGCGCGGCTTCGGCGACGTCCCCATGAACATCGAAGCGCGCCTCTCGGTCGAAGACTCGCCGAACAGCGCCGGCGTCGTCATCGACGCCATTCGCCTCGCGAAGCTCGCGCTCGATCGCGGCGTCTCGGGCCCCCTGCTCGAGGCTTCGTCGTACCTGATGAAGCACCCGCCGCAGCAGTTCCGCGACTCGGTCGCCCGCGAGAACCTCGAGAAGTTCATCGCCGGCAAGTAAGCCGGGCGTCACAGCTTCGCGGGCGGGTCTCTTCACGGAGGCCCGCCCGTTTCATTTCCGCCGTTTCACTTCCGCAAGGCGGCTTCCAGCTCGCGGCGCTTCGCCTCGAACGCAGCGTTCATCGACTTCGGCCGCGTCTGCAGCGCGTCGAGTGTCGGCTGGCCCAGGGCGACGAGGAAGGTGAAGACCGCGGGCGTCTCGAGCTTGTCGATGACCCGGCGCAGGGCCTCGCCCCGCGCGTGCTGGAGACAGCGCGCCGCGAACGCCGGGCCTTGCTCGCCCGCGTGGCCGTCGATGGGGCGCTCGAGCATGGTCGTCAGCGTCGCGGTGAGGCCCCATGATCGGCCGAGCGCGCGCTCGAGCCTGGGGCACAGCTTCTCCCGGGTGGTCTCGACCTCGAACGGCTGCTCCCAGAGGCAGCGCAGCACGGCCGCCACCTTGAGCCCCACGTTGTTGGGATACGGCTTCGGCGCTGCGTCGTTGACGTCCGCTGCGCGCTCGAGGGCGCCGACGGTCACGCCGATCGCCGCGTCGAGCCGCGCCGCCTCGGCCGCGTCGCGCGCGCCGAGCCGCGCTCTCACCTGGTCCTGCAGCACGGTGCCGGTGTGGTCGCTGACGATGCGGGCGAGCTCGTCGGGAGGGCTCTTCGAGACGAGATCCTCGAGGGCCAGGCGCTCGGCGTCGACGTGGCCGCTGCGCAGCGCCGACTCGAGCTGCGCGTCGGTGAGGCCCTTCGTGAGCGGCGCGCCGAGCCGGCAGCGCACGACGAGGTCGGGGCTCGCTGCAGCGGCCGCGAGCAGCTCGGCCTTCACCGGAGCCGTGCGCTCGCCCCACGCCTCGAGCGTCGCGGCTGCCGCGCGACGCAGCTGCTCGCGCTTGTCACCGACCAGCGCGAGGACCTGGCGCAGCGGCAGCACCGCCGGAGGCACCTCGCCGATCGCCGCCAGCACCTCGACCTGCCGCCGCAGATCGTTGCTCGCGAGCTCGGCGAGCGGGTCCCACTTCACGTTCCACCGCGGGCGCGAGGGCTCGCTGCGCACGGCGTCGTAGGCCCGCCGCACCTCAGTGAGCGGTGCCCACGTGCGCGCCTTCGCGCCGAGCAGCGTGCCGTCTTCGGCGTAGAGCTCGACGAACGTGGCGTCCCCCTCGGTGCGCTGGCGGACGACGAGCAGACGCTCATCGCCGAGCGGCACGGCGTAGGCGCCGGCAGAGCCGTAGAAGTCGAGCGCAGCGAGGGCCGCCGGGGCGCGCGCGAACCGCGCCGAGACGCGCTGGCCGTGCAGCGCGAAGTCTTCGAGCGGCTCGAGGTCGCGGGGCAGCTGCAGCAGCTTCAGCATCTGGCCGCTCTTGCGCAGCTCGCCGGCGCGGCGCGAGAGCTCGGCCTGGCGCGCGTGGTGGTCGGCGACGAGGCGGTCCCACTCGCGGCGAGCCGCGTCTTCCCGGGCGCCGGCGACGACGAGCCCCATCAGCACGATCGGAGTCATGGCGCGGAGTATCGCAAGCGCTTGACGTTCACCGCCATCACGGCGAAACACGTCGCGTGGCGCGAGTGCTGGTGGTCGACGACGAGGTGAACCTCCGCAAGGTGCTCGCGGCGATGCTCCGCAAAGAGGGCTACGACGTCGCGGTCGCGGCCGACGGCGAGCAGGCCCTGGCGGACATCGAGAAGAACGGGGCCGACGTCGTGGTCACCGACCTCGTGATGCCGAAGGTCGGCGGCATGGAGCTGCTCAAGACCGTCAACGCGAGCCAGCCCGACGTGCCGGTGATCATCATCACGGCGCACGGCACCGTCGACAGCGCGGTCGAGGCGATCAAGCTCGGGGCGTTCGACTACATCACCAAGCCGTTCGAGCAGGCCGAGATCCAGGCGGTGGTCGCGAAGGCGGCGCGCACGCACGCGGCGAACCAGCAGAACGTGAAGGCCGACGGGCGCACGCGGGCGTCGATCATCGGCGAGTCGCCGCAGATGCAGGACATCTTCAAGATCATCGACAAGGTCGCCGACACGCCCTCGACGGTGCTCATCACGGGCGAGTCGGGCACCGGCAAGGAGCTGATCGCGACGGCGCTGCACGACGGCAGCTCGCGCCGCGACAAGCCGCTCATCAAGATCAACTGCGCCGCGATCCCCAAAGATCTGATGGAGAGCGAGCTGTTCGGCTACGAGCGCGGCGCGTTCACCGGCGCGGTGACGTCGAAGCCGGGCCGCTTCGAGCTCGCCGACGGCGGCACCCTGTTCCTCGACGAGATCGCCGAGATCCCGGTCGAGATGCAGGTGAAGCTCCTGCGGGCGCTGCAAGAGAGCGAGTTCGAGCGCGTCGGCGGCATCAAGACGACGCGGGTCGACGTGCGGCTGGTGGCGGCGACGAACCGCGACCTCCACAAGGAGGTCGACAGCGGCACGTTCCGCAAAGATCTCTACTACCGCCTGAACGTGGTGCCGATCGTGCTGCCGCCGCTGCGCGAGCGCAAAGGCGACATCCCCAAGCTCGTGAGCCACTTCGTCGAGAAGTACAACAAGCGGCTCAACAAGAAGATCGAGGGCGTCGCCGACGACGCGCTGGCGGTGCTGCAGCAGTGGCCGTGGCCCGGCAACATCCGCGAGCTCGAGAACCTGATGGAGCGCGTCATCGTCTTCGCCGACGGCCCCATGCTCACGGCGAAGGACCTGCCCGAGCCGGTGCGCGGAGGGTCGCCGCAGGCCACGGGCGGCGCCGAGCCGGGCACGACGCCGTCGGTCGGAGCGCTGAAGGACATCGTCCGGCAGGAGACCGCCAAGGTCGAGAAGGACCTCATCGTGAAGGCGCTCGAAGAGACGCAGGGCAACGTGACGCGGGCGGCGAAGCTGCTGCAGATCTCGCGCAAGTCGCTGCAGACCAAGATGAAGGAGTTCGGTCTGCGAGACGACGAGCCGGAAGAATGATTTTTGCGACATCCCTGTTGCATGGGTACCCTCCATGCTCATGGATGACGCGCCCCGGAAGAACCCGATCCCCGCACTCGTGATCACGGCCGCGATCGTGGGCGCCGTGTCGGGAGGCCTCTACTGGTGGAAGCACCAGCCTCCGGCCGCGACCCCGGCGCCTCAGGTCGCCGAGGCAGCGCCGCCACAGCCGGACGCACCAGCGCCCCAACCGCAGGCAGACGTCCCCGTCCGCGCCCCCGTCCCCGTCAGTCCAGAGCCCGCCGCCAACCTGAAGTCCTTCACGACGCACATCCGCGGCGCGCTCGAGAGCGCGATCGTCGAAGCCACCGACAAGAAGGTCGGCCCTCCGCTCACCCAGGTCGTCAACCGCTCGCTGGTGTGGTGGGTGCAGGTGCCCGCGGATCTCGTGAAGGGCGACACGCTCAGCGTGGTCTACGAGACGCGCGACAACCTCGAGCCGCTGGTGCACGCGGTGCGCTTCACGAGCGGCAAGCTGAACAAGACCTTCGAGGCGTACCGCTACAAGGGCGAGAGCGAGAAGTACGCGCACTTCTACGCGCCCGACGGCGTGCAGCTCGAGCTGCAGCTCGTCGACGGCCCGCTCGACGAGTGGGAGCAGATCACCTCGCTGCTCAAAGACGGCCGCAAGCACCAGGGCGTCGACTTCAAGTGCCCGCTGGGCACTCCGGTGAAGGCGCCGTTCGACGGCGTCATCGCCCGCAAGACGTGGGCGTTCGGCCGCAACGGCAACTCGATCGATCTCCAGGAGAGCGGCGGCAAGGGCCGGCACGCGCTGTTCCTGCACCTGTCCGATCTGCCGAAGACCGCGCAGGTCGGCGTGAAGGTGAAGAAGGGCGACGTGATCGCGGCGAGCGGCAACACGGGCCACTCGTTCGCTCCGCACCTGCACTACCAGCTCGTCGACGCGGGCGGAAAGCTGCTCGACCCGTTCGAGAGCCACAAGACGCAGCGGGCCGCGATCTCGACGAAAGACAAGCCGGGCCTCGACGCCTGGGTCGCGAAGCTCGACAAGCTGCTCGGCGCCCAGCAGGCGATCACCGGCCAGCGCTGAGCCCTTCGCCCGCGAGCCCCATTTCTTGACCGGTTAGCGCCTCACAACTACGGTCGCGAGGACGTGACTGCGCGCCTCACAGCGGCCTTCTTGAGCATCGCGAGCGTTGCCCAGGCCGCCGACATCACCCGCGTCGCGTCGTCGTTCGAGCCGAACGACCCGTTCGGCATGTACGCCGACATCCAGTACATCTACACGGCCCACACCGCGAAGATCACGCGCGAGTGGTACCAGATGGGCTCCTCGGTCGACGTCACCGAGCTCCGCTACAAGATGCAGGAGCACCGGCTCAACGCCGACATCCACCTCGGCATCTTCCGCGACCTCGAGCTGCACTTCGGCGTCGGCTACGTCTTCTCGCAGGAGCGCCAGTGGGGCTTCGCGCAGGGCACCGACGCCTCGAACAGCACCATCTTGAACAACTGCCTGCAGCCGAACGGCGAGCTCATCGGCATGGCGGCCGGCTCCGGCAGCTCTCGCGCGTGCAGCTCGCCGGGGCCCCTCTTCCCCTTCGACGAGAACAAGGGCGCCCAGAGCTACCGCAGCGGCCTCGGCGACATCACGTTCGGCCTCGCCTGGGCGCCGCTGAACCAGAAGAAAGACGACGCGGCCCCCACGTGGATGCTCGGCTTCGACTACATCGCGCCGGTCGCCGACGCCATCGACCCCTCGGTGCCCGCGACGCAAGACATGCGCGGCGTCGTCGGCGACAAGATCCACCGCTACAAGTTCTTCACCGCGATCAGCAAGCGCATCGCGTTCGCCGAGCCGTACTTCTCGCTGCACTACACCCTGCCGTGGCGCGCGTCGGGCTTCTACTCGAACTGCGACAACCCCAGCCCCGGCCGCATGGCACGCCCCGAGAACTGTGCCGACGGCGAGAACTGGAACCGCGACGCCACCGGCACCTACCCGTCGCACGTCGGAGGCTTCATCTTCGGCTCCGAGTTCAACATGTTCGAGTCGGCGAACAAGCACCAGAAGTTCGCCTTCGACCTGCGCGGCATGGTCACGTACGTCTCCGAGGGCCGCTACTACAACGAGCTGTCCGACCTGTTCGGCAAGCTCCTCTACAACGGCGACTACCTGCAGCTCGGCGCCCGCGCCGGCCTCGTCGGCCACGCCGCCGAGTTCATCCACCTGAAGGTCTGGGGCGAGCTCGCCTACAACACCGAGCGCATGCTCACCGCCGAGAACATCGGCAAAGACTTCACCGGCAACGACATGGTCGATCTGCCCGGCCTGCCCACCCAGCCCGCGCCCGAGGTCAGCCCGAACTTCGACTACCGCATCGACCGCGTCGGCCGCCGCTTCCGCATCGAAGAGATGTTCGTGGTTCGCGCGTACATCCAGGTCTCTTTCTCGTTCTGAAGAGGCCTCATCGGTGCGCTGTCCCGATCACCCGAGGGAGCTGAAAGACCTGCGCTGCCCCGCGTGCTTCGGCGAGCTGATGGCGCCGAGCGAGCTCGACACGCGCGTGCCCGGCGCGACCGCTCTGCTCGCTCCCGCGCCGGCGGCGCGTGTGAAGCCGCGCCAGTGCCCGCAGTGCTCGACGCCGATGGTGCCGCACGGCATCGGCCCGGCGCAGGCCTGGGTCGAGCAGTGCCCCGGCTGCGAAGCGTACTGGGTCGAGAAGTCCGACCTGCGCACGCTCGAGCTGTACAGCAAGAGCGCCGCGCGCCGCGCCGCCTACGCGTCGATGAGCGACGCCGAGAAGAAGGAGCTCGCCTCGGGCCTCGCCGAGGCCACGAAGGGCGACACCGGCCCCGACGTCGGAGTCGCGCAGGCCGCGCTGTCGGCGGCCACCGGGGTGCCGCTCGTCGACCGGCTGCAGGGCGACCAGACGACGTTCATGACGTGGCTCTTCGCCGCGGCTCTCGCGCTCGCGTTCTTCGGGTTCGAGCCCGAGGAGCTCGCGTACACGTCGGGCAGCGGCGAGCTGCTCGGGGCCTTCACGTCCGGCTTCGCGCACTTCGGCAAGTGGCACCTCATCGGCAACGCCGCCTTCCTGTTCGTGTTCGGCACCGCGGTCGAGCGCCGGCTGCCGCGGGCGCCGTTCGTGGCGGCGCTGGTGCTGCTGGGCCCGGCGACGGCGCTGTTCCAGGCGCTCGACTCCGACGACGGCGTGCTGATCGGCGGAGCGAGCGGCATCGTCGCCGGCCTGCTCGGCCTGTGCCTGTTCGTGCAGCCGAAGGCGCGGGTGACGATGTTCATCCGCTTCGACCGCGTGTACCTGCCGCTGTGGGCGTACGGCGTGCTGTGGGCGGGCATGCAGTGGCTGCTCTGGGCGAGCGGCATGAAGGGCATCGGGTGGATCGCGCACCTCAGCGGCTTCGGGCTGGGCCTCGCCGGCGGCTGGGCGTGGAGCGCGGCAAGCAAGGCGCCGGCGTCAGCCTCCTGAAGGCTCCGCCGTGGGACGGCGGTCATGAGCCTCCTCGACGACGAGCTGCTCCTCTCGATCGCGCTGAACCCCGGCGACGACTCGCTGCGCCGCGTCTTCGCCGACCGGCTGCTCGAGCGCGGCAGCGCCTGGGGCGAGCTCATTCACCTGCAGCTCTTGCTGAAGAAGGACCGCGGGCAGCGCCTGCGAGAGGCGGAGCTGCTCGGCCTCGCCGAGGCCTACCTGCCCGGCGTCATGCGCCACGCGATCGTGCGCGGCAGCTCGCGCTGGGAGCGCGGCTTCATGATCGGCTGCTCGATCGCCGAGCGCGAGCTCGAGCCCGCCCTCTTCCACCCGCTGTGGAGCCTGGTGCACGAGCTGCATGCCGCGCCCGTCGAGCTGCTGCCGTCGTGCCCGAACCTGAAGGCCTGGACGGGCGCAGACCCCCGCGGCCAGCTTCCCCGGCTGCAGGGCCTCGCGGTGCTCGGCCTCACGGCTGAGCGCGCCGACGCGTCGTGGCTCTCGTCGCTCGGCATCGACGAGCTGCACCTCGAGAGCACCGCCCCGCCCTGGAAGCCCTGCGCGTGCTGCCCGAACGAGAACTGGCCGCCGGTGCGGTTGTGGCGCGACCTCGAATGGTTGTCGGACGTCAGCCTCGACCTGACCGCGCTGCGCGTGCAGGACGGAGCGGTCGAGCTGGATCGCTGGCTCGATTCCGTGCTCGGTGCGCGGCTCGGCTTCTCGCGGCTCGCGCTCCGTTCTGCGGGCGGCGGAGGCTGGGAGCTCGAGCTCTCGCAGTCGGCGCCCGGCCGCTTCGACCGCGCGGCGCTGAAGCGGTGGGCGTCGGCGCGGCCCGTGGAGTCCGACGGCACGGAGCTCGTCTACATGCTGAAGCATCTGCGCGCCGGCTTCTTCTCAAAAGCTCGTGCTGCACGGCGACGGCTGGTCGGGCCTGCGCCGGCTGCCGTGCTTCGAGCGGGCGAAGATCAGTCGATCCCCACCTGGGTGAGGAAGGCGACGCTCTTCAACCGGCGACCGAGGTGATGCTCGATGAACAGGTTGAGCAGCTCGCGGGCCTCGGCGCGAGTCTCGGCGTCGTAGGGGGTGCGCTCGCCGGCCTGCAACGTCGCGAGCGCGGCGATGGTCCCGCCGCGAGCGGGGACGGCGTAGGGGAAGTCGGGCGAGCAGCGCTCGCAGACGGCGCCGCCGGCGTCGGGGTCGAACCGGGGGCGCTCGCCGGGCTCGCCGGAGCAGCGGGTGCACGGCGAGAACTGCGGCCGAAAGCCGGCGAGGGCGAGGGTGTCGAGCTCGAAGGCGATGAGCGAGGTGGGCCCGGCCTGGGCGCGATCGAGCAGCGCGAGGTAGCGGAGCAGCGACTCGAACAGCTGCGGGTGCGGCTCGTGGTCGCGGGTGAGCTCGCGGCAGAGCTCGAGGGCGTACAGGCTGCGGGCGATGCGGCCGAGGTCGCCGCGGAGCTGGTGGTGGCTCGAGACGACGTCGGCGGCGTCGAGCCGGTAGGTGTCGCCGCGGCGCTCGACGAGGCGGGCCTTCAGGTGGGTGGCGGGCTCGAGCGCGCCGGGAAAGCGGCGGCGGCTCTTGCGGGCGCCGGCGGCGAAGGCGGACAAGCGGCCGCGGCCGAGCGTGAACAGGGTCACGATGCGATCGGCCTCGCCGTAATCGACGCTCGACAGCACGATCGACTCTTCGGTGAACCGGTCCACGTTACGGGCGCAGATTCGCCGCAATCTGAGCGTGCGTCCACCACCACAACAGCGCCAGGCCGAGCACCACGGCCGCGCCCAGCGCGACCATGATCTTCCACGCGCTCTTGCGACGCGCCGCCTCGAGCGCGACGGGGCTCTGCTCCGTCGGAGCCAGCGTCCCGGGAATCTCGTGAAACCGGTTCAGCACCTCGTCCGGCGACAGCCCGAGCGCCGCAGCGTAGGCCTTCAGGTGGTGCACCACGAACACGAGCTCCGGGAACCGGTCGTTCTGCCCGTCCTCGATCGCCGCCACCAGCGTCGGCGGAATCCGCGTCGAGCGCGCGACGTCGTCGCGCGAAAGCCCGCGCAGCTCGCGCTGCTGGCGCAAGAACCCGCCGAACTCGGTGAACGTCACTTCCCTCCGGCCTCCGCGCCGGCCGGCGGAGCCGTCGCGCCCGGCGGCGGAGGCCCCAGGCCCTCTTTCAGCCGCTTGCAGCCGTCGCGCTCGGACTCCAGCCGCGACTTCTCGAGGCAGCCCTGCAGGCTCTTGTGCGCTCCCGCGAGGTCGCCCTTCTTCGCCAGGCACACGCCCTCGCGCAGGTACGCGTCGGCCACGTCGGGGCACAGCTCGCGGAACTTGCCGAACGCGCGGCACGCCTCGTCGACCGCGCCGGTCTCGTCGTAGATCGTGCCGAGGTTGCGGTAGCCCAGGCAGAACTTCGGGTTCAGCGTCACCGCCGACTTGATGTTCTGCAGCGCCGAGTCGGTCTCGCCCTTCTTGTAGAGCGCCCAGCCCAGGTTCCCCTGCGCGAGGAACGGCGTCGCGTACAGCATGTCGTTCAGCGCCTCGCGGTACTGCACGATCGCCTCGTCGTACCGCTTCTGATCGAGGAACACGTTGCCGAGGTTCACCTTGCACTCCGAGAACGCGGGCTTGAGCTCGATCGCCTTGCGGTACGAGGCGATCGCCTCCTCCGGCCGCCCGAACGACACGTGCAGGAGCACCCCCTTCGCGTTGTGCGCCTCGGGGAAGTCGGGGTCGAGGGTCAGCGCGCGCTCGAGCTCGACGAGCGCGCCCTGCGGCTCCTTCTGCGCCATGTTCACCGCGAGGTCGTAGTGGGCCTGCGCCTCGCGCTGCTCTTTCTCGGTCGGCACGTGCGCGCACGACAGACCCGCCGACACCACCATCAGCCACGCGAACGAGCCGAACAGCTTCCCGATCGCCGCCGCGGCCGACGACGCGCTCTGCGCCGCCTGCGCCTTCTCGACGCCGGCCGGCTTCGCGCCGGGCTGCGACCCCTTCTTGGCGCCCAGCGCCGCCGGGTCGCGCTGGAACACCGGCAGCGTCTTCATCAGCTGATCCTGCTCGGCGGGCGGCCGCTGGCGGAAGTTCAGGTTGTCCATGATGAAGCCCATGGACTCGACGAAGCCGAGCGCGTCCTGCTCCTCGCCCTCGAACTGCTCGGCCGAGGCCGCGCGGTTCGACGGCATGTACACCGCGCACTCGCTGGTCTGCGGCATGAACAGGTAGACGAACACCGCGAAGCCGCTCGGGCCGCGCAGCCCGAGGATGTACGCCTTCGCCGGCCCGGCCGTTCGCCCGGGCACCGCGAGGTGGGGCTGGTTCAGCGACTCGTGCAGGCTCATCACCTGCTCCTTGAGCGCCGGCAGCCCCTTCAGGCGTTCGTCGATCGAGAACATTCAGCGGGTGGTCAACGTGAATTCTTGGGTGACGTCGGAGCCCTCGGACGCGTTCCGCTCGAACTTCACCAGCGGGTTGTCGATCATCACGTGATCGCCCGCCATCTGGCCCTCGCCGATGATGACGCGGAAGACGTGCTCCTTGCTGAAGCTCTTGCGCGAGCCCGACAGGTTCTTCTTCGCCATGAACAGCACCGTGTTCGCCCCCGGCTGGAGGTTCTTCGTGATGTCCGTCACGATCTGCTCGTCGGCGTTCTTCAGCTTCCGCACCCACTTCGAGTTCACGTACACGTCGACGTCGAACTCCGTCATGCCCGGAGCGTTCTGCTCCGTCACCAGGAAGTACTTCTTCGAGAGCACGCCGGCCGGCTTCGCGACGGGGTGATCGCCGCCCTCGACCTGCCGCACGTTGTAGCCGGGCGCGTCGATGAACACGTTGCCCTGCTCGTCGATGCGCACGTTCACCTTGTCGAACTTCTGGTTCGTGACGCCGTCGATGCGCACGCCGTTCAGGTAGACCGAGCCTGCGGCGAGAGCATTGCTGGAGAGCAGCAGGACGCAGCTGCAGAGCAGCAGGACGGCAGCGGGCAGACAGCGCATGGGTAGACTCCTCTAGAGGGAAGACTTACTCCAAACGATCCGCCGCCGCGAAAATTTCAGTCCGTTTTCAGGAGCTTAGGTAGACTGGCCGCGCCGTGACGGGGACCGCCAGCAGCTTTCCCACGCAGGTCCTCGTCGTCGACGACGAACAGAGCGTCATCGACGTGCTGTCGACGATGCTGAAGAAGAAGGTGAAGCTCGACTGCCGCGGCGCCACGTCGGGCGAAGACGCGATCAAGCTGCTCGAGACCGACCGCTTCGGCTGCGTGCTCTGCGACAAGAACCTGCCCGGCAAGGGCGGGCTCGAGGTCATCCGCGAGGCGAAGCGGCTGCAGCCGTACTGCGCCTGTCTCATCATGACCGGCTACCCCACCGCCGAGTCAGTGCTCGAGGCGCTGCGCATCGGCGCGACCGACTATCTCGAGAAGCCGTTTCCCGAGCTCGGCCTGGTCGCCCAGCGCGTGCAGAGCGCCATGGAGCACGCCCGCACCGCCTTCGAGCGCGAGGCCCTCGTCCGCACGCTCCGCGAGATGCGCACGCGCCTCAAGAAGACCGAGGAGGCCGTCTTCCAGCGCCAGACCGAGCTCGACGTGTTCGTGCAGGTGCTGGAGCTGCGCGTCGAAGAGGCCACCGGCTCGCTGTCGGAGCAGAACAAGCAGCTGCTCGGCGAGCTCGCCGAGGTGCGCGAGAAGCTCGCCCAGGCCGGCGCTCGCAACGCGCGGCTGGCCGACACGCTCAAGGCGCACGCGACGCGCGCCGGGCTCGCCGCCCAGCGCCCGACGCTGAAGCTCGAAGACGCGCGCGAGACGCTCGCCAACCTCGAGCGCTCGCTCTCCGAGACCGCCGACGACGTCGTGAAGTGAACGCTGCGCCCGCGCCGCCAGGCTGCTATGAGCGCGCACCATGTCCCAGATCGCGTCGCTCACCTCCCGTGAAGTGCTCGACTCCCGCGGCAACCCGACCGTCGAGGTCGACTGCCGCCTGACCGACGGCTCGTTCGGCCGCGCCGCGGTGCCCTCGGGCGCCTCGACCGGCAGCCGCGAGGCCCTCGAGCTCCGCGACGCCGACGCGAAGCGCTACGGCGGCAAGGGCGTGCAGAAGGCCGTCGGCCACGTGCGCGACGTCATCGCCCCGGCGCTGAAGGGGCTCGTCGCGATCGACCAGGTCGCGGTCGACGCGAAGCTGCTCTCGCTCGACGGCACCGAGAACAAGGGCAAGCTGGGGGCCAACGCGATCCTCGGCGTCTCGATGGCCGTGGCGCGCGCCGCCGCCGCCTCGCAGCGCGTGCCGCTCTACCGTTACCTCGGCGGAGCCGACGCCCGCACGCTGCCGGTGCCGCTCCTCAACGTCATCAACGGCGGCGCGCACGCCGACAACAGCGTCGACATGCAGGAGTTCATGATCGTGCCGCAGGGCGCGCCGACCTTCCGCGACGCCATCCGCTGGGGGTGCGAGGTCTACCAGGCGCTGAAGAGCCTCTTGAAGAAGAAGGGCCACTCGACCGGAGTCGGCGACGAGGGCGGCTTCGCGCCGAACCTGAAGGCGAACCACGAGGCGATCGAGGTGATTCTCGAGGCGATCGGCAAGGCCGGCTTCAAGGCGGGCGACGAGTTCGTGCTGGCGCTCGACCCCGCGGCGAGCGAGTTCTTCGAAGACGGCAAGTACGTGTTCAAGAAGTCCGACGGCTCGAAGAAGACGCCGGCCGAGATGGTCGCGTACTGGGAAGACTGGGCGAAGAAGTACCCCATCGTCTCGATCGAAGACGGCCTCGCCGAGGGCGACAACGAGGGCTGGAAGTCGATCACCGAGAAGCTGGGCGGCAAGCTGCAGCTCGTCGGAGACGACTACCTCGTCACGAACCCCGCGCTGGTGCGCCGCGCCGTCGAGGCGAAGATCTGCAACTCGGTGCTGGTGAAGCTGAACCAGGTCGGCACGGTGACCGAGACGTTCCAGGCGATCCGCGAGGCGCGCGCAGGCTCGTGGACGGCGATCATCTCGCACCGCTCGGGCGAGACGCCCGACGACTTCATCGCCGATCTCGCCGTCGCCACCTCGGCCGGCCAGATCAAGACCGGCGCGCCGGCGCGCGGCGAGCGGGTGGCGAAGTACAACCAGCTGCTCCGCATCGAAGAGGAGCTCGGCTCCTCGGCCATCTACGCCGGCAAGGCCGCGTTCAAGCGCCGATGAGCCTCATTCTCGCAGTCGTGCTCGCAGGAGGTCCCATGGTCTACGACTTCACCGTGAAGTCCATCGACGGCAAAGACGTGCCGCTCTCGTCGTACAAGGGCAAGGCGCTGCTCATCGTGAACACGGCGAGCGAGTGCGGCTACACGCCGCAGTACGAGGGGCTGCAGAAGCTCTACGACGCGTACAAGGCGAAGGGGTTCGAGGTGCTCGCGTTTCCGTCGAACGACTTTGGCGGCCAGGAGCCCGGCTCGAACGCCGAGGTGAAGAAGTTCTGCACGCTCAAGTACAAGACGACGTTTCCGCTCTTCTCGAAGGTGGCGGTGAAGGGCGAGGCGGCGGAGCCGCTCTACAAGTTCCTCCAGGGCGCGAAGAGCGGGGCCGCCGTGAAGTGGAACTTCCACAAGTTCCTCGTCGACGCGAAGGGCGAGCTCGTGGGCAGCTTCCCGTCGAACGTCGAGCCCGAGTCGGCGGAGCTGAAGAAGGCCGTCGATGCGGCGGTGGCGAAGTAGCTGGTGGTCGGTGGTCGGTGGTCGGTGGTGAATGACCGGCTAACCAACCACGAGCTTGATCGCGATCGCGGCGCAAGCGAGCCACGTGACGAGCGCGAACCACAGACCCCAGGGCTGCTGCGGTTGATGTGCCTTGAACACGCGCTCAAGGTACAGACTCGCCACGTAAACGTTGGCAAGCGTTCGTAAAAGAGCGTCACGCTCGTAAACCGCTCGTAAAACCACCGACCACCGACCACCGACCACCGACCCTCAGTCCGCCAGCTTGTACCCCGCGTTGTGCACCGTCAGCAGATACCGCGGGTGCGACGGCGCGCTCTCGACCTTCTTGCGCAGCTTCGCCACGTGCATGTCGACCGTGCGCGTCTGCATCTCGCTCTCGTTGCTGTGCCCCCACACCTCGCGCAGCAGCACCTCGCGCGACAGCACCTCGCCGCGGTGGGCGATGAAGAACTCGAGCAGCCGCAGCTCGCGCGCCGACAGCTCGACCTTCTTGCCGGCCTTCATGAGCTGGCCCTTGCGGAAGTCGACCGTCACGTCGCCGAACGAGCTCAGCGTCAGCTCGCGGTCGCCGCCGGGGGTCGAGCGCCGCAGCACCGCCCCGACGCGCGCCATCAGCTCGAGGAAGCTGAACGGCTTCGTCACGTAGTCGTCGGCCCCGATCTTGAGGCCCATCACCTTGTCGATCTCCTGCCCGCGCGCCGTGAGCATGATGATCGGGGTGCGGCTCCCCTCGCGGCGGATGCGCTTGCACACGTCGAGGCCCGAGAGCTTCGGCAGCATCACGTCGAGGATCAGCAGGTCGGGCCGGCGCGCCTTCCACAGCGAGAGCGCCGCCTCGCCGTCGGTCGCGAGCGTCACCGCGAAGCCCTCGAACTCGAAGCCGTCTTTCAGGCCCGCCCGCATCGCCTCGTCGTCTTCCACGATCAGCACCTTGCCGGCAGAGCCGGCGGGCTTCGGCGCCTCGTTCACGCCGCACCTCCGGAGGCCCGCGCCTCGATCGGGAACTTGAGCGTGAACGCGCTGCCCTGCCCCACCGTGCTCTCGACCTCGATGCGCCCCCGGTGCGCGTCGACCACGTGCTTCACGATCGACAGGCCCAGGCCGCTGCCGCGCACCTCGTGCACCAGGCCGGTCGAGACGCGGTGGAAGCGATCGAAGATCTTCTCTTTGTCCGAGCTCGGAATGCCGATGCCCCGGTCTCTCACCACCAGCACCGCTTCACCGCCGCGCGACGACACCTCGATCGCCAGCCGGCGCTGATCGCGCGAGTACTTCACCGCGTTGTCGACGAGGTTGTGCACCACCTGCGCCAGCGCGTCGGGGTCTCCGCGAATCGAGACGGGCTCCGCGGGCGGCGTGTAGTCGACCGCGACCGCGTGGTGCCGGATCACCACGTCGAAGCTCTTCAGCGTCTCGGTCGCCAGCGCGCCGAGATCGACGCTCTGCTGGCGATAGACGCGGCGCCCCGACTCGATGCGCGAGAAGTCGAGGATGTTCGTGATCAGCTGCGTCAGCCGCCGGCCTTCGGTCTCGATCAACTCGCCGTACTCCTTGATCTTCTCGGGCGTGCTCACCCGGCCCGAGCTCATGAGCTCGCCAAACAGGCGGATCGACGCGAGCGGCGTCTTCAGCTCGTGCGATACGTTCGACACGAAATCCGATTTCATCTGCGAGAGCTTCACCTCGCGCGCCGCGAGACGGAGCGCGAACACGATGCCCCCGAGCAGCAGGGCCGCCAGCGCCGAGGCGATGGCCACGTTGATGGTGAAGTTCGTGCGCGCGAGCTGGGCCGGCGTGAAGGCCCGGCTGCGGACGCCGAGGTGCCAGTCCTTGAACACGAACGGCAGCGAGACCGAGCTCTCGTCATCCTGCCCCTCGGCGGCGTCGCCGAAGACGGGGTCGCCCTTCGCGTCCCGCACCGTCACCACGAGGTTGCTGCGGAAGTCGTCGGCGAAGTGGGCGGCCAGCGCGGTCGCGATGAAGCCGGGCAGCATCGTCGACGTGAAGTAGGCCGGGTCGAGCTCGACGCCGGTCACGCCGACCACCTTCGCCGTGGCGTCGGTGATGGGCAGCAGGATCAAGCGGTGCTCGCGGTCGCCCTCTTCGACCCACAGCGCCGGCGTGTACAGCGGCACCGCCTTCTCGTTCAGCACGAGCAGGTGGGTCGTCGCGGTGGTCACCGCCTGCTGCATCAGCTCGGTCGCCGGCGCCGCCTTCCGCGCCGGCACGTCGAACCAGAGCAGCGTGCCGTGCTCCCGAGTCTCGGGGCGGTATGCGAACGCGCCGCGGAAGCCCTCGAGCTGCGCCTTCGCGAACCAGGCCTCCGCCCCTTCGAGGCGCTCGTCCTTGAAGATCGCCGCCGGAGCCTTCAGCGCCCTCTCGGCGCGCGAGCCGTACGCGTTCTCCACGCGGTCGCTGACCTCGGAGAGGAACGCGTCGAGCGACGTCCGGTGCGCGAGCGTCGACGTCTTCTCGAGCGACAAGAGCCACCGGAACTGCAGCACCAGGAGCACCACCAGCGGCACGATCACCGCGACGCCGCCGACCCAGAAGAGATACCGGTGAGGCACCTTCATGAACCCGTAGCGTCTACCACCCGGCGCCTCCCCGGGCGGCCCGCCGCGCGTCTTTTACATTGCGTTTACACCGGTGACGTTCTTTTACCGCCTCACCTGAGATGATGCGCGCCGTGAACAGGTTCCTGCCGCTGGTGCTGCTGGGGCTCGCGAGCTCTGCCTACGCCGGAGACTACGTGTGCAAGCACCAGGCGCAGGCGTGCCTCGACGAGATGTCGTCGAAGTTCAAGAGCCGCGGCTGGGTCGGCATCGAGATGGACTACGACGAGAAGATGGAGACCATCACCATCAAGCGCGTCGTCGACGACAGCCCGGCGAAGGCCGCGGGCCTGCAGCCCGGCGACGTGCTGCGCATGGTCGACGGCATCCCCCTCAAAGACGAGTCCCACTGGAGCCACTTCATCGTCGGCGCGACCATCGAGTACACGCTCGAGCGCGGCGGAGTGGAGCTGAAGGTGCCCGTGAAGCTCGGCCAGCTCCCGCCCGAGGTGATGTGGCAGTGGGTCGGCCAGCACATGCTCGAGCACCACGCGCGAGCGGTGCCCGCAGGGCAGACCGCGGCGCGCAAGACGAAGAACCGCGGCACCGCGAAGCCCTGACGGCCACTGCTGCCGCGGCAGCTCAGGCCTGCGGCTGCATCGCCGGCAAGGTACGCCCGTCGGTCTTGCACAGCCCGTAGAACGTCGCGAGGCTGAACGCCGACAGCAGGTTGTCGGCGATGCGCGCGATGAAGTCGGTGCCGATCTCGACCGCGACGTTCAGCGCGGGCACGGCCGCGACCGCCGCGAGCCCGCCCATGATCGCGGCGCCGAAGAACACCGGCACGTAGGCGATGAAGCCCGAGAGCAGCAGGACGCCGAACACCGGCCACCAGCGGCCTCCGCCCTGGACGAGCGACGTCGAGTACTCGAGCGAGTCCTCGCCCGGCACCCGGTAGGCCGCCTCGACGACGAACGCGAGCAGCACGCCCTTCCAGATGCCGGGGATGATGAGCAGCAACGTGAAGGCCAGCGTGATGAGCCCGGCCCGGAAGCGGGCGCCGAAGACCCGGCCCCATGCGCCGGTGCCCTCCTTCAGCGCCTGGCCGAGCGACAGCGACCGCCCCTCCGCGACGCCGACGAACATCGCGAGGCAGGCGATGTCGCCGATGAGGCCGATCAGCGCGTCGTAGAGGTTCACGACGCGCTCGGCGCCGACGCCCGAGTCGGCGAGCCCCGCCGAGATGAGCCCCGCGGGAATCGAGAAGACGGTGGCGATCGCCAGCACCTGTGGCAGCACGGGCGCGAACATGCGCCACCCGTTGCGCAGCGTGCCGGACGCACCGAACGGCGTCGACAGAATGCCCAGCGGGTCGAGCGCGAGCGGCGCGCAGGTGCGGCACAGCGCCGGGTCGGCGCTGACGCGGCAGCCCGTGCAGAGGAACCGGCCGCAGCGCGTGCACGTCGCGACCGACGGCTGCTCGGGGTGCTCGGGGCAGACCGCCGCGAGCCCCGGAGTCATCAGGCCGGCGACGACTGCGTGCTCGGGGTCGCGGCCTCGCTCGACTCGTTCGCCGCCGCGACGGCCGCCGGCGTCTCACGGCTGAGCAGCGTGTTCTTGCCGACCTTGAGCACGTTGCCGCGCCAGTTCACCGTGCGCAGCGTCGTGCCGCGCACCCACGCCGCGAACATCAGCACGTCGCGCAGCGGGGTCAGCAGCACGTACTTGAAGGCCAGGCCCGACCCGCGCGTCCACCGCGAGCAGATGTCGGTGAACACCGCGTTCCAGCTGGCCGCGAAGAGCACCACGCCCAGCCCGAGCAGCGACGGCTCGAACAGGAGGAAGCCGAGCGCCCAGATGGTGGGGATGAGCAGCGGCTCGAGCCAGAACCCGGGGATGACGCGGAAGCGCAGCATCGCCCAGCGCGAGTAGCGGTCCCAGAACTGCGCCACCGTGCGCTTGCGCTGCACGTTCTCGACGAACGTCGGGCACGCGCGCGTGCGCAGCTTCGCCTGCTTGAGGCGGAAGCCGAGCCGCTGGTCTTCGGCGAGCAGGTCCTTCACCTCTTCCCAGCCGCCGATCTTCGCGAGCGTCGCCTTCGACAGCGCGAGCGACTTGCCGACGATGAGGTTCAGGCCCCATGCCTCGGCGGTCGCCATGCTGGCCGCGCAGAACGAGGCGAGCGTCATGTGATCGAAGGCCGCGCCGATCGACTCTTCTTCGGCGCCGGCGAAGATGTTCGTCGACAGCCCGATGCCGGGCTGCGCGAGGGCCGCGGCGTTCTCACGCAGCCAGTGCTTCGGAACCCGCACGTTCGCGTCGGTGAGCGCGATGATCTCGTGCTTCGCGTGACGCGTCAGCGTGATGAGCTGGTTCACCTTCGGGTTCAAGCCCGGCTCGCCTTCCTGCAGCACGAGGCGCACGCCGCGGTGCGCGTACTTCTCGGCGAACGCCTTCGCGACCGGGTACGCGGGGTCGCTCGCGTCGCGCACCCCGAGGATCAGCTCGTACTCGCCCGGGTACTCGAGCTGCAGGTGCGTCTCGAGGTTCTCGACGAGATCGTCGTCGTAGCCCGCCATCGGCTTGAGGATCGAGACGGGCGGATACGACGGCGGCGCGGGAATCGGCCTGCGCCGCACGAGCCACAGCGCCACCCCCTGGATCGCCCAGGTGCAGCACGAGAAGACCGTGAGTGAGAGCAGCGCGATGGCCGCCCAGCTCAGTGAGTGCAAGTGATGCCCGCCTCGCGCGCCATGCCATCGAGGAAACCCCAGAGGGCATCGGCGGCCTTGCGGGTCGCGGCTTCGGCCGTCTTCGGGTCGGCGTGCCGATCGATCAGCTCGCCCACCTTGCGCGCGTGCTCCACGTCGTAGTGCTGGTGCACCTTGAAGAACGCGAGCGTCTTCGGGTCGGTCACCCCGTAGAACTTCTCGAGGCCCTCGATCTTCGACTTCGCGACCGCCGGCACCTGCGACTCGTACGCGTACAGCGCGCACAGCCCGTCGGCCCACGCGCCGTTCGCGATGTCGAAGAAGCCGTCGACCATCGCCTTCGTCTCGGGCAGCGGCTGCTCGTTCTTCACCGCCGCCCGGTCGGCGCCGAGACCTTCGGCGAACTGCATCCACAGCTCGGGGTGGTCGGTGCCGTGAATCTCTTCGTCGGCCAGGTTCTCGGTCAGCACCTTGCGCGCGTCGATCTCGGGGCAGCGGCTGTGCACCGCCGACACGAACCGGGGAAACGCCGAGACCTGCGCGTGGTACTGGCCCGCGTAGCGCTTCAGCGTCTCGAGCGAGAGCCGGCCCTCCGTCCACGCCTGGTAGAAGGGGTGCTTCAGCAGGTGGCGCTCAGCGATGATGGCGTCGAGACGTTCAGAGAGCTTCTGGGACACGAGCTTCATGGGGTCCTCCTCCCGAGGGGTTACGAAAACCTGTTGTATCTAAAGTCGGCGCTTCATTTCCAGGTGCGGCATGCCTGCTTCTTCGAACACCGCGCCGTGAGGCTCGTAGCCGTGGCGCTTGTAGAACTCCATCGCTGACAGCTGGGCGTGCAGCATGATTCCCGTCATGCCCTTCGCCTTCGCCTGCTCTTCGAGCATGCGGAGCAGCCGCGAGCCGACTCCGCTCTTCCGGTATGCCTGCAGCACGGCCATACGGCCGACGCGCCCCCAGCTCCCGGTCTCACCCTCCGGAGGCGCCTTGAGCGCAACGAGCCGGCCGGTGCCGATCGCGTGACCCTTGTCGACGGCGAGCAGGTGGAAGGCGGCGGCGTCTTCGGCGTCGCGCTCCATGTCTTCGGGCACGCTCTGCTCTTCGATGAACACGACCTCGCGAATCGCGAGCGCCTGCATGAGCTCGCCCTCGTTCTTCACAGGTGCGATGACGATCGAGGACTCAGAAACGGCCGGCATGAGCGCGCGGCACCCTATGTTGTCGCGCGCGTGAAGTCGAGAGTCGAGGGCAGAAGAACAGTGCTAAGGCGGCGGAATGTCGACGACGGCGCGCGAGACGAGCGCGCCCGCCCTCAGTCTCTATTACCTGCTCGTTTACGCCGCGATCGGCGTCAGCCTGCCCTTCTTCCCCCAGTACCTGAAGTCGCTCGGGCTGACCGGCACCGAGGTGGGGCTTTTGCTCGCCGTCAGCCCCGCGCTGTCGCTCGTCGCGCCGCCGTTCTGGGGCCAGCTCGCCGATCGCACCGGCCGCCCCGGAGTCATCCTCCTCGCCGTCACCGGCGCCTCGTGCGGCACGTTCGCGCTGTTCCTGGTGGTGCAGAGCTTCGCGGCGGTGCTGGCCGTGTTCCTCGTCTACGGCTGCTTCGCCGCCGCCATCTCGACGGTCATCGACTCGATGACGCTGCGTCACGTGCTCGCGCGAGGCGGCAGCTACGCGCGCGTCCGCCTGTGGGGCTCGATCGGCTTCGCGATCATGGCGCTGTCGTTCGGCCGGCTCGTCGACGTCATCGACCGCCGCGTGGTGATCGCCGTGGTCGCGCTGACGGCCGCCGGCACGCTGTGGACGCTGCTGGGGCTCTCGCGCGTGCGCGTGCAGCCGAGCAGCGGCCCGCGCCCGACGCTGGCCTCGGCGCTCGGGCTCGCCGAGAGCCGCGAGGTGCGCATCTTCCTGGTGGCGGTCGCGCTCCACTGGTTCGCGTGCGGCCCGTACCACTCGGCGCTGTCGATTCACGTGACCGCGCTGAAGCTGCCGACGCACGTGATCGGCGACGCCTCGACGCTGGGGGTGGTGACCGAGATCGCGGTGATGACGACGTGGCCGCGCTGGGGCCACAAGCTGTCGCCGCGCACCCTGCTCTTCTGGTCGTTCGCCGCGAGCGCGGTGCGCTGGGCGGGCGTGGCGCTGACGACCGATGGGCGCGTGCTCGTGGCGCTCAGCGTGTTCCACGGCCTCACGTTCGGGGTGTTCTTCCTGTCGGCGGTGGCGTTCATGGCCGAGCGGGCACCCGAGACGCTGCGGGCGACGGGCCAGGCGCTGTTCGTGGCCTCGGCGTTCGGGGTGGGCGGGCTGACCGGCTACCTGGCGACCGGCGTGGGGCTGGATCTGTTACCGTCCAGCAACGTCGTCTTCGGCATCGCGGCGGCCCTCGAGGTGGTCCCCGCTCTTCTGGTGCTCCGGCTTAAACGAATCGACTCCGCGGTGTAACGTCTGAAGCCGCAATGCGTCGCCTCGTGCTGCTCGTCGTCCTCGCCTCGGCGTTGCCCGCCCTCGCGCAGAAACAGAAGTTCTTCGGCAACGGCAAGCCGCTCGTCTTCCGCGAAGAGGGCCGAGACCGCCAGTTCGCGAAGACGAAGTTCGCGAAGGCGCTGGTGAGCGGCACCGACGACCCGAACTGCCAGCAGCTGCTCGGAGGCATGCTGACCTTGCTCGCAGAGATCATCCCCACGCTGCACGCGCGCGACGCCAACTTCGTGCTCGACCCCGCGCTCATCAACGCCGCGCAGCTGCAGCTCGGCACCGTCACCGGCCAGGCGCAGGTCGGCTACGACGTCGTGCAGACGCCGCGCTGGCCGTCGCTCGACTACCTGCAGGCGATGGTGCGCCGCGTGCTCATCGACAAGCGCGTGCCCGACGAGTGGCTCGCCACCGCCGAGGCCATCAACGAGACGGTCGAGATCATCGACGTCGGCAAGCTGAAGATGGGCAACGAGAAGCTCAAGCTCGTCGACAGCGGCTACTTCACGCTGCCCGCGCTGCGCGATCGCTACGAGGTCGAGGTGCTGCGCGCGAACAGCGCCGTCACCACCGACGTGCAGGCCGCCTTCCGCGACGCGTACCTCGATCGCGAGGTCGCCTGGGGCAACCTCACGCTGCTCGACACCGGCGTGAAGGCGCAGAAGCGCTTCGTGAAGGGCAAGAAGCTCCCGCCCGGGATGGAGGAGCTCGGCGCGGTGCTGCAGTGGACTCCGCCCGACCCGCGCCAGCACGAGATCCAGTACACGGCGCGCAAGGCGCCGCCGCCCGTCATTCTCTACGTGCACCTGAACGCGCGGCAGTTCCTCGATCTCGAGAAGGTGCCGGTCGGCAAGCGCGTGCTCATCAAGGGCCGCTTCTGGGAGATGAACCAGACCGTCACCGAGGTGGAGATCAAAGAGGCGCTCTTGTTCGAAGATCGTGACTTTTCGGCAGGGGTGATACTGGCCGACCCCAACGCGGTGATGCAGTGTCCGCTCGCGGTGAACGACCTGACCGGCATCGCGCCGGTACAACCCGGCGGATTCAGGCACTGATTTTCGGCGTTCGACCCTGAGCGGGTCCTGCCAGACTCCCGTCACCGCCCGGAAACCGCCGTAGATCGAGACGTTTGGAAGTGGCATGCGCCCTGCTGACTTTCCGCCGTCATGAAGATCGTCAAGAACACGGCGGCGGCGGGCGTTGCGAAATCGGGAGTGGCGGCTGAGGTCAACCCGTTCAAGCGGGTGATGAGCGGGGCGAGCGGTGCGAAGCAGCCGAAGGGGAGCGTGGTTCAGGGGCCGGTGAGCAACGCCGCGCCGCTGCCGCACGTGCCGACGAAGCCGGCCGCGAAGCCGCCTCCCCTGCCGGGCGGCGTGACGCCGAAGCGGTCGATCGCGGCGACGAAGGCGCAGTCGCAGGTGCTGACGCCGCCTCCGGTTCTCAAGGCGGTTCACTCGGCCCAGGCGTCGCGCGAGACGGCGCGCGCCCAGGCGCACGTGAAGGCCGACAACCTCGTCGAGCTGAGGAAAGAAGCGGTGGCTCAGAACACGCAGCGGTACGACACGCGGCTGGTCGATCTCATCTGCCAGGAGCTGAAGATCGAGTTTGGCGGCGACGCGCGGGGCGCCCGGCGGCGCGAGGCGATGACGGCGGCGAACTCCGATCGCCAGCCGCCCGCCCAGCAGCAGCACCACGTGGCGTCGGTCACCCCCATCGGTCAGGCGCAGGAGCTCGCGAAGGCCCAGGCCGACGCGGCCGTGAAGGCGGCCTCGGCGGTCGAGCTCATCGAGAAGATCGAGACGTTCGTGAAGTCGCAGCGGCCGGGCCTCGCCATCACGCTCGACGGCTCGCTCGGCGCGCGGGTCGAGATCGAGCGCCTCGGCCCCAAGGAAGTCGCGATTCGCGTGGTGGGCAAGAACGGCCCGCCGGCGCCGGAAGACATCGGGCGCATTCGTGAAGAGATGCGCGCCCGCGGCTTGAAGGTCGGCGCGCTCTCGGTCGCCTGAAGCGGGTTACTTGCCGCCCGGCTCGAGGCTCAGGTCGGGACGCTTCCCTTCCTTGTCCTTGAACTCTTCGGCGGTCGGCAGCGCGGCCTTCTTCTCGGCGATGTTCGGCCACTTCGTGGCGTACTCCGAGTTGATGCCCTTGAACTCGGCCCACTTCTCCGGAAGGTCGGACTCCGGGAAGATCGCCTTGGTCGGGCACACCGGCTCGCAGGCGCCGCAGTCGATGCACTCATCCGGGTGGATGACGAGGAAGTTCGCCCCCTCGTAGAAGCAGTTGACGGGGCAGACCTCGACGCAGTCGGTGTACTTACACTTGATGCACGGTTCCGCGACGATGTAGGCCATGTTGGTCGCGCCTTATACGACAATTCCCTGCTGCTTCAAGAGCTCCGCGACCAGCACCGCGCCCTTGGCCGCCCCCATCTTCGTGTTGTGGCTGACGAGCACGTACTTCACGCCGTTCTCGAGCACGCCGTCTTCGCGGATGCGCCCTACGCTCGTCGCCATGCCGCCCTCGGCGTCGCGGTCGAGCCGCGGCTGAGGCCGGAACGGGTCGTCGCTCACCGCGATCCACCGCTTCGGCGACGTCGGCAGGCTCCGCGCGGCTTCGTGCCCCTTCCACTCGCGCATCGCGGCCGCCACCTCTTGCACCGACGCCTTCTTCTTCAGGCCCACGAACGCCGCCTCGGTGTGGCCCTCGAGCACCGCGACCCGCGTGCACGTGCACGACACCTTCACGGCGTGCGGCGACTGGATGCCGCCGAGGATCTTCTTCGTCTCGATCTCGACCTTGCCCTCTTCCTTCGAGATGTGAGGGATGACGTTGTCGATGATGTCGAGGCCGATCACGCCCGGCGAACGGCCCGCGCCGCTCACCGCCTGCAGCGACGTCATCATCACCGCCTGAACGCCGAACGCCGACTCCAGCGGAGCGAGCGTCACCGCCAGCCCCGTCGTCGTGCAGTTCGGGATCGGCACGATGAACCCCTTCCAGTCGCGGCGCTTCTTCTGCGTCTCGATGAGCTTCGAGTGATCCGCGTTCACCGGCGGGATGAGCAGCGGCACGTCTTCCTCGTAGCGGAACGCCGACGCCGCCGAGATGACGGGGATGTCGCGGGCCAGCTTCGGCTCGAGCTCCTTCGCGACGTCGCTCTCGACCGCGCTGAACACGAGATCGAAGTCTCGCGCCTTGAGCTCCGCGCCCGACTGCACCGTCATCTTCGCGATCGCGGGCGGCAGCTCCTCGGGGAGGAACCAGCCGAGCATGCCGTTCGGCGCCTTGAGCGCCTCGACGTAAGGCTTGCCCGCGTTGCGCGGCGACGCGGCGAGCCCTACGAGCTCGAACCACGGGTGGTCCTTCAACGCAGAGACGAACTGCTGGCCGGCGAGGCCGGTGGCACCGATGAGGCCGCAACGAAGTTTCTTCATGGGGGCGAGATAGCGCTAAGTTGCACCGCCTTTCAACGTCTGGGCCAAGGCCGGTGCCCTCGAGGTTCTACGCATGCTCGCCTCCCTCGCCTTGGCTGCGGCGTTGTACGACCCCACCACCGGAGCGAAGACGCTCGACCGCGGCCTGCTGTCGGCGCCGCTCAGCGGCGATCTGTCGCTCTCGGCCCGCGCGTGGGCGCTCAGCCGCCGCGGCGAGCTCGGCCTCCCGCCCGACTCGACGCTCGTCGTCGGCCCCATCTTCGGCACCCGCTTCGGCGCCTCGATTCACCTCGAGCAGCAGCTCGACGGCGTCGAGGTCTACGGCGCCAACGCGGTCGTCACGCTCGACGAGCAGGCGCGCGTGGTGCTCTTCACGTCGAGCCTGGTCAACTACCGCGAGGCGCGGAAGACGTGGCTCATCGGCGACACCGAGGCGATCGCGCGCGCCGCGCAGCAGACGCCGCTGCCGGCCCTGAGAGACGACGGCACCCCGTACGGCGCGGCGAAGAAGGTCTACCTGCAGGTCGGCGACGAGGTGCACGCGGGCTGGCTCGTGCACGTGCCGAGCGTCGACGTGCGGCTGAACCCGTACTTCGCGATCGACGCGACGACGGGCGCGACGGTGCAGCGGTGGAACCGCGTGTTCCACGCGGCGCTCGACGCGAACGCGTACGCCCCCACCCCCGGCGGCCTCGACGGCGGCGTCGGCGTCACGCCCACGGTCACCGTGTCGCTCACGCACGACGACGGCGGCTCGATGCTCGCGCCCGGCGCCACCGTTCTGCGCGGCACGCAGCTCGACGCGTTCAACTGCTGCACGGTCGCCGGCTGCGACATCACCGCGCCGAACGCGGCCCCGCGCCGCGTGCGCGGCAACACCACGCTCAACTTCGGCATCATGGTGCCGCTGCGCTACGACATCCCCGCCTGCGACTTCCAGCAGTGGGCGACGAACGACGTGGCGCGGCACGACGCCGGCTCGTTCGAGTACACGCCGTACGACCCGCCGCGGAACTTCGCCGACGGCGGGTTCGACTACCTCGACCCGGCCGCGAGCGACGCGTTCAGCGAGGTGCACGCGTTCTACCAGGTGAACCGCGTCTACGACTGGATGCGCAAGCTCTCGCGGCAGGCGCGGCCCTTCTTCCCGAACAACATGCGCCTGATGACGCCGTTCTCGATGCGCGACGAGCGCCGCATGCCTGCCCGGAAGCCCGCGCTGTGGACGAACCTCGTCTTCCCCAACCTGCTCGAGGCGCTGTCGCAGGGCTTCCCGCCGCCGTGCCTCTCGGACATGGACGCCGGGTGCGTCATCAGCAACTTCGGGCGGCTCGACAACGCGGCGTTCTCGCCGGTCGAGCAGTTCGCGCAGATCCCGCTGCCCGAGTACCGCAACGACGTCGACACGCTGATGATCTTCCAGGGCAACCTGGCCGACTTCGGCTACGACTCGACGGTGCTGTGGCACGAGTTCGGCCACGGCGCGATCTACTCGACCGCGGGCCTCGGCCTCGACCGCCTGTCGGTCGACCAGCGCTCGGCGAACAACGAGGGCGGCGCGCTCCACGAGGGCCTGTCGGACTACATCTCGGGCGCGTTCGGCGGCGACCCGTTCATGGGCCGCTACGTCGGGCCGCGCATCGGCGGCGGCGCCGGCGTCATCGGCGTGCGCACCGAGCCGTTCTTGCGCGATCTCGACAACACGCTCGCGTGCCCCGAGGTGCTGAACGGCGAGGTGCACGACGACGGCCGGCACGTCGCGGGAGCGTTCTGGCGCGCGCGGCAGGACCTGTTCCAGGGCACCGACAACGGCGAGACGTTCGACGCGATGTTCTACGCGATGCTCGTCGGCGTCTCGATGCAGGCGAACTTCGCGCAGGTCGCGGCGGTGATGACGAACAACGTCGAGCGCGCCTTCCCCGACGCCGGCCAGGCGATGGCCGCGATCTTCGACGCGCGCGGCGTCACGAACTGCAGCAAGGTGCTCGACGTGACCGGCCAGCCCGCGCGGCCGACGTTCGGCATCGGCGCGCGCTCGCAGACCGCGTTCACCAGCGGCGCGATTCCCGGGCCGTACCAGCTGCGCGTGCGCACGCCGATGGGCGCGGCCTCGGTACAGGTGAGCGCCCGCGTCGGCAGCGGCGACCCGCTCGGCGGCATCCTCGGCGGCAACCAGACGCGGCTGAGGGCGCTGGTGCGGGCGGGCTCGCCGATCTCGTTCACGCCGGTGAACACGATCTTGCAGAACGACTCGCAGGTGGGCGTCGACGTGGCGGTCGCGGCGATGACCGGCGCGGCGAGCGCGAACATCCCGCTGACGAACGTGCCGTGCGGCCCGGCGTCGGACGTCTACGTCGCGATCGCGAACGACGGCATGGGTGCGGTGACGCTGCAGGACCTGCGGGTGCAGGTGACTCCGCTGGCGAGCTGCCCGATGGGCGGCGACGCCGGGACGACGATGGACGCCGGCATGACCGGCACCGACGGAGGCCCGGTGAACATGACGAAGGTGCTCGACCCGATCGGCACGGTCGACGGGCCGGCGATCGGCTGCGGCTGCGGAGCGTCGCCGGCCGCGGGCGCCCTGCTCGGGCTGCTGCTCATCGCGGCGCTGCGGCGGAGACGGCCGTAAGCAGCGCGCGCGGTGAGCTCGCGCGCGTACGCATCGATGTGGCGATAGAGCGTCTTGGGCCCGGCGTCGTGCCTGCGAAGCGGGCTCTCCCCCTGAACATCAGCTTCCTCCGTCTTGGCTCTCGTCGCCACCCGACGGCTTTCGCAGCTCGGGCGGAATCCCGAGCGACTGGTGCTCGGAGGCGAGGTTCCACAGCTCCTTCTCGAGCGCGAAGATCCACAGCGCGCGGAACGGCGGCAGCACCTGCTGCTTCGGCGGCTTGCCGAGCCGCAGGACCACGACGCCCGAGACCCAGCCCGACTTGCCGTCCTGCGCCATGCGCGCCCGCGGGCCGTCTTCGATCTTCAACGTGAACACCGCCTTCTTGAGCTCGGGCAGCTTCGGGCGGGCGAGCTCCTTGAACTTCGCGCCGCCCTCGTAGACGTCGCTCGGGTCGGTGCCGATGAGCACGGCCTCGCTGGAGTCGCTCGTGCGCTCGACCTTGACCGCGATGTCCTCGAGCATCCGCTTCGTGAGCCCCACGAGCTCTTCGGTGCCGGCCGGCTTGTCGGGGCCGGCGGTCTCGGGGCTCTTCAGCTTCTTCGCGGCGTCGGGCGCGTAGAGCTCGGCGTCGGGGTAGCCGAACGACACGTGCAGCGCGTCGATGCGCCACATGTTCTTCGGCGGCGGCCGCTCTTTCCCGTCGCCGGGGCTCTTGAGGCCGCCCTCGAGCGCGGGCGGCGCGTCGAAGATCGCGTGGCCGGTCACGCGCACCTTCCAGAACTTCGACGCCTTGTCGCCGCGCGTCTGCTCGAAGCGCGCGAAGTCGTAGAACCAGCCCGAGAGCTCGCCGGGCGCGAGCTGCACGTGCGGGCTCGAGGACGCCTTCTTGAACTGGTCGCCGCGCAGGCCGTAGGGAATCAGCTCGGTGCGCATCGTCTCGACGAGGCTGTCGCGGTTCGTGAACGTGTCCTTCGGGCCCAGGCCGTAGACGAGCGCGTCGGCGGTGAGCACCTCGTTGAGGCGCTCGGGCTCCTGGGCCTCGAGCGACCCGTAGAGCTCCGCGATCTTCGCGGTCAGCTCTGCCTTCGGGTCCGGCGGCGGAGGCGGCGGCTTCGGCGGCGGCTTCTTCTCGCACAGGGCGGCGCACAGCAGCGGAGCGAGCAGGACGAGGCGGCGCACGGGCCGGGCAGTCTCGCACGCAGCTCAGCGCACGCCGAAGCACTTCGCGCAGACCGGCTTCCCCGCCGGGCTCGGGTGCTCCGCGCAGGCCTCGCAGAAGAACGAGCCGCAGCGCCCGCAGCACCACGTGGCGCTCGTCTGCGCGTGGGTCGCACAGCTCGAGCCGCCCGGCGCACCGGTCGTCGCGAGCGCGTCGCGTCGGAGCGCCTTCATCGCCACGGCGCGCAGCCTCTGCGACTCGACGGCCGGCTCGCCGCCGAGCGCCCGTGCGGCCAGCTCGCTGGGGATCGAGAGAACGACGTGCGTCGGCGTGATCTTGAGGACCACGATGATCCGGCCCTGGACGAAGAGCTTCAACGTGCCGACGAACGTCGCGAGCCCGGCGACCGCCACCGCGCAGGCCAGGCGCCACTCTCCCGCGAGCCACCGGTTGAAGCTGAACAAGACCGCGGCAAGCCAGCCGACCGTTGCGAGGGCGTTCAAGACCTGGCCCACCTTCCAGCGCCACCACGCCCCGGGCTGAAACGGCAGCTCACCGGTCGCCCGCCGCGCCAGCAACGCGATGGCGATCGCCCCGGGCAGGAGCCCGGGAAGCAAGAGCCAGGTCGCCCACGAGGGGTACCAGCCCAGATCGACCCTCCGCCAGCCGACGCCGGCGACCTCGCCGGTGATGAGGCAGATCGCCGGCAGCCGCCGGTCGAGGCCGTCGAGGGGGAGCTCGACCGTGTGCACGCACCGGAGCGTACCGCGTCGGGCTTCCCGGCTCGGCTGAGGCTGGCTTGCGGCACGCCCTCACGGCGCGGCCGGAACGGGGCCGAGGTGCTCGAGCGGGTCGACGGGCTTGCCGTCTTTGCGGACCTCGAAGTGCAGGTGCGGCCCGCTCGTCGCGCCGGAGTCGCCGACGGTCGCGATCACCTGCCCCTCCCTCACCTTCTGCCCGGTCTTCACCCGCAGGTCGCGGTTGTGCGCGTAGAGCGTCACGAGCCGGTTCGGGTGCTCGACGATCGCGATGAGGCCGTAGCCCTTCTGATCGCCGGCGAACAACACCTCGCCGGGGCCGGCGGTCTTCACGGGCGTGCCCGCCGGCGCCGCGAGATCGATGCCGTCGTGCGCCTCGCTGCCCTTGCGGCCGAAGCGCGCGTACAGCACTCCGCGCAGCGGCCAGTCGAGCGTGCCGTCGCTCTTGCCGACCTTCACCGGCCCCTTCTTCGGCGGCGGAGGCGGCGGGCGATCGGGGGCGACCGGCTCGGGCGAGTCGGCCTCGACGACGGGCTTCGGCGCGCCGCTGCCGGGAATCAGCAGCTCCTGGCCGATCTGCAGCGTGCCGGGATCTTCGATGCCGTTCACGGCCATCAGATCGTCGACGGTGATCCCGTACGTGCGCGCGATGCGGTACAGCGTCTGACCCTTCTCGACCCTGTGACGCACCGACACGAGCTCGGGCTCGGCGTGCGGCTGATCGAGCTTCGGCAGCACGGTGCGCGGCTGCTCCGGACTCGTGGTCACGCACGACACGAGCAGCAGGGCGAACGCGAATCTCAACGCGATTGAAGAAAACCCTCGAGCTGCCACTCGCGCAACGTCTCGATCATCTTCTGTTCGGCGAGGTCGAGCTGCAGCGGCGTGATCGAGATGCGCCGGTGATCGTGAACGGCGGTGACGTCCGTCCCTTCGGCCTTCTCGTGCTCGTAGCCGGTGCCGCCGATCCAGTAATAGCGGCGGCCTCGCGGGTCCTCCTTCTCGATGACGTCGCCGGTGTAGTGGTGACGGCCGAGGCGCGTGATCTCGTAGCCCTCGGGCGGCCCGTGGCTCGGGATGTTCACGTTGAGCAGCGTTCGGTCGGGCATCGGGTTCGACAGCGCGGCCTTCGCGAGCGAGCCGGCGAAGGCCGCGGCGTGCTCGAACTGAAAGTCGCGCCGGGTGGCGAGGCTGAAGGCGATGGCGGGGACGCCGAGCAGCGAGCCCTCCATCGCGGCGGCGACGGTGCCCGAGTAGATGACGTCGTCGGCGAGGTTCGGGCCGTGGTTGATGCCCGAGAGCACCAGCCGAGGCCGTTCGTCTTTCAACAGGTGGTGCACGGCCATGTAGACGCAGTCGGCGGGGGTGCCGTCGACGGCGAACCAGCGGTCTTGCAGCTTGCGGGCGCGCAGGGGGCGGTGGAGCGACAGCGCGTGCGACGCAGCGCTCTGCTCGTTCTCGGGCGCCACCACCCACACCTCGGCGAGCGGCGTGACGGCGTCGACGAGGGCCTTGAGGCCTCTCGAGGCGATGCCGTCATCATTTGAAACCAGGATGCGCATTCGGGTCTTGTACACTAAGTAAGCGAAGCGTCTCGTGAAGCTCGGTCTCGTCCTCTCGGATCTGCACGTCGGTACCGGTCACCGCAAGGGTGAGATCAACATCTACGACGACTTCCGGGAGGACGACCGCTTCCGCCAGCTCCTCGAGCGCTTCTCGACCGGCGAGCACGCGAACGACGAAGTCCACCTCGTGCTGAACGGCGACATCTTCGACCTGCTCAAGGTGCCGGTGAACGGCAAGTTCCCCGACGCCATCACCGAGCGGCTCGCCATCACGAAGCTCGAGCAGTGCCTCACCGGCCACCCGACCTTCACGAAGGCGCTCGGCAGGTTCCTCGCGAGCGGCAAGAACCGCATCACGTACCAGCCGGGCAACCACGACATGGAGCTGTTCTTCCCCGGCTGCCAGCGCCTCTTCTCGCGCGCGGTGACCGGCGAAGACGCTCACCCGCGGCTGCAGTTCGTGCCCGAGGAGCCGTTCTTCACCATCGACGGCGTGCAGTTCCACCACGGGCACCAGTTCGAGGCGATTCACGCGTTCGACTTCAAGAAGCTGTTCCTGACGCGCGGGCAGAACGAGCCCATCTTGAACCTCCCGTGGGGCTCGCTGTTCATCCTCCACGTGGTCAACAACCTCGTGAAAGAGCGCCCTCACCTCGACAAGGTGATGCCCTTCTGGCCGTTGTTCGTCGGCGGCATGATCTTCGACACGGGCTTCACGTCGAAGATGATCGCCGACTGCCTCATCGCGCTGGTGCGCGCGCGCCTGAACCCGAAGTGGTGGGGCAAGCGCCCGTTCGAGAAGGTGAGCCGCTTCCTCCAGAACCAGGTCGGCTTCTTCGAGCACCTCGACCGCTACGCCCAGCGCATGCTGCAGCAGTCGGCCGAGCTGCACGCCGTGTTCATGGGCCACACGCACATGGAGATGGTGCGCAGCTTCTCGAGGGGCAAGGTGTACATCAACACCGGCACGTGGATGCCGATGGTGAACCTGCGCCTCGCGAACCTGGGCCAGAGCCTCGCGCTGCACTACGGCTTCATCGAGTGGCGCGACGACGGGCCGCCGCTGGCGTCGCTGCATCGCTGGCACGGGCGTCGCGCCGAGACGGAAGAAGTCATCTCATAGCGCCGCGGGGTCGAGATGAATGCGGCGTGACGCGCGTCGGGCTTGCGTTCAGCTCGACCAGGCCGCGGAATACGGGCGTGCCGCCGCCGCCGCGCCCCCCTCCGAAGAAGAAGAAGGTCTACGTCAAGGAGGCGACGCCGGAGCAGGTGCTCGCGCGCGGGCGTGGCGCGCTGCTGGGGCTGGCGGTCGGCGACGCACTCGGCGCGACGCACGAGGGCAAGCGGTACACGGCGCCCATGTTCCCGGCGCTGTGCGGCGGCGTCTACGTCGAGATCGTCGGCAAGGGGCCGTTCAACCTCAAGCCCGGCCAGGTGACCGACGAGACGCAGCTCGCGAGCGTGCTCGCGGCGTCGCTGAAGGAGCACAAGCGGTACGACCTCGTCGAGACGGCGAAGCAGTACGCGAGGTGGATGCCGCACGCCTTCGACGTCGACCCCGAGACGAAGGCGGCGCTGGAGCTGCTCGTCGACGGCCGCACCGGAGAGCACAGCGGCCGCAGGTACTGGATGGACACGCGCCCGCGGCCCGGGAACAACAACGCGCTGGCGCGGACGGCGCCGATCGGCGTGTTCTTCTACAAAGACCAGGCGCGCCGCATCGAGGCCTCGATGCTCGACTCGGCGGTGACGCACTTCGACCCGCGCTCGCAGCTCGGGTGCGTGATGGTGAACGCGGTGATCGCGGCGGCGCTGTACTCGCCGAACGAGAAGGCCACCCAGCAGGATCTGCTGAAGCAGGTCGAGGCAGACCTCTCGATCGCGGCGGCGCAGCTCGGGCGCTCGCACCCCGAGGTGATTCTGCAGACGACCGACGCGGCCGAGTGGCTGCGCGAAGACGTGCGCATGTCGCTGGAAGACGACCCGCAGCTCTACGGGCCCGAGCTGCACCTGCACGCGGGCGACCGATCGCTGAGGGCGGCGCTGCGGCTCGCGCTGTGGGAGCTGTGGCACGCGCCGGACTTCGAGCAGGCGCTGATCGACGTCGTCAACCGCGGCGGCGACGCCGACACGAACGCGGCGATCACCGGCGCGCTGTACGGCGCGTGGGTCGGCGAGGCGGGGATTCCCCCGCAGTGGGTCGAGCACGTGATGGAGGCCCTGCGCGAGTCGCCCGGGCACCTCGCGAACACGTACCACCCGAAGAACCTGGTGCTGCTCGCCGGCACTCCGCCGGATGCCACCGCGAAGCCGGCGACCCCCGAGAAGGAAGGGCCCACCACCGGCTTCATCAAGGGGTGACGGTCCAGATCGCGGCGGTGTCGCCGGCTCGCACCGCTCCTGCCCGCTCGACCCACCCCACGACCCCGCGCAGGTGCAGCGCCGCCTTCACGAAGTGCGGCTGGTCGAGCTCTCGCGCCGGCTTGCTGCACGGCGCGTTCTCCGCGTCGACCACCACCGTCGCTCCCGACGAGAACACCAGCCGCGACGACGGCGCCAGCTGCGAGAGGTGCGCGTGCCCTTCGAGCACGAGGTTCGCTCCCAGCTTCTGCCACTCGATCTGCCGAGCGCCGAGCGCCGCCGCGACCTGCGCGAGCTCTTCGACACAGACGAGCGACAGCTGCCGCGCGTTCGCGATCTGCGCGCCGCGCGGGTGCCATGTCTCGCGCACCCCCGCAGCCCGCGTGACCCCGAAGTGGCGATCGCCCTCGATGCCGCCGAGCACCAGACCCAGCTGTGGCACCGCGCGCGTGACGAACGTGCCGGGCGTGTCCGCGATGCCCAACGCCACCACCCGCGCCGTCGACGTCTGCTTCAAGCGCGCGGGAGCTTAGGACGTCCGAGTCCTGAGGCATCTTGCGTCACGGCACCCGCGTGAAGCTCAACTCCCGCAGACTGAGAGCTACGCCAATAACGATAACAATTACGACCACATACATCGACGCAACCATTCTCACATTATGACGATAATGCGCGCACCCTCGCCCAGGAGACATGATGCGCCACATCGCGTTGCTGATCGCAGCGACGACCTTCCTGCACGCCTGCCAAGGCTGCTCACGCGGACCCGCGCGCGACGTGCTGAAGGCCGAAGGGGAGCCGTGCGAAGCCGACAACGACTGCGAGACCGGCCTGTGCTTCGCGCTCGCCGGCAAGCCCCAGGTGTGCGGCCGCCGCTGCACCGCGGGCTGCGACGGGGCCACCGAGGTCTGCACCCAGCTCGGCTTCCAGAAGTACGGCTGCGTGCCGAACCGCAACGCGACCTGCACCCCGTGCGAGTCGAACAGCGACTGCCCCTACGCCGCCGACCGCTGCATCGTCGTCAACGGCGCCAAGGTCTGCGGGCAAGACTGCAGCTTCGACAACGTCTGCCCGACCGACTTCCGCTGCGACAACGCGCGCGACGTCACCGGCAACGACGTCGTCGCGCAGTGCCAGCCCAAGAGCGGCACGTGCGGCTGCGTCTCGACCAGCTACGGCCAGACCATCGCGTGCACGCAGTCGAGCGACGCCGGCATCTGCCGCGGCGTGCAGACCTGCGGGCCGATGGGCTACTCGGCGTGCTCTGCGCCCATGCCCGTGCCCGAGTCGTGCAACGGGCTCGACGACGACTGCGACGGGCAGCAAGACGAAGAGCTCGGCGACACCACGTGCGGCCTCGGCGAGTGCCGGCGCGCCACGGCGAACTGCGCGAACGGCATGCCGCAGACGTGCACGCCCGGCGCCCCGGTCGCCGAGCTCTGCAACGATCTCGACGACGACTGCGACGGCGTCGCCGACGACGGCATCGCGAAGAACACGGTGCAGGCGTGCGGCAGCTGCACGAACGTCTGCACGGTCGCGAACGGCACGCCGCGCTGCGACGTCAACGCCTGCGAGATCGCCACGTGCAACTCGCCGTACCGCGACTGCGTGGGCGGCTACGCCGACGGCTGCGAGACGAACACCTCGACCAGCCTGCAGCACTGCGGCGGGTGCAACCGGCCGTGCAGCGGCGCGAACGCGACGCCCGCGTGCAACAACGGCACGTGCGAGCTCACCTGCCTGCCGAACTTCCACGACATCGACGGTGACCCCGCGAACGGCTGCGAGTACGCGTGCACCGTCACCTCGATGACCGACCTGCCCGACCTCGCGTTCGCCGACGCGAACTGCGACGGCATCGACGGCACCGCGGCGCGCGCGATCTTCGCCGATGCCATCACCGGCAACGACACGAGCCCCGGCACGCGCGCCGCGCCGAAGCGCACGATCGCCGCCGCGATCGCGGCCGCCACATCACAGGGCTTCGCGGTCTACGTCTCCGAGGGCACGTACGGCGAGGCCGTCACGATGGCGAACGGCGTCAGCCTCTATGGCGGCTACGACGCGGCCGCCGGCTGGTCGCGCTCGATGTCGAACGTCACCACGATCTCGAGCTCCTCCGCGGTCGCCGTCACGATGGAGAACCTCGGCAGCGCGCTCGAGCTCCAGCTCTTCACGATCCGCTCCGCGAACGCGATCGGCAGCGAGCTGAACGGCGACGGCCAGAGCAGCATCGCCGTGCTCGCGCGCGACAACCCCGGCAGCCTCACCCTGCGCGGCTGCACGCTGCAGCCCGGCAACGGCAGCGCGGGCGCGAACCAGGGCCCCGCCCCCGACGGCGCGCCCGGCGGCCAGGGCGGCAACGCGACCGGCTCGGCGCCCGGCACGCTCGGCGCCGGAGGGACCTCGGCCTGCGGCGCGACCGGCGGCCCGGGCGGGCCCGCGGGCTACAGCTCGGGCAACGGCACGATCGGCGGCACCGGCGCCACGGCGGCCGGCGGCGCTCCGGGCCGGGTCGGCGGCGCGGGCAGCTCGTATGCGGGCACGAACAACAACGCGCTGCCCGGCTCCACGCCTGCGCCCGCCGCGCCCGGGACGCCGGGCAGCGACGGCGCCGCCGGCGCGAGCTTCGGGACCTTCACCGGCGCCATCTACCTCCCCGCGGCCGGCGGCGCCGGAGCCGTGGGCCAGCACGGCGGTGGCGGCGGAGGCGGCGGCGGCGGCGCCGGCTGCAAGGCTCGCGAGGGCTTCGGGTGCAGCGGCACCGACGACGGCTGGGGCGGCGTGGGCGGCGGCGGAGGAGGCGGCGGCTGCGGCGGCCTCGCGGGCCTGGGCGGCCGCGGCGGCGGCGGCAGCTTCGGGCTCGTCGCCCTGAGCACGGCGGTGACGGTCGTCTCGACGACCGTCTCGGCCGGAGCCGGCGGAGCGGGCGGAGCCGGCGGCGCCGGCGGGCGCGGCGGCACCGGCGGTCAGCCGGGCGGCACGGGCGTCACCGGCCAGCACCTCTCGAACGGCAGCTGCGGGGCCGCGTTCTGCGGCAACGGCGGCGTGGGCGGCCTCGGCGGCAACGGCGGCAACGGCGGCGGCGGCGCGGGCGGCGGCGGCGGCCCGAGCATCTGCTTCGTGCACCGCGGCGCGGCTCCGTCGATGAGCAACGTCACGTGCAACACCGGCACGCCCGGCGCGGGCGGCATCGGCGGGCTCTCGGGTCAGGGCGGCACGCAGACGGCTCCGGCGGGCGCGACCGGCGTCGCGGCGATGGTGCAGCAGGTGCCGTGAGCGTCAGCCTGCTGCCTTGATCTGCGGCGGGGTCTCGAAGCCGGAGGCGACCGTCACGTCGAGCGCGTCGCAGATGCGCTCGTAGGTGAGCGTGTCCTGGAACAGCTGCTGGTGCACGATGAGCCCGAGGTGCGACGACAGCATCGCGTGCGAGAACGCGAGCGCGTCGACGTCGGTGCGGAACTCACCCTTCTTCTGCCCGTAGCGGATGATGCTCGCGACGAACTCGGCATAGAGCGTCAGGGTCTCGCGCAGGGCGTCGCAGATGCGCTGGCTGTTGAACGGCGTCTCGCACGACAGCATCGCGTAGAAGATCCCGTGCGTCGGGTGGTACCGGAAGAAGTTCTTCTGGCGCTCGACGATGACGCGCAGCTGCTTCTGCGCGGGCCACTTGCGGCCCTCGGTCATGACCTCGGTGAACTCGCCGATGAAGCGGCGGTGCAGCTCCTCCATCGCGGCGAGGAGCAGGTCCTCCTTCGTGGGGAAGTGCCAGTAGAGCGCGCCCGGCGTCATCTTGATGGCCTTGGCGAGCTCGTTCATCGTCGTCGCGAGGATGCCGCGGCGGGCGAACAGCTCGATCGCGGCCTGCAGAATCTCGATGCGGGTGCGCTCGGCGCGCTCCTGCTTCGCGGTGCGTTTTGACATATGAGCCTTCCTGCCGTGTTGGATGCGACCTACTGGAACGACCTCTACCTCAAAGGCGACACCGGCTGGGACAAGGGAGTTGCCTCGCCTCCGATCGCCCGCATGCTGCGCGAGGGCGTGGTTCCGGCCGGCGCGTCGATCGCGGTCATCGGCGCGGGCCGCGGCCACGACGCCATCGAGGCCGCGCGGCTCGGCTACCGCGTGACCGCCGTCGACTTCGCGGCCGAGGCCGTGAAGGACACCGCGGCCAACGCCCGGGCCGCCGGTGTGCAGCTCGAGGTGCGGCAGGCCGACCTGTTCGCGCTGACCGGCCCCTTCGACGCCGTGCTGGAGCACACCTGCTTCTGCGCCATCGACGTCGAGCGCCGCGACGCGTACGTCGACGCGGTGGCGAGGGCGCTGCGCCCCTCCGGCGCGCTCTTCGGCCTGTTCTACGCCCACGGCCGCGAGGGCGGGCCGCCGTTCGACGTGACCGAAGAAGAGGTGCGGCGGCGGTTCTCGCGCCGCTTCGTCATCGAGCGGCTCAGGCGCGCGAGCGACAGCTTCGAGGCCCGGAAGGACAAAGAGCTCGAGGCGGTCTTCAGACTTTCACCCGCCGGAACGTGAACAGCATCAGCACGTCGTAGGCGATCTTGCACACGCCGGCGCAGATGAGCGGCCACCCGAACGGGGTGGCCTCGAGCATCGCGCCCGCGATCGCCGGGGTGACGCCAGCCGCCAGCGCGCGCGGCACGCTGGTCACGCTCGCGGCGCTGGTGCGCTCCTCGGGCGGCACGACCGACATCACGAACGCGTTGCGCGCCGGCACGTCCATCTGCGTGAGGCACGCGCGCACCAGGAGGCACGCGATCGCGAGCGGGGCCGTCGGCATGAACGCCGCCAGGATCAGGAACGCGTTCGCCGGCAGGTGCGAGAACACCATCGTATTGATGAGCCCGAACCGCTTCGCGATCGGCACCGACGCCAGCTGCGAGGCGCCGTTCAAGATGCTGATGACGAAGAACACGGCGCCGGTCACGTCGAGCGGCAGCGCGAACCGGCGCTGCAGCCAGAACACGATCAGCGACTCGAGCGCGAACCCTCCGCCCGCGGAGTCGAGCGCGAAGAACAGCGCGAGCTTCACCACCACGTTGCGCGACTTCTGCAGCGGCACCTTCGGCGGCGGCACCGCCGGCGGCGGCACGCTCAGGCCCAGGTAGATGACGAAGCACGCCACCGCGACGCCCATCGCGATGAAGAAGCCCGAGCGCAGCCCGAACGGCGCGACGCCTCCGGCGAGGGCTCCGACCGCGACTCCGGCGCGGCCCGAGATCGAGTACGCCGCGAACAGCGACACGCGCGCGTCGCCCTCGGCCATGCCGCCGAGCGCGGCCTGCTCGGTAGGCAGAATGAAGCTGACGTCCCCCGTCGAGGGGTTCAGGGTGCCGAGCACGGCGATCACCATCAGCAGCGCGAAGTGCGTGACGGTGAGGAAGCCGAGGCCCGTGAAGAACATCAGCGCGCTGCCGAACAGCAGCACGCCGCGCGGCGGCAGCCGGTGACCGACGAGCCCGAGCGCGAGCGTCGCCGCGGCCGAGCCGAGCAGCGTGGCCGTCATCAGCGCGCCGGTCTGCGCGCCGTCGAAGCTCAGCGAGGCGAGGTGCCGGGTGAGCAGCACCGTCACGGCGCCGTCGGCGAAGCCGCGCAGGCCGCGCGCCACGACGAGCCGCCTGGCCGCGCCCGACGCGAGCATTGCGCCAATGTAACGGATATAGGGTGCGCGCGATGGCGTTCTCGATCACCAATGTCAGCAAGGCCTACGGCCCCAAGAAGCTCTTCGAAGAGGTCGACGTCTCGTTCTCGCCTGGGCGCCGCTACGGCCTGACGGGCCCGAACGGCTCGGGCAAGACGACGTTCATGAAGATCCTCGCCGGCGACGAGGAGCAGGACACCGGCACCATCATCCGCCCCAAGAAGCTCGGCATCCTGCGGCAGGACCACTTCCGCTACGAGAACAACCGCGTGCTCGACGTGGTGCTCATGGGCAACAAGTCGCTGTGGGCCGCGCTCGAAGAGAAGAACAAGCTGCTCGAGAAGGCCGACATCAGCGAGAAAGACGGCGAGCGCCTCGGCGAGCTCGAGGGCATCATCGCCGAAGAAGACGGGTACCAGGCCGAGAGCGACGCCGCCGCCCTGCTCGACGGCCTCGGCATCGACAAGCAGTTCCACGAGGGCCCGCTCAAGAACCTCACCGGCGGCTACAAGCTCCGCGTGCTGCTCGCGCAGGCGCTGTTCGGCAAGCCCGACGGGCTCTTGCTCGACGAGCCGACGAACCACCTCGACCTCGACTCCATTCGCTGGCTCGAGGCGTTCCTCCACGAGTACCAGGGCGTGCTCGTCACCATCTCGCACGACCGGCACTTCCTGAACTCGATCTGCACGCACATCGCCGACATCGACTACGAGACCATCATTCAGTACCCCGGCGGGTACGACGACATGGTCCGGCAGAAGGCGCAGGTGCGCACCCGCGTCGAAGACGAGACCGCCGAGAAGAAGAAGAAGATCGCCCAGCTCCAGGAGTTCATCTCGCGCTTCTCGGCCGGCACCCGCGCCTCGCAGGTGCAGAACCGCAAGAACCAGCTCGAGAAGCTGAAGGTCGAAGACCTCAAGCGCTCGAACATCGCGCGGCCGTTCATCAAGTTCGAGCAGAAGGTACCGAGCGGCAAGCAGACGCTCACCATCGAGGGCATCACCAAGGCGTACGACGGCGTCGGCACCGTCATTCCGCCGTTCAAGGCGCTGATTCAGAAGGGCGAGAAGATCTGCGTCATCGGCAAGAACGGCGTCGGCAAGTCGACGCTCGTGAAGATGATCGCGGGCGCGGTGCAGCCCGACGCCGGCAAGCTGACGTGGGGCCACCAGGCGTCGGTCGGCTACATGCCGCAGGATCACCACGGCATCATCAAGAAGGGCACGACCGTCTATCAGTACCTGAGAGATCTCGACTCGAAGCTCTACAACGAGGAGATCAGCGGCCTGCTCGGCCGCATGCTGTTCTCGGGCGAAGAGCGCATGAAGCCGACCGACACGCTGAGCGGCGGCGAGACCGTGCGCGTGCTCATGTGCCAGCTGATGATGCGCAAGGACAACGTGCTCATCCTCGACGAGCCGACGAACCACCTCGACCTCGAGTCGATCGCGGCGCTCGGCGAGGGCCTCGCGAAGTACGAGGGCACCGTCATCTGCGTGACGCACGACCAGCAGCTCATCTCGGAGGTCGCGACCCGCATCTGGGCCCCGCGGCTCGGCAAAGAGGTCGTCGACTTCCAGGGCTCGCTCGAGGAGTTCCTCGAGAAGCACGCCGACGTCGCCGCGCACCGGCGCTAGCGAGTCGGCAGTCGGCGGTCAGCAGTTGGCAGCGACTGACTGCCAACTCATTCCAGCTGCAGCCCGCAGTCGGCGCACGCACCCTCTTTGAGCGCTCCGACGTGGCCGCACGCGGGGCACGGCGGGTCTTCGCCCTCCGCGAGCTCTGCCGGCGGCCCCGAGAGCTGCACGAGCCCCTCGGCCGCCGCCTGCTCGTGCCACCGGTCCTTCAAGAAGCCCTGAATGCGGGCGACGTCCTCTTCCCGGGCGAGCAGCTGGATCTTCGCGCCGCAGCCGCACCCACCTCCGGAGCAGCACGCCTTCGGCGGCCCCTTCGCGAGGAGCACGGGAATCTCGCGCGACAGGCACTCGCGCTCCAGCTCCTTGACCGAGGCGATCGGGCCCTCCCCGTAGGTGATGAGCTCGGCTTCGGCGAGGGCGGCTTCTGCGGCAGAACGATCCATGGCGTTTGGAACATATAGTCTGGCCGCTTCGATGGCAGCCACCGACGACATGGCCGGAGTCCGGTTCGGCAAGTACGTCGTGCTGCGCCGCATCGCGACCGGCGGCATGGCCGAGGTCGCGCTCGCCCGCCTCGAGGGCCCCGGCGGCTTCGACAAGCTCGTCGTCGTGAAGCAGGTGCTGCCGCAGTTCGCCGAGGATCCCGGGTTCATCGAGATGTTCCTCGACGAGGGCCGCCTCGCCGCCCGCCTCTCTCACCCGAACATCGCCCAGACCTTCGAGCTCGGCCAGGAGCGCGGCAACTACTTCATGGCCATGGAGTACGTGCCCGGCCGCTCGCTCAGCGCCATCTTCGAGCAGCTCGCGGCCCGCGGCGAGCGGCTCCCCCTGCCCTGCGCGATGCGCATCACCATGCAGCTGCTCGAGGCGCTCGGGCACGCCCACTCGCTGAAAGACTCGCGCGGTCAGAGCCTCGCGCTCGTTCACCGCGACGTCTCGCCGTCGAACGTGATGGTGACGTTCGACGGCTCGGTGAAGCTGCTCGACTTCGGCATCGCGAAGGCCGCGGCGCAGTCGCACCGCACGCGCGCCGGCCGCGTGAAGGGCAAGTCCGGGTACATGTCGCCCGAGCAGTGCCGCGGGAAAGAGATCGACGGCCGCAGCGATCTCTACGCGAGCGGCGCGCTCCTCTATCAGATGGTGACCGGGCGCCGCCCGTTCGAGGAGCTCATGCAGGGCGCCGACCCGCTCGCCGTCATGAAGGCGACGCTGGTGGGCGGCTTCCCGAAGCCGAGCGAGCGCGTCTCGTCGCTGCCCGGCGCCATCGACGACATCGTGCTCAAGGCGATGGCCCTGAAGGCCGACGATCGCTACGCGAACGCCGCGCAGATGCTGCGCGACCTCGAGAGCTTCTCGAGCGCGATGGGCATCTACCCGAGCACGTCGAAGCTCGTCGACCTGGTGCAGAAGCTGTTCCCCGGCGCGAAGGACGAGGTCGAGCCGCTCGCCCCCGACGTCACGGCGCCCGAGCCTGCGCACGTGCCGGCGCCGGCCGAGAAGCCCGGCCCGCCGGTGCCCACGCTCCCCGAGCTCAAGCCCGTCGTCTCGCTCGAGTCCGCGGGCCTGATGCCCGCCAGCGTCGCGACCGGCCAGAGCGGCGTGCAGACGCGCGTGCGCGGCCGCCCGTCGGGGCCGAAGAAGGCCGAGCCCGCACCGGCTCCGATCGCCGAGCCGGTCGCCGAGGAGGGCCAGACCCACGAGACGCACCTCGACGCCGAGCCGGGCGGCAGCACCGGGAGCAGCGCCATCAGCGACGTCAGCGAGCCCGAGGTGCCGACGCAGGTCTCGGGCAAGCGGGCCACGCGCAAGCTGCCGGTGGCGGGGCTGGCCGCGGCGTTCGGCGGCGCGATTCTGATGGGGCTCGCCGGCGTCGCGCTGCTGGGGTCTCAGCCGGGCAAGCCGGTGCCGCAGGGGCCGACGCCCCTGACCGCGCCGGCGCCGGCCGCCGCGAAGGCGGCCCTGCCCGAGGCTCCGGAGCCGGTGCCCGAAGAGTCGTCCACCGGCACCGTGAGCTTCGAGGCGACGCCGCCGGCCACGGTGTCGTGGGGCGAGACGGAGTTCGGAGAGACTCCGGTCGTGGCGGTCGTGCCCACCGGCGAGCAGACATTCGTGCTCCGCTGGGACGCGAAGACGACGCGCACGGTGAAGCTGAACGTGCCGCCGGGGCAGACCGTCACGCACGTCGAGACGCTGGGCGGGAAGTGACTACCGCACGGCGACGACGTCCTCCGGGGGCGCGACTGCCCACGGCAGGCCGGGGTCGAGCTCGAGGTCCTTCCGCCACGAGCCGCCGCGCAGGCTCACCCGCTCGGCGTGCACTTCGACGCCGCCGACGGTGATCTGGAGCCAGTAGTTGCCGGGCGGTGCGGAGAGCGCATAGCTCCCGTCGAGGCCGGCCGTGGCGGTCGCGACCGGGAGCGCTCCGTCGTAAAGCCGCGCCGTCACCGGAACCGGCGACGGCAGCGGCCGCGCGACGTGCTCTGCCACGATCGTGCCGCCGAGCTCGGCGGTGCCGGTCAACCAGGCGAAGACGCCCAGAGTGAACAGAGACATGACGCAGTACCTCCGATCAGCTCTGCACCTTCACGGTGATGCTGCGCGGCTTCGACTCCTCGCGCTTCGGGAGCGTCAGCGTCAGCACGCCGTGCTGGAAGCTCGCGTCGCACTTCGCGGCGTCGACCGTGTTCGGCAGCACGAACGAGCGGGCCACCTGGCCCTGCATGCGCTCGCGGCGGCTCCAGGTCCACTTCTTCTCGGGCTCGCTGCGCTGGGCGCTGACGGTGAGCAGATCGCCCTCGACCTTGATGTCGATGTTGCTCGGGTCATACCCGGGCAGATCCATGCGGAGGCACAGCTCGTCCTGCGTCTCGTAGACGTCGGCCGCGGGCAGCGCCGTGTAACCGGGGTTGAACGCCCCTTCGAAGAGACGATCGGCTTCCCGGAAGAAGTCGTCGAAGACAGGCATCTGCGACGTAGAGCGCGCGATGCCTCCGTTGAAGGGGTTCCATTTGGCCAGCATTGCAGTACTCCTTTCCTGTCGTTTCGTTGGCGGCCTCCATGGCCGCGACGTTTCGGTAAGACAGCGCGCGCCGGCGTCAAGAGCCGCCGGGCGGCGCCGTGGTGGAGCGCCCGCCGTGGAGGCGGAAAATCGCCGAGCGCGTGGCGCTATTCCCGGGACCTGGGGCGAATTGCCGCGGTCGGAGAACTGTTTATGCACCGTTCAAAGGAGCTTCGACATGCACCGACTCACACTCGTCTTCTCGCTCATCGCTCCGTTGGCGCTCGGCCACGCCGCCAACATCGAGCCCATGCCCCGCCTGGCCCCCGCTCCGGCTGCCACGGTCAGCCTCGCGGACCTCGTCGACTCGGTGAAGTCGGCGGTGGTCAACGTCGAGGTCATCTCGCGCGTCGAGGGCCCGGGGCACCTGGTCCCCGAGGAGCTGTTCGGGCGCTTCTTCGGCCACAACGCTCCGCGCATGCAGCCTCGCGAGCAGCTGAAGCAGGGCGCCGGCTCGGGCTTCATCATCCGCCCCGACGGGCTGGTGGTGACGAACAACCACGTCGTCGCGGGCGCGACGATCATCCGCGTGAAGCTCGACGACGGCCGCACGTTCCCCGCGAAGGTGCTGGGCCGCGACCCGCTGACCGATGTGGCGCTCATCCGCATCGAGAGCGACGAGAAGAACCTGCCCTTCGTGAAGCTCGGCGACTCCGAGGCCATGCGCGTCGGCGACTCCGTGGTCGCGATCGGGAACCCGTTCGGCCTCGCCTCGTCGGTGAGCGCGGGCATCCTCTCGGCGAAGGCGCGCGTCATCGGCGCGGGCCCGTACGACGACTTCCTGCAGACCGACGCGGCGATCAACCCCGGCAACTCGGGCGGCCCGCTGTTCAACGCGCGCGGCGAGGTGATCGGCATGAACACCGCGATCGTGGGCGGCGGCACCGGCATCGGGTTCGCGGTGCCGGCGAACCTCATCAAGTCGCTGATGCCGCAGCTCGAGAAGTCGGGCGCCGTGACGCGCGGCTGGCTCGGGCTCGCGATTCAAGACCTGACGCCCGAGCTGGCGAAGGGCCTGCGCGCGCCGGTGCAGAAGGGCGCGCTGGTGAGCTCGGTGAACGACGGCTCGCCGGCGAAGAAGGCCGGGCTGATGGTCGACGACGTCGTGGTCGCGGTCGACGGGGAAGAGGTGAGCTCGTCGGGCGCGCTGACGCGGAAGATCGCGCTGAAGGCGCCGGGCTCGGTGACGGTGCTGACGCTGTACCGCGGCGGGCAGAGGCTCGCGTTCCCCGTGACGCTGGGGACGCGGCCCAACCTCGAGGGCGTGGCCGCAGATGAACGAGCGCCCGGGAAGGAATCGACCCACGAGCGGTGGGGCATGGCGCTGCAGGGCACTGCAGAAGGCGTAGCGATCGCGGCAGTGACGCCGGGCTCGGCGGCCGACCGCGCGGGGTTGGAGTCCGGCATGATCATCGTGGAAGCCGGTGGAGCGCCGGTGAGGTCTGCCGACGACGTGGTGCGCGCGCTGAACCGCGGCCGCGCCGGCGACGTGGTGCTACTCAGGGTGCAGCGTGGCGAGATGAGGCTCTTGCGGGCGGTGACGGTCCCCGACTGATCGCTGCGCCCCCGAGAATGTCAGACCCACGTGGCAGTCTGTGCGTGGGGAAGACATGGAACCGGAAATCGCTCTCTCGGAGTACCGCGTCGAGGTTGGCATTCTCGAGTGCGTCGCAGCGCGTGGAGCCCACAACCTCGGGTTCAAGGACATTGCGCAGCTCTTCGGCTGCACGCTGACTCCTTTGTACCGCCGGTTTCGGGGCTGGCACGAGCTCATGGCCTTCGTTCACGAATCGCTCCTCGACGCGATCGACTCGCTCTTCGACTGCCCGGCCTCGAGCCGGCGTGAGGAGTTCGAGCTGTGGTGGGGGCGGTTGATCTCGTTCTTTCGCTCGCGTCATGGCGAGGCGTTTCTCGCGCTGCGACCCTGCGCATCCAACGGGCGAGACATGGCGAGCCTGGCCCGCGCCGAGGTGGAGCGACTCGTGACATTCACGCGCTGGGTCACCCAGTCGCCGACTCCTCCAGGCCAGTCCCCCGAGGTGGTCGCAAGATGGCTCTGGTCCCTGCTCTTGTTTGCGGCGGGCGAGCCTGCCGCTGAGAACGACGCACGCGAGAATGCATGGTCGCTCGTCGCGACGACGCACTGAGCCGTGTGGCAACGCGCGGCGCTCTCACTTCCTGAGAGCGGAGGCCGCAGCTGCCCGGCGCCCGTACCTCCGAGCCCGATTCCCGGCCTCTCGACCGCCGAGGAACAACTTCTTCCTCGCCCCCGGCGCTCTCTAGGCGGGGGACACCGGCTCACCCGCCCACCCGGTGGTCCCCCTGGCCTCGGGGGCCGAGGAATAATTTGTTCCTCGCCCCCGGCGCTCTCTAGGCGGGGGACACCGGCTCACCCGCCCACCCGGTGGTCCCCCTGGCCTCGGGGGCCGAGGAATAATTTGTTCCTCGCCCCCGGCCCTCTTTGGGCGGGGGTCACCGGCTCACCCGCCCACCCGGTGGTCCCCCCGGC
>Ga0268299_1000224_pt1 | contig 216423 bp, 230 predicted proteins | sample NOBtaG_FD_193484 | JGI IMG/M metagenome (GOLD analysis project Ga0268299, IMG submission 193484) | Activated sludge microbial communities from bioreactor in Nijmegen, Gelderland, Netherland - NOB reactor | ecosystem: Engineered > Bioreactor > Aerobic > Activated sludge | place: Netherlands... | reverse complement strand
CGCCGCCGCCACCGCCGTGCAAGACGTCGCCGGAGTGGTTCATCAAGGGCGTGCCGTGCATGGTCGAGCAGATCGACCCGTCGTTCACGTTCGGCGTGTCGGAGCTGCAGCTCGCCGGCAATCAGACGCGCTCAGTCGACGTGCGCGTGCAGTTCGGCGTGTTCGAGCCGGGACACGAGGCCGCGTCGTTCGCCGACTTCGTCGGCGGCGCGGACTTCCTGTTCCTCGCGATCCAGGCCGCCGCGCAGAACGAGACCGGCATCACCGTGGAGCAAATCGCTCCCGGAGTCGTGCGCGTCACCTTCGCCGCGGACGCATCGACGACCGTGCTGACGTTCGACCTCCTCGCGGTCGATGACGGCATCGACGAACTGCCGCAAGACTTCCGCATCGTCCTCGAGAACGAGCTGGTCACCGCCGGCGCCGAACCGGGAACCATCGTTCCGGGCGAAGGCACGAGCTTCGTGGACAGCAAGATCCTCGATATCGACGAGTATCAGATCACGATCGGCGACGGCGTCGCCCAGGAAGGCGATCCGCTCGAGTTCGCCGTGGCGATCTCGAAGCCGAGCGACGAAGACATCGTGCTCGACCTCGAAGTGCTGCCCGCCGCGACCTCGAACACCAACGCCGCGACTCCGGGCGTGGACGTGGCCAACGGCCACTTCCAGTACAGCGTCGACGGCGGCAACACGTGGATCGACGCCGCCGGCCCGAACGGCACGCTCGTGACCATCCCCGCCGGCAGCGCCGGCATCCTGGTCCGGATCGACTCGTTCGGCGACGTTCCGCTCGAGGGCGACGAAAGCTTCCTGCTGTCCGTGCGCAACAAGGACGCGCTCGGAGTCTGCGACGTCACCAACGTCGTCGACGGCTTCGGCTACATCTTCGACTGCCCGCCAGACTATTGCGGACCGACCTACTTCATCAGCGGCGCGGAGTGCCTCGTCGAGAGCGTCGATCCGTCCTTCACCTTCGGCGTCTCCGACCTGATGCTCGATCCGGGCCAGACGCGCTCGGTCGAGATCAAGGTCGACTTCACCGGCGGCGGCGGCAAGGCGATGGCCTCGTTCGCCGACTTCGTGGGCGGCGCCGACTTCCTGTTCGACGCGATCCAAGCCGCCGCGGCCAGCGAGACGGGCATCACCGTCGCCAAGACCGGCGACGGCGCCGTGCGCGTCACCTTCGCGGCCAACGCCTCGACCAACCAGCTCACCTTCGACGTGTTGGCGATCGAGGAAGGCCTCGACGAGCCGGTCGAGCACTTCAGCTTCGTGCTGGGGAACGAGGTCGTCACCGGCGGCGCCGTCGCGGGCACCATCGTGCCCGGCGCCGGCACCAGCTTCGCCGAGAGCAAGGTCCTCGATCCCGACGAGTACCAGGTCACGATCGCGGACGCCGTGGGCGCCGAGGGCGAGAGCCTCGTCTTCGACATCACGCTGTCCCAGGCCAGCGACCAGTCGATCACGCTCGAGCTCGCCGCCGAGCCGTTCGCGACCATCGACACCAACGCCGCCACGCCCGGCTCGGATTTCGAATCCTTCGGGTTCGAGTTCAGCACCGACGGCGGCGCCACCTGGCAGCACGCCACCGGCGCCAACGGCCGGAACGTCACCTTCATGCCCGGCGAGACCGAGCTCAAGGTGCGGATCGAGACGTTCACCGACGGCATCACCGAAGGCGACGAGAGCTTCCGCTTGACGGTCGCCAACCTCGACGAGATCGGCCACTGCGACGTGACCAAGGTCGTCGACGGCTACGGCTACATCTTCGACACGTCGGACTCCTGCGGCTGCCCCGAACCCAAGGCGCCGGAGTGGTTCGTGTGCGGGCCGCCGTGCCTGATCGAATGCGTCGACCCGCCCTACACGGTCGGCGTCAGCGAGCTGATGCTCGATGCGGGCCAGACGCGCTCGGTCGACGTGAAGGTGGAATTCACCGCCTTCCACACTGGGCACGACGCCGCCTCGTTCGCCGATCTCGGCGGGCCGAACTTCCTCTTCAACGCGTTGCAAGACGCGGCGCAGCAGGAAACCGGCATCAGCGTGCAGAACCTCGGCAACGGCGCGGTGCGCGTCACCTTCGCCGCCGACGCCTCCACGACCGAGCTGAAGTTCGACCTCTTCCCCGTCGCCGACGACATCGACGAGAATGTGGAAGACTTCCGCATCGTGCTGGAGAACTCGACCGCCACCAGCGGCGCCCAGCCGGGCACGATCGTGCCGGGACCGGGCACCAGCTTCGTCGAAAGCCACATCGTCGAATCCGACGAATACAACGTGACGATCGGCAATGCGCGGGCCGACGAGGGCGATCCCTTGGTGTTCGCGGTCAGCCTCGCCAACCCACACACCGACGAGCCGCTGACGCTCGAACTCGCCGCCATCTCGGGCAGCGCCGACGCCGGCGTGGATTTCGAGGCCTTCGGCTTCGAATACTCGACCGACGGCGGCCTCACCTGGAAGGACGGGGAGGGCCCGGACGGCACCGGCGTCACCTTCGCGCCAGGCCAGACCGAGCTGCTCGTCCGCATCGAGACCTTCCCGGACTTGTTCGACGAAGGCCGCGAGAACTTCCGTCTGACGGTCGCCAATGCCGACGAACTTGGCCCGTGCGACATCGGCGAGGTGGAAGACGGCAAGGGCGTCATCATCGACGTCAAGGACTGCGAGCCGCCGCCGCCACCGTGCGAGCCGCCCCCGCCGCCCTGCGAGCCGCCGCCGCCCAAGGATTGCGAGCCGCCCAAGCACAATTGGGTGCCGAAGCAGGATAATCACGGTTCCCGCGATTGGACCGCGCGCGGCTCCGGCGCCACCCACGCCGCCATCGCGGCGCTGGCGGGTCTCGCAGCCGGCGACGAGCACGACGGTCGCGGCGACGACGGCAAGCACGCAAGCTGGAAGGACGACAACGACGGCCACGATGGCAAGTCCAAGGACTCGCACCGCAACGGTGAGGACGGCTGGCAATCCGCCGGGCACGACGATGCACCCAAGCACGGCGAGTCCGGCCGCGACGACGATGCGGGCCAGGGCTACCGCAACAATTGGGGCGACGACGACCGCAACGGCCACGGCGACCGCGAAGACGACAGCTGGCAGGGCACGAAGGGCACGTCGCACGAACAGGACGGCGGCCACACCTTCAAGCACGACAGCGAATGGTCGTGGTCCGCGTTCGACAACGGCGGCCAATCCGGCCAGCCGCAGCCGAACGGCGGCGCCAAGACCCTCGCGGCGGCCGACGGCGAGATCGCCTACGGCACCGACGGCGACGACCGCATCCGCGGCACCGACGGCGACGACGTCATCTACGCCGGCCTCGGCGACGACGTCGTCCGCGGCGGTGCGGGCAACGACCTGATCGTGGGCGGCGGCGGCGCGGACGTGCTCCGCGGCGGCGCCGGCGACGACACCCTCGTGGCCAAGGCGGGCTTCGCCGAGATCCATGGCGGCACCGGGTTCGACACGTTCAAGTTCGACGACACCGGCGTGCTCGATCTCTCGACGCTCGCCGGCAAGGTCACGGGCATCGAACAGGTCGACATCTCCGGCGCCGGGAACGTCGAGCTGAAGCTCACCTTCCAGGACCTGCTCACCATGACCGACGACGGCAACCAGCTCACCATCGTCGGCGACGCGGGCGACAAGGTCTCGGCGGACTTCAGCGGCCACGACGTCAGCGTCACCGACATGGGCGCCTTCACGCGCTACGTCGTGGACGGCGGCGCGGCCACGCTCGACATCGACAACAACGTGACCAAGAACATCGTCGGCATCTGACCGGCCTTCGGCCTGGCGCTACGGCGCCGGGCCGCGGCGCCGTTTCCGGCGAGGGGTATCAAGGGGCGCGGGCCTCGCGCGCGCGCCGCGGACGGCGTATGACCGGACGGGGACTCCAAGCGCTCGAAGGGGTGGCGTCAGGATGGACGGCTCGGAGGCAGCGGCGCTGAGGCGGCTCGAGATCGCGCAGTCGCGCGATTTTTCGGCCTGGCTCGCCGAGCGGCGCGCCGCGGTGGCGCTCTCCACCGGCGCCGGCGGTCGGCTGGTGCTGCTCGGTGCCGCGCCCGACGGCGAGCTCACCGTTTTCCTGCGCGGCTTCGACGGCGCCTACGGCCTCCACGCCAGCGGCCAGTCGCTGGTGCTCGGCACCAATTTCCAGATCTGGCGTTTCGAGAACACGGTGGCGCCCGGGCGCAGCGCCTCGGGCTACGACAGGCTCTACGTGCCGCGCGTCGCCTATACGATCGGCGAGGTCGGCGCCGGCGACGTGGCCTTCGCCGCCGATGGCAGCGTGCTGTTCGCCAACACGCTCTTCAGCTGCGTTGCCGCGGCGGGCCCCGAATTCAGCTTCACGCCGGTCTGGCGCCCGCGCTTCATCTCGCGCCTGCTGCCCGAGGACCGCTGCCATCTCACCGGCTTCGCGGCTGAAGACGGGCTGCTGCGCTATGTCAGCGTGGCCGCGGAATCCGATACGCCCGGCGGCTGGGTCGCGGGCATCGGCTCGGCGGGCCTGGTGATCGATGCCGCGAGCGACGCGCCCGTGGCCGAAGGGCTGGCGCTGCCGGTGGCGCCGCGGCTCCATGCCGGCCGCCTCTGGCTCGACGAGGCGGCGAGCGGCATGTTCGGCATGGTCCACACCGCCAGCGCCGCCTTCGAGGAGGTGGCGTTCTGCCCCGGCTGGCTCGCCGGCCTCGCCTTCATCGACGGCTATGCGCTCGTCGCCACATCCGCATCGCGCGACGGACGCGGGGTGGGCGGGCTGCCGCTCGAGGCCAATCTCGATTCCTACGGCGCGCGGGCGCAAACCGCGCTGTGCGTGATCGACATCGCGCGCGGCGAGGTCGTCCATTGGGTGCGTTTCGACGGGCTCGCGGAGCTCCGCGACGTGGCCGTGCTGCCCGAAACCGTGCGCCCCGCGGCACTCGGCCTGGCCGGCGAGGATATCCGCCGCGTCCTCAGCATCGGCCCGGACCGTTCGGCGCGCGCGCCGCGCAACGGCCCGGCGGCGGCTTAGCGCCGCGCCTCACTCATCGCACGCGGACGTTGATTCCGATCAGCCGCCATTCACCGCCCTCCATGACGTAGGAGAGATCGAAGTGGACCTGCGAGGGCTGCGTCGGGAACCGGCCTTTGAGCGGCAGCTCGCCGCTCGCGCTCACCCGGGCTTCCGCGGGCTCGAACACCGGCTCGACGGCGCGGATGGGCGCCAGATCGATCTTCTGGTCGACGAAGGTCTGGAACACGCCTTGGAGCGCCTGCGGCGTGTATTTTTCGCGCATCGGCCGCGCGAGGCTCGCGTGAAACGCCGTGAAATCCTTCCGCTGCACCGCGTCGTTGAAATCGAGCAACGCGCGGAGCGCCAGCCGCTTCATCGCCGCCTGGTCGAGCGTTCCGGCCGGGGTTCGCGCGCCGGGCGAAACGCCGGCCTCGGTGAAGCGCAGGCTGTAGACGAGCCAGTTGCCGTCGCTCTTCACCAGCACGATCGCGGCGGGCACGCGGCCACCGCCTTGCGTCCGGATCGTGCCCTCGAGCGTCGCCCGGCCGTCGTTGATCTCGCGCGAATTCCACGAGGCCGATTCGTATTTGTCGAGCCCATAGCGCTGCGCGGCGGCGCGGAACGCGGCGAGATCCTGGTTGGCGCGGAATTGCGGCGCGGCCGAGCGATAGGCCTCTTCGTAGCGGCCGCCGCCGATATGCGTGAGGAACGCCTCGGCCGCGTCGACGGCGCCGCTGGTCAGCGAAAAGACCAGCATCACGATGGCCGCCGCCAGGATCGCGACCGCGCCCACGCCCACGGCCACCCATTTCAGGATCTTCATTTCCGCCACTCCGTCGTCGCCATGGTCCCCGCGAAGCAGAATAGCACGGATTCGACGACGCTCGCCGCCGTTGCTGCGCCCGCCGCTTTGTGCTTTTAAACCGCGCCCATAACCGTCACCCTGCCATCCATGCCGACCTTCAAGACTCTCGACGACATCGCCGTTTCCGGAAAGCGCGCCGTGCTGCGCGCCGACCTCAACGTGCCGGTCAAGAACGGCGCGGTCACCGACCAGACCCGCATCGTGCGGCTGACGCCGACCATCCGCGAACTGGCCGAGAAGGGTGCCCGCGTGGTGGTGCTGTCCCATTTCGGGCGGCCCAACGGCAAGGTCGTGCCGGAAATGTCGCTGGCGCCGCTCGCGGCGCCGCTGGGCAAGGCGCTCGGCGGCAAGACCGTGCGCTTCGCGCCCGATTGCGTCGGCGCCGCCGCCGAGGCCGCGGTCAAGGCGCTCGGCCCCGGCGAGGTCCTGCTGCTCGAGAACCTCCGTTTCCATCCGGAGGAAGAGGCGAACGATACCGGCTTCGCGCAGAAGCTGGCGGCGCTCGGCGATCTCTACGTCAACGATGCGTTCTCGACCGCCCACCGCGCCCATGCTTCCACCGAAGCCATCGCGCGCTTCCTGCCGGCGGTGGCCGGGCGGCTGATGGAGGCGGAGCTCAAAGCGCTCGGCGCAGTGCTCGAAAATCCGAAGCGCCCGGTCGCCGCCGTGGTGGGCGGCGCCAAGATTTCGACTAAGCTCGATCTCCTCGGCAATCTCGTCGCTCGGGTCGATCACCTCGTGATCGGCGGCGGCATGGCCAACACCTTCCTCAACGCCCAGGGCTTCGCGGTCGGCAAGAGCCTCTGCGAGCACGACATGGCCGAGGCGGCGCGGGCTGTGCTGGAAAAGGCCAGGGCCAAGCCGATGCCGTGCCGGGTGCACCTACCGACCGACGTCGTCGTGGCCGCCGAGTTCAAGGCAGGGGCCGCGAGCGCCGTGGTCGCGCGCGATAAAGTGCCGGCGGACAGCATGATCCTCGATGTCGGGCCCTATTCGGCGCGCCAGCTGATGCGCCTCCTCGAAAGCTGCAAGACGCTGGTGTGGAACGGCCCCCTCGGCGCGTTCGAGGTGAAGCCGTTCGACGCCGCCACCAACGCCGTGGCCCAGACGGCGGCGCGCCTCACCAAATCGGGCGCGCTGCTCTCGGTGGCGGGCGGCGGCGACACGGTGGCGGCGCTCAACAATGCCGGCGTCGCCGGCGATTTCAGCTACGTCTCCACCGCCGGCGGCGCGTTCCTCGAATGGCTCGAAGGCAAGACGCTGCCCGGCGTCGCGGCCCTCGAAGCGGCGGCAAAGCGGTAGATTCCTTTTCCTACGCGAGCGTAGCCTCGGCGCGCATGGCGAGGGCGCCGTCCTGGTCTTCGGCCCAGAGCAGCAGGCCATCGCCGGCGGCCTTTCCCGCGATCCGGAACTCGCCGGCGCAGAACACCGGCCGAAATCCGCGATAGGCGAACTCGGCGAGGCGCGCTTTCGGCCGTTCGCGGCGCACGAGCTCCAGCAGCAGGATCGCGAGCAGCGGCCCGTGCACGATGAGGCCCGGATAGCCTTCCGCGCCGGTTACATAGGGCTGGTCATAGTGGATGCGGTGGCCGTTGAAGGTGAGGGCGGAGAAGCGGAACAGCAGCACGGCGTCGGGCGCGATGCGGCGCCAGAATTCGGCGCCCCCCGGCGGCGGCTCGGGTGGTGCCGCGTCGCCGGGTTTGGGCGCGTCGCGATAGACGAGGTTCTGCTCTTCCTCGACCGCGACGCCGGCGGGGCCGCTCACGGTGTGGCGCACCGTGCAGAAGGCGAGGGGGCCGGTGCGGCCCTGCTTCATCGCCACGTCCGCGATCTCGGATTTGCGCTCGATGGCGTCGCCGATGCGGAGCGGCGGGCCGAACCGGAAGCGCCCGCCCGCCCACATGCGGCGCGGCTGCGGAAACGGCGGCAAAAATGCGCCGCGTGCCGCGTGGCCGTCGGGGCCGAGGGAGCGCATCGGCGTGGCGTCGAGGAAGAAGAGCCAGTGCCAGCCGGGCGGAATCGCGTCGCCGGGCTGGGGCGCCGGATCGCCGCCGTCGAGCGTTGCCGCCAGGCGCGCCACCGGCGACAGCGTGGCGAGGTCGTGCGCCATGGCCGTGCGCCCGATCCAGGCGCGGAACGGACGCGCGCCGTCCATCAGCGACGGCGCATCGAGAGGCTGATCGAGCGCAGGCGCAGCTTCTTGTTGGGGTCCCAGGTCGGGAAAAGTTTGCGGAAGCCCGCGCCCTTGAAGGCGCCCTTGACCAGCAGCGCGCACACGATGGCGAGCGCCGCGCCCGCCATCGCGTCGCCGAAGAAATGCGCCGTGGTGGTGACGCGGCTGAACGCGATCATGGCGCCGAAGAAGCAGATGATGGGGAAGGCCGGCAAGGTCATCACCAGCGCCAGGCCGGCTGCGAAGCCGGCGGCGGCGAGCGAATGGCCCGAGGGCATGGAGTGCCAGAGGTCGTTGAAGCTCAGCGGCGTGAACCCGTAGACGTTCTGTTCGAACAGGAGCTGCGGGCGCGCCCGCCCGATCAGGATCTTGGCGAACAGGCCCACCGCGGCCGGCGCCGCCACGCAGCAGAAGACGAACGCGGCCTGGCCGCCCAGGCGATAGAGCGTCTTGGCGCGCTCGGCGTTGCGCATGAAATGGGCGACGAGGAAACACGCGATCGTCGCCAGGAACGGCAAGGCGATCATCACTTTGACCGAGCCGAGATCGGTGATCTTGCGGAAGATGCCGGTGATGGCCGATTTCTCGAATTTGTGCAGCCAAGCCGCCACCGGCTGGTCGATGTAGAGATAGCTGCCGACGATCATCGCACCCGCGATGACGACGAAGACGATGAAGCTCGGCTTGACGAGCGCCCTGAGCACGCCCATGAGCGCGCCCCAGATCACATTCGGCAGCGCGCTCAGGTCGAACGACGGCGCGCCGCGCATCAACCGTTGCAGCGGCACGGCCTTCTTCGGCGGGCCGGCCTTTTTGACGGGGCCGGCATCTCTCGAGGGGGCAGCCATGGATCGCGTTCTCCCAGAGGCCGCGCCCATGCTGGCGCGTCCATGCCCTTGGCTGGATTTAGCCCGAACCGGCGGCACCGCTCAAGCGCGATGCCTCAGCGGCCGGGGGCGCCGTAGAGGGTCAGCGTCACCCGCCGGCCCTGCGAGTAATTGAAGCCTTGCCAGGTTTCGAGCGTCTTCAGCGCCACGCCGCGCTCTGCCGCGGCCTTTTCGAAGGCCGCTTTCTGGCGGTCCTCGACCAGGGCCAGCCAATCGGCGCCGCGCGCCTTGATCCGGTCGGCGATGGCGGGCGGATCGGCGAAGGTCGTGCTGCTGCCGGTATGGAAGACGAGGCTCGGCTCGCGATAGCCGGTGGCGATCAGCGGCGGCCGCGTCTTGGGATCGGGGAAAAGCCGCGCCACTGTCTCCGCCGCGTGCCGGCTCGGCCAGATCGCGTCGGCGCGCGGTAGGACGAATTGGAAGAGCGTGGCCAGCAGCAGCGGCGAGAGAAACGCCGCCACGGTCAGCGCGCGCCGCAGCCGCCCATGCCACGCGTGCCAGACCACATTGGCGGCAACCGCCGCGGCCACGAACGGCAGCGCATAGAGCCAGCCGATCCGCCCGCCGGCCCAGCCCACGAGCACCACGCACGCGATCACGAAGCCCACGATCATGCCGCCCCAGGCCACGTAGCCGATGCGCGGCCAGCTGCTTTGCGCCCACTGCAGCAGACCTTCCTCCACGGCGAGGGCGGCGCGCGCCACGAGCAGCGCCAGCGCCGGATAGGCGGGCAGGATGTAATGCGGCAGCTTGGTCGGCACGATCTCGAGGATCAGCCAGAAGGGGATCAGCCAGAGAAAGCAGAGCGCGAACTCGCGCTCGCGCTTCATGCGCCACGCCCACCACAGGGCCACGCCCATGAAGAGCGAGCCGGGGGCGAAGGTCGCGAGCGAGGCCAACAGGTAATAGCCCGGCGGCCCACCATGGGTTTCCTGGAACGAAATCAGCTTCTTGAAGAAATCGTGCCCGGCCGATTCGCGCACGAAATCGGGATCGGCGAGGACGATGGCGACGAACCACGGCGCCGCGATCGCGACCATCAGCGGAATGCCGATCAGCGGCCGGATCTGGCGCCAGAAGCCGCGCCAGAATCCGAAGACCCAGAGTCCGATACCGGTGAGGCCCACGACCAGCGGCGCGATCGGGCCTTTGATGAGGAGACCGGCGCCGAGTGCTACCCACAGCATCCACGGCGCCCATCTCGGCGCGGGCACGCTATCGCGATCGGCCACGAACAGGCGCACGAGCGCGAATTGCGCGGCCATCACGGTGGCGAGCAGCACCGCGTCGGTCTTGGCGACATGCGCCTCCCACACCAGCATCAGCGAGCCCGCGAGGAGTGCCGCGGCGAGAAAGCCGGTGCGCCGGTCGAACAGCCGCTCGCCGATGGCGAACAGCAGCAGCACCGCGGCCAGCGCGCCCAGCGCCGAGGGCAGTCGATAGGGCCAGCGCTCCGGCGAGGCCGCGGTCGAGGCGACGCCGACCGCGGCGGCCTGCAGCCAATGGATGCCGGCGGGCTTTTTGTTGCGCGCCTCGTCCATGTAGCGGATGCGGATGAGGTCGCCGGTCTCGATCATCTGCCGCGAGGCCTGCATGAAGCGGGACTCGTCGCGGTCGCCGGCGGGCAAGGAGGCGAGGCCCGGGAGATAAAGCGCCGCGCAAAGCAGAATCAGCAGAATCCAGGGGCGATGGCCCTTCACATACCAGGGCACGAAACTTGCTCCCGAAGTCGTTGAATGTGCGGCGAAAAGGGGATGTGGCAGGGTCCGCGGCAGCGTGCTAATAGCGCCCGTCCGCCGGCGGATCGATTACACCGGCCATCCCCCTCGGTCAAACCGCCGGATCGGCCGCCAACCCGGAAATCGCCAGCCTTATGGAACTCACCGTCGTCGTCCCGGTCCGCAACGAGGCCGAGAACGTTGCAGCCGTCGCCGCGGAAATCCGCGCCGCGCTCGCCGGCAAGTATGCGTTCGAGATCGTGTTCGCCGACGACGGCAGCAGCGACGCGACCCGGGCGGAACTGGCGAAACTCAAGGCCGAAATTCCGGAGCTGCGCCTCGTCGCGCTCGACAAGCCCTCGGGCAAGAGCCGCGCCATCATTGAGGCGGTGCGCCGGGCGCGGGCGCCGGTGATCTGCACCATGGACGGCGACGGCCAGGACGATCCCAAATTCATCCCGGCCTTCTGGGCGAAGATGACGGCGCCGGGCGCCAAGGCCGAGGACCGCATCGTCTGCGCCCACCGCCAGAACCGCAAGGATACGTGGCTGAAGCGCCGCGTCTCGCCGATCGCCAACGGCATCCGCCGCGCCGTGCTCAAGGACAACACGCCGGATTCGGGCTGCGGCTACAAGATGTTTCCGCGCGACAGCTTCTTGGAATTGCCGCGCTTCGAGAACATGCACCGCTTCCTGCCGGCGCTGTTCATCCGCCGCGGCGGCGAATCGGTGTCGGTGCCCGTGCTCCACCGCGCCCGCGCCAAGGGCAAATCCAAATATGGCGTGTTCGATCGCGCCTGGGTCGGCCTTTGGGACCTGCTCGGCGTCGCCTGGCTCGCCCGGCGCACCACCAATCCCGGCGTCAAAGAGGAATAGTCGGAATGTTGCAGAAGCTCCTCGAGCAGCTCGGGGATCCTTGGGTGATCTTCGGCCTGGCCGGCCAATCGTGTTTCTTCCTGCGTTTTCTCGTCCAGTGGCTCGCCAGCGAGCGCGCCGGGCAGAGCGTGATCCCGAACCTGTTCTGGTATCTCAGCATCGCGGGCGCCGGCATCGTGCTGGTCTACGGCTTCATCCGCGTCGAGCCGGTGCTGATCCTTGGGCAGGTGCCCGCCCTGGCCGTCTATCTCCGCAACCTCTATTTTGTCTACAAGCGGCGCAAGCGTACGGTCGTCGATCCCGAGCATCAGGCCTCGGCCTGAGGAGCCCAGCCATGAGCATCACCACGAGACCCGAGCTCCGCGGCACCTTCGGCATGATCGCGACCACGCACTGGGTCGCGACCGGCGTCGGCATGGGCATGCTGGAGCGCGGCGGCAACGCGTTCGACGCCGCGGCCGCGGCGGGCCTCTGCCTCCAGGCCGTCGAGCCCAACCAGAACGGGCCAGGCGGCGACTTGCCCGTGATCTTCTGGAACGCGAAATCCGCCAAGGTGGAGGTGCTGTGCGCCCAAGGCCCGGCGCCCGCCAAAGCCACGATCGCCCACTACAAATCCGAAGGCCTGGATCTCGTGCCCGGCACCGGCCTTTTGGCCGCGGTCGTGCCCGGCACGGTCGGCGGCTGGCTCACGCTGCTGCGCGATCACGGCACCATGCGTCTCCGCGAAATTCTCGAGCCCACGATTTACTACGCGCGCACCGGCTACCCGGTGACGCCGGCGATGGCGACGACGATCGCGGGCGTGGCCGAACTCTTCAAGACGCATTGGCCGAGCTCGGCCGCGGTCTATTTGCCCGGCGGCAAGCCGCCGGCAGTCGGCAGCCTGATCCGTAATCCCAAGCTCGCCGACATGTTCGAGCATTTGCTCAAAGCCGGCGAAGCCGCCGGCGGGGGCCGCGAAGTCCAGATCGAGGGCGCGTTCCGCGCCTATTATTCGGGCTTCGTCGCCGAGGCGATCGAGCGCTTCTGCGCCACGCAAGAGGTGTTCGATTCCTCGGGCCAGCGCCACCGCGGCGTGCTCATGGCCGACGATCTCGACAGTTGGAAGCCGCGCTACGAAGAGCCGCTCGCCTACGACTACAAGGGCTGGCTGGTGCACAAGACCCAGCCCTGGGGCCAGGGCCCGGCCGCGCTGCAGGTTTTGCAGATGCTCGACGGTTTCGATCTCGACGCGCTCGATACCGTCGGCCCGGAATTCCTGCACCTCTTTGCCGAGGGCTGGAAGCTGGCGATGGCGGACCGGGAGGCGTGGTACGGCGATCCCGATTTCGTCGACGTGCCGACCGCGACGCTGCTGTCGCGCGACTATGCCGAGCGCCGGCGCGCGTTGATCTCGGACCGCGCCTCGCTCGACCTCCGCCCGGGCACGATCGCGGGCCGCGCGGTGAAACTCCCCAACATGGTGGGCAAGGCGATTCCGGTGGTGGCCGGCGTCGGCGAGCCGGGCGCCGTCGAGCGCGCGCGCGCCGCGCAGGGGCTCGTGGCCGCCGACACGGTGCACGTCTCCGCCGCCGACCGCTTCGGCAACATGCTCTCCTGCATGCCGAGCGGCGGCTGGCTGCAAAGCTCGCCGGTGATTCCGGAGCTCGGATTCTGCCTCGGCACGCGCGCACAGATGTTCTGGCTCGAGGAAGGGCTCCCGGCGAGCCTGGCACCCGGCAAGCGCCCGCGCAGCACGCTCACGCCGGGCATGGCGCTCCGCGAAGGCAAACCCGCGCTCGCCTGGGGCTCGCCGGGCGGCGACGGTCAGGATCAATGGGCGACGCTCGCCTTCCTCCGCCACGTCCACGGCAAGCTGAACCTGCAGGCGGCGATCGACGCGCCCGCGGTCTACAGCGTGCACGCGCCGAACTCGTTCTATCCGCGCGAGGCCAAGCCGGGCGCGCTGCAGATCGAAGACCGCTTGCCCGAGGCGACGCAGAAGGGCCTGGAGAAGCGCGGCCACAAGCTCGAGCGCATGGGTCCGTGGTCGCTGGGGCGCGTCTGCGCCGTCGGCCGCGAGAAGGACGGCACGCTCAAGGCGGCCGCCAATCCGCGCTTCATGCAGAACTACGCGGCGGGGCGCTGAGCCGGGGCACGCGGCGGCACGGCGTCGCGTATGAGTGCGGCTGGGCACGGGCCGCGGGACGCGAAATCATCTTCGAGGTGAACCATGTCACAGCTTTCCCGCCGTCTCGCGCTTACCCTCCTCGGTTCCGCAGCCTTGCTGCCCGCGCTCGCATCGCGCGCCGCGGCGCTGCCGGCGCTGCCCGTCGATCAGGGGCCGCGCGATGCGGCGCTGGTCCGCGTCCGCGCCGCGATGCTGAAGGCGGTGGCGGAGAAGGACTTCAAGCAGCTCCAGCCGCACGTCTATCCGCGCATCCAGCTCGATTTCGGCGGCGGCGCCGGCGTGGCCCTGCTGGGCCGCCGGCTGGCCGCGGCCGGGTCGCCGCTGTGGGACGAGCTCCGCTGGGTGCTGGAGCACGGCGGCAGCTTCCAGAAGGACGGCAGCTTCGCGGCGCCCTACACCCACAATCTCGAAATCGGCGATCTCGACGCGTTCGAGGGCGCCGCGATCGTCTCGGAAAACGTCGCGGCGCGCGCCGAGCCGCGCGCGGACGCACCGGCCGTCGCCACGCTCGGCCGAGAGGTGGTCAAGGTCACGGATTGGCGCCGGACCGATAAGACGCCGCAACCGTTCTACAAGCGTACGGATTGGGTGAAAGTCGAACTCCCCGGCAAACGCGTCGCCTGGATCGAGGCGAAGCACGTGCGCGGCACGGCCGACTATCGCGCGGGCTTCGCCAAGGCGCGCGGCGTCTGGAAGATGAACTACTTCCTCGCCGGCGATTGAGCGTGCGCGCGGGCGGGAACTTGTGAGCGCGGGCGGGGCGCGCCGGAACACCAGCGTTCTCGGCCTCGCGCTGCCGATCATCCTCTCCAATCTCTCGATCCCGCTGATGGGCGCGGTCGATACGGCGGTAATGGGGCATCTCCCCGATGCCGCCTATCTCGGCGGTGTGGCGTTGGGTGCCCTCGTCTTCACCTACGTGTATTGGGGCTTCGGCTTCCTGCGCATGGCGACGACGGGTTTCGTGGCCCAGGCCAACGGGGCCGGCGATCATCAGGAGCTCCGCCATGTGACGCTCCGCGGCGCCTTGCTGGCGCTGGGCCTGGGCGCGCTCGTGGTGGCGCTGCAGCGTCCGCTGGCCGATCTCGCGGTGCTAGTCCTCGAAGGCAGCCCGCGCGTCAAGGCGCTGGCGCGCGATTACGTGCTCGTCCGCATCTGGGGCGCGCCGGCGGCGCTGTTCGTCTACGTGTCGCTCGGCTGGCTGATCGGCATGCAGAGAATGCGATCGGTGCTGGCGCTCACCGTGCTGCAGAACGCGATCAATGCGGCGCTCGCGATTCTGTTCGTGGTCGCGTTCGGCTGGGGCATCGAGGGCGTGGCCGCGGCCACGCTCATCGCCGACTATGCCGGCGCCGCGATCGGCGTTCTGGCGCTGTGGCACGCGCATCGCGGCATCGGCGGGCGTTGGGGCGGCGCGGGCCTGTTCGATCGTGCCAAGCTGCTGGCGGCTTTCAGGGTGAACGGCGACATCTTCCTCCGCACCCTGTTCCTGGTCAGCGGCTTCGCCTGGTTCACGAGCCAGGGCGCGGGGCAGGGCGATGTGGTGCTGGCCGCTAACGCGATCCTCGTCACCTTCATCGCGCTCGCCTCGTATGGCCTCGACGGCTTCGCCCATGCTGCCGAAACGCTGGTCGGCGGTGCCGTGGGTGCCCGCGACCGCGCCGCGTTCCGCGCGGCGGTGCGCGTCTCCACGCTTTGGGCGGCGGGCGTCGCCCTGATCGCCGCCGCCGTGCTCGCCGTGGCCGGTGCTTTGCTCATCGACGTGGTCACGAGCCTCCCGGACGTGCGAGCCGCGGCACGCACATTTCTCCCCTGGGCCGCGATCTACCCGCTGGTGGCGGTGTGGTGTTTCCAGCTCGACGGCATTTACATCGGCGCCACGCGCACGGCCGAGATGCGCAACGGCGCGGCGCTGTCGCTCGCGGGGCTGCTCGCCGCCGGCTACGCGCTGATGCCGTCCTTCGGCAATCACGGCCTCTGGGCCGCGCTCCTCGCCTTCGCCGCCTGCCGCGGGCTCACGTTGGCACTGTGGTATCCGCGGCTGCTGCGCGGCGTCGCCGTCTGAGCGGCATCGCGCCCGTGGCGCGGCTCCGGCGAAGGCCGTATAAGCCGCAGCATGACCGAGCGCCGCTCCGCACCGACCGCCAAGCCCGACGCCAAAGCCGCGACCCGCCGGTTCCTGCTCGAGATCGGTCCGCTCGCGGTGTTCTTCTTCACCTATGTGGGCTGGGACTACGCCTTCCCGCCGCCGGCGCCGCTCGCCCCGGGCGCGGTCAGTCCGGGCCTGATGGCGGCCACGGCGGTGCTCATGGCCGCTGTCGTCGTGTCGCTGGCGCTGTCCTACAAATGGGAGCGGCGCGTGCCGCTGATGCCGCTGGTCACGGCGGTGATGGTGCTGATCTTCGGCGGGCTCACGCTCATCCTGCGCGACGAGATCTTCATCAAGATGAAGCCCACCATCGTCAACGCGCTGTTCGCGGCGACGCTGTTCGTGGGCATCGCATTCGGCAAGTCCTTCCTGCAGCCGCTGCTCGGCCACACGCTTCAGCTCGATCATCGCGGCTGGCGCATTCTCTCGTGGCGCTGGGCGTTCTTCTTCGTCTTTCTCGCCTGCCTCAACGAATTCATCTGGCGGAGCTTCTCGACCGATTTCTGGGTGAGCTTCAAGGCATGGGGCATGTTCCCGCTCACCTTGGTCTTCGCCGTCGCGCAAGTGCCGCTGATCCAGCGCCACGCCCTCGAGGTGCCGCAAGGCGGGTGACCAACGCGGCTCGCGGGCTTGCCGGACACGGCGGGTTTGGAATAAGAACGATCGTTCCGTAATGAGGCGCAAACTCGCCCCATGGCCCGCCCCAAAGCCTTCAACCCCGACGAGGCGCTCGACCGCGCCACCGCGCTGTTTTGGCGGAAGGGCTATCCGGGCACGTCGGTGGCCGATCTGGTGGCGGCGCTCGGCGTCAATCGCGGCAGCCTCTACGGCACCTTCAAGGACAAGCGCGCGCTGTTCCTGGCCGCCCTCGAACGCTACGACGAGCGCGAGATCGGCGCCACGGTCAGGCATCTGCGCGCCACCGAGGGCCCGGGCCGCGACCGCATCCAATCGCTGTTCGACCGCTTCATCCGCGCCGTCGAAGAGCGCGGCGACCGGCGCGGCTGCCTCGTCTGCAATACCGCCGTCGAGATCGGCGGCAGCGATCCCGCCATCGCGGCGCGCATCAAGGCGATCCACGAAAGGCTGGCGGCGGCGTTCTCGGTGGCGCTGGCCGCCGATCCCGGCTTTCCGTCCGAGCCCGAGCGCCGCGACCGGCGCGCGCATTTCCTCACCGCCACGCTGATGGGCTTTCACGTGATGGCGAAAGCGGGCGGCACGCCGGAGACGCTGCGCGGCGTGGTGCGGATCGCGATGCGCGGGTTGGCCTAGAGCGCCGCGCGGCGGCGCTAGTCGGCTTTCGCCTTGGCCGCCTGGCGGCGGGCGTGCGCGCTACGGAGCGCCGCGCGGCATTCCTGTGAAAACGCCGAGCGGTGGGCTTTCAGGCATTCGCGCAGGCGGCCCCCGCCGGGCTCGATGCCTTTGCACAGCCGCTCGACGTCGGCGCGGCAGGCCTCGCGCGGCTTGGCGCCTTCGGCGGCCGCGCCCTGCGGCGCCGCAAAAACGGCAATCAATGAGAGGATGGCAAGAGTGCGCATGGCAGCGGCTCCGGATTTGCGGCTCTGTTTCTACGCTGTCCGAAGCTTAAGAATCGTTTACGGAGCAACGCCTTGGAGTACGGCACCGGCGCCGAGACCGCGCCCGATGGGCCGGGCGCTGGAACTTCCGATGCAACGCTGCGTTGAGGAGTCGTCGGAATGCGGCTGGCGCAAGCCGGGAGACGGGCAAATGCGGAGCATGTTTCTCATCGTTGCCGGCGCGGTCGTCACACTGGCCCCCGCACTTGCCGCCTTCGATTCGATGTCCCTCGGCATCTTCGGCGACGACGCGGCGGCAATCCGCGAGCAGATCGTCGACGGCATGTCGGCCGCGGGGCCGGTAGCGTCGCCCGTCAAGCATCGGGCCGAAACGAGCGACTGACGCCCGAGGCGCCGCCGCTCAACGCTTGACCAGATCGCCGAACTCGCCCGGCGGATTGCCGCGCACGGTGAATTCGCTGAGGCCCATGACCTCGCGGTAGTGCGCGAGCGCCTACCGCGTCGTCGGAAACGCCAAGTCTTCGTCCGGAATCTCGTCCCAGCCGAACAGCCGCACTTCGAGGCTTTCGGGCCCGCACGCGACCGCCTCGTTGAGGAGCCGCGCGCGGAAGAAGAGATGCACCTGCGAGAGGCGCGGAATGTTGTAGACCGCGAAAAGCTCGGCCACTTCGATCTCGGCGCAGGCCTCCTCGAGCGCCTCGCGCCGGGCGCCGTCGGCGACGGTTTCGCGCGCCTCGAGATAGCCGGCCGGCAGCGTCCAGAAGCCGCGTCGCGGATGAATGGCGCGCCGGCACAGCAGGATGCGGTCCCCCAGGGTCACCACCGAGCCCACCACGATCTTGGGATTCTCGTAGTGGATGTAGCCGCAATCGGCGCAGATCAGGCGCTCGCGGTCGTCGCCCTCGGGCACGCGGTAGACCGAGGGCCCGACGGTTTGGCCGGTCGGGCTGCGGACCTTTTTCGGCGTCTCGGGCGCGGACATGATGTCAATTTGACCTCGCCGCCCCGGCCTGACAAGACAAGGCGGCATCTCGAATCGAATCCGACAATCATGTCCGCCCCCGAGCCCATCACCCTCGCCGAAGAATTGATGCGGAAATACGTCGGCGTCATTCCGCACGTCGCCGAACTCGGCATGACGGTGATCCACGCGGCGCGCGGCATGGCGATCATGAAGCTGCCCTATCAGGAGCGGCTGATCGGCAATCCCGAAACCGGCGTCATCCATGGCGGCGTCGTCACCACCTTGATCGACACGGTGTGCGGCCTTGCCTCCATCACCGCGCCCGAGGAACCCTCGCGCGTGGCGACGCTCGATCTCCGCATCGACTATCTCCGCCCGGCGACTCCGAAGCGCGATCTCTTCGCCCGCGCGGAAGTCTACAAGCTCACGCGCAACGTGGCGTTCCTCCGCGCCGAGGCCTACGAAGACGATCCGCGCGATCTCGTGGCCTCGGCCGCGAGCACTTTCATGTTCGTCCAGCGCAACGCCGGCCGGAGGGCCAAGCCATGACCGGCCTCGCCGACATGATCCGGCGGGCGCGCGCGGCGGGCGACGTCAACCAGTTCGTGGCCGCCATTCCCTATGCACGGTTCCTCGGCATTTCGGCCGCGGCCGACGGCGGCGTGCTCACTGCGCGCCTCGCGAGCTCGGACCACATCATCGGCAATCCGGTGCTGCCCGCGATTCATGGCGGCGTGGTCGGCGCGTTCCTGGAAACGGTCTCGATCCTCCAATTGCTGTGGACCAGCGAGACCATCGGCATACCGAAGACGATCACCATAACCTTCGATTTCCTGCGCACGGCCGGCGCCCACGAAACCTTCGCCCGCGCCGAGGTCACCAAGCTCGGCAGCCGCGTCGCCAACGTGCGCGCCTTCGCCTGGCAAGCCGATCCGTCCAAGCCCGTCACCGGCTCCAACGGCAATTTCCTGATCACGCCGGCGAGCGAAGATTGACGGCGCGCAAGCGAGACACGCGCCGCCGCCAAGGGCTATAAGGCGCCGAACGAGGACAGCGGAGACAATGGCGCGGCGACCCATCGAAAGCGCGTGGCGGCAGGAACGTTTGCTCAAGGCCGATTTCTTTAGCCTGGTCGAGCTCGGCCGCTGGCCCGAGAAATGGGGCGAGCAGCTCGTGGTGCGCCGCGACGCCGGCGCCGCGGTGTGGTGGATCAAGCCGCTCGCCTATCCGATGATCCGCAAGGAAATGCGGGCGCTCCGCCGCCTGACAGAGGCGAATTTTCCGGACGCGCCGCATCTTTTGCATTGGGACGGGCGCTATCTCTGCCGCTCGTGGCACGAGGGCGAGGCGCTCAAGACCGCGCAGACGCGCGAGCCCGCCTTCTATCGCGCGGCGTTCCACGTCCTCCGCCGCCTGCACCGCCTCGGCATCGCGCACAACGATCTCGCCAAGGAGCCGAACTGGCTGGTCACGGCCGCGGGCAAGCCGTTCCTGATCGATTTCCAGCTCGCCAAGGTTTCGCCGCGCCGCGGCTGGCTGTTCCGCCGGATGGCGCGCGAGGACCTCCGCTATCTCCTGAAGCACAAGCGGAAATATTGCCCGGACGCGATGACCGCGAGGGAACGAAAAATCGCCTCGACTCCAGGCGTGCTCTCCCGCGTTTGGCGCAAGACCGGCAAGAAGCTCTACAATTTCGTCACCCGCAAGATCTTCCGCTGGGAAGACGCCGAGGGCGAGGGCCACTACAAGCGCTACGTCGGGCGGTAGCGGCGCGTGCGCGCTACTCCGCGGCGCGCGCGGCGGGCGATGCCGCGGGCGCCGCGAAAGCGCGATCGTGCGCGAGCGACGGGATGCGCCGGCGCGCTTCCGCCGATTTGGCCGGATCGATCTCGGCGATGATGACACCTTCCTCTTCCCCGGCCTCGGCGAGAACCTCGCCCCAAGGATCGACGATCATCGAATGGCCGAAGGTGCGGCGGCCCTCGGCATGCGTGCCGCATTGCGCGGCGGCGACGACGAAGGCGCCGTTCTCGATGGCGCGGGCGCGGTTGAGCACGTGCCAATGCGCGCGCCCGGTCTGCGCGGTGAACGCGGCCGGCACCGTGAACAGGAAGGCGCCCGCCTGCGCGAGCGCGCGGTAGAGCTGCGGGAAGCGCACGTCGTAGCAGATGGTGAGGCCGAAAATGCCCCAGGGCGTCGGCGCCGTCACCGCACGGTCGCCCGGCACGATGCGTTCGGACTCGCGATAGCGCTCGCCGCCGGCGAGATCGACGTCGAACAGATGCAGCTTGTCGTAGCGCTCCACGACGGTGCCCGTGGGATCGAACAGCAGCGAGCGGTTGGCGTATTTCTTTTCGCCCGCGCGCACCGAAAGCGAGCCGGCCAAGATCCAGGCGCCGGTCTCGCGCGCCAGATCGCGGAAAGCGGGAACGCCGGGGTGCTCGGCCTCGGGCAGGGCTTTGCGCAAGGCCTCGGCGCCCACCGGCTCGATCATGGTGACGTTCTCGGGGAACGTGATGAACAGGGCGCCTTGGGCGCGCGCGGCGCGGCCGAGCGCCACCGCTTTTTCGATATTGGGCAGAAGTTCGCGCCCGGCGGTGACCTGGCAGCAGGCGGCTTTGAACGTGGCGCTCATGAGGCGGCCTTCAGCAGCGGATCGAGCTTGCCGGCTTCGTCGAGGGCGTAGAGATCGTCGCAGCCGCCGATGTGCTGGCCGCCGATCCAGATCTGCGGAACGGTGCGCTGGCCCGAGCGCCGCATCACGTCCTTGCGCTTCTCGGGGTCGAAGGTCACGTCGGTCTCCTCGTAGGCCGCGCCCTTTTTCTCGAGCAGGGCCTTGGCCGAAGAGCAATAGGGGCAGAGGGCCGTCGTGTAGATCTCGATCTTGGACATCCCGGTCTCCAGAGTCGGCGCCGCCCTCCCGCCAGCGTCGAACGCCGTTCTTTCCCGCATCTTGGCGCAAACCCGGCCCGCCTCCAAGCCCGGCGGGAGCCGCAAAAAAAGCGCCTTTCAGTCCGAATCGCCGCCTTCCACGATGTCCTTGAGCGCCCAGAGATCGGCGATCTTGAGGCCCGGCCCGGCCTTTTCGGCCACGCCCTTCTTGATGAGGTCGCTCACCGCCCGGGCGACCGTCTCGCGCGTCGTGCCGCAGCGCGCGGCGAGGTCGGAATGGACGGGCAGGGGATCGATCACCGACGATTCCGCCTCGTCGTCCTTGGCGAAGGTGCGGGCGAGGCGCAGGATCTCGGCATAGACCCGCGTATAGGCGCCGAGGGTCGAGAGATCCATGATGCGCTCGTTCGAGGCGCGGATGATGACGGCCAAGCGCTCGATCACCGCGAACGCGAATTCGGGATGCTCGCGCAGCGCCTTCTTGAAGGCCTCGGCCGGCAGCACCGCCACCAGCGCGCGGCGCAGCGCCACCACGCTGGCCGAGCGCGGCTTGCCGTCGATGGCGCCCAATTCGCCGAACATGCCGCCGGCGCGGATGTCGTCGTAGCTCACCTCGCGGCCCGAGTAGGAGTAGTTCACGATGCGGACGCTGCCGCCGACGACGAAATAGACGTCGCGATTCTCGCTTTCGCGGTCGATGATCTGCTCGTCGTTCTTGTATTCCTTCCAGACGCAGCGCTTCTCGAAATCGCGCCGCACGGCGTCCGGTAGCGCGGCCAGCACCGGGATCTTGTCGAGCGAGCGCTGTACCGGCCAGGTGGAGCCGCGCAGCTTCCGTATTTCGGCGGGGTTAGCCATTCTCGCCTCCCTTGGGCCCGTAGAACATAACCCAGGTTCCGAGATCGGCGGTGAATTCCTCGACCGGATCCCGGCCCCAAAGTGCCCGCGCGACCGCGGCTGTCAAGCGAAACTCCGGCGGGACCGGATCATTCGGCGCGCAGGACACGGGCGATGGCGAGCGCATCGACGGCGCCGGCGCCGGCCCGGAGCAGTGCCCGGGCGGCGGCATCGAGCGTGGCGCCGGTGGTGAGCACGTCGTCGACGAGCACGATGCGTTTTCCCGCGATGGCGGCGCGGCGGCGCTCGGGCACGGCAAAGGCGCCGCGTACATTGAGCCGGCGCTCGCGGGCGGACAGGCCGCCCTGGCTCGGCGTCGGCCGCGTGCGCCGGAGCGCGTCGGGGCTCCAGGCGATGCCGCTCCGCCGGGCGAGCGCCCGCGCGATCAGGGCCGATTGGTTGTAGCGGCGGCGGAAGAGGCGCCGCCAATGCAGCGGCACCGGCACGATCAGCTCGGCCCCGGCCAGCACGTCGCCGCCGGCGCGCGCGATCCAGGCGGCGAGGGCGGGGGCGGCGTGCACGCGGTCGGCATTCTTGAAGCGCAGGATCAGCTTCTTGCTCGCGTCGTCGTAGCGCATCACGGCGCGCGCATGCGCGAAGGCCGGCGGGTCGGCGAGGCACGCGCCGCACGTGGCGAGCGGCTCGGGGTGCTCGAACGGCAGGCCGCAGCGATCGCAATAGGGCGGGCCGATGAAGCGGATGGCGGCCCAGCAGCCGGGGCAGAGGGCGCCGGGCTCGCCCACCGGCTTCCGGCACACGAGGCAGAGCGGCGGCAGCACGAGATCGAGCGCCGCCCGCGCCGCTCGCCCCATGGCGCCGTAAAGTTGTGCCGCGGTTCCGGGCATGGCGCCATCCTAGCGCCGGCCCGGGCGGGCCCGCCAGCGGGGGGCTCCATTGTCCCCGGCCGCCTTCGGGGATATTTTCGCCGCACAACCATAAACGTCGGGAGAATCGCCATGCAGCAACGATCGAAGCGCATCGACCGCCGCGCCGCGCTCAAGACCGGCGCCGCGGCGCTGGCCGCCGTGGCCGCGGCCGGCACCATCGCCCGGCCCTATATCGCCCGCGCCCAGGCGGCCGGTCCCATCACGGTGCCGCCCTTGCCCTGGAAGGACGACGCCCTCGCCCCCGTCATCTCCGCCAACACCATCGGCTTCCACTACGGCAAGCACCATCTCGGCTATGCCGCCGCGCTCAACACGGCGCTGGCGGGCCCGGCCAAGGACTTGGCGGCGCTGCCGCTCGAGGAGATCATCAAATCGTCGCGCGCGAATCCGAACCGCGCCGGCGTCTTCAACGCCGCGGCGCAGGTGTGGAATCACACGTTCTACTGGAACAGCATGAAGGCGGGCGGCGGCGGCGAGCCGCCGGCGGGCAAGCTCAAGGACGCGATCAGCGCCTCCTTCGGCGATTTCGCCAAGTTCAAGGAGGCGCTGGCGCGCGTCACCATCGGCCAGTTCGCCAGCGGCTGGGGCTGGCTCGCCTGGGACGACAAGGCGAAGAAGCTCGTGATCGAGGCGACCGCGAACGCGGAGACGCCGCTCCACCGCGCCAACAAGCCGATCCTCACCATCGACGTCTGGGAGCACGCCTATTATCTCGACTACCAGAACCGGCGCGCCGACTACGTCAATGCCGTGATCGACAAGCTCATCAATTGGGAATTCGCCGAGAAGAATCTCGGCTGACCGCCCGAATGCCGGGTGCCGGGCCTGGGCCCGGCAAGCCGGGCTCGCGCCCGGCAATTCGTCGCGGCACCGCCCCCGGGGCCCCATGCTGGACAGGGTGGCCCACGCTCCTCTATAAGCGGCGCCTCTTCGGCGGCCCCCGCACGACACGTCGTGCGGGGGCGTCATGCCCCAAGCAGGGCCGCCCGCCGGGCGGCACCGGCATTGCCGAGACCCGCTGCTTTCCATCCGGGTCGAAGGGCGCCCGGGTAGCTCAGCGAGTAGAGCAACGGACTGAAAATCCGTGTGTCGGCGGTGCAAATCCGTCCCCGGGCACCATTTTTTCCATTCGTCACCGCCGCGATTTGCCGCCGCGCTACGATTCGCCGCCGCGCGAGTTCCCGCGCGCCGCACGCGCCCGGGTGCAAATTGTTATGAATTCGCGTGAGGTGCCTCTGTGGCATGATGCGGGCAGAGGAGACATCGCGATGAGCATCCCCATCGTCAACCGCAACCGCGAACTCGTGGGCTGGACCGATTTGCCGCCCGAAGTCGCCGGCAACCGGCTCCGCCATCGCGAGGCGGAGCGCCTGCTGCGCGGGCCCGTCATCTGCGTCGAGTTGGTGCTCAGCGATCCCGCCCACATCGCCCGCGCCGGCGCGCCGCGCGGCTGGCGATCGGGGTGGCGCTGCATGGCGCTGTGCTGCGACGAACCGATCGCCGTCGAGCGGCAACTCCAGCGATTCCTGGCTAGCGCGCCGGCCGCCGAAACGGAAACGCCGCCGGCCCGGAGGCGGCGGCGTTCCGACGCGTCGCGTGCGTCGCTCGGCTAGCGCGCGGCGCTAGGGGTAGAGCTTTTCCCACTTCTTCACTTCCTCTTCGGCCTTTTCCTTGGCGACGCCGTAGCGCTCCTGGACGCGGCCGACGAGCTGGTCGCGCTTGCCGGCGATGGTCTCGATGTCGTCGTCGGTGAGCTTGCCCCACTGCTCGCGCACCTTGCCCTTCACCTGCTTCCAATTGCCGGCGATCTGGTCCCAGTTCATTTCGCATCTCCTGCGTTGGTGTTGAGTCGCAGCGGAGCAACGCTTCGCGCGCGGACTCCGTTCCGAGATTTTCGATCCGGAGAATTTTCGCCGCAGCGACGGCGCGCCGTCGTCAACGGGCGGTGATCAGCGAGCGCAGGTGGAAATAGCCGGGTGCCGCGATCTGCGAGGGGCCCGCATCGTGGCGGCCCGGCGGCGCCAGGTGCTCGCGCCGGAGATGGAGGAGCTCCACGTCCATGCCGCAGGCGCGCGTGGATGTTTCGCCGGCGGCCAGCCGGCGCTGCTGCTCGGAGAACTCGCGTGCGGCGTCGTGCTTGCCGACCATCCAGCCGCACAGGGCGGCACCGCCCACGACCGTCCAGAGGGCGGCGACGGCGCCGATCCGCAGCCAAGGAAGTTTTCGCATGGGAATCCCCATCGCTCGATTGAAAAGGCCGCAGCGCGATCGCAAACGTGACGGGCGGCATGCGGCGTGTTCGACGAAAAACGCCGCGCCAGGGCTCTCGGTTCCGGCCCTCATCGCGATCCGGCAGCGGAACTCGTGCCGCCGCGCGACGTTGATGAAGCATGTCTCAGGGCACGCCGTTTGATCCGGCGTGGCCGGCGGCCCGGGCGTCGTTTGAACCGAACCCGAGCCGATCGAGCATCATGGCCCCGCACGGTTTGTCCCGCGCGGGGCCGCTTTGCTTCCGGCGACGACGCAGAGCCAAGGCAAGACAAGGAGTCCGCGATGAATCGTTTCGCGCCACACGCGATGCAGGTACCCGGGCCGAATCCGCAGCCCAACCCTCAGCCCGATCCGCCGCCCGATGGCATTCCCCCGGCGCCGCGGCCGGTGCCCGCGCCGCCCAATCCCGGGCCGCCGCAGCCGACCGGCCGTGGAGTTCCCGCCCTCGCGAAATAATGTTGAGGTAACGGGATCGAACCCGCGCGGCGCGGCAGGCGTTACCCAATGGTAAATACGCGGGTAAGTCACCATGAAAGCGATACTGACCGCCGCCGTCCTCGCTGCCGGCCTTGCCGCAGCCGCACCATCCGCGGCCGAAGCGAAGCTCGCCTGCTATCACTTGAAGCAGATCGAGCAATCGCTCGAAGCCCAATATGGCGAGAAGCCGCAATTCACCGGCCGGGAGGCCAAGTCGGGCGAGTCCGGCGTCGAATACCGGCTCTATGTCAACGCCGAAACCGGAAGCTGGAGCTGGGTGGGCATTCCGGCCGGCACCGAGGTCGGCTGCCTCATCTTCGGCGGCACGATGCCGGATCGGCCCGCCAAACCCGCTGCATCGCCCGCGACACCGCAAGCCCAATTCTGAGGCGGCGCGTCGTTCGTCCGACGGCGTTATCCCCCGTTCGCGCACGGCCCTATTCGGCATCGGCGTTTCGCGATATGGTCGGGCACGGGTCGAGGGTGGTGGTCATGCGCTCGTTGCTCGCGTTGCTGCTGGGAGCCTGTCTTGCGTTCGCGCCGGTGCGCGCGGACGGTCCGGAGCCGGTCGATCTCGAGCTCGTTCTCGCCATCGACGTCTCGGGCAGCGTCGACGAGGAAGAGGCGGCCCTCCAGCGCCGCGGCTATCTGATGGCGCTCGTGCACCCGCAGGTGCTGGAAGCGATCACCGGCGGCGAGAAGCGCAAGATCGGAATCGTTTACATCGAATGGGCCGGCTATCACTACCAGCGCGTCGTCGCCGATTGGTCGGTGATTCGCGACAAGGCCAGCGCCGAGAAATTCGTCTCCCGGGTCGCCGAAGTGCCGATCTCGACCGAGCGCTGGACCTCCATCAGCGGCGCCATCGAGTTCGCGATGAAACGCTTCGATGCGAGCCCCTACCGCGGCACGCGCCGCGTGATCGACATCTCCGGCGACGGGCGCAACAACAACGGCCGCGATCTGTCGGAGGTGCGTGCCGAGGCGCTGGCGCGGGGCATCATCATCAACGGCCTGCCGATCGTGAACGACCGGCCGACGCGTTGGGGCACGCCGCCCGAGCGCGATCTCGATCTCTACTACCGCGACTACGTCATCGGCGGCCCCGGCGCGTTCTACGTCGTCGCCGACGGGTTCAACGCGTTCGCCAGCGCCATCCGCACCAAGCTGGTGCGCGAGATCTCCGGCGCCCCGGGCGACGGCGTGATCCGCGTCGTGGCCCCGAAAGCGGCCCGCGGCGAATAGGCGGCCGACCCGGGGCCCGGTTGCAGGCGCCGTGCCGAGGCGCTAACCCTCAGGCATGATTCCGCGCCGCATCCGTGCGCGGGCGTCCCGGCAGGTCCGATGCGCCCGCGCCTTTTCCTGATCCGCACACTGCAAGCGTTCGAGGCGGCGCCTATCTGGGCGGTGCTCGGGCTCATGAAGCTGCTGCCGCGCCGCGTGGCGGCCGGCGCCGGTGCCGCGATCGCGCGCGTCCTCGGCCCGCGCCTGCCGATGTCGCGCGCGGCGCGGCGCAACCTCGCCCTCTGCTTTCCCGAGAAAAGCATCGCCGAGCGCGAGGTCTTGCTCCGCGCCATGTGGGAAAATCTCGGCCGCAATGCCGGCGAGTTCACGCACCGCCGCGCGATGTGGGACCCGACCCTCTACGACGCCGCGGTGCGCTACGGCGAGGAAAACCTGCGCGCGGCCGGGCGCCGCGGCGAGCGCGTGCGCATCGCCGGCGAGCGCATCGAGGTCGAGGGCGCGGAGCAGTTCCGGGCACTGCTCGATGGCGGGCGCCCGGCGATCATGTTCACGGCGCATCTCGGCAATTGGGAGATGCTGCACTGGACCGCGGCGCGGATGGGTTTGAAATTCGCGGTCATCTACCGCCGGCCCAACAACCCCCTGATCGCGCGCGCCATCGAGGGCCGGCGCGGGGGGCTGGTGGAGTTCCTGCCCAAGGGCCTCCAGGGTGCTTTCGGCGCCGCGCGGGTGATGGAGCGCGGCGGGCGCCTCGGCATCCTCGTCGACGTGAAGGAGAACAAGGGCATTCCGGTGCCGTTTTTCGGCCACGACGCGATGACCGGCACGGTGGCGGCGACATTGGCGCTGCGCTACGGCGCCGCCATCCACGGCATCTGGGCCCAGCGGCTCGGCCCGGGCCGCGCGCGCATCACGGTCGAGCCGCCGCTCGATGTGACGCTCACCGGCGACGAAGCGGCCGATACGCGCGCGATCATGGTGGCGATCAACGCCCAGGTCGAAGCCTGGGTGCGCGAGCGGCCGGATCAATGGCTGTGGCTCCACCGCCGCTGGCCGAAGGCGATTTACGATCGGGCGGAGTAGCGGCCGCCGCTAGGCCGCGCCCAGGGTATCGACGAAGCGGATCGGCACGCCGGCCTGGGGCGCGGAAAGCTGCCCCTCGCGCATCACCATCTGCCCGCGCACCACGGTCGCCATCGGCCAGCCGGTCACTTGCATGCCGTCGAACGGCGTCCAGCCGCACTTGCTGGCGATCCAGGAATTCTCGATGACGCGCCGGGCGGCGAGATCGACGATGGTGAGATCGGCGTCGTAGCCGAGCGCCAGGCGGCCCTTGCCGGCGAGGTTGAACACGCGCTGCGGCCCGGCGCTGGTGAGATCGACGAACCGCTCAAGCGTGAGCCGGCCGGCGGCGACATGGTCGAGCATCACCGGCACCAGCGTCTGCACGCCGGGCATGCCCGAGGGGCTCGTGGGATAGGGCTTTTCCTTCTCGGCGCGCGTGTGCGGGGCGTGGTCGGAGCCGATCACGTCGACGATGCCGTCGGCGAGCGCCTGCCAGAGCAGGGCGCGGTGCTTCTCGGCGCGGATCGGCGGATTCATCTGCGCGAAGGTGCCGAGGCGCTCGTAGCATTCGGGCGCCGCCAGGGTCAGGTGCTGCGGCGTCACCTCCACCGTCGCGATGTCCTTGTGCTCCGCGAGCAGCGGCATCTCGTCGCCGGTCGTGACGTGGAGGATGTGCACCGGCCGGCGCGTCTTGCGGGCAAGCCCGAGCGCGCGCCGCGTCGCGCGCAGCGCCGATTCCTCGTCGCGCCAGATCGGATGCAGGCCCGGGCCGCCGCCGGCGGCCACGAGCGCGCGGCGCTCCTGCATGCGCGGCTCGTCCTCGGCGTGGATGGCGACGCGCCGGCGCCCGGCGCGCAGCGCGATCTCGAGATGGGCGTCGTCGGCCACCAGCAGCGAGCCGGTCGAGGCGCCCATGAATATTTTCACGCCCGCGCAGCCGGCACTGGTTTCGAGGCGCGCCAGCGCCGGCCCGTTGTCGCCGGTGGCGCCCACATAGAAGGCGTAGTCGCACCAGGCACGGCCGCGCGCGCGGGCGAGCTTGTCGGCGAGCGCCGCGGCGTCCGACGTGGTCGGGTTGGTGTTGGGCATCTCGAAGACGGCGGTGACGCCGCCCAGAACGGCCGCGCGCGTGCCGGATTCGAGGTCTTCCTTGTGCTCGAGGCCCGGCTCGCGGAAGTGAACCTGCGTGTCGATCACGCCCGGCAGAACGTGCAGGCCGCGCGCCTGAAAGCGGGCTTGCGCGCGCGCCCGGCCGAGGTCGCCGATCGCGGCGATCCGCCCGCCGTCGATGCCGAGATCGGTGGCGACGCGCCCCGACGGCGTGAGACACGTGCCGCCTTCCACGATGAGTTCGAAGGTGTCGGTCATTTTTCGCCCGAGGTGACACGCGTGAAGAGGTCGAGATATTGGCGCAGCACCGCCTCTTCGGTGAAGCGGGCGCGATAGGTCACGTAGCCGGCCTCGCCAAGCTCGCGCTTCAGGCTGATCTCGTCGATCACGTGGCGGAGGGCGAAGGCGAGCGCCTTGGCATCCTCGATCGGCACCAGAAGCCCGTTCTTGCCGGTTTGGATGAGCTGGCGCGGCCCGTCGCTCAGGCACGCGACGACGGGCTTGGCGCGCGCCCAGGCCTCGATCACGACGTTGCCGAGGGGCTCGTGGCGCGAGGGCACCACCACCGCATCGGCGGCCGCGAACAGCGGCGCCGGATCGCTCCGCCACGGCAGAAAGCGCGTCCGCGCCAGCACGTCGAGTTCGCGCGCGAGGCCGTGGAGCGCCTTTTCCTCGGGACCGGCGCCGGCGAGCCAAAGATAGGAGTCGGGCAGGTCGACGAGCGCACGCAGCAGCGTGTCGAAGCCCTTGTTGCGGTGGAAGCGCCCGAGGGCCAGCAGCAGCGGCGCGTCGCCCGGCGTGTCGTGGGCGGCGCGATCCTCGGGGTCGGTGTTGCTGCCGTCGACGAAATTCGGGATGTGGTGGACGCGCTGCTCCGGCCAGCCGCGCTCGCGGATGTAGCGCGCGATGTCCTCGGTGTTGGCGATCAAGTGTTGGCAGGTGCCGTAGTATTTGAGGTCGTAGTAGCCGCCGAGCCGGCCGACATGCACGTAGGGCGTTTTTCCCCACGGCGCCGGCAGCGCGTCCGCGGCACGGCTCATGAAGCTCAGGGCCAGATTCGGCTTGAATTCGGCCAAGAGCTTGTCGAGCGCCGGGCGGGTGCGGAAATCGAGCCAGCCGCCGAACGCCACTTCCGTCGTCGGCACGCCGGCATCCTTGAGGCGCGCCGCGCGCTCGCCCTCGCCGCGGATCACCGCGTGCTGCTCCACGCCCGCGCGCTGGAACGCGAGCACGAGGCGCTCGAAGAACGCCTCGGCGCCGCCGTGCTTGGCACCCGCCATCGCGGCCAGGAGGCGCATCACTCGTCCTCGAGCTTGTATTTGAGCCAGGCCAGCATCGGCCAGAGCGCCGCCATCAGGGCGATGAGGAAGCCCCAATAGCCTTCCTTGTAGCCCTTGCGCCGCACGTAGCACTTGAAGAAGCGGGTGAAGAGGCGGCGGAAATTGCGGCCGAAGGTCTCCTTGGAACCCGCGGCGCGCATGTCACGGGCGCGCTGCGTGGTGTAGCGGTCGAGCCGGCGCAGCATGTCGGAGATGTTGGCGTCCACGTAGTGGATCATCGGCGTCTTCAGCCAGCGCGTCTCGCCCTGAAGCTCGACCGCGGGATGGATGCGCTGGTCGCCCCAACGCTTGGCGCCGCGCGAGAAGAGGCGCGTGGTCGCCGATACGCCCCACGAACCGCCCCAGCCGTGCCGCACCAAGCGCTTGCCGATGTAGTTGTCGAACGGAATGAGATAGTGCGCGGGCGCCGTGGCACCCGCCGCCGCTTCGCGGATTTCCGCGGCCAGCGCCGGCGGCACGCGCTCGTCGGCATCCACCTCGAGGATCCAGTCGCCGGTGCAGGCCGCGATCCCGGCATTGCGGCGCGGTCCCTCGATTTCCCAGGCGCCTTCGATCACCGTCCGCGCCATGCGGTCGGCGATGGCCTTGGAGCCGTCGGTGCAGCGGTCGAGCACGACGACGATCTCGTCGGCGAAAGACAGGGCCGCGAGACACTCGGCGAGCTGATGCGCCTCGTTGTGGGCGACGACGAGCGCCGAGAGGCGCTGCGCCGAAATTGCCGGTGCAGGGGCCCCGCCGTTCATGCCGCCGCGGTCGCACGGCAGCGCGCCAGAAGTTCGATCGCCGCGGTCCAGGTCTTTTCGACCGACAGCGATTCCATGTGCGTGTCGTGGCGCAGATAGTCGTAACCAGGCGTCGCCAAAATCGCGTCATAGGAAAGATCGGTGCGCACCGCCGCGGCGCGCGGGCCCCAGGGCCCGTAGTGCTCCTCGCGGCTGGGTCCGAACAGGCCGAGCGTCGGCACGCCCATCGCCGCCGCCAGGTGCATGAGGCCCGAATCGTTGCCGACGAAAAGATCGGCGCGGCCCAGGCAGGCGGCCGCGGTGAGCAAGTCGAGCTTGCCGGCGAGATCGATGCGCCGGTCCGCCGGCATCGCGGCGAGCACCGGCTCGGCCATCGCGCGCTCGCCGGGCCCGGCGAAGATGGCGATACGGCCCCCCGCCAGCGGCCCGCCGGCGCCGGTCAAGCGCTCGCTGAGCGCCACGAAACGTTCGGCCGGCCATTGCTTGCCGCCCCAATTCGCCGTCGGCGCCAGCGCCAGCACCGGGGTACCAATGGGGATCAACTCGCGCGCCTTCTGCCGGTGCGCGTCGCCGAGCCACACTTTCGGCATCAAAGGCGTGGCGGATCCCACCATGGCCGAGGCTTGCACCACCTTGTGCCGCAGGCGCCGCTCGTAGCCCATCACGAAGCGCCGCCGGGCCGGCACCAGCCAGGTGACGGCTGAGCGCCGGGTGTCGGCGACAGCGGTCCAGAAGCGCCCGGCGGTGGCAAGCCACAGCCGCCGCCAATGGCCGCCCAGCGGCTTCTTCTCCAGCACGACGAGTGTTTCGAGCTGAGGGATGGCGGCATAAAGCGGCGCCGCGGCCGGACCCGCCGCCACCGTCAGGCGTGCCTCCGGCCACCGCGCCAGCAGCCATGCCAGCACGCCCGACGACAGCACCGCGTCGCCGATCCGCGTCGGACCGATGAAAAGTACCCGCATCCCCGAGGCTAAATCCTTGATCGCGGCGGGTTATACGCCTGCCGGGGAAGTCCTGCCAACCGCCCCTTCAGGCCGGCAGGCGGCGCTTGTCCGCGGCGGCGCAGCGCGCCATATCGAAGCGCCTGAGGCCGTTTGTTTCCCCATGTCCAATGCCCATCTCTTGTGGCCCGCCCAGCGGGGCCTGATCCGGATCGAGGGGCCGGACGCGCGCGCGTTTCTGCAAGGCATCGTCTCGAACGACGTCAACAAAGTGTCGCAGGCGCGCGCGGTCTATGCCGCGCTGCTCACGCCTCAGGGCAAGTATTTGCACGACTTCTTCATCGCCGAGTTCACCGGCGCGTTGTGGCTCGATTGCGAAGCGGCGCGCCGCGACGACCTGTTGCGGCGGCTCACACGCTTCAAGCTTCGCTCCAAAGTTGCGGTGGCGCCGGGGCCGGAGAGTCATGCCGTCGCCTTGATTTACGGCGGCGGCGCCGTGGCAGCACTCGGCCTCGGCAGCGAGCGGGGGGCTGCGAGACCCTTTGCCGGCGGCCTCGTCTATGCCGATCCGCGCCTGGCCGAAATCGGCGTCCGCGCCATCCTGCCGCCGTCCGCGGGCCCCGCGCTGGCCGCGCTCGGGATCGCGCCCGGCGATCCGCTGGATTATGAAAAACAGCGTATCTTGAACGGTTTACCGGATGGCAGCCGCGATCTCGAGATCGAGAAGTCGATCCTGCTGGAGAACGGGTTCGAGGAACTTGGCGGGGTCGATTGGTACAAGGGCTGCTACATGGGCCAGGAGCTCACCGCCCGCACCCACTACCGGGCGCTGATCAAGAAGCGCCTCGTTCCGGTCGAGGTCGAGGGTCCGGCGCCGGCGAGCGGCACGCCGATCCTGGCGGACGGCGCCGAGGTTGGGGTGATGCGATCGGCCGTCGACGGGCTGGGCTTGGCGCTCTTGAAGACCGAGGCCCTCAATGGCGCCGCGCCGCTCGTCGCCGGCGGCGCCACGCTCCGCCCGCGGAAGCCGGATTGGATGAAATCGGCCGGCTAACCCTGCCTTCCCCGTTAATAACGGGTTAACCTTGCCGCTTTAAAACTCGTTGCGTCTAACCGGCATACCGGCCGGGACGGGTATTGCGCGCAACCGCGCGCGGTAACACGGGCCAACGGAGCGCTAGCGGGCGCCATGCTGCGAGACGAAGAGTCAAAGGACTCACCGAAGAGCGACACCATCGGCAAGCTCTTGCGGCGGCGCATGCGCGACATGGTCGCCGGCACGAGCCAACCGAGCGTGCCGAATCTCGCCCTGAACGGGGCGCAGGCCGCCTCGCTGCATCACAACGGCCCGGTCGCGCTGCTCGCCAATCTCGTCAACGGCCTCATCCTCGCCTGCCTGCTGTGGGCCGAGGGCATACAGCGCGAAGCGGTGCTCGCTTGGTTCACGCTGCTGATGCTGGCCGTGGCGCTGACCTATCTTTTCTGGCGCGGCTACGAAAGCGCCGTTGAGCGCCGCGCCGTGCGCGGCTGGCTCAATCGCTTCGCCTTTGGCAATGCCTTTGCCGGTCTCGTCTGGGCGCTCACCATCGTCTATCTCTATCGCGGCATCGAATCGTCGAGCCTCGTCGTCATCGTTTTCTTGCTGGCGGGCATGACCGCGGCCGCGGTCGCTTCGTCGGCGGCCTACCGGCCGGCCGTCGTCGGCTTCATCGCGCCCATCCTGGGCGGCCTCGCCTTCTACTTCTTCAGCCGCGCCTCGTTCACCGATTGGGCGCTCGGCTTCTTCGCCCTCGTCTATTTCGTCTTCATCAACCGGATCACCCAGAATCTCGAGCAGAACCTCATCCACGAGGTGGCGCTCAGCGCGAAGAACCACGAGCTCGTCGATTCGCTCGAATACGCCGTGGCCGAGACGCGCGACCGGGAAGAGAAATTCCGCGTCATCGCCGACTATTCGCATAGCTGGGAAGCCTGGTTCTCGGCCGACGGCAAGCTGCTCTGGGTCAATCCCGGCGTCGAACGCCTGACCGGCTACAACGCCGAAGAATGCATGGGCCAGCGCAGCCATCCGATGGAGATCGTGCATCCCGAGGACCGCGAGACGGTGGCGCGCGCCATGCCCGCCGCCGCCAAGCAGCCCTCGCTCAAGGAGCTCGAGTTCCGCGTGGTGTGCAAGGACGGGTCGGTGCGCTGGTGCGCCGCGGTCTCGCACCCCGCCATCGACACGCAAGGGCGCAACGTCGGCTTCCGCGCCAGCATCCGCGACATCTCGGACCGCAAGGCCCTTCAGCAGCAGCTCGAGCTCTTGGCCTCGACCGATCCCTTGACCGGCGTCATCAATCGCCGCCGTTTCTTCCACACGGCCGAGTCCGAACTCTATCGCGCCCGGCGCTACGACCGTCCGCTGGTGCTCGCCCTGGTCGACATCGACCATTTCAAACGCATCAACGACACGCACGGGCACGCGGTCGGCGACGACACGCTGAAGACGCTGGCCCATGCCTTCGCCAACCGCCTGCGCCGCAGCGATCTGTTCGCGCGCTTCGGCGGCGAGGAATTCGTCCTGCTGCTCACCGAAACCCAACTGGGCGACGGCTTGCGCCTCTGCGAGCGCCTGCGCCAGATGGTGGAATCGATCAAGCTCCAGGTTCCGGAAAAGCCCGAGCCGTTCGGCTTCACCGTCAGCATCGGCGTCGCCGATCTCCAGCACGAGGGCGATTCGCTGAATCAGCTGCTCGCCCGCGCCGACGCCGCGCTCTACAAGGCGAAGCGCGACGGGCGCAACCAGGTCGCGTATGGCGCGCCGGTACAGGCTTTCGAGGGCGCGCCGCCGCCTCAGCCCGGCGATCGCCGCGCCGCGCCGCGTGCTTCCTTCTCGACCGCGCGGCCCGATGCCGTGGCCGAGACGCTCGAGACGATTCCGCCGCCCATCTCCGGCGCGCCTGGGCCGTTGGCCATCGCACCGGCCCCGATTTCCGAGGCCACGCCCGAACTGCCGCTGCGCTTCGCATCGCCGCGTACGCGTTGATCCGCCCCGCGCGGCGCCGGTTCGAATTTAAATCCACAATCGAATCAACGATGTCGTTCTGTGCGACGGGGGCACTTAACCGCCCGTTAGGGAATATTTGACAAGGTTTCCAGGTTCTTTCCTGGGGCCCGCGCGCGTGCGCGGGGCCGATCGCCACGAGGCAAAACGTGCAAATCGCGGCGGCGCAAAATTCATGTCGATCCATCGTCGGTGATACGGCGCTGCCTCCGGCGCCGGCAGCGCGGCATTGTTCATGACGGAGCAGCAGAAGCCGCTGCGGCGGAAGCCCGCTCCGCCCGCGGTCGATGCCGCGGCGATCCAGCATCACGGGGTGCTGTTCGGGCTCGATCCGCGAACGCTCGCCGTCACCCATATCAGCGCCAACGCGGACGATTTCCTCGGTCACGCCGCGGAGGCGCTGCTCGGCACGCCGATCGCCGAACTCGTCGATGACGACTTCGCGGCGGCGCTGACGGCATTCGCGCCGGCCACCGCCCGCGATGTCGGCCCGTTCGGGCGGGTCGTCATGCGGGGTAAGGCGGTTGCCGAGGCTTGGCACGCGGCCAGCCATCGTGCCGGGGGCGCCATCGTCGTCGAAGCGGTGCCGGATCGCTCGGCCAGTCCCGCGCTCGACGGATTCCTGGTCGACGCATCCGCGGTTCTGCGCGCGATCGGCGACAACACCGGCGTGGGGGCAACGGCCGCGGCGATCGCGCGCAACCTCCGCACCATGACCGACTACGATCGCGTTCTGGTGGTCCGCTTCGACGACGCGGGTCACGGCGACGTCATCGCCGAGAGCAAGGCGCCATCGGCCGGCCCTTCGATCGCCGGATTTCGTCTCCACGCCGCGGAAATGCCCGCCGCGGCGCGCGTCATCGCCTTGCGCAATCCGATCCGAATGATCGTCGATCTCGCCGCGGCGCCGGTACCCGTGCTGCAGGCGGGCGCCGCCGGCGGCGCGCCGATCGATCTCTCGGAGGCGGTCCTGCGCGCGCCGCAGGCCGGCCAGGTGCGGCTTCTGACGCGTCTCGGCGCGCAGGCCGCCGTGCTCATGACCCTCGCCTACGACAAGCGCATGTGGGGCCTCGTCGTGTTCCTGCATCGCGCGCCCCGCCGGCTGCCATTGCCCCATCGCGCGACTTTGCAATTGATGTCCGATGCGATCGCCGTGCGCCTCGCCGCGGCCGAAGATCTCGAGCGCGACCGGGAACGGGCCCGGCGCAACCGCGCGCTCGAAAGTTTCCGGCGCGCGCTCGAGCGCGAGCAAGGCGAGGGCGTCGCCGCGATCCTCCGCCGCCACGCCAAGGCGCTTCTCCGTGTGGTGGGCGCGGACGGGCTTTGGTGCCAGCTGCCCGACTCGCAGTTCGAAGCCGGCCAGACGCCGCCGCCGGAAGTTTCGCGCCGCATCGCGGCGCTGTGCCGCGTGCGGTGCGGCAGCGGCGTGTTCGCCACCGACCATGTCGCGGGCTTCGATCCGGCACTCGCGCCGGCGGCCGCGGCCGCCAGCGGCGCGCTGTTCATGCCGTTGCCGCGCACGCGCGCCACGCTCCTGTTTTTGCGCGGCGAAGCGCCGCCCCCGCGCACGCCGGATGCGGGCGGCAACCGGTTTCTCGCCGAGCGGGCGGAGGCTTGGCGGCGCGAACGCGAGCGCCACAGCGTGCCGTGGAGCGCGGCGGATCTCGCGGTGGCGCCGGGCGCCGCCGAAGCGGTCGACGGCTTGGCCCCGCGCCTGGCCGAGCGCCGCAACGTGCGCCGCGTACACGAGAACGAAGCCAAGCTGCGCGCGATCCTCGATGCGACGCAGGACGGCCTCATCGTCATGGATGCGGGCGGCCGCGTGCTCGATTTCAGCGGCGGCGCCGAGCGCCTGTTCGGCTGGGCGGCGTCCGAAATCGTCGGCCAGCCGGCCGAGCGGCTGTTGCCGGAGGCGCTTCGTGCCGCGCATCGCACGGCGCTCGCGAATGCGACGAGCGATCTCGCACCGCGCATCGTCGGCGCCGACGGCAAACTGATCGCATTGCGGAAAGACGGATCCACTTTTCCCCTCGAAATGACCCTGACGTCGATCGTGATCGGCGGCGAGCGGATGTTCGTGGGCGCGCTCCGCGACATCGCCGACCGCCTCGGCCTGGCGCAGCGCGACCGGTTCTGGTTCGAGCACTCCACCATCGGCTACTCGGTATCGGACCCGTTCAGCCAGCGCCGCCTCAGGGTCAATCCGGCGCTGTGCAACATGCTCGGATTTTCGGAAGAGGAATTGCTGGCCAAGGACGTCTACGACACGACGCATGCCGACGACCTTTCCGCGGCCACCGATTGGCGCGAGCGAATCCGTGCCGGCAGCGACGAACCGCTGCGCCGCGTCCAGCGCCTGTTGCGCAAGGACGGCAAGGTGGTGTGGGCGCGGGTCACGGCGATGCCCATGCGCTATCCGGGCTCCGAGACCGTCCATGTCGTCGCCGAGATCGTCGACGTGACCGAACTGATGGAAGTGGACGCGAAGCTCCGCACGGCGCTGGCGCGCGCGGAAGCGGCAAGCGCCGCGAAGTCGCAATTCCTCGCCACCATGAGCCACGAGCTGCGCACGCCGCTCAACGCCATCATCGGCATGTCGGAGATGATCACGGCCGAGATCATGGGCCCGATCGGCCATCCCCGTTATGCCGAGTACATCGGCGACATACACAAGGCCGGACGCCACCTGCTCGATCTCGTGACCGACGTGCTCGACGCCAGCCGCATCGAATCCGGCGGCTACCGCCTCGCGCCGGTGCCGCTCGCCATGGGCGAGGTGATCGACGAGACCTATCGCATCGTGGCCCCGCTCGCGGCCGCGCGCGGCGTCGTGCTCGAGCGGCGCGTGTCCGCCAATCTCCCCGCGGTGCGGGCCGACCGGCGCGCCTTGAAACAGGTGCTGATCAACGTGATTTCCAACGCCATCAAGTTCACGCCCGAGAAGGGGCTGATCGCGATCCGTGCCGCGGTGGACTTCCGGGGCGGCGTCGAGGTCACCGTGGCCGACAATGGCAGCGGCATCGCGCCCGAGCATCTGCCGCACGTGACCGAGCCGTTCTATCGCGCCGGCGACGCCTACACGGCCGGCGCTGCCAGCGGCGCCGGCCTGGGCCTCTCCATCGCCCATGGGCTCGTCCACGCCCATGGCGGGACCCTGGATATCGTCAGCCACGTGGGGCGGGGCACCACGGTTACGCTGAGGTTCCCGCCCGTCCCGGCGGCGGCTTGACGCGGGCGCCCCGCGCCTGCATTCCTTCCGGCAAGAGCAGGAGAGGATCGCCGCGATGATCAAGGTGCAGGATATCATCTACGTCGCCCACCGCGTCCCCGATCTCGACAAGATGGAGGCGTTCCTGACCGATTTCGGGATGGTGCAGGCGGAGAAACGCGCCGACCGGATGTTCATGCGCGCCGCCGGCACGCGGCCGTTCATCCACATGGCCGAAAAGGGCGCGCCCGGCTTCCTGGCCTGCGGCTTCTCGGTCTCGTCGATGGGCGACCTCGAGAAGATCGCCGGCCGCAATGGCAATTCCGGCATCGAAGACCTGGACGGGCCGGGCGGCGGCAAGCGCGTGCGCATGAAGGGCCCCGACGGCTTCCGCGTCGACGTGTGCTACGGCATGGGCTCCGTGCCCGAATTGCCGATGCGCGAGCCCCTGGTGCTCAACTATGCGCGCGACAAGAACCGCTACGGCTCGCTGCAGCGCCCGGCCATGGAGCCGGCGCGGATCAACAAGATCGGCCATTGCGTCTGGAAGGTCTCAGACGCCGACAAGGCCGTGGCCTGGTTCTGCGAGAACCTCGGCATGCTCGTCTCCGACCGGCTCTACGTGCCGGACGACGAAAAGAAGACGCTCGGGACGTTCCTGCGCATGGACCGCGGACCGGCCTGGACCGACCATCACACCATCCTCTGCCTCAACAGCCCGGACGAGGTGAAGATTCACCACTGCTCGTTCGAGGTGCAGGATTACGACGCCGTGCACATCGGCGGCCAATGGCTGGAGGAAAAAGGCTGGAAGCGCGAATGGGGCATCGGGCGCCACATTCTCGGCAGCCAGGTGTTCGATTACTGGCGCGATCCCTGGGGCCACATGTTCGAGCACTATGCCGACGGCGACCTGCTCACCTCGACCACGAAAGCGGGCAATTACCCCGGCGTGCCGGAGATGCTCTATCAGTGGGGCCCGCCGGTCTCGCCGACGTTCTTCAGTTAGAGATCGGGCCGAAACGAACGCTCCGCCCGCTCAGTCCCATCGGCGGCGGAAGAAGGCGCCGATCGACGCGATCGCGCGCCCAGCGCTCGCCAGTTCCGCGGCATGGAGCTGGAAGACGTGGATCATCCCGTCCCAGATCTCCAGCGTCGTGTCGACGCCGGTGGCGCGCGCCCGCTCCGCGAGGCCGCGCGAATCGTCGAGGATCGTCTCGCGATCGCCGACCTGGATGAGCAGCGGCGGCAGGCCCCGGAGATCGGCGTAGAGCGGCGAGGCCAAGGGTTCGCGCGGGTCGCCATCCGGCCCGAGATAGGTTTTCGCGAGTGCCAGCAACATGCCCCGCTGATGGATGGGATCGTGCGCGGCGCGCGTGCGGTAGCTTGCGCCGGCCGCCGCCAGATCCGTCCAGGGTGACAGCATCGCCGCCGCCGCCGGCATCGGGAAGCCGCGCCCGCGCAGCGCCACCAGGGCCGCGAGCGCGAGCCCGCCGCCCGCCGAATCGCCCGCGATCGCAATCTTGGCCGGCGCGTAACCCTGGTCCAAGACCCAGCGATAAACGGCGACGGCGTCCTCGACCGCGGCGGGAAAACGATGCTCGGGCGCCAGCCGGTAATCGACGCCGAGGGCGCGGCAGCCGGCCGCTTCCGCGATGCGCAGGATGAGGTCGCGATGCGTCGCGATCGAGCCAATCTGGTAGCCGCCGCCGTGGAAATAGAGGAGGACACGATCGTTGCGCGCATTCGCGCCCGCGATCCATTGGGCGGCGACACCGTTTGCGTCGCAGGGCGCGGTATCGCTCGGCTCGAGCGCCGGCGCGAACAGCGTTTCCCAATCGCGCCGCATGCGCTCGACCGTCGTTCCCTTGCCCCAGATGCCGTAGACGCGGCGAATGCGCGCGACGATGGCATCGAGCGCGGCGTCGTCGGCCGGGTCTTCGCACGCGTCGGCCACGGGCCTATCCGCCGCCCAGACCCATGCCGCCGGAAACGCCGATGGTTTCGCCGGTGATGTAGCCGGCCGCATCGGACGCGAGAAACGCCGCCAGCGCCGCAACCTCGTCGGGCTCGCCGAGGCGGCGGAGGAGGGTCGCTCCGGTCATCGCGGCCAGCAACTTCTCGCCGCCGCGCGCCACGGCCGCTTCGAGCATGGGCGTGCGAATCGGCCCCGGTGCAATCGCGTTGGCGGTGATGCCGTAGCGCGCGTTCTCGCGCGCGATGGATTTGGTGAAGGCGATGACGCCGCCCTTCGCCGCGGCGTAGACCGCGCCGCCGCGCGAGCCCAGGCGCCCGGCCTCGGAGACGACGTTCACGATGCGGCCGAAGCCGGCCGATTGCATCGCGGGCAAGGCCGCGTGCGTGCAAGCCAGGACCGATTCGAGATTGACGGCGATCAGCCGCCGCCATTCCGGCGGTGCCGTATCCGTGAAAAAGGCGTGCTGGTCGATGCCGGCGTTGTTGACGAGGATCGCGAACGGCCCGTGGTCGGCGATGGCGCGGGCGGCTGCCGCGGCGTCGCTGGCATCGAGCGCCACGGCAACGGCGCCGAGTCCGGCCGCGACGCTCTCGGTCGCCGCGCGATCGATATCGGCGATGACAACCGCGGCCCCGGCCGCCGCGAAGCGCCGGGCGATGGCGGCGCCGATGCCGCTGGCGCCGCCGGTGACGAGCGCGCGGCGCCCGGCGAGACTCGTCGTCGCGTCGCCCATGTCAACGGCCGGTGAAGACCGGCGGGCGCCGCGCGATCACCGCCGCCAAGCCTTCGCGCGCATCGGCGCCGCCCGAAAGCTCGGAAACCGTGCGCGCCTCCTCGGGCAGGCAGGCTTCAACGCCGAGGCCGTTCCAGAGCAGCCGCTTGGTCGCCGCCAGCGCCTTGGGCGCTCCGGCCGCCAGCTCGCGGGCGAGCGCCAGCGACGCGGCGGGAAGTTCCCGGTCGGGCACGACGCGGTTCACGAGGCCGAGTCTCAGCGCCTCGGTCGCCGTGATCGTGGGATTGGTCATCAGGATCTCCGTCGCCTTGCGCAGGCCCACCAGCCGCGCCAGCGTCACCGACACGCCGGCGTCGGGCGCCATGGCGACGCGCGTGGCGCCGGCCAGGAATTTCGCCGACTCGGCGGCGACCACGAAATCGGACGCACACACCAGCCCGAACCCGCCGCCGCCGGCCGCGAAGCCCTGCACCGAGGCCACGACCGGGGCGCCGAGCCGGATCATGGCGCCGACGGCGGTCTGGAGAAGCGCGGTGGCCTTCCTCACATAGTCGGGCAGCTTCTCGCCGAGCGAGGCGAAGACACGGACGTCGCCGCCCGCACAGAAATTGGCGCCTTCGCCGCTCAGCAGCACCGCCCGCACGCCGGGCTCGCCGTGGCAGACCATGAGCGCGTCGTTGAGCGCCGTCAGCAGCTCGATGTTCATGCCGTTGGCGGCTTCGGGGCGGTTGAGCCGCAGATGCGCCACGCCATTCTCGAGGCTCAAGCGAACCGGGCCGCCGATCTCGAAATTCCGCGCATTGCCTTGTTCGGCCACGGCCGTGCTCCTCGGTTCGAAAGGCGCCCGCGCCGCGGCGCCCTTGCGGTCAGATCAGGAAGGAAAGCGTGTGCAGGGCCTTGTGGTTGTTGACCAGCATCACCTTCTTGCGGGCCATCTTGAGCTGGCCTTCGTGCCGGCGCAGGCGGTATTCGGTACGCGCGGCCCAGATCGTGTCGGCGCGCAGATTCGATTCGAAGATCAGGCTGTTCGATCCGGCGCTGAAGTCGCCGCCGTCTTCGCCCAGGAGCTCGATGTTCGAGACGATACGGCGCAGGCGCGAGCGCGGCGCTTGCGTGTGGCGGTTGCCGGTCGAGAGCTGGCGCACGCGCACCGAAATGCGCGAGCGGTTGTCGTAGACGATCGACATCTCTTTCTCCGGGTCGATGTCGTCGGCATTCGCCGGAATCCAATAGACGCCGTCGTCGGTCCAGAGCGCTTCCCAGGCCGCGTAGTCGTGCTCGTCCTGAAGGCGGGCCTCGCGAAAGACGAATTGCTGGACTTCGCCGAGCAGGGCGGCGTCGGCGCCGGGGCTCATCGCGCCGCCTCCATCAGGCGGCCATAGTGGCGCCAGATGCCGCGCGAGGTGACTTCGTCGGTGACGTGCCCCACACGATGGCCGTTGTCGTCCGTGCGCTCGCGATTCCGTCCACGGCCGAGATAGAGCCACTCGGGCGATAGGGACGCGACGCCGCGCTGCGTGCGCTCGTACATTTCGGAATCGTCGGCCAGCAGAAATCCGGCGGGACCGACCGAACCCATGGTTTGCTGCAGCAAACGCCGGTTGAGATCGGGGGCACCCTTGAACTGCAGCGCGGTCGCATGCTGCACGGTGTCGTCGACGGCGCGCGCCTGGAGGACGAAGATCTGGATCTCGGCGATGAAGAGATTGGGGAAGATCATGAAGTGCGGCGAGCCGTCGATCATGATCTCGCGGGCACGCGCGTCGCCATGGGTTTTGCGCATGCGCGCGGCATAGTCGGGCAGGCGCTCCTCGCTGGTGCCGAACCAGCCCAGCGGCTTGCCGATGCGGCGGAACTCGGGGCGCAGGTCGATCTCGGTGTGGCCGTTGCCGTAGTCGCGGCCGAGCGCCGTGGATTTCGGACCGTAGAGCGCGCCGATGCCGCTGGGCGTCACGGTGAATATCGAGCCGTGGACGAAGGCCGGGTGATAGCCGTCGGTCTCGTTCTCGACCAGGAGTTTCCAGTTCGCCTGCACGCGATGCTTCAGGAAGCCCGCGGTGATTTCCACCTCGCCCTCGGGCGAATTCGCCACCAGACGGTCGAATGCTTCCGCCGCGCCGCCGAGATGCTCCAAGAGCGTCGGCCCGTCGGCGGCGAAGGAGCCGAACACGAAGCCGCGATAGCTCTCGACCCGCGCCACGCGGCCCATGCCGAGGCCGCTCATGTCGTCGCCGGCATAGCCGTCGGGATAGGCGTAGCCGGTCAGCGCGCCGTCGTTGGCGAAGGTCCAATTGTGGAACGGGCAGGTGAACTTCCGCGCATTGCCCTTGTCTTCGGTGCAGACCTGATTGCCGCGATGGGGGCAGCGGTTGAGCAGCAAATGAACGCGGCCGTCGGCGCCGCGAGTCATGATGACCGCTTGCGGGCCGATCGACTTGGCGACGAAATCGTAAGGCCGCGGCACTTCGCTCTCGTGCCCGACATAGACCCAGGTGCGGTACCAAATGTGCTCGAGCTCGGCCGCGAAAATGGCCGGGTCGTGATAGAGCGAGCCATGAACCTGGTCCGGGCGGATCAGGTCGTGCCAAGCTCGCGTCGGTTCCATCGTGTCCATGGTCGCTCCTCGCGCGCGGCCGCGCCTTCCGCCAAACCATGCCGGCAATTAATTGACCGGACGTCCGGTTTATATTAAAACCCGGTCGCGAAGGCAACACGCAATTGCCCACGGCCGAGGAACGGGCACCAGGAAACGCAGGGGACGATGCGATGACCGCGCCGAACGCCAGCATGCTGCATCCCGAGGTCGAGGCCCTCGACCGCGACGATATCCAGTCGATCCAGCGCGCCAAGCTGGCCAAATTGGGCGCACGGCTCGCCGCTTCGCCCGATTGGGTGGCGCATTTCAAGTCGGCCGGCATGCATCCGGGGGATCTCGCCGATCCTCGGGCGCTCGGCCGCGCGCCGTTCCTCGAAAAGGCGCAGTTGCGCGACCGCTACCCGTTCCCGATGCTGACCGAAGACATGCAGAAAGTGGCGCGTCTCACCGCCACCTCCGGCACGACGGGCCTTCCGGTCCTGTTCGGCTTCACCGATTTCGACCTGCGCGGACTGCTCGCCAAGCAAGTCGCGCGGCAGCTCTATTGCAACGGCCTGCGTGCCGGCGACCGCGGCTACAACGGCTTCGGTTTCGGCCTCTGGGTCGGCGGCCTCGCCTTCGATCTCGGCATGGCCGAACTCGGCATGACCAACTTTCCCGTCGGTCCCGGCCGCAGCGACCTCGTCGTGCAATGGATGCGCGACATGCAATGGAAATTCGCCTCGGTCTCGCCGATCTTCCTCGCGACGCTGGTGCGCGCCGCGCGCGCGCAAAACATCGATCCCAAGACGGATTGGAGTCTCCGCCACGCGGTGATCGGCGGCCAATCGGTCTCGCGCGCCTTCCGCGACGAACTCGAGGCCGAGATGCCGCCGGGGTTCAAGACCTACAACACCTACGGCACGACGGAAGCGGGCGGCCCGATCGTCTCGACGACCTGCGACTACAGCCACGCCAGCGACGAGATGCACCTCATCAACGAGGACACGATCCTGACCGAGATCGTGAATCCCGAAACCATGGCGCCGGCCGGGGCGGGCGAGATCGGCGAGATCGTGGTCACGACCCTCGACAAGCAGGCATCGCCGGTGGTGCGCTGGCGCACGCGCGATCTCGTGCGCGTCGCCGCGCACCCATACGATTGCCCGTGTGGGCGCAAGGGCATGATGAAGATCGGGCGCATCATCGGCCGGTCCGACGACATGCTGAAGGTGCGCGGCTGCATCGTGTATCCCTCGCAGGTGGAAGACGTGATCGCCGCCACCCCCGGCACCGTCAAGGAAGCCTGGCAGATCTATGTCGACAGCCTCGATCAGGCGCCGAAATCGCTATGCGTCGCCGTGGAGTACGACCGCGGCTACAACGGCGCGCCGGCGGAGCTCGGCGGCGCGATCGAGCGCAGCCTGTCGAGCCGCCTCGGCTTGAAAGTGCCGGTCGAATGCCATCCCGAAGGAACGCTGCCGCGCTACGAGGCGAAGGCGCAGCGCGTGCTGGTCCGCAAGTGATCGGGCCGCGGGGCTAGGCGCCGGCCATGGCCCGCACACAATCCGATCGCTATCCCGAGATCCGGCTCGAAATCCTCGGCCGGTCGGCGGCGGTGTTCGCGGAAAAGGGCTACGCGCGCAGCACGATCGAAGACCTCGCCGAAGCCTGCAAGGCGTCGCGCGGCGCGCTCTATCATTATTTCGAGAACAAGGAGGCGATCCTCGACGAGATCCTGTCGGCGCATCTCGACATGCTGCTGCGCGCCATCGTCGCCGCCGCGTCGCCGGGTGCTTCGCCGGAAGCGCGGCTGCGCAAGCTCATCCGCACCATGGTGATGGTCAACGCGACGTCGCAGAACGAGCAGATCGTGCTGCTCAACGACCTTCAACACCTCGGCAAGCGCGAACGCGACGCCATCGTCAAGAAGCAGAACGACATCCTCGCCGTGGTCGGCGGCGCGATCCGGGCGGTGGACGGCGGCCGCAAGATCACGGCGCGGAATCTCAAGGCCCAGGTGATGATGTATATCGGCATGATCAACTACACGTACCTTTGGTACGATCCAGAGGGCGCGGTGGCCCCCGAGGAATACGCTGCGATGGTCGCGGACGCCTGCCTCGCGGGCCTGCGCGCCTGAGCGCGCGGGCGGTCAGACCCCCGGCCTCTTGTACGCTCCCACGCCGACGATGAAATCGCCGACGCGGACGATGTAGCTCGCCTTGGGCTCGAGCATGCGCGTGCAGGGATTGTACCAGGAATACTCGACCCAGCCCTTGCCGGTGCCGAGCGCGAGCTGGCGCATGCGCGTATAGATGCCGCCGGTGTCGTCGATGCCGATGCGCGCGCCCACGGTTTCGGGCCAGGCGCCACTGGCCCGCAAGCGGCCCTCGAGATCGAACACGAACACGTAGAGATCGCCGTCGACGAAGCCGCCCGCCGGATTCATGAAGCGGGGGAAGGCGGCCGTGGCGCCTTCGGCCGCGAGAAAGCCGGCGGCGCGTTCCGCCAGCGCCTTGGCGGCATCGAGCGTCGCCGTGGGGCAGGGGTCGTTGGCGCGCGCCGGTGCCGCGCCCAGCACCAGCGCGAGCAGGCAAGCAAATACGCCTATAACAGACCGTGATCGCATCGGGGCCATACTAGCGCCCGATCCTCATCGCGGCCATACGCGCGGAAACGACGCGTATTCCGTAAGGTCGCTGCTCAGTGCAGGCGCGGCGATTTCAGGAAGCTGGTGCGGTCCACGGTGCGGATCGTGCAGCGGCGGCCCTTGCCGTCGCGCAGGAAGGTCATCGGAATTTCCGCGCCTGCCTTGCCGCACGCCCACACGGTGCGCCAGAGGTCGGCGAGATTGCCGACCGGAGCGCCGGCCACGTCGATGACGATGTCGCCCGGCCTGACGCCGGCCTTGTCCGCCGGCCCCTTGGGCGAAAGCCCGACCACCAGCAGGCGTTCCTCTGCCTCGGTGGCGTAGAAACCCAGCCACGGGCGCGCCGGCCGGCCCGTGGCGCCGGTCTTGGTCAGCGAATCGAGGATCGGCGGCAGGAGATCGATGGGCACGATCATGTTGCCCTCGGCCTTGGCATCGCCGCCGCGCGCTTCCTGCACATAGAGCGAGCCGATGCCGTAGAGCTTGCCGTCGGGGCCGAGGAGGCCGGTGCCGCCCCAATGCGGGTGCGCGGGCGCGGTGAAGATCGCCTCGTCGATCACGTATTCCCAGTAGCCGGCGAATTCGCGCTTGCCCACGATCTTGGCCGCCAGCGCCCGGCGCCGGCCGCCCGCGCCGGCGACGATGACGGAAGAGCCGACCGGCAGGTCGCGCGTTCGGCCGAACGGCAGCGGCGCCGCGTCGATCGGCGCCAGCGCCTGCACCAGCCCGAACCCGGTCTCGAAATCGTAGGCCACGAGGTGGGCGGGAACGACCTTTCCCGAATTGTGGCCGAGCCAAATCGTCTCCGCCTCGGTGATGAGGTAGCCGACGGTGAGCACCAAACCGGAGCGATCGATGAGCACGCCGTTGCCGGCGCGCTCGGTGCCGAGGATCGAGGCGGTGAAGGCGTCGGCGGGAATCTCGGCGGAAAGGCTCAAGACCGAATCGAGCGCGCGCCCGACATCGAAATTCCATCCGTCGCTCTTGGGCCGCAGCGGCTCCGGGAATTCCCAATCGCCGAGTTCGCTCATGTGGGCATCCTGATAGCGTCTCCGCGCGCAGCGCTCATTGGCTGCAAGTGAACGCGATTCCGCCGGTCAAGGCAAGCGACGCCGGAGTGCCGGCAACGACCCGCATTGGCTATGGCCCGCATTGGCTATGGAATGTCGAAACTCTAGGCAGGAGTCACGATCTTGAGGCCGACGATCCCGGCGAGAATGAGCGCGATGCAGACCAGCCGCGCCGCCGCCGCCGATTCGCCGAACAGGATCATGCCGAGGATGGCGGTGCCGACGGCGCCGACTCCGGTCCAGACCGCGTAGGCGGTGCCGACCGGCAGCGTCTTCAGCGCCAGGCCGAGGAGCCCGAGACTCACGATCATCGCCGCCGCGGTGCCGAGCGAAGGCCAGAGGCGCGTGAAGCCCTCGGTGTATTTCAGCCCGATGGCCCAGCCGATCTCGAACAAGCCGGCGGCGACGAGATAGACCCAAGCCATTGCGAACTCCCCTACGCGCCGCGTTGCGCCGTACACATCACGCCGGTTACGCGGCCGCTACCGGCGTGCACGAGACACGAAGCGCTTCGGCCGATCACGCGGAGGTGATCGTCGCCGGCGATTCCGAGCGCGGAGCGCACCTGAATCCCGCCCGAATCCGGTCTAGCATGCCGATCATATTCCGGCATCAGGCCGGATCGCATGGAGGGGAGATTCGCATGGCGCGCTTGAGCGTGAACGGCCGCGATTACACGGTGGATGCGGAACCCGAAACCCCGCTGCTGTGGGTGCTGCGCGACAATGTCGGTTTGACCGGCACGAAATACGGCTGCGGCGTCGCCCAATGTGGCGCCTGCACCGTGCACATCGACGGCGCCGCCGCGCGCTCGTGCTCGGTGACGCTCGCGGATGCCGAAGGCAAAAAGATCACGACCATCGAGGGCCTGCCGTCCGGCGGCAAGCCGCACAAGGTGCAAGAGGCGTGGATCGCCGAGCAGGTGCCGCAATGCGGCTATTGCCAGGTGGGCATGATCATGGCGGTGGCGGCGCTCTTGAAGGAGAAGCCCAAGCCGAGCGACGCCGACATCGACGCGGCGGTGACCAATATCTGCCGGTGCGGAACCTATGCGCGTGTGCGCAAGGCCATCCACCGCGCGGCCCAGGCGTGAGGGAGGCAGCCATGAACGCGATCCTGCCGAAGCTTTCCCGCCGCGCCTTCGTCGTCTCGGCCGCCGGCGCCGGCCTCGCGATCGGATTCCATCTGCCGCTCGGCGGCAAGGGCGCCGCGCGCGCCTCGACCGGCGGCACCGAGGTGAATGCCTGGGTCGTCATCGCCCCCGACGACACCGTCACCATCCGCGTCGCCCGCTCCGAGATGGGGCAGGGCACGCAGACCGGCCTCTGCCAGATCGTCGCCGAAGAGCTCGACTGCGATTGGAGCAAGGTGAGGCCCGAATTCGCCTCGACCAACGAGCACATTCGCCGCAAGCGCATTTGGGGCTCGATGTCCACCGGCGGCAGCCAAGGCATCCGCGGCTCGCAATCTTACGTACGCCAAGCCGGCGCCGCCGCGCGCGAAATGCTGGTGGCCGCCGCCGCCGCGCGCTGGAATGTGCCGGCCGGCGAGTGCCGCGCGGCCGAGAGCGTGATCACGCATACGCCCACCGGCCGCAAGCTCCGCTTCGGCGAAGTGGCCGCGGAGGCGGCAAAGGTCGAACCGCCGAAAGACATCAAGCTCAAGGATCCCAAGGATTGGAAGATCGCGGGCAAACCCCTCGCCCGCTTCGACGTGCCCGACAAGGTGATGGGCAAGCCGGTCTACGGCATCGACGTGCGCCTGCCGAACATGGTGTACGCCGCGATCCGGCATTGCCCGGTCTTCGGCGGCAAGGTGAAGAGCTTCGACGAAGCGGCGGTCAAGGGCCGCAAGGGCGTGATCGCGGCGCTGTCGCTCGACACCGCCGTCGTCGTCGTGGCCGACACCTATTGGCGCGCCAAGCAGGCGGTCGACGCGTTGCCCGTCGTGTGGAGCGACGAAGCCAGCAAGACGGTGTCGAGCGAATCCATCGCCGCATTCGTCAAGGCCGGCCTGGACGCCACCGACGTGCCGCCGGCGCGCAACGACGGCGACGCCAAGGCCGAGCTGACCAAGGGCGGCAAGCTCGTCGAGGCCGAATACGGCGTTCCGTACCAGAACCACGCGACCATGGAGCCGATGAACGCCACCGCGGTGGTGACCGCGGATCGCATCGAGGTGTGGGTCGCGACGCAAAACAGCGAAGCCAGCGCCGCCGCCGCCGCCGCGGCCTCGGGCATGCCGCTCGAGAAGATCGAGATCCACAAGGTGATGCTCGGCGGCGGCTTCGGCCGGCGCGGCGGCTCGCAGGAGCCGACCACCGAAGCGGTCCGGGTCGCGAAGGCGATCGGACGCCCGGTGCAGCTGATCTGGTCGCGCGAGGAAGACATGCAGCACGGCCGCTACCGGCCGGTCGGCATGGCGCGGATGCGGGCGGTGCTCGGCAGCGACGGCATGCCGACCGCGTGGTGGATGCGCCTTGCCGGCCAATCCATCATCTATTCGTTCAATCCGAGCGCCATCCGCAACGGAATCGATTCGCACACTGTCGGCGGCCTCACCGACACGACCTACGCCGTGCCGAACCTGCTCATCGACTACGCGATGCGCAACACGCACGTGCCGCCCGGCTTCTGGCGCGGCGTGAAGAGCAACGAGAACGCCTTCTACCGCGAAAGCTTCGTCGACGAGATGGCCGCGGCCGCGGGCGCCGATCCCTACCAATTCCGCCGCAAGCTGCTGGCCGGGCCGAAGAGCAAGAACGAGCTCGCGGTCCTCGATGCGGCCGCCAAGCGGGCCGAGTGGGAAAAGCCGCTGCCGGCGGGCCGCCATCGCGGCATCGCCTGCTACTACTCCTACGGCAGCTATTCGTCGGCGGTGGTCGAGATCTCGATAACCGGCGGCGAGGTAAAGGTCGAACGCGTCGTCTACGCGCTCGACAGCGGCCACGTCGTCAATCCCGGCACGTGCGAGACCCAAGTCGAAGGATCGATTGCCTGGGCGCTGACCGCGACCCTGTTCGGCGAGATCACCATCAAGGACGGCCGCGTCGAGCAGAGCAATTTCCACGACTATCCGATTCTCCGGATCGACCGCATGCCGAAGGTCGAGACGGTGCTCGTGCCGTCGGGCGGATTCTGGGGCGGCGTCGGCGAACCCGGCGTGTCGCCGATCGCCCCCGCGCTCTGCAACGCCATCTTCGCCGCCACCGGCAAGCGTATCCGCTCCTTGCCGCTGCTGAAGCACGGGCTGGTGAAGGTCTAGTCGCGGCATGCGCAAGCCCGGTCCGCGATCGCGAGGAACCAGCCGCCGGCGATTCGTCGCCGGTGCCGCGGCGGGTGCCCTCGCGGCGCCGGTGCTGCTCGGTGCGCGCGAGGGGCGGGCGGCGCAGGCCGATCTCGAAGCCGCGATCCGCGCGATCACCAAGGGCGCGGCGCCGCGCGAAGGACGTGTGACGGTCGAAGCGCCCGCGCTCGCCGAGACCGGCAACGCGGTTCAGGTCGCGATCAAGGTCGATAGCCCGATGACGGCCGAAGACCGCGTGACGGCCATCCACATCCTGTTGGAGCAGAATCCGGAGGCCGATGCAGGGCATTTCGCGCTCGGCCCGCGCTGCGGGCGCGCCGAAATATCGACGCGGCTCCGCATGTTCTCGCCCCAGCGGGTTTATGGCCTGGCCGACATGAGCGACGGCAGCTTCTGGATCGGCAGCGCGCATGTGGAAGTGACGCTGGCGGCCTGCGTCGACATCGAAATCAAATGAGCGCCCGAGCATGACCGCGCGCATCCGCGTTCCAAAGCAAGCCCGGCGCGGCGAGATCGTCGAGATCCGCACGCTGCTCGAGCACCGCAACGAATCCGGCTGGCGCCGCGACGATCAGGGCAAGGCCTATCCGCGCAACATCGTCACGCGCTTCGTCTGCACCTACGCGGGCGAAGAGGTCGTGAACGCCGATCTCCGCCGCGGCATCTCGTCGAATCCATACTTTGCGTTCTTCCTCCGCGCGGCGGAAACCGGCGAGCTCGTCTTCCGCTGGCAGGACGAGAGCGGCGCAATCTTCGAAGAGAAAGCGCGCCTCGAAGTCGTGTAGCCGGCGCCTCTCGTTTTCAATCGATCCAGATTTCACCGCACCGCAGCACGAATGCGCATGCGCGCCGCGCGTCGCGCGTCGTCTTGACTCGCCGCGGCGGGCCGCCGTATAAATCAAACGCTTGTTTTAATTAACCGGCAGTCAAGCTGGTCCGCGCGCTGCGCAGCAAGCAAGGGAGAACGCCATGGCTCGAATCCGCTCGTCGCTCTTCGCCGCCCTGTGCATCGCCGCGGTGCCGTTGGCACCGGCCGGCGCCCAGGAAATCCAGCTCCGCTACAATCGCTGGCTGCCCGCGACGCACGACATCGACAACAAGGTCTACAAGCCCTGGTTCGACGAAGTGGCGCGGGTCACCGCCGGGCGCGTCAAGATCGAGTTCACCACCTCGTCGCTGGGCCCGTTGCCGCGCCAATACGAGCTCGCGACCTCGGGCGTTGCCGACGTCACCTTCGGCTCCGAATCGCTGACGCCCGGGCGCTTTCCGCTCGCCGAAATCCTCGAGATACCCTTCCTCGGCGACAGCGCCGAAGCGATCTCGGTCGCCTATTGGCGGGTGTACAAGGCGCATTTCGAGAAGGCGCAGCCCTACACGGGCACCAAGCTGCTGGCGCTGTCGAGCCTGCCGCCCTACCACATCTACAACAACCGCAAGCCGATCGCCGCGATCGCCGATTTCGCCGGCCTCAAGATCCGCGCGGCGGGCACACAGCTCACCGACACGGTGAAGGCGCTGGGCGGCGTCGCGGTCCCGGCGCAGATCACCGAGCTCCACGATCTCCTCTCCAAGGGCGTCATCGACGGCGCCCTCTACACCGACGATGGAATCCGGAGCTTCAATCTCGCGAAGTTCATCCCGCACAAGACGGCGATACCCGGCGGCATCTCGAACTACAGCACGTTCTTCGTGATCAACGCGCGCAAGTGGGAATCGATCGCCGAAGCCGACCGCAAGGCGATCGAGGCGATCTCGGGCGAAGCGATCGCCCGCGCCCTCGGCCGCATCGTCGACGCCAGCGCCAAGCTCGGCGACGAGCAGATGCGCGCCGCCGGCACCAAGGTTATCGTCGCCGACGCCGCCATGATGGCGGGGCTCAAGGAAAAGCTCGCCTTCCTCGAAGAACGCTGGATCAAGAAGGCCGGCGAAAAAGGCGTGGACGGCGCCGCGGCCCTGAAGCTGCTGCGCGAGCAGGCTGCTTCCTACAAGCCCTAGCCGCGCGCACCGCGCCTCAAGATCACAGGAGCCATCGATGCCCACTCCGGTTCGGCGCGTCGTGACGGGTCACGACAAGAACGGCCGCTCGGTCTTCATCAGCGACGGGGCGGCGCCCTGCGTCTACGTGCCGCCGCGCACTCCCAATGTGAGCTTGATCGATCTCTGGCTCACCGAGAGCGCGCCGGCGTCGAACGCGGGCAACGCGGATGCGACCGCCAAGCCGCTGCAGCTCCTGCCGCCCAAGAACGGCACCGTGGTCCGCATCCTGGAATTGCCGCCCGACAAGGAACGCGACTACAGCGGCACCAAGGAATACTTCAAGGGCATGGGCGCCGGGCAGGGGGTGCTCGACGAGAAGGGCAAGCGCCATCCCGGCATGCACAAGACGAACACCGTCGACTACATCGTGATCCTCTCCGGCGAAATCTGGGCGCTGATGGACGACACCGAAGTGCTGCTCCGTCCCGGCGATTGCCTCATCCAGCGCGGTACGAACCACGCCTGGAGCAATCGCAGCGACAAGCCCTGCCGCTTCGTCGCCGTATTGGTCGATGCCGCGCCGCTCGCGGCGGCGGTCTGAGGGCGGAAGAAACCCGATGCCGCAAAGTGCAGACCGCGCTCCTCAAAACGTCCTGCTGCTCGGCAGCGTGCCGCTGGCCACGACGGACGCCGTGTTCCGCCTCGCCGCCGGCAAGCTCGGCCCACTCTTGAAGCGCATGCCGGACGGCGAAACCGGCAAGCGCGCCTATTGGATCACGAGCCAGGCCTATCTCCTGGCGCGCCATCCGCAATTCGAGCCCGCCGGCCACGATTGGGATCCGGACAGCGGCACGGTGCCCGAGAGCGGCGCGCCGAAATACCGGCTCAAAGCGGGAATCGCGGCGCGCGACGTCTCGCTGCCGCCGCTCGGCTACCCCGAGGCCGCGCGCGATTCCTACGCGCAGTTCGCGGCGCTGAAGCGCCAAGGCATCATCCCGCGCCACACGCGCTTCCAGGTGTCGCTGCCGACGCCGCTGGCCTTCATCGTCGGCCTCGTCGATCCGGGCTCGCAGGCCGCGGTGGCACCCGCCTTCGAAGCGCGCATCGGGTCGGAACTGCGCGAGATTCTCGCCGCCATTCCGCACGCCGAGCTCGCGATCCAATGGGACGTGTGCCTCGAAGTCTTCATCCTCGAAGGCATCCGGCAGGCCTATTTCCCGGATCAATTCCGGGGCTGCGTCGAGCGGCTCGTGGCGCTCGGCAACGCGGTTCCGCCCGAGGTCGAGCTCGGCTACCATTTCTGCTACGGCGATTTCCGCCACAAGCACACCGTCGAGCCCAAGGACACCGGCCTCATGGTCGATCTCGCGAACGGAGTCGCCGGTGGCCTCGCGCGCCCGGTCACGTGGTTCCACATGCCGGTGCCGCGCGAACGCAGCGACGACGCCTATTTCGCGCCGCTCGCCCGGCTCGTCCTGCCGCCCGATACGGAGCTCTACCTCGGGCTCGTGCACTTCACCGACGGGCTCGCCGGTTCGGAGCGCCGCGCCGCCGCCGCGCGGCGGCGCTTCGCCCGATTCGGGCTCGCGACCGAATGCGGACTCGGGCGCCGGCCGCCCGAAACGCTGCCGCGGCTGCTCGAGATTCACGCCGAGTTGGCGCGTGGCACAGCTTCGGCCGTGCCGCCGGTCGCCGCCACGTAAGCGGGGCGCGTAACCTTCCAGCTTTCACGCGGGGCCGCGCATGGCCGAAGAGATCGGGCCCGGAGACGCAGAATTGCGGTCGCGGCCGGTCGTCTGGCTCGAGGCGACGCTCGGCGTGGCGGCGGCGGCGATACTGTTCGCGATGATGACGGTCACGGCCATCGACGTGGTCGGCCGCTATGCGTTCAACGCGCCGCTGCCGTCGGGCTACGAGCTCATTCAAATCGGGATGGCCTTCCTGGTTTTCCTCACCCTGCCGATCCTCACCGCGCGGGATGAGCAGGTGCGGATCGACATCTTCAAGAATATTTTCCCGCCGCCGCTGCGTCCGTTTCTGCGGCTAGCGAGCACGGCGGTGTGCCTGGCGGTGATTCTGGGGTTCGCCTGGTTTCTGTGGCAACGTGGCGCCAGTTTCGCCGCCTCGCGTGAGACGACGTCGAATCTCCGCGTTCCGCTGGCGCCCTTGGCCTTCTTCGTCGCCGGGGCCTGGGTGGTCGCGGCCGTCATCGTCGCCGCGCAATTGCTGCGCTGGCGCGGCGCCGCATCGCGCGGCGACGCGCCATGACGGCGGCGGGGCTGGGGCTGCTGGCGCTCTTCCTGCTGCTCGCGATCGGCGTCCCGCTCGGCTTCGCCATGGCGCTTGTCGGCTTCGTCGGGTTCGGCCTCCTGGTGAATTTCGAGGCGGCGTCCTACTCGGTCGGCCAGATCGTGTTCGACAACGTGATGAACTACGGCTTCTCGGTGCTGCCGCTGTTCATCCTGATGGGAAATTTCGTCGCCCGCTCGCGGCTTGCCGAGGAACTCTTCGCGGCGGCCGACGCGTTCATCGGGCACCGGCGCGGCGGCCTCGCGATGGCCACCATCCTCGCCTGCGGCGGCTTCAGCTCGGTGTGCGGATCGAGCGTCGCGACCGCCGCCACGATGGTCAAGATCGCGCTGCCGCCGATGCGCCGCCGGGCCTATGCGGACTCGCTTGCGACTGCCGCCATCGCCGCCGGGGGCACGCTCGGCATCCTGATTCCGCCGAGCACGGTCATGGTCATCTACGGCATCCTCACCGGCGCCGATATCGGCAAGCTGTTCGCCGCGGGAATCCTGCCCGGGATCGTCGCCATCCTGTGCCTGCTGGGGGCGGTGGCGGTTGCCACCGCGCGCCGGCCCGCGATCGGCCCGCCCGGCCCGCGCCAAGGGTGGAGCCAGCGGCTCCACGCGCTCAAGCAGACTTGGGGCATCCTCGCCTTGTTCGCGCTGGTGATGGGCGGCATCTATTTCGGCGTATTCACGGCCACCGAGGCCGCGGGCATCGGCGCGGCCGGCGCGTTCTCGTTCGTCGTGATGCGCCGCCTGCTCGGCTGGAGCGACCTCCGCAAGACCCTGATCGAAACCGCGCGCACCACCGCGCTGATGTTCGTCATCCTGTTCGGCGCCTTGATCTTCTCCAATTTCATCGAGGCCGCCGGCCTGCCAACGGCGCTCAGCCGGTGGATCTCGGCCCTCGACGTGGCGCCCCTCGTCGTGATCCTGGCGATCGTCGCCATCTATCTCGTCCTCGGCTGCGCGCTCGAGAGCATCTCGATGGTGCTGCTGACGGTGCCGATCTTCTTTCCGATCGTGGTGGGACTGAAATACGACCCGATCTGGTTCGGCATCCTCGTGGTGGTCGTCACCGAGATCAGCATGATCACCCCGCCGGTCGGACTCAATATCTTCGTCATCAACGCCATGGCGCCGGATGTTCCCTCGGGCACCGTCGTGCGCGGCCTCGTGCCCTTCATTCTCGCGGAAATCGTCCTCGTCCTGCTGCTGCTCGCCGTCCCGCAAATGGCCACGCTGCTGCCGTCGCTGATGCGGTGATCGCAATGGAAAAGTACCGCCATGTGTGCAATACCGCGCGCCGATGCCGGCCGGCGGACGGCTGAGCGAGGGCGAATTGGGGAGCCGTAAGCGTTCCGGCGGCCGTGGCGACGCGACGCGCCTGCGCATTCTCGATGCGGCCGAGCGGCTGTTCGCGGCCGAGGGCTATGCCACGGTCACGCTCCGGCGCATCACCCAGGCGGCCGGCGCCAACGTCGCCGCCGTCAATTACTACTTCGAGAGCAAGGACGCACTGCTCGAGGCGATCTTCATCCGCCGGATCGTGCCGATCAACGAAGAGCGGGTGCGCCTGCTCGAGGCGGCGCTCGCCGCGGAAGCCGGCGGGCCGGCATCGCTCGATGCCGTCGTCCGCGCCTTCGTGGAACCCCATCTCCGGCTCACGCGCGAATTCGGGCCCGGCGGCACGGTGGTGATGCAGCTCTTGGGCCGCCTCTCGACCGACCCCGGGCGCCGCATCGAGAAGGTGCTGCTGAAGCAATACGACCCCATCTGGTGGCGCTTCGCCGAAGCCTTCCGCGCGCTGCTGCCACATTTGAGCAAGGCCACGGTCTATTGGCGCTTCTATTACCTCTTGGGCGCGCTCTACTACCTCACCTCGGCGCGGCAATGGCTGCCGAGCCGGTCCGAGAAACTCTGCGATCCCGACCGGATCGAAGACGCGATCGAAAGCCTGGTGCCGTTTCTCGTCGGCGCCCTCGCGGCGCCGGAAGGCCGGAACGGCCGCAAGGCCGCCGGCCGCGCCAAACCGCGCTAGCGCTGCACGCGGATCCGGTTGCGGAGCACGCCGAGGCCGGTGATCTCGAGTTCGACGACGTCGCCGTCGGCGAGGAAGCGGTCGAGCTCGAGCCCGCAGCCGCCGCCGACCGTGCCCGAGCCGAGGAATTCGCCGGCATGCAGCGTCTCGTCGGCCGAGACGTGCGCGATGATGTCCTCGAATTTGTGGTGCATTTCGCCGCTGTTGCCGCGCGACCACTCCTGCCCGTTCACCCGCGCGACCATGGTGAGGTTATAGGGGTTGGCGATCTCGTCGGCGGTCACCAGCCAGGGGCCGAGGGCATTGCCGGTGTCGAAATCCTTGCCCTTGGCCGGCCCGAGCTGGCCGAGCATTTCCTTGGACTGCGCGTCGCGGGCGCTGAAATCGTTGAAGATCGTGTAGCCGAAGATGAAGTCCCGCGCCGCCGCGCGCGCGATGTTCTTGCCGCGCTTGGCGATGAAGACGCCGAATTCGAGCTCGTAGTCCATCACGCGCGAGTAGCGCGGCCAGAGAATCTCGGCTTCGGGGCCGACAACGCTGAAGCGGTTCTGCTTGTAGTAGATCGGCTGGTCGTACCACACCTGCGGAATGGCGAGCTGGCCGCCCTCCTCGAACCGCCGCCACGCGGCGGCGGGATCGGGCGATTGCGCGGCGAGCTTCTTGAAGCGCTGCGCTCTGGCTTGCACGAGATGCTTCTCGAACGAGAGGCAGTCGCGCATCTGGCGCGGTTCCGGCACCGGCGCCAGCAGGCGCGCCTCTTTGGGGTCGATCAGGGCTTCGCCGATGCCGCGGCCGACGACCTCCGCTTCGATCTTGCGTGCGCGGTCGAGCGCGGCGGGGCCGCCGTCGATGAGGGCGAGCATGTCGCGGAAGGCTTCGTCCGGCCGGCCGGCGAGTGCGGCGCCGCCGCGGGCGAGATCGACGATGGCGCCGCCGGGTGCTACGGCGCCGATGCGCGGACCGCCGCCGCCGACGGTGAAAGTGACGAGTTTCATCGCGACGAAGCCTCTCTGCAATTCCGCGCGCCGCCGGTCGGCGGGGCCGCCCGGTAGAATTAAAACACTTGTTTCAATTATGCCAGGGTGCCGCTAGGGCACCAGCACGACCTTGCCCATCGCTTTCCGCTCCTCGATGAGGGCGTGCGCCGCGGCGGCCTCGGCCATCGGCAGCCGCGCGGCGATGGCGGGCTTCGCCTGGCCGCCCGCCAAGAGGGCGATCGCTTCCGTCATCGCCTCGCGCCGCGGCTCGGGCCAATGATCGAACGTGTGCATGGTGAGGCAGCGGACGGCGGGGCTGGCCTCGAGATTGTCGCGCATGTCCTTGAAGAGATCGGTTGCCGGCATGCCTTGGAGAATCGCGTAGGAGACGACCATGCCGAGCGGCGCCAGCATCTTGATGCCGTCGGCGAGCGTGGCGCCGGCCAAATGCGTGAACACGATATCGGCGCCGCGCCCGTCGGTGGCGGCCTTGACGCGTTCGATCACGTTCTCGGTGCGGTAGTCGATGGCCGCGGCGCCGCGGCCGGCGACGAAGGCGCGCTTCTCGGCGCCGCCGGCGATGCCGATCGCGGCGGCACCCGCCGCCCGGGCCACGTCGATGAGTGCCGAGCCGACTCCGCCGGCCGCGCCGTAAATGGCGACGTGCTTGGCCTCTACCCCGCGCGCCGCGCGGTGCATGAGCAGCCAGGCGAGCTGATAATTGGTGAGCGCGGTGGCGGCGTCGAAATCCACGCTCTCGGGCAGGGGCCACACCGCTTCCTCGGGTGCGGCGACGTATTCCGCATAGAGCCCGCCGCGATTGCCGATGTCGTAGCCGGCGACGAACACTTTCTGGCCGGCGCGGAGCTTGCTCACGCCGGGGCCGGCCGAAACGATCTGGCCGCTGGTTTCGTTGCCGAGCACGAACGGCAGTTTCGGCATCCAGCGATAGCGCCCGGTGCGGATCATGAGATCGAAGAAATTGACGCCGATGGCGCGCGAGCGGATCAAGACTTCGCCGGGGCCCGGCACGGGCGTGGGGAGCTCGACGACGTCGAGCACCTCGGTGCCGCCGGTGCGGCTGATCTGGATCGCTTTCATGCCGTTTCGCTCCCCTGTCGCGCGGCACCTTAGCCAGGGCGATGTGCCGGCGTCATCCCCCAAGAAAAGCTCACGGCGTTTCGCGATAGAAGGCGAAAGGGCCGATCTCGGCGGTCAGTGTCGGTGCTCGCACTCCCGGAGGCGGCGCGGCCTCGCGGGGCACCGCGTGATGGGCGCCTTCGACCGGATCCGGGCCGGCGCCCGCCACCGCGCGCGCCGCGATCCGGCGGCAGACCGCGTTCCAGACGGGATCGGCGCGCCCGGCGGCCGGCTGCAGCGGGAGGTCCGCGAAAATCGCGGCGAAACCCGGCGCCGCCGCGGCGAAGGCGCCGTTCCAAAGTGCCACCGCGCGCCGGCGGCGATTGAGGGCGGTGGCGGCGAGCGCTTCCGCGGCACGCACGGCGCCGCGCGGCGCATGGCGCACCAGCGCTGCCGCGAGGGTCCGCCTTTCCGAGGACGAGGGCACGATCCCACGCGCACTCATGGCGCGCCCCGTCCGTCGAGCTTCGCCTCGATCCGGAGAAGGTGCGCGGTCAGGCGCTCCTCCACGCTTTCGAGGGCCGCGAGCGAGGCATAGCCGGTGGCGACGTCGAGCTTGTGCTGCGCGAGAGCCGCGCGCAGGCGCTCGAGCTCGCGGTCGAGGCGGATCGCGAGGTTCTGCAGCGCCATCTCGCCGTCGCGCCGGATGCGCCAAGCCAACCAAAACAGCCCCGCCAGGGCCGGCAGCTCGAAGGCCGTGACCCAGGCGTTGAAGCTGAGACCGTCGGACATGATGCGCCTCCGCCTCAGAAAGCGCTCTCGTCGCCCGGCCGCTCGCGCCAAGCGGTGCCGGCGGCGATGGCGCAGGCATGGCCGTCGCGGCGCATCACGAGCGTCCAGCTTCCGTCGGCATTGGCGAAGAATTCGAGCTGGAAGCCGCGCTGGTCGTCGGCACGAAAGCGCAAGGTCTCGCCGAAGCGCCGGCGCAGCGTTTCGGTCATCTCGGCATAGGGCGTGCAGGTCGCCGTCTCGGTTTCGGCGATGGCCGGGTGCTGGGGCATGCAAGTATGGGCGGCGATCGCGAACGCGATCGCGCCAAGGCGGCGTGCCATGGTCGTACTCCTCGTGTTGAAGCGGGATGGAAACGGAGCGGCGGCGGCGCGCCGGTCAGGGCGTGAAGTCGGTATCCGCCGTGTGGATCTGGCCGCCGGGGCGCCAAGTGCCGAGCGCACCCGGCGGGCGCGGAAAAGGCCCGAGGCGCGTGGGCTCGGCCATGATGGCGCCGGCCACGGCATCGAGCGCGTCGTCGTGGCGGCCGGACTTGCCGAGCGGCTGCCATTCGGCGAGTTCCTCGAGAAACGGCCCGTCGCACACGCTCGCATGCGCGTGGAGCAGGCCGGCGGCGAGGGTCACGTCGAAGGCCGCGAGGATGCGCTCGCCCTTGGGCACGCGCGCGTGATGCTCGGTCACCGAGGCCGGCGAGCCCAGCGCGGCGAGGGCCTTGCGGAGCAGGCCGGGCACGAACTTGCCGATGCCGTTGTCTTCCACCGTGATCGCCGGCGCGCCGAGCTCTTGCACCAGCCGGGCCGCGGTGCGGCAGATCTGGTCGGCCTCGGCGTGCGCCTCCGGCTCGCGCAAGGCGAGGTCGGCATCGGCCGCGAAATATTCGACGCGATGCAGCCAGTAGCCGCCGGCCTCGTCCTGGTAGACGGCGGCGATGGCGTTGCGGCTGGCCTTGGCGGTGCGGCCATAGGCCGGATCCCACCAAACGCGCATCGAGACGAGCTTCTGGCCTTCGAGCCACAGGCTGCCGCGGCCCTGCGATTCGCGGTATTCCACCGCGCCGGCGTAGCGCAGTAGCTTGGCCGCATCGAGCCGCGCGGCCTCGGGCTTCGTCGGCTTCAGCAGCATCTGGCTCGCGAACTTGCGCGGCGCGGCCTTCTCGCGCGCCCTCATCGCGGTCGTGGAGAAACGCCCGGGCCAGGCCGATCGCTTGCCGTAATAGACCGTGAAGACACTGCGTTCGAAGCCGTGGAGGAACGGCCGCGTCTCGCCGGTCTCGGGCCGGGCCTCATCGGCGTAAATCGAATAGTAGCTGTGCGGCGTGCCGAGATAGAGCTGCGCGCCGTCGGGCACCGCCACGAAGTCGATCTCCGCCGAACGCTCGAGCACCTCGGTCGCCGTCATGCGCGGCGCGTCGACCTGGCCGAGCGCGTCGGCCAAGAGCGCGTGGCGGATGCGGGCGCGGAGATCGTCGAGTACGAGCTGCGAAACGTCGAAGCGTCCCGGCGCCTCGAGCGGCGTTAGTCCCGCGGAACCCACCGCTTTCGGAATGATCGTGCCCGGCACGAGCTTGATGTTCGCGGGATTGAGGATGCCGTCGTCTTCCGCCTGCCAGATTCCGGTGGCCGCGATCGAGGCGTTCTTCAAGATCAGCTCGACGACCTTGTTCGCGGTGCGGATATCGGGCAGCGCCTTCATCATCGGCGAGCGGCCATAGGCCTCGCCCGGCGCTTTCATCCAGCGGAAGGCGATGAACGGCGATCGCTGGAAGCGGCCTTCGGCGAGCGGCGCATCGTCGGTGCCCGGCACGGGCATGGCGCCGCTTTCGCGCAGGGCGATGTAGCGGTAGCGGTCGTCGCCGTCCGGCAGAACGGCCTCGACGACGTCGATGCGAATTTCCTCGCCCGCCTCGATGCGCCGCACCGCATCGGGCTTGAGCGCGGCGTCCGGAAACCGGCGGCGGAAAGCCTCGCCGGGCAGCGACGAGCGGCGGAAGACGGTGTCGATCCGGCCCTCGGCGCTTTCCTCGAGCCAGACATCGGCCAGCGGCACCGCGGCGAAGCGGAAAGCCGAATCGGCGCCGATCGGCGCTTCCTCGAACAGCAGGCACGCCGTGCCGGCGGTGGCGAGATCGAGATAGCACTGGTGGATCTCGACCGCGAAATTCGAGCGGTCGAAATGGGTCTGCAGCGCTTCGGCGATGGCTTCGAGCTCGGGGCCGACCTTCCGCTGCTCGTCGGGAGCGAGGTCGCGCCCGGCCACAAGGCCGAACCAGCGCGACCAGGGCGGGGTGAGGCGCGCGAGCAGGCTTGCCGCGAGCTGATCCACGGCATCCGGCGCAGTGCCGTCGAAGAGTCGGCCGGAAGCAGGCGCCGGGCCGGACGGATCGCCGGTGCCGGCGAGTCGCGCCTGCGCCGGCGGCAGCGCGAATTCGTAGCAATCCTGCCACGCGCTTTCCCAGCCGCGCCGGGCGCTCTGCGCGCGCGCGTAGCGGCGGCGCGTGGCGGCGGCGAAGTCGCGGTCGTCGTGTGTGTCCGCCATGGCGCTATTCCCCCAAGAGGCGCTTGCCGCCGGCCATGGGCTGCAGGATGCCGCGCTCGGAGGTCGCGATCGTGCCGGCGCGGCCGCGGCGGCGGCGCTCCAGCGCCGCCAAGCGTTCCTTGCGCGCTTCTTCCTCGGGATCGGGCGTCGGCAACGACGGCATCGGTGGAAGCGGGGGCGGCGACGGCGCGCGAAAAAGAGAACCCATGGCGAACTCTCACAAGATAAGTTTTATGTCGTATATGAAGTATTTATTCACTATTATCCCTTTCGCATAGCCGATGGCTAGCCGCCGGCTGCGTAAATGCTGCTATTTCAAGTGGGGATTTTTTCAGGCCCCGAAGGGCGCTAGGCTACAAAAATCCGCGCCATGGCGCGCAACCGTACACAGTCAGAAAGTACCGAATCCGTTCCCGAGATCACGCCGGAGATGATCGGGGCGGGTGTTTCTGTTTTGAAAAATTCTTGGGGGGAGTTTTGGAATACGGAAGATTGGGTGCTGCATCCAATCGTCCAAGAAGTCTATCTCGCCATGGCCGCAACCTCATGTGTTGCTTATGGCCGGCAAACGCGGCGATGCCGAGCAGGGAGTTAAAGTTTTTCAGGATTTGTTTGAGGTCATTTATCGTAATGACCTCTTTGTGCCGTGCTACGTTACGCCTCTCTTTGCGCGACATGGATTTATTCGGAAGAAGCAAGACCTCTGCCTTGGCAGCCCCTAAGGGGTGCAGAGCGGGAAAATTATGGGCGAGTTTGTTGCGGGTTCCGCTATATCCATTCGCCTTTTTCAGGATGGCTTGGAGTAGGTCAACAACGGGGCGTGGCGCTCGGTATGCGGATAGGGCACCAGCGAGTAAATCGGCCCGATTGCCGAAGGTTCGGACAGAGAAGAAAATTCGGTTAGCCTTTTTCTGCGTCAGTCCGGTGGCGTTGCGGAAAATCTGTGCAAGAGCATGCTCCAGTAAAGACCATGCGGCCATTGCCTCGCCGAATAATTTGTGAAACTCGGCGAACGCCTCGACTATGTGCGGAGGATTATCTACTTCCATGGCTAGCCCCAAGAAGTCAGACCCAAAGAAAGACCCCAAGTTTCAGAGCTTGGTGCAGACGCTGCTCAAGACGCCGCCCAGGCCGCGCAAACAAAAGAGGGGCAAGGCGAAGAATGATCATTGAAGATTCGTTGGCTTCTCGCGGGCCTTCGCCGCGTGAATCCTCAGTTGATTCGCCAAGTGGTCCGCCGCTTCCGGGGGAAGCCGATAGGCCACAGTCCAGCGCGTGTTTAGATCAAACTCGATTACCACCCACGGCACAGTTTCTATGGGTGTTGTACCCACGCGAAAATTTCGTGCGTCGAGTGTGGGGCCAAATCGCCAGTCACCTCGGTCTATCGTCACGCTTTGCTGCAAGGCCTCATTGGCGAATCTCAATTGTTCTTTCTGAACGATCGAAACGGCCTCGCTTAGTTTTATTACGTCGCTTTTTAGAGTCAGTTTTTGTCCGCTTGCGTCAACAAAAGTAAGAATTGCGGTTCCATCTGTGAACGCGCCGTTTGCCGCGACAATTTCAGTAGCAGCGAAATCCATAGAACCCCTCCCGATCTAGTCGGGAAGGATTCCACAAGCTCAATCTTGAGTCGAATCAGCGTTACGGTTCCAAAAGAAGATTGGACCCTGAATACGCTTGCGCCTGATTTTCTTCTTAAGCGGGGCGCTCTTCGGCGGGATGCCCTTGATTAGACCGCCGATAGGTCAGGCGCTTGCCAGCGATGCCCTTCAGGGCAATAGCAGCGCGTTCCCAATCGCTGAAGCCCAAAGCGCTGCGATGGTTGTAGCGGAAATCAAATTCACACAGATAGCGCTGCAAGTGTTTCTCTGAGCAATGCTGAAACACGCCCCTCATGCCGCGCTTGAACACGGAGAAATAGTTTTCGCACGCATTGACGGTCTGCCCGTCTTTGCCGACCCATTCTTCCTGTGAGTGGTTGACGGTCTTGTGCGCGGCGTAGTCATGGCCCATGCCGGTATAGATCGGGCTTTCGTCCGTATGTAGCTCGGCTTCCTTGCTGGCGTGCTTCTTGACGATTTCCTCGACCGTCTTGGCCTTGGAATTGGCCGCATGGAACGTGCGCGCCTTACCGCCGCTTACCAGCGATATGACGACCATCTTGTTACGGTGGCCCTTCTTCGTGGCCCAAGATTGGCCGCGAAACTCATCCTTGGTCCCGAAATAGGTTTCGTCCGCTTGTACGGGCTCGTCAGGGCCGCCCATTTGGTCCGTGCCACGGTCGCGCATGGCCTCGCGTAAGCGGTGGCACATGAACCACGCCGTCTTGTACGTCACGCGCAGGATGCGGTGCAGCTGGTGGGCGCTAATGCCCTTCTTGGAAGATGACATGAGGTGGCACGCATAGAGCCACTTGGTCAGCGGCACATGCGAGCGCTCGAAAACAGTGCCGACCGTCACGCTGAAGTGCCCGCGGCACTCATTGCACTGAAATAGACCCGGACGATGAGAGACACCCTCCAAGCGGCGAATATTCTCAGTCGCACCGCAATGCGGGCAGTACGGACCCTGCGGCCAGCGCTGGTTTTCGAGGTATTCTCGTGCTTTGTTCTCATCCTGAAAGATGTCCTGCGCCAGATCGCAGACCTTTTGTACATTCTTGATTGAGTAGGCCATGGCTTATCTCCTTGGCCGCAGTGGTATTCCTAGGCAGCGGCTACGTCAAGGGGATAATTGTGTATTTATTCTTATAATGTGGGTGACCTAAAGTCAAGAATATTTTCTTGTTTTGTTCTCAACGCTTTGGCGAGGCGGCGCCCCCCAGCTGCGATGGCGCGCTCCGTTCCGTGGCGGCGCGCGAGAAAACGATAGAGCTGCCACGGGGTGAGTACCCAGCGCGCGCGCAGGCCCAAGAGCCGCTTCACCGTTTCCACACACGTGAAGAAGCCGACCGGCGCCGCGCGGAGGGCGGTTTCCGGCGGTGCGATTTCGAGCACGACGAGGCCCATGCGGCGGTATTCGGCGGCAAGATCGAACGCGCTCGCAAGGCCGCTCGCGCGAACCTCGAGCCGGTGCAGCAGCGGATCGACCGTGAGCCAATGCGTGCCGTCGTCGACCGCGGCGAAGCAGTGACGGAATCCGGGGCGCAGCCAGCGCAGCCACCACACGCCGCTGCCGCCGCTGAAGATCACGAGCGCGCGGCAATACAAGGGTGGCGCGGGCGGCGAATTGTTCATGCCGAATCGGGCGAATTGCGCGCTACGCCGAGAATGGCCGATCCGCACGGTGCGCACGCCATGCGCGCTCACGGCCGTTCCGGATCATGCGACGATGCCCTTCTCGCGCCACGCCGTCGTCAATCGGTCGAGTGCCTCGTCCCAGAGACGCGCCGCGCGCTGCTCGGCCGGATGGCGTGCGTCCGGCGGCGCCAAGCGCCGGCCGAAGGCGAAAAGCGTGCGGACATGCTCCGCGCCGAGCCGCCCGGCGCGCGCCAGGCGCTCGACACCGACGAGAAGGTCGTCGGGCTCGCAGGGGCGGGCGAGCGCCGATTGGTCGGCACGAAAGCGCGCGCCCTCCGCGCGCGCCACGAAACATTGCACGCCCCAGAACCAAGCCTCCGCCGCCGAAGCGAAGGGCATGGCCGCGCGATCGGCGCGCGCGTGATAGGAGAATTTTCTGCGCTTCATGGCAGGCGATCGAATTCGGGAGTTGAACAAGACAAGAACATATTCCAGGTCGGCCGCCGATTTCAAGCCTTCATTCCTACTGCGTGGTCGCCGTCAATGCGCTATGAAATTGCTCCCATGCTCCGGCACACCGATATCTGGCGCGCGGTCGACGAATTGGCCGCCCGCTACAAGCTATCGCCCTCGGGTCTCGCGAAAAAAGCGGGCCTCGATCCGACGACGTTCAACAAGAGCAAGCGCCAGGGGCCGGATGGGCGGCTGCGCTGGCCTTCGACCGAGAGCGTCTCGAAAATTCTGCGGGCGACCGGCGCCAGCCTCGACGAATTCTTCTCGATCCTGGCCGGCTCGGCCACGAATCGCCCGGTGCAGCGCGTGCCCGTGATCGGCTACGCGCAGGCCGGCCAGCAGGGCTATTTCGACGATGCCGGCTATCCGGCGGGCGCGGGCTGGGACGAATTGCTGTTCCCCGATCTCGGCGATCCCAACGCCTACGCGCTCGAGATCACCGGCGATAGCATGAGCCCGGTCTACCGCGACGGCGACCGTATCATCGTCTCGCCGAACTCGCCGGTGCGCCGCGCCGATCGCGTCGTCGTCAAGACGGTCGAGGGCGAAGTCATGGCCAAGCAGCTCGCGCGCCAGACCGCGACGCGGGTCGAGCTGCAATCGGTCAATGCCCAGCATCCGGGGCGCGAGCTCACGCTCGGCCAGATCGTCTGGATGCACCGGATCCTCTGGGTCAGCCAGTAATGGCGGGCGGCCGCGTTCCGTACAAAGGAACGATGGTTCGCGTCCTGCCTCTTCTGCTGTTCGCCGCTGCCGCGCTCGTCGGCTGCGGCGATTCCATGCCCACCGTGGCGTTCAAGGATGTCTGCAAAAGCGAGAATGACGGGAAGACGGTCGCGACCGAGGGCTACCTCCGCGCCCCCTTCGAAGCGGTGTGCCGGCCGGCCACGCGCCGCGACGCGGCGGCGACGGCCTGCAGCTTCGATCTTCGCGATCAGGCCGAGGGCGATGCGCGGCTTTCGATCAACATCGAATTGGGCGAGGGTGCCAACCGGGTCGACAAGGCGCGCCAGGCCGCCAAGCTAGGCGCCGGCGCGGTGGCGGACAAGAACGCGAAGTTCCTGGCCGACAAGGCGCGCGTCCGGGTGACGGGAACCATCGCGGCGGTGCCGAACAGCCTTAAGCCCGACGAGACGATCTGCTGGATGGACGTGGCGAAAATCGAGCGCCGCTAGAGCGCCTTCGCCTTCTCGCGCAGCACGAATTTCTGCACCTTGCCCGTGGAGGTTTTCGGCAGGCCGCCGAAGATCACAGTCTTCGGGCATTTGAAATGCGCGAGCCGCTCGCGGCAGAAATCGACGATGTCGCGCTCGTTCGCCGCGGCGCCTTCCTTGAGCGTGACGAACGCGCACGGCGTCTCGCCCCATTTCGCGTCCGGCCGCGCCACCACGGCGCATTCGAGCACCGCGGGGTGGCGGTAGATCGTGCTCTCCACCTCGATCGTCGAGATGTTCTCGCCGCCGGAGATGATGATGTCCTTGGAGCGGTCCTTGAGCTCGATGTAGCCGTCCGGGTGCCAGACGCCGAGATCGCCGGTGTGGAACCAGCCACCGGCGAAGGCCTCGTCGGTGGCCTTGGGATTCTTCAAATACCCCTTCATCGTCATGTTGCCGCGCATGAACACCTCGCCGAGCGTGGCGCCGTCGCGCGGGACCGGCTCGAGCGTCTTGGCGTCGGCGACCATCAGCCCCTCGGTCAGCGGGTAGCGCACGCCCTGGCGCGATTTCAGGCGCGCGCGATCCACGGCGTCGAGGGCGTCCCATTCGGGGTGCCAGGCGCAGATGGTGGCGGGGCCGTAGACTTCGGTCAGGCCGTAAACATGCGTGACCGTGAAGCCGATCTTCTCGATGCCTTCGAGAATCGAGGGCGGCGGGGGCGCTGCGGCCGTCATGATGTTGCAGGTGTGGGCGAAGCTGCGGCGTTCGCCGGCTTTCGCGTTGATGATGAAGCTGAGCACGGTGGGCGCGCCGCAGAGATGCGTCACCTTCTCCTCGGCCACGGCCTTGTAGATCGTGTCGGCGCCGATGCGGCGGAGGCAGACGTTCGTGCCGGCCATGGCGGCGAGAGTCCACGGAAACGTCCAGCCATTGCAGTGGAACATCGGCAGGGTCCAGAGATAGACCGGATTCTGCGGCATCGACCACACGAGCGGGTTGATGAGCGCCGACAGCGCCGCGCCGCGATGCGAATAGACGACGCCCTTGGGATTGCCGGTGGTGCCGGAGGTGTAGTTGAGCGCGATCGAGTCCCATTCGTCGTCGGGCCAACGCCATGCGTAGTCGGGATCGCCGCCGGCCAGGAACGATTCGTAGTCCGTCGCGCCGATGCGCGCGCCGCCGGGCCCCTCGGTATCGGCGATGTCGACCACGGGTATGTCGCGCTTCAGCTCCGCCAGTGCCCCTTTGACGATCGGCGACAACTCCGTGTCGCACAGGATGAACTCGGCTTCGCCGTGCGCGAGGATGAAGGCGATTTCAGTGGCATTGAGCCGCGTATTGAGCGCGTTCAGCACGGCACCGGTCATCGGCACCCCGAAATGCGCCTCGTAGAGTTCCGGGATGTTGGGCGCCAGCACCGCGACGGTGGAGCCCTTCTTGATCCCCTGCTTGGCCAAGGCGGAGGCAAGCCGGCGCGCGCGTTCGTAGGTTTGCGACCAAGTGTATCGCCGTTTGCCGTGCGCGACCGCGAGGTGGTCGGGAAAGGTCGCCGCCGCGCGTTCCAGGAACTGGAGTGGCGTGAGTTGCACGAAATTCGCGGGATTGCGCCCCAGATGCTGGTCGTACTTGCCGAGCGGCAGCGGCTTGACGGGGCTCGCATGCGGCTTCAGCGGGCGGCGGGGAAAGGCCTTCGGCCGTGCCGGCAGCGGCGCGGCCGGCGGCTTGCGCGCAGACCGGCCGCGCGCGGCCTTCTTGGATCCCGCGCGCTTGGGTTTGCCGCCGCCTTTCCTGCCCGAACCCTTCTTGCCCCGCGCCATCCTATGCCGTCCTTCCCGCGTCATCGTCCCCCAAAGGCGCTTATAGAATAGGGGGGCGGGAAAGCGAAAGTGCGGTCCGGGCCGTTCCGCCGGCCGCCCGGCGTGGGAATAAGCGCTTGCCTCAAGTGTCCGTGAATTGACGCGGCCGACAGCTTGGCCGAGCGTCGCATGCCGCATCGCGGCCAACAGGGGAGGAACGCATGCTTCAATCGCGCTCGATCGGACTCTCGGCGGTGTTTGCCGCCTGCCTCGCGGCCGGTGCCGCCGGGGCGCAGACCCAGCCGGGGCAACCGCCGGCGACGCCGCCGGCCCCGCCACCGCAATTCGCGACCACGAAAGTGCCCGGCACCGAGAACGTCTACATCTTCCGCTATCAGGGCCATCAGTCGATGTTCGTGGTGACGCCGGCGGGCGTGATCGCCACCGATCCCATCGGCTATCTCCGGCCGCAGGCGGTGACGACCTACATCGACGAGATCAAGAAGGTCACCAAGGCGCCGATCAAGTATCTCATCTACAGCCACCATCACTACGACCACATCGCCGGCGGCAAACCGTTCAAGGCCGCCGGTGCCATCGTGGTCGCGCACCAGCGCGCGAAAGAGCATTTGGCGAAGCTCAAGGATCCCGATGTCGTCATCCCCGACGTCGGCACCGGCAACCGCCACGTGATCAATCTCGGCGGCACGCGGCTCGAGCTCCACTATGTCGGGCGCAATCACTCCGACAATTCGCTCGTCATGTTCCTCCCCAAGGAGAAGCTCATCTTCACCGTCGATTTCATCCCGATCGAGACGGTGAACTTCCGCAATATGCTCGATAGCTGGGTCGGCGAGTGGGAGGATTCGCTGAAGAAGGTCCTGGCCATGAACTGGGAACGGATGATTCCCGGCCATCCCTATGCCGGCGGCCGTCTCGGCACGAAGCAAGACGTCCAGAATCTCCTTCAATTCATGCTCGACACGTCGGCGGCCGTGAAAGAAGCCGCGGCCAAGGGGCAGTGCTGGGATACGGCCATGAAGGAAGTGAAGCTGCCGAAATACGAAAAGTGGGGCGGCTACGCCCAGTATTTCGCGGGTAATGTCGAGCGCTATTGCAGCTATTGGGGGCGCGGATACTGATCGACTCAAACGGCGAGACGCGTGGAAAAGGCCGGCGCGCCGCGAGAAGCGCCGGCCCTTTCGTTTCAGGCGCATTTCGCGCTGTCCTGCGCTTAACCTTAACGCACGAGCGCGCAATTCGTGGCGCTATGCCGCAGAAAATCTCGCTTCGCCGGACGTTGACGAAGCCTTAAACTGAAACATGAAACGAATCGGCCGCGAGCAACAAGGCCGCCGGGATATGGGATCGATGCTGCCGTCAACAGCTCAGGCCGCCGCGGCCGAACGGGCGCATGCTGCGCATGCCGGCCCGAAAGCGCGCTGGCTGACGCGCTGGCTCGGGCGCATCGGCATGCCGGCGGCGACGGCGGTGATCGCGACGGCCGCCGTGGTCGCGGCCGTGCTGCTGCATTTCGTCATCGGCGCGGCGCGCGGCGCGCCATTTCTCGCCGGCGCCGTGCTGCAAACGGCGTTGATCGCGATGCTGGTCGTGACCCCGATCGTCATCTACGCCCAGATCGTCATCAAGCGTCACGCCGAGGCGCGGCGCTCGCTCAAGCAGGTGACGGAGCGCCTCGCACTCGCGGTGAACGCGGCCGAGCAGGCCAATCGGGCGCAGACGCAGTTCCTCGCGAACATGAGCCACGAGCTGCGCACGCCGCTGAACGCCATCATCGGCTTCGCCGATCTCATCCAGTCGCAGAAGTTCGGCCCCGTCGGCCACCAGCGCTATCTCGACTACGTGAAGGACATCGCGCAGAGCGGCCATCACCTGCTGCGCATCATCAACGACATCCTCGATCTCGCGAAGATCGATGCCGGGCGCACCGACGTTCGCGACGAGGAGGAGTTCAACCTGACCGCCGTCATCGACGCGACGCTGCGCATGATGCGCCCGCTCGCCGAGCGCCAGGGTGTCGCGCTCGACACGGCCGGCGACCTCCGCGGCCTCCGGCTCCTGGCCGTCGAGCGCATGGTCTGCCAGATCCTCCTCAATCTCCTGTCCAATGCCGTGAAGTTCACGGCCGCCGGCGGGCGTGTCGCGATCGCGGCGTCGCGCAGCGTGGAAGGCGGGCTGCTCGTGTCGGTGACGGACAACGGCCTCGGCATGTCGCCCGAGGAGATCGCGACCGCGCTGACGCCGTTCGGCCAGGTCGCCAACGCCATGAGCCGCAAGCACACCGGCACCGGCCTCGGCCTGCCGCTGGCCAAGGCGATGATGGAGTTGCACGGCGGCAAACTGCTGATTGCCAGCACGCCCGGAAAAGGGACGACCGTGTCGCTCGCATTCCCGCCCGCGCGCGTGATTCGCGCGGCGCCGGAGCCCGCGCGTGCCGCGGCCGCCAATGCCGAAGCGCCGGCTTCGCCGCGTACCGACGCCGCCGATCCCGCGCGCCGCACCAACGCCAGCCGCGCGGCCTAGGCGAACGCCTTCGGTCCGCGCCGGCGCGGGGCCTCAGCTCATCGAGCCGATGAAGTCGCGTTTGCCGAGTTCCACGCCGTTGTGGCGCAGGATGTTGTAGGCCGTGGTGACGTGGAAGTAGAGGTTCGCGAGCACGAAGTGCTTCGCATACCACTCGCCCTTGAACGTGACCGTGTTGGGGCCGATCGGCATGGTGATGTCGCGCGCGGCGCTGTTCGCGATCTGCTCGGGCTTGAGGCTCTTGACGAAGTCGATGGTCTTGGCGATGCGCGCCTTGAGCTCGTCGAAGGTCTTCTCGGTGTCCTCGTACTTCGGAATCTCGACTCCGGCGAGCCGCGCGGCGCCGCCCTTGGCCTGATCGGCGGCGATCTGCACCTGGCGCGTCAGCGGGAACATGTCGGGAAACAGGCGCGCGCCGAGCAGCGCGTTGGGATCGATCTTCTTCGCCTCGCAGTGTTTCGCGGCCTTGTCGAGAATCGCCGAGAGATTGGTCAGCATCTTGACGAACACCGGAATCGAATGGTCGTACATCGCGTTGGACACGTCATTTCCTTCCCTGATAAGGCGGCCGGAGACTAGAGGGCGCCAGCGCCACCGGGAAGGGCCACGGCGCGCATGCGGCTCCCCGGAGCTTGGCAAGCCGCTGCCGCTTGCCGCAATCTGCCGGCCAAGAAACGCCACGAACTTGTCCCGGAGGAAACGGCACCATGGCCGCACGTTACGATTCGATCCACGCCCGCTCGCTCGCCGATCCCGCCGGCTTCTGGGCCGAGGCGGCGGCCGCGATCGATTGGGAGAAGCGCTGGGATAGCGTGCTCGACGCGTCGAACCCGCCGTTTTACCGCTGGTTCCGCGGCGCGCGCTGCAACACGTGCTGGAACGCACTCGACCGCCATGTCGAGCGCGGCCGCGCCGATCAGCCGGCGCTGATCTACGACAGCCCGATGACGGGCGCCAAGCGCGTCTTCAGCTACCGCGAACTCCGCGACCTTGTCGCGCGCTTCGCCGGCGCGCTGGCGAGCCTCGGCGTCGCGAAGGGCGACCGCGTCATCATCTACATGCCGATGGTGCCCGAGGCCGTCATCGCCATGCTGGCCGCGGCGCGCCTCGGCGCCGTGCATTCGGTCGTCTTCGGCGGCTTCGCGGCCAACGAGCTCGCCACGCGCATCGACGATGCCACGCCCAAGGTCATCGTCTCGGCCTCGTGCGGGCTCGAGCCCGGGCGCACCGTGCCCTACAAGCCGCTGCTCGACGGCGCCATCGCCCTCGCGCGCCACAAGCCGGCGGCCTGCGTGATCGTCCAACGCCCTGAGCTGCGCTGCGATCTGGTCGCGGGCCGCGATCACGATTGGGAAGAACTCGCCGCGAAAGCCGCCCCGCATGCCTGCGTCACGGTCGAGGCGACCGATCCGCTCTACATCCTCTACACCTCCGGCACCACCGGCCAGCCCAAGGGCATCGTGCGCGACAATGGCGGGCACATGGTGGCGCTCCATTGGTCGATGAAGAACATCTACGGCGTCGATCCCGGCGAGGCCTTCTGGGCGGCCTCGGACGTGGGCTGGGTCGTCGGCCACTCCTACATCGTCTATGCGCCGCTGCTCGCCGGCAACACCTCGATCCTCTACGAGGGCAAGCCGGTGGGAACGCCCGATGCCGGCGCGTATTGGCGCGTGATTTCGGAGCACAAGGTGCGCGCGCTCTTCACGGCGCCGACCGCCTTCCGCGCCATCAAGCAGCAGGATCCCAACGGCGCCCTCATCGGGAAATACGATCTTTCCGGATTCCGCACGCTGTTCCTCGCCGGCGAGCGCGCCGATCCCGACACGATCAAATGGGCCGAGCGGAATCTGAAAGTGCCGGTGATCGATCATTGGTGGCAGACGGAAACTGGCTGGTCGATCTGCGCCAACCCGGTCGGCATCGAGCTCATGCCGGTCAAATACGGCTCGCCCACCAAGCCGATGCCGGGCTGGAAGCTCGAAGTGCTCGACGACGACAAAAAGCCGGTGAAGCCCGGCCAGATCGGCGCCCTCTGCGCCAAGCTGCCCATGCCGCCCGGCACGCTGCCGACGCTCTGGAAGGCCGACGAGCGCTACCGCCAAGCCTATCTCGTCGATTTCCCCGGCTACTACAAAACCGGCGACGCCGGTTTCATCGACGAAGACGGCTACGCCTATGTGATGACGCGCACCGACGACGTCATCAACGTCGCCGGCCACCGGCTCTCGACCGGGGCGATGGAGGAAGTGCTGGCCGACCACCGCGACGTCGCCGAATGCGCCGTGATCGGCGTCGCCGACGCGATGAAGGGGCAATTGCCGCTGGGCTTCCTGGTGCTGAAAGCGGGCGTCAACCGCCCGGCGGACGAGATCGTGAAGGAAGCCGTGCAGATGGTGCGCGACCGCATCGGGCCGGTCGCGGCCTTCAAGACCGCGGTGGTGGTCAAGCGCCTGCCCAAGACGCGCTCGGGGAAAATCCTGCGCGGCACCATGCAGAAGATCGCCGACAGCCAGGACTGGAAATCCCCGGCCACCATCGACGACGCCGCAACCCTCGGCGAGATCGGCGACGCGCTGAAGACGGTGGGTTACGCCAAGGGGGCGAAGGCGGCGGGGTAGGGTGGGGGTAGGGTACCCCCCGAAAACACCGACATTCACCGACAAACACCGACAAACACCGACAATGATCGACAACGCGCACCCTGCGTGGCGTCGATGACCGAGCCGGCGCCCACGACGGCGGGGCGGGGTCGGCCGGACACTTCTGGCCGCAACGGAAGGGAAGGGAGGGGGTCGAAAGATACGCTTTCGTACCCTTTCATACCCTTTTGGCGCCGCAACGGCGGATGAGACGCGTTCGTTCGCGGGGCCACGCCGCCGCAAGGCGTGAATCGAACGGGTACACATATCAAAAAACCGGCCGCGCATCGTGCGTGGCCCACACGGAGCACCGCGGCAAACTTAGAACAAAACAGGAATAAACGCAAGATCGCCGGTTGAACGCGCCGCTTCGTCTTTGTCGGTCACTCCATCCTCGGCGCCACGTCCACGCCGCGCAGCCCTGCGCGCTCGATGGCGGCTTTGACGAGGCCCGCGGCGCGGGCTTCGTCGAGGAAGGCGTTGACGAGGGCGAGGCGGGCGGCGCTGCCCTTTTGCACCGCGATCGCCTGGCGCACGGAGAGGAAATTGTCGGCGAGGATGCGGAAGCGCGGATCGGCGCCGAAGGTGGCGATCAGGCGCTCCTTGTTGGCGGCGTAGGCCTGAACTTCGCCGGCGAGCAGCAGGCGCAGCGCCTCGGGCATGGCGCTCGAGGGATTCGGCACCAATGCGGCGTGCTTCAGGCTCCGCTTGAGATAGACGCCGGCCACGTCGATTTCGCCGGCGCCGACGCGGATGCCCGGGCGGTCGACGTCGGCGACCGCGCGAATATTCGACTCGGCGCGCACCACGTAAGTGTTGTGCGCGAGCAGATAGGTTTGAGCGAAATCGACCTCGGCCGCGCGCGCCGGCTCGAAGGCGACGAAGCCGATATCGGCCGCGCCGCTCTTGACGCTCTCGATCACGCCGCGCACGCCGTCCACGCCGCGGATGGTGAAGGGCAGATTGTGTTTCTTCGCCAGCGCCGCGGTGATTTCGGCGGCCGGACCGGTGACAGCACCGGTCTTGGCGTCGGTCGTGGCTTGCACCGGATTCTGGGCGATGAACGTGGCACGCAGCGTGCCGCCTGGCGCCAAATCGTTGGCCAGCGCGGGGGCGGCGAGGGCGAGCAGGAACGCGGCGGCGAAGCCTCTGAGCGTTCGCATGATCCGCGTCCTTCCGTGCCCGGCGCGGCGCCGAAAGCGCGCTACGCGCTCTCGGTTTCCGCCGGCGATCCCTTCGCCTCGCGCTTGGCCTCGTCGCCTTTCTTGGCGGCCGCGCGGGCGCGCGCCGATTCCACCAGCTTGTTGAGGTCGAGATAGGTGCAAAGGCCGATATCGACCGGGTCGCGCGGGCGGATGTTCTGCGAGTTCCAATGCGTGCGGTCGCGCACCGCGGAGATCGTGTTCTTGGTGGTGCCGAGCAGCTTGCAGATCTGCGCGTCGGTGAGCTCGGGGTGGTTCTTCACCAGCCACGCGATGCCGTCGGGCTTGTCCTGGCGCTTCGAAATCGGCGTGTAGCGCGCACCCTTGGCGCGCGCCTGGGGCTGGGGCATTTCGGTGCGCACGTAGCGCAGACGCGCCTCCGGGTCCGCCTCGCAGCGCTTGATCTCCTCGGCCGTCACCTGGCCGCTCAGCACCGGATCGAGCGGCGCCATGCCGCCCATCACGTCGCCGTCGGCCAAGGCCTGCACTTCCAAAGCATGGATTCCGCAGAACTCGGCGATCTGGTCGAACGAAAGGCCGGTGTTCTCGATCAGCCACAGCGCGGTGGCCTTGGGCATCATCGGTTGGGACATGGGTTGCTCCTTCGGAAACAGCGGCGTTCTCCGCTGTTTCGCGCAGCCGGTCTCGGCTAGGGAAATCGGTTGTCGCGATGGGGGAGATATAGGCACGGGGGAAGGGCGCGTCTAGCGGAAGATGGGACGCGTGGCGCCGCGCGCCTGTCGAAAATCGTCGCGAATCTCGGCCGTGCGGGCCGGCAGGAAATAGGAAAAATAACTTGAACCAAATAGGAACATATGCTAAAGCACCACGTTACCTTGCCGGGCAGGTGTCCGGCGCAAACGTGGAGTCGATCGATGCCCAGCTTGCTTTCGGCGCAGTGCTCTCCCCGCTCCTCGATCGCTTGTGCCGGAACTCGCCGTCCGGCACTGATCGCTTGGAGATATTCAGAGGCATATTGCAGCCGAGCCGGAAATAGAACATAGTGGCAACATGACGATGAGCTGACCGAAAAATGCGCTCTCGGAAATCCTGGCACTTCCTGGGCCATGACTTTGTCGTCTGGACCCCGGACGACCTGATCGATCTTTCGGTCGTATTGAAGCGCGAGTTTCCGGGCATCCGCTTCCTCGGCAACAACAAAGAATTTCTCGTCGATAAGACGCGAACGGATTTGCTCAATGCGGAACCTGCAAAGGTGCCGGTGCCGCCCGGAACGTTCCGGGTGAGTCGGTATGTCGCCAAGCCGGAATCGGAGTGGCGGATGCACTATTGCGAATCGCTGGCGGATGGCGGCAGCTTTGCACGTTGCGACGCGGTCCTGGAGCCAGAAGGCTGGGTGCCTCAATGGAAGGTGAATTGCTTCGGCCATCCATACGTCGCCAATCAACCCGAATTCGGTTTCGTCGTGAATAAGTCGATCTTCAGCAGCAACAAGTACCACACGAAAGGACCTTCCAGTTTCGCGCGATCCGACGACGAGGTGATTTCTTTGATCCAAGGTTGCTGGAATGGCATCTATCGAGACGATGCTCCGCTGCAGAAGAAATTTCTGGCCAAGGTAAAGCGCCTGGTCGCAAAGCTGACGACCACCGAACACACCAGGGTTCGAAGCTGCACCAGTGAAGTGCTGTCGCGCGACAAGGGCGGCGGACCGTGTCGCTTCGGTTTTCATGCGCTGGCCTGGGCACGAGCGCATCCGAATCATTTCCTCGATGACAGCTTCAAGCCGATCGATTGGGAACCGCCCAAGTCGCGGCCGTAGACATGTACGAAATTCTGAGCCGGGCCTACGACGGCCCGATCCCGCCCGCCGAGTTGGCGGCGGCGCGCTGGGGATCGGGCGCAGCGGAGCGGCTGTCGCGGGCTGCGGACGCCGAGTTGATCGAATCGTGTCTCAGAGCGACGATCGCCGCGCTTGGGCAGCTCAGATGTAGATCGGGCGGACAAGCGCAGCGCAATGCGACCGCGGGATTGCGGCGCTTGGTTCGTTCGGTTGCGGAATACCGGTGTGCGGCCCTCGCCTGCGCGGCCCTTCCGCCCCAAACGGATCGCGCGGTCGTTCCCTTCACCCGATGAACGGCGCGGCGAAAGCCACCAGCAGCGGCACGAAGACGGCGGCCCCGGCTGCGAAGGCGAGGAGTCGGAGGGCGAGCGGCCCGAGGCATTCGAGCTTCTCGTTCCGGCAATCGGCGGGCATGACTTTGCAGCAAGACATGGGCGTGTTCCCCAAATTGTATCGCGACAGAGCGTGGAAATAAGCCACGGCAACGCAAATTCCAGTGGCGGTCGGATCGGCCTCGCGTATGTTTGAAAGCGCGCGCCAACGTCGCTTGCGAGATCGCCCGATGCCCAAACCCAGCCATTCCCCCGCCGCCGATCGTCCCGCGCCGCCCGCCGACGCCGAAGCGATCCCGGCGATCACGTGGTTCGACGGCAAGTGGCACCAGGGCGACATTCCGGCGCTGACGGTGCAGAGCCCGGCCGCGTGGCTGGGCGCTTCGATCTTCGACGGCGCGCGCGCGTTCGACGGCGTGGCGCCCGATCTCGACCGGCATTGCGCGCGCGCGATCGCGTCGGCGAAATATCTCGGCCTCAATCCGCCGGTCACGGCCGCCGAAATCGAACGCCTGGCCTGGGAGGGCATGGCGAAGTTTCCGAAGAGCGTCCCGCTCTACATCCGCCCGCTGATCTGGGCCGCGACCGGGTTCGTGATTCCGGATGCCGACAGCGCGCGCTTCGCGCTCACGCTCGAACCGATGGCGCTGCCGCCCTTCACCGGCTTCAGCGCCTGCCTCTCGCCGTTCCGCCGCCCCGCCACCGACATGGCGCCGACCGAGGCGAAAGCCGGCTGCCTTTATCCCAACGTCGCGCGCGCCCAGGCCGATGCCGAGCGGCGCGGCTTCGATGCCGCCATCATGCTCGATCCCGCCGGCAACGTGGCCGAGTTCGCGTCGGCGAATCTGTTCATCGCCAAGGACGGCGCGGTGGCGACGCCGGCGATCAACGGGACGTTCCTCAACGGAATCACGCGCCAGCGTGTGCTGAAGCTGCTGGCCGAGGCGGGCTATCGCGTCGAGGAGCGCCGCGTCACCTTCGCGGAGGTCCTCGCTGCCGACGAAGTCTTCGCCACCGGCAATTACGCGAAGGTGAAGCCCTGCACGCGCGTCGACGACCGCCACTATCAGACGGGCCCGGTCGCGACGAAGTCGCGCGAACTCTATTTCGCATGGGCGAAGGCGAACGGCGCCCCGCCGCGCCGCTGATCGGTTGGAGAAACCATTCGACCGCGGCAATTGGACATCGAGGGCGGCCCAAGCGCGCGCGGCGTTGACGCGCCGGAGCGCGCTGCCTAGCTTCGCGCGGACCGAGCAACGGACGGATCATGACGGACGAGCGTGAATTGGCGCGCACGGCGCGCGCCTGGCCCTTCGAGGAGGCCCGCAAGATCGGCGAGCGGATCGGCGGCGCGGACGGCAAGCGTCCGTCGGTTCCGCCGAAGGGCTATGTGCTGTTCGAGACCGGCTACGGCCCCTCGGGCCTGCCGCATATCGGCACGTTCGGCGAAGTGGTGCGCACCACCATGGTGCGCCAAGCCTTCCAGCTCCTGTTCCCGGAGATCCCGACCCGGCTGTTCGCCTTCTCCGACGACATGGACGGGCTCAGGAAGGTGCCCGACAACGTGCCGAACCAGGCGGCGATGGCGAAGTTCGTGGGCGACAAGGCGCCCGAGGGGCGGCGGAGCTACGGCTCGCCCCTCACCTCGGTGCCCGATCCCTTCGGCACGCATCCGAGCTTCGGCGCCCACAACAATGCGCGGCTCCGCGCCTTCCTCGACCAGTTCGGCTTCGAATACGAATTCGTCAGCGCCACCGAGGCCTATCGCAGCGGCCGGTTCGACGCGACGCTACTGGCGCTGCTCCGGAAGTTCGACGACGTGCTAAAGGTGATTCTGCCGACGCTCGGACCGGAGCGCCGCGCCACTTACTGCCCCTTCCTGCCGATCCGCGAGCGCGACGGGCGGCTGCAAGTGCTGGAAATTCCCGCCGTCGAAGTGAAGCCCGATGCCGGCACGATCGTGTTCGACGACGCGATCGAGGGCCGCTTCGAGCAGCCGGTGACGGGCGGGCATTGCAAGCTGCAATGGAAGGCCGATTGGGCGATGCGCTGGGCGGCGCTCGGCGTCGATTACGAAATGTCGGGCAAGGACCTCATCGAATCCGTCAGGCTTTCCGGCCAGATCTGCCGCGTCCTCGGCGCCAAGCCGCCCGAGGGCTTCACCTACGAGCTGTTCCTCGACGAGAACGCCGAGAAGATCTCGAAGTCCAAGGGCAACGGACTCGCGGTCGAGGACTGGCTGAAATACGCGCCCGACGAATCGCTCTCGCTCTACATGTTCCAGCAGCCGCGCCGCGCCAAGCGCCTGTTCTTCGACGTGATCCCCAAGGCGGTCGACGAATATCTCGGCCACCTCGACGCCTTCGTGCGCGAGGATGCTGCCGCGCGGCTCGAGAATCCCGTCTGGCACATCCACAACGGCAAGCCGCCCACGGCGGAACTGCCGCTCACCTTCGGCATCCTCCTGAACCTCGCCAGCGTCTGCAATGCCGAGAGCAAGGACGTGCTGTGGGGCTTCATCGCGAACTACCGCCCCGGCGCCAATGCCGCCGCGATGCCGATCCTCGATCGCCTGGTCGGCTACGCGCTCGTCTATTATCGCGACTTCGTCAAACCCGCGAAGCGCTATCGCGCGCCGACCGAGCAGGAGCGCGCGGCGCTCGCCGATCTCGAGCGGGCGCTGGCCGGCGTCACGTCCGCGACGGCCGCCGAGGAGATTCAGAATCAGGTCTACGAGATCGGCAAGCGCCACGGCTTCGCCAATCTCCGCGATTGGTTCAAGGCGCTCTACGAGGTGCTGCTCGGCCAGACCCAAGGCCCGCGCATGGGTACGTTCATCGCCCTCTACGGCGTCGAGCCGAGCCGCGCGCTGATCAAGCGCGCCTTGGCGGGCGAGGATCTCGCGGCCGCCTAGCAGCTTCCCGTAATTTGCTCTATTGCATCGCAGAGGGGCTAGGGGTTCCTTTCCTGCCGGCGATTGCTGCCCTCGCTTCGGTCAGAATGTCGCGGAGCGATATGAAAAATATCAAGCAATTACAGCGATATTTTTGGTTAATTCGGGGTGAAATTGTGCATCGCACAAATTTTGTGTTGACACCGTAAACGCTCGCTCTATATTTCGTCATGTTGCAGCGCAGCAAAGCGGCGCGAGACAGCTACGGAACCCCGAATAGAAACCCCCTCCGCCGGCGTCGGCGGACCCGACAGGAGCGAGACATGATTACCCAAGATTTCCCGAAAGTCGCCGGCCTCGAGCAGATCGAAGCCGCGGTCACCACCGGCCAGGACACGGCGTTGAAGCTGTTCAAGGCCGGCAAGGACACGGCGCAGAAATTCTACAAGGCCGGCAGCGAAGCGGCGGTGAAGGGCTTCGAGAAGAGCACCGCGTTCACGCGCGAGCAGGTCGAGAAGACCTTCCCGCAGGCGGTCGGCAAGTTCGACGAGGCCACGGCCTTCGCCAAGGAGAGCATGGACGCGAGCATCGCCAGCGCCGCGGTCGCCAGCAAGAGCTTCGACGCCATCGCCGACGAATTCGTCGCGTACGGCAAGAAGGCGGCGGAGACGAGCTTCGCCAACGTCAAGGCGCTCTCGGGCGTCAAGTCGTTCCAGGATCTCGTGGAGCTGCAGACCGGTTTCGCGCGCTCCGCGTTCGACACCGCGTTCGCCGGCGCCACCAAGATGGCCGAGCTCGCGGTGAAGGCCGCGAACGAAGCCGCAGAGCCGATGCAGACTCGCGTCGCGAAGGCCGTCGAGAAGTACAGCAAGCCGATGACGGCCTAACATATCAACCTGATTGCGGCGCAATGACGCTAGATTCGGAATCGAATCGAGCGTTATAGTTGCCCATCGAAAACGCGCGGTCCTCCTCCCTCACGCGCGTCGGGCCCGGAGCTTCGGCTCCGGGCCCATTCATTTTGAGCCCGTATTTGCTGGGCTTTCTTGCATCCGCCTCGATCGACCGACGCCGCCGCCGCGTGGATTCTCGTTCGGCGCACGCGCCTTCGCGCCGATGCGGCGCGCGCGATACCTTCCCGGCAAGATCGATTCCCCGTTAGAATTTTCGCCGCTCGCGCCAGATCGATTCTCCGTTAGAATTTGCGCTGGCTCCACCTGCGGGCGCGCAACGACATGGCCGGGCGTCACGCCACACTTGCCGACTTGATCGACGCTGCCGCAGCGCCTGGCGTCGCAATCCGCTATGGCGCGCGCGTCATTCGCCATGCCGATCTCGCGGCCGCGAGCGCGCGCGTCGCGGCCGGACTCGCGCGAATCGGCATCGGCCGCGGCGACCGCGTCGCCCTTTGGCTGCCGAACGCGCCGGCGTGGCTCGAACTGCTGTTAGGCCTGGGGCGGCTCGGCGCCGTCGCGGTTGCCGTCAACACCCGCTTCCGCTCGGTCGAAGTCGCCGACATCGTCGGCCGCTCGCGGAGCCGCGTGCTCGTGCTCTGGCCGGGATTCAAGGGCATCGATTTCCTCGGCATCCTCGGCGCGGTCGATCCGGCGGCGCTCGACCGGCTGGAAACGATCGTCGTCTACGACGAAGGCGAGGCGGCGGCGCATCTCCCGCTCCGCCTCGCGGGCAAGCGGCTCGTACGCTACGCCGACCTCGCTGCGACCGCGGCCGTTAGCGGCGGGGCGGGCACGGCCGAGGACGGGGCCGCGATTTTCACGACCTCCGGCACCACCAAGGCGCCGAAATTCGTCCTGCACCCGCAGCGCAGCCTGGTCGACCACGCGCGCGCCGTCGCCGCGTCCCTCGGCTTCGATGCGCCGGATGCCGTCATGCTGCAGGCGCTGCCGTTCTGCGGCGTTTTCGGTTTGTCGCAGGCGCTGGCCACGATCGCCGCCGGACGGCCGATGGTTCTGACGCCTGCCTTCGCCGCCAACGCGGCGGCGCGCCTCATCGACGCCGAACGCGTCACGCACATGAACGGCAGCGATGAGATGTATCACCGTTTGCTCGACGCGGCGCCGGCGGCGCGGCCGTTTCCGAGCCTGCGGCGCGCCGGCTTCGCCGCCTTCAACAGCGATCCCGCGGAATTCGTCGCCCGCGGCGATGCGCGCGGCGTCCGATTCAGTGGCCTCTACGGCATGAGCGAGGTTCAGGCGCTGTTCGCGAGCCAATCGCCGGTGGCGCCCGCGGCAGCGCGGGCATTGGGCGGTGGCACGCCGGTTTCGCCCGCTGCCGCGGTCCGGGTGCGCGATGCCGAATCCGGCGCCATCGCCGCCGACGGCGTCGCGGGCGAACTCGAGCTCCGGGGCCCGAGTCTCATGGCCGAATACGCCGACGATCCGGCAGCGACCGCGGCGGCCTTCACCACGGACGGATTCCTGCGCACCGGCGATCTCGGCTACACGGTTCCCGGCGGTTTCGTATTTCTGGCGCGCATGGGCGACGCGCTCCGCCTCGGCGGCTATCTCGTGAACCCGCTCGAGATCGAGAGTCATATCGAGTCGCATGCCGGCGTGGCGTCGTGCCAAGTCGTCGGCGCCAGGACCCCCGAGGGCGAGCGCGCCGTCGCCTTCGTCGTCAGGCGGCCCGGGGCCGCGGTCGAGGAGGGGGATTTGGCCGCACACTGCCGCGCCGGGCTCGCGACCTTCAAATGCCCAGCAGCGGTCGTCTTCCTCGACGCCTTTCCGGTGGCGGAAAGCGCCAACGGTATCAAAATCCAGCGCGCGAAATTGCGCGCTTGGGCGGCGGAACGGCTAGCGGTCTAGCCCGTCGGCCGCCGGATCGTCAGTGCCTGGTGCCGCGCTCCAATCGCGCGATCTCGTCCTTTATCCTGAGCTTTTCCTTCTTGAGGGCGTGGAGGGCCGTATCGTCCGGGTGAGGCTTCTTGGCTTCTTCCGAGATTTCCGCCTCGAGACCCGCATGGCGGGTTTTCAACGTGTCCAGTCGGTCGGTCATGCTCACGCGTCTTGCTCCTTTCGTTGGGGAGGCCACGAACAAGCGGGCGAAAGCTTAAACCCGGTCCGCGGCTCCGGCCAAGACCCGTCGTCGAGAATAAATAAGGAACCCTCAGGCGGGCGGAATCGTAGCCCGCATCGACGGCCGGTCCGAAAAGCGGCGATACCATTCGGCCAGCGCCGCGCGCCCGTGCCGCCAGGCTTCGCCCGGGAAGCGGTAGTCGAGATAGCCGAGCGCCACCGCGATGGCGATCGCCGCCACGTCGACGCGGGCCGCGTCGAGCGGCGTCCGCTCCAGCCGGTCCAGCGCGCGCCCGATCTCGGCGCGTTTCAATTCCAGGAGGCGCTGCGAAATCTCGGCGGCCGGGCGGCGCAACTCGTTGACGCGGCGGTTCGCGGCGTCGATGACGCCGTGGCCGAGCGCGTGCAGGGTCAGCACCGGCCAGCGTTCGGGCCCGGCCCGCGGCACGAGCGTACCGCCCGCGAGATCGTCGAGGTATTCCACGATCACGAGCGAATCGAAGATCGCGCTGCCGTCGGGCAGAACCAGGGTCGGGATCTGGCCGAGCGGATTGACGCTGCCCACGTCGGCGACGACGCGTTCCGGCGTCGTCGGCACGAGGTCGAAGCGGTCCGCGAGGCCGAGCTCGTGCGCGGCTACCATCACCTTGCGGACATAGGGCGAGGTCGGCGCCCAGTGCAGCTTGAGCCGCATCGCGGCCGCGCCGTCAGCTCGGCGGCGGCTTTGTCGCGTCCACCGAGGGCCGCTTGGCGACGCCCGCGTACCAGCGCGCCAAGGTCTCGCAGCGCTTGCGCCAGCCGAGATCGGCGAAGCGGATGTCGAGATAGCCGAGCGCGCAGGCGACGGCGATGCGGCCGCAATCGAACTTGTCGTCGAACAGCCAGGATTGGCCCTCGAGCGCATCCAGCGACTGCGTCACCTTCTGCTTTTGGCCCGCGACCCATTCCGGCCACAGCTTGTCCGCGGGGCGCAAGGCCATTTCGTAGCGCGTCAGGATGGCGGCATCGCAGAGGCCGTCGGCCAGCGCCTCCATGCATTTGGCGCGCCAGCGTTCCGGCCCCTTGGCGGGCACGATCTTGCCGCCGCCGGCGAGGCTGTCGAGGTATTCGACGATCACGGCCGAATCGAACAGCAGCTCGCCGTCGTCGGTCACGAGCGCCGGCAATTTTCCGAGCGGATTGACCTTGGTGAGTTCCGCATTCATCGCCACCGGCGACGACGTGATCGGCACCAACTCGATACGGTCGTTCAATCCCAGCTCCATGGCCGCAATCCGGACCTTGCGGACGAACGGCGAGAGCGGTGCGTGGAAGAGCTTCATCGGCGATTTCCCCTCGATGTGTGACTAAGGATCGTTCTTGGCCGCCGCCGCGAGAGCGGCGCGGCTCGTCTCAGCGAAACACGTCCTTCCGGCGCCGCACTTCGGCGAACACCTTGACCGGCTCGGCGCCGGGCATGCCGACCGCGGCGGCCACGCCGGGCGTGTCAGCGCGGAGGAAAGGATTGGTCTTGCGCTCGTCGCCGAGCGTGCCGGGCACGGTCGCTTGGCCGTCGGCGCGCAGGCGGTCGATCGCCGCCGCCCGGGCTTTCAAATCGTCGTTGGCGGGATCGACGGTCAGGGCGAAGCGGGCGTTGGATTGGGTGTATTCGTGGCCGCAATAGACGCGCGTCGCTTCGGGCAGGGCACGGAGGCGGGAGAGGCTCGTCCACATCTGCTCGGGCGTGCCCTCGAACAGCCGGCCGCAGCCCATCAGGAACAGCGTGTCGCCACAGAACAGCGCGTCGCTGCCGCCGAACCAGAAGGCGATGTGGCCCTTGGTGTGGCCAGGCACGAAGAACACCTTGGCACTCTCCTTGCCGAACGCGTAGGTGTCGCCGTCGCTCACTTCCACGTCGATTCCGGGAATTCGCTCGCGGTCGTGGCTGGGCCCGACGATGGTGGCGCCGGTCGCCTGCTTGATCTCGAGGTTGCCGCCGGTGTGGTCCGGATGATGGTGGGTGTTGAGGATGTGGGTGATTTTCCACCCGCGTTTCTTGGCTGCCGCGAGCACCGGCTCGGCGACGGAGGGATCGACCGCGGCCGTGAAATTCGACCCCGGCTCGTGCGCCAGCCACACGTAGTTGTCTTGCAGCACCGGAACGCGCTCGATCTCCAGCCGCGCCATGATGGCGACCTCGCTCTACTTGGGGGATTCGGTTACGCCGGGAAGCTAACATCCCGCGCGGGAATTGGTAGAGTGCCCGCGGAAAGCCGGCCATGTGGAACGATATCCTGGACCTGCGCGATTTCTACGCCACCGGCCTCGGGCTGACGGCGCGGCGGCTGCTGCGGAAGAAGCTGCGCGCCTTCTGGCCGAAGGTGACGGGCGAGCGCGTCCTGGGCTTCGGCTACGCCGTTCCCTATCTCGGCGTCTGGCAGGGCGAGGCGGAGCGCACCGTCGCGATCATGCCGGCCGAGCAGGGCGTGCTGCATTGGCCGGGCGAGGGCCTCAACGCCACGGCGCTCGGCGACGAGACGCACCTGCCGCTCCCGGACCGTTCGATCGACCGCGTGCTGCTCGTCCACGCGGTCGAATCGAGCGAGGCGCTCAGGGCGATGCTGCGCGAGATCTGGCGCGTGATGACGGATGGCGGTCGAATGATCGTGATCGTGCCGAACCGCCGCAGCCTCTGGTCCCGGCTCGAGCGCACGCCGTTCGGCCACGGGCGCCCGTTCAGCGTGGGCCAGATCACGCGCCTGCTGCGCGATTCCATGTTCACGCCGTTGCGCACCGAGGCGGCGCTGGTGCTGCCGCCCTTCCGCTCGCGCGTGATGCTCGCCTGGTCGCCGGCCTGGGACAAGTACGGCGCCAAAGGATTGGCTTTCCTGGCCGGCGTCACCGTCACCGAGGCGAGCAAGCAGGTGTATGCCGCTCACGCCCTGCCGGTACGCGCCGTCCGGCGGCGCGGCTTGGTGCCGGCGCTTTCGCGGCCGGCGGCAGGGCGCGACCGGACGAACTGACCGCGGCTCGTCGCACCCTTCTTGCCGATGTGGCGGAGATCGTGCGGCGCGTGCTGGTAGGTCTCGTTGATCCAGTTCGCGAGCAGGAGATGGGCGTAGGCGCGCCAGACGTTGCGCGGCGTCTTGGCCGGGTCGTCGTCCGGGAAATAGTTCTCGGGGATCCGCACCGTCGCCGGCCGCGCCTTCACGTCGCGCTGATACTCGTCGGACAGCGTGAAGGTGTCGTATTCGAGGTGGTTGAACATGTAGACCGCGCGGGTCGCGCGTTCCTGGATGAGGCAGATGCCGGCCTCGTCGGATTCGGCGAGGATCTCGAGTTCAGGGTGCTTGAGGATGTCGCGCGCGCGCACCTCGGTGTAGCGCGATACCGGCACCGGGAAGCTGTCGGTGAAACCGCGCAGGATCTCCGTGCCGCGCTTCACCACGCGGTGCTCGAAGATGCCGGAGAGCTTCCGCGGCAGCAAGTACTTCGGCACCTTGTAGCGGTGATGGAGCGCCGCCTGGGCGCCCCAGCAGATGTTAAAGCTCGAGAACACGTGGGTGGCGGCCCAATCGAAGATCGCGCAGAGCTCGGGCCAGTATTTGACCTGCTCGAATTCCATCTCCTCGACCGGCGCGCCGGTCACCACGAGCCCGTCGAAGCGCTCGTTCTTGAGCTCGTTCCACGGCCGGTAGAAGGCGGTCATGTGCTCGCGCGGCGTGTGCGTGGGCGTGTAGGTGGCGGTGGTGAGGAGGGTGAAATCGATCTGCAGCGGCGTGGCGCCGATCAGGCGCGCCAGCTGCGTCTCGGTCTTGATCTTCTCGGGCATGAGATTGAGCATCGCGATCCGGAGCGGACGGATGTCCTGCCGGATGGCGTCGTGCTCGGAGATGATGTCGACGCCCTCCTCCTGCAGCGTGCGCGCGGCGGGGAGGTGGTCGGGAATCTTGATCGGCATCGCGATGCTCGGGGGCGTTCTCGGGTTGGAAGTTGGCGATAGCTAGGCAGTGCCGGGGCCGAGGTCAATGCCGGCGGCGTGCCCGCCGCCGCGCCGGCCACGGCGCTGAAATCGCTTGCCCGGCCCGCGGCGGATCAATCCGGCGGGTGTGGGGCCGTGGTCTCGCATTAAGGCACTGTCAACCATTCCCGCGCATGGTGCCTGCCAGTGTGGGGGCCGGTCCGTTGCCGGCGCCCATATCTTGAGGGAACCATGAACGATCTCCGCCGCCGGTTCCGGCGCCGATTCGCCATTTTCAGCACGGTGATGACGGTCGCGGTCGCGGCCGGCGTCTGCATGCTCATCGTCGACACCTATTGGGGCATGTTGACGAGCTTCGGCGAGCGGCGCCACGGCGAGATCGCCAAGCAGTTTTACGACGCGGCCGCGAAGCGGTCGGGCGACTTTCTCGGCCGGGCGCGCGCGATGGGCCCCGCGGCGGCGCGCGAACATGCCGAAACGAGCGCCCTGGCCACGCTGGCCCAATCCTTCTCCCACGGCACGCGCACCGTGCGCCTCGCCATACTCGATCACGACGGCTATGTGCTGTTCTCCACCGCGCGCGCCGAGATCGGAACCATTGCCGCCAAGCCGCACAATCTCGGCGTGGCACGGGAAGGCGAGATCGCCTCGTCGCGCTTCGCGCGCGACGGCTTCAGCGGGGTCGATGGCACCACCTCCAACCGAAAGCTGTTCGAGAGTCTCGTTCCGGTGCAAGCGGCCGACGGGCGCAAGGCGATCGTTTCCGTCTACAGCGACGTTACGGGCTTCAACGTCATTTTCGAGGAGAATCTCTTCTCCCTCCTCGTCGCGGTCGTGGGCGGGCTCTTCGGCGTGCTCGGCATGCTCATCTTTTTCGTCGGCCGCGACCGGATGCTGACCGAGCAGCAGCAGAAGAACGCGGCCTTGACCGAGACGGTGCGCCTGGCCGAGGAGGCCAGCCGCCTCAAGTCGCGCTTCGTCGCCAGCATGGGCCACGAGCTGCGCACGCCGCTCAACGCCGTCATCGGCTTCTCCGAGGCGATGACGCACAAGATATTCGGGCCGCTCAGCTCGCCGAAATACGAGGAATACGCGGCCACGATCCACGCCAGCGGCCGCCACCTCCTGGCCGTGGTCGACGACGTGCTCGACATGGCGCGGATCGAGGGCGGCAAGGCGTTCGTGAACGAGTCGATCTTTTCGATCGGCACCGCGCTGACCGAATGCGGCCAGGCGATCGCGCTCGAAGCGGCGCGTCACGGCCTTGCGTTCGATCTCCGCATCCCCGACCGGCTGCCGGATTTTCGCGGCGACGAGGCGAAGATCAAGCAGATCCTGTTCAACCTGCTCGCCAATGCGATGCGCTACACGCCGCGCGGCGGCAGCGTGGCACTCGCGGCCGAGCGGCGGCCCGACGGCGGCGTCGCCGTCTCCGTCACCGACACCGGCATCGGCATCCCCGCCGATCAGATCGGCCGGCTGTTCGAGCCCTTCCGCCAGGCCGACAATGCCAAGGCGCGCAATGCCGGCGGGCTCGGTCTCGGCCTCAGCATCGCCAAAGCCTTCGCCGATTTGCACGAGGCCAGCCTCTCGCTCGAGAGTGCCCCGGGACGCGGCACGGCGGCGCGGCTGGTTCTGCCGGGGGCGCGGTGCCTTGCGGCGCGATCGCCGGCGCTTTCGGCGGCGGCCTAGACCGGCCGGCGGCCCATCGCATTCGGGCCATGTGACGCCTCGCAGCCGGCACGCTACAGTCTCCCCATGAACCGCAACGAGCCGCCGCTCGAAGAGCTTCGCCGCGAGATCGACGCCGTCGACGACGGGCTGCTCGATCTCCTCGTGCGGCGCGGCGAGCTCGTCGCCGACGTCGGGCGCGGCAAGAGCGGGAGCGGGGCGCCCATCTACCGGCCGGCGCGCGAGGCGCAGATCATGCGCCGGCTGCTCGGGCGGCTCTCGGATTCCGGCGAGAAGGACCGCATCGTGCGCATCTGGCGCACGCTGATGGCGGCATCCTACGAGCGCCAGGGCGGGCTGCGCGTGGTGGCCGATCCGTTGGTGGAATGGCAGGCGTTCGGGCATTTCTGCCCCCGGGCGCGCCCGCCGGCCGAGGAGCCGCAGGCGGCCTTGGCCCGAGTGCGCGCCGGCGCGGCCGATCTCGCCGTGGTGCGGACGCCGACGCCGTTCAGCCCGACGCCCTGGCTCGAAGCCATAGTCGCCGCGCGCGCGGCCGGCGAGCCTATCTACGTGCTCGGGCGCATCCCGTTTTTCGTCATGGCCGGCCTCGACGAACAGGAGGCGCTCGTCGTCGGGCGCGGCCACGCCGATCCCAGCGGCGACGATGTCACGCTGGCGGCGGCGCCCGCGGCCGCGCCGCCGGCCGGCGCCGTGCGCGTCTGGTACGCCGAGATGTCCGGGGGGCTTTCGCTTTTCGCTTACGCAGAGTATGTGAAGCCCGACGATCCCCGTCTCGCCGCCGCCGGCGCCGTCTGGCTCGGCACCTATCCTCGACCCCTTGATCCGAGCGGCCCCCGGGCCGTGGAATTCGGCTTGCGACCATGAGCGGACCACAGCCCCGTCCCGGCATTCTCGATATCGCGCCCTATATCCCCGGCGAATCCAAGGCCGACGGGCACAAGGAGCCGATCAAGCTTGCCTCCAACGAAAGTTCGCTGGGCCCGAGCCCGCGCGCCATCGCCGCGTATCGCGCCATGGCCGAGTCGCTGCACCGCTATCCCGACGGCGCTTCGGCGGATCTCCGCGCCGCCATCGCCAAGCATCACGGGCTCGATCCGGCGCGCGTCGTCTGCGGCAACGGCTCCGACGAGCTGATCGCGCTGCTCACCAAGGCCTATGCCGGCCCCGGCGACGAGGTGCTGTTCACCGAGCACGCCTTCGCGATGTATCCGATCGCGACGCTGGCCGCCGGCGCCAAGCCGGTGGTGGCGAAGGAGAAGAACCTCCGCTGCGACATCGATGCGCTGCTGGCCAAAGTCAGCGACCGGACCCGCATCTGCTTCCTCGCCAATCCCAACAACCCGACCGGCAGCTATCTCACCAAGGACGAGGTGGAGCGCCTGCACAAAGGCCTGCCCGAGCGCGTGCTGTTCGTCGTCGACGCCGCCTATGCCGAGTATGTGAGCCGCAACGACTACACGTCGGGCATGGAGCTGGTGGCGAAGTCGAGCAACGTCGTGATGACGCGCACCTTCTCCAAGATCTACGGGCTCGCCGGCCTGCGCCTCGGCTGGATGTACGGGCCGCCGGCGATCGTCGACGCCATCAACCGCACCCGCGGGCCCTTCAACGTCACGCTGCCCGCGCAAGCCGCGGGCGTCGCGGCCCTGGCCGACGTGGCGCATATCGACCAGGCGCGCACGCTCAACGACCACTGGCTGCCGTGGTTCGCGGGCGAGATGACGAAGCTCGGTCTCGAGGTTCCGCCCTCGGTCGGCAATTTCGTGCTGGTGCGTTTCCCCCGGGAAAAGGGCAAGGACGCCGACGCCGCCAACGAATACTTGAAGGCGAACGGCATCATCCCGCGCAAGGTCGGCGGCTACGGCCTGCCCGACTATCTCCGCATCACGATCGGCAACGAGGCCGAGATGCGCGCCGCGGCCGGGGCGATCGGCGACTTCGTCAAGCAATAGGCCATGTCCCGCAGCACCGGTGCGCCGGTCCATTTCGATCGCGTCGCGCTGATCGGGCTCGGCCTGATCGGCTCGTCGCTCGGCTGGGTGTTGAAGAAGAAGGACCTCGCCACCGAAATCGTCGGTCACGACGCCAAGCCCGCGGTGCGCGCCAAGGCGCTGGAGCTGGGCTTCATCGACCGCGCCGAGGGCGATCTCGCCAAGGCCGTCGCCGACGCCGATCTCGTGGTGCTGTGCGTGCCGATGCTGGCGATCAAGCCGGTGTGCGAGGCGATGGCACCGCACTTGAAGGCCGGCGCCATCGTCACCGACGTGGGCTCGTGCAAGACCATGGCGCGCGACCACATGATGGCGGCGCTGCCCAAGCACGTGCACGCAGTGCCGGGCCATCCCGTGGCCGGCACCGAGCATTCGGGCCCCGAAGCGGGCTTTCCGGAGCTGTTTCACCAGCGCTGGTGCATCCTGACGCCGGCGCCGGGCACCGACGCCAAGGCCGTCCGCACGGTGCGCAATCTCTGGCGCCAGGCCGGCATGAACGTCGAGGTGATGGAGGCGGAGCGCCACGATCTCGTGCTCGCCATCACCTCGCATCTCCCGCACCTCATCGCCTACACCATCGTCGACACGGCGGTGGATCTCGAATCCGACATCAAGGGCGACGTGGTGAAATTCGCGGCCGGCGGCTTCCGCGATTTCACGCGCATCGCGGCCTCCGACCCCACCATGTGGCGCGACGTCTTCCTCACCAACAAGGAAGCCGTGCTCGAGATGCTCGGCCGCTTCCTCGAGGACCTCTCCACGATGCAGCGCGCCATCCGCAAAGGCGACGGGCCGACGCTGTTCGACAAGTTCACGCGCACCCGCGCCATCCGCCGCAGCATCATCCACGCGAAGCAGGCCTGAGCCGGCGTGGCAGCGCCCACGCCGCGCGACCGCGCCGCCGCCACCCTGCCGTCGGCATGGATGAGCTTCGGCGTGCCGGGCCTGTTCGTGCTGTTGTGGTCAACGGGCTTCGTGTTTGCGAAGCTCGGCATGCCCTCGGCCGAATCGGCGACCTTCCTCGTCGTCCGCTTTGCTATCGTCGTGCCGTTGCTGATCGTCCTTGCCTTTGCCTTCCGCGCGCGCTGGCCGGGCAGGGCCGAGGCGGGGCACGCGGCCGTCGTCGGCGTGCTGATGCACGTCGTCTATCTCGGCGGCGTCTTCGCGGCGATCGAGAAGGGCGTGCCGGCGGGCGTCTCGGCGGTGATCGTCGGGCTCCAGCCGCTGCTCACCGCCACCGTCGTGGGGCCGGTGCTGGGCGAGCGCGTGAAGCCGATCCAATGGGTCGGCCTCTTGCTCGGCCTCGCCGGCGTGGTGCTGGTGCTGCGCGAGAAGATCGCGCTCGGCGAAGGCAGCACCTTCGGCTACCTGCTGTGCTTCGCCGCGCTCGCCGGCATTACCATCGGCACGGTCTATCAGAAGCGCTTCTGCACCGGCATCGATCTCGTCGCGGGCGGCGTGGTGCAATTCGCGGCGGCGGGAGCCGTCGCCCTCGCGCTGGCACTGGCCTTCGAGACGATGCACGTCGATTGGACGGCGAAGTTCGTCGTCTCGGTTTTCTGGCTCGCCGTGGTGCTGTCGGTGCTCACGGTCGCGCTGCTGATGTGGCTCATCCGGCGCGGCGCCGCGGCCAAGGTGGCGAGCCTCTTCTACCTCGTGCCGGCCGTGGCGGCGCTGATGGCCTGGCCGCTGTTCGGCGAGAGCTTCGGCCTGATCGGCCTCGCCGGCATGGCGCTGACCGTCCTCGGCGTGGCGCTGGCGAATCGCTAGCGGCTCCGCTAGCCTCCTCGAACCTTTGTTCGAATCGGGTGGAGGCGCCGCGATGAGCGTGTCCCGCAGCGTGATGTGGGGCGATCTCAAAGGCATGCGGAAGGTGGAGACGGCCGAGCAGATGCCGGCCGACTACCGCGAGACGCTGCTCAAGATCGTCTATGCGCTGGCCTCGACCGAATTCGCCTCGGTCGAGCAGCACCAGGAATGGATCAACAAGGGCCCCACGGCCGAAGACCGCTTCGCCCAGGCGCAGATCTGCGCCGACGAGGCCCATCAGGGCTTCATCGACAGCCGGCTCTTGAAAGGCCTCGGCCCCGAGGGCGAGGCGCTGGCCGATAAACTCCTCACCGCCAAGATGGGCGAGCATCCCTTGCGCGTCTTCAACGTGCCGTTCGAGAGCTGGCCCGATCTCTGCGGCTTCTGCTTCCTGCTCGACCATGTCGCCTTCTATCACCTGCGCGCCTTCGAGGATTCGAGCTTCGCGCCGTTCGCGCGCGAGATGACGACGATGGTCGGCGAGGAGCGCTTCCACGCTTCGTTCGGCGCGCGCCGGATCAAGGACCTGGTGCAGAACCCGCGCTACCAGGACCTCGCCAAGGCCGGCCCCGCGGAAGCGCAGAAGACCGTCGACAAATGGTATCCCCACGCGCTCGACACCTTCGGCGCCGGGAAATCGAAATTCAGCGAACTCTCGGTGAATTTCGGCATCCGCCGCTGGGGCAACGAAGAACTGCGCCGGATGTGGAAGGCCGATCTCGACCAGCAGATCGCGGCAATCGGGCTCACGGTGCCGGACGCGGAGGCGGGGCGGCTCATCCACTGAGCGCGGCGCCGGGCCCTCACTTCCCAAATCGCAAGGGCGATTTGGGCCCCTTCTCTCCCGCAAGCGGGAGAGAGAAGCGTCGGCGGCTCGAACCTTTCCTCTCCCGCGTCGGCGGGAGAGGAGGGGCCCGTTCGCTGCACTTGCAGCGAATGGGAGGTGAGGGCCGTAGCCGCGCGCTAGACGCCGACGGCCCGGCGATACACTTCGAGCAGCGCCTCTTCCTCTTCGCGGTCGGCGGCGTTCATGCGGCGGAGCGTGACGACCTTGCGCATGACGCGCGGTTCGAAGCCGTTGCCCTTGGCCTCGGCATAGACCTCGCGGATGTCGCCGCCCAGCGCCTTCTTCTCTTCCTCGAGCCGCTCGATGCGCTCGATGTAGCTCTTGAGCACGTCGGCTGAGACCGCGCCCGCCTTGGCCTTCTTGCTGTGCTCGATCGCGCCGGTGCCGTCCGCCATGTGCTTCGCCCTTTTGCCGCCTGCGTGCGTGGAGGGCGAAGCTAGCGAAATCCCGCGCGGCCACAATCGCGATTTCTTTCTGCGCTATCCACCGCCTGTGAACAGCGGGGACGAATGCCGCTCGGGCTCAGGCAGGCGCGAGATCGCCCACGGTGAGGTCGTGCACGAGGTGCGGCGCGCCGTAATCCTGCATCACGCGCTTGGGGTCGCGATAGACGTCGTCGCCGGTCCATTCGGCGGGCGGCTTGGCCTTGCCGTCGAGCAGCGTTCCCAGCCGGCGTCCGTGAGCGACGATGTCGCGGCCGAAGCGCAGGCGCTCGCGTTCGTAATGCGCCAGCGCGGCGTCGATGTCGCCATCGGCGCCGCCTGCGGCGGTCAGCGCATCGGCGAGCACGGCGGCGTCGAGCGCCGCCTTGGAGGCGCCGGCGGCGACGTGCGGCCGCGCCACGAAGGCGGCGTCGCCGAGGAGCACGACGCGGCCCTCGACGAGGCGCGGCGATTCGAGATCGGTGATCGCCTGCAGCAGCGGCTGCGCCGTCCGCCGGATCACGGCGGCGAGCTCGGGCGCGAACCGGTCGCCGGCGGCGTCCTTCACGGCGCGGATCATTTCGGCGCGGATCAGCGGCGGCGGAATCGAAAATCCGTGGTGATGGCCCTCCGCGTCGGTGCAGAGATCGCGGAGCGTCTTGGCATCGGCGGGGCGATACCAGATGAAATAATAGCGCCGGTGCCCCGGCCGCGTGTCGTCGCCCGCGCCCGGCACCGGCATGGCCAACGACATTTCACCCTCGGGGAAGGTGAAGGCGATCTTGTCGAACACCGTGCCGTGGATCGCGGCCGGCACGTCGCGCTCTTCCATGATGCCGCGCCAGGCGACGTAGCCGGCGTAGCGGGGTGCCACTTCGGGCATGAACTGGCGCCGCACCGTCGAAAGGCTGCCGTCGGCGGCGATCAGGAGATCGGCTTCGGCACGCTCGCCGCCGGCGAAGATGGCGGTGACGCGCCGGCCGTTCTGCTCGACCCGCTCGAGCGCCACGCCGGCGCGATACTGCCGGTCCGGGATCGCGTCGCGCAGCGGCAGATAGACCCGCGACCAGGTGCTCGAGGAGTGGCGCCGCGGATGGAGATGCACGACGCGGCCGGCGGCGTCGAGCCACACATAGCCGCTGAGCGGCACCGCCATGGAGACATCGAGGCGCGCGCCGGCGCGGCGCATGGTTTCCGCCAGCTCGAGGGTGGTGCCGAGACCCGCCCCGCGCGAATCCAGCGCACCCTTCGAGCGCTCGTAGACGGTGACGGTCCAGCCCGCCTTGCTCAACAGGCTGGCGGCGAACAGCCCGCCCAGCGATCCGCCGATGACGAGCGCGTGCTTTCCGCCGCCGGTCATGTGCGATGATGCGGCGCGATCGCGCTCAGTGCTTGTGGGATTGGGCGAACTTGGCCTTCTGGTCGCCGCCCGCTTCCTTTTGGTGCTTCTTCTTCCATTCGTCGTAGGGCATGCCGTAGACGATCTCGCGCGCCTCGGGGTCGGAGAGGCTCGCGCCGCGCTCTTGCGCCGCCGCCAGATACCATTTCGAGAGGCAGTTGCGGCAGAAGCCGGCGAGGTTCATGAGATCGATGTTCTGCACGTCGGTGCGCTCGCGCAAATGCTGCACCAGCCGCCGGAAAGCGGCGGCTTCGAGTTCCGTGCGGGTCTTGTCGTCCATGGCGATCCTCGGCTGAGGCTGTCGGACACGCACATAAACTGCGGCGGGCCGCGGCCGATGTCTAGGGCGGGCGAGAAGAGAACGGCCGGGAAGGGGGCACCGCGCGGCGCCCTTGTTGCGATGAGGGGGTTGTTCACCTGCCCGGTTGCCGCGCGCAACGCCGCCCCGGCCGAGCCCGGCGTTGATCCGGATCAATGCGCCGGCGCACCAAGCCGATGTCTTCTGTATCGAGTAACGCGGCCCCACCGGCAAGCGTCGTATGTGCCAAGAGCCCATCAAAACCGCCCATGAGCGCACTCGGAAACGCAGGCTTTGACCGGACCGTCGGATTGACCCACAAATGGCGCAGGAAGCTGATGCCCGAGTCGGGCCGGCGGCAGTGCAACCGCGTCCTGCATGCGCTGCGCGGCCGGCGCGGCGAAATCGCGCAGATCCGCAACTGCCCGCCCGCCGCAATCCGCACGCCTTGGCCGGAGGAAAGATAATCATGGAAACCGAACCGAAGATCGTCTTCGAGAATCTTGACGCCTCCGACACGCTGCGCGAGCGCGTGCTCGAGGAGGTGACACATCTCGAGCAATTCCACGGGCGCATGACCGCATGCCGCGTCGTCATCAGCGCGCCGGAGAAACACAAGCACAAAGGGAACCTCTACCAGGTGCGAATCCACTTGGTCGTGCCGGGCCGCGGCGAGGTGGCGGTGCGGCCGAGCACGGCGAAACATCAATGGAACCAGGACCCGCTGGTGGCCATCCGCAACGCCTTCGACGCGGCGCGGCGCCAGCTCGAGGACAAAGTCCGCCGCCAGCGCGGCGACGTGAAGGCACACGAAACGCCCGATCATGGAACGGTCGCGCGGATTTTCCCCGCCGACGGCTACGGGTTCATCGACGCCGCGGACGGACAGGAAATCTACTTCCACCGCAACAGCGTCGTGGGCGAACGGTTCGCCGAGCTGAAACCCGGCGCCGCCGTGCGATTCGTCGCCACGCAGGGCGAGAAGGGCGCACAAGCCAGCACCGTTCACGTCATCGGCAAGCACCACGTCGCCTGATCCGGCGAACCTAGCCGACGCCCGTCAGCGTCTCCGCGATCAACGCGTCGACGACCTTCACCAGCGCCTCGCGCTTGTCGGCGCCGGCGGCGCGGGCGGCTTCGTAGACGTTCCGCTGGCGGTGGGCGCTGGTGCCGCGGCGGAGAATGTCCGGCGCCCGCGCCACTTCGGCGGCGCAGCCGAGCACCGCCGCGTCCTCGCGCACCAGCTCCACGATCTCGGCCAAGAGTTCCGCGTAAGGCGTGATCGTGCCCTTGCCGAAATCGACCAGGCCCTCGTCGATGCCGTAGCGCTGGGCGCGCCAGCGGTTTTCGCCGATCAGCATGGCCGCGTAGCGCCGCCAGCGCTGGTTGGAGCGCTTCAAGCGCCACAGCATGCGCAGCAGGCACACATAGATGGCGGCGATGGTGAGCGTGTCTTCGATCAAGGTGGGCACGTCGGTGATGCGCATCTCGAGCGTGGGAAAGCGCGCGGACGGCCGGACGTCCCACCACAGCTTCGAGGCGTCTTCGATCAGGCCGGTGCGTACCAGAATGTCGACATGGCGCTGGTATTCGCCCCAGCTGTCGAACTGCTCGGGAATGCCGGTCCGTGGCAGCTCGTCGAACACGGCGATGCGGTAGGATTTGAGGCCCGTATCCTCGCCGTTCCAGAACGGCGAGGACGTGCTGAGCGCCAGGATGTGCGGCAGGAAATAGGCGATCTGCGACATGAGGTCGATGCGGAGCTCGTTATCGTCGAGGCCGCAATGCACGTGCATGCCGCAGATGAGCAGGCGGCGCCCGACGCCCTGGAGATCGCGCGCCAGGATCTTGTAGCGTTCCTTGTCGGTCGGCGTGGTGGCTTCGTAGCCGGCAAACGGATGAGTAGCCGCGGCGACGATGGCGAGGCCGAATTCCTGCGCGACGTCCGCGGCCGTGCGCCGGAGACGCTTCAGATCCGCGCGCGCCGCCGCGATATTGTCGCACGGGCTAGTGATGAGCTCGACTTGGCTGGTCAGGAATTCCGGCTTGACGGCTTCGCCGAGGCGCGCTTCGAGCGCGGTCATGAAGGCTTCCGGCCGGTCATGGGCGAGATCGCGGGTCTTGCGGTCGACGAGGAGATATTCCTCCTCGATCCCGAGCTTGAAGCTGGGGTCGCTCATGCCGGCATGTCCTGTCCGCGCATGATGACGCCGGCCGCCGGCAGCGCATCGCCGAGCGCGTCGCCGACGATGGCCGCCCAGCGCGCGGCACCGTCGGCGCCGGCGATGAGGTCTTGCCGGATTTCCAGCGCCACATGGGCGAGCCCGCGCCGCTCGGCGTGCTGGCGCACCGTGTAGCCGACCGCGTCGCGGCCCGAATAGGGCTCGTTGTCGCCGATGACGAGCTCGGCATGGCCGCGGAGCGCGCCGAGCAGCGGGATGGCGATGCGCCCGTCCTGGTTCCAGAGAACGCCCACGTGCCAGGGGCGGCGCTGGCTCGCGAACACCGGGGTGAAGGAATGGATCGAGATCACGGCGATCGCCACGTCGCGCTTGGCCCGTGCGACCACGAGATCGTCCACTGCCGCGTGATAGGGATGGAACAGCGCCTCGGCACGCCGCGCGGGTTCTTCGGGGGAGAGGCCGCGATTGCCCGGCACCGCCACACCGTCGCTCTCCGCCGGGATCGACGACGGATCGTCGAGCGCGCGATTGCAGTCGATGACCAGGCGCGAATAGCCGGTGAGCGCCAGCGGCGCGTCGAAACGCCGGGCGATATGCCGCGCCACCGCGGCCGCGCCGATGTCCCAGCCGATGTGCTCGCCGAGCGCCGCCGCCGTCAGGCCGAGCTGCCTGAGCGCGCGCGGCACGCGGTTGCTGGCATGGTCGCACACCAGCACGAGCGGCGCGGCGCCCCCGGCATTCGCGACCTCGAACGGGGGCGGCTCGTCGCCGGCGAGCAGGGGGTGGAGATTTCGTCGATCGGTCAAAGCGGTCTTTCGGCCGGGGCCGCTGCCGGCGGCGGGATCGCGCCCAAACGATGAAAGCGGCGAGCACGCCGCCGAGCGTCCGCTTTTTACCACGCGGTGCGCATGCGGTGTAGCCGGTTGGGGTGCGCTGCCGAAGCCCGGCGGCCGGCCTAGAAACCGTGCTCCGGCCCGGGGAAGGTCTTGGCCTTGACCGCCTTCACATAGGCCAGGAGGGCGCCCTGGATGCTCCCGGCCTCTGCGAGGAAGTTCTTGACGAAGCGCGCCTTCCGGCCGGGGTAGAGGTCGAGCATGTCGTAGACGACGAGCACTTGGCCGGAACAATCCACGCCGGCGCCGATGCCGATGGTAGCGATGGCGAGCGCCTCGGTCACCCGCTTGGCGAGGGCCGCCGGGATCGCCTCGAGCACCAGGATCGCGGCACCTGCGCTCTCGATGGCGCGGGCGTCGCGGAGCAGCTTCTCGGCGGCGGCATCGCTCTTGCCCTGAACGCGATAGCCGCCGAGCTGGTGCACCGATTGCGGCGTGAGGCCCACATGGCCGCAGACCGGCACGCCGCGCTCGACCAGGAAGCGCACGGTCTCCGCCATGGCCTCGCCGCCCTCGAGCTTCACCATCTGCGCCCCGGCGGCGAGCAGCGGCACGGCATTGCGCAGCGCCTGCGCCGGGCTTTCCTGATAGGAGCCGAACGGCATGTCGGCGATCACGAGCGCACGCTTGGCGCCGCGCGCGACCAGGCCGGTGTGGTAAATCATGTGCTCGAGCGTCACCGGCAGCGTCGAATCGTGTCCCTGCACGACCATGCCGAGCGAGTCGCCGACCAGCAGCAGCTCGACGCCGGCCGCGTCAGCCTGGGCCGCGAAGCTGGCGTCGTAGGCGGTCAGCATCGTCAGCTTTTCGCCGGCCGCACGGATTTTCTGGATGTCGGTGAGGGTCAGTCGCACGGGTGCCCGGCTCCGGTTCATTTTGCAGTGCGAGATATCGTTCGCGGTTGCGGCCGGCGCAAGTCGTTGCGCGAAAATACCGAGACAATCCGCGATAGCCATGCAGCGCCGGAATGTCGCCGTTGCCGCGAAGATGGCCAGTGGCGGGGCCGCGCTGCGAAGTCTAAAAAGCCGGGTCAGCGAACAATCCCGCCATGTCAGACACCGCCTCGGCCACGGTCAGCCAAGCCGCACCGCGCGCCCACGGCGCGGAGCGCTTGGCCTTGCTCGCCTTGTTCGCGGGCGCGGTCACGATCGGGTTCTCGGGAATCTTCGTGCGCTGGTCGGAAACCGGGCCGGTCGCCACCGGCGTCTACAGGATGGGCGTCGCGGGCCTCGTGCTGCTGGTGCTGCCGTTCCTGGTGCCGGCGGCGCGCCCGCTGCTGTCGCGCAAGATCGCGCGCGCGGACAAGCGCTGGCTGGTCGTGGCCGGGCTGCTCTTTGCCGCCGACATCTCCGCCTGGCATCCGGCGCTGCTGCTCACCACGGTGTCGAACGCGACCTTCATCGGCAACGTCTCGACCATCTTCGTGGCGCTCGGCGCCTGGCTGATCTTCAAGCGCCGCATCGGCGGATTGTTCATCCTCGGCATGGCGGTGACGCTGGCGGGAGCCGCGATGCTGATGGGCGTGAGCCTCGGCCTCGCGGCCACGCGCCTTCTGGGCGATGCGCTGTCGCTCGTCGCCGCGATCTTCTATGGCGGCTATTTCCTGGTGGTGGCGCATCTCCGCGCGCGCCTCTCGACGATGACGATCATGACGTGGACGTCGCTGGTCTGTGCCGCCGCGTTGCTGCCGGTGGCGCTCTTCAAGGGCGAGGCGATGTTCCCGGCGACGCTGCTGGGATATGGGCCGCTGCTCGGCATGGCCTTCCTCGTGCATCTGGCCGGGCAGGGCGCCATCGCCTACGCCTTCGCGCATCTCTCGCCGCAATTCACGGCGCTCGGCACGTTCATCCAGCCGGTGGCGTCGGCGGTGTTCGCGTGGATCCTGCTCGGCGAAAGCCTGGGGCCGGCCGAGATTGCGGGCAGCGCCATCATCCTCGCCGGGATCTGGATCGCGCACCGAGGCTCGCGGCGCGACGACGCGGCCCTGCGCGCCGCGCCGGGACCGGCCGCGCCGTGACCGTCGCCGGCCAGGACGTGCCAAGCCGCATTCCGCTGCGCGGCATCGCCGCCTGGTCGGTGGCGGCGGCCGGCTTCTTCTTCGCCTGGGTGCTGCGGGTTTCGCCGAGCGTGATGATCGAGCCGATTATGGCGGAGTTCGCCGTCGGCGGCGCGCTGCTCGGCACCCTCTCGGGCCTCTATTTCTACACCTACGCGATCCTGCAGGCGCCGGCCGGGCTGGCGATGGACCGCTGGGGCCCGCGGCGCGCGCTCTCGCTGGCGGCGCTGGTGTCGGCCGCCGGCTGCGCGCTGTTCGCGGCGGCGCCGACGATCGAGGTCGCCTATCTCGGCCGCCTGCTGATCGGCGGCGGCGTGGCGTTCGCCTTCCTCGGCAGCTTGGTGCTGGCGGCGGCCTGGCTGCCGCCGCGCCGCTTCGCGCTGTTCTCCGGGCTCGGGATGGCGGTCGGCCTCTTGGGCGGCATCGCCGGCCAGGGGCCGATGGCGCTCGTCGTCGAGCGCGTGGGCTGGCGCGACGCGACGCTGGTGCTGGGCGTGGCCGCGCTCGGCGTCGCAGTCGCGACGTGGGTGGTCGTCCGCGACGGGCCGGCGCCGCGCGCGCCCCGCCAAGCCGGCGCCGGCGAGCCCTCGGTCCTGCGCGCCTTGTGGGAGGTCGTCCGCCGGCCCCAGACGCTCTATATCGCGGCCTTCGCCGGCCTGATGTCGAGCTCGATGCTGGCCTTCGGCGCGCTTTGGGGCGTGCCTTACACGATGCAGGCCTATGGCCTCGGGAAATTCCAAGCGGCCTCGGTGATGGCGCCGATCCTGTTCGGCTTCACGGCGGGTGCCCCGGCCTGGGGCTGGCTCTCGGACCGCATCGGACGGCGCAAGCCGCCGATGCTGGCGGGCGCCGCGACCGGTTTGGCCGCCGTCGCCGCGGCGCTCTACATCCCGGGCCTGCCGCTGGCGATCTACAGCGTCCTGCTGTTCTTCGTCGGCGCCGGCGGTGCCGCGATGTCGGTGAGCTACGCCGTGGCGCGCGAGCACAATGCCGGCGGCGGCACGGGCGCGGCCCTCGGCTTCGTCAACATGTGCTCGGTGCTGGGCGGCGCCGTTTTCCAGCCGCTGATCGGCTGGCTCCTCGACCTGCAATGGGACGGGACACTCGCCGCCGGCGCGCGCGTCTATGCGCTCGAAAGCTACCGCAGCGCCTTCGTCGTGTTGCCGGGATTGTTCGTGGCGGCGCTGTTGTGCGTCTGGCGCATCCGCGAAACCCGGTGCCGGCCCTATGCCGCCGCCGCAACGCCGGCAGCGGCATAGGACGCGGTGCTCGGCGCTACGAAGCCGGCTTGGATTGCACGCAATTGGCCTTGACGCGATTCTCGAACTTGCCGCCCTTGGCCTTCACCGACGGGAACCCGCTGATGAGGGTGTAGTCGCCCTTGGCGTCGGCCGAACCGGCCGCCGGTGCTTCCTTGCGCACTTCGTAGTTGAGGGTGAGGATCGGCGTCATGAGGTTCTTGTCGGCGCTCAAATGCGTGCGCCCGTTCATGAAGACGCGGCCCTTGTCGGTCACGCGCAGATCGCATTTCGCCTTCGCGGGGTCGGATTTCATGGCCACCGGATCGTTGCGGCCCTTCAAGTAGACGCCTTCGGCGGTTTCCACCGAGCAGCTCTTGGCGTCGACGTCGACCTTCACGACGAATGCGCGGACCTGAAGCAGCTCATAGGGCTTGTCGGTGCCCTTGTCGTAGGCGGCGAGGGCCGCTGCGTCGCAGCTCACGGTCACTTTCTGGGCCAGGGCCGGCGCCGCAAACGCGATCGTCGCGGCAGAGATTAGAAGTCCTTTGCGGATCATTGTACGTTCCTGCGGTTGGGGGATTTTGGCGGCAGGAACCTAGTGTTTCAGCGTTAAGAAGTCCTTGCGGTTACTCTACCCACGCCACGCGCAGCATGTTGGTGGCGCCGGGGGTCCCGAACGGCATGCCGGCGGTGATGACGATGCGCTCGCCGCTCTTGGCGATGCCGGTTCCCTTGGCCGATTCCTGGGCGTAGGCGACCATCTCGTCGATGGTCGAAACGTCGTGGCTGAAATAGCACTGCACGCCCCAGGCCAGCGTCATCCGCCGCGCCGTCTGCGTGCGGCCGGTGAGGCAAAGAATGGGCACGGCCGGGCGTTCGCGCGAAGCGCGCTGCGCCGTCGAGCCCGAACTGGTGTAGGTGACGATGCAGGCCGCACCGATGGTCTGCGCCACCTCGCGGGCGGCCAGCGTGATCGCGTCGGCGGCCGTGGCTTGGGGCGGCGGATGGTTCGCGTCCATGATTAGGCGGTAGGTGGGATCGTGCTCCACGCGCCGGATGATGCGGTCCATCATCGCGACCGATTCGGCCGGATAGGCGCCGGAAGCCGTCTCCGCCGAAAGCATCACGGCATCGGCGCCGTCGTAGACGGCGTTGGCGACGTCCGAGGCTTCGGCGCGCGTCGGCGCCGGGTCGCGCACCATCGATTCGAGCATCTGCGTCGCGACCACCACGGGCTTTCCTGCCTTGCGGCCGGCGCGCACGATCTGCTTCTGAAGGCTCGGCACGTCCTCGGGCGGCAGCTCCACGCCGAGATCGCCGCGCGCCACCATCACCGCGTCGGAGAGGTCCACGATCTGGTCGAGCCGGTCGAGCGCTTGCGGTTTCTCGATCTTGGCCATGATCGCGGCGCGGTTGCCGACGAGCTTGCGGAGTTCGGCCACGTCGTCGGGCCGCTGCACGAACGACAGCGCGATCCAATCGGCGCCGAGGGTCAGCGCGAAATCGAGATCGCGGAGATCCTTCTCGGTGAGGGCCGAGAGCGGCAGGATGGCGCCCGGCAGGTTCACGCCCTTCCTTTCGCTCAAGGTGCCGCCGGTCATCACGACCGTATCGGCGAAATCGGCGCCCACCTTCTCGACCTTGAGCCGCAGGCGGCCGTCGTCCAGCAGCACGAGCTGGCCGGGGGCGAGCGCCTGGAACACTTCGGGATGGGGGAGCGGCGCGCGCGTCTCGTCGCCGGGCGCAATATCGAGATCGAGGCGCAAGGGCTTGCCCGCCATGAGCGCCACCTTGCCGCCGGCGAACTTGCCGACGCGGATCTTGGGCCCCTGGAGATCGACCAGGATGCCGATCGGCCGGCCCAGTTCGCGCTCGAGCCGGCGCACCGCGTCGTAGCGCGCGCGGTGGTCGGCGCGCTCGCCGTGGCTGAAATTCATGCGGAACACGTCCGCGCCGGCCGCATGCAGCGCGCGGATCTGCTCCGGCGTGGTCGATGCGGGTCCGAGCGTGGCGATGATCTTGGCGGAACGGCGCTGGTTCATCCGATCGAATTTATAGCCGACAATCGGCGCTTGTCGACTTTGCGTGTCCCGAACGGGCTCAATTGATCAATATCGCCCGGAAGTCGTTGACGTTGGTGAGGGTGGGGCCGGTCACGACGAGGTCGCCCAAGGCGCGGAAGAAGGAATAGGCGTCGTTGGCGGCGAGGCAGCCGGCGGGATCGAGGGTGAAGTCGCGCGCGCGGGCGAGCGTGTCGGGCGTCACGACCGCGCCGGCATTGTCCTCGCTGCCGTCGATGCCGTCGGTGTCGGCGGCGAGGGCATGGATGCCGCGGGCACCCTCGAGCGCCAGCGCCAGGCCGAGAAGATATTCGGTATTGGGCCCGCCGCTGCCGCGGCCGGCGATGGTCACGGTCAGTTCGCCGCCCGACAGGATCACAAGTGGCTTGGGTTTCTCGCGGTCCTTGGCGAGGGCGCGCGCCATGCGCGCGTGCTCGGCGCCGACCGCGCGCGCCTCGCCCTCGAGATCGTCGCCGAGCACGATGGGCTCGATGCCGAGTTCGCGCGCCTTGGCGGCGGCGGCGGCGAGCGCGGCCTTTGGCGTGGCCACGATTCTGTATTCGGCGCGCGCCAGGCGCGGATCGCCCGGCTTCGGCGATTCCTCGGCCGCGGTTTCGAGATGCGGGCGTACGGCCGGCGGCGGCTCGATCCCGCGTTTCGCCAGGATCGCGCGCGCCTCGGCGAAGGTGCTGGGGTCGGGCACGGTCGGGCCCGAGCCGATCACCGAGGGGTCGTCGCCGACCACGTCGGAGATGGCGAGGGTCAGCATCCGCGCCTTCGTCGCGGCTGCCAATCGCCCGCCCTTGATGGCCGAGAGATGCTTCCGGACGCAGTTGATCTCGTGGATGGTGGCGCCGCTGCGGAGAAGGGCGCGCGTCACCGCCTGCTTGTCCTCGAGCGCGATCCCCGGCGCCGGCAGCACCAGCAGCGCCGAAGCGCCGCCCGATATCAGGCAGAGCACGAGGTCCTCGGGCCGCGCCGCGCGCACGATCTCCAGCATCCGCCCCGCCGCCGCCCGCCCGCGTGAATCGGGCACGGGATGCGCCGCCTCGATCGTCTCGATCTTGAGGCACGGCACGCCGTAGCCGTAGCGCGTGACGACGAGGCCGGAAAGCTCGCCCTTCCAATGATCTTCGACCGCCCGCGCCATCGCCGCGGCCGCCTTGCCCGCGCCGACCACGATCGTGCGCCCGCCGATGGGCGGCACCGGCAGATGCGGCGGCACGCACTGCTTCGGCAGCGCAGCCGCCACCGCCGCATCGTAAAGCGAGCGGAGCAGGGCGCGGGCCGGGGGATGAGGGGACGTTGGCATTCTCGCCGTCATAGCCGAGACGGCCGTTAAACGCACGCCTGGCTAACCGGTACGGTCCTTGAGCCACGCGATCCGCTCGCCGGCCAGCGCGATCTCGTGGTCGAGCCACGTGGCGAAATCGGGGCTGGCGCCCTCGGCCTCGGCCCGTAACGCTTCGAGGCGGCCGCGTTCGGTTTCGTAGAGGTCGGCCAGGAGGGCGAGCTGCGCCTGGCGCTCTTCGGGCGGCAGCAGATGGAAGAATCGGAACTTCAGCGCGATAACGAGCCGGTTGGTGTCGTTGACCGGCGCCCGCACATTGGCGCGCAGCAGGTTCAGGAGCTCGGCGCGGCCCTTCTCGGTGATGGCGAGGGGCGCGTTCGGACCTTCGCCGTCCGCGACGGCCGCCAAGCCTTCGAAGCGCAGAAGCTCCAGCGAGGGGGCGAGCATGTCGAGCGAGGGGCCGAGCACCAGGCCGATGAAGCGGCGGAGCTCCTGGGCAAGTTCGGCGTAGCCCCGAGGGCGGTCGGCGAGCAGGCCCAGGGCCAGCACGCGGATGGCCTCGGTCGGGATGAGGGTCTTGTCGCGGAACATGCCGCGCGCCTCAAGCCGCTTTCTTCAGCGACAATCCGAGATCGCGCCAGACGCGGTAGAGGGCGGCCACCAGCCGGTCCATGTCGAGATCGGCATGGAACGGCGTGGGCGTGAAGCGCAGACGCTCGCGGCCACGTGGCACGGTCGGGTAGTTGATCGGCTGGACGTAGATGGCGTGCTCTTCCAGCAGCCGGTCGCTCGCCGCCTTGCAGAGATGCGCGTCGCCCACCAGCACCGGCACGATGTGGCTGGCGCTCTCCATCACCGGCAGGCCGGCGAGCTGGAGCAAATGTTTCAGGCGCGCGGCGCGCTCCTGATGGCGTTCGCGCTCGGCGTTGCTGGCCTTCAAGTGGCGGACGCTGGCGAGGGCGCCGGCGGTTACCGCGGGCGGCAGGGCGGTGGTGAAGATGAAGGCCGAGCCGTAGCTCCGGACCGCGTCGACGATGGCGCGCGAGCCCGCGATGTAGCCGCCGAGCACGCCGTAGGCTTTGGCGAGCGTGCCTTCGATGATGGTGAGGCGCGGTGCCACCGCGTCGCGCTCGGCGACGCCGCCGCCGCGCGGGCCATAAAGGCCGACCGCGTGCACCTCGTCGAGATAGGTCATGGCGCCGTATTTCTCGGCCACGTCGCAGAGCCGCGCGATGGGGGCGATGTCGCCGTCCATCGAATAGACCGATTCGAAGGCCACGAGCTTGGGCCGTTTGGGGTCGAGGGCGCGAAGGATCTCTTCCAGGTGCGCCGCGTCGTTGTGGCGGAAGATGCGCTTCTCGCACTTGGCCGAGCGCATGCCGTGGATCATCGAGGCGTGGTTGAGCTCGTCGGAGATCACGACGCAATCGGGCAGCAGGGTGAGCAGGACCGAGAGCGCCGCCTCGTTGGAATTGTAGCCCGAGGTGAAGAGGAGCGCCGCCTCCTTGCCGTGGAGATCGGCCAGCTCTTGCTCGAGCATGACGTGATAGTGGTTGGTGCCGGAGATGTTGCGCGTGCCGCCGGCGCCGGCGCCGCATTTCTCGATCGCCTCGTGCATGGCGGCGAGCACCGCGGGGTGCTGGCCCATGCCGAGATAGTCGTTGGAGCACCAGACGGTGACTTCGCGCAGGCCTTGAGGCCCGTGCCAATGCGCCCGCGGAAACCGGCCGGCGATGCGCTCCAGGTCGGCGAAGACCCGGTAGCGGCCCTCGGCCTTGAGCGCCGCGATCCGCTCGGCGAAGTATGCTTCGTAATCCATTCGGCGCGTGCCTCCCGCCCCGGGTGAACGCTCATCGGGGCGAGATTATTCCGCAAGCGGTGCCGGCCAATAGACGCCGTTTTGTCGCTAGGGGATCGTCCGGGGAGGCGCGCCTAGGCGACCGCCGTCAGGCGGCGAGGCCGGCGCGGAAGCTCGGATAGGCCGGCGCCCAGCCGAGCGCTTTCAGCTTGGCATTGGAAACGCGGAACGAGGGGAGGATGGTGGGCCCGCCGGCGCCGGGCGGTGCTGCACCCTCGAGCGCCGCGACATAGCCGAGAAGGTCGCGATAGGTGCAGGGCTGGTCGTCGGCGGCGAGATAGATGCTCTCGGGCGGCCCGCGCTCGACGGCGGCCACCATGGCGGCGGCCATGTCGGCCACGTGAATGAGCGAAATGAAGCCGTTGCCGTCGCCGGGCATCGCCAACACGCCACCTTTTGCTTGGCTGCGCCAGGCTTCGGCGCGGCCGGTGCCGGGCCCGTAGAAGGCGCCGCCGCGCACGATGCGCCAGTCGAGCCCCGATTCGCGCACCAATTGCTCCATGTCGAGCGCCGAGCGGAGGCGGTCGGAGGCGGCGATGGGGTCGCGCTCGGTCTGGGCGCGCGCGTCGCTCGCGGCGTGGAGCATGGCGACGCTTTGCTGCACGTAGCGGCGAACGCGCTCGATGCGGCAGGCGGCGATCAGATTGGTCGTGCCCTCGCGCCGGATGCGGTCGTTCACCGCCCAATCGCCCGTGCCGGCGGGCGTGGGGATGGACGTCGCGGCGTGGATGGCGGCTTCGCAATTGACCACGGCGGCACGGAGACTGTCGGCATCGAAGATGTCCGCCGACACGGCCTCGGCGCCCAGCCGTTTCAACCGGTCGAGATCGGCCTCTTTCCGCGCCGTGGCGCAGACGGCGTGGCCGCGCTCGATGAGCCGCGGCAAGAGGTGCCGGCCGAGAACGCCCGTGGCGCCGATGACGGCGATGCGCATGGGTCCCGGATATCAGGCGGCCGCGGGCAGCGCCACCGGCATCTTCACGCCGATCTGCTCGAGCAGCGTGCCGAGGTTCCAGTAGAAGCGTTCGCCCGTCATGAGGCCGTCCTTCATGGTGACGAAGATCGTCATCGGCACGTCCACCGCGCGGCCGGTCGGCGCCACGCCGAGGAACGGCCCCTTGTGCCGGCCCTTGAAACGGGTTTCGACGATCATGAGATCGGGCGTTGGCACGTGGCGCGCCGAGGTGTGGGGCGTGATGCCGAAGGCGTCCCACCACAGGCGGTAATAGTCGCGGGCACCCTCCCGTCCGTTCCAGATCTTGCCGAAAGCATGGTCTTCGAACACGCAGTCTTCCGTGAGGGTCGCCAGCGTTTCCTCCATGCGATGCTCGGTCTCGGCCTTGACGTGGCGCAGCAGGACTTCGCGGTTTTCGGGGGTCAGCATGTCGGCTCTCCTGGGTGTGGCCGGCGCTATAGCCGGCGGTCGTTGGGGCATTCCTGCCAGAACGGATCCTTGCGCTCCTTGAAGATCACGCCGCGATTGACGATCGTCGGCTTTCCGTCGGCCCCGCGCTCGACCGCGAGCTTATAATAGGTTTCGATCAGGAAGCCGTTCTCGTTGAATTTCAAGGCGCCGCGCACGGACGGCGAGGCGGTATGGCGCAACGCGCGGGCGAAGGCGGGAATATCGTCAACCTTTCCGGCGACGGCGCGCACCGAAGCGCCCACGAGTCGGGCTGCATCGTAGTTCGTGGCCGCGGAGCGCGAGGGCATGTGCCCAAAGCGGGCGATGTAGTCCTTGACGAAGCGCTGGTTCACCGGATCGGTGCCCGCGGGGTCCCAAAAGCCGGCGATGAACGAGCCTATCGCAGCGTCGCCGATCGCCGGCAATGTTAGCCAGTCGATGGTCAGCACCGAATAGAGGCGGATATCCTTGCCGGCGCCGGCCGCCGCCCATTGCTTGACGAAGGAAATCCCCATGGCGCCGGGCCCGAAGAATACCACCGCCTCGGGCTTCGCGGCGCGGACCTTGGAGATATCGGCCTGGAAATCGGCCTCGCCGAGCTTGAAGGCGCCCTGGCCGGCGATCCGGCCGGCCTTGTAGCCGCGTCGGAAGCCGCTCACGATATCCTTGCCGCCCTGATAGTTCGGGACGAGCACATAGACCGATTTCACCCCATCGGCATCGGCGAGCTCGCCGAGCGCCTCGGCGTTGAGGTCGTTGTTCTGGGCGAGATTCAGGAACAGCGGCGTGCATTCGGTGCCGGCGAGCGGCGACGCGCCCGGGATCGTGCTCATGAATATGCGCTGGGCGTCGATCATGCGCTGGCGCGAGGCCATCAGCACGTTTGACCACATGTAGCCCGCGATCATGTGCACCTTCTCCACCGCAAGCATCTTCTCGATCTCCTTGAGGCCGACATCGGGCTTGGCCTGGTCGTCGCCGTAGACGAGGCGCATCGGGATGCCGCCGAGCGCATCGCCGTTCTTCGCCCAGCCTTCGTGGGCGAGTCCCAGCTCCCACCCGTTGCGCTGGTGCAGACCCTGCTGACCGCCGGAGCCGGTGTAGTTGGTGAGGAAGCCGATTCTTAGCTCTTGTGCGGACGCGCCGGCGGCGGCGATGCTCATTCCGGCAGCGGCAAGGAAACCGATGAAACGCATGGATGCCCTCTCCTCACGCCCCGCCCGAGGCGCGGCTTGTTATCAGTATACTGATATAATATCAGGACACTGATATAATGCGCAAGCGCGAAACGCGGAAGAGAGCGATGGGCCGCGCTTTGTCGGCGCCCGGCGAGGGCAAGCGCGGCGCCGAGGGACACATCGGCTATCTGCTGCGCCAGGCCCAGGGCGCCTTCCGCCATGCCGGCGACACGGCGCTGGCCGAGATCGACCTTACGCTCGCGCAATTCGGCATGCTCACGCTGCTCGGCGCGCATGGGGCGCTCTCGGGGGCGGAACTCGCCCGCCTCTCGCTGCAAACGCCGCAAACGGCCGACAGCGTCGTGAAGAATCTGGAGCGGAGCGGGCTAGTGGCGCGTACGCCGGATCCCGCCCATGGCCGCATCATCCGGGTCAGCCTCACGGCGGCGGGTGAGACGCGGCTCGCGGCCGCCAAGCGGCGCGTGGACGCGATCGAGCGGCGGCTGACGGCCGGGCTCGATCCCGCGCAGGAGCGCGCGGTTCGCACCTGGCTCGCCGCGGTGGCACGCGACCTGCTGCCGCGCTGAGCGCCGCGCCGCCCGGCCCGGGGCGCGAGGGCGCCGGGCCGTTATCCTCGTCCTGGAGCCCCGCATCCGCCGCCCTTGGCGCTGCCAGGGCGCGATGCATTGCGTCAGAGCGCTCGTTTACAGTCTCGTGACGCCTTGTTAGATAGGCGCGCCGACCGGATGGGGCCGGAGGCTGGAGAGGGCCGCACGCGGCACGGATCTCGGGGATCGTATGAAGATCATCGCGGGCAACAGCAATCGGCCGCTGGCGGATTCCATCGCCAACTATCTCGGCACGCCCCTCACCCGGGCGAGCATCCGCCGCTTCGCCGACATGGAGGTGTTCGTCGAGATCGAGGAGAACATCCGCGGCGAGGACGTGTTCGTCATCCAATCGACCTCGTTCCCCGCCAACGACAATCTGATGGAGCTCCTGGTCCTGCTCGATGCGCTGAAGCGCGCCTCGGCGCGGCGCGTCACCGCGGTGGTGCCCTATTACGGCTATGCGCGCCAGGACCGGAAGACCGGCCCGCGTACGCCGATCTCGGCCAAGCTCGTGGCCAATCTGATCACGATCGCCGGCGCCAACCGCCTCTGCACCATCGATCTCCACGCCGGGCAGATCCAGGGATTCTTCGACATCCCGACCGACAATCTCTACGCGGCGCCGGTGATCGTGCGCGACATCGAATCCAAGTTCGGCAAGCGCAACGGCGACCTCGTGGTGGTGTCGCCCGATGTCGGCGGCGTGGTCCGCGCCCGCGCCGTCGCCACGCGCATCGGCTGCGACCTCGCCATCATCGACAAGCGCCGCCCGCGCGCCGGCGTGTCCGAAGTCATGAACGTGATCGGCGAGGTGGAGGGCCGCGCCTGCATCCTGATCGACGACATCGTCGATTCCGGCGGCACGCTCTGCAACGCCGCGGAAGCGCTCTTGGGCAAGGGTGCCAAGGCGGTCACCGCCTATTGCACCCACGGCGTGCTGTCGGGCGGGGCGGTGGCGCGCATCGAGGGCTCCAGCCTCGAGGAGATGGTGACGACCGACACCATCCAGCCGACCGAGGCGGTCAAGGCCTCGAAGCGCCTCCGCCAATTGCCGATCGCGCCGCTGCTCTCGGAAGCGATCCTCTCGATCAGCACCGAGAAGTCGGTCTCGCGCCTGTTCAACTAGCGGCCGCGGCGCCCCGGGGCGGGCGCCTCCCCGCGTCACCAATCCCCTTGAATAGCCGGGGGATTTCGGGCTATTCCCCGCCCCACGAATGCCGGGCACCCTTGGAGGCCGGCATTTTCTTTTGGAAATCAGGAGTTTCCCATGAGCGAGCTGCTCGTCCTCAAGGCCGAGCGGCGCGACCGGGCTGGTAAGGGGGCCGCCCGGGCTGTGCGCCGCACTGGAGTCGTGCCGGCCGTGATCTACGGCAACAAGCAGGACCCAGAACTCATTTCCCTCGACCCCAAGCCGCTCGAGGCCGCCATCAAGAAGCGCGGCTTCTACAGCACGATCATGGCCGTGGAGCTGGCCGGCAAGGCGACCAAGGTGTTGCCGCGCGACGTGCAGCTCGACCCGGTCACCGACCGCCCGATCCATGCCGATTTCCAGCGCGTCGACGAAACGTCGCGCGTGCGCGTGTGGGTCCCGGTGCGGTTCTTGAACCAGGATCAGAGCCCGGGCATCAAGCGCGGCGGCGTGCTCAACATCGTGCGGCGCGAGATCGAGTTCGCGTGCCCGGTCAGCGGCATCCCCAAGGAGATCGCGATCGACATCTCCGGCCTCGAGATCAACGATTCGCTCCACATCAGCGGCGTCAAGCTGCCCGATGGCGTCCGGCCCACCATCACGGGCCGCGATTTCACCATCTGCTCGATCGCGCCGCCCACGGCGCGCGTCGAAGAAGCGCGCGCGGCGGCGGCAGCCGCGGCTGCTGCTGCGGCGGCGGCGATGGCCGGCGAATTGCCGGCCGGTGCTGAGCTGTTGCCGGGCGCCGTTCCGGTGGCGGGGGCTGCGCCTGTGGCAGGTGCGGCCGCGGCCGGTGCCGCACCGGCGGCGGGTGGCGACAAGAAGCCGGCGGCCGGGGGCGAGAAGAAGCCCGCGGTCGGCGGTGGGCCCACCAAGCCCGCCGGCGGCAAGGGCTGAAGCGGGTTCTAGGCGGCCGCCATGCTGGTCCTGGCCGGGCTCGGCAATCCGGGGCCCGGCTATGCCGGTCACCGGCACAATATGGGGTTCATGGCGGCCGACGCGCTCGCGTCGCGCTATCGCTTCGCGCCCTGGCGCAAGAAGTTCCAGGGCGACGTGGCCGAGGGCGAGATCGCGGGCGTGCGCGTCCTGCTGCTGAAACCCATGACCTACATGAACCTCTCCGGCCAATCGGTGGCGGCGGCGCTCGCCTTCTACAAAGTCGAGCCCGCGGCGCTGATCGTGTTCCACGACGAGCTCGATCTGCCGTTGGGGCGCGTCAAGGTGAAGATTGGCGGCGGCCATGGCGGCCATAACGGCATTCGCGACATCATGGCCCATCTCGGCCCGGATTTCCGCCGCGTCCGGCTCGGGGTCGGCCATCCCGGCGAAAAGGACCTCGTGCACGACCACGTGCTCCAGGATTTCGCCAAGGCCGAGCGCGATCTGGCCGCGAAGGTGATCGAGGCCGTGGCCGACGAAACGCCGCGGCTCGTTACGGGCGACGAAAGCGGGTTCATGAGCCGGGTCGCCTTCCTGCTGAGCCCGCCCAAGGCCAAATCCGAACCCAAGCCGCCGCCGCCGGACAAGGCCACGGGCGCGGGCGAGGGCGCCGACCAGCCGCTCGAGCGCCGGATCCCGGCCGATCCTTCCAAGCCATCCAAACCGGACGCGTGACATGGGCTTTCAATGCGGCATCGTCGGTTTGCCCAATGTCGGCAAATCGACCCTCTTCAACGCGCTGACCGCGACCCAGGCGGCCGAGGCGTCGAACTATCCGTTTTGCACCATCGAGCCCAATGTCGGCCGCGTCGCCGTGCCCGACGAGCGCCTCGGCAAGCTCGCGGGCCTCGCCAAATCCTTGCGCATCATTCCGACCCAGCTCGAATTCGTCGACATCGCCGGGCTGGTGCGCGGCGCCTCCAAGGGCGAGGGTCTCGGCAACCAGTTCCTCGCCAATATCCGCGAGGTCGACGCGGTCGCCCATGTCGTGCGCTGCTTCGAAAGCACCGACATCGTCCATGTCGAGGGCTCGATCGATCCCATCCGCGACATCGAGACGATCGACACCGAGCTGATGCTCGCCGATCTCGAAAGCCTCGAGAAGCGCGCCGACAAGGCCGAGAAGCAGGCCAAGACCGGCGACAAGGAGGCGATGACGCTGATGAAGGTCATCGCCCCGGCGCTCGAAGTGCTCCGCGAAGGCAAGCCCGCGCGCATGGCCGCGATTCCGGCCGATTTGAAGCGCGAGTTCCGCCAGCTCCAGCTCATCACCTCCAAGCCGCTGATGTACATCTGCAACGTCGAGGAGGGCGCCGCCGCTTCCGGCAATGCGCATTCGGCCAAGGTGGTGGCGCGCGCCAAGGCCGAGGGCGCGGAAGCGGTCGTGATCTCGGCGGCGATCGAGTCCGAGATCGCGCAGTTCGCCGACGCGGAAGAAAAGCGCGCGTTCCTGGAATCGCTCGGCCTCGAGGAGCCCGGACTCAACAAGATCATCCGCGCGGGCTATCGCCTCTTGGGCCTCCTCACCTTCTTCACCGTCGGGCCCAAGGAAACGCGCGCTTGGACGGTCGCCAACGGCTCGCGCGCACCCCAGGCGGCCGGCGCCATCCACACCGATTTCGAGAAGGGTTTCATTCGCGCGGAAACCATCGCCTTCGACGATTTCATCGGCTGCGGCGGCGAGCAGGGTGCCAAAGACGCCGGCCGGATGCGCGCCGAAGGCAAGGAGTACCTCGTCAAGGACGGCGATGTGATGCTGTTCCGGTTCAACAACTGAGCGGGTGACGCGCCGTCCGCGCGGACCTATATTCATCGGAATTTCGGCATCGGACTCATGCCATGGATGCTACGACCAAGAAGCAGGTGAAGGGCGTCCGCGTCACGCCCAAACGCAGCCCCGAGCAACAGCGGCGGCTCGGCGACGAGGCCATCCGCGCAATTCACGCGCTCGGCGAGGAGATGCGGCGGAACGGAATGACGCCAGTGAAGGCGCGCGCGATTCTGCGCGAACTGGCGAACGAACGTAAAGCACGCCGCCGCGCACGCTGACGGCGCGTTGCGATGGCGCGCATCGTCGACGCGAACGTCCTCGTGAGCGCGATCGTGTCGCCACGAGGCGCCTCCGCCAAGGCGGTCGCGCTGGTTCTTCGTCGGTACGACTTGGCGCAGACTCAGCAGACGATTCGGGAGCTTGAACGGGTCCTCGCCCGGCCGAACATCGCCTCGATGGCACCGGCGCGGACTCGCCGAAGCAGACTTGGGCGAATTCGTCAGGCCGCCGTCGTTTTTCACGTCGAGCCGGGTTTGCCTCAAACGCACGACCCCGACGACGACACCTATTTGCACCTCGCGATCGCGGCCGACGCGATCGCCATCGTCACGGGCGACCGCGATTTGCTGGTCTTGGGGGAATTCGCCGGCATACCGATTTTGTCGCCGAGCCGCTTCCTTCGGAGCGAAAGATCGATTAGACGCGGACGGAAAGCGAGAGGGGACTGATCCATGGGCGAAACCATCAAGCTCACGGCCGATGACGGCTTCACTTTCAGCGCCTACCAGGCCAAGCCCGAGGGGCGGCCCAAGGCGTGCGTGATCGTGATCCAGGAGATCTTCGGCGTGAACGCGCACATCCGGCGCGACGCCGACAAGTTCGCGCGCCACGGCTACATGGCCGTGGCGCCGGCGGTGTTCGACCGGATCCAGCCCGGCGTCGATATGGGCTACGACAAGACGACGATGGAGAAGGGCATCGAGCTCGTGAACAAGCTTGGCATGGACAACGCGCTCCGCGACATCCGCGCCACCGCCAACTATCTCCTGACCTTCGGGCCGGTCGGCGCGGTCGGTTATTGCTGGGGCGGATCGGTGGCCTGGGCCTGCGCCACGCGTCTCGGCATTCCGGCGGTGGGCTACTATGGCGGGCGCACCATCCAGCTCCTGCACGAGCGGCCGCAGGCGCCGTGCATGCTGCACTTCGGCGCCCGGGACCATTACATCCCGCTGGGCGACGTCGCCAAGCTGCGCTACGCTCACCAGAGCGTGCCGATGCATGTCTACGAGGCGGATCACGGCTTCAACTGCGAGGATCGCCCCGCCTCCTTCGACAAGCCCGCGGCCGATCTCGCGCTGCAACGGACGCTCGAATTCTTCAAGGCCCGGCTCGTCTGAGCGTCGCGGACGTGGCACCGAGCGCGCCCGATACGAAGCGCGTCGCCGCGGCCGCCAAGATTCTGGCCGCGGCCCGCCGCGAGGGGCAATTGCTCGATCGCTTGCCGGACGACGCGGCGCCGCGCGATCTCGCCGATGCGCTCGCCATCCAGGAGGCGCTGGCGCAGCGCCTCGGCGTTCCGGCGGCGGGGTGGAAGATCGGCGCCACTGCGCCGCTGGTGCAGGCCAAGATCGGGCTCACGCATCCCTTCCACGGCCGCGTCTTCGCCGGCACGATTTACGCCAGCGGCATCGCGATCCCGGCCGGCGCCGGCCACAACATCCTCGAGGCCGAACTGGCCGTGCGCCTCGCGCGCGATCTGCCGCCCGTGCGTCATGGGTACACGGCCGAGTCGGTCGCGGCGGCCGTCGGCGCCGTGATCCCGTGCATCGAGATCAACCGGCCGAGCTTCCGCACGCCCTTCGCCATGCGCGGGCTCGACGTGATCGCCGACAACGGCTCGAACGCCGGCCTGGTGCTGGGGGCGCCCGTCGCCGATTGGCCGAATCGCGATCTCGCCGCCGTGTCCGTGGTCTTCCGCCTCAACGGCGCCGAGCGCGCCAAGGGTGTGGGCGCCGCGGTGATGGGCCATCCATTCGCGGCGCTGGCGTGGCTCGCCGGCGAGCGCGCCGGCCGGGGCGCGCCGCTCCGGGCCGGCGAGATCGTCGCCACGGGCTCGATGATGGGCTTCGTCGACGCCAAGGCCGGCGATGCCGCCGAGGCGGAGTTCGCGGGTATCGGGACGGTCAAGCTCCGTCTCGGCTGATCCTCGCGAAGCGGCGCGCATGGCATGCCCGCGGCTGCGGGCTTCCGCCGCGCCGCGGTTCGCGCTACATGCCTCGGGCGCCGCGTCCGGCGCCACGAATTCGACAGGGAGCGAACCATGGGCGAGATGATCACGCTGAAGACTTCCGACGGCTTCGCGCTGCCGGCCTACAAGGTGATGCCGGCCGGCACGCCGCGCGGCGCCATCGTCGTCAACATGGAGATTTTCGGCGTCAACGCGCACATCAAGCGCGACGCCGACAAGTTCGCCAAGGCCGGCTACGTCGTCATCGCGCCGCAGTTCTTCGAGCGCTTCGCGCCCGGGCTCGATTCCGGCTACACGCCCGCCGAGATCGAGAAATGCCGCGCGCTCATCCCGAAGCTCAACTGGGAAAACACCGTGAAGGATCTCGAGGCAGCGCTGGCCGAGGGCCGGAAATACGGCAAGGTCGGCAATGTCGGCTATTGCTGGGGCGGCACGGTGGCGTGGGTGTGCGCCACGCGCTTCGGCGCGCCCTCGGTCGGCTTCTACGGCGGCGGGGTCACGAGCATGCCGCCGGCCGAGCCCAAGGGCCCGGTGGAGCTGCATTTCGGGGCGCTCGACAAGATGATCCCGCTCGACGGCGTGAAGAAATTCCAGCACGCGCATCCGGAGGTGCCGATCTTCATCTACGACGCCGACCACGGCTTCAATTGCGACGAGCGCCCGAGCTTCAACAAGAAGGCGGCGGAGATCGCGCTCCAGCGCACGCTCGCCTTCTTCGCACAGCACGTCGGGTGACCGCCATGCGCCGCATCGCACTCGGCATCGCCCTCGCGGCCGCCGCCGGCTCCGCTGCCTCGGCCCAGACCTGCCTCAAGGCCGACGACAAGGCCGAGGTGAAGATCACCGGCACGCTCCAGACGGTAAAGTTCATCCATCCCGGCAACAAGTCGCGCCTGCAGGCCTATGTCATCCGCCTGCCCAAGCCGGTCTGCGCCGACGTCACCGACATGGACGACAAGGTGCAGCGCGTCGACAAGATCGCGCGCGTGCAGCTCGCGGGCGAGCTCGACGAGCGGACCATCAACGGCCTGATGAACAAGCGCGTCACGGTCGGCGGCACGCTTTTCGGCCAGCACACCGCCTACCATATCGCCCCGATCCTCATTCAGATGAAGTCGATCGACCCGGCGAAATAGCCGCTTTCCGGCACTACCGAAGCCGCGGCCGAGCGCGAAGTATTGCGCAACCTTTTCCTCGTAAGATCGTCATGATGCGGTGGGGCTCGGTGCTCTCTGTGTCCGCGCCCGTCAGCCCTTGCGGTGCGAGCGCCTTGCCCTCGCGAATTGTGGCAATGCAGCCGCGAACGGCTTTCAAGAGCGCGTTTCAACTGAATTGACACATAGGCCTCATGGCCGGTGAGACCGTTCGCGCAGGCGATCGGGAACGTATCGTTAATGCCGATCGGTGATTCTATCGGCGCGTCTTATCCCCTCATCGTTGTCTCGCAAGGTCGCGGAATTTCCGGGGCCGGTACGATCATTTCAATGCCGAGAAAACCCATGCAATTCCTGCTTCGATCATCGCTTGTCGCAGCTGTGCTGGCGGCGAGCCAAATGGCCGCGAACGCCGAATCCATGGCGATCGGCGGCACCGGCACCGGCATCGTGATCATGACCCGGTTGGGCGAGGCCTTCGCCAAGCGCGACCCCAACATGCAGTTCGAAGTGCCGCCCAGTCTCGGCACGTCCGGCGGAATTCGCGCGGTCAACGAAGGGGCGCTCGACATCGGCGTCGCGGGCCGCGAACTCAACGACGCCGAGCGCAAATTGGGCCTGAGGCAAATCCCGTTCGTGAATACGGCATTCGTGTTCGTGACGTCGAACCGCAGCGTGCGCGGCCTGGCCCTGGGCGAGGTCGAGGCCGTCATGCGCGGTAACAAGGCCACGTGGGACGATGGAACGCCGATCCGGATCATCCTGCGCCCGCCCGAGGATGCCGACAGCCTATATATCGCGAGCCGCTTCCCCTCCCTGGCTCTGCATTACGCGCAATTGCGCTCTCATCGCGAGCTTCCGGTCGCAGCCACGGATCAGGACACCGCCGAACTTGCCGAAAAAACTTCCGGTTCGTTCACGACCAGTACTTTGCTGCAAATCACGTCCGAAAAGCGCAGCGTGACGGTGCTGGCGCTGGACGGCGTCGCGCCCACGCTCGAGAACGTCGCCTCCGGCCGCTATTCCTACGCCAGAACCTACTTTCTGGTTGTGAAGCCGGCGCCCTCGGCGAAGGTGCTGGCGTTCATCGCATTCATCGGCAGCGCGGAAGGGCAGGCCATCGTTCGCGCTGCCGGAGCGCTGCCGCTGGTGCCGGCGAGCGATTAAGATGCCCGCCAATCGGCAATTGCTTCGGCGTATCCTGTTGACGATCGCGGTGGGCTGCGGGGTCGCGATTGCGGTGATCCCGCCGGCCGGTTATGCCTTTGTCGCCCGTTGGGTCGAGCTTCGGGAAATCGATCAGGAAGCCGCGGACGCGGCAGAGGGGGTCGCGCGCTTTGCCTACATCCAGGGCCGGCTCTGGCACTTTCATCAGCATCGTCTCGATGAGGTGATCAGCAAGACCGAGGCCCAGCGGAAAAACTATTTGCGGCGTGTGCTCCGCCTCGATGGCCAGATTGCCGCCCATCAGGGCGCGGCGCCCGGCGGCCTTCGTATCACCCACAGGGCCCCCGTCACCGTCAACGGAAAGGTCGAAGGCTACGTCGAATTCGTCCGTGGCTTCGACCAATATATCCAGCCCACGATCCTGATCGCGGCCGCGAGCTTGTTGTTCGCCCTCTTCGTTTTTGCCGTCGTATACTTGCTGCCGGTTCGCGCGCTCGATCGCACCCTCCTCGACCTGCGCGCCACCAACACCAAGCTCGAGGAACAGATCGCCGAGACGCGGCACACCTATCGCGTGCTGGAGGCGCACGACAAAACGCTGCAAGAAAGCAACGTCGCGCTCGAACGCGCGCGCAGCCAGGCAGAGGGGTCGAACCGCGCCAAATCCGAATTCCTCGCCAATATGAGCCACGAGCTCAGGACGCCGCTCAACGCCATCATCGGCTTCTCCGATATCATCAAGGGCGAAGTCCTCGGTCGCGTGAGCCCGCCGAAATACCGCGAGTACGCCGAGGACATCAGCAGCTCGGGCGGCCATCTGCTTTCGCTCATCAACGACATTCTCGACCTCTCGCGCGTGGAGGCAGGCAAGGTCAAGCTCCTGCGCGATCGCGTCGATGTCGCGCAACTCTTGAACGAATGCTGTCAGATCGTGCGGACCGAAGCCGCGAGCGGCGGCTTGACGCTCGTTTGCGATGCGAGCGAAGCGCCCGATGCCGCCGTCGTGGGCGATCGCACCCGGATCAAGCAGGTACTGCTGAACCTGCTCGCCAACGCGATCAAGTTCAACGCGAAGGGAGGCCGCGTGCTCGCGCGCGTGGGCCGCGCGGGCGAAAACGTCGTGATCAGCATCGCCGATACGGGGGTCGGCATGCGACCCGAAGATGTGCCTCTAGCGTTCGAACGCTTCCGCCAGATCGATGGCAGCCACACGCGCAAATACAGCGGCACCGGCCTCGGCCTCCCGATCGCCAAGGCCCTGGTGGAGCTGCACGGCGGAACCTTGACCATCGAGTCGGCGCCCATGCAGGGCACCACGGTGACGGTCCAACTGCCTGGGACCCATCACGTCATTCCCGGAATTGCGGCGTAGCCGGAATTTCCGTTGGGCGCCGAGACCCGGAGCGCGTGACCCGGAGCCTACTTGGGCATCTTGGCGTTGACCTTGTCTTTCACGCCGCCGTAAAGGTCGCCGAGCGTGTCGCCGAGTTCGGACACGGCGGCGATGATCGCCACCGCGACCAGAGACGCGATCAAGCCATATTCGATGGCGGTCGCGCCGTTTTCGTCGCGAAGGAATTTGCCCATGGCTGTCGCCGTCCTGTTCGATGCGCGCCATCCGGTTGGCGCCGAGCGGACACATTGCCGCCGTACATGCAAACATTTCCTTTACAAGGAAGGTTAATTTCGGACGGTCGGCCCTTCACCCGAGGCTGCCCGTTTCGGCGCTGGCCGTTCCGCGCCGCGCCTCGTGGCCGAGGCGCTTCAGCAGGGCGCCGTAGCGGGCGTTCGCCTCCGCGCCGGGGTATGAAGAACTCGATAGCGTCGTCGCGCGCGCTGCTGTCTCAGTTGGCGGCGAACTCCAAGGCCACGCCGAACGCATCGGCCGCCGCGATTTGGACGGTGCCGGCCGCCGCGTGATGGCGGATGCCGGCCGCGGCAAGGCGCGCGGCTTGGGCCGCCGGATCGATCCCGCCGATCCGAAAGGCGGCGAAGTGCGGCGTCGTCACGGCCGGCGCATTGCCTGGGAACCGGGCGGCGAACGCCGCCGGCGCCAAGACGGCGATGCGGCCGCGTGCGGTTGCCACGCGAAGGCCCCCGTTCTCGGGGCGGACCGATTCCGCACCTTGCAGCTTGGCGAAAAGATCGGCGAGGGAGGGCGGATCGGGCGCCACCATGATCAGCTCGGCGATCGTGCGCGCGCCGTTGGGATGATCCTGGTATTCGCGCTTCCAGAAATATTGCGGCGCATGCTGCTGGCACGCGAAGAACGCCGTGTCCGGCAGGCGCGGATCGGTGACGAAGGCGAGCGAGAAGGCGACGCGCGCCGTGGAGCCGTCCGGCAGCTCCGCATCGCGGCCGAAATCGAAGGGCGCATAGGTTTCGAGACCGGCCGCCGCGAATTCCGCCTGGTCGCGGCGCGCGTCGTGGCTCTCGAAGACCAGCATCGACATGCCCTCGCGCTTGGCGAGGAAATCCCGGTTGTGCGCGCCGAAGCTGAATTCGCCGGGCGCGTGCGGCGCGATCTTCGCAGGCTCCGCGATGCCGAGCAGCTCGATGAAGCAGCCGCGCAACTGCACGAGGTGGTTCGCGGTGCCCCAGGGATGCAGGGCGCGCGGCGTCAACGTGAAGCCGAGCGCCGTGTAGAAGGCGCGCGCCTTCTCGAGATCGCGCACCGCCAGCACGAGATGATCGATGCCCCGAGTCATGCGGCGTCAGTGCCGGATCGGCGGCGGACTCGTCAAGGGGCGCGGGCTTGGCGATAATGGCGCTCGTTCCTCCCAGCGAGACCATCGAGACATGCCGGAACGGCAAGACATCGCCGTGCCCTACACGTGGCGCGAATTCCAGGCCGGTGCCGCCGCCGCCATGCCGCTGGCGGTGAGCGCCGGCATTTACGGCATCGTGTTCGGCGCCGTGGCGGCACAGGCCGGGCTGGAGCTGGTGGTGGCGACCGCGATGAGCGCGCTGGTCTTCGCCGGCGGCGCGCAATTGGCCTGCATGCCGCTCTGGACCTATCCGCTGCCGATCGTGGCGCTCACGGCAATGACTCTGGCCGTGAATGCCCGCTATTTTCTCCAGAGCGCGTCGCTGCGGCCGAAATTGGCCAACGGCAACAAAGCCAAGACCTACGGCTCGCTCTTCATCTTGAGCGACGGCGGATGGGCGCTCTCGATGCATCGCTGGCGGTCGCATCCCATCGATGGCGGATACCTGTTCGGCACGAATTTCGTCCAGGCCGTACCGTGGATGGTGTGCACGCTGGTGGGGCACGCGATCGGCAATCGCATTGGCTCGCCGGCCACGTTCGGCCTCGATTTCATCTTTCCGGCCGTGTTCGCGGCGATGGCCGCGCATCTCTGGCGAAAGCGCAGCGACATCGGCCCGGTGGTCGTCGGCGCGGGCGCCGCCGTCCTCGCGTCGCGCTACGTGCCGGGCCATTGGACCATCCTGATCGGCGGCTTCGCCGGCAGCCTCGTGGGAGCGTTCGCGCATGGCCGAAAATCTTGATGTTTGGCTCGCGATCGCCGGCATGGCGGCCGCGTCCTATTTCTGCCGCGCGGGTGGATTCTGGCTCATGGGCTTCGTCAAGCTGACGCCGCGCCTCGAAGGCTGGCTGGCCGCCATGCCGAGCGCCATCGTGGCCGCGATCATCGCGCGGACGGTGGTCGAATCCGGCACGGTCGAGATCATCGGCGTCGCCACCGCCTTCTTCCTCTCGCGCCTCCTCGGCAGCGACCTCGTCGCGATGATTGCCGGCATCGCGACCGTGGCGGTGTTGCGGGCGGTGTGGTGAGAGACGATCTTTTCCTCCCGCGCATCGCGAGGGAGGAAATTCATCCGCTAGGAAGCGCGCTCATATCCGCTACCGCAGCGCCGCCTCGATGTTGCCGCCGTCAACCGTGAGCACCGCGCCGGTCGTTTTCTGCGCGAGCGCGAGCGCGACGAACGCCTGCGCCACGTCGCCGGCCTTCACTTCGCGTTTCAAGAGGTTTCCGGCCATGTAGTCGTGCTCGCTGACGCCGCGGGCGGTCGAGCGCGATTTCACCATCTCGTCGGTCAGGAGCCCGGTGCGCACGCGGTCGGCATTGACGCCGTTGGCGCGGATGCCGTCGGCGCCGTGATCGAGCGCGTATTGGCGGAGGAGGAACAGCAGCGCGGCCTTCGGCAGGCCGTAGGGGCCGAAATCCTTGCCGGGGTTCACGGCTTGCTTCGAGACGTTGAACAGCAGGCAGCCGCCCGTGCCTTGTGCGCGCATCACGCGCACCGCGTTTTGCGCCACGCTCTGATGGGCGAAGAAATTGAGCTCGAAGCTCTGACGCAACAGCTTGTCGTCCACGTCGCCGATGCGGCCCTGCCAGGCGGCGCCGGCGTTGGAGACGGCGATGTCGAGGCCGCCGAAGCGCAACGCCACGGCGTCGAACGCCCGGCGCACGGAGGCCGGGTCGGTCACGTCGCAGGCGACGGCGAAGCCGCCGATCTTGGCCGCAGCGGCCTTGGCGGCGGCCTCGTCCCGGTCGAGCAACGCCACTTCGGCGCCTTCGCGCGCGAACGCCGCGGCGGTGGCGGCGCCGATGCCCGAGCCGGCGCCGGTCACGACCGCCACGTGGCGCGCCAGCGGCTTTTCCGCACCCTTGCCGAGCTTGGCCTGTTCCAGCGACCAGTATTCGACGTCGAAGAGATCGGGCTCGTCCACCGGCTGGAAGCGGCCGATGGCTTCCGCGGACGTGATCACGTCCACCATGCATTCGGCGAGGTCGCCGGCGACCGCGGCGTCCTTGGCCGAGGCGCCCATGGCGAACAGGCCCAGGCCCGGCACCAGGATGAGGCGCGGGACGGCGTCGAGCACTTTCTTCTTGCCGCCAAAGCGGAGATTGTTGCGTTCGTAATAGGCGCGATAGTCGGCGGCGTATTTCTCGAACGCCGCCTTGGCCGCCGTCTTGAAGGCATCGAGCTTGCCCGGCTCGGGCGGCGCCACGATGAGCGGCTTCGGCTTGGTGCGGATCACGTGATCGGGCGTCACGGTGCCGGATTGGCCGTAGCGGGCCAGCTCCTCGCCGTTGACGAAATTGAGAATCGCCGGGCCGGTGCGGAAATCCAGCACCATGCGGCGGAAAACGCCGTCGCGCGCGTCGATGGCTTCCGCGGCGAGGCCGCGCAGGATCGGCGCGACTTCGGCTGGCGTCGCGACGGCGGCCGGAAGCTTGGCGGGCGCGAACACGTTGCGGCGGTCCTTGGCGAGGCGCTTCTCGGCCAAGGTCACGAGCTCGATCATGCGCTCATAGGCGTCGCGGGCGTTCTCGCCCATCGAGAAGATGCCGTGCTTCAAGAGCACGATGCCGTCCACCTTCGGGTTCTTGTCGAACGCGTCCTTCATCGCCTTGGCGAGGCCGAAGCCCGGCATGATGTAGGGCAGCACCACGCAGCGCGATCCGTAAACCTCGCGCGTCTTCGCTTCGCCGTCGGGCTGGTCGGTCAGTGCCACCACGGCGTTGGCGTGGGTGTGGTCGACGAATTTGTGCGGCAGGAAGGCGTGGAACAGCGTCTCGACCGAGGGATTCGGCGCGGCGCTGTCGAGGAGGTTCAGGCGCTGGACGTTGACCATGTCTTCGTCCGAGAGCGCGTCGAGCTCGTAGAGGCGCTTGATCGGCTCGAGGCGCACGGCGGGCAGGCCCGGGGGCTCGATCTTGCCCATGTCCCAGCCGCTGCCCTTGACGCAGAGTACGTCGATCTCGTCGCCGAATATGTCGCGCGCCTTGCTCTTCACCGAGGTGTTGCCGCCGCCATGCAGCACCAGCGCCGGATCGCCGCCGAGCAGCCGCGTGGTGTAGACGCGCAGCGCTATGTCCTCGCCGTGCCCCTGCTCGGCGTATTTGGCGACCGCGGCGGCGGCGTCGCTATCCGACCAGCGGGATTGCATCGTTACAAACTCCTCGCGCCTCGCACGCGGCGGCGCCTCTGAAGTGAACGGGGAGGCAGGGAGGCGCGGAGAAGGAAGAATGACCACAGAGGGCACGGAGACCACGGGAAGAAAGGATTGCGCGCCGAAGGCGCGCGAAAAGTACTTCTCCGTGGTCTCCGTGTTCTCCGTGGTTCAATCCTTCTTTCTTCTCCTCGCCTCCCCGACTCCCTGTGTTCCGTCTTTTAGCGACGCAAGACGCGTCCCGCCACAGCGTCCAATTTGCGCAGCATCGCGGGGTCGCGGGCGTCGGGGGCGGTGATGAGGGCGTGGTCGAGGGCGCGGTGGCAGCCCTTGGCGCAGACGCCCTGGCGGTGCGAAAGATGCGGCACCGCCGCCTTCACCATCGAGCGGCCCTTCGATGCGTTGTCGAGCAGCACCTTGATGACGGCTTCGACCGTCACGTGGTCGTGGTCCGGGTGCCAGCAATCGTAGTCGGTGACCATCGCCACGGTCGCGTAGCAGAGCTCGGCTTCGCGCGCGAGCTTGGCCTCGGGCATGTTGGTCATGCCGATCACGCTGCAGCCCCAGGCGCGGTAAAGCTCGGATTCGGCCTGGGTCGAGAATTGCGGGCCTTCCATGGTGAGGTAGGTGCCGCCGCGCGCCACCGGTATCCCGGCTTCGTTCGCCGCCAGCTCCAGCGCGTCGCCGAGACGCCCGCAGACCGGATGCGCCATCGAGACATGCGCCACGCAGCCCGTGCCGAAAAAGCTCTTGTCGCGGGCGAAGGTGCGGTCGATGAACTGATCGACGATGACGAAATGGCCCGGCGGCAGCTCCTCCTTGAAGGAGCCGCAGGCGCTGATCGACAGGATCTCGGTCACCCCGGCGCGCTTCATGGCATCGATGTTGGCGCGATAGTCGATGCCAGACGGCGAGAGCCGGTGGCCGCGGCCGTGGCGCGGCAGGAACACCATGCGGATGCCGGCCAGCTCGCCTAGCAGCAGCTGGTCCGAAGGCTCGCCGAAACTCGATGCCTGGGTCACCCAGCGCCGGTTCTCGAGGCCGTCGATCTCATAGATGCCGCTGCCGCCGATCACGCCGATGACGGGCGAGGTCATGGTGTCGCTCATGTTGCGGTGCAATTCCGAAGGTGCAGGGAGGGGCGTCTTTGGGTGCTTATCGCAGCCAAGCCCCGGTTTGACGATAGCCGACGCCAATGGGCTTGTGGACAAAGTGGATAAGCGCTTGTGCGGCCTGCGGATAAGCGATTCGGGCCGGCGCGCCGCAGTCGCAAGAGCCTGATTTTGGATATTATATTGACCGAACTGTATATATAATAAGCCATTGCAATGTACCGTCGATTTTCGCGCACCCCGTGCGCCCATTAACCCCTTGGAACGACTCGTTAATCCCTATAAATACCGGTCCCTCGCTCTCGCACCTCTTCAATTGAACGCGCCGGCGCCAGGAGCCGCAAGCAATGCCGAAATACGAGCTTGCCGTCGTCGAGAGCCGCTGGGAGCGCAAGAAGAACTACTCCATCCGCAGCATTTTCGATCTCATCAGCGACCTCGCGTATGGGGACACCCATGGCTACCACTACGAAATGGTCAACGACGAGCACGCGTTCCGCGAAATCGTCTCGCGCCTGCGGCAGACGCGCGGCATCCGCGCGCTCTACATCGCCGCGCACGGCATCAAGGATGGCATCCAGGCCTCCAACGGCAATCTGATCGCCAAGCGGCTCATCTTCCGCACGCTCACGCGCCGGCTCGACGACGAGGCCGGCAGCCTCGACGGCGTGCATTTCGGCGCGTGCTGGTTTCTCGACGAGCGCCACGCCTTCAACCTGCTGCGCCGCCACGGCGAGGGCGAGCCGGGCCTCTGGTGGGTCGCGGGCTACTCCAAGGTCATCGACTGGATCGATTCCTCGGCCGTCGACATGTTCTTCTGGCAGCAATACCTCAACGACGAGGAAGGCACGGCGATGGAGCGCATCCACCGCTGCGCCGAGGCGATCCGCCGGCTGATGCCCGGCGCCGCCAAGGAGATGGGATTCGAGATCTACGTGCGCGGCACGCGCGGCCGGGTGAAGGGGTTGCTGGCCAACGCGCCCGTCAACGGCCATGCCGTCAACGGCGCGAACGGCCATGCGCGCGTGAACGGCAACGGCAATGGGCGCATCCACGCCAACGGCCGGCCCAACGGCACCGGGCGCGTCAACGGCCACAGCCGTCTCAACGGTCACAGCCGCATCAACGGTGCCGGGCGGCACTGACCGCCGGCGGCCTCCCTTGGGGGAGGGGATCGATGCTCGCTTTCGTTCGGCAAGCCGCTGCCGCAGCGATTTCGGCCGCAACGATCCTCGCAACGGCGGGCCTGGGGCCGGCAGCGGCGCAAACGTCCCGGGCTCCGGCGGCGGTAACGATCGCGGCGGCCAACCAGGTTTCGCTGGCGAAATTCCAGGTTTCCGAAGAGATCCGCAGCCTCACGGTCGAGCCCTGGCTCCGCCGCCTGTTCGGCGAGAAGACCGCGATCGCCTGCCGCGCCGCCGCCGGCGGCCGCGCCATGGTCGCCTCGCCGGTCTGCGTCGAGGCCGGCGGCCGCTGCCAGTAGCGAACCGCGCGCCGCGCCGCCATTCAGCCCCGGCGCTTGAAGAACTGCACGGCGCGTTCGTGCTTCAGCGCGGCGGCGCGGGTGGCAAAGGTGCCGAGATTGCGCCGCTTCCCGGTCTTGGGGTCGGTCTTGCGCGAGTAGAGGCGGTATCGGCCCGAGGGCAGCTTGCGGATCATGGCGCGCTCCGCGTGATTTGGCGCTTCCGCCATAGCAAAAGGGCCGCTCTCGCGAGCGGCCCTTCTGGTTCGATCGATGCCGGGCGCTTCAGTGCACGTTGCGCCACACGCGGCGCTTCACGACGAAGAACACGCCGGTGAAGATGAGCAGGAACAGCATCACCTTCACGCCGGTGCGCTTCCGCTGCTCCATGGTGGGTTCGGCGGCCCAGGCGATGAACGCGGTCACGTCGCGCGCCATCTGGTCGATCGTGGGCTTGGGATCGTCCTTGCCGTACTCCACCTGGCCGTCGGCGTTGAGCGGCGGCGCCATCGCGATCACGTGGCCGGGGAAGTATTTGTTGTACTGCTGCGCGCCCTCGAGCGTGCGCGGCTTGCCTTCCGAGTCCTTCCAATCCTTGGGCGGCTCGGAATAGCCGGTGAGCAGGGCGTAAACGTAGTTGGCGCCGCCTTCGCGCGCTTTCGTGATGAGCGAGAGATCGGGCGGCGCCTTGCCGCCATTGGCGGCGGCGGCGGCGAGCATGTTGGGGAAGGGCGAGACGAAGCGGTCCTTCAAGTCGGCCTTGCGCTTCTTGGGCTGGCCGTCGTCGCCGATATCGTCGATCTCCTTGGTCGCCGCCACGGCCTTGGCCTCGGAGGGTGTCAGGCCGATGTCGACGAGGTTGCGGTAGGAGACGAGGCGCAGGCCGTGGCAGAGCGCGCACACGGTCGTGTAGACCTTGAGGCCGCGCCGGAGCTGATTGCGGTCGTAGGTGCCGAGCACGCCGTCGAACGCCCAGCTTTGCGACGGCAGTTTGATGCTTTCGGCGGCCTGGGCCGCGCCGGCGGCGGCGAGGATCGCCAGGGCGGCGAGCTTAAGACGCATGGTCATGTTCTCCTTGCACCGCCGCCTCATGCCCGTGCCGCCGCGCCCTTGACCACCGGCTCGCTGATGCTGAACGGCAGCGGCTTCGGCGTCTCGAGGCGCGAAATGATCGGAACGATGATGAGGAAGTGGGCGAAGTAATAGGCGGTGGCGATACGCCCCACCACCAGCCAGGTGCCCTCGGGCGCCGCGGCGCCGCAGAAGCCCAGCAGCACGCAATCGGCCGCGAAGATCCAGAAGGCGACGCGGTAGGCCGGCCGGTAGTTGGCGCTGCGCACCTTCGAGCGGTCGAGGTAGGGCAGCACGAACAGCAGCAGGATCGAGCCGAACATCGCGATCACGCCGGCGAGCTTGGCGTTGATGAACAGGATATCCGGCGTCGCGCGCAGAATCGCGTAGAACGGCAGGAAGTACCATTCCGGCACGATGTGCGCGGGGGTGACCAGCGCGTCGGCCGGGATGTAGTTGTCGGGATGGCCCATGAAGTTGGGCGCGAAGAACACGAACGCCGCCCACACCAGCATGAACACGCCGAGGCCGAACAGGTCCTTGACCGTGAAATAGGGGTGGAACGGGATCTGGTCCTTGGGCGACTTCACATCGATGCCGAGCGGGTTGCCCGAGCCCACGGTGCGCAGCGCCCAGATGTGCACGAACACCACGCCCACGATCACGAAGGGCAGCAGATAGTGCAGGCTGAAGAAGCGGTTGAGGGTCGGGTTGTCGACCGCGAACCCGCCCCAGAGCCAGGTGGTGATGTCCGGGCCGATTAGCGGAATGGCCGAGAACAAATTGGTGATGACCTTGGCGGCCCAGTAGCTCATCTGGCCCCAGGGCAGCACGTAGCCCATGAAGGCGGTAGCCATCATCAAGAGGAAGATGATGACGCCGAGCCACCAGATGATCTCGCGCGGCGACTTGTAGGAGCCGTAATAGAGGCCGCGGAAGATGTGGATGTAGACGGCGACGAAGAACATCGCTCCGCCGTTGGCATGGACGTAGCGCAGCAGCCAGCCATGATTGACGTCGCGCATGATGCGCTCGACGCTGTCGAACGCCATGTCGGAATGCGGCGTGTAGTGCATCGCCAGCACGATGCCGGTCACGATCATCACCACCAGCGTGAAGCCGGCGAGCGAGCCGAAGTTCCACCAGTAGTTCAGGTTCTTGGGCTCGGGATACTCGTTGAGGTCCTTCATCAACGAGAAGATCGGGAGTCGCTGGTCCACCCAGCGCATCCACCGGGGCTGCGGGGCAGGGGGCATCGCGGTCGCCATATTGGGATTTCTCCGGGAACTTTAGGCCGCGGGCTTGCGCGGCTTCTCGCCGACAATGATCCGGGTGTCGGTGGCGAAACGGTAGTCGGGCACTTCGAGGTTCTTGGGCGCGGGGCCTTTGCGGATACGGCCCGAGATGTCGTAGTGCGAGCCGTGGCACGGGCAGAACCAACCGCCGAATTCGCCCTTGTTGTCGCCGGCGCTCTGGCCGAGTGGGATGCAGCCGAGATGGGTGCAGACGCCGACCATCACCAGCCACTGCGCCTTGCCGTCCTGGTGCCGGGCCTCGTCCTTCTGCGGATCGGGCATCGAGGCGCCGTCGTCCTTCACCGCGCGCGCGATCTCGCCCGGCGTGCGGTTGCGGATGAACACCGGCGAGCCGCGCCATTTCACGGTGATGGCCTGGCCGGGCTTCATCGGCGAAAGGTCCACCTCGGTGGTGGACGCCGCCAGCGTGTCGGCGGCGGGCGAGAGGCTGTTGATCAGCGGCCAGGCGAACGCCGCGGCGCCCACCACGGCCATCGCATTGCCGAGCAAGAGAATGAAGTCGCGGCGCGTTTCGCCGTCATGGCCGTGAGCGTCGGCTTCCGCCATTGTCGCCGGTCCCCGTTGATGTCCGAATGTGAGTGGCCGAAAGGAAAATCCGCGGCGAAAATGACGACCGCGGACCGTGCCGTACACTATTGATCCGTCCACGGACGGCTAATGCGACACCGTGCCGCATAAATCGGAAAACTGTGAAAGATTCGCAATGCGTCTGGCGCTGTTCGAGCCCGACATTCCGCAGAACACCGGCACGATCCTGCGCCTGGCCGCGTGCCTCGGCGTCGGCGTCGATCTCGTCGAGCCGCTCGGCTTCGCGCTCACCGATGCGCGCTTCCGGCGGGCGGGCATGGATTATTGGGAGCGGGCGGCGATCGCGCGCCACGCCTCGTTCGCGGCATTCGACGCCGCGCGCCGCGCCGCGGGCGCGCGCCTCGTGCTGTTCTCGGCCCATGCCGGGGCGCGCTACGCCGATTTCGCGTATCGTCCGGGCGACGTGCTGCTGTTCGGGCGGGAGAGCGCCGGCGTCACCGACGCGGTCCGCGCCGCCGCCGACGCCGCTCTGGCTATTCCGCTTGTTCCCGGGCGGCGGTCGCTCAACGTCGCCGTCGCCGCCGCGATGGCGCTCGGCGAGGCCTTGCGCCAGACCGCCGGATTTCCCACAACGGCGCCATGACCGATTCGCTTCCCGCCAGGCAGGAGCGCGCGCGGCGCTGGTTCGAGCAACTGCGCGACCGCATCTGCGCCGCCTTCGAGCGCATCGAGGACGAGCAGGCGGCGGCGCCGGCGCCGCAGGTGGCCGGGCGCGCGGCGGGCCGGTTCGCGCGCACGCCTTGGGCGCGGGAAGAAAGCGCGGGCGGCGGCGGCACCATGGCCGTGATGCGCGGGCGGGTGTTCGAGAAGGTCGGCGTCAACGTCTCGACCGTCCACGGCGAATTCGCGGAAGCGTTCCGGAAGGAAATTCCGGGAGCCGACAAGGATCCGCGATTCTGGGCGAGCGGCATCTCGCTGGTGGCGCATCTCCAGTCGCCGCGCGTGCCGGCGGTGCACATGAACACCCGCTTCATCGTCACCAGCAAGGCGTGGTTCGGCGGCGGGGCCGATCTCACGCCGATGACGCCGGTGGACGAAGATACGCGCGACTTCCACGGGGCGCTCGAGGCCGCCTGCGCCCGCCACGATCCCGGCCACTATCCGCGCTTCAAGAAGTGGTGCGACGACTACTTCTTCCTGAAGCACCGCGGCGAGCCGCGCGGCGTCGGGGGCATCTTCTACGACTACCTCGAGGGCGACTGGGAGCGCGACTTCGCCTTCACCCAGGACGTGGGCCGGGCCTTCCTCGAGATCTATCCGAGACTGGTCCGCCGGCGCATGGCCGAGCCCTGGACGCCGGCCGAGCGCGAGCACCAGCTCCGCCGCCGCGGTCGCTACGTGGAGTTCAACCTCCTCTACGACCGCGGCACCCGCTTCGGCCTCATGACCGGGGGCAATACCGAGGCCATCCTGATGTCGCTGCCGCCGGCGGTGGCGTGGCCCTAGGGCCCCGCCGGACCGGGCGATAACGATTCGGCAACGCCTCGTATTGCAAAATGCCGAGTGCGCGATTCTAATGCCGCGCTCCTGGTGGAGTTTTCGATGCGCGCCCTGCTCTTGGCCCTCACCTGCGTTCTCGCCTTGCTCGCGGCGATCGTGGCCCCCACGCGGAGCGGCGCCGAAGGCTCCCTGGGCATCAAGGAATTCTATGGCCGCTTCGTCGGCCAGGGCGTCGCCAAGAACCGCGACAACCTCGATTTCGCGCGCACCATGCGCGATCTCGACACGATCATCGAGCCCGCCGGCGCCGACGGGTTCACGGTCAAGTGGACGACCGTGATCCGTGACGTGGAAGGCGGCCGCAAGATCGACAACACCCTCACCTTCGTGCCGGCCGGCAAGGCCAACGTCTTCAAGGCCAACGACGCCGGCGACCCGGTCGCCAAGGGCCAATATGCCTGGGCGCGCATCGACGGGCGCACCCTGGTCGTCAACGTGCTCGAAGTCGGCGACGAGGGGCAGGGACGCTGGCAGGTCTACGAGCGCCGGCTCACCGGCGACGGCATGGAGCTCACCTACCGCCGCCTCGATCACTCGGGCGCGCTGCGCATCGTTTCCGGCAAGCTGAAGCGGCAGAAATAGGCTGGCGCCGGCGAGTGGGCGGGCTTGACCGGCGGCGCGCGGTCGCGTATTTAACTTGTCCGTTAATTAACCGGTTCGCGATGCAGCCCGACACGCTCAGCAACACCTTCGCGGCCCTCGCCGATCCCACCCGGCGCGCCATACTCGCGCGGCTGACCTCCGGCGCGGCCTCGGTCGGCGAGCTGGCCGAGCCCTTCGCCATCTCGCTGCCCGCGGTCTCGCGGCACTTGAAGGTGCTCGAGCGCGCCAAGCTCATCACCCGCGAGCGCGAAGCGCAGTGGCGCCGCTGCCGGCTCGCGCCGCAGCCGCTGAAGGCGGCGGCGGATTGGGTCGAGCGCTACCGCATCTTCTGGGAGGCGCGCTTCGACGCGCTCGACGACCTCCTCGCCCGCCCAACGCCGCCGGAGAAACGCCATGGCCCTCGCCGCCGCCGCAAGTAGCGCGCCCATCCTCCGCCTCGAGCGCGAATTCCCCGCGCCGCCGGCTCGTGTCTACGCCGCCTGGACCGATCCGCGGCTGTTGGCGCAGTGGTGGGGCCCCGAGGGCATGTCGTGTCCCGTCTGCGAGGTCGATCTGCGCGTCGGCGGCGGCTATCGCACCTGCATGAAAGGCGAGAAGGGCGACGAACACTGGGTGAGCGGCGTCTATCGCGAGATCGTGCCCGGACGGCGACTCGTGTTTACCTGGGCGTGGGAAGACAAGGGCCGCCGCGGCCATGAAATGCTGGTGGAAGTGGATTTCGCGCCGGTGGGGCGCAACACCCGCGTGGTCCTGACGCAAAGCAATTTCGAATCGCAGGAATCGTGCGACAATCACAAGAAGGGCTGGACGAGTTCCTTCGTCTGCCTCGATCGCTTCGTCACGGGAGGATGATCTATGGCCGACGTCACGATCTACGGACCCTCGGCGAGCACCTATGTGCGGACCGCGCGCCTTGCCTGCGCCGAGAAGGGCATTTCGCACGAGCTCACGCAGATCGAGCTCGGCTCGGACGCGCACGCCAAGCTGCATCCGTTCCGCAAGGTGCCGGCGATGAAGCACGGCAACATCCTGATCTATGAAACCGGCGCCATCTGCCGCTACGTCGATGCCGCGTTCAAGGGGCCGGCGCTGCAGCCCGCCGATCTCGAGGCGCGGGCCCGCATGGATCAATGGATCAGCGCGGCCTGCGACTATTGCTATCAGGCGATGATCCGCGAGATCGTCATCCAGCGCGTGCTCGTGCCGATGCGCGGCGGTAAGCCCGACGAGGCGATGATCAAGGCCGCCTGGCCCAAGGTCGAGTATCAGACCGGCGTCCTCGACGCCGCGCTGAAGGACCAGCCCTATCTTGCCGGCGGCGCGCTTTCGCTGGCCGATCTGTTCCTCGTGCCGATGCTCTTCTACGTGAAGATGCAGCCCGAGGGCGGGCCGATGTTGGCCAAGCGCAAGTCGCTCTCGGCCTGGTTCGACCGCATGGCCGCGCGGCCCAGCTTCGGCGTCACCATGCCGGAGTTTCCGAAGGCGGCGTGAGGTTTAAAGCAGGTCATGTCAGCCCCCGCCGTCACGGCCTTCTACGCGGCAATTCTCGGCTTAGTGGGTCTCTTCCTTGCCGCGCGTGTCATCGCAGGGCGCGCGAAATACGCCATCCAGATCGGCGACGGCGACCGCGAGGACATGGCGCTCCGCGTCCGGGCTTTTGGCAACTTCGCGGAATACGTCCCATTCGTTCTGGTGTTGTCGGCGCTAGCCGAAGGGCTCGGCAGCCCGCGCTGGTCGGCGCATGCGGTCGGCGTGGCGCTGGTTGCCGGACGGTTGCTCCATGCATGGGGGCTGAGCCGCACGCCGCGCTTCAATGCCTGGCGTTTCGCCGGAACCAACCTGACCTTCGCGGCGCTCCTTGGCGCGGCGGCGGGCGCGTTCGCGATGGCGCTGGGGCGATCACCCTTCTGAACGCGAGGGCGCTCTGGCAAAGGCGGGTGGGCTGGGCGATGATGCGCGCCCTACCACGCCATCCGCCAGGGGTTCCATGCCCGACCTCACGATCTACGGCCCCGCGATGAGCACCTTCGTGCGCTCGGCGCGCATGGCGTGTGCCGAAAAGGGCGTCGCGCACCGGCGCGAAGACGTGGATTTCCGCTCGGTCGAATACCGCGCGCTGCAGCCGTTCAACCGCGTGCCGGCCATGCGCCACGGCGGTTTCGTGCTGTTCGAGACAGCGGCCATCGCCCGCTATGTCGACCGCGCCTTTCCGGGCCCTGCGCTTCAGCCGGCCGATATCGTCGCGCTGGCGCGGATGGAGCAGTGGATCAGCGCCACGATGGACTACATCTACGAGGTCATGATCCGTCAGATCGTGTGGGAGCGCCTCGTCATGCCGATGGGCGGCGGCGAGCCCGACGAGGCCAAGGTCGCGGCGGCGGTGCCGCGGCTCGCGCACCAGATGGCGGTGATCGAGGCGACGCTCGCGGAGGCGGAATTCCTGGCGGGCGCCGTCTTCAGCCTCGCCGACATCATGCTCTATCCCATCCTCGCCTATCTGAAGGTGACGCCCGAGGGCGAAGCCGTCTTCGCCAAGGCGCCGGCGGCGGGCGAGTGGATCGGCCGCGTCGCGGCGCGGCCCTCGGTTTCCGCCACCGATCCCGCGCGCGGCTGAAGGAGGCAGGGCGTCATGCAGCTTCCCGTCGTCACCGCGCTCTATGCCGGCCTCTTGGGCTTCCTCGGTCTCGTGCTCGCCTCGCGCGTGGTGCAGAACCGCGTGCGCCACCGCATCGCGCTCGGCGACCGCGGCAACGAGGAGATGCAGCGCGCCATGCGCGTGTTCGGCAATTTCACCGAATACGTGCCGATGATCCTGCTGCTGATCGGCTTCGGCGAGATGCTCGGCGCCGGAAAATGGCTGACGCACGGCCTGGGTGCGGCGCTCCTGATCGCGCGGCTCGCGCATGCCGTGGGGCTCTCGCAATCGAGCGGGCAAACGCTGGGGCGCGCCGTGGGAGTCGTCCTCACCTGGCTCGTGCTGCTCGCCTCGAGCGCGCTGCTGATCTGGCTCGCCCTCGCCAGGATGGCGTAGGCGCCTATCTTCCCGCGGCGATCCGCGCGCGCGCCCAGGCCGAGGCGATCTCCGAGACCGCCACCAGCGCCACGATCGAGAGGATGATGGCCGCCACGCGCTGCGTGTCGAGCTGCTGCACGTGGCGCTGGAGATACCAGCCCATGCCGCCGGCGCCGAAGAAGCCCACCACGGTCGCGGCGCGGAAGGCCACGTCCCAGGTGTAGATCGAGATGCCGGTCCAGGCGACGCGCACCTGCGGCAGCACCGCATAGACGAACACCTGGGTGTGGCCGGCGCCGGTGGCGCGGATCGCTTCCACCTGGCCGCGGTCGATGGCCTCGATCTCCTCGCAGAAGAGCTTGCCGGCGAAGCCGAGGCAGAAGAGAGCGAGCGCCAGGGTGCCGGCCAGCATGCCGAAGCCGAGGATGCTGACCAGGATGATGGTCCAGATCATCTCGTGCACCGCGCGGCAGCCCATAATCACTAGACGCGCCGCCGGATAGAGCACGCGCCGGCTCGGCGTCATGTTGTAGGACGCGAACCAGGCGAGCGGGATGGCGAGCAGGATGCCGATCAGCGCGCCGAGATACGCCATCTGCATCGAATCGAGGATCGAGACGAGATAGCGCGGGGTCGCGAGGAACTCGAGATCCGGCGGATAGTAGCGCTCGGCCAGGAGCGTCCCGAGCCGGCCGAAGAGGTCGAGCAGCCGCTCGAGCCGCACGTCCATGTAGACGAGGGCGTAGCCGATGAACACCAGGACGGCGAGCAAGATGAGGAAGCGGATCGGCGTCTGGGGAAAGCGGTAGCGCCGCCATTCGCGGATCGGCCGCGCGCGCTCGGCGTCCGCACCCTTTGCGGCGGTGTCGTGCATCACGTCACCGCCTTGCGTACGTAGTGCGAAAATACCTCGCCGATCACGATCAGGCCGAGGATCGCGAGGATCACGGTGGTGACGCCGGGATAATTGAACATCACCATCTGGCGGTGGAACGTGAGCCCGAGTCCGCCCGCGCCGACCAGGCCCATGATCGCCGAGCGGCGGATGTTGATGTCCCATTCGAAGATGATGGTGCCGAGCACGACCGGCAGCACTTGCGGCACGATCCCGTAGCGCAGCACCTGGAGATTGCTGCCGCCCACGGCGCGGATCGCCTCGATCGGCTTGGGGTCCACGTTCTCGATCGCTTCCGCCGTGATCTTGGCGATAAAGCCCACCGAGCGCATGGCGATGGCGAGGATGCCGGCGAGCGAGCCCAGGCCCACCGCCGAGACGAAGATCAACGCCCACACGATCTCGTGGATCGAGCGCGAGAGCGTCATGGCGAAGCGCCCGGCCGGATAGCCGATCCAGCGCGAGGGCGTGATGTTGTGGGCGCCGAGCCAGATCACGGGAATGCAGAGGATGGCGCCGACCAGCGTGCCGATGCACGCCATCATGAACGTCTCGAGCACCGGCTCCACGAGGTGCGGCAGCAGCGCCCAATCGACGCCGAGGTAGCGGCCGACCGATTTCATCACCGCGCCGAAGGAGCCGAGGCGCGACCAATCGGTATCGACCACCAGCACGGTGTAGGCGCTGACGAGCGCGACGAACGCGACCGCCGCGGCGAAGGCGCCGCCGCGCCAGCGCTGCCGCATCCGGCCGCGGCGCACCGTTTCCAGGCGGAGGGCCAGGGCGCCGGCGTTCACAGCACCTCCATCGCGTAGATCTCGTCGAGCTTGCCGCGGTCGAGGGCCGCGGTCGGGCCGTCGAAGATCTTGGCGCCGTCCTGGAGGCCGATGATCTTGGTCGCGAATTCGGTGGCGAGCTGCACGTCGTGGATGTTGCACAGCACCGGCACGTCGAACTCGCGCGCGATCTCGCGGATGAGGCCCATCACCTCGCGCGAGATCTTGGGATCGAGGCTGGAGGTGGGCTCGTCCACCAGCAGCAGCTTCGGGTCCTGCATCAGCGCGCGGGCGATGCCGACGCGCTGGCGCTGGCCGCCCGAGAGCCGGTCGGCGCGCTTGTCGACGTGATCCGAAAGCCCGACGCGATCCAGAACCTCGAGCGCGCGGCGGATGTCGGAGTCGGGAAACAGCTTGAAGACGCTGCGCGCGGTGCCGACGTAGCCGAGCCGGCCCGAGAGCACGTTGTCCATCACCGACATGCGGTTCACCAGGTTGAACTCCTGGAAGATCATGCCGATGTGGCGGCGGGCGCGCCGCAGGCGCCGCGCGGACATCGCCATCACGTCCTCGCCATAGAGCAGGATGCGGCCGGCGCGCGGCTCGACGAGGCGGTTGATGCAGCGGATGAGCGTGGACTTCCCGGCGCCGCTCGGCCCGATGATGGCGCAGAAATCGTGCGCGTCGACGCTGAAGCTGATGCCGCGCAGCACTTCCCGGCCGGTGCCCGCATAGCGGACGGCGAGATCTTGGACGTCGAGGATGGCCATGGCGGTTGCCGGCGCGGGGCGGCGGATCTTCCGCCGCCCCGCGCCGTCGGACCCCGTTCTATTTCTTGCGCGCGGCTTGGGCTTTGCGAAGGTCGCGGATGATGTCGTAGTCCTTCGATTCCATGGCCACGAACTTCACCGAATGAAGGTTCTTCAGGAACTTCTCGGCGGCCGGCACCTCGTGGAGGCCGAGGAAGGTCGCCTTGATCTTGGCCTTGAGCTCGGGGCAGAGCTGGGCGCGATAGGTGAACGGGTCCTGCGGCACCAGGCGCGATTTCCACAGCACGACGAAATCCTCGGCCTTGGCGAGGCCGCGCTGGATCACGTTGTCGAGCCGGTGCGTGGCGACGAAGGCCGCGTCGGCCTTGCCCTCGTGCACGGCGATCGCCGATTTGTCGTGGCTGCCGCTGTAGACGACCTTCGAGAAATAGGCCTCGAGCTCGACATTCGCGATCTGGCCGGCGAACTCGACCCGCGGCAGGAGATTGCCCGAGGTGGATGCGGGGTCGGCGAGCGCCACCACGGCGCCCTTGAGCGCCTTGATGTCGGTGAACTTGCTGCCCTTCTTGACCACAAGCACCGCGTGATAGCCGGGGCCCTCTTCCTGGAAGATTCCCTTGGCCTTGGCGTAGGTGGCGAACACCTCGATGTTCTTGCTCTTCTCGTTGCCGATCACGTAGGAGGCCGGCCCGTGCACGGCGATGTCGACCCAATTGCCGAGCATGGCCTCGATCACCGAGGCGTAGGAGGTCGGCATGTAGAATTCGATCTTCTTGCCGGTGTTCTTGGCGAGGATGTCGATCACGGGCTTGTAGAGCGTCAGCTCCTGGATCGTCTCCTCGGTCGGGATGATCGAGAAGCGGAGCGCCGGCGGGTCCTCGCATTTCGCCTGGGCCAGCGCGGTGCCGGCCAGCAGAAGCGTGCCGCAGACGGCGGCGACGGCGTTTCGTGCGATCTTCGTCATGGCTGTTTCCCTCCGTGTTTCAGCTTGTTGTGGTTCTAGGTCGTTGTCGTGACTCCTCGATGACGGCGGCGCCTCACGCCGCCTCCAGCAGCGCCTCCCGCCGCCCGATGAAGTTCTTGCCGCGCTCGCCCGCCAGCGCGTCGACGACGAGGCGGCGCCAGTCGCCGAACGCGATGCCGTGATCTTCCGCGCGGGTCGAGACGCCGAGCCCGGCCAGGAAATCGGCGAGGCGGTCGGCGCCGGCCGCGAGATCGGGCCCGAAAATCGCCTTGAGCGCCGCATCGCAGGCGGGATCGCAGCCGATGGCGCTCCGCATCACCAGCGGCAGGCTGAACGAGCACGCGATGCCGTGCGCGACGCCGTGATGCAGGGTGAAGTGATAGGAGAGCGAGTGGGCGAGCGCCGTCTTGGTGTTGGAAAAGGCGAGGCCGGCCAGGGTCGCGGCCCGCATCATCGCCTCGCGGAGCGCGGGGTCGCCGAGATTCGCCGCCAGCGCCGGCAGCGTCTCGATCACGCCGCGCGCCGCGGCGACGGCGATCGAGGCCGAAACCGGATTGGCGTTGACGTTCCAGAGGCTTTCGAGCGCATGCGAGAGCGCGTCCAGTCCCGAGGCGACGGTGACGCCGCGGGGTGCCCCCAAGGTGAGCAGGGGATCGACGAGGGCGCGCTCGGGGTAGAGGCTGTCGTGCGCGAGCGAATATTTGCGCCGCGCCTCCATGTCCCAGACCGCCGCCCAGCTCGTCACCTCGCTGCCGGTCCCGGCAGTGGTCGGCACGGCGATGATCGGCAGCGGCGAAAGATCGGCTTTGGCGCCGCCGGCCTCGAGTTGGCGGCGGACACGCGCGAAATCGCCCGCGGCCGCCGCCAGCACCTTGGCCGCGTCCATCACCGAGCCGCCGCCGATGGCGACGATGACCGCGGCCGCGCGCGGCGCCGCCGCGAAAGCGCGGCAGGCCTCCGTCAGCGAGACGAAATCGGGGTTGGGCGGCACTTTGCGGATGACGCACGCCGGCGGCCCCGCCAAGGCGGCCGCGCGGCGCACGAGAGAGTCGAACGGCTCGGCATCGGCGTAGGTGACCAGGGCGTAGGCGCGTCCGGCGACGGCGGCGCCCAAACCTTCGAAGGCGCCGGGGCCGAAATCGATCGCGACCGGGTTGCGATAATGCCACATGCGGCTGCGTTCTCCGCCCGAAAGGCCACGGCCAGAGGGTGGCACGCGCCCCGGCATAAGGCCAATCGAAACTATTTCCGCGATCGATACGAAAAATCTATAGTGTCATCCGAAGGCCGGGGCGCCCGGCCGATCCCGCCGTCACGCCGATGCGCTACAGCCAGCTTCGGGCCTTCCACGCCGTCGCCACCGCGGGCGGCTTCACCGCCGCGGCGCGCACGCGGCGCGTGAGCCAACCGACGCTGACCGCCCAGGTGCGCGCGCTCGAGCGCGAGTTCGGCGTGGAGCTGTTCTTCCGCCGCGGCCGGCGCATCGATCTCACCGAGGTTGGCGAGGGCCTGCTCGGCATCACCCGGCGCCTGCTCGACGACGAGGCCGAGGCGCAGACCTTCTTGAACGAGCGCCGCGAGCTCCGCACCGGCCATCTCCGCGTCGGCGCGGTCGGGCCCTATCACGTCACCGACATGCTCGCCGCCTTCAACCGGCGCTATCCCGGCGTCTACGTCTCGGTCGCGATGGGCAATTCGCGCGAGGTGGTTCAGCAGCTCCGTGATTATCGCACGGAGGTTGCGGTGCTGGCGCACATCGATCCCGATCCGGCGCTGCTCGCGATCGAATACCGCCGCCACCGCGTCGTTATCTTCGTCTCCCCCGAGCACGCCTTCTGGCACCGGCGCAGCATCCGCATCGCCGAGCTCGAGGGCGAGCCGCTCATCCAGCGCGAGCAGGGTTCCACCACGCGCCGTGCGCTCGAGGCCGCGCTCGCGGGGGCCGGCGTCCGGCCGCGCGTGGTGATGGAGATCGGCAGCCGCGAGGCGATCCGCTTCGCCGTGGCGCGCGGCATCGGTATCGGCGCGGTCTCCGAGGCGGAGTTCGTGCCCGATCCGCGGCTGCGCGCCGTGCCGGTGTCCGACGCCGAGATCTACACCTACGCCCACGTCGTGTGCCTCCGCGAGCGGCAGAATGCGCGGCTGGTGAGGGCGTTCCTGGATCTGCTGCCGGCGCTGGCGCGTGGCGCGAATGCTAGGCCGCGCGCGGGCCGGCAACCTGCTTGAGATAGGCGAGGGCGGCTTCGCGCTTCGGGCGGAAATCCTCGCCGATCCACCAGTCCTCGACTTGCTTCAGGGCCGCGCCAACGGCCTCGCCGGCGGGAATGCCGAGCGCCAGCACGTCATCGCCTTTGACCGGCAGCGACAGCGGCCCCCAGGCTTCGGCGCCATCGAGGATGCGCACCAGCGCGGCATTGTCCGGCGCGCCCGCGTTCGCCCAATGAAGGAGGGCGCGGTCGATCAGCAATTCCGGACCGAGGCGGTAGCATTCGCGGCGGATGGCGAGCTCGTCGAGCGGCGGCGCGAAGGCTTCGTCGGCGCGCAGCGTTTCCAGGCGCTCGCGGTCCTTGTTGGAGAGCCGCAGGCGCGTGCCCACCGGTGCGGCATCGTCCGGCCGGCGCAGCAGCAGCGCCAAGCGGCGGATCGCGTCGCCGGCGCGCACCCGCTCGCCCCAGCGCCGCTCGATGGCGACGAGGCGCGACAGGCGCTGAATCTCGATCGCCTCCGGCAGATAGGCCGCGAGCACCCGGTCGTTGTGCATCAGCACGAGCGTGTCGTGCGGCGAGGGCGCCGTGAGCAGCTTCAGGGTTTCGTCGCGCAAGCGCTCGGCCGAGAGCTCGGGCAGCTTGTCGGCCAGGGCCCGGCACGCGGTGCGGGCATCGGCGTCGGGCGTGCCGCGGCCGTAATGGGCGAGGAAGCGGTAGAAGCGCAGCAGGCGGAGGACGTCTTCGCGGATGCGCTCGACCGGGTCGCCGACGAAGCGCACGCGGCCGCGGCGCAGATCCTGGAGCCCGCCGAAATAGTCGAACACCTCGCCGGCCGGGCGGCAGGAGAGGGCGTTCATGGTGAAATCCCGCCGCGCGGCATCGGCCTGCCAATCGTCGGTGAAGGCGACCTTGGCGCGCCTTCCGTCGGTCTCGACGTCGCGGCGCAGCGTCGTGATCTCGTAGGGCCGGTGGCCGATCACGGCGGTGACGGTACCGTGGGCGATGCCCGTCGGCACCACCTTGATGCCGGCGGCTTCGAGGCGCTTGGTCACTTCCTCGGGCACCAGCGTCGTCGCCACGTCCACGTCGCGCACCGTGCGGCCGATGACGGCATCGCGCACGCAGCCGCCCACGAAGCGCGCTTCGGCGCCCTCGCCCGACAGGAGTTCGACCACCTGCCGGCTTTCGGCGGTGGTCATCCACGGCTGCGGCGTGATCTTCTCGACGGGCTTCATGGCGATCAGCGCTGCCAAGTCGGCGGGCGGTAGGGCGTCGCGGGATCGTTGTCGATGAAGACGTCGATCGCCACGAACAGGGCGATCGAGAGGACGAGCCCGGCCACGACCGCCCAATACCAATGCCCGTGCGCCCAGGGCGGCTCGGGCTCGCCCGCCGCCCGCGCCCGCACGCGGCGCCAGTAGAGATAGCCCGCATAGAGCAGGATCGGCAGCAGGAAGATCGCGAGCTGTTGGATGACGACGCGCATCAATCCCGGAGCAGGTCGTAGAGGTTCATGATCATTGCCGCGGTGGCGCCCCAAATATACTTGTCGCCGTAAGGCATGGCATAGAAGCGGCGCTCGACGCCGTTGAAGACGCGGCTCTCGCGCCGATGATTGGCCGGATCGAGCAAGAACGCCAGCGGCACCTCGAACACGTCCGCGACCTCGCGCGGGTCGGGCTTGGCAGTATAGGGCGGGCGGACGAGGCCGACGATGGGCGCCACGATGAAGCCGGTGCCGGTGATGTAGTCGTCGAGCCGCCCGACGATCTCGATCATGTCGCGCGGCAGCCCGATCTCCTCCTCGGTCTCGCGCAGCGCCGCCGCGGTCACCGACTCGTCGCGGGCATCGACGCGGCCGCCGGGAAAGCTCACCTGGCCCGCGTGGCGCTGCAGCGCCTCGTTGCGGAGGGTCAGCAGCACCGCGAGGCCCTGGGGGTGGTCCACAAGCGGTACCAGTACCGCCGCGGGACGCACGTCGCTGCGCACCGGCAGGCTGGGGTCGGTCTGGAAATCGCCGCGCACGCGCTCGGTCTTGCGCGCGATCGCTGCCGCGATGTCCACCGGCGCGTGGAGCCGGCCGAGCGAGGCAGCGAGCCGCGCGGTAACGCGCTCCCGGGTCATGCGCCGTCTCCGGGTGCGACGGCATCTTCGGCCGCCGCGTCGAGGGCGCCGAGTTTGAAGAATTGCCCGCTACTCCAGATACCGAGGACGCGCCGTCCCCCCTCGGTCCGCTCCTCGCCGTGCTCGACGAGGTCGTAGAACACAGGCCGCGCGAGGCGCGCCTCGAGCCGGTCGCGCACCAGCACATAGGGCGCGGGCGCGCCCGTGGCAGCATCGTGCTCGACCCTTAACGGATGTTCGCGGTCCACAGTCACGATTTCGTCAAGATTGGTCCGCAACGTCACCGTTTGTTCCCGCCCCGCACCCGCAATCGTCGCCTCGACCGCGAGAAAAGGCACGTCTTCGACGTCGATACGCCCTTTTTCCGCCGGAGTGACCAACCAGTATCCGCCCTCGCCGTCGCGCCGGAGGACGGAAGCGAAAAGCTTCACCAGTGGCTTCCGGCCGATCGGCGAACCGCGATAGAACCAGGTGCCGTCGCGCCGAATGCTCAAGCCGAAATCACCGCAAATGTCGTCAAACATGCGTCGATCCGCCGCCGAGGCCGACTTGCCTCGCGGGTCCGTGTCTTGCATCGCTTCCGGCTCAACCGGCAAACTGTCTCGTTTCCGTTCCATTGCCACTGGGAGTTCATTCGGTGTCAGCAGATAATTCCGCCCCGGTCTCCAATTTCGTGATGCGGGACGCTCCGGACAAGCTCGTTCACGACGTCGAAGCCCTCGGCCGCGTTCTCGATCAGGTCAAGTCCAGCATCGGGCGGGTCATCTTCGGCCAACACGACGTGATCGAGCAAACCCTCATCACCATCATGTCGGGCGGCCATGTGCTCTTGATCGGCGTGCCGGGCCTGGCCAAGACCAAGCTGGTCGAGACCCTGGGCGTCGCCTTCGGCCTCGACGAAGCCCGCATCCAGTGTACGCCGGATCTCATGCCGGCGGACATCATCGGCTCGGAAGTGCTCGAAGAGGCCGAATCGGGCCGGCGCTCGTTCCGTTTCATCCGCGGCCCGGTCTTCTGCCAGCTGCTGATGGCCGACGAAATTAACCGCGCCAGCCCGCGCACCCAGTCGGCGCTCCTCCAGGCCATGCAGGAAAAGCGGGTCTCGATCGCGGGCCAATACCACCCGCTGCCCGAGCCGTTTCACGTGCTGGCCACCCAGAACCCGCTCGAGCAGGAGGGCACCTATCCGCTGCCCGAAGCCCAGCTCGACCGCTTCCTCCTCCAAGTCAATGTCGGCTATCCCGACCTCGCCGCCGAACGCAAGATGCTGATGGCCACCACCGGAGTCGCCGAAGAGAAGGCGCTCCGGGTGATGACCGCCGAGGAGCTGACGGGCGCGCAGCGCGTCATCCGCCAGATCCCGGTCGGCGAAAGCGTGGTCGAGGCGATCCTGAAGCTGGCCCGCGCCGGCCGGCCCGAATCCAGCGACATCCCCGAGGTGAAAACTCATGTCGCCTGGGCGCCCGGCCCGCGCGCCAGCCAGGCGCTGATGCTCGCCTGCCGCGCCCGCGCGGTCGTTCAAGGGCGCCTCGCGCCCTCGGTCGACGACGTGATCGCGCTCGCGCCGCCGATCCTCCGCCACCGCATGGCGCTCAATTTCGCCGCCCGCGCCGACGGCGTCACGGTCGAGCACGTGATCGAAAAGCTCTGCGATCCGCTGCGGTAATCGCGCATGGCCGAAGCCGCCCTGCGCACTCACCTCCGCCACGAAGCCGAGATCGCGGCGGCGCGCCTGCCGCCGCTGATGGTGGCGGCCGAGCGCGTCGCCGCCACGGTGCAGCAGGGCGTGCACGGGCGCCGGCGCGTCGGCATGGGCGAGGCGTTCTGGCAGTTCCGGCGCTACGAGGCCGGCGATTCGATCCGCAAGATCGATTGGCGCCAATCGGCCAAGAGCGACCGCCTGTTCGTGCGCGAGACCGAGTGGGCGGCGGCGCAGAGCGTGTGGCTCTGGCCCGATCCCTCGCCCTCGATGCATTGGCGCTCCAAACGCAACCTGCCCGAGAAGCGCGACCGCGCCGATCTCGTGGCGCTCGCGCTGTCCTCCTTGCTGGTGCGCGCCGGCGAGCGCGTGGCGGTTCTCGGCACCGGCGAGCGTCCGATCTCGGGCAAGATCGCGATGGACCGCCTCGCCCAGCGGATCCTCTTCCGGCAGAAGCCGTCGGGGGCGCCCGGCGATCTTCCGGCGTTCCAGCCGCTGCCGCGCTACGCCTCGCTCATCTTCATCGGCGATCTCCTGGCGCCGCTCGAGGAGATGGACAAGCTCGTGCGCCGCTACGCGGCCGCGGGCGTGCGCGGCTATCTCTTCCAGGTGCTCGATCCCGCCGAGCAGAGCCTGCCCTATGCCGGCCGCACGCGCTTCGAGGGCCTCGAGGACGAAGGCCATCTCTTGGTGAAGCGCGTCGAGACGGTGCGCGAGGAATATCGGGCGACCATGGCCGCGCACCAAGCCGGGCTCGCCGACATCGCGCGTGCGGCGGGCTGGAACTACACGCTACACCTCACCGATCAGGCGCCGGAGGCGGCGCTGCTGCGTCTCTTCGTGCACCTCGCCCAACTGCCCGCATGAGCCTAGTTCACCCAGTATGTTGAGCCTCGGCCTCGTCGCCTTCACCGCACCCTGGGTGCTGGCCGCGCTCGCGGCCCTGCCGATCATCTGGTGGCTGCTGCGCGTCACCCCGCCGGCGCCGCGTCTCGTCCGTTTCCCGGCGATCCGGCTGCTGCTCCGCCTCAAGGAAAAAGAGGATACGCCCTCCAAGACGCCGTGGTGGCTACTGCTGCTGCGCTTGCTGGTCGTGGCCCTCGCCATCCTGGGACTGGCGCAGCCGCTCTGGAATCCGGGCGGCGCTTTCCGCGCCGATGGTCCGCTGGTTCTCGTCATCGACAATGGCTGGGCGGCGGCCGCGCATTGGGACAAGCGCCGCGGCCTGGTCGCCGAACTGATCGAGAAGGCCGAGCGCGAGAAGCGCCAGGTCGTGATCGTCAACACGGCGCGGAAGGCCGCGGCGGCGCCGCTCGAGGCGTCGCGCCTGCTGCGCCCGGCCGACGCCAAGGCGCTGTTCCAGGCCATGACGCCCGAGCCCTGGCCCGTGGACCGCAAGGCCGCCACCGAGGCGCTGCGCAAGGTCTCGCTGCCGAGCCGCGGCAACGTCGTGTGGCTGTCCGACGGCATCGAGGCGCCGGACCTCGGCGATTTCCTCGCGGCGCTCAACCGCCTCGGCACGGTCGCGGTGCAGGTCGACGGAACCGATTCGCAGCCGCTGCTGCTCCATGCGCCGCGGCTGGTCGGCGACAGCATCGCCTTCCGCATCGAGCGCCCGGATGGCGAGCGCCCGGCCGCCTATTCGGCGCGCGCCTTCGCCGACGACGGCCGCGGCGTCGCGCGCCAGCGCGTCGATTTCAAGGCCGGCGAGCGCGTCGTCGAGGCCAGCCTCCGTCTCCCCACCGAGCTCCGCAACCGCGTCTCGCGCATCGACATCGAGCGCCACGCCAGCGCCGGCGCGGTGCTGCTGCTCGACGAGCGCCTGCGCCGCCGCCCGGTCGGCCTGGTCGGGCCGGTCGCGCAAGACGGCTCGCAGCCGCTGCTGTCGGACGTCTACTACCTCGAGCGCGCGCTGGCGCCGTTCTCGGAGCTCCGGCGCGGCAACGTCACCGAGCTGCTGCAGCGCCCGATCTCGGTCGTCGTGCTCACCGATACCGCGCCGGCCTCGGTCGAGGAACAGGCGCAGCTGAAGCGCTGGGTCAATGACGGCGGCGTGCTCCTCCGCTTCGCCGGGCCGCTCCTGGCCGAGGCGGCCGACGATCTCGTGCCCGTGCCGATCCGTACCGGCGACCGCACCTTCGGCGGCGCGCTTTCGTGGACCAAGCCCCTGCCGCTCGCCGCCTTCGACCAGAACAGCCCCTTCGCCGGCCTGATCCCGCCCAAGGAAGTCACCATCAGCCGCCAGGTCTTGGCCGAGCCCACCGTCGATCTCCAGAAGAAGACTTGGGCGCGGCTCGAGGACGGAACCCCGCTGGTGACCGCCGACCGGCGCGGCAAGGGCATGATCATCCTCATCCACACCACCGCGAGCCCCGATTGGTCGAACTTGGCGCTGTCGGGCTTGTTCGTCGAGATGCTGCGCCGGATGGTCGAGCTCTCGCACGGCGTCGCCGCCGGCGGCGAGGACCGGCCGGTCAATCTCGCCCCCTATCAGACCCTCGACGGCTTCGGCCGGCTCGGCACGCCGCCGCCTTCGGCGCTGGGGATCGAATCGAGTAAGCTGGACAAGGTCGTGATCGGGCCGCAGCATCCGCCGGGCCTCTACGGCGATGCCGCTAACCGTCGCGGCGTAAACCTTTCGGTCAGTGTCACCTCGGTAAGACCGTTGGGCGACCTGCCGGGAGGCATGGAGAAAAGCGTGTATCGGGATTCGACCGAGGTCGATCTGAAGCCGTGGCTGCTCGCGGCCGCGCTCGCTTTGCTGCTGTTCGATCTGTTCCTCAGCTTCTTCCTGCGCGGCCTGTTCATCCGCCGGATCGCGCCCGTTGCCGCCAAGGCCGCGGCGGTGGCGCTCGCGGCGCTCGTGCTGTTCCCGCCCGACGGCGCCGCTCCCGCTTACGCGCAGACGCGCTCGACCGACAACGCCGATCCCGCCATCCGCGCCACCAAGGAAACCGTGCTCGCCTATGTGCTGACCGGCGACGGCGAAACCGATCGCGTCAGCCGCGCGGCGCTCGTCGGCCTCGGCCGCGTGCTGCGCGACCGCACCTCGGTGGAACCGGCCGATCCCCAGGGCGTCAACCCCAACACCGACGAACTTGCCTTCTATCCGGTGATCTACTGGCCGGTCACCGCGGGCCAATCGCCGCCGACGCGCGATGGCGTCAACCGCATCCAGGCCTTTCTCCGCAACGGCGGCATGATCATCTTCGACGTCCGCAACCAGGGCTCGGCGATGGAGGATGCGGGGCATCTCCGCCGGCTGGTGCAGGGCCTCAGCATTCCGGCGCTGCTGCGCATGCCCGACGACCACGTACTGACGCGCGCCTATTACCTTCTCCCCCGTTTTCCCGGCCGCTTCGCCAACAATCCGGTCTGGGTGGCGCGGCCCGATCAGGCGGCCAAGGACGGCGTTTCCGCGGTCATCATCGGCAGCAACGACTGGGCCGCGGCCTGGGCCATCGACGAGCGCGGGCGGGGCATGTTTCCGGTCTCGCCAGGCGGCGAGGTGCAGCGCGAATACGCCTACCGCGCCGGCGTCAACATGGTCATGTACGCGCTCTCGGGTAACTACAAGGCCGACCAGGTTCACATCCCGACCATCCTGAAAAGGCTCGGCCAATGAACGCCTTCGGCTGGTCGATCGCGTTCTCGCCGATCCTCGAATGGACGTGGCTCTACGCCTTCGCCGGCGTCGGCGCCGTGCTGATCGTGGGCGGCGCCATCCTGCGCGCGCGCGGCATCGTCTGGCGCTTCCTGGCCGTGGCGCTCGCCTGGCTGGTGCTCGCCAATCCCTCGCTCGTGGTGGAAAACCGCGAGGGCCTGCGCGACGTGGCCGTGGTCGTGATCGACGAATCCGGCAGCCAAGGCCTCGAGGAGCGGCGCCAGCGCAGCGAGGCGGCGCTGGAGCAGGTGCGCCAGGCCGTACAGCGCCTCGGCGACGTCGATCTCCGCGTGGTGCGCACCGGCAATGACGGCAACGAAGAAGGCACGCGCCTCTTCGGCGCCCTCGAGCGCGCGCTCGCCGACATTCCGCGCCAGCGCCTCGCCGGCGTCATCATGATCACCGACGGCCAGGTGCACGACGCACCGATCCCCGGCCGGATGATGAACAATATCGGCCCGCTCCATGTGCTGCTCTCGGGCAGGAAGGGCGAGCTCGACCGCCGCCTCGCCGTCGAGAACGCGCCGAGCTTCGGCCTCATCGGCAAGCCGCTGCAGATGACGGTGAAGGTGGAAGACGGCTCCACCAACGGCGGCAGCGCGAACCTCGTCATCAAGCGCGACGGCGTGCCGTGGAAGACCGTGCCGGTGCAGATCGGCCGCTCGGTCAATGTCGAGTTCGAGCTCGACAAGCGCGGCACCACCTTCTTCGAGCTCGAAGTGGAGGCCGGCCCGCGCGAGCTGACCCTCGAGAACAACCGCACCGTCGTCGCCATCAACGGCATCCGCGACCGGCTGCGCGTGCTGCTGATTTCGGGCGAGCCCCATGCCGGCCAGCGCTCGTGGCGCAACGTGTTGAAATCAGATCCGGGCGTGGACCTCGTCCACTTCACCATCCTGCGCCCGCCTGAGAAGCGCGACTACACGCCCATCCAGGAACTCTCGCTGATCTCCTTCCCGGTGCGCGAGCTGTTCGAAGAGAAGCTCGACCAGTTCGATCTCATCATCTTCGACCGCTATCGCCGCCGCGGCATCATCCGCAACGACTACTACGACAACATCGTCAAATACGTGAAGAAGGGCGGCGCGCTCTTGGTCGCCGACGGACCGACCTTCGCGGGCCCCCTCAGCATCTATCAATCGCCTTTGAGCGACGTACTGCCCGCGCGCCCGACCGGCGAGGTGATCGAGGAGCCCTATCGCCCGCTCAAGACCGATATCGGCAAGCGCCATCCGGTCACGGCCGCGCTGACCGGCGACGGCACCGGCGCCAATCCTTGGGGCCGCTGGTTCCGCATCGTCGGCGCGCAGGTGCGGAGCGGCCACGTGCTGCTTTCGGGGCCGGGCGCGCGCCCGCTGATGATCGTCGATCGGGTCGAGAAGGGCCGCGTTGCGCTACTGCTGTCCGATCAGCTCTGGCTCTGGGACCGCGGCTACGAAGGCGGGGGCCCCCAAGCCGAGATGCTGCGCCGCTTCGCGCATTGGCTGATGAAGGAACCGGAGCTCGAGGAAGAGCATCTCTCCGGCAACATCCGCGCCGGGCGGCTCGACATCGTCCGCCGCAGCATGACCGTCTCCAACACGCCGGTGAAGGTGACGGGCCCCGACGGCCAGACCCTCGACGTGCCGATGAAGGACCGCGGCGACGGCACTGCCTCGGGCTCGGTGCTGATCCAGAAGCCGGGCCTCTACCGCATCACCGACGGCAAGCTCAATGCCATGGCCGCGGTCGGCTCGCTCAACGCCAAGGAAATGGAAGACGTCCGCACCACCGACGCCAAGCTGAAGGCCGTCGTTGACGTCAACCAAGGCAGCTTCGCGTGGCTGCCCGAGGGCGTGCCGGAGATCCGCCGCGTCGGCCGCGAAGACCGCACCCATGGCGGCGGCTTCGGCGGCACGGCCTGGATCGGCCTCCGCCAGAACGGCGACTATGTCGTGACCGGCATCCGCGAATTGCCGCTGATGGTCGGCTTCGCAGCACTGTTCTTGGCCATGCTGCCGCTACTCTTCGCCTGGCGCCGCGAAGGGAAGTAGGCGCGTCGCGCTTCGGCCGCCGCTTTGCAACCATCCGAGTCATCCCGAGCGGCGCCCCGTTGGGCGGCGCGAAGGATCTGACCTCCACGCCAAGAATTCTTCGCGCGGCGATAAGATCCTTCGCTGCGCTCAAGATGACGTGGATTGGGTGGAATCTCGGTTCGGAGATCCGATTCGCCGCAACCGATAAACGTCTCGGAAAAAGCGGCCCGCCTTTCGGCAGGCCGCTCGTCCGGCGGAGTCCGTCATCAGCCGTGGCGGCTAGTAACAGATCCGGCCGTAGTACCGATCCCAATAACAATTCGGGCGGTAGTAGTAGTAGCCGTAGGGGGCGTAGTACGGCCTGTAATACGGGCGGTGGTAATAGTAGCCCGGCGTGCCGAGATGGAGATCGAAGCGCACCTGCGCATTCGCTGGCGCGGTGGTGGCTGCGATGCCGGCGCCCGCCGCCAAGGCGAACGCCGCGGGGATCAGAAGAACTTTGAGACTCTTGCGCATGGTCTCCTCCTTTTCGGTGAGTTCGCGGCGCCCGCTTTTCCGCGCGAGGCGCCGCCGCCTGGACCGCGGCGGGCGATCTCGAAGACTCGCTGCCGCTGGGTCCGGCACTGCATTTACGCCTGGGCGCCGGATCCGCTCCGGGTCAAATGAGCGCGAAAAGGCGATGTGCCGCGGGTTCACCGCGGAACCTTTCAGCGGCCAAATTCGCTGCCGAGGTTATGTGGAAACGAAAACGGCCGGCTCGAAGGAGCCGGCCGCCGATTCGTTGCAATGCGTCTCGACGGCGCGCGCCGCTTACCAGCAGCCCACGTAGGCTTGGCGCCATTGATAGCCGTCCCAGCGCCAATCGTAGCGCGCGCGGCAGGGCGGCGGTTGCGGCGGCGGCGCTTGGTAATAGCCGGGCGGCTGGTCATAGGCGGGCGGCGGATAGTAGTAAGCCGGTGGCGGCGGGGGATAATAATAGGCCGGCGGGCCGATATAGAATCCCGGCAGGCCGAGGCCCAGGAAGATGCGCGTGCGCGCCTCGGCATCGGGCGCCGTCGCGGTCAGCGTGGCGCCAGCGCCCGCCAGGATCGCGGCGGCGGCGAGCAGAATTTTCAGCGATTTACGCATTCGTCATCCCCATGCGTCGTCCTTCCCCAGGTATTGATACGGAGACCGGACAAGGGTTGTTCCTCCCGCGGGGGAGGATGTCGGTCCAGGATGGACCCGGTTTCTGAACGCCCGATGAACGAGCCCGGAGGAATAGGCTTAAGGGCGCGTCTCGGGCAGTTTCGCGAGCGGGGCCGCCTTGGCCGCGAACAGCCCGTCGCGGTCGGCGGCGGCGACGAAGGCGGCGAGTTCGGCGCGCGGCGAGGTGATCTTCACGTCGTCCACATACTGGCCCTTCTTCACCGTGCCCTTGAGCTTACCGGCCGCGATGGCGGCGGACACGTACTTCGATTCCATCAGGCGCAGCACCAGCCGTCCGTCGGCGCCCAGGTCGTAGGCGGCGATGAAGGTCTTCGGCGTGCCGCCGATGCCGACGGCGTTGAGAAACACCTTGCCGTCGATGACCGTGCGCCACGCACTGTATTGCTCGTATTCGACTGGCTTGTCCGCGCCGACGCGGAGCGAGGCATAGAGCACGCGATACTTGCCCGGCGCCGTGTCGTCGGCGGTGGCGGTGAACAGCGTCACCTCGCCGGCCTCGGCCGTGTACCAAGTGCCGACCAGCCGCTCATCCATGGCCTTGGGATCGGGGTCGGCGAGGGTATTTTCCGTTTCGACCAGGCAGCCGCCTGTCAGCAGCACGAGAACGAGGCCGAAAACCTTCGCGAAGACGCGCATGGTGTTTTCCGTTGCCGGCCGCGCCGCCCGACGGCGCGGCGTGAATTCCCGCCTGAAGCCGGAGAGTGCGCGCAATACATGAAGAAACCAAGGCGGGGGCGCGTCGGCGCCGGGGCGCGGCCCCGGCGACCGCGCGGCCTCACGCCATCGGCAGGCCCCGCGGGCGCGGCCCCAAGGGAAAGGCTGCGTCGATGCGGCGGATTTCGGCTTCGCCGAGGACGAGCGCCCCCGCGCCGGCGTTGTCGGCAGTGTGGGCGATGATCGCCGCCTTGGGGATGGCGAACAGCGATGGCCGGCGGACGAGGAAGGCGAGGGCCACCTGGCGCGGCGTGGCGCCGTGTGCGGCGGCGACCTCCGCCAGCACGCGCCCGCCCGAGGAGCGCGCGCCCGGAAAGCCGCGCGTGCCGAACGGCGAATAGCCCACCACGGCCACGCCGTGACGCTCGCACCACGGGATCACGCCGTGTTCGATGGCGCGTTCCTCGAGGTGATAGAGCACTTGATTGCAGGCGATGGCGCCCGGCCCGGCGATGGCCAGCGCTTCCGCGAGATCGTCCACGTCGAAATTGCTGACACCCCAGGTGCCGATCTTGCCCGCCTTCTTGAGCGCCTCGAGGGCGGCGAAAGTCTCGGCCAGCGGAATGCTTTCGCGCCAATGCAGCAGATAGCAATCGAGCCGGTCGGTCTTGAGCCGCTTCAGCGATTGCTCGCAGGCCTTGATCGTGCCGGCGCGCGAGGCGTTGCCGGGCAGCACTTTGGAAACGAGAAACACGTCGTCGCGCCGCCCGGCGATGGCCTCGGCCACGATTTCCTCGGCGCGGCCCGAGCCATACATCTCGGCCGTGTCGATATGCGTCATGCCGAGGTCGAGCCCGCGCCGGAGCGCAGCCACCGCCGTGGCGCGGTCGTCCGCCTCGATATGCCAGGTTCCCTGCCCGATGGCGGCGACACCGCGCGCGGCCGGGCCGAAGGGGTGTTGGCGAATTGCGCCGGTCGTCATGGTCGCGGCCTCCGTGCAGTGGGATTGACGGGACGCGCATAGCCGAATTGGCGGCGGCACGGAATACCCCGGCGGTCGCGGCGCGCCGGCGCGGGGATTGCGGACGGCGCTACCGCCGCGCGAGAATGAGGCCACGCCACGACGGCGCACCGCAATACCGGCGAAGGGTCGGCACCGACATGAAGACGAAAGCGCGGCCCAGCATCCATCTCGGCGAAAGCGCGCTCGAGCTCGAGCTCTACGAGCTGCAGCACGCGGCGATCTGCTACATGGAGGCGTTCTACCGCTATATCGAGATGCAGCTTCATCTCGCCGCGTCCGAGAGCAATCTTTCCGGCGCCGATTGCGTGATCCTGCACGCGGTCCGCATCGGCAATCGGCCGAAGAGCATCCGCGAGTTGCAACTTTTCACCAATCGCAGCGACGTCGCGAACATCCAGTATAGCGTGAAGAAGCTGGCCGCCGCCGGCCTGATCGAGCGCGCCAAGCGCACCAAGCGCGCGGCCGGGCAGGGCGCCGCCTACGATCTGACCGCCCGCGGCCGCACGGTGACCGACGACTACGTCCGCGCCCGCAAGGCGCTGATCGCGATGATCCCCCAGGCGGCGGACACGGTCGTCGCCGACGCGAAGACGGCGACGCGCCTGCTGCTGCAATTGACGGGCCTCTACGACCACGTCTCGCGCTCGCTCGCGTCCTGATCCGCGCCGGGCGCCGAACGTTGACACTCGATATATTTCTCCGTATTTTTCGCAGTAATTTATCAAACAGGCCGCCGCGCGCGGCCGGCGAGGGGTGTCATGCAGTTCGGAATGCAGTTCTTTCCCGACGTCCGGCCGGCCCAGAAATCGGCGGAACAATACTTTGCGGAAGCCCTCGATCTGGTCGCGCTCTGCGACCGCTACGGCTATTCGCACGTCCGGATCGTCGAGCATTATTTCCATCACTGGGGCGGCTACACGCCGAACCCGATCGTGTTCCTGGCCGCGGCCGCACAGCGCACGCGGACGGCGCGGATGGTCACCGGCGCGGTCCTCCCCGTGTTCAACCATCCGCTGAAGCTCGCGGGCGAGATCGGCATGCTCGATGCGATCAGCGGCGGGCGGCTCGATGTCGGCTTCGCGCGCGCCTTCCTGCCGCACGAATTCCGCGCCTTCGGCGTCAACATGGACGAGAGCGTGCTGCGGTTCGAGGAGGGCATCGAACAGGTGCGGCGCCTGCTCGAGGAAACCGACGTCACCTGCCGCGGCCTCTTCCACAGCTTCGAGAACGTGACGTCGCTGCCCCGGCCGACCCAGAAACCGCGCCCGAATTTCTACGTCGCCGCGGTGGCGACGCCGGAATCCTTCGCGCGCGCGGGGCGGCTGGGGCACTGGGTAATGGCGATTCCCGGCGTGGGCTCGACGCCGTCGGAGCTCGTCGAGATTTACCGCGAGAATTGGCGCCTGGCCGGCCACGCCGGAAAGCCGCGCATCATGCTGGCGGTCTTCATGTATTGCCACGAAGACCGCGCGGAGGCCGTGCGCTACGCCAAGGGCCCGGTCGAGCGGCATTTCGATTCGATCTGCGACGCGGTGGCCGAGTTCGGCAAGGGCGGCCCCGTGTCGCCGGCCTACAAGGGCTACGACAAGATGTATGATAAGATGCGCAAGGAAACGTTCGAGTCGCAGGTCGCCCACCACGCGGCATTCGTGGGGACGCCCCAAGACATCATCGAGCAGTTCCACGAATTCGACCGGCTGATGGGCGGCTGTGACGAAGCCTCGTGTCAGGTGAACTTCAACGACATGGGCTACGCCGAAGCCGAGCGTTCGGTCCGGCTGTTCGGCGAGAAGGTCATTCCGCATTTCGCCCGGGCGCGGATGGTCACCGCCGCCTGAAGCGCAACCGACTGCGAAAGGAAGCCGCGATGGTCACCAGCGAAGGTTCGGCCCTGGCCGCCGCCCAAAGCGCCGCCGAAAGCCGCGCGGCGCCGGCCGCCGACGGCAAGGCGGCACTCCGCGCGCTCATGAGCGGCCTCGCGCTCGAGCCGCTCTGGGAAATCTACGCCAATCTGGTGACGCCCGAGCCGGCCGGCATTCCGCCCGCCCATCAATGGCGCTGGCAGGCGCTGGAGCCGGTCGTGAGCGCGGCGGCGGCGGCGGTCACCGGCCACGACGCCGATCACCGCGTGCTGGTGTTGCGCAATCCCAACATGGGCGGCCGCATGGCGTCGACGGCGACCATCATCGGCGCCATCCAATGCGTGCTGCCGGGCGAGCGCACGACGCCGCACCGCCACACCGCCGCGGCGGTGCGCGTGGTGATGGAGGGCGACGGCGGCGGCACCTACGTCGACGGCATGCGGTGCGACATGCATCCCGGCGACTTCATCGTCACGCCGAACTGGACCTGGCACAATCACGACATCGACCGGAGCAAGCGGACGGTGTGGCTCGATATTCTCGACGTGCCGCTGGTCAAGCAGATCAACGCGATGTTCGGCCAGCTCGGGCCGGCGCCGTCCTATCCGCATACGGTGGGAACCCTGCCGGACGCGCTGTTCGCCCGCGGCGGCCTGATGCCGGTCAGCGACCGCGCGCCGGTCCCCTATACGCCGCGCTTCCGCTACGCCTGGCGCGACGTGGCCGCGATGCTGACCGAGATGCCGCCGGCGGCCGATGGATCGCGCGCCGTCCGCTACACGAATCCGCTCGATGGCGGGCCGGTGACGCAGACGCTCGACGCGGTGGCGTTCGAGCCGCCGGTGGGCCGGCCGAGTGTCGCGCATCGCACCACGGCCGGCGGGCTTTGCATCGTGATCGAGGGCCGCGGCGAGAGCCGGATCGGCGACCGCGTCGTCGAATGGGGGCCGCTCGACATCTTCACGCTGCCCGAATGGTCCTGGATTTCCCACACGGCGGCGGCGCCCGGCGCGCGCATGATCGCCGTCACCGACCGCGAGGTGCGCAGCCGCCTCGGCCTTTTGCGGGAAGAGACGCGATAGAGTCCGTCAAACGGGCGAACTCATCGAAGCATGATGACATAAAGCCTTCCCCTCGCCCTGCGGGGGAAGAGAAGATTGCGATCTGCTACTCCGCCGCCTGCCGCGCGTTCCAGAGCGCGGCCTTGGTCGGGTCGTGCCAAGCCTTGAGGAGTTCGGCTTCCTTGGCCTTGGCTTCCGCGATCGACTTTTCCTTGATGTGGCCGTAGCCGCGGATGGCGTCGGGGATGTCCGCGATCTCCAAGGCCAGGGCGTGATTGTCGGGCGTGAGGCCGTTCAGCAGCGTCCGCACCGTCGCCTGGTATTCCGCGATCAGCTTGCGCTCCATCTTGCGCTCGGCGCTCTTGCCGAACGGATCGAGCCACGAGCCGCGCAGGAACTTCAGCTTCGCGAGCGTGCGGAAGCCCGGCATCATCCAGGCGCCGAAGGTCATCTTCTGGAGATGGCCGGTGGCCGGATCGCGCGGCGCCAGCAGCGGCGGCGCGAGGTGGAACTTCATCTTGTATTGGCCCTGGAACGTCTCGCCGAGCTGGCGCTGGAATCCGCCGTCGGTGAAAAGCCGCGCGACCTCGTATTCGTCTTTATAAGCCATGAGCTTGTAGAGATTGCGCGCCACCGCCTCGGCCAGGCCGGCCTTGCCGCGCGCCTTCTCGCCCTCGATGCGCCGCACGTCGACGAGGAAACGCTCGTAGCGCTCGGCGTATTTGCGGTTCTGATAGGCCGTGAGGTCCTTGACTCGCAGCGCGATCGTGTCGGCGAGCGATTTCGGCTGGCGCGAGGCCAGCGGCACCGGCTCGGCCGGGAACGCGATCTTGGCCACCGCGTCGGGATCGAACGCCGCGCGGCGGCCCCAGGCGAACGCCTCCTTGTTTGCGCGCACCGCCACGGCGTTGAGCTCGATCGCCTTCTCGATCGAATCGAGCTCAAGCGGGATCAACCCCATCTGGAACGCATAGCCGAGCATGAACATGTTGCCGGCGATGGCATCGCCCATCAGCGCGGTGGCGAGGCGCGTCGCATCGACGACGTTCAGGCCCTCCGGCCCCACGGCCTCGGCGATCGAGGCCTGCAGCGCCGCATTCGGAAACTTGAGATCGCGATTGTGGATGAAGGCCGCGGTCATCTGCTCGTAGCCGTTGACGACCGCGCGGGTGCCGTCCGGCCGCATGGTTCGCAGCGCGTCGGGCGAGGCGGCCACCACCACGTCGCAGCCGATGACAGCGTCGGCCTCGCCGGCGGCGATGCGCGCGGCGTAGATGTCCTCCGGCCGGTCGGCGATGCGCACATGGCTCATCACCGCGCCGTTCTTCTGCGAGAGGCCGGTCATGTCGAGGACCGAGCCGCCCTTGCCTTCGATGTGCGCGGCCATGCCGAGGAGCTGGCCGATGGTGATGACGCCGGTGCCGCCGATGCCGGTGACGAGGATGCCGTAGGGCTTGGCGGCGCTCGGAATCTTCGGCATCGGAAGGGCGCTTTCGGGCAGCGCCCTCGGGCCGGCGGCGCGCACCTTCTTCGGAATGGCGCCATAGACCGAGACGAAGCTCGGGCAGAAGCCTTTGACGCAGGAATAATCCTTGTTGCAGTTGGATTGGTCGATCGCGCGCTTGCGCCCGAACTCGGTTTCCTTGGGCGTCACCGAGATGCAGTTGGATTGCACCGAGCAATCGCCGCAGCCCTCGCAGACGCGCTCGTTGATGAACACGCGGCGCGGCGGGTCGGGCATCAGCCCGCGCTTCCGGCGCCGGCGCTTCTCGGCGGCGCAGGTCTGTTCATAGAGCAGGAGCGACACGCCGGGATATTCGCGCAGGTCGCGCTGCACCGCATCGAGGTCGTCGCGGTGATGAAAGGTGGTGCCGTGCGGCCATTGCCAGCCGATCGGATATTTCAGCGGATCGTCTGAGACGATGGCGATGCGCTCGACACCTTCGGCCGCCACCTGGTTGGCGATGTCGCACGGGCTCGGCGCACCCTCCACCGGCTGGCCGCCGGTCATCGCCACGGCGTCGTTGTAGAGCAGCTTGTAGGTGATGTTCACCTTGGCGGCGACGCAAGCGCGGATCGCCAGCAGGCCCGAGTGGTAGTAGGTGCCGTCGCCGAGATTGGCGAAGATGTGCTTCTCGTTCGTGAACGGCGCCTGGCCGATCCACGGCGTGCCTTCGCCGCCCATATGGGTGAAGGTGGCCGTGTTGCGGTTCATGAAGATCGCGAGCGTGTGGCAGCCGATGCCGGCCGTGGCGCGGCTCCCCTCCGGCACCTTGGTCGAGGTGTTGTGCGGGCAGCCCGAGCAGAAATAGGGCGAGCGCACGAGATCGGGCTTCTTCGCCGCGAGCGCCTTTTCTTTGGCCTCGAGGAAGGCCATGCGCTCGCGTATGGCGGGGCTGTCGAAGAATTTGAGGATGCGTGTGCCGAGCGCCTTGGCGACGACGGTGTTCGAAAGTTCGCCGCCCGCGGGCAGCAGCCATTGCTGGTTCTCGTCGAACTTGCCGACGACTCGCGGCCGCGCCTTTTCGTTCCAGTTGTAGAGCTGTTCCTTCAGCTGGTTCTCGACGATCGCGCGCTTCTCCTCGACGACGATCACCTCCTCGAGCCCGTGCGCGAATTCGCGCGCACCCTCGCGCTCGAGCGGCCACACCATGCCGACCTTGTAGAGGCGAAGACCGATCTCGGCCGCGAGCCGCGTGTCGATGCCGAGGTCGTCGAGCGCCTGGCGCACGTCGAGATAGGCCTTGCCGCTGGTGATGATGCCGAGGCGCGGCTTCGGGCTGTCGATGACGATGCGGTCGATCTTGTTGGTGCGCGTGAATGCGAGCGCGGCATAGACCTTGTGGCGCTGGAGGCGCGCCTCCTGGTCCCAGAAGCTGTCCGGCCAGCGGATGTTGAGCCCGCCCGGCGGCAGCTCGAAATCGTTCGGGATCTTGAAATCGAAGCGGTCGGGCTCGACCGAGATCGAGGCCGAGGTCTCGACGTTCTCGGACACGCACTTCAAGGCCACCCAGCAGCCCGAATAGCGGGACATGGCCCAGCCGAACAGGCCGTAATCCAGGATCTCCTGCGTGTTGGCCGGATAGAGCACCGGCACCATCGCCGAGACGAAATTGTGATCCGATTGGTGGGGCAGGGTGGAGGAGGCGGCGCCGTGATCGTCGCCGGCGCAGAGCAGCACGCCGCCATGCTTGGACGTGCCGGCCGTGTTGCCGTGCTTCATCACGTCGAGGCAGCGGTCCACGCCCGGGCCCTTGCCGTACCACATCGCGAACACGCCGTCGTATTTCGCGTTGGGATAGAGGTTGAGCTGCTGCGAGCCCCAGATCGACGTCATCGCCAGGTCTTCGTTGACGCCCGGCTCGAACTTGATGTGGTTTTCCTTGAGATACTTCTGGGCGCGCCAGAGGTTCTGGTCGAGCCCGCCCAAGGGCGAGCCGCGGTAGCCCGAGATGAAGCCGGCGGTGTTGAGGCCGCGGGCCTGGTCGAGCCAGCGCTGCACCAGCGGCAGGCGCACCAGGGCCTGGACGCCGGTCATGTAAACGCGGCCGCGCCGGAGCGTGTACTTGTCCTCGAGCGAGACCGGAAGCGGGGCGGGCAGCGCCATTGGCGGCGTCTCCGAAACAAGGGGCCGGATCGCGCTAAACCTAATGCGCCCGGGCCGCGAAGCAAATGGCAAGGCGGCGCCGCGCCGATGCGGAAATCTTGTGCGCCCGGCGCCGCGAACGGCGCAAGCTCGTTGCGCGGAAGGCGCCTTGGGCGACATTTTCGAGGCCTCGCGATTGATCCCTCCGCGAGGCCGGTGTTAGCTCGGATGCGGCGAGGGGGGCGCCTTCGATGCGACGCGGCGTTGCGATCGGGCTGCTATGCGCGGGTGTGGCGGCGGGCGTTGGCCCGAACGCCCGCGCCCAGGACGAGGCCGATTGGCGCCTCTGCGAGCGGGCCTCGGCCAATCCGCCCGCCGGCATCGCCGCGTGCACGCGCCTGATCGAGAGCCGCCGCCTTTCGCGCGCCGATCTCGCGCTGGCGCTCTACAACCGCGGCAACGCCCATGCGGCGCTCAATCGCTACGCCAACGCCATCGCCGATTACGGCCGCGTCATCGACATCAACCCCGGCGACGCGCAGGCGCTCGGCAATCGCGGCCTGGCCTTCCACGCGCTCAAGAAATTCGAGCTCGCGATCGAGGATTTCGACCGCGCCATCGCCGCCGATCCCAAGAGCGCCAATTATTTCAACCTGCGCGGCGCCGCCTATCGCCAGCTCGGCAAGATCGAGGAGGCGATCCTCGACTACGACCGCGCGCTGGCGCTCAAGCCCGATTTCGTCCAGGCGTTCAACAACCGCGGCAACGCCTATGCGGCGATGGGCGACAATGCGCGGGCGCTGCAGGATTACGACCAGGCGATCAAGCTCGCCCCCACTTATGCCAGCGCGTTCTCGAACCGCGCCGGCGCCCACGAAACGCTCGGCAACAAAGAGGCCGCGATCCGCGACTACCGCACGGCACTGCGTCTCGATCCCAATCTGGCCGCGGCGCGCGAGGGCCTGGCGCGGCTCGGCGTGCGGTAGGAAAGCCGCCGCGGCTCAGTTCCGCGCCGCCGGCGCTTTTTCGGCGAGCTGTGTGGGGCTCAGGGTCGGCCACGGCCATTCCGGCATGCGCGCCAGCGGATGCGGGTCGAAGCAGCGGCGGAACAGGTTGCGATGCTCGCTGCCGCCGTCGAGGCGGAGGTCCTCGTTATCGAGCGCCTGGGCCAGCCTCACCTGCCCCATCCAGATGTCGGTCAGCGTGCGCACGCTGGTCTCGACCCGGAGGTCGATCTCGAAGCCCGGGCGCTTGATGCAGAGATCGACTTCGCCTTCGTCGAACACCAGCCACCAGAACCGCTTGGCGCTCGGCACGCCGCGGAACAGGAATTCGATCACGGTCCGGCGCTCGGTTGGGACGACGCTACGGCTGAGGTTGCGGCGCATGTCCCACATAAGCAGGGCGACGTCGAGGTTGCGGTCCGGCGTCTGGTGTTGAAGCCAGCGCAGGCCCCAGGCGCCCAGCCCCTCGACGATCGGGCGGAGCTGTTTGCCCGCTTCGGTCAGGTGATACTCCCAGCCGGGCCCTTTCTCGGGCCGCCGGCGCTCGACGATGTTGGCGAATTCGAGCTGTTTCAGGCGCTGCGAGATCAGCGTAGGCGACATCAGCGGCACGCCGCGCTTCAATTCGTTGAAGCGCATGTGCCCGTAGAGCAGCTCGCGCAGCAGCAGGAGCGTCCAGCGCTCCGATACCACCTCGGCCGCCATCGCCACCGGGCAGAACTGACCGTAACCGCGAAACGCCGCCATCGCCGCCTCCTCTGGCCGCCCCACTTGGCCGCCAATGCGCGCCTTCAATGCGCGAGGCTGCACCTTATCGCAACTACAGAAACTGGACTAGCCGGTGCCGGAGGGGCGGCGCAAGGTGCGGGTTCTGGGGTCGTGACAGGATCAACGCTCGTCATTCGAAGAGGTGTAGTGCCATGTCCATCATCGGATCCCGCTGGGTCGATCTCGTCGCCGAAATCGGGCCCGGCTTCGCCGCTGCGGCCGCCGCCCGCGACGACAGCGACGCCTTCGTCGCCGAAGACTACGCCGTCATGAAGCAGCGCAAGCTGTTTTCCGCCCTCGTGCCGACCGAATTCGGCGGCGGCGGCGCGCGTTCGTCCGAGATCTGCGCTCTGGTGCGCGACCTCGCGCGCTACAGCCCGTCCACGGCGCTGGCGCTGTCGATGCACACGCATCTCGTGGCCGCGGCGCTCCACAACCACCGCAAGGGGCGGCCGGGGCAGAAGCTGCTCGAGGCCGTCGGCGGCAAGGAGCTGGTCCTCATCAGCACCGGCGCCAACGACTGGCTCGCCTCGAACGGATTGGCGGTCAAGGTCGAGGGCGGCTTCAAGGTCAATGCCACCAAGCAATTCGCGAGCGGCAGTCCGGCGGGCGATCTGCTCGTCACCTCCGCCGCCTACGAGGATCCCAAGGAAGGCTGGCAGGTGATCCACTTCCCGCTGCCGGTGAAGACCGAAGGCGTCACCGTCAATCGCGATTGGCAGGCGATGGGGATGCGCGGCACCGGCTCGGGCACGATCACGATCAAGGACGCGTTCGTGCCGGAAGCCGCCGTCGCGGTGCGTCGCCCGCGCGCCAAGTATCACGGTGTCTGGAACGTGATCCTGGTCTGCGCCATGCCGATCATCATGGCGGCCTATGTCGGCACGGCCGAAGCCGCGGCCGAGCGCGCCGTGGCCGCGGCGCGCAAGCGCCCGGCCGGCGTGCTGCCGCAGCTCTTCGGCGAGCTCGAGAATCTGCTGACGACGGCGCGACTCGCGCTCGACAGCATGGTGGCGCTCGCCAACGACCTCGACTTCGAGGCCTCGACCGAGCTCACGAATGCGATCCTGGTGCGCAAGACACTCGCCGCCAACGCCGCCATCGCCACCTGCGCCAAGGCGCTGGAGGCAGCGGGCGGCAGCGCCTATCTCCGCCCCGCCGGCATCGAGCGCATGCTGCGCGACGTCTACGCCGCGCAATTCCATCCGCTGCCCGAACGCAAGCAGCAGGAGTTCACCGGCCGCCTGGCGCTCGGGCTCGATCCGATCGTCTGACGCAAGGCTGTTAGCGCGAGTGCGATGCGAACGACTGAAATCTCATTCGCGTCGCATTCGGAGCCCCCTCTCCCTGGGGGAGAGGGGGTGTCCGACGCGAAGCGTCGGCGGGGTGAGGGGCAGCAAAGGTGGTGCGGACGAAGATGCACTGCGCCGCCCAAGCGCTGATCTCAACGGCGAACGTCATCCGCGCGGAAAATAAAGTTCGCCCACACCAAATCTTTTTTCGCCGCCACCTCGTTTGCTGCCCCTCACCCCTAGCCCCTCTCCCCCAGGGAGAGGGGGACATATCTGCAGGATGAACGTTACGCCTCACGCGGCCTTGCGCGCGGCTTCGCCGCGTCCGCCCACGAATCGAATCGTCTCGCCGATGACCTGCGCGTTGCGCAGGATGCGGTTGTGGCCGCTGCCTTCGGTCGCGAAAAGGCGTGCCGCGGGTGCAACGGCCACGAGGCGTTCCGACGACGCGAACGGCACTTCGCGGTCGCGCTTGTCGTGGATCAGCAGCACGTCGAGCTTCCGCTCCGCCACGAGCTCGGCCAGCGCCTTGTCGGATTGGGTTTCGTCCCAGCGGAACTCGAGCGCCCGTTCCATCTTGCGCTGCATGCGCCCGCGCACCGCCATGGTGAAGCCGAGCGCTTGCGCCACGAACACCGAATGCTTGGTGAGGCTGAGCGGGGCCGCGATCAGAACCAGGCGCTCCGCCGCGAGGCCGTGCTGGAGCGCGAACAGCGCGGCGGGCGCCCCGAAAGAGTGCGCGACGATGGCGTGGACGGGCCCGTAGAGCCCCGCCACGTGCTGCACGGCGCCGGCCATGTCCATGATGTTGGTCTCGGTGCCGCCCGAGCGGCCATGGGCCGGCGCATCGAACAGCACGACGCGGTGGCCGGCCGAAACTAGGGGCTCGATCCAGGCGTCGAATTGCGCGGCGTGGCCGCTCCAGCCGTGCGCCAGCAGGATCGCCGGGCCCTCGCCGAAGCTCCAGACGCGCAGCCACCGGCTGCCATAGGGCACGCGCGCGGCATTGTCGGCGCGCACCAAGTCGGTGCCAGCTGGCTCCGCGGGACGCCGCGGCGTCAGCATCGCGGCGCGCAGCCGCCGCTCGGCACGCGCCGGAAACAAGCCGGCGCCGATGCGCTCGGCGATTCGCCCGAGTGTTTGTCCAGGTGAAAAACGTACGTTCGTGCTTTTTCTAAGGACAGCGGGAGATGAACTGGTGCGCATGGCACGCTCCTGGGTTTGGGCTAATGCGTCAGGCTATGGGCGAGCAGCCGATCGAAGGCGCGGCGGGCGCGGGCTTCGGCGGTGGGATCGCGCATCAGCCGCCCGGCATGGTCGTAGCCGAGGCTGATGGCGACGAAATCGTGGGCGAACTGGTCGCAATCGAAATCGGGCGGGAACTCGCCGGTCTTGACCGCGCCGCGCGCGGCCGCGGCGATGGTGTCGTGCCATTTCTGGTGCGCTTCCACCACGCGGTCGCGTACCGGCCCGGGCTGGTCGTCGAACTCCGCCGCGGAGGCGAGGAAGATGCAGCCGCCGCGCCCGGCCCAATTGCGCCCCCATTCGAGCTTGCGGTCGAACAGCGCGCGCAGCCGCGCAACCCCGCGCGGCGCGCCGAACGCAGGCTTGGTGACGGTCTCGACGAATTTCTCCTCGGCTTCCTCGAGCACCGCGATCTGCAGCGCTTCCTTGGAGCCGAAATGGGCGAACAGCCCGCTCTTCGACATGCCGGTGTGCTCGGCGAGTGCCCCGATCGAAATTGCGGTCAGCCCCACGACGCTCGCGAGATCGAGCGATTGGGACACGATCGCCTTCCTTGTCTGTTCGCCTTTGCTCATACCCGAATAATAGTACGAACGTTCGCTTTGTCAATCGAGCACCGCAGGCCCGCCGCTTTGGCGGGGGAAAATCGGGGTGCAAATGTGCAATAACAGCAGCTTAGGATAGTGGGGCGGGGCGGTGACGGCATGGCAAGATCGATGGCGGCAGCGGTTTGGGGACTCTTCGCCGGCCTCCTGGCGGCGGCGGTAATGGCGCCCTCCGCGTGGGCGCAGGCCGAGGCGCCGCCGCCCTTGAGCCGCGAATGGGCCGGCGAGGCGCCGCGCATCGGTGCCACCTGCGAGCCCGGCGATCTCCGCTTTGCCGCGGCGCCCATGTTCCGCATCGTGACCGGCACCGCCTCCGGGCGCGTTCATTTCTTTGCGCGGAAGCTGGCGTGCCGCGCGGGCGCCATCTGCGCCCACCGGCGCGCCGATTATCTCGTCGACGACGACGTGGTGTTCGCCGGGCCCGCCGACCGCGGCTTCCGCTGCGTCGCCTACGGCACGCGCGCCGGCGAGCTCGTCGCAGGTTTCCTCGCGACCGAGCATCTCGAGCCGGTGACGCCCGAGAGGACGCTCGATGCGGAATTCCTGATCGGCGAATGGCGGCGCGATGCCGCGAGCCGCATCCGCATCGCCGGCGCCGGGCTCGCCGGCTTGCGCGCCGACGGCGCCGGCGTCTGGAAAGGTCCGAACACGATCAACGAAGGCGGATTCCGCGCCGAGTTCCGCCCCGGCATCGATCCGGTCGCGATCCTGCGCGACGACGGCTGCGCGGTCGCGATCGAGCGCCGCGGGCCCTATCTTCTGGCCAACGACAATGCGCGCTGCGGCGGCAACAACGTGCGCTTCGTCGGCATCTACAGCCGGCGCTTCGCGCGCTGACGCGGCCGATCGGGCCATGCAGGCGCGCGAGGCCGCGCATGCCGGGCTTTCCTTGGCGCGTCCGCCATCTATGTTGAGGGCCGTGACGTGGGCTTGGGAGTGCTGGATGGGACTCGTCGTCGGCGGCAAGTGGCAGATCGAGGAGCGCTATCAGACGGACGCCAAGGGCGCCTTCGTCCGCCCGCAATCGCGCTTCCGCAACTGGATCACGGCGGACGGCGCTGCAGGCCCGAGCGGCGAGGGCGGGTTCAAGGCCGAGGCCGGCCGCTATCATCTCTACGTCGCCGGCGTGTGCCCCTGGGCGCACCGGACGCGGCTCTATCATGTGCTGAAGGGGCTCGAGGGCGTCGTCGGCCTCTCGCTCGCCTCGTCCAAGCGCACCGATTTCGGCTGGGAGTTCGATCCGGCCGATCCCGCGCTCCGCGATCCGCTGTTCGGCGCGCGCTACGTGTACGAGCTCTATGTCCGCGCCGATCCGGCCTACACCGGCCGCGCCACCGTGCCGGTGCTGTGGGATAAGGTCCGCGGCACGATCGTCAGCAACGAATCGTCCGAGATCATCCGCATGTTCAACGCGGCGTTCGACGGGATCACCGGCAACCGCCGCGATTTCTATCCGGCCGCGCTGCGCGGCGAGGTCGATTCTTTGAACGAGCGCATCTATTCGGGCCTCAACAACGGCGTCTATCGCGCCGGCAACGCCAAGTCGCAGCAAGCCTACGAAGCGGCCGCCACGGGCGTGTTCGAAATGCTCGATTGGCTCGAAGCGCGGCTCGCCGCGCGCCGCTATCTCCTCGGCGATGCCACGACCGAGGCCGATTGGCGCCTGTTCCCGACGCTCGTCCGCTTCGACACGGCCTACTATCACGTGATGAAGTGCAATCTCCGCCGGCTCTCGGAATATCCGGCGCTCCACGCCTACACGCGCGATCTCTACCAGCAGCCCGGCATCGCGGCGACGGTCGATCTCGCCGCGATCAAGGCCGGCTATTGGAGCAACCGCGAGCGCAACCCCACCGGCGTGGTGCCGATCGGCCCCTTGGTCGATTTCACCGCCCCCCACGGCCGCGACCGCCTCTCGGCGAAAGCGGCGGAGTAATTCAAGTGCAGGGAGGCGGGGAGACGGGGAGGGGAGATCTCGCACGCCAAAGGCGTGCCCCGCTTTTTCTCCCCGTCTCCCCGCCTCCCTGCAAATTTTGTCGAGGAAAATAATGGGTCTGCTCGTCGACGGCGTTTGGCACGATCAGTGGTACGACACCGGCAAGACCGGCGGAAAATTCGTGCGCTCGGAGGCGCAATTCCGCAACTGGGTGACCAAGGACGGCGCGCCGGGCCCGGCCGGCAAGGGCGGGTTCAAGGCCGAATCCGGGCGCTATCATCTCTATGTTTGCTACGCGTGCCCGTGGGCGCACCGCACGCTGATCTTCCGCGCACTCAAAGGGCTCGAGAAGCACATTTCGCTCTCGGCCACGCATTGGCACATGGCGGAGCACGGCTGGACCTTCGCGCCCGGCGACGGCGTCATCGCCGATCCGTTGATGAACGCGCAGTACATGCACCAGATCTACACGGCCGCGGACCCCAAATATTCCGGCCGCGTCACCGTGCCGGTGCTGTGGGACAAGCGGCAGCGCACGATCGTGAGCAACGAATCGCCCGAGATCATCCGCATGTTCAACGGCGCCTTCGATGCGCTGCCGGGCGTGGACGCATCGCTCGATTTCTATCCCGCGGCGCTCAGGGCCGAGATCGACGCCATCAACGACCGCGTCTACCGCACCGTCAACAACGGCGTCTACCGCTCCGGCTTCGCGACGGCGCAGGGCCCTTACGACGAAGCGGTGCGCGAGCTGTTCGATTCGCTCGATTGGCTCGAGGGCATCCTGGCGAAGAAGCGTTATCTCACCGGCGACACCATCACGGAAGCCGATTGGCGCCTGTTCACGACCTTGCTGCGCTTCGATCCGGTCTATCACACCCACTTCAAGTGCAATCTGCGCCGGCTCGCGGACTATCCGAATCTCTGGAACTACACGCGCGAGCTCTATCAGGTGCCGGGTGTGGCACCGACCGTGCGGATGGATCACATCAAGAAGCACTATTGGGGTAGTCACAAGAGCATCAATCCGAGCGGCCTCGTGCCGATCGGCCCCGCCATCGACTACGCCGCCGCCCACGACCGCACCCGCCTCCGCGCCGCGGCGTGAGACTTCAGCCAAGAACGATAGACATGACGCGATTGCCAACCCTCTACGTCACCCACGGAGCGCCGACGCTGATCATCGACGATTGTCCGGCGCGGGATTTCCTGGCCGGACTCGGTAAGCAATTGCCGCGGCCATCGGCCATCGTCTGCGTGTCGCCGCATTGGGAAGCACCGCGCGCCGTGGTCAGCGCCGCACCCAAGCCCGAGACGATTCACGATTTCATGGGCTTCCCCAAGGCGCTCTACGAGCAGCGCTATCCGGCGCCGGGGGCGCCGACGCTCGCGGGGCGCATTTCGGGCCTGCTGCACAAGGCCGGCATCTCGTGCATCGTCGATCCGTTGCGCGGCTTCGATCACGGCGCGTGGGTGCCGCTGAAGCTGATGTATCCGGCGGCCGATATTCCGGCGCTCCAGATCTCGGTGCAGACGCCGCTCGGCCCGGCGCATCACATCGCCCTGGGCAAGGCGCTGGCGCCCTTGCGTGAGGAGGGTGTCTTGATCCTCGGCAGCGGCAGCGCCACCCACAATCTTCGCGATTTCCGCGGCGCCAGCGCCGTCGGCGATCCGCCGAAGCCCTATGTGAAGCCGTTCGACGATTGGCTGGTGAAAACGGTGGAGGCGGGCGACGCCGAGGCGCTCGCGGACTACGAGCGCGCGCCGGAAGCGGCGCGCAACCACCCGACGGCCGAGCATTTCCTGCCGATCTTCGTCCCTTTCGGCGCCGCCCTCGCCGCCGGCGAAGCCAAGGGCCGCACCCTCCACCGCTCCACCACCTTCGGCATCATCGCCATGACGGCGTTCGCGTGGGGCTGAGCGCGGCGCCGCTCTAGATCTTCTCCGCCTCGATCACGTGCGGCAGCAGACGCTTGCGGTACTCTTCGGGCATGGGTGCGGCGCTGCGGGTGGCAGGGTCGAAGAACACCTCCACCGTCTCCTCGGTGGCGTGCAGCGTGCCGGTATCGGCGTTCAGCATCTTGGCGAAGTGGACGACGCTCTTGTTGCCCACCTTGGTGATGCCGGCCTTGATGAGGATGAGATCGCCCGCCTTCATCTCGCGCACGAATTTGATCGTGGTCTGCGCCACCACCACCTGCACGCCCTTCTCGTGCATCTCGCGCTGGCTCATGCCGATCACGCTCCAGAGATGGAAGCCGGCGTCGTCGAAATGGTGCGAATACCAGCGCACGTTCATGTGGCCGATGTGGTCGCACATCCAGGGAAACACCACGCCGCGATAGACTTCGTGGGAACGGCTCACGATGCGATCCTCGTTTCGCTGGAGGAAATTGCGCGCGTCAGCGCTTGGCAACGCCGATCACGTTGGGGATGTCGGGTGCTGCGCCGGTAACGCCGATGCAGCCGAGCGTGCCGCCGCAGAGGCCGTTGAGATTGAGGGTGACGCCGCCGGCCTCGAGATACATCTGCGCCGGGCGCCCGCCTTCCAGATACTGCGCGCGGCGGAGATCGAGCGGCCAGCGCAGCAGCAGGCGCGCGAAGGCAGAGGCGGTGTGCGGCGATTGCGTGAAGGCGAAAACCATGCGCCCGTCGCCGTCAAGGCCGAGCACGGCCAGGCTCACTTCCTTCTCGGCGTTGGGCCAAGTGACGCGCCGCTTGCAACTGATCAGGCGGATGTTCTGCACCACGGTGTCGTAGCCGCGCCAATCGCCGGCGCCGTCGCAGTCGCGGTCCCACATCAGCGCCGGGCGTTCCGTGCCGCGGCGCGGGTTGAACGCGATCATCGAGGTGTAGCGATTCTGCTTCGGATTGTTCACGCGCCTTCCATCGCGCATGAATCCGACATTGGTCATGTCGCCCCGATAGAGCCCGGCATTGATGGCGAAGACGTAGCCCTTCTCGCGCGACCATTGCCGCGCCGTGCGTTCCTTCGCGCCCTCGAATTTCGCCATGCCGAGGGAAAGCTTCACCTTCGCCGGATCGATTCGCACCAAGGTCACGACGCCGTCGCCGGCACGGTGCGAGCCCGGCACCTTCGGCTGCGAGAGTTCGAGGCCGGATTCGAGCGGCCGCCAGACGAGCTCGGCCCGGGCCGAGGCCGCGGCGGCATTCCAAACCAAGACCGTCATTCCGAGCGCAGCGAGGAATCTGGCCGACGCGCGTGGCCCTGCGCCCCCGTTGCCGGGCGGCTGCCGCGGGCCTTTCTCGCGCGGGCCAGATCCCGCGCAGGGGCTCGGGATGACGATTTGGCGAGAGCGCTGTCTCACCTCAAATCATCCCGTCTTTCTTCGCTTGGGCCGCGGCTTCGCGAAGCGATTTCCGGAGGCGCGCCACCAGCTCGTCCACCTGCGCTTCGCTGATGATCAGCGGCGGGCAGATGGCGATGGTGTCGCCGATGGCGCGGCAGATGAGGCCGTTCTCTTGCGCGCGGGCCACCACCATGCGCCCGGCCTTGCCGATGGGCGCGAACGCCTCGCGCGTCTTCTTGTTCTTGACGAGCTCGAGGCCGGCGACGAGGCCGACGCCGCGCATCTCGCCCACCAATTCTTCTTCGATGAGCGCGCCGAGTTTCTTCTGGAACGGCCCCATCTGCCGGCGCACATGGGAGAGGATGTCGCGTTCCTTGTAGAGCTTCTGGGTCTCGATCGCGACCGCGGCCGCCACCGGATGGCCGGAGTAGGTGTAGCCGTGGCCGAAGGTGCCGATCTTGTCGCTCTCGGCCAGCATCGCCTGCCACACCTTCTCGTTGATCATCAGCGCGGAGATCGGAATGTAGGAGGCGGAAAGCGCCTTGGCGCAGGCCAGCATGTCGGGCTGGATGCCGTAGGTCTGCGATCCCCAGGTATTGCCGGTGCGGAAGAAGCCGCAGATCACCTCGTCGACGATCAGCAGCACCTCGTATTTCTTCAGCACCTGCTGGATCTTCTCGAAATAGGTGGGCGGCGGCACGATGACGCCGCCCGCGCCCATCACCGGCTCGGCGAAAAAGGCGGCGACCGTGTCCGGGCCTTCTTTGAGGATCAGCGCTTCGAGATTATCGGCGCAGCGCGTGGCGAATTCCTCGGCGCTCTCGCCGGGCTTGCCATTGCGGTAGTGGTGCGGGCAATCGGTGTGGAGGATGCGCGCGATCGGCAGATCCCAATCGAGGTGATTGGCGGGCAGGCCGGTGAGCGAGGCGCTGGCCACCGTCACGCCGTGATAGGCCTTTTGGCGCGAGATGATCTTCTTCTTCGCCGGCTTGCCGATGGCGTTGTGGTAGTACCACACCAGCTTGATCGCGGTGTCGTTGGCCTCGGAGCCGGAATTGGCAAAGAAGACTTTCGACATCGGCACCGGCGCCATCTCGAGCAGGATCTCGGCGAGCTCGATGCCGGGCAGATGCGATTTGTGCGTGAACATGTGGTAGAAGGGTAGCGTCGACATGGCCGCCGTCGCCGCCGCCACCAGGCGCGGCTCGTCGAAGCCGATGGCCGCCGACCAGAGCCCGGCCATGCCCTCGATATATTCCTTGCCGGAGTCGTCGTAGACGTACACGCCCTTGCCGCGCTCGATCACGAGCGGGCCTTCCTTCTCGTGCGTGCGCAGATTGGTGTAGGGGTGGACGACGCTCGCGATATCGCGGGCGGCGGGCGAGTTGCCGCGGCGCGGCAGCTGCTCGGTCATGACGGGCTCCTGGAGACGGTTCGGGTTTCGCGCGGCCTTATAGCGCGCAAGGCGGCGCGGCGCGAATCGCGCGGATGCATACCAGACCCATCATCGCCGGACCGTCATCCCGAGCCTTTGCGAGGGATCTGGCTTCCGCCAGTAAGGCTGGTGGAAGCACCGCGCGATGCGGCGTGCAGTCTCTTGGCTCCGGCCGAATCCCTTGCAAGGGCTCGGGATGACGGTGTTGTTTTGGTTTGAACGCTTACGTCGAGCCGCGGCGGCGCAGCGTTCACGCAACCGCCGCCGCCGGCTCCACGCAATCCGGCGCGTCGTGGCGGGCGTTGTTGACTTTGGTCGAGACGGCGACGGGTTTGAGATCGGCGCCGGCGTAGGGCGTCAAAAGCTTCTGCGCCGCTTCGGGCGGCGTCTTGGCGGCGTCGAGCCAGGCGTCGAGGTCGTCGCGCTTGGTGAGAATTACGGGCATGCGGTGATGAATCGCGGCGATCGCGGGGGCGGCGTCGGTGGTGATGATCGTGAACGTCTCGACCAGCGGCGCATCCTTCGCCGCGGTGGGATCGCGCCAGCGCTCCCACAAGCCGGCGAAGGCGAAGGGCGTCGGATGGGCGGGATCGCCCAACAGGATGCGCCAGGGCTGCTTCACCTTCCCTGCGGCGGTCCATTCGTAGAAACCGTCGGCCGGAACGACGCAGCGGCGCGCATTGAAGGCGGCGCGGAAGGCGGGCTTGGTGGCGACGGTATCCGCGCGCGCATTGATCATCTGCGCGCCGATCTTGGCCTCCTTCGCCCAGGACGGGATGAGGCCCCAGCGCAGCTTGGCGATGCCGCGCCCGCCGCTCTCGTTCAAGCGCACCACCGGCACGCTCTGTGTCGGCGCCACGTTGTAGCGCGGCGCCATGTCGACCGGCGGGCCGTTGTAGCCGAAGAGGGCGCGCAGCGCCTCGTCGGGGTCGGTGATGGTGAAGCGTCCGCACATGCCGGGCGCGCGGATCAGCCGCGGACGTCGATCACCGTGCGCCCGCGCACTTGGCCTTTGAGGATCTTTTCCGCCAGGCCCATCGCGGCGCCGAGGGTCGCCGTCGTCGTCATGGCGTCGAGCTTGTCGAGCGGCAGGTCGCGGGCGAGGCGCGCCCAGGCTTCCTTCCGCTGCGGGGCGGGGCACATGACCGAATCGATGCCCAGCAGGTTCACGCCCCGCAGGATGAAGGGCAGCACCGTGGTCGGCACGTCCACGCCGCCGGCATTGCCGCAGGCGGCCACCGAGGCGCCATAGGCCATCTGGGTCAGAACGACGGCCAGCACCTTGCCGCCCACCGTATCCACGGCGCCGCCCCATTTGCCGGCGTCGAGCGGCTTGGCGGGACCGCCGGCGAAGGCGGCGCGGTCGACGATGTCCTTGGCGCCGAGCGATTTGAGGTAGTCGGCCTGCTCGGCGCGGCCGGTCATCGCCGTCACCGCATAGCCGAGCTTGGCGAGCACGGCCGTGGCCACGCTGCCGACGCCGCCCGCGGCACCGGTCACCAGCACCGGCGAGTCGGTCTTGAGCCCATGGTCCTCGAGCGCCATCACGCACAGCATGGCGGTGTAGCCGGCGGTGCCGATGGCCATGGCGCGCTTGGTCGAGATCGCGTCGGGCAGCTTCACGAGCCATTCGCCCTTGACGCGGGCCATCTCGGCCATGCCGCCCCAATAGCGCTCGCCCACGCCCCAGCCGTTCAGCACCACCCGGTCGCCCTTCTTGAAGCCGGGATTGGACGAGGCGGTGACGGTGCCGGCGAAATCGATGCCGGGAACATGCGGAAAATTGCGCACGAGCTTGGCCTTGTTGGCCAGGATCAGCCCGTCCTTGTAGTTCAGGGTGGAATACTCCACCGCGACGGTCACGTCGCCGGGGGGCAGCTTGGCGTCGTCGAGCGCCGTCACGCTCCCGGTCACCGTGCCGTCTTTTTCTTCGAGAACTAGGGCCTTGAAACTCATCCCGCGCGCCTTTCCGTATGCCGTCGTCGCGCGTTTATAGACACCGCCATTGGGGCGCGAAAGCGGCGGGTTCGCGCCCCGCGGGGGGTCACCGCCGATAGAGCGCCCCGCCGTCCACGCGCATGATGCAGCCGCTGACATAGGCGGCGCGCTCGGAGGCGAGGAATACGGCCACGTTGGCGACCTCCTCGGGCTCGGCGGCGCGGCCGAAGGGGAGATCGGACTTGGCCACGATCTCGCGCCAGCGGTTGGCGTCGCCGAGCTCCTTCTCGGCCCGGGTCCGCATCAGGAATTCCATGCGGTCGGTCGCGACCAGGCCGGGATTGATGCCGACGACGCGCACGCCGTGATCGGTGCTGCGCGAGCCCAGCGCCTGGGTCAGCGCCATCAAGGCGGCATTGCCCGCGGCGCCGGCGGCATAGGAGAAATTCATCGCCTCGCCGCCGAGGCCGATGATGTTGAGGATCACGCCGCGCTTGCGCTCGCGCATGCCCCGGAACATGGCGCGGGCGAGGTTGACGTAGCCGAACACCTTGAGCTCCCAGGCCGCGCGCCACTTGGTTTCGTCGACCGCGAGGATGTCGCCGCCGGGAATGGCGCCGGCGTTGTTGACCAGGATGTCGATGGCGGGATGCGCGGCCTCGAACCGCTCGGCGAGGCGGTCGGCGGCCCCGGGCGCCGCCATGTCGAGGGCCACGGTTTCGATGCGGCCCTGGGCGCGCACGGCCAGTTCCTTCTTGGCGGCCTTCAGCCGCTCCGGGTCGCGCGCGGCGATCACCACGTCGGCGCCCTCGGCGAGAAACCCGCGCGCGCAGGCGAAGCCGATGCCGCGCGAGCCGCCGGTGATCAACACGCGCTTGCCGCCCAGTCCCAGATCCATGACGCTCTCCTTCGTCCGAAGCCGCCACGTAAGCGGCGGCGCGGCGCGAAGGCAAGCGGGTTCGGCGGCGGGCCGGCGCCGCGCTCAGCGCCGGGCGCGCGAGACCGGCGGGGCGTCGGGATCGGTCTCGGGGACCCAGCGGTAAGGCCGGCGGACGCCGAGGATCGCGGCGGCGAGCTCGGCGCGCGTCAGGCCGATGTCGCGGAGGCGATGGTCGGGCCAGTCGCGCATCTCGCGCAGCAGGCGCCGCGCCGCGTAGGCGCGGCAAAACGCGTCGGCGGCGCGCACCGCCGGGCCGAGGACGGCGCCGAGGGCGCGGGCGAGCGGATGGCGAACCGCGCGCGCGGCAGCGTCGGCGGGCGAGAACCGGGCGGCGGCGGAGAGGAGCCCGAGGGGCATGGCCGGATCCTTTCAACAACGGCCCGACCCTGCGCCCGGGACTGCCATCAGGCAATTTTATTGATATTATGAGATTGATAAGAGATTCTTTGGCATGCGCAGCCTCAACCTCGATCAGCTCCGCGCCCTGACGGAGATCGTGCGGCTCGGCAGCTTCTCGGCGGCCGCGCGGAAGCTCAACCTGTCGCAGCCGGCGGTGAGCCTGCAATTGCGCGAGCTCGAGGCGCGGGCCGGTGTGCGGCTTGTCGAGCGCCTCGGCAAGCGCGCCTACGCGACCCCGGCGGGGCAGGCGCTGATCGTCCATGCCGAGCGGCTCGCGGCCGAGGCCGAGGGTGCCCTGGCGACGATGCGCCGCCACCGCGAGGGCGGGCTCGGGCGCGTCCGCATCGGCACCGGCTTCGCGATGCTCAACTACCTGCTGCCGCCGATCCTGAAGCGCCTGCGCGCCGCCCATCCCGATCTCGAGCTCGGCATTTTTCTGGGCTCGAGCGCGGCCATGATCGAGCGCGTGCTGAAGAACGAGATCGATTTCGGCCTCGTCACCTTGCCCGCCGCCGATCCGCACCTCGCGGTCACGGCGCTGCGCCACGACCGCATGATGGCGGTGCTGCCGTCGGGTGCGAAGGCACCGCAGCGCCTCCGCCCGGCCGATTTCGCGCGCTGGCCGCTGATCCTCGACGCGCCGGGTTCGCGCATGGGCCGGTTCGTGCGCGATTGGCTCGCGGCGGGCGAGGGTGCTCCACGCCCGGCGATGGAGATCGGCGACATCCACGCCATCAAGTTGCTGGTGGCGGCCGGCGTCGGCGCGTCGATCCTGCCTTCGGAGGCACTGGCCCTCGAAGCCGCCAAGGGCGAGATCGTGCTGCGGCCCCTGGCGCCGCCGGTCGAGATCGCGACCGGCCTCATCCAGCGCCGCGACAAGCCGGACGATCCGGCACTGGCCATCGTGCGGACCGCGCTGCTGGAACTTGGCAAGCGGCCGGACCCGCGCGGCGACAGGAGGAACCGCACGGGTCCGGCACGCCGCTGATCACGTACGCGCGCCCTGGGCCGGGGTTCGCGCACGCGGCCGGAGAGTGGGGGGTCGGAACTCTCCGGCGTCTCGGCCAAGTGCCGCGGCGGGGTCTGGGGGAGCCGGCGCGGCGACGTGGCGAAGATTCTCGTCTCATCCGGCCTTGGCGTCGCCCTTCCGCGGCGGCAGGCCGTAACATTCGCGCATCCGCTTCGCGATCTCGCCGCGCGCGATCCCGGCGCGGGCGAGGCGGTCGTCCGGCATCGCGCGCAACAGCGCGCTTGCGCGGCGCGCCGCCACGGCCGTGAACCAGGATGCGAGCGTGGCCGCGAGGCGCTGCCGGCGCGCGGCCGGTTTCGCCGCCGCGGAGGCCGCGATCGCGCGGGCAACGGTGTCCGCGGCGACGGCCGCGTCCACGACGACGGCGGCACCTTCGACCGGTGCTAACGCCAGCGCGGCCGTGCGGTTGTCGTTGGCCGGACGCGGCGCGCCGGTGCGGCGCCGGCCGAGATTGATGCGCGCCGGAAACTCGGGCGCGGTCGCTTGCAGGTTTTCCATCGCCGCGGCCCTCACCGGAAATTCTGCAGCCGGCGGAGCTGCGCGGGATCGCAATCCGGCTCCCACCGGACGGGCGTCCGGACGCCGCGGATCGCGGCTTCCACGTCCATCCGCTCGAGGCCGACGTCGCGCAGCATGTGGTCGTCCCAGTTCTTGAGCTCGTGGATGGCGATCCGGGCGGCGCGCTCGGCGGCCACGGCGGCGAACGCCTTGGCCAACCACGAGGTGCCGATCCAGCGCCGTGCGCCGGACCACGCTGCTTGGATCGCGGGATAGATCGCGGATGCCGATCTCGGCATCCTCAAGGGGTCTTGCGAATAGCCGTACATGGTCGTCTCCAGAGGGCGCCGGTGCCCGTGGCGGGCGGCGCCGGTTTCGGGCGCGCGTCCGGTGCGGGCGCGCGCGGTGTTCGGGGGAAGTGCGTTCGCGGGGGCCGATGGCGCCGGCCCGGGCGGGGCCTATCGTCGTCGGACGGCCTGCGCCATCGCGGGCGCCGCCGCCGCCACGACCGGCCCGCCGCGCTTTCGCTCGACCTTGTCGAGGAAGGCGGTAAGCGAGGCGTTCACGGTGCCGGCCTCGGTGACCGGGCCCATGTGGCCGATGCCCGGCAGCGACTGCCACGAAACGCCGGGCAGGGCGCCGCACAGGATCTCGGTCACGGTCCGCGCCGCGAGGGTGCTGCGCTCGCCGGTCATCACCAAAATCGGGAAGTCGAACCTGGCATAGGCCTCGGTGGTCGCCGTATTGGCGAAGATCGTCAGCCACTCGGCGGCGACCTTGGGCATGGTCGAGACGATGTAGGCCTGCGCGTCCGGCTTCATCGCCGCGAAGGCGCCCGGGCCCACCCAGTAGGCCAGGAAGGCCTCGGCGGCGGCCTGGTTCCGGCCGGCGTCGACCAGCGCGATGTGGCGCATGGCGACCGCCGAGATCTCGGCCCAGGCCGCGTCCTTGCCGTGGGCGCGGAGCAGGTGGAACGTCACCGGCTCGTAGAGCACCAGGCTCTTGAGGCGGTGGCCGATCGTCCGCGCGGCCTCGAGCGCCACCGCGCCGCCATAGGAGTGGCCGACGAGGTGGAACGGCCCCGGCAGCACGTTGGCGAGCGCCGCGATCATGCCGGTTTCGTCGGCCATGGCCGGGGTGTGCGGCGTCATCGGGGTGACGCCGTAGCCGATGAGGTCGGGTGCCACCACGCGATAGCGGATTGCGATCTCGCCGATCAGCTTGCGCCATTGCAGCGAGGCGCCCGCGCTCGCATGGAGCAGCACGGCGATGGGCTTGTCGGCAGAGCCGGGGGCGCTGTCGAAATAGGCCAGGGGCCCGGCTTGGGTCTTGAGCGTCGGCATGGCGGCGTTCTCCCTCGCGCGGGCGTGCGCATTGGCTGCGCCCGCGTGAGCCTCAGACGGAGTTGCGATGTCCCTTGCGATCTTTGGGCGCGCGACCCCCCTTTGCGGCGGGTTGCGCGCCAGATCGTTTGTGCACGAACATTCTCCGATGCCGTTGCGGCGCACAATCGGGATTTGCTAAGCCGTGCCATTAGTTCACCTTATGGGTCCCATGCACCGGCTCCCCTCGCTCGATACGCTGCGCGCCTTCGAGTCGGCGGCGCGGCACCTCAACTTCACGAAGGCGGCCAACGAGCTGCACGTGACGCAGAGCGCGCTCAGCCAGCGCATCGGGTCGCTCGAGGACGAGCTCGGCTTTCCGCTGTTCCGGCGCGGCGGGCGCCAGCTCGAGCTCACCCCGCGCGGCCGCACCATCGCGCAAGCCATGGGCTCGGCGCTCGGCGAGATCCAGCGCGCCTTCGCCGGGCTCGAGGAGAGCACCGCCGCGCGCTCGCTGATCATCAGCGTGCTGCCGTCCTTCGCCACGCGCTGGCTGCTGCCGCGCCTGCCGCAATTCCAGGCGGCGCATCCCGGCGTGCAGGTGCAGGTGAACGCCGAGGGCCGGCTCATCGATCTCACCGCCAGCGAGGCCGATCTCGCCATCCGCTTCGGCACCGGGCGCTATGCCGGGCACCATGTCGATTTCGTCATGGACGATTTCGTGCTGCCGGTGGCCGAGCCCGCGCTGCTCTCGGCCAAGCGCAAGCCGAAGAAGCCCGCCGATCTCGCGGCCATGCCGCTCATCTACGACAGCGCCGTGGAGCGCGACGCCAGCGGCACGGATTGGAAGAGCTGGTTCGAGCATGCCGGCGCGGCACTGCCGCCGGGCCGCGTGGGCCCGCGCTTCAGCCAGGCGGACCTCATGCTGCAGGCGGCGGCGCAAGGGCTCGGCGTGGCGCTCGCGCGCTACAGCCTCGTGCACGACGATCTCGTCACCAGCCGGCTCGTGCCGGTGCTGCCCAAGGCGATGCTGCGCGCGCGCTACGACTACTATCTCGTCTCGCTGCCGGAAAAGGCCGAGCGCCCCGCCGTCGCCGCCTTCCGCGAATGGCTGCTCGCCGAGGGCCGCGCCTTCATGGCGGCGCGCACGATGCGGGTGGGCTAGGCCCGCCCGTGACCCCGCACCCGCCCTGGTTCGATCCGCGCCCGCCACGGGCGGAAGAATGCGTGCTGCGCGCCGTGCTGGCGCGGCGCGCGGCGGAGGCGGGCGGGCGGCCTTGCGTGCGCTTCGAGGACGAAAGCTGGACCTATGCCGAGGCGGCGGCGATCGCGCGGCGCGCGGCCGGCGGCTTGGCGGCGCTCGGCGTCGAGCCCGGCGACCACGTGCTGCTCTGGCTGCCCAATTCGCTGGCCTTCATGCGCGCCTGGCTGGGTGCTGCGTGGCTCGGCGCCGTACCCGTGCCGATGAACCCCGCCTTTCGCGGCTGGCTTCTGGAGCATGCCGTGACACTCTCGGGCGCATCGGTGCTGATCGCGCATCCCGGGCTCGTGCCGCGGCTCGCCGAGATCGATCGCGGACGGCTCGGCACCGTCGTGGCGTGCGGCGGCACGCCCGCGCCGATCGCGGGTCTCCGGATCCTCGGCGACGACGCGCTCGACGGGCCGCCCGTGGACGATGCCGCGCTGGCGCCGCTCGCCGCGGAAGATATCGGCGTCGTGCTGTTCACCTCCGGCACCACCGGGCCCTCCAAAGGCGTGCTCTGCCCCTACGCGCAGATGCACGTCGCTGGCATGGCGGCTTACGGCTATCTCGGGGCCGAAGACCGCGTCTTCCTCTATCTGCCGCTGTTCCACACGCTCGGCCTCTCGGCGGCGTTCGCGGCGTTCGCGCGGGGCGCGGCGCTCGTTGTGGCGGAAAGCTTCAACGCCCGGACCTTCTGGGACGATCTTCGGCGCTCGGGCTGCAACCGCATCGTCGGCCTCATCAGCTCGCTCACCGCCTATCTCGCCAAGGCCGGGGCACCGGAAGAGCCGGTGCTCGTGGATTTCGCGATGGTGTCGCCGATCTCGCGCGAGACCACGGCCTTCGCCGAGCGCCTCGGCCTCGCCTGGTACGACGCCTACGGCATGACCGAGACCTCGTCGCCGCTGGTCACCGACGTGAACTCGCGCGCCTACGGCAGCTGCGGCCGGCCGCGGAGCGGGATCGCATGCCGTATCGTCGACGGCGAAGACCGCGACGTGGCGCCGGGTGCCGTCGGCGAGCTCATCGTGCGCAGCGAATACCGCGCCGCGCTCAACGCGGGCTACATCGCCGACGAAGCCGCCACGGCCGAGGCCTGGCGCGGCGGCTGGTTCCACACCGGCGACGCCTTCCGCCGCGACGCTGCCGGCAATTACCATTTCGTCGACCGCATCAAGGACGCGATCCGCCGCCGCGGCGAGAACATCTCGTCGTTCGAGGTCGAGCACGAGATCGCGGCGTTTCCGGGCGTGGCGGCGTGCGCCGCGGTCGCGGTGCCGGGCGCCTATGGCGACGACGAGGTGCTGGCGGCGGTGGCGCCGGCGGCGGGCGCCGCGATCGATCCGGCGGCGCTGATTCCGTTTCTCGCGGCGCGCCTGCCGCATTTCATGGTGCCGCGCTACGTGCGCGTGCTCGCGGAACTGCCGCGCACCGCCACCAACAAGGTGCAGAAAACCGCGCTCCGCGCCGAGGGCATCACCGCCGATACCTGGGACCGCGAGGCCGCCGGCATCGCCGTCAAGCGCGAGGCGCTCGGCCCCGCGCGTTAGGGCTGCGGCGAGACGCGCGCGCGCTGCGGCGCGAGGCGCAGCCAGGCGCCGATGGCGCCGCGGGCGCGCGAGGCTTTGTCGAGGAGAGCGCCGCGGCGCTCGGCGGCAAGGTCCGCGTGTTCGATGCGCCGCGTCTCGGCCGTCAATATCGCCGTTTCGGTGCGTGCCGCCGCCGCATAGCGATCGACCGTGTCGGATTCGCGCACGGCCCAGGCGGTCGCCTCGTGCGAGCAGAGGGCGCAACGGCCCGACGAGCTGGCCGGCTCGAGGATGATTTCGGTGGAGCCGCAGTAGCGGCAGGAATCGCCGTAGGAAGCGCCGATATGCATGGGTTCCCCCTCCACTCGCGAATGACGGGCCTGCGAAACGATTCGACAACCATGCAATTTTACGACTCGGCAAGACCTCGCTTCCAGAGCATTCGGCAAAAGAAATCAAGGAGTGGCATTAGAGCAACAGACCTTTTGTGGGAACGTGGACTTTAACCACAAAGTATTGTGCAAGTCCTGAGCAAGTAATCTTGGTTAACAAGGGTCTGGTAACGAATGACGAGATTCCGCTGTCGGCGCGGCCGGATTCGCGCCGACCTACTCGCGGACCAAGCCTGCCCCAGGGGCGGTGTCAGCGGACGGTGCAACGGCCCGGCGAATCCGAGCGCTTCGCCGAGCCGCTGGCGCCGAGGCTGACGACGCCGCGGCGCGGCCGCATTCGCGGGCAATTCCGTGTCGGCCTTGCACGATTATATACTTGAGAAAAGCCGATGTCGGCAGTAGATGAGAAGCGACAGGCCGACGTTCAAATCACCCCTGAAATGATTGAGGCCGGGATGGCTGCCCTCTTGTCTTGCGTGCCCGAGCTTTCTTCGAAGCCTGATTTGGAATGGACCGCAGCCTCGGTCTTTTCGGCCATGCGTAGTTCTCAATTGGGTATAGAGCGAGAAACAGGTGATACACGTAGCCTCCCAAGGAGCGCATATCCCCCGCTAGGGATTTAAAACGTCGAGGAAGATTGACGTTTTCGACGCGGGCAAGCCGCTTTGGTGCAGTCGCGAATGCATCAGGCCGAGCTCGGGCTTTTTGGTCACCGTGAACGCGGGTGCCATATGCACCGCATCATTGCGAACCAATGACAAGGCGTCGGCAGCGCGTTTTGCCCATTTGATTCGGCGGAGCAGCTTTTTGTTCTTTGCGAGAACAACCTCGGCTGTCGCCAGCATTACGTCTCGCTGCATGCTGTCGGAAAAGAGCGTATGCCAAATTGCGTGTCCGACCCGCCCGTTTTGTGGGTGGATTAGGCTGCAAAAGAACATGTGAAACGCAGCATGGCAGGCGTTGGAGGCTACAACAACCTCGCCAATGCTGCATGCCACTTTCTGTACAGGAGCATATAGTGACTTATGAAGGCCGCGATTGGCCGCGATAGACCCGACGAGCGCGAATTTTTTTGGGTTGAATGCCATGGCAAAGAAAGACGCTCAGCTAGAGGAAACCAAGCGGATCATGGGCAACCTACTGAAGATGCCGCCGACGCCGCACAAGCCGCTTGGGAAGAAGAAGGGGCCGGGCGAAGCCCGGCCCCATTCCCGGCCTACTGCAAAAGCCAAATAATCATCGCGATCCATTTAAGGGTCGCGGCGACATCCAACTTTATTTCGACCTTCCGGGGGTATCGCATTTTGATGCCCTCGGACCGAGACGCGCCTCAGTCCGCAAGGACTGGGGGAAACGTACCGCAACGGTATATCCGCCGTTGTGGCGAAGCGGGGTGCCTAGCCATGAGCGCTCATGGTTCGGCAGTCTGCGGGCACTGTTTGTCGACGCTTGTCCGGCGTCTGATTGCCGGATGCTTCGGCAAACGCCCTTGGGCCGGCTTCCTGAAGCCGACTCCGGGGCCCAGGCGGCCCCTCGGCGTTGAACGTCCCTCGGGATTGAGCCCCAAGGGGGCGGTTACTGCCGTAACTTGAGCATCCCCGAGTAGTACTGGCGAGTCCAGCACTACTCGGGGTTTTCCACTTCAATGAACCATAGAAAATCAATCAGGGCGCGAATGTTCCCGCGATAGCGGGGTTTAGAACGCTCACCCCTGATAAGTCCGCCGATAGGTGAGGCGCTTTCCCTCAATACCCTTGGCGGCAAGCTGGGCGCGCTCTGCATCGGTGATCTTGCGCGCGTTGTAGCGGAAATCGAATTCGGTGAGATAACGCTTTAGGTGTTTCTCGCTGCAATGCTGATAGACGCCTTTCATCCCGCGCTTGAAAACTGAGAAGTAGTTTTCGCAAGCGTTGATGGTCTGACCCTCGGGCCGACGTACTCGTAAGCGGAATGGCGCACCGTCTTGTGGCGGGAGAACTCGCCGCCAACCGGGGTGTAGATCAGGATTTCGTCGGTGTGCAGTTCCGACATGCGGCGCGCGTTGCGGCGCAGGATTTCGGTGACGGTCTTAATCTTGGCATTGGCGACGTGGAACGTGCGGGCCTTGCCCTCGCTCACTAGGCCAACAACGATCATCTTGTAGCCGGTGCCCTTCTTGCCCGACTTACGCGCCGCATCCTTGCGGCCGATATAGGTTTCGTCCGCCTGGACAGGCACGCCAAAGCCGCCCATCGGGCCGGGCTTCGGATCGAGCATGGCTTCGCGGATACGGCGCGCCATGAACCAAGCGGTCTTGTACGTGACGCCCAACATGCGGTGGAGCTGGTGGGCGCTCATGCTCTTCTTGGACGACGAAAGCAGGTGCACCGCGAGCCACCACTTGGTGAGCGGGACATGGCTACGCTCGAACACCGTGCCGATCGTGACCGAGAACTGCTTTTCACAATTGCCGCAGTAGTAGAGGCCGGGGCGAACACTCTTGGTCTCAAGCTTGGCGATCTTTCCCGAGGAACCACAATGCGGACAGACCGGACCATCGGGCCAGCGCGAAGCCTCAAGGGCTTGGCGGGCCGCTTCTTCGTCGGCGAACATCGGGGCTTGGAGATCGGCGGGCATGGCAAGGCTCTTTGAGCTATTCTTGCGGGATCATCCGATTACGGACGAATTCCGCAGCGTTCTTCGCCGGGGTCTGCACACTTTTATCGAGACGACCGACGATCCGCTTGGCGATGGCGACCCTCTCGTGCGCGGGCAGAACGCCGCGTGCGATGAGCGTGTCGATCAACTCGTCAACCAAAGCGAAGGCGAGGTGGGCGGCGGTGTCGGTTCCGGGAATGGCGACGGGCATATCTCTCCCCCTTAGGTGTTTGCAATTTCTATGCTCCATGCCGACTTTTGTCAAGTATATAATTGCCGGCCTTGACAATGTTCTTGTTATGTTCTATACACGCCAAAGCGGCAATCGTGCACGCACGCCGGCGGGGTGAAGAAGACGCCGGGCGGTGACCGGTTCGGGCGGACGGCAGGGGTCGCGGGCGAGTCCGAAGGATAGAAATGGAGAGGCCGAGGAATAGAAAAGGATAAAAAGGGATAGAAAAGGATAGAAATTTCGCTCGACGTCGAATCTATCCTTTTGTGGTCCTGCCCGCGGCGCCGCTGTGCGCCGCCCTCAGTGCAGCTTCGCGCGGCGGCGGCCGGCGTCGGCGCGGGGGCCCTTGTCCTGCTCGTCGAAGAGTTCGGCCAGCTTCTCCAGCATCGTGCCGCCGAGCTGCTCGGCGTCGACGATGGTGACGGCGCGGCGGTAATAGCGCGTCACGTCGTGGCCGATGCCGATGGCGAGGAGCTCGATCGTGGTGCCGTTCTCGACGTAGTCGATGACCTCGCGGAGATGCTTCTCGAGGTAATTGCCGGGATTGACCGAAAGGGTGGAGTCGTCCACCGGCGCCCCGTCGGAGATCACCATCAGGATGCGGCGCTGCTCGGGGCGCGCCAGCAGGCGCTGCGCCGACCAGAGCAGCGCCTCGCCGTCGATGTTCTCCTTCAAGATGCCTTCGCGCAGCATCAAGCCGAGGTTCTTCCGCGCGCGGCGCCAGGGCGCGTCGGCGGATTTGTAGACGATGTGGCGGAGGTCGTTGAGCCGCCCGGGATTGGCGGTCTTGCCGGCCGCGAGCCATTTCTCGCGCGCCTGCCCGCCCTTCCAGGCGCGGGTGGTGAAGCCCAGGATTTCCACCTTCACCGCGCAGCGCTCGAGCGTGCGCGCCAGGATGTCGGCGCTCATCGCCGCCACCGAGATCGGGCGGCCGCGCATCGAGCCGGAATTGTCGATCAGCAGCGCGACGACCGTGTCGCGGAATTCGGTGTCGCGCTCTTGCTTGAACGAGAGCGGGTCCATCGGGTTGACGACCACGCGGTCGAGCCGCGCCGTGTCGAGGATGCCTTCCTCGAGGTCGAAATCCCACGAGCGGTTCTGCTTGGCGAGCAGGCGCCGCTGCAGCCGGTTGGCGAGGCGCGAGATCACGCCCTGGAGATGCGAGAGCTGCTGGTCGAGATTCTGGCGGAGACGCGTCAGCTCGTCGGCGTCGCAGAGATCGGGCGCTTCCACCTCCTCGTCGAACTCGGTGGTGAAGACGCGGTAGGCGTCCTTCTCGTCGCGGTTCTTGCCCCAGTCGGGCCGGGGCTGGCGCGAGGGGCCGGCGGGCTCGTCCTCGCCGTCCTCGGCGAGCATCTCCGAATCGGCACCCTCCATCTCGCCTTCGGCGTCTTCGCCGGCTTCGGCTTCCGCGGTTTCCATGGCGGCGGCGTCGGCGGAGGCGGATTGGTCGTCGCCGTCCTCGCTGTCGCCCTGGCCTTGGCCCTTCTGGTCGTCTTCCTCGTCCTGCTTCTGCTCGTCCTCGCCGGTGTTCTGCTCGTCGGGATCGTCGATGCGCAGATCCTTGATGAGCTGGCGCACCACGCGGCCGAACGAATCCTGGTCCTCGAGCAGCTTGGAAAGGCTCTGGAGATCGCGCGTCACGGTGGCGTCGAACCACGGACGGAAGGCATCGACCATGCGGCGCGCGGCGGGCGGCGGCGCGTCGCCGGTGAAGGCCTCGCGGGCGAGCAGCGAGACGACTTCCGCCAGCAGCGTGTCGTCGCGCTCGGTCACCTGGTCGTAGCCCTCGTCGCGGGCGCGGGCTTCGAGCGCCGCGGCCATGTTGAGCCGCGCGCCGGCCATGCGCTTGGCGCCGAGCGCGTCGCAGCGGGCGCGCTCCACGGCGTCGAACACCTGGCGCGCCATGCTGCCGGCGGGCAGGCGCCGCTTGTGCGTGCGGTTGTCGTGATGGCGGAGATTGAGCGACAGCGAATCGGCCACGCCGCGCAAGGTCGCGATCTCGCGCGCCGGCAGATCGCGCGACGGAACCGGAAGCCGGAGCTCGGTGCCGTTGACGCCCGAGGGCTCGGGCGAGAACGCCACCGAGAGCCCGGCCTTGCGCGAAATCGCGCGCGCGGCCGCGGCGGTCAGCTGGCGAAAGGCCTCGATCGGCGGCTCGGGCTTGGCCAAGGGCGCCGCCCGCTAGTTGCGGCGCTGCTTCGCGGTGCCTTCGAACAGCTCGACGCCGAGGCAGCGCTGATAGTATTCGGCGATCACCGGGCGCTCGACTTCGTCGCACTTGTTGAGGAAGGTGGCGCGGAAGGCGAAGCCGATATCGTTGTCGAAGATCTTGGCGTTCTCGGCCCAGGTCATCACCGTGCGCGGCGACATCACGGTGGAGATGTCGCCGGCCATGAAGCCGGCGCGCGTCAGATCCGCCACCGCCACCATGGCGCCGATCAGCCGGCGGCCTTCCTCGGTGTCGAACGACGGCACCTTGGAGAGGACGATCTTCACTTCCTCGTCGTGCGCCAGGTAGTTCAGCGTCACCACGATGTTCCAGCGGTCCATCTGGCCTTGGTTGATCTGCTGGGTGCCGTGATAGAGGCCGGTGGTGTCGCCGAGTCCGACCGTGTTCGAGGTCGCGAACAGGCGGAAGGCGGCGTGGGGCTTGATGACGCGGCTCTGGTCGAGGAGCGTCAGGCGGCCGTGGCGCTCGAGCACGCGCTGGATGACGAACATCACGTCCGGCCGGCCGGCGTCGTATTCGTCGAACACCAGCGCGCAGGGGCGCTGCAGCGCCCAGGGCAGGATGCCCTCGCGGAACTCGGTCACCTGCTTGCCTTCGCGGAGCACGATCGCGTCCTTGCCGACGAGGTCGATGCGGCTGATGTGCGAATCGAGATTGATGCGGAGGCACGGCCAGTTGAGGCGCGCGGCCACCTGCTCGATGTGCGTGGACTTGCCGGTGCCGTGATAGCCCTGGATCAGCACCCGGCGGTCGTAGGCGAAGCCGGCCAGGATCGCGAGCGTGGTGTCGCGGTCGAAGCGGTAGGCGCTGTCGAGATCGGGCACGTGCTCTTCGGCGCGGCTATAGGCGGGCACTTCCCAATCGGAGTCGATCCCGAAGGTCTGCCGCACGGAAATCTTGATGTCCGGCACGCTTTGCGCGGCACCGGCACTCGTCTTGGTCTCAGCCATCGCTCTGGATCCGAATGATCGTGTCTCGCCGAGTGGAATGCGCCTTGCCCGGCGTCAGGAGGCCATGCGCTTCTTGAGAATGCCGTAGGCCTCGTTGATTCGCTTGAGCTGCTCTTCCGCAGCTTGGTCGCCACCACCGTTGGCGTCGGGGTGGTAGCGTTTCACCAAACGCTTGTAGTGGTGCTTGATCGTGGCGATGTCGGCGGGCCCCGTCAACCCGAGAGTGGCGAGGGCCTGATCCTCCAATGTCGCAGGTCTCAGCCGCATTTCGGCCCGTGGTCCGTCTTCGGGCCCGGTGCCCATTTCTTCGGCGAATCCGAAGCGGTTGTCGAACGGGTCGCGGTAGCGCTTGCCGCCGCGGCCGAAGAACTGGCTGCCGCGCACGCCCAGCGGCCAGAGCGGGCGGTCGCCGATCACGGCGGCACGGAGATGGGCCTCGATCTCCTCGGCGCTCATGCCGGCGTGGTAGTTCCAGGCCTTGTTGTAGGCCTGCACGTGGTCGAAGCAGAAATAGTAGTAATCGCGGAGCTGTTTGCGCGATTTGGGGGCGCGATACAGGCCCTCGGCCTTGCAACCGGCGTGGTCGCAACGCTTGTCGCGCGGCCGGTCCGCGGGGCCACGATAGTTCCGGAGGTTGTCGAGGCGCACCTTGCGCATTCGAACAATATGGGCGGCGAAAGGGTGCGCCGCAATCTTGACGAACGCCGCAGTTGGTGATGCGCCGGCCGCTGCGGCCTAGGAGGCATCCGCCGAACGCCGCGGCGGGATCGCGCAGTGCGCCGCCCGTTCCGCGGCCAGATCGAGATAACACACGCGCATGACAGGCGTGCGAACGCCCTCCGCCCCGGTTTCCGCATCGGAAGGGGGCGTGGCGACCGATACCGCGGCGGCCATGAGCGCCATGGCGATCCGCGTCATCGCGCCGCGACCGAGTGGGCGAATCTCGGCACTCATGGCAGGCCTCCGGCGTGGGGGACGTTCGGACCGTGAACGGCGGTCAGTTAATGCAACGCGCCAGCCGCGCGGAAATTCCGTTTGCGCATCGTTTCGATGCCGGACGCCGTTCGGCGGGCTGGCCGAGGCGGTGGCGGCGCGGCTAAGGTGCCGCCTTGCATCCGACTCAGCCGAAACCCATGACCGTCGCCGAGATCATCCGGGCCCAGCTCACCGCCGCCTTCGCGCCGCGCGTCCTCGATATCGTGGACGAGTCGCATCTTCACGCCGGCCATGCGGGGCACCGGCCGGGTATCTCGACGCATTTCCGGGTGGCGATCGTCGCCGACGCTTTCGCGGGCAAGTCGCGGGTCGAGCGCCAGCGCTTGATCTATGCCGCGCTCGATTCGCTGATGGGCAAGCCGATCCATGCCCTGGCGCTCAGCGCCAAGGCGCCGGGAGAATAGTCGCCGGTCTAGTCGGCGCCGCGTTTGCCGCCGGCCGCATCGGCGCCCGTGTAGAATTCGGGCACGTATTGCTTCACCAGGGGGCCGTCGGCGCGCCAGACATGGCAGGTGTCGACCACGATGGGGCGGCGCCGGGGCTTCTCGCCGGGCGGTGCGGCGGGATCGGCCGTGGTTTCCGCCGGTTTCGGCTCGGCGGTTTGCGCCTTCTGCTCCTTGCGCAGCGCCTTGGCGCGTTCGGCAACCATCGTCTGGTAGGCGACCGTCGCCACCTGCTGCAGCATCTCGACGATGTGCGTGCAGCCTTGCGGTCCGCCAAGGCGCGCCCGCACCTCGCGCGTGAAGCCGGGGCCGATCCGGAGGCCCGCCAGCCGCTGGAAGTTCGGCAGGATGTCGGGGCACATCCGGAACGGGCTGTGGTCGGTGGAAGCGGCGACCGCCTTGATCTCCATGCGGTCGTCGAGCGTCAGCCGGATCCACATCTCGTGCACCGGCATGCCGGCCTCGACGCGGCCGCGCCACTCGTTGTCGAAGCCGTAGGTCTTCACGTCCACGATGCGGCCCTCGATGTCCCAGAGCCCGTCGTGGCGCAGGAAGCCTTGGCAGGTGACGGTGCGCGTGTGCAGGTGCTCGCGCGGCGCGGGGGCGGGAAGCGGCATGGCGGCGTGGCTTTCGATGCTGCACTGCACCTAAAGCCGCTTCCGTGCCGGGTCAAGGTGGGCGAGGCCGGTTGGCGGCGCGCCGCGCGCGTCTTGCCCCGGAGGTTCAGCCCTTCTCCGGATCGCGCGTGGCACTCCATGATTTGCTCGTGCCCTGCACCATGTGGCGCACGTTCTGGAGGCCCTCGGGCTCCTCGAAGAACAGCGTGCGCTTGGCGGCCATCTCGGTCATGTCCTGGGTCACGTACATGATCGTGTCCTCGCCGCCCGTGGCCTCGTGCTTGTGATAGGCCCAGGCGGGACAGACGATCGTGTCGCCTTTCGCATAGGGATAGGCGACGCCTTCCACGGTCGTGAATCCGGTGCCCTGGAGATAGTGATAGATCGCCACCGAGTTGTGGCGGTGGTTCGGCACCACCTCGCCGGGATGGATGAGCTGGATGCCGATGAAGATTCCGGGCGCGGCGCCGGCGAGATCGCCGTGGTCCTCGTTGATGAGCGAGCAGAACCGGCGTTCGGCATGGCGGATCGGATCCTTGCCGAGCTCGGCCAGCACCGTCTGCCACTCCGCCGCCGACCATTTGCAGCCGCGCACCGGCGTGTGGCGCACGCGCTTGAAATACTCGTCGGCCGAAATCACGCGCCCATTGGCGTAGCCGATCGCGTCCGTGCCGGGCTTCGCACCATCCTTGTCGCTGTCGGGCATCGCTTCCTCCTCGGGTGGATTATACACATTGTATGACGTATCATACTATGTATGACAGAGCCCATCGTCAATCCCGCGCTGGCCTTCGGCCGCAGGCGATGCGATAGAAACCGCGAACGGCGGAGCGGGGCAGTGGAACGAAAACGGCGAAGCGAGAAGGCGGGACGCCAGGCACCGGGGATCCAATCGGTCGAGATCGCCGCGCGTATCCTCGCGGCGCTGGCCGAGGGCGGCGGCGCCTTGCCGCTGCGCGCGCTCGCGGCGGCGACCGGCATGCATCGCGGCAAGGTGCATCGCTATCTCACCAGCCTCGCGCGCGCGGGCCTGGTCTCGCGCGAGGCGGATTTCGGCCATTACGGCATCGGGCCCCTGGCGATCACCGCCGGCCTCGCCGGCCTCAATCGTCTCGATCCCGTCCGCCTCGCCTATGCGGCGCTGCCGGCGTTGCGCGACCGCGCCGGCGAAACCGCGGTGCTCGCCGTCTGGGGCGAGCGCGGCGCCACCGTCATCGCGCTCGAGGAAAGCGCGCGCCCGGTGACGCTCAACGTGCGCGTGGGCTCGGTGCTGCCGCTACGGAGCAGCGCCATCGGCCGGGTCTTCGCGGCCCACCTGCCCGAGAGCGCCTGGTCGAAGCTCGCCGCCGCCGAGCGGACGCGCGCACCGGCCGGTGCCGCACCTTTCGCCAAGCCGGCCTTCGCGCGGGCGCTCGCGGCCGTGCGCCGCGACGGCGTCGCCCGGATCGAGGGCACGCTCATCCCCGGCCTCAATGCCCTGGCCGCGCCGGTATTCGATCACCGCGGCAAGCTTGCCCTCGTCCTCGGCGTGGTCGGGCGCCGCGAAACGCTCGCCGCCGGGGTAAACGCGCCGGCAGCCGGTGCGCTGCGCGCGATCGCGCAAGACCTTTCCAAGCAGCTCGGGCACGTGGCGCCCGTGCGACGCGCCTAGGCCGCCTTGTCGTCGCGACCGGTCGGCGTGCCGGGTGCAGCGTCCGGCGCAGCGTCAGGCGCCGGTGCGGCCGACGGCACCGGCGGAATTGCCGCCTCCGCGACGGGTGCCGCATCGGGCGCCGCCGTGGCCGCCGGAGCGGGCGGTGTTGCAGGCGCCGCGGCCGGCTGAATCGCGCCCACGTGCTGCCGCGCGCGCTTGGCGCCGTTCATCGGCTTCACCTTGAGCGCCGTGATGCGGTTGTTCTTCTTGCGCAGGATCTCGAAACGGAAGCCATGGAAGGCGAACACTTGGCGTACTTCGGGAATGCGCCGCGCCTCGTGCATCACCAACCCGGCCACGGTCGCCGCCTTCTCGTCGGGCAGGTCCCAGCCGAGCTCGCGGTTCAAGTCGCGCACGGTCAAGTCGCCGCCCACGATGTAGGACCCGTCGCCGGTCGGCCGCATGTGCGATTGCGCCTGCTCGGGCACGTCGCCCATCTTGCCGACGATCTCCTCGAGAATGTCCTCGAGCGTCACGACGCCCTGGAAGGCGCCGTATTCGTCGACGACGAGCGCGAAATGCTCGCGGCGGCGGCGGAATTCCTTGAGCTGGTCGAGGAGCGTCGTCGACTCCGGCACGAACCACGCGGGCGAGGCGTGCTTGGCGATGTCGAGCGACTGCGGCGCGCCCTTGCCGCGGCTCAGGGTGCGGAGCAGGTCCTTGGCGTGGATCACGCCGATGATGTTGTCCGAATTGCCGCGATAGACCGGCAGGCGCGAATAGGGGCTCGCCAGCACCTGGCGGAGAATCACTTGCGGTGATTTCGATGCGTCCACCATGGCCGCGGCGCTGCGGTGGGTCATCACTTCGCCCACCATCACGTCGCCGAGGTCGAGGATGCTCGACAGCATCCGCCGCTCGGCCTCGATCTCGGGCTCGGGGCCCCGGTGCATCGAGATGACGCCGCGCAGCTCCTCCTCGGTGGTGGTCGCCAGCATGCTCTGGCTGGTGCGGATGCCGAAAATGCTGAGCACGCGGCGCACGATCCACTCGATCGACGCGGTCAGCGGCGCGAGCACGCGCACGACTCCGGCCACGATCGGCGCGATCGCCAGCGAGGAGCGGTCGGGCGCGTAGAGGGCATAGGTCTTCGGCAGCACCTCGCCGAACACGATGAAGAGGATGCTGAGCACGAGCGTGGCATAGACCTCGCCGCCCTTGCCGAACCACGAGAGGAAGAGCGACGTGGTGAGGACGGCCGCCAGCGGGCCGACGATGTTCTGCGCGGTGAGGAGCGAGCCGATCATGCGCTCGCGGTTGGAGCGCAGCCGGTTCACGAGCGCGGCGCGGGCATCGCCCTGGCGCGCGAGCTCGAGCATGCGCGGCTGCGACGCGGCGGTCAGGGCCGTTTCCGCCCCGCCGAAAAACGCGCCGAGCACCATCAGGACGGCGACGGCAGCGAGCATCCATAGTTCCATCGTGTGCGCTCCCGGGGCCGGAAAGGCCGGCCCCGTTGGGGGGATCAGATCGCGCCGTGGGCGCGCAGCGTGGCGAGGACCTTCTCGGCCGGCACGTCGCGGGCGACGAACGCCTGGCCGATGGCGCGGGCGAGAATGAAAGTGAGCTTTCCGCCGCTCACCTTCTTGTCGCCGTACATATGGGCGAGAAGGCGCTCCGCGGCCCACGGGCGGGAAGCCAGCGTGTTGGCCCTGAGCGACGTGGGCATGCCCAGGCCCGCGAAATGCCGCCGCACGCGGTCGGCCGCGGCAGCATCGACGAGGCCAAGCGAAGCCGAGAAATCGAACGCCATGACCATGCCGAGGCCCACGGCCTCGCCGTGCTTCAGCGTGTCGTCGTAGCCGCACTCGGCTTCGAGCGCGTGGCCGAACGTGTGGCCGAAATTGAGCAGCGCGCGATCGCCGGCCTCGCGCTCGTCGGCGGCGACGATGGCGGCCTTGGCGCGGCAGCTTTCCACTACGGCGCCGGTGCGCTCCGGGCCGGCGCGGTCGACGACGGCGGGCGCAGCCCGCTCGAGCCAAGCGAAGAAGGCGGCATCGCGGATAAGCCCGTATTTTGCGATCTCGGCGTATCCGGCCAGCCGCTCGCGGCGCGGCAGCGTATCGATGAGGCGCGTATCGGCGGCCACGAGGATCGGCTGATGGAAGGCGCCGACGAGATTCTTGCCGTGGCGGGTATTGATCGCGGTCTTGCCGCCCACCGAGCTGTCCACCTGGGCGAGCAGCGTCGTCGGCACCTGCACGTAGTCGATGCCGCGCAACAGTATGCCGGCGGCGAAGCCCGCGAGGTCGCCGATCACGCCGCCGCCGAACGCGACGATGACGTCGGTTCGCTCCAGCCGCTTCGCGAGCATCGCTTCGCAGAGCCGCTCGAGGTCCGCGAAGCTTTTGGTCGATTCGCCGTGTGATACTTTGAAGACTTCGCTTGCGAGGCCCGACCGCGCAAGAGCGCTGCGCAATGTCTCGCCGTGCAACGCTTCGATCGCATCGTTGGTGACGACGAAGACGCGGTTCGCACGCGGTTGGCGCGTCGCGAGGAAATCCAGCGCGTCGATGGCGCCCGCGCCGACGACGATGTCGTAGCTGCGCGGGCCGAGCTCCACGCGGATCGCGGCGCGCGCGTCGGCGACGCCGTAATCGGCGACGACGAATTTGCCGGCGCCATGCTCGCGGGCCGGGGCTTCGTTCATGCCATCCTCGCGGCAATCGGGGCGTGCTTCAGCGCCGCCAGGGCTTCGACGACGCGCTCGACCGTGGTCGTGGGCGGCGCGTCGCCGGTTTCCACCGTGATGTCGGCTTCGGCGTAGACCGGGTAGCGGACGGCGATCAACCGCTCGATGATCTCGCGCGGATCGCCGTTCTTGAGCAGCGGCCGATGGCCGCGGCGCGAGACGCGATCGACGAGCGTCTCGAGATCGGCTTTGAGCCAGACCGAAATGGCGCGCGCCCGGATGCGGGCGCGGGTATCGGGGTCCATGAAGGCGCCGCCGCCGGTCGCCAGCACGCAGGCGGGGCTTTCGAGCAGCCGTGCGATCACGCGGCGCTCGCCGTCGCGGAAATCGGCTTCGCCGTGCTTGGCGAAAATTTCCTCGATGCTGCATCCGGCGGCGCGCTCGATCTCGGCGTCGGCGTCGACGAACGGCAGGCCGAGCCGCTGCGCGAGGCGCCGCCCGATCGCGGATTTGCCGGCGCCCATCATGCCGACCATGACGACGGGGCGGTCCCACTCTTTTCCGGCCGGTGAATCGGGTCGCGCATTCATGGCTCGTTCGCCGCCGGTAAGACTTGCGGCAACCGCACGCCGCATTGTCGCCATACTCCTGGAATTACCATTGCTTCATCTGGGGGGCCGGTCTCGAACGTTCCGACTTGGGGACGTCGCAGACCGGCTTTTGGCTTTTAGGGACACCGAGTGTAGAGGCAAATCGACCTAAAAGATGCGGCTTCCGGCGAAAAATGCAACGGCAACGGCCGCGGTTCGGGGCGTCAGCGCGACGCCCGGGAACGTGGAATCCGCGTGTCCGCGCCCGCCGGAAACACGAATGGCGGCGCCGGAAGCGAAGCGGGCAACGTTTCCGGGGCCGATCACATCGGCGTCACGCGCATGGCGTAGAGAGAACGCCATGCACGGTCGGCGCGTATTCTTCATTGCCGCCGTGCGCGATCGCGCCGCGGCCAAAGGATGCTGAGCAAACCATGCCCCGACATGCCCTCGCTATCCGGACCACGCCCCGGATCGAAGCGTTTCTTGAAATGCTCGCCGCCGAGCGCGGCGCCGCGCGCAACACCATCGATTCCTACAAGCGCGATCTCGCCGACGTCGGAAGCTTCCTGGCGCGGCGCGACCGCGGCATCGAGGCGGCCACGGCCGACGATCTGCGCGACTATCTCGCGGCGCTCCATGCCAACGGCTCCACGCCGTCGACCGCCGCGCGCCGGCTCTCGGCGATGCGGCAGTTCTTCCGGTTCCTGTTCGCCGAGGGCGTGCGCGGCGACGACCCCACCGCCACGATCGATTCGCCCCGCCGCGGCCGCCCGCTGCCGAAGCTCCTGAGCGAGGAGGAGGTTTCGCGCCTGCTCGAACGCGCGCGCGCCAAGCGCGGTCCGGAAGGGCTTCGCCTCACCGCGCTGCTCGAAACGCTCTACGCCACGGGCCTGCGGGTCTCCGAATTGGTGAGCCTGCCGCTCTCCGCCCTGGTCCGCGACCCGCGCTACATCACCGTGCGCGGCAAGGGCGGCAAGGAGCGGCTGGTGCCGATCAGCGATCCGGCGCGCGCGGCCCTCGCGGCCTACAAGGACGTGCGCGGCACCTTCTGCCGCAACGGCGTCGAATCGCCCTATCTCTTTCCGTCGCGCGGCGGCAGCGGCTACCTCACGCGCCACCGCTTCGCGCAGCTCCTGAAGCAGCTTGCCGCCGAAGCGGGCATCACGCCCTCGAAAGTGTCGCCGCACGTTCTGCGCCACGCCTTCGCCACCCATCTCCTCAACCGCGGCGCCGATCTCAGGAGCGTGCAGCAGATGCTCGGCCATGCCGACATCGCGACGACGCAGATCTACACCCACGTGCTCGACGAGCGCATGCAGGCGCTGGTCGAGAACCATCACCCGCTGGCCCGCGCGCGGCGCCGCTAGCGCGCTTCGCCGCGCGCGAGCCGCGGCGCGGACACCAACGCTTAACCACGCCGCTTACCGCTGGCTCTTTCGGGAATGCTCGCCTAATCTCCGGCGTTCCCGAACTCTGTTCCGAACCAGCGCCTCCCCCTTGGCATGTGCGGCATCGCCGGACTGATCATGAAGAACGGCCGTGCGCCGCCGCTCGCCGCGCTCGAGGCGATGCAGCGCGCGCTCGCGCATCGCGGGCCCGAAAGCGCCGGCTCCTACGTCAAGGGCGCGGTCGGCATGATCCAGACCCGCCTTGCCATCATCGACGTGGCCGGCGGCGATCATCCGCTGCACGGACCGGGCGGCGGCGCCCTCGTCGGCAACGGCGAGATCTATAACTACATCGAGCTCCGGCGCGGCCAGGCGGGGCGGGTCAATTATCGCACCCAGTCCGATTTCGAACCGACGCTCTCGATGCTGGAAAGCGAGGGCCTGCCGGCGCTCGGCAAGCTGCGCGGCATGTATGGCCTCGCCATGCACCGGCCCTGGAAGGACGACGTGCTGCTGGCGCGCGATCCCTTCGGCATCAAGCCGCTCTACCGGCTGGAGACCGACGCGCTGCTCGCCTTCGCCTCGGAGCCGCGCGCCTTCTTCGCCGCCGGCCTCGCCCGGCCGACGCTCGATCCGCTCCGGCGCGACGAATTCCTCGAACTCCAATACGCCAACACCGCCGACACGGTGTTCAAGGGCGTGCGCCGGGTGATGCCGGGCGAATCGCTGCGCATCGTGGGCGGCGCCGTCGTCGAGACGCAGCGCATCGATCCCCTCCCGGCCGCCAACGGCGCGCCCGTGCGCTCGCTCGACATGGCCGTGACGGCGTTCGACCGCGTGTTCGAGAATTCGGTCCTCGTCCACCAGCGCTCGGACGTGCCCTACGGCATGTTCCTGTCGGGCGGCGTCGATTCCGCCGCCGTGCTGGCGATGATGGCGCGCTTGAACGAGCGCCCGGTGCTCGCCTTCACCTGCGGCTTCGCCGGCACCGCGGCGGCCGACGAGCGCGATCAAGCGGCCGCCGTCGCGGCGGCCCACCGCGCCGAGCACGTCACGGTCGAGTTCGGCACCGAGGATTTCTGGGGCCTACTGCCCGAGATCGCCGCGGCCTTCGACGATCCCACCGCCGACTACGCCATCCTGCCGACCTACAAGCTCGGCGCGGAGGCCAAGAAGCGGGTCAAGGTCGTGCTCTCGGGCGAGGGCGGCGACGAGCTGTTCGCCGGCTACGGCCGCTATCGCTATCTGATGCGGCCGTGGTGGCGCTTCGGACGCCCGCCGCGCATCAAGGGCATGTTCGAGCGCCTGGGCGTCTTGCGCGACGAAGGCCGCGATTGGGCCGCCGCCGCCGAGGCCGTGGCCGCAGCCGAGCGCGGCAATGGCCGCAGCAAGCTGCAAGCAGCCCAGGCCGCCGACATTCGCGGCTGGCTGCCGCACGACTTGCTGCTGAAGCTCGACCGCGCGCTGATGGCACATGCCATCGAAGGCCGAACCCCGTTCCTGGATTCGGAGGTGGCGCGCTTCGCCTTTCCGCTGGCCGACGGGCTGAAGGTGGCCGAGGACCACGGCAAGTGGATCCTCCGGCAATGGCTGGCCAAGCATTGCCCGGCGGCGGCGGCGATGGGGCGTAAGCGCGGCTTCACGGTGCCGGTCGGCGAGTGGATCGCGGCCGAGGGTGCCCGCATCGGCCCGCTGGTCGCCAAGCAAGAGTCGATCCGCGCCGTGGCGCGGCCCGGCGCGGTGGAGAGCCTGCTCAAGGACGGCGCGAGGAAGCACCCGCGCGCGGCCTTCACGCTGCTTTTTTATGCATTGTGGCACCGCCGGCACATCGAGGGCGTCACCGGCGCGGGCGGCGTGTTCGAGGCGCTGGCCTGACGCCAAATTGCGCCTTTGCAAGCGGGCGGCGATCCTTTAGCTCTCGCGCGTCTTCCTCCTCGGCGGATCACCCTCATGAGCTTCAAGACCATCACGCCGGCGCCGGCGCGGCTCAACCGCAGCGAACTGGCGGTGCCTGGCTCGAGCCCGAAATTCTTCGAGAAGGCGGCCAAGGGCGAGGCCGACGTGATCTTCCTCGACCTCGAGGACGCCGTTGCTCCCGAGAAGAAAGAGGAGGCCCGGAGGAACATCATCCAGGCCATCGGCGACGTCGATTGGGGCGACAAGACGCTCTCGGTGCGCATCAACGGTCTCGACACGCCCTACATGTATCGCGACGTCGTCGACTTGCTCGAGAATTGCGGCGAGCGGCTCGATCTCATCATGATCCCCAAGGTGGGCACGGCCGCCGACGTCTATGCGGTGGACATGCTCGTGACCCAGATCGAGCGCGCCAAGGGGCGCAAGAAGCGCATCGGCTTCGAGCTCATCATCGAGACCGCGCTCGGGATGCAGAACATCCACGAAATCGCGGCCGCGAGCCCGCGCAACGAATCGCTCCATTTCGGGGTCGCCGATTTCGCGGCCTCGACCCAGGCCAAGACCACCTCGATCGGCGGGCCCAATCCGCACTACGGCGTCTTGACCGACCCGATCGGCGCCGAGAAGCGGCGCGACTATCACTGGGGCGACATGTGGCACTACGCCATCGCCCGCATGGTGGTGGCTGCGCGCGCCAATGGCTTGAGGCCCATCGACGGTCCGTTCGGCGATTTCTCGGACGGCGACGGGTTTCGCGCCCATGCCTGGCGCGCGACGGTGCTGGGTTGCGAGGGGAAATGGGCGATCCATCCCTCGCAAGTGCCGCTCGCCAACGAGATCAACACGCCGCCCGAAGCGGAGATCGCCAAGGCGCGCCGCATCCTCGAGGCGATGCGCGCGGCCGAGGCGGGCGGGCAGGGGGCCGTGGCGCTCGACGGAAAGCTCATCGATTACGCCTCGATCCGTCAGGCCCAGCATCTCGTAAAGCTCGCGGACGTGGTGGCGGCGCGCAAGCGCCCGTGAATCAGGGGGGGCCGCCGGGAAGCGCCTAGCCGGTTGTAATTCCAGGAAGTGCTTCCTTAAGGATTGACCATAAAGATGCCACGCGGATGGGGTGGGATTCACTCGGACGCGGGTCTGTGGTAAATGGGCTTCATGCCGACATTCCTGGATTTCGAAAAACCGATCGCCGAGCTCGAAGGCAAGATCGAGGAGCTGCGCCATCTCTCCGACGGCGGCGGCCTCAACATCGCCGACGAGGTGCTGCGCCTCCAAGACAAGGTGGAGCGCCTGCTCAAGACGACCTATGCCAAGCTCACGCCGTGGCAGAAGGTGCAAGTGGCGCGGCATCCCGAGCGCCCCCATGCCCGCGACTACATCGACACCCTCTTCACCGACTATCAGCCCTTGGCCGGCGACCGCGCCTACGCCGAGGACGCTGCGGTGCTGGGCGGCATCGCGCGCTTCCGCGGCCGCTCGCTGGTCGTGATCGGCACCGAGAAGGGCCACGACACCGAGAGCCGCATCAAGCACAATTTCGGCATGGCGCGGCCCGAAGGCTACCGCAAGGCGCAGCGCTTCATGCGCTTGGCCGAACGCTTCAAGCTGCCGGTAGTGACGCTGGTGGACACTTCCGGCGCTTTCCCGGGCAGAGATGCCGAGGAGCGCGGCCAGGCCGAGGCCATCGCCCGCTCGATCGAAATCTGCCTCGACGTTCAGGTGCCGCTGGTCTCGATCGTGATCGGCGAGGGCGGCTCGGGCGGCGCCATCGCGCTGGCCGCCGCCAACACGGTGCTGATGCTCGAGCACGCGATCTATTCGGTGATCTCGCCCGAGGGCTGCGCCTCGATCCTGTGGCGCAGCGGCGAACAGGCGAAGGAAGCCGCGGAGGCGCTCAAGATCACGGCGCAGGATCTCCTGGCGCTCGGCGTCATCGACCAGATCATCCCCGAGCCGCTCGGCGGCGCGCACCGCAGCCGCGAGACCGTGTTCGCCGCCGTCGCCGACAGCCTCGACCGCGCCCTCCGCGACTTGGCGCCGTTCGACGGGCCGACGCTCCGCCGCAAGCGGCGCGAGAAATTCCTCGACATGGGCAAGATCGGGCTCGCCTAAGGGGGCCGGCTCGGCAGAGGCGGAGCGCCGGCGTCCGTGCCTTCCGGTTCCACCCCGCGTGCAGCGCGGATGACTGCCGAGACCGACGGCGGCCGGCCCTTGTGGGTGTTCGCCTACGGCTCGCTGATGTGGGACCCCGGCTTCGCCTATGTCCATTGCGCGCCCGCGGTGCTGAAGGGCTACCGCCGGGCCTTCTGCGTGCTGTCGATGGCCCATCGCGGCACGGCGGAGCGGCCGGGCCTGGTGCTGGGCCTGGCGCCGGGCGGCACCTGCCGCGGCGTGGTCTATCGCGTGGCGCCCGCGCACGAGGCCGATGTGCAGGCCTATCTCTTCGAGCGCGAGCGGCGGCGCTACGACGTCTATCGCGAGCGGCTGCTGCGCGTGCGCCACACGCGCGGCGCGGTGCTGGCGCAAACCTACACGGCCGATCCCGATTCGCCGGGCTACGCTGGCGACCTCACCGAGGACGAGATCGCCCGGCGCATCGTCGCCGCCCATGGCGAGCGGGGGCCGAATTTCGATTATCTCGAGCGCACGCTCGGCCAGCTCGAGACGCTCGGCATCCACGAACCGGTGCTCGAGCGGATCTACGCGCTCGCCCGGGCTCTCCGCGGCGGCTGAGGCCGCGGGGCGGCGCCTCTCATCCGCACTTGCTGTAATCGCAGCTCGTGCAGATGTCGCAATTCTCCTGGCGGATGATGGCGCGCTGGCCGCATTTGGGGCAGCCGCGCATCCGGTCGCCGCGCCTGTCGCCGCCGGGCCCCTCGCCATCCGGCAGGAGATCGCGTCCCCCCACCACCTTGATCTCGCGCCGGCCCTCGCGGGCCTCCTTGGGGTTGGGAATGAAGCCGATGTCGATCATGTGGCGCTCGATGACGTCGCCGATCGCGGCCAGCAGCGAGGGCACGTATTTCCGGTCCACCCATTGCCCGCCGCGCGGGTCGAACACCGCCTTCAGCTCCTCGACCACGAAGGAAACATCGCCGCCGCGCCGAAAGACGGCGCTGATCATGCGCGTTAGACCGACCGTCCAGGCATAATGCTCCATGTTCTTGGAGTTGATGAACACTTCGAATGGCCGCCGGCGCCCATCCTGGATGATGTCGTTGAGGGTGATGTAGATCGCGTGGTCGCTTTCCGGCCAGCGGATCTTGTAGGTGCGGCCGGGCAAGGCCTCGGGCCGGTCGAGCGGCCGGGTCATATAGACCACGCCGCCGGATTCGAACGGGTCCCGCGGCTTGGTGGCCTCGACCCGGGGCAGGGGCAGCTCGGGCTCGGCGCCGGCGGCGATGTCCGCCGCGTCCTTCTTCAGCGTGAGGACGGCGCCGGTGACCGGATTAGGACGATACGTCGTGCACCCTTTGCACCCAAGATCGTAGGCCAAAAGATACACATCCTTGAACGCGCCAAAGGACAAGTCTTCCGGGCAATTGATGGTCTTCGATATGGAGCTGTCCACATACTTCTGCACAGCGGCTTGCATCGCCACATGATCCTTGGGCGAGAGCTGCTGAGCATCGACGAAATAGTCCGGCAGCGGCGCCTGGTCGCCTTTTAGGCAGCGAAACAGGCGAAAAGCATGGTCGGCGACCTCCTCTTCGCGCCGTGTGCCGTCGGGCATCAAGACGCTGCGGTTATGCGAGAAGGCGAAGACCGGTTCGATGCCCGATGAAACGTTGTCGGCAAAGATCGAAATTGTACCAGTAGGTGCAATTGAAGTTATGAGTGCGTTGCGCAGGCCCTTCGTCTCGATGGCCGATCTAATCTCCTGATCCAATTCGGCAATCGCCTCGCCGCCGAGGTACTTGGCGCGATCGAACAGCGGGAAAGGGCCTTTCTCGGCCGCCAGATCCGCCGATGCGAGGTAGGACGCGCGCTGCACGGCCTTCATCCAGCTTTCGGCGAGGCGCAACGAACCGGCCGAGCCATAACGCTCCCGGCACATGATCAAGGCGTCGGCCAGACCGGTGACACCCAGGCCGATGCGCCGTTTGCGATTTGCTTCTTCCCGTTGCGCTTCCAACGGAAATTTAGACAAATCGGTTACATTATCCATCATCCGCACGGCAATGCGCGTCACCCGGTCGACTTCCGCCAGATCGACATGGGCGTCGTCTTCGAAGGGGTTCTTGACGAATTTCGCCAGATTGATCGAGCCGAGCAGACAGGCGCCATAGGGTGGCAAAGGCTGCTCGCCGCACGGGTTGGTGGCGTTGATGGTCTCGCAATAATAAAGCGGATTCCGCTTGTTGATGCGGTCGATGAAGATCACGCCGGGCTCGGCATAGGTGTAGGTCGCGCGCATGATGCGGTCCCAGAGCTCGCGCGCCGGGACGGTTTTGTAGACCGTGCCGTCGAACGAGAGCTGCCAGGGCCGCCCCTCTTTCACCGCCTCCATGAAGGGATCGGTGATCAGCACCGATAGATTGAACATGCGCAGCCGGCCAGGCTCGCGCTTGGCCTCGATGAAGGCCTCGATATCGGGGTGGTCGCAGCGCAGCGTCGCCATCATGGCGCCGCGGCGGAAGCCCGCGCTCATGATCGTGCGGCACATCGAGTCCCAGACGTCCATGAACGAGAGCGGTCCCGAGGCGTCGGCGCCCACGCCTTTGACAGGTGCTCCGCGCGGCCGGAGGGTCGAGAAATCGTAGCCGATGCCGCCGCCCTGCTGCATGGTGAGCGCGGCTTCCTTCAAATTCTGGAAGATCCCGGCCATGTCGTCCGGGATCGTGCCCATCACGAAGCAATTGAAGAGGGTCACGTGGCGGTGGGTCCCGGCGCCGGCGACGATGCGGCCGGCCGGCAGGAAGCGGAAATCCGCGAGCGCTTCGTAGAAGACCGGCTCCCAGCGGGCGGGATCCGTTTCGGCCTGGGCGAGGGCGCGCGCGACCCGTCGCCAGGTGTCCTCGATCGTCTTGTCGAGCGACGCCCCATCCGGCCCTTTGAGCCGGTACTTCATGTCCCAGATTTGCTGGGAGATGCTGGCGACTTCGGCCACGCGCGAAACTCCGGGATTGCGTCAAAGCGGCAGAGATACCGAACTAAGTTTTCCGATCCGCCGGGAACACCCCGGCCGCGATCGAACGCGTCCAATCCGCAGCCGCCGAGGGAACATCTATTTAGAACAAAGATCGAACTTAGTCAATTGACGGCGCCGTGCTCCCGGCCCCACGGTGCGTTTCGCAAATATGCGGAATTCGTGAAAGTTCCGCGCCAATTCCCGCAATCCCCGACATTATGCACAGAAATCCGCAGCCTTAGGCTGTGCTCGATCCGGCCTCGCCCTGCACCTCGCGCCGCAGGCGTTCGGAGGCGGTCTCGATCCGCTCCTGCAGCAGCGCCATGAAGACTTTCCGCTCCATGCCTGGCCGGAGCGGCGCCAGGAACTCCAGCGTCACGGTGCCCGGGCAGATCAACAGGCTGCGCCGGCCCCAGAACAGCCCGGAATTCAGCGCCACCGGCACCACCGGCAGCGCCAGTGTCGTGTAGAGGGCGGCGACGCCAGGGTTGTAGCGGCCGGCACGGCCCGGGGCCATGCGCGTGCCCTCGGGCATGATCATGATCGAGCGGCCGCGGGTGGTCGCGTCCTTGGCCCGGCGCAGCATCTCGCGGATGGCGGAGCCCGCGGCCTTCCGGTCGATCGGCACCATGCCGAGCCGGCGCATGTACCAGCCATAGACCGGGATCAGGAGCAGCTCGCGCTTCAGCACGCCGGCGACGGGCGGCGCGATCGCGAGGAAGGCGATCGTCTCCCAGGCGCTCTGGTGCTTGAGCGCGAAGATGGCGGGGCCTTCAGGCACGTGCTCGCGGCCGACGACGCGGCAATCGAGGCCGCACACGATGCGCAGCAGGTGCATCACGGTGCGCGCCCAGAACATGCACCAGCGATAGGTCACGTCGCGGTGCATCGGCAAGGTCACGAGGCCCAGGATCGAGATCACGAGCGTGAACGCGACCACGGCGATCCAGAAGACGATGGAACGCGGCACTGCCAAGGAGCCGGCTCAGTCGACGGGAATGTGGAAGAGCGTGGCGAAATATTTTGCCAGCTCGCGCGCCACCGCTTCGGTGCCCTGGCGGGTCGTCCACCATTCGCCGACGCCGAGACCCGTCGGGATCACCGGGTGAGCCAAGATGCGGGCGCCGGGCATGGCGCGGCGGAACAGCAGCAGGCTGCGCCGCATATGATAATTGGCGGTCACCAGCCGCATCGACTTCATGTTCTGGCTGTTGAACCAGGCGGCGGTCTTGTTCGCATTTCCGATGGTATCGGTCGCCTGCGATTCGAATTCGATACGCGCCGCCAATTCCGCCGGCGGGTCGCCGAGGCGCTTCAGGATATCGGCCTTGGTCGTCTTGGGATCGACGCCGGTGACGAAGAGCCGCCGCCCGAGATCCTTTTGCAGCAGCGCGTAGGCCGCCTCGATGCGCGCCTCGCCGCCGGTCAGCACCACGATGGCGTCGGTCTTCTGGCCGGCCTCGTCCGGCGCATCCGGCATGGTGAAGCCGAACCAGAGCAGCACCGCGATCGCGGCGAAGGCCGCGGTGATCGCCGCCGCCACCGCGAAGCGGACGAGGAACCACACGAACAGCACGAGCTGCATCACCGGGCCGACGCGGCGCGGCGGCTCCAGGAAACCCCGGGAGCGGGCGTGGCGGGGATCGATGCGCGGTCGGGGCCGGAGCCGGGGCATGGCGGAGCGATCGCGAGGCCGGTCACATCAGCATCTTAGCGAGGCCGCGCAGCACGGTATAGCGCGCCGCCACCGCCGCCAGCACCGCTGCCGCCAGCGGCACCAGCGCCAGCACCGCCCAGGCCCAGAACGCCAATTCGAGGTGCATGGCCTGGAAGGTCTCCACTTTCGCCAGCACGCGTTCGAGGCCGATCACGACCAGCGCCGCGAAGCCCGCGCCGCCCAGGCCGCCGAACAGGCCGAGCCCGAAGGCGTGGCGCTGGAATTGCTCGGCGATGTATTGGTCGCGCGCGCCGATCAAGTGCAGCACGTCGGTGACGTTGCGGTGGATGCGCAGGCTGGTGCGCATGGCGAAGACGATGGTCATCGCCGCCGCCGCGAAGATCAAGACCACGACCACGAGCGCGAGCCGCCAGCCCCAACGGATCACGCCGATCATCTCGTCGAGCCATTTCTGGTGCTCTTCGACCGAGGCGCCGGGCGCCGCGGCCTCGACGCGCTTGCGGAGATCGGCGAGATCGACGCGGGCGCCGTCGGCGATGCCGACGTCGACGAGCCGCGGCAGCGGCAGGCCGAGCGCGGCGGCGTTGCGCCCCAGCCACGGCTCGACCAGGGCCGTGGATTCGCCGGCCGAGAGGACGCGCACGCGCGCGATGCCGGGCACGCTGCCGAGCAGCGTCACCACCCGCTTGATGCGCGCCTCGGTCTCGTCGGCGGTGGGTGCCGCCGGAATCTGGATGGTGAGCGTGCCGGTGAGGCTGTTGCTCCACCGCACGATCACGCCGTTGAGCAGCAGGGCGCCGGCCAGCGCCAGCGTGGCCAGGAACGCCATCACGGCGATGATCCAGGGCAACGTGCGCGCGGCCGGGTCGCGGTCGAGCGGAATGTCGGTGCTGCGGCGGAGCGGGGAAAGCGCCATGGCGCCGGGTCAGCTCCCTTCCTGCATGAGCTGGCCGTTGGCGATCAGCAGGCGCGGGTAATCGAATTTCCCGACCAGATGCTCGTTGTGCGTGGCGATCACCACGGTCGTGCCCATCCGGTTGAGTTCCTCGAACAGATACATGAGCCGCATGGCCATGGCGTCGTCGACGTTGCCCGTAGGTTCGTCGGCGAGCAGCAGGCTCGGCCGGTTGATGACCGCGCGCGCGATGGCGACGCGTTGCTGCTCGCCGCCCGAGAGCGTGGCGGGATAGGACTCGATGTGGTTCGCGAGCCCGACCCAGCGCAGGAGATCAGCGACGTGCTTCTTGACGTCCGGGCCCTTGGCGCCGCTGACGCGCAACGGCAGGGCGACGTTCTCGAGCGCGGTCAGGTGGTCGATCAGGCGGAAATCCTGGAACACGACGCCGATGTGGCGGCGGAGCTCGGGCAATTCGTGCCGCTGCACCGTCACCAGGTCGCGGCCGAACAGCGCCGTGACGCCGCGGGTCGGGCGGAGCGCCAGGTACATGAGCCGGAGGAGGGAGGATTTTCCGGCGCCGCTCTCCCCGGTGAGGAAGCAGAAGGCGCCGCGCGCCAGCGTGAAGCTGATGTCGCGCAGAACTTCCGGCCCGCTGCCGTAGCGCATGCCGACATTGTGGAACCGCACCACGGGCGCGTTGGGATCGATGCCTTGCATCGTGATGCCGTGCATCCGGTCTTCGCGCTTTCTCCTCGTTGCGGCGCTTTTGCGGTGTTGCGCCCTTTGAGCGGGCGCACCATGGCATAGGCGGCGAATCGGGTCCAGAACGCAAAGCCGCGGCGCCCCAGTCGGCAGGCACGGCGCGCCGCGCGCCGCCACAGCGATGACGAAACCCTTAACCCATCGCGCGGCGGCGACCGCTTGTGCCCGATTCCAGCGCCCTCTATAAATTCCGGCCAATGTCAGCTTCAGCGCAATGATCCTCACCTGCCCCGGCTGCGCCGCGCGGTTCATGATCGACGATCGTGCGCTCGGGTCCACCGGGCGCACGGTGCGCTGCGGCGCTTGCGGCCATTCCTGGCACCAGTTCCCCCAGCCGGCAGTGCCGCCGTCCGAGCCCGCTTTCGCGCCCGTGCCGGAACCCGGGGCGGCGCCGGCCAGAAGCGATGCGGCGGTCGCGGCCGTGGCGGGCACGGCCGCCGTCGCCGAGAAAGAAGCCGAGCCGAAAAAGGAGCGGCGCCGGTGGCGCCGGCGCGCCGAGGCGGCGCCCGAGATCGCGGCCGCCGCGGTGGCGGGTGCTGCCGAATTGACGGCGCGCGACGTTGCCGCCAGCGCCGACGCCGAGGGCGCCCGGGGCCGGCGCGGTGCTTCGCGCGTGCTGGTGTGGTTTCTCTTCGTGTTCATCGTGGCCGCGATCGTGCTCGGCGGCTACCGCTACCGGCAAGACGTCGTCCGCCTCTGGCCGCCCGCGACGCGGCTCTACCAAGTGCTCGGCATCGGCGTCGATCCGCCCTCGGGCTATTGGCTGCGCGTGCCCGAAGACAGCATCAAGTTCCGGCGCGAGGCGGAAGGCGGCATCCCGATCCTCGTCGTCTCGGGCGAGATCCTCAACCAGTCCGACAAGCCGCAGCGCGTGGCGCCGATGCGCATCCTGCTGCTCGACAAGGAGAACCGGGTGCTCCGTACCGAGCGCGTCAAGATCGACGACCGCACGCTCGATCCCGGCAAGCGCCTGCCGTTCCAGACCAGCATTCCCAATTCGCCGCCCGAAGCGGTGGCGGTGCGAATTACGTTCGACGTGAGCGGGTGAGGCAGCGATGCGCGACCGGCGAGCGCGCGGCAATGAGGCGAAACGGCCGGTTATCGATTCCGGCAGCGTCGTTCAGCGCGGCAGCGGGCCGGTCATCGCGCGCGGCCCGTTCCGCCACGGCCCGATCCGGGGCGGCCCGATCCAGGGCGACTCGGTCCGCGGCGGCCCGGTGCGCCGCGGCGGGGGCGCCGGCGCGGTCAAATTCCTGATCCTTCTGGGGCTGCTGGGCGGCGGCTACTACGCCGCCGGCATCTATCGCGAAAAAATCGTCGAAACCCTGCCGCAGGCCTACCCGGTCCTGAAGGCGATCGGCATCGAGGTCGCGGAGCCGCTGGGCTACGGGCTCTCGGTCGAGAGCCGCGCCGACCGCGTGCGCGACGAAAACCAGCAATGGGTGATCTACGTCCGCGGCAAGATCACGAACAAGCTCGACCGGCGCACGGCGGTGCCGCGCCTCCAGATCACCGTCACGTCGAAAAACGCCCGTCCCGTGGTGTGGACGCTCTTGCCGGAACTGGCGTCGCTGGCGCCGGGCCAGGAAACCGCCTTTCAATCGCGCTACAACACGCCGTTCGCGCTCATCGACCTGCGCGCGCAGATCAAGTTCGTGAAGCGATAGGTTCGCGGCGCGGACGTAGGAAGCGAAAAGGGGCGGGTCTCGGACCCGCCCCTTCGCGTTTCGGGATGCCGCGGCCTAGAAACGCCGCAGCAGCCGGTCGATGTAGTCGAGCTCGATGGTCGGGCGGCCGGGCTCGGAGGCGCGCCGGCGCAGCTCGTCCAGGATGTCGCGCACGCGCTTCCGTTCGGCCTCTGTCGGCACCTTCACGTCTTGGGTGTCGAGGGGGCCGAGGCCGTTGGTCTGGCGTCCGAGCGGGTCGCGGTCGGGGCCATAGAGATTGCGCTGGTCGCCCGGCGGGAACTGGCCGGGCTGGCCGGGGCCGAACTGCATGCCGAACATCTGTCCGAGCTGGCGCATCGCGTCCTGGGCGCCGCGGCGGAGTTCGTCGAGTGCCCGGCCTTGCGGGCCCACCGCGTCGCCGGGCTGGCGGCCGCGCAGCGCGCGCCCGGCGCGGTCCATCTCGCGCTCGGCATTGCCGAAATTCTTCGGCAGCTGGCCGTCGCCGCCCAGCATCTCGTCCATCTGCTTCATGAGGTCCTTGAGGCGATTCTGCAGGTCGCTCTGCTCCTTCTCGAGGCGCTGGTCCTCTTTGGGATCGCCCTGTTGGCCCTCGCGGCGCTGCTGCTGGCGCTTGTGGGTTTCGTCCATCAGCTGCTGCTGGCGGCGGATGATGTCGCCGAGCTCGCGCATGTTCTTCATCATCGGATGGTTCGGATCCATACGCTGGCCCTGACCCTGGGCGCGCTGGTTCTCCATCATCTGGCGAAGCTGCGAGAGCATCCGCTCGAGCGCCTGCTTGTCGCCGTTGTTGATGGCGTCGCGCAGGCGGTCGAGCAGGTTCTGCATGTCCTGCTGGTTCTGGTTCTGCGGATTCCGGTTCGCGTACTTGTCCGGATTCTGCTTCATGTCCTTTTCGAGCTCTTTCTGCCAGTCGCGCAGCGCCTGCTGGAACTGGTCGAGGAGCTTCTGGATATCCTTGTCGGGCACGTCCTTCTTCTGCAGCAGCTCCATGAGCTGGCGCTGCAGGTCGCGCACCTCGCGCTCGGCGGCGGCGAGCCCGCCTTCCTCGAGGCGGAGCGCGGTGCTCCACATCAGGGGCTGAACGACCTTGATCGCCTCTTCGGTTTCCTTCTCGATCTGGCCGTCGCTGCGGCCGTCGTGAACGCTGGCGCTGATCAGGCGGCCCATGATGGTGCGGAGCGCCAGCTGCACGATGGTGTCGCCGCCGAAGCTGTCGGGCTCCTCGGCGATGGCGTTCATCGCCATGATGGTCTTGTGGACCGTGTCGTAGTCCGGGCCGTTCTCGGTCAGCTCCTTGCGCCACTTGACGATCTCGCGCGCGACCGGGTGGCTGAACTGCCGCTCGGGCAGCTTGAAGGTCATCACCTCGCTCTTGCCGCGCTGGCCCGAATCGTCCTCGGCCTCGATGATGAGCGCCACGTCGAGCCCGGCCCAGCGATGGGCGGTCAGGTCCTGGATCGCGTTGCCCTTGGCGAGCTTGGTGCCGGTGACGGCGAGCGGGAACTCGATCACCTCGTGGTCGCCGCGGCGCGCGATGAAGGCGCGGATCTTGGCGATGCGGTAATCGTCCTTCGCTTCGTATTCGATGCGCGTGCCGGCCGATTGCGTGGCCGCGGGCGGCTTCAGCCAGCTCACCTCGGGCGTCTTGTCGGGAATGATCTTGATCGCCCAATCGACGACGTTGCGCCCGCGCAGGCGCACTTTGAGGCGGTCGGGGAATTTCAGCAGCAGCTCGGCCTGGAACGTGCCGCCGTCGAGGGCGGCCATGTTCATGTATTGGCGGCCGTGCTCGACGCGCGGCGTGCCGCGCCCGCCATGGAGCTGGATCATGATCCGGGTGCCGTCCGGAACCTCGATCGAGCTGCCGGCGTTCTCGGCCGTCACCACGCGCGGCGCCACGCCGGTGTATTCGGGCGGCGTGAGCCAAGCTTCGACCGTGACCTTGGATTCGGTGGTGGGCTCGAACGACGGCATGAAGGCGCGCATCATGCGCGTGTCTTCATCGCCCCACGCGACGATGCCGGCGAAGACGAGGAGGATCATCACCATGCCGCGCATCGCGAGCGGGTCGCGCGCGGCCACGGGCGGGCGCGGGGCGCCGACGCGGAGGTCCTTCACCTTGGCGCGGGTGCGCTCCCAGTGGGCGCGCCAGAGCGCTTCGGCGAGGGGGTCGCCGCCGCCCAGCGCAAGCTTGTCTTCGATGGCGGTCAGCGGGCGGTGGTCGAGGCCGGAGGCGCGCTCGAGGCGGCGCTTGGCATCGGCGCCCGTCGGGCGGTGGAAGCCGCGCCAGGCCATGACGACCGATGCCAGGAGGCCGACGCCGAACGCGGCCAGGATGCCGGTATGGAGCCAGCCGGAGAGGTCGGGCAGTACGTCGAACAGGGCGACGGCCACGAAGGCCGCGAGCACGGTGACCGGCAGCCAGAGGCGCGGCCAGAGGCGCTCCCAGAGCTCGGCCATCCAGGCGAGCGGCAAGCGGTGGCCGAGCCGGATATGCGGCATGCGGGGGAAGCGGGTGCCGCGCTGCCCTTCCGCCAAGACCGACCGGCGGCCTTCGGACCGCGACCGGTCGGGGCGGTCGCCCTCGGGCTGGGAGCGCGAATAGGGGTGGTCGCTCATGCGGCACCTCGTTCGAGCCGGCCCTGACCTTCGCGCCGGCCGGAACCGGCCTTGAGCCAGTCCGGAATGCGGAAGTGGGCAAGCATCTCGTCGTAGTCCGGCCGGTTGCGCACGATCGCGAACCGGTCGCCGTCCACCAGCACCTCGGGCACCAGTGGACGGGAGTTGTATTGTGAAGACATTACAGCGCCATATGCCCCGGCGCTACCCACGGCAACGTGATCCCCGGCGGCCAACGGGGCGAGCGGCCGCTCGGTCGCAAGCGTATCCCCCGTCTCGCAAATCGGGCCCACCACGTCGGCGATCATGGCTTGGCCCGGGCGCGGTTCCTTAACCGGCACGATGGGGTGGTATGCTTCATATAGCGCTGGCCGGATGAGGTCGTTCATCGCCGAATCCAGGACAATTATGGGCCGATCCGCCCCTTCTTTTACGTAAATGACGCTTGCAATGAGTATGCCGGCATTGCCGACCAGGGCCCGTCCGGGCTCGAAAACCAGGTCGCAGCCGAGCGACCCGACGGTCTCGCCCACCAGGGCGGCATAGTCGGGGAGCGAAATCGGCACCTCGTCGCGGTAGGTGATGCCGATGCCGCCGCCGAGATCGAGGCTCTTGACGATCAGGCCGGCGGCGCGGAGCTCGGCCACGCACTTGGCCACCTTCTTGAACGCCCGGCGATAGGGATCGAGCGAGAGCAGCTGCGAGCCGATATGGATGGCGATGCCGACCGGCACGATGCCGGGCATGCCGGCGGCGGCGCGGTAGATTTCGACCGCGCGGTCGATGGGCACGCCGAACTTGTCCTGGCGGCGGCCGGTCGTGATCTTGTGGTGGGTGCGGGCGTCGACATTGGGATTGACCCGGATGGCGACCGTGGCCTTGACGCCGAGCTCGGTCGCGACGGCGCTCACGGCGGCGAGCTCGGGCTCCGATTCGACGTTGAGCTGGCGGATGCCGGCTTCGAGCGCGAAGGCGATCTCGCCGCGCGTCTTGCCGACCCCGGAAAAGACGATGCGCGACGCCGGCACGCCGGCGGCCAGCGCCTTGCGGATCTCGCCTTCCGAGACGACGTCGGCGCCTGCGCCTTCCTGTGCCAACACCGCGATGACTGCCGGATTAGAGTTTGCCTTGACCCCGTAGCAGATCGTCGCCGGCAAATGTGTCAAAGCATTGGCGAGGGCGCGATAGTTGCGCCGCAAAGACGCCGCGGAATAGCAATAGAAGGGCGTGCCCACCTCGGCGGCGATGCGCGCCACCGGCACGCCTTCGGCGTGCAGCGCGCCCTTCACATAAGCGAAAGCCGGTTCGGCGAGGCGGTCGAGTTTCAGCGGTGCCGCCATCGGTCAGCGCCGCCTGTTGACGAAGATGTTCTCCGGCGGCTGGTCGGGCGGCACCGCGCCTTGCGGATAGGTGCGCGGGTAGTTGTCGGCCTTGTCCCCCGGCAATTGCGGATCGCCTTTGACCCCGCAGCCGGCGAGCAGCAGCGCGGCGGCGCCGGCGAGTAGAAGGCGGGTGGTCTGGAGCTTGGTCGCCATCGGGGTTCCTTCCCTCGAATCCTGTCCGTGTGCGTTTGCGGCTAGGCGCCGGCGGCGGCGGCCTCGGCGCTCTTGGCCTTCGCCGCGCGTCCGGGCCGCGACGAACGGCCGGGCGCCTTGACGAACACCATGACCATGCGCCCGTCCGCGTCGGGCTGGATGCCGTGCTTGATGTCGGCCGGGGCGTAGACGAGGCTGCCCGGCCCCACCCGCACCGGCTCGCTGCCGACCGTGATCGTGCCGCTGCCCTCGAGGATCATGAAAATCTCGTCCTGGCCGACATGGTGGTGCTCGACCGTCGCATGGCCAGGCGAATAGCACACCAGCTCCATCTCGAGCTTGTCGGTGACGAACACGCGCTTCCGGATCTTGTTGGCGGGGTCGAAGGCGATGAGGTCGCCGAGCTTCAGGTGTTCCATATCGCTGGCCTCGCGCCGCGACCTGCATCGCCGTCCGGGGCGGCCGAGGTCGGGGCGGGGAAACTCCGGTTCAGAGGAAGCGCTCCCGGGCTTGGGCGACGGCGCGGCGCACGTTCCGGGGCGCCGTGCCGCCATAGGATTTACGGCTCGCGACAGAGTAATCCAAGGTGAGGACGCGGAAAACTGCCTTGGTCAACCGCGGTTCCACGGTCTGCATCTCCGCCAGGCCGAGGCCGCCGAGATCGCATCCCTTGGCTTCGGCGAGTTTCACCAGCCGGCCGACCACGTGATGGGCCTCGCGAAAGGGCATGTCGAGGTTCTGCACCAGCCAATCGGCGAGATCGGTGGCGGTGGCGAAGCCGATTCCGGCGGCGGCGCGCATCCGGGCGCGATCCGGCTTCAGGTCCTTGATCATGCCGGTCATGGCACCGAGCGCGAGGGCGAGATTGTCGGCCGCGTCGAACAGCGGCTCCTTATCTTCCTGCATGTCCTTGGAATAGGCCAGCGGCAGGCCCTTCATCACCACGGCGAGCCCCGCGAAGGCGCCGAGGATGCGCCCGAGCTTGGCGCGCACCAGCTCGGCGGCATCCGGATTGCGCTTCTGCGGCATGATCGAGCTGCCGGTCGAGAACGAGTCCGAGAGCCGCACGAAGCCGAATTGCGGCGTCGACCACAGCACCAGTTCTTCCGCCAGGCGCGACAGATGGGTGGCCGCGATCGCCGCCGCCGCCAGGAACTCGAGCGCGAAATCGCGTGCCGAGACGGCGTCGAGCGAATTGGCCAGCGGGCGGTCGAAGCCCAGCGCCTTGGCGGTCGCGTGCCGGTCGATGGGAAACGACGTGCCGGCCAGCGCCGCGGCACCCAGCGGCGATTCGTTGACGCGCTTGCGCGCATCGGCGAAGCGGCCCCGGTCGCGGCCGAACATCTCCACGTAGGCGAGGAGATGATGGCCGAAGGTGACGGGTTGCGCCGGCTGGAGATGCGTGAACCCCGGCATGATCGCCTCGGCATGGCGCTCGGCCTGGCCGAGCAGCGCCGCCTGCAGCGAGCGCAGCGCCGTGTCGGTCGAATCGGCGATGCCGCGCACCCAGAGCCGGAGATCGGTCGCCACCTGATCGTTGCGCGAGCGCGCGGTGTGGAGCCGGCCGGCGGGCGCGCCGATGAGGTCGGCGAGGCGCGCCTCCACGTTCATGTGGATGTCTTCGAGGGCCGTCTTGAAGCGGAACTTGCCACTCTCGATTTCGTGCAAAATCGTGTCGAGGCCCCGCTGGATGGCGGCATTATCCTGCTTGCCGATGATCTTGCGCGCGGCCAGCATGGCAGCGTGCGCCTTCGAGCCCGCGATATCCTGGGCGAACAGGCGCCGGTCGAAGCGGATGGAGGCGTTGATCGCCTCCATCAGCGCATCGGGACCGGCGGCGAACCGGCCGCCCCACATGGCGTTTGCGGAGCTTGATTTGGCGTTCTTGCGTTTCATTCGTCTCTCGGCGGCAGGGCGATGCGGGTCGGGCTCGGTCGCGTCGGCGTTGGCCGGCGCGCTGGTGTTGGCACTGATGGCGGGAACGATGCCGGCGGCGCAGGCAGGCGACCCGCCGGCATTCATGGGCGCTGCGGGGCAATTTACGCTGATCCGGCCGGTGAAAAAAGCGCCGTGGGCCCTCGTCGACGACGAAAAAGGCCAGCCGGTCGATCTCGCTGCCCGCCTCAAGGGCAAGGTGGTGCTCCTGAATTTCTGGGCCACGTGGTGCGCGCCCTGCGTCTACGAGCTGCCCACGCTCGACAAGCTCCAGGGCGAGCTCGGCGGCGAAAAGTTCGAAGTCGTCGCCGTTTCGGTCGATCTCCGCGGCATGGCCAAGGTGGGGCCATTCTGGCAGGAGAAGGGCTACAAGCACCTCGCCATCCGCCTCGACCAGCGCGGCACCATGATGCGCGCCTTCGGCACCAGGGGCCTGCCCACCACCTTCCTCGTCGACCACGAGGGCAACGTGGTGGGCTACCTCGAAGGGCACGCCGATTGGGCCTCGGCGGAGGCCAAGGCACTGATGCGCTATTATACCGAGCGCGCCAGGCGGTAAGATCGCGGAAAGCCGTGCCTTGCTTGACACACGCGGCCCTTGCATGTTCCGCTAAGTAGGTTAGCGATCACGCCGGGCTGCGGATCGCTCCCGCGCACCGATTGGCATTGACCCGCCGGGCCGTGTGCGCTTGGTAGCGCAACGAAATTTTTCGGAGGGAGGACCACCATGAGAAATTACCGACTGCCGATCGCGCTGGCCGCGGCGCTGCTCGCCGCCGGCTCCGCCGGGGCGCAAGAGCTGCGCGTCGGCTTCATCAACACCTTGAGCGGCGCCGGCGCCGGTCCGGGGGTCGAAAACACCAACGGTTGGAAGCTCGCACTCGAGCACGAGGGCTGGAAGAAGGACGGCGACAAGCTCGGCGGCGTGCCGACCAAGGTCTTCTACGGCGACGACCAGTGGAAGCCCGATGTCGGCCTGCGCGAGGTCGACCGCATGATCCAGCAGGAAAAGGCGCACGTGATCGCGGGCTTCATGTGGTCCAACATCCTGATGGCGGCGCAGAAGCCGATCACGGATGCGAAGGTCGGCCTGCTCATCACCAACGCCGGCGCGTCGCCCATGGCCGGCGAGCTCTGCAACCCCTACGTCGTCTCGACCTCGTTCAACAACGAGCAATTCACCGAGGCGCTGGGCAAGATGGTTTCGGACGAGAAGATCGAGTCGATCTACCTCATGGCGCCCAACTACCAGGCCGGCAAGGACCAGATCACCGGCCTGATGCGCACGATGAAGGGGCCGAAGGTCGTCGGACAGAATTTCTTCAAGCTCGGCGAAAGCGATTTCCAGGCCGACATTTCGAAGGTGCGCGCGCTGAAGCCGCAGGCGGTGTTCATCTTCGCGCCGGGCGGCATGGGCGTCGCCTTCTTCAAGCAATGGCAGGCCTCGGGCGCCGGCAAGGACATCAAGCTCTTCACCAGCAACACGGTGGATTGGCTCACGCTGCCCGGCATCGGCGATGCCGCGGTCGGCAGCTTCCAGGCGCTGCACTGGAACACCGATCTCGACAACGCGGCCAACAAGGCGTTCGTGAAGGACTACGTCGCCAAGCACGGCCAGAAGCCCTCGAACTACGCGGCGCAGGGCTACGACGGCGCGCGCATCCTGGCGGCGACGATGAAGGCCATGAACGGCAAGTGGGCCGACTCGCTCGAGATCATGAAGGCGATGCGCAAGGTCAAGTTCGACTCCGTGCGCGGCACCTACGCCTACAACGTCAACGGCATGCCGATCCAGAATTTCTACAAGCAGGAAGTGGTCAAGGGCGCCGACGGCAAGGCCGACATCGTCACCCGCGGCGTCGTCTTCGCGAACTACAAGGACGCCTATTGGGAGAAGTGCCCGGCCGACAAGCGGCACTAGGCGGCGAATCGTTGGGGCGGGTCTGGAACCCGCCCCAACACCCTCGCGGATTGCGAAGTCATGCTCCGAAGCGGGAAAGATTACCTCGAACGCATCCGCGACGGCCGGAAGGTGCTGATCGGCAGCGAGCGGGTGGGAGACGTGACGCGCCATCCCGCCTTCGCCGCCGCCGCGCGCATGTACGCCGCGCTCTACGACCTCAAAGCCGATCCGGCGAAGCGCGATCTCATGTCGTTCGAGGAGGACGGCGAGCGCTTCAGCCTCTATTTCCTGAAGCCCAAGACGCGCGAAGACCTGGTCCGGCGCACCGCGTGCCACAAGGCCATCGCCGATTTCAGCCACGGTCTGCTCGGCCGCTCGCCCGATCACGTCGCCAGCAGCTTCACCGGCCTCGCGATGAAGCCCGAGGTGTTCGACAGCGGCAACACATCGCGCAATCAGAAATTCTCGGCGCACGTCAGCGATTACTACAAGCGGTTCCGGCGCGAGGACCTGTTCCTCGCCTATGCGATCCTGCCGCCGCAGGGTGCCCGCAGCCCCGAGCTCTACGAGAGCAATGACCGCCAGCCGCCGACGCTCCGCGTCACCAAGGAAGACGACGCCGGCGTCACCCTCAACGGCATGAAGATGCTGGCCACCGGCGCCGTTTTTGCCGA